>Ga0228536_1000128_pt1 | contig 193752 bp, 172 predicted proteins | sample SJ1Smetagenome_FD_168611 | JGI IMG/M metagenome (GOLD analysis project Ga0228536, IMG submission 168611) | Enriched culture of PCE-dechlorinating microbial communities from Ithaca, New York, USA - SJ1.S | ecosystem: Engineered > Modeled > Simulated communities (microbial... > Unclassified...
CGCGTTTGCGCTTAACGTTAAAGTAGGTAGTGTATGAACTGTTGATATACTTCATTATAAGAGCGAGATCCCCAAAGGGAGTCTCCAGCATCAGGTGATAGTGGTTGGTCATCAGGCAGTAAGCGTGGATTATCGTTCCATATCTGGCACACGAGGCTGAAAGGTAGAAAAGAAACTGTTCCCGGTCGGCATCGCTTTTAAAAATATCCTTCTGCTCATTGCCTCTGGAGGTGACATGGTAGAAAGCTCCGGGATACTCTATCCGCAAAGGCCTGGACATGTTTTAGCCTCCTTGATCCTCAACTATCATATTTTTCGATAACTGTCCCCTATTGTCATGGGATCAAGCGATCTTGTCAAATGTGTAGGTCTGACCCCTCTGGGGGTCCTGGGATCAAGCGATCTTGTCAAATGTGTAGGTCTGACCCCTTAGTGGATCCCAAATTCTCCGGCGGGCTACCTCGCCGCCAGCCTCACCAGCCACTTCACGTGCCTTGTGATCTTTGGGGATGCGAATGACTCTCCCAGTTCCTGGATGAGCCTTAGATCGAGTTTTGCCAATGCATCTTCGTCGATCCTGAGGTCCTCAAGGATAAAAGCCTTCCAGAGAGGGTAATTCTGAGGTGTGTATCTGATGATGTAAAGTTGGTCGAGCAGGGCCTTTTCCGGTATTGCCCTTATGTATCCGGGAGGGTCCTTTACGGCGTATGTGCCGGGAAATACGGCCTGCCGGGGAACTGTGAGCCATTGGATATTACCGTATGGCGTCTTCAGGCTTCGGCTTCTCTTTGCCGTGACCGCTGTGACGGAAACAACAGCCTCGGGGATCAGCCCCGCTTCAAAGAGGACGAGGTTGCCAGATACTGCGGCTGGGCCGTAAACATTGCATGCAAGGTATCTAAGGGAGGGCTCTCTCTTTCGCAGAAGGGGGCCAAGACAGTACCAGCCGCGCATTATCCGTTCGATATAGCCGTCCGCGGCAAGCCCCTCTATCTTCTGCCATATATTAACGTAGCCGCTCTCTGTCAGCCTACTCTGAAGCACCCATCCCGGGATCTCCGTATCCAGTCCCTTGAGCAGCTCGATATCGGTCATGCCTGATCACCTCGCTCAAATAAATTCTATTTTATGCATAATAACATCTAATTATTAGAGTTTACTATACATAAATAATATATTCAAGCGTAATGAATTACAGGAATCAAAAATCAGGATCTGTCTGCAAGGAGGTATCTTTTTGCGGAATCGACAAGCTTGTTTTTTTGCATGAGAAAGAGTTCATTGGTCCACGAAAGCGAGCTCTTCTTTTCAAGTTCTTCAGTCATGAAGCCCTGCACATCGCGCAGTATCACGCCGACGTCGACTGCAGAGGCTCTCTTTTCATACATCTCTCCGAGAATTTCGGGCGTCAGTTTTTCCTTAGGATCGAGGGTGCCCTTTGCCTTCAGCCGCGCCTCGAGCCAATTGATATCGAGTTCCGTACCCTTCCTGATGTACCATAGGAAATCGTACCAATCGCGGCCCTTGACCCGCTTGCTGCCCCACTTACGGTTAATTAAAGCATCCATTTTTCCGGCAAAGGACGAGGGCAGGGTGCATATCCGTGCGGAGTAATTATAAGGGTAGGAGCCGTAAAGTGTCTCAGTCCGAGGCATGACACCGGCCATTGGCTTTTCAATGTCTATCTTTACCCTCAGGCTTTCAGATCTGTTTATTGAAAGCACGATGCTGCCTCTTAAAACATCTTCTCCCTCTTCCTTTATGTTTATCTTCACATCATCAAGGCCCATATCCGTAAAAAAACGTGACATTGCTTCCCTGTAGGAAGCAAGGGAAAAATCAGCACCGTGTGAAACTAAAGTGAAATCAAGGTCTTCGGAAAACCTTGGCAGATTGTGGAATATCCTAAGCGAAGTTCCTCCGAACATTGCGGCATGCCTGAAGAAATCTGTCTGGACAGACAGTCCCAACAGTATAAGGTTCTGGAACTTCTCCAGAACATCAAGCTTATCTCCTGCCTCGATACCCTTCCTTAATTCCTCAAAAATCTCTTTCACCCCCACACCAATACATTATAAACCTATGGTGGAACGATTATGAAATGGCAGAAGGAGCAGGTGGAATTTGCAGCCTTTAGGCTGCCGCGAATTCCCCGCGGTGGAACACCGCAAATATCTTGGCGGAGTGCTGTATGAAGATGCCGCGAGAAGTGGCGATCCCATCGCCGGGAAGAGCCGGCCCGACCGACGAGAAGGATTGGAGGAACTTAATGCATTAGCCCCTTATCGTCTTTCCGAGTGCTTGTGTCGGGAGTCCAGGGACTTCAAAAGCTGCAATCACTCTGTTCATTGATCCTCAACTGTCATTTTCCTCAATAACTGCCCCCTATTGTCAGGGGATCAAGCCATCTTGTCAAATGTGTAGGTCTGACCCCTCCGTGGGTCCCAGTTTGCCCAAGAAGTAGTTATCTTTTGCCTCAGTCAATCCAGCCATTTTGTCAAATGTGTAGGTCTGACCCCTCCGGGATCCCTATGGCCGTATTTTGAAATAGCTCAGTCCATTGTGAAAACGGCAGGTTCGTAGTGACCATGACACCTCCCCATTCACTTGGATTGGAAACGATCTTGCATACCATTCCGTCCCAAATAAGCAGATCCGTCTGACGGATGCGCTTCTCAAGTTTGCCCAAGAGGTAGTTATTTTTTGCCTCCGTCAATCCAGCCATTTTGTCAAATGTGTAGGTCTGACCCCAGTGTTATTCCTAAATGTGTAGGTCTGACCCCTTCGTGGGCCTCCGGGTCCGTCATCGACATCCCGTTCTTATCAATGACCCACCCTTCGGGGACAGGCTTGCCATTCCTGCAGTACGTCTCTATCTTGCCGCGCTGGGTAATGCTTGTGGCGCAGTCCAGGACAAACGGGAAATCCTCGTCGGTCGGGATCCCAAACGTAAGTGGATTTGTGCCCAGCATATTCTCTACCCCAAACGTGGGCGCGATAGACGGCCTCGCGTTCGTTCCGGTAATCCCGATCATACCGGCTTTAGTGGCCATGGTTGCGTAATACCCGGCTATCCCATAATGGCTGGAATTCTTCGCCGCGACCATCCCTATGCCGTACCCGGCGGCCTTCGATAGGGCCATTTGCATCGCTCTCACGCCGACCACATGTCCCATTCCGTTATTGCCGTCCAAAACCGCAGTAGCACCTTCGTCCTTCAAGACCTCGATCTTGGTGACAGGGTTCAGGATACCGGCGTCTATCCTGTCAATATATATGTGTTTGAGCCTGCCTATGCCGTGGCTGTCTATGCCACGCTTATCGGACTCAATAAGCACACGGCCCACAATTTCCGCATCCTCGCGCGGCACCCCGGCGTTTGCAAGACAATCAGCGATAAATCGCTCAAGCTCGTCAAACGACACCCACGCGCAGTTTTCATAATCGTTTTCCATACGCATCACCGTTTGTTCATTTAATGATTTTTTTTAAAACTTAAAAGCATCTTCAATAGATACATCGATTGCGAACGGTAGATATAAGTTAAAATAATTATTAATATAATTATAGATGGAATCTTTATTGTCGGCATATTAAACATTGTGAAGTTGAATATTGCAGCACAAAACATAACAACAAAACCCAAAATCATCGGCATATAACTTTCTACTGCTGGATAATATTTACATCCTAAAATAGTTATTATTATCAATCCAATTATTGCTGATATCGCAGAGCTCCATGCAGCACCGCAAACACCATATAATGGGATTAAAACAATACATAAAATAAAATTAGCTATTAAAATTATAAAAGATGTGATGACATCTAAAAAAGTTTTTTTAGCTATTCTTATGCCTATTCTTGTAGTTTCAGCTATTGTATATACCACAGGGCTAACAAGTAACAAAGGGAAGAAGAACTTACTTCCCCTAAAACCATGACCTACCAATATATATATTATATCCTGAAACAATATTATAATTAGTGCCGTTAAGAACATAATATAAGAGATATAATAATGTGCCTGTTTTATTTTATGCATTTCTGTTTTATAATAGGCAAATACAAACGCTGGCCAATAAATATTAAAGCCAGACTGAACTAAAGACAGAATTCCTGCTATACTAATAGCATTAGAATAAATTCCTATTGCGGAATAACCAACATATTTCTTTAAAAACAATTGAGAAAGAGAATTATTCATTGTTAAAATAAAAAAAGCGGGAACAATTGGCAAGGCATATTTTGATAAAGTTATTATCATCGTTTTATTTAAATTAAAGAATAATGTAAATAATTTCAGCTTAATAAACCAAAACACAAAAAAAACACCTAAAACAACATAACTAGTTGTCAAAAAAACTATTGCTAGTTTATGGTTAGGGTTAATTAAAGCTGAAAAAACATATATAAACTTAGTTATTACAACTAATAATATTGATTGTATAGAATATAGCAATACTTTTTGACTCATTCTAGAGATTAACGTTGTATATCTTATCAATAAATTGCCTAACAATGACAAAACTAAACATATAGGTATAAAATATCCTTTTATTCCTGAAATTATTAATGATATCTCATTGCCTTTAATAAGGATACATAATGCTATAATAACATAAAATATCATGGAAATCATTAAACATATTGCTGAAAGAGAAGCAGAAGTTTGTTTTTCAGGTGGCTCATTATAGAAACGAACCAATGAACTATCGTATCCCATAAAACAAAAAATGCTGATCATTGAAACATATACTAAAAAAAGATTAATTTTACCCATTTCAACTGCATCAAAAAGCCTCGTAACTATTGGTATAGATACAAAACTAAGAACTGCCCCTATATATGATGCGGTGGAATAACCAATTATATTTTTTATAAATTCTTTTTTATCCATATATCATAATACCTCATTACGGCTTACGTTATTTTTAATTAACATTCCTTGATAAGCTATTGCTATCGCAAAAAAGCTCCAAACTGAATAGCTTGATATATTAGAGCTTGAGCTAACGCTGCCTATTATAAAAGATGTTAGGGCTCCAATCATTGATATTGCAATATATACTTCAGTTTTGTTTTTTGATGTTCTGTATGTTCTATACATATCTGTCAACAGCTTGATGTAAAAAAACAGATAACCTGTAAAAACAATTATCCCGTAACCAGTTAAAATTTCCATCCACCAGTTATGAATATTTATTATGCCGCCTGTATCATATATCCATTCAGTTGACATCCAGTGTTCTATTCCTCCGGCTCCTGTTCCCATAAAAAGATTTTGGGGCAGGAAATGCAAACCGTTCTTGATCAGATTTGCCCTTATATAATCAGAACCGGATTCCAGATCGATACCAGTGATGCCGGGAAATACAACGTCCGTCACAAGTTCCATAATCCATGGACATAACAGATTCACAACAAATACTGCAGAAATTAATGAAACGAATACAATGAATAAATTAACAAATATTTTTTTACCGCTTAAAATGAGCAAAACTAACATAGCTAACAACAGACCATAGATATTGGCCCTGGATCGTGACCAAACAACTAGCAGCACCGAATTTATCATAACAACAAATGCAAAGGCAGAGATAAACCTGTTGTACGATGTTTTCCATAGAGCGTAAGAAAAAAATACGCCAACGGTCATGCATGTCGCATAATCATTGACATTAAACATAGAGGAAACGGGGAGCATCTGCAACGCATATTCCAAGGTATATTCTGTTTCAACCACGTAATTTCCTGTAAATACTTCCCTCCATCCGATTATTCCATGAACAAGTATCATGATAACCGCTGCCGTCAAACAGTTTAAAATATCACGTAAATCTTCCGTCAGCAAAGAAAGCGCTATAATGCATATCACGCCACAAAATATAAAATACGTATGTCTCAACGTGTCATAAAAGTCTGGACTCCACAATGAAGACAACATGGCATAAAAAAGCCAGAATGACATAAATGTTATTGAATATCCTTTAATTTTATTTTCCAAAAAATACCCTTTATTTTCATAATTCGAAATCATTTTTGCACAACACATAAAAGGCAACAAAAAAATAGCTATGCGGAATAGCGAGATTTGCATAAACCCTAGGTTTATTGAAAATAATTCAGTAGAAATATAGGAGGATATAACCGTAAAAAACAACAAGCTTTTAACTAACCGGCCTGTCTTTTGATTATATACAGTCGTTGTTGTCGATGTAATTTTCATTAGCTGATTAATTAGCAAGTACCTCCTCATAAACTTTGATTATCCTTTTTGCCACACTATTTGGTGAAAATTTAGATGCGGTCGCACACGCGATCGCTTCTGCGTCATATTTCCTTGCATTATCAAGCATATACTTAAAAGCCGAAATCAAGGCCGACTCATCGTCTATTGGTATCAATAGTCCGTTTGTTTCATCAACAAATGACTCGGGGCCTCCGCAACGGGTAGCAATCACTGGCAAGCCGCATGCCATTGCTTCTATGTAAACAACGCCAAATGTCTCTAATTTCGTCGGTAATACAAAACAATCACAATTCCACATTTTATCTGCTATCTCTCTTCTATCCATACTCCCCAACATAAACACATTATCATTCAATTTTAGCTCATCAATTATTTCGATACATTTTTGACGTTCCGGACCGTCCCCAATAATATATAGAAAAATTGGCATTCCCGTTTTATATTTAAAATCTAAACCCTTAAATGCTGCATAAAATGATTTAATACATTGAACAGGTTGTTTCCTTTCTATTAAATTACCCACAAATATAAACTTAAAGCTGTCCGATTTATCTTTTCTTCGTCCGCGAGAAACATTCAAGAAGACTTCATCAATCATATTTGGTATAGAAATAGAATTTGCGTAAAACAGAACGTTGATATGATTTGACAATTGAGGGCTTACTGCAATTACCTTGTCAAATTGCGAATATACATTATTTGCCGAAGATTTCATCCATTGTGGAATTTTTTCTAGGCTGTCATTCAAAACAGACGTATGTTCTGTCAAAATAAACCTGCTCGATTCTGCCACACCTTTTAATGCCAAAGCTATTTCGCCAATACCCAGAAAATGCGCATGAATAAGATCAGGCTCACCGTGGTCATTTTTTATTTTTTTATATAACTTCCTAATGCCCCACATTCCAAAAAATTTTAAAATCCTGTGCGGCACTCTACCAAGCGGAATATTAATGGCGTATATCTCCACGCCGTCTTTTATGAGATGTTCTATGCCCCATTTCCTCCAACGGCGTATTGAGCGCAAATCAACTGCGGCAAACACAACCTTGCAACCGGCAGCACGCAATGCCAACGCCTGATCAAATTCAAAAATGCCATTCATATATTTTATTGAAGGATATCCTCGTGAAATTATTAAAGTATACATATTCATTAAAAATTACCTCGCAACTTTTTCGTACAGCCCAAGCAGTTTTTTCTCCTCAATTCCCCAGTTGAACTCCTCAAGGACCGCCCGTCTACCGTTTTCACCCATTCCCTTTGCTTTTTCGAGGCCGCTCGAATTATTTCAGTAATAGTATGTAATAATATGTCATTAATAAATATTCATTCACTACCTGGTTTTTATAAATTTAGTCTCGTCCTATTACTGCAAGAAGATGAAAATCTCTATCTAGATTTATAGCCATTTTTCTAACTAGCTTGATTAATGTTAATACGTTAGAAGGTCTTTCTCTTATAAGTTGTCCAGTTTTTATTGATTTCTCTTTAGCTTCGTCTATATAATGTTGATCAGCTACCCCTCCACAGTGCTCATAAATATGCCTTCTTAAAAAACGTTTTTGTATAAAAATCTTCTCTTTTTTATCAATCCCGTCTAAAAAGTTTATTCCAATACATTCATATAGCAAATTACTTGCTATGACAGGGTTATGAAAATTAATTTTATCTAACAGTTTTTGTCTTTTGGGCAACATTGGAACTGTTTTTGTAATTTCACTGACAATGTCTCTTGAAAAAGCCTCAAAGTAAGAGACACACTGTTTTGTTATCTCTCTCCATTCCTCATCTCTATACTCTCTTTCTTTTGTAGAATATTGTGGACTGTCAACACGATTTTGTAATTGTTGTAATTGATTCTCAATAATCGTGAGCGTATTTCTTCTTCCGCAAACAGGGCAATACGCATAAAGCCCTATGACGTTTGTTTCAAGGCCACATTTATAACATTTAAAAGTAGTCTGTTGTTTCTCTTCAAAAAAATAATATCCACCCCTCGACGTATCATTCTTCTCTTTTATATGATCCAAATCAAAAATTGAATCATGTTTATTATTGAGTGCTTCAATATAAACTTTTGTATAATCTTTTATGTAATTTAATTGCTCTTCCGTTAAAAAAGATTGAGGTAAAAATGTTAATGCGCAATATGGACATAGCCTTACGACCGCAGACTTTGTTCTAAAAAGTTTGTTGCAGCAAGGACATCTTCTACTATGATATCCTTCTATATCTGACAGCATGAATACAGGGATATAATCGAATTTTTCGTCCGGTTTTTTATAAGGGGTGCCGTCATATTCAAAAAATTCAGATGGCACACCATACGGCAAAATAGCATTTACACCGTATATTCTTACAGCTTTTTTGTTAGTGTTGCGGTATGAAATTGTAACCAAAGAACTGCTACCTGTGCAATCTATTTTAATTTCAACTAGACCACATAAAGCAGGAACTTTCTGAAAATCTACCATCCTGACTTTTTCTCCTTATGTCTTGAAGAATCAAATAATTCAAACATAGAGCACAGTAAATTATATTTATTGCTTTATACTACTATTGTATAGTTTAGAACAATATAAACATAATGACCCTTAATATTTCCATTATATTATTAATTTAACATATAAACTTACTGAATATTTTGTTTATAAAAAAATAATTAAAATATTTTAACCATATTTGTTTCTTTTATTCATCATGTCAAATCCATTGTCTTCTTCATCATATTTATATAAAATAATACTATTTCTCAATTATACACCACAGGTCTTTTAACAACTTCTTCAACAAAATTAGTTTAATATTAATAATTACCTTTAATTAACGTACACAACCGTTTTGTGTTTTAACTCCGCAAAGATCTTCTAAATTGATGAAGCATCTGTGAGCTGGCTGTAAAGCGACAAAAGTTTCTTCTCCTCAATTCCCCAGTTGAACTCCTCAAGGACCGCCCGTCTGCCGTTTTCACCCATCTGCCTTGCCATATCGGGGTTGTCTATTATGTATCTTATCACGTCGGCTATCTCATCAATATTTTCAGTGTCGACTGCCACGCCAAATTTATATCGCTCAAGCACTTTTTCAGCGTACGGATACTTACTCACAAGCACAGGCAGCCCCATTGACATGTACTCATAGACCTTAGTAGCAAAGTTATCCCCGGTATTATACTGCCCGATATTAAGAATTGTAGCGGCGCCGATTGATGATCTCTTATAAAGATCCAGCACTTCCGCGCGTGAAAGGTATCCAAGATAATTTACGCAGGCGTATTCCGGCATTTTTTCAACCTCAATCTTATATTCGGCAGGACAAAAACGACCTGCCAAGGCAAGCGTGACGTTTGCCTTATAAGCGGCCTTTATGAGATGCGTTATCCCCCTGGAGTATTCAAGACCGCCGACATAGCAGACCATCGGCGGCTGACTTCGAGGCTTTTCCGCCATCTCATATCTGTCGTAAAACTCGGAAAGGAGCGGCGCGTTTGATATTATCTCATTCACTTTACACCGGCCATCAAAGATATTGACCCCATTGTAAAACGTGCACGGAGCAATGACGGCATCTATTTTCCCAAGCGCGTATGTCTCATACGACCTATACACAGCGGACGCCACATTTCTTACAATAGAAGGCAAGTAGTGTTTTACCTTGATTTGCGCTGGATAATTTTCATGGCTGTCAAAGATAACTTTTTTACCAAGGGATTTAAGTTTCACTCCCAACGGTAAAAGTTCCGGGTCGTGCAGATGGTATATTTCAGCATCCGTTTCCTGAGCTTTCTTCAGCATAGGCTTGCGCGAACACAGCATCCTTTTAGCCCTGCTTTTGAAAACAGTACCGACAGACTTAATTTTTACGCCGCTTATCGCTTCATCAGACTTTCCGTCGGCAACAAGCAGCGTTACATCATATCCTGCCCTGGCAAGAGAGGCACACTCCTTGTGGAATATCCTCGTGTCATTCCTTGTGTGTACACTGGTCACATGGCAAACTTTTATCGCCTTTTTCATTTCCCGTACGCTCTCATAATTATCTCAACGGTCTTCCTTGCTTCCCGCGCCGTGCACAATGGTTCTATTTTCCCGTCGAGCACGTCAAAGACGTGCCTGTAATAGGGAAGATGGCCGAAACCATAGACGGAAGGAGGAGCGGTATCGGCGCGTCTTGCTTCTTCATCCGTCTCATCCTCGTCCGCAAACTCCCAATGCTCAATTTTATTCAGCGCAAAACCGCCCACGCGCGCGGTCCCGCGCTCGCCGATGACCGTGATGCTGCCCTCGAGGTTCCTGGGGTAGGTGAGGACCGTCGCGTTGATGTTTCCTATCGTGCCGCTTGCGAACTTTATTGCGACTGATATCGTGTCCTCCGCCTCCATCTTTATCTTTTGCGTCGAGTACTCGGACGTCACATCCACAAAATCCCCTCCGAACCACTGAACCAAATCCACATAGTGGCTAGCCTGGTTTGAAAGGCAGCCTCCGTCCAGCTCATAAGTGCCCCGCCATTTTGCCATGTCGTAGTAATCCTGAGGCCGCGTCCATAAGACGTTTGCAAGTATCATGTAAACCTTGCCGAACCTGCCTTTTTCAAACGCGCGCCGCAAGAGCCGTATGCTCGGGTTGAACCTGTTCTGCTTCACCACCATATATTTTACACCGGCTCTTTCGGCGGCGTCTATGGCACTGTCGCATGCCTCAAGACTGCATCCCTGCGGTTTTTCGGAGAGAATATTCTTCCCTGCTTCCGCAGCCTCTATCGCCTGATAGGGATGAAGCCCCGATGGTGTGCAGAGCGTAACAAGATTTGCATCTGTCTCCTGCAGCATTGTAGCATAATTAGTGTATATCCTGCAGTTGCTCCCGATTTTCTCCGCAGCAGCCTGTGCACGCTCGGGGATTATGTCGCAGCAGGCGACAAGTTCCGCCAGTCCTTCTTCCTTGAGCTTGAGTATAGAGTCGATGTGATTTTTGCTTATCCGGCCGCAACCGGCGAGTGCTACTTTATACATGGGTTTTAACCTCCTTAGGTAGTGCTGGCAAGCAATTGGCAAGCGGTAGGCAAGCGTTTGTTTTTAGGTACCTTGGCAAGCTGTTGGCAAGCTGTTGGCAAGCGATTGTGTTTTAAACATTAAAGATAATCCCCTTTCATATATCAAACACTTCGGCAAACTTATTTTTAGGTGCCTTGGCAAGCTGTTGGCAAGCAACTTTTTATAATTATTGTTGTTTTTCTCTACAAATATTTTTCATAAGTTATTGAATCGGGTTTATTGTCCAATTCAGTATAGCCGTTCTGGATCCAAAAATCCTTTACTACTGAGTTTTTGGGAGTAGGAATATATTCAGCTATGATTTTGCTTTTTCCTTTTAAGATCATTTCTTTTTCAATTTCATCTAAAAATTCTTTTTCTATGTTTCTTCCCATTACACGGCAACTCATTAGAAATGTATCAATGAAAGCAGTGTTTTCTTCCAGTTTCACTATTGCAAGTATGACCTTTCCGTAGCTGCCAAATTTATCTTCCAGTTCTCCTATCCATACCTGATGGTATTCTGATTTCATCATTTTCCAGATGTCGCTCTCTGTGTATCTCCTTGTAGTAAGGTTGAACTGGTTCGTCTTCTGTGTCAGCTGCGCCGCTCTAGTTATATCTGTCTCCTCTATTTGGCGGAATGTTTTCCTCATTTCAAGTGATTCCAGATATTCTTCAACAGATATGCTTTTTTGTTTTATCTCGTTTCTCTTTTGCTCGACCTTATACTGATCCGTCTTGTTTAGGTCTTCATCAGTAAGTTTTAACACAGGGAAATATCTTTTGCTGATTTCTATAGCAAATGATTCCAACATGGATGTATCTTTGGGGAAATCAGGCACATTCACTTCGGGGAATGTATTTTTTACTGATTCCCGCTCTATTGGATTATCATCTATAAATACAAGTGAATCAAGTCCAATGTTTAGTTCTTTGGCTATGTTTTGAATATTCACTGTTTTGGGTTCCCAGTTAGCCTTTATTATTACAAAATCATCTTCCCTTAGCACCATGTCAGGATGTTCTCTTATTGCTTCCAGTGCGTCTTCTTCGTTGTTTTTTGATACTATGGTCAGCAATACGCCCTGATCTTTTAGATCTTTGATCCTCTTCTGAAAATCCCTGAATCGAGCTCCTTCTTTGGTCGTTGAGAGCTCTATCCCCTGCAGGCCGTCTTCGCCGATAACTCCGCCCCACAATGTATTATCAAGGTCCAATACCAGACATTTTTTCCTCTTCCCTTTAAGTGCATTCCATGCTCTGGCAATTTCTTCAGCTATAGCTTTTTCTCCGGACATCGAAAAAGGGATACTGCCAAGGTACCACATGCGTTTGCTGTAAAATTTATCTCTACCCATGTTTCGTGCTATTTCAGCTATTTCTAAGATTGGGACTCCTATTTCTTCAAGCCCTGATCTCCAGTAAGACTCGATCTTGTGTTCGAGCCTTGAAGAGGTAAATGGAAGTATTTTGTAATGTTCTATGTCCAAAGAAGACACGAACAGAGGGATGTCTTTATGCCCTTCAGTAAAAGTTTTGATCGTTTCCAGATATTGATCCAGGGTCAGTTTTACCTCTTCCCAGTCAGAAGATGCGGCATCGCCGATCAACTCTCTGCAGTATAAAACAAGAAAGACCGCTTCCGGTTTACTGCCGGAAAACTGAGCTGTTATCAGCTCCTGCACCCAGGTGTTGTAGCCGGAAGATGTATAAATTTCTTCGTCAACTTTTTTGTATATACTATCTATCAAAGACGCAACTGTAACGTTGGATAAAATTGCAAGCATTCCTTTATCCCCTTATCATGTGTCCCCCGTCAATAATATAGGACTGTCCTGTTACCCATTTACTTTCATCAGACAACAACCAACAAATCATATTTGCAGCATCTTCAGGACTGCCTAATCCAAGAGGATATGTAGCTGTAAAGCTTTCATATTGTTCTTTACTCATTCTACTTAGGAATTCTGCGGACATGTCCGTTTTTATCACTCCGGGGGCAACAATATTTAATCGTATATTTCTCTGTGCCAGTTCCGATGCAGCCGAAGGCATAAAACCTTCCAGTGCTCCTTTGCTTGCACCGTAAAGAGATTTACCCAAAGCGCCTTCTTTTGCTGCAAGAGAAGAAATCAGCACAAAGGACGCCCCCTTATCTGCAACCATACTTTTTTTTGAAAAACACCTTATTAGTTCCATTGCTGAAAATGTATTTATCTCAAATATTTTTTTCGCCTGTTCCGGCTTATTCATTGATAAAGGCAAGGTCATTTGGATCCCTGCACAGTACACCAGCCCATTTATTTTTCCTGCTGTTTCGTTGACACACCTTGAGTAATCATGGATCCTGCTTGAGTCAGAAAAATCCCAAGGTATAATCTTTACTGTACTGTGATCGAATACTGAAAACTCTTTTTCGAGCAATTCTTCATTCCTGGCTGAGACAACTACATAGGACCCCGAATCAATCAATTTATGCGCTAGCGTAAGCCCTATTCCTTTGGATGCACCTGCAACAACAATCCATTCAGCATTCATATTCAGTTACCCCAGTACAGACACACGGTCCCAATTCAAAAGAGGCTGAAGCAACGGAAAGACCTGCTCCAAACCCTGAGGCCAGTATTCTTAGTTTTTCTTTATTGACTCTGTTTTCTAATTCTGAAGCCAGAGTAACCGGAATTGTAGCAGAACTGGAATTACCAAATTTTTGGAGACTTGTTGGTACTTTCTCAAGGGGAAATTTGATTTTTTTTGCGACTTGTCTGACCATGAAAAGGTTGGCCTGATGAAGTGCCAAAATGTCAAAGTCTTCTATTGTCTTTTGTGTTTGATCCATGAGATATTCAAGGCTTTTAGGTACGTTTCTGACAACAAAGTTAAAGACTCCCATGCCATCCATTTTCATGTCTATCCCCCTGCGTACTCCACCATCTGAATATTCCCTGTATAGGGAACTGAATTCATTTATTCTGTTTCTGAAACCGCCTTCCGGTATCATTAGGGCATCCCTCTTACTCCCATCAGTAATGAATGAAAAAGACCATCCTGTTTTATCATCTGCGGGTTCTATTATTGTGGCCGTACCGGCATCGCCGAAAAGGATAGCGGTTGACCTGTCTTTAGTTGACACAAAATGACTGTGTGTATCTCCGTCAAGTAACAGAATTGGTTTGTCAAGTGAAAGAGAAGCCATCCCTGCAATCCACAAACCGTAAAGATATCCTGAACAGGCCAGATTTATATCAAATGCGGCTGTTGATTGCGGAATATTTAGAAGTTGCTGAGCATATGTTGCATTGTTGGGTAGAATTAAATCAGGGGTTTGAGTAACGCAAACAATACCACCTATCTGGGAAAAATCGAAATGATTTGTTTCTCTTAATGTTTCTGCTGCTCTAATGCAAAGATCAAGGCTAGTTATTTTACCTTCGGGACAGGTACGCCTTTTTTCGACACCTGTTGTTTTTACAACAGCCTCAATGTCATCGCCAAAAAGCTGAGAACCCTCTATCATGTTTTCTACCACATGAGATGGCACACAGGCACTCAACCCTGCGATTCTAACACCCTTGATTTTTGCAATATTGTAACCAGACATTCTATTCCCCTTCTTCGGCAAATATGATCAAGTCTTTTACTGATTTGACCTTAGCGATTTTTTCCAAAGGTATTGAAATTCCTTCTTCATCCAATGCCATAATTATTTGAAGAGTTTTCAACGAATCCCACTTTTCAAAGTCTGCCATTGTTAAATTTTCATTTACGTCTGACCCCAATATTTCTGAAACAATTCTCAGTATTTTATCTTTCATTTTGACCACCTGCTATTCTTTACAAAATTCATAAAGTTCTTTAATGGTATTCAATTCTAAAAAATTATTCACATCTATGTTTACGTTAAAATTATCCTGCAGATATACTAGTATCCCAAAACCTGTAAGTGAAGACCAATAATCTGCTGATTTTCTAAAGTCAGAATCCAATGTTAATTCTTTAGGGTCTGCTTCTATTATTTCCGCAATATCTTCAATAAATTGTTTTTCGTCCATAGTTACACCCTTTCCTATATGTCAATTCTCTATACTTGGCTTTTAAGTTGGATTTCGATCAATCCAATTATGTTTGAATAGAAAAAAGCTACTTCATCCCCACCTAAAGCAGGGGCTTCTTCAATTTTATGGATTTCAATAAATTTATTATCAATAAACAGTTTTTTAAAATCAATATAGTCCTTTTGACTACAAGATAAGCAAATATGATATGGAGAAGGGCCAGTTTTTTTTAGAAGATTTGATACCGGCGAATTATTATCCAATGGTTCAACTAGCTCTATCTTATTCCCTTCTACGTTCTTTAACAAAAGAATTCTAACCCCACGTTTAACATCTTTGCATGCACTGCCATGTGGAACAAAGCCTAAAACAGAAAAAATTGAAACAGATTTCTCAATAGATGAAACCGCCCATCCAATATGTGAAAACCTTAAATCAGCCATTATCTTTCTTCCTGTCTTTGATATTTGAGCGTAAAGATCTAGCATCAGTTATTAAGTGTTTTGTGTGCGGCAATGCAAAGTTACCAGACACGCATTCTTTTTCTCTAATGTTATTGATCACAACAGAACCAATTAATATTCTTGCTCCGTCACCTACTGTAATTCTATTAGCGAGAACACTTTTAGGTCCCATCCACACATTTTCACCAACTTCAGCAGAACCTCCTACACAAGCGTATGAGGCAAAATAACAACTCTTTGATAAGTGTACACGATGAGAAATATGTACAAAATTATCCAGTTTACATTCGTCTCCAATTATCGTATCTCTTCCCATCAAGCCTTTATCAACAGTAACAGATGCCTGTATATCTACGTTTTGTCCAATTATTACTAATCCATCGTGAATAACCATTCTTTTTATACCTTGGGTGTCGGTAAAAACATGAAAGCCTTCTGAGCCAATAACGCAGTTTGGCCCTATTGTTGTGTTCTCTCCAATCTGTACTCCCGGCAATACTGAACAGTTTGGACCTATTACAACATTGTCGTTTATTGTAACTCCTTCAGACGCGATAAAAGCTGTCGGATGGATAATCGCAGTTTCAGAAATGACACTCTCATTAAATTTCAGACACTTTCTGCAATATGCATTGTGAAGCTCAAAAAGCACTGCTTTTGGATTGTCAACAATTATAGCTTCAACATTATCCGGAAGAGATGATGTATCTTTCTCTCTGACAAAAGCTGAAACTATATTTATATTATTGCATAAGTCTCCTGCAAATTTGGGATTATCAAGAAAGCTTAATGTCTTTGGACGAGTCGAATCGGTCATACCCGTGTATTCAACATCGTTTTTTATCTTGTACTCTGTTTCTGTTCGGATAAAATCAAATAGCTTCATCAATTTATCACCTGTCTTTCTGTCTGTTTAATACCGGATACTATAGTCTGTAAATATTCTTCTTTGTGTCTATTTTGATCTTATTAACTGATTCAATAGCATTTTTTGTGTCAAAAATAATGTCGGCTTTATCAATAACTAACTGATAATCGACATTTTTTGTATGAAGTGTTGTGATCACCACCGCGTCACAAGATGCCACACTTGCCGCGGTAAGGTCAGTGGATCCAACAATTCCGCCTTTCCATTTTGCACTCTTACAGTATGGATCATGATATACAACTTTTGCGCCCTTCTTTTCGAGTGTCTCCCACACCTTAAGCGCGGGGGATTCTCTGAGATCGTCAATGTCTCCTTTGTAGGCTATGCCCAGCAGCATTACCTTGCTCCTGCTGAGGGCCTTGCCATGCTCGTTTAGTATGTCCATGAGGCGTTCCACGACATAGGCCGGCATCCCGTCGTTTATCTCTCCGGCAAGCTCTATAAGCCTCGTGTGGTAGTCGTACTCGCGCGCCTTGTACGTGAGGTAGAACGGGTCAAGAGGTATGCAGTGCCCTCCGACCCCCGGCCCCGGATAGAACGGCACGAACCCAAACGGCTTAGTGGCCGCGGCCGCTATCACCTCCCAGACGTCGATGCCCATCTTCTTGTAGACAATTGCCATCTCGTTCGCAAGCGCACAGTTCACTATGCGGAACGTGTTCTCAAGTATCTTAGTCGCCTCCGCCTCCTTGGGCGACGAGACGGTAAACACATCTGCACCAAGCACCGCGCCGTAAAGCTCCTTAGCTATCTCCGTACACTTTGGCGTGAGCCCGCCCACGACCTTGGGCGTGTTGTGGGTTTTGTACATCAAGTTGCCCGGGTCCACCCTTTCCGGGCTGAACGCAAGGTGAAAATCAACTCCGGCCTTAAGCCCGCTCTCCTCAAGTATCGGCCTCACGACCTCCTCCGTCGTCCCCGGGTATGTAGTGGACTCAAGCACGACGAGCATATCCTTGTGCATCCTCTTTGAGATCTCTTTTGCGGAGTTCACTATGTACGAAAGGTCTGGCTGTTTGAACTTATCAAGCGGCGTCGGCACGCATATCGTGACCACGTCGCACTCAATCAGGCGGTCAAAATCACAGGTGGCTGAAAGATATCCGCTTGCGACAAGGTCCTTAAGGTCCTGAGGAACGATATCACCGATATAGTTCTCTCCCCTATTCACCATGTCCACCTTCTGACACTGGACATCGAAACCAAGGACGACAAAACCCGCCTTAGCCTTTTCAACAGAAAGAGGAAGCCCCACGTAACCAAGGCCGATAACTCCGATATGCGCAGTGCGCGATTTGATTTTATCGATTAAAGACATTAAGCCATCTCCTTTGTTTGCCTTGACAACACATTGGTAAAATTCTCAGCCAGATTATGGTAAGAATAATGTTTTAGAACATATTCGCGCCCGCTCTGCCCCATTTTCTTAAGCATCTCTGCATCCATAGCGCTCATCTCAAGGATTTTATCTTCCATTCCTCGCTTATCATTAGGTTTAAGTGTAAACCCACACTCTGCATATGTTATTAAATCATTGCTTACATTGGAACACCTTATAATCGGCCTTGCGGCCATCATATAATCAAATAATTTATTTTCTGCTGTGCCATATTGTGCCAGAGGTGTTTTAACAAAACCAAACACTAAAACGTCCATATTGCCAAGGAGGCTAGGGACAGCTCTTTTATGCACTGGATCAAGAAAAGTCACATTCTTTAAGTCCATACATTCAGCTTTCAGTTTTAATCGTCCTTTTTCGATCCCTTCGCCTACAAGAAGGAAATGTATCCTATTTTCCCGACGCAAAGCATCAGCAACATCAAGTAAAAAATCTAATCCATTGCTTATAGCATGTCCACCAACATAACTGACTATAAATTTATTCTTTTCTTTTAATGTACTAAGACACTGTTTATGCTCTTCCGGAATTTCTTCTTTTTTCTCTTCCCATTCATCGGGGCTGACTCCGTTTGGGATGACCACGTATTTGTCCATGGACATGCCGCGCGTGACGAGGTGCTTATAGGCGTCGGGCAGCAGCGAGACGACAAGGTCGGCATTTCTGCACCAGTAATCCTCCGCTTTTTGCATAACCATAATGAAGGGATGCCATTTTGACATATTGCCAAGAACCATCGGCGACATGGGCCAGAGGTCGTGAAGTTCAAACACAAATTTGGCGCCATATTTCTTCGCAATCCTGTTTGCAGGATACGAATCAAGCGGATACGTGGAGGAAGCTATAACGGCGTCGGGCACAAAATTTTCGGTCAAAACACCCTCGTAACGGTAAAGCTTAGATAGAAACGCAAGCATGTTCTTTATCCGTCCCAAACCGTTGCCAGAATACTCCGGCGTTTTAAGCCATACATATCTGATGCCGTCAATAAACTCTTCCTTCACAGGAACGTCCATTTCTATGTTTTTCTGCCTCAGGTGCGAAAACGAAGCGGCCACAACGGTAACATCATGCCCCATACGCACCCATTCCCTCGACATATAATAAGGCCGAAATTCCATACCGTGATAAACAGACCCGGCGTAGTGATTAATAAGCAGTATTTTCATCCGTGCAACTCCAACCTTTAGGCTCTACGCAATCTATTCACAGAAACCTTGAATTATGCTATTGCTTTCATGTATTTTCTTTATATATTCCTCTTGGCTCGTCAAATCTTTCCTTAATAAATAATCTCCTAGATCTTCAGCTGTATCCATACCATCGGTATTAACCCCGGAACCAGCTACAACTTTTGCTAATGTCATAAATATTATCCTGACATCATTAAATAATGTTATGTTTTGAATGTATTCCAAATCAAGACCCAGTTTTTCTTCCCATAATATATTATTTCTCCCATTTACCTGAGCCCATCCGGTAAGCCCGGGACGCACCATATGTCTCATTCTCTGTTCATCAGTCATAAAAACCATGTCTTTTACAAGCAAAGGCCTTGGTCCAACTATACTCATATCCCCCTTAAGAATGTTAAAAAGTTCTGGCAGTTCGTCCATGCTTGTACTCCTCAAGAACCTGCCCAGTGGCGTTAATCTTTCCCCATCGGGCAACAGGTTGCCATTTTCATCTCGCGCGTCAGTCATAGTCCGGAATTTATAGAGCGTAAAAATTTTTTCATCCTTTCCGGGACGCGGCTGCTTAAAAATCACAGGAGAACCCAGCTTTACCCGCACTGCCAAGGCTACCGCTAAAAGCACCGGGGACAAAAACACGAGTGATAAAAATGAAAAAATTATATCAAACAATCTTTTGAAATATTTCCTGTACATTTACGCAAGAGCACCCTTTAAGCATTCAATGACCCATCCCTGCTCTTCCTCGGTCATGGCGGAAGCAGAGGGCAGGCATATGCCGGTGTTGAAGAGTTTATCAGATACGCTTTCACTGCCATGCGCAAAATATTTGCACCCGGCAAATACAGGCTGACGGTGCATCGGCTTCCATACGGGGCGGCATTCCACATTCTGTTCGTTCATATAATCAATGACGTCCATAAAGCTCTTGCCTGTTGAAGGATCTACAGTAATTGCAGTCAGCCACTGTATGGAGCGGCACCCCTGAGCTTCCGGCATAAGTTTGACCCCGCCGACATCGGCAAGCTCGCGTGCATATCGCGCGTATATTTCCCTGCGCCGCGCTATCCTTTCGTCTATGTGCAGCATCTGCCCGCGCCCCACTGCCGCCAGAAGGTTGCTCATACGATAGTTGTAACCGATTTCAGTATGTTCATACCATGGAGCCGCATCCCGCGCCTGCGTAGCCCAGAAACGCGCTTTTTTTATGTATCCTTCGTTATCCGACAGGAGCATGCCGCCTCCCGAAGTCGTCACTATCTTGTTCCCGTTATATGAGTAAACCCCGACATCGCAGAGGGAACCGCATTTCTTTCCTTTCCATTCAGAGCCCAGAGCCTCCGCCGCATCTTCGAGTATCGGGACACTGTATTTTGCGCATATGTCCCTTATCGCATCCATATCCGGGCACTGCCCGTAAAGCTCGGCTACTATCACAGCCTTTGGCATAAGGCCTGTTTCAACCGCGTCATCAAACGCCTTCTGCAGAGCGGCAGGCGACATGTTCCATGTCTCTTCATCCGAATCTATGAACACGGGCACCGCGTTCTGATATACCGCGGGAGCCACGGACGCAATAAAGGTTAGGGAAGAACAGAATACGATATCTCCCGCCCCTACTCCAAGCAGTTTTAACCCTAAGTGCAGGGCCGCGCTTCCGCTTGAAAGAGCAAGAGCCGATTTTACCCCCGCAAACTCAGCTGTTTCTTTTTCAAACGCGTCAACATGAGGCCCAAGAGGGGCTATCCAGTTGGAATCGAAAGCCTCTTTTATATATTTCAGCTCATCCCCGCTCATGTGAGGGTAGGAGAGGAGGATCCGTCTGGTTGGCTTGGTAACAGTTTGCATGATATGCGCCTTCGTTCGCTTAAAGGATTCTGCGTACCGTTGGCATAGCAATTGCACAGCTATGGCACAGCGGTTGCTCAGCAATTGTTTTTAATGCTGCTTAGCTTCTACAAAACTTTTTAAAAAATCTAATCCAGTGACCTTGCTTCTATGCTTTTCATAAAATTTGTTGTTTTTACAGCTAGATTTCTTGCTTTTAAATTAAATGAATCAGCCTCTTCTTCGCTAATGTAACTAAGTTTTTGAGATATTTCCACCTGACATACCAGTTCCATTAAAGAAGCATAAGAGATATTTAAAAAATGTATTCGATCCTTCTTACTATTCCTTGACATACCCTCGGCGATATTAGAAGGAATTGAAATTGCAGCCCTGTTCATCTGATTTATTAAGCCATATTGTTCTTTTGACGGGAATTTTTCAGTCATGTCATAACAATCTTTCACAATTTCCGTAGCCAAATGGTAGATATCAAGCTTTTGGAAAGCAAAGATTATGACCAATTAAATACATCCCTTCCACGCTCCACCATCGCTGTCCAACCGCTCCGCCATTGCTCCGCTATCGCTGTGCCATCGCTAAGCTATCGCTGTGCCATTGCTGTGCTATCGCTCCGCCATCGCTATGCTATCGCTGTGCCATTGCTGTGCTATCGCTCCGCCATCGCTATGCTATCGCTGTGCCATTGCTGTGCCATCGCTATGCTATCGCTGTGCCATTGCTGTGCCATTGCTGTGCTAAGTTTTTCCCGTTCTCACATTTCCTCAGCCAGTTTAAGTATATCAATTTTAATCTCCGCTATTGCGATATCTTCTTTGCCTGCGGCATCAAGCATTTTTGATACTTTGGGCAGGATCGATTCTATTTCCAGGACTGGCCTTGTAAGGAATATTTTTTCGTTGGTAGTACTGTCCACGTGCGCAGGGTCGTAGAACAGTTCCTCATACAGTTTCTCACCCGGGCGAATTCCTGTGAATTTTATCTGTATATCCTTGTACGGCTCATACCCATGCAGGCGGATCAAGGTCTCGGCCATTTCAGTGATATTGACCGGCTCCCCCATGTCGAGCACGAACAGCTCCCCGCCTTTTCCCATAGTCCCGGCCTGCAGCACAAGGCTCACCGCCTCGGGTATAAGCATGAAATAACGCTTCATGTCCTTATGCGTTACCGTTACGGGGCCGCCCCTTTTTATCTGCTGCTCAAACTTCGGCACAACGCTGCCGCGGCTTCCGAGCACGTTGCCAAAACGCACCGCCATATATGATGTGCCAGGGTATTTTTTCTGCACATTGAAGAGGAGGCGCTCCGCGATGCGCTTGGTGGCCCCCATGACGCTTGTCGGGTGGACGGCTTTGTCCGTGGATATCATCACCATTCTTTCGGCCCCGTGCTCGCCGGCCAGCGAGGCCAGGACGTATGTGCCGTAGGCATTGACGCGCACGGCCTCCCTCGGGTTTTCCTCCATGAGCGGGACGTGCTTGTGCGCGGCCGCGTGGAAGACGACCTCAGGCGTGTACTTACGGAAAACGTCAGTCATTGTCCTTTCGTCCGCTATGTCCGCCACCACGGGTATCACGCGCTGTGCCAACCCGGCCTGAGAGAGCGACTCAAGCAGCAGATAGAGCGAGTGTTCGCCGTGCCCGAGCGCCAAAAGCCTTTCGGGGGCGGCGGCAAGCACCTGCCTGCACACCTCAGAGCCTATGGAGCCGCCGGCCCCTGTGACGAGCACCGTCTTGCCCTTAACGAGCGCTGCGACGTCCGGGCTGCCGAGCTTCACGGGATCGCGCCTCAGCAGGTCTTCGAGCTTGACGGGCCTCAGGCTGCTGACCGATACGCGCCCGTCAGCTATGTTTATGAGGCTCGGCAGTATCCTCACCTGGACGCCGAGCCCGTCGAGCATGGATATGAGCTGTTTTATTTTCTCGCCAGGCGCGGAGGGCATGGCTATAAGGGCAAGCTCCGCGCTGTTTGCGACTATTATCTCCCTGAGGCTGTCTGTGCCGCCGGCAACCTTAAGCGACGCCACCGACATGCCGCGCAGCGCTGGGTTGTCGTCCACGAAGCAGACGGGCGTTATGCCGCAGCTGTTTCTCATGAGGTCCCGCGCCAACATCGTGCCGGCTTCCCCGGCGCCTATTATGACGGCGCGCTTTGCCTCGCTGCGCCCGGATTTTCTCGTCACGTACGCAAGCTTCCACATGGCCCGCTCAAGCGTGAGGAACGCTATGCCCAAAAGCAAAAGCATGGCGGCCACGGCGCGCGAGAACGACATGTGCAGTACGAACTGCACAAGTATGAACGCAAGCGCGCCCGCGGCGTACCACTTGAGCATGCGGCAGTACTCCTCTATGCTCGCGCAAGGCCAAAGCGTCCTGTACGACCCGCCCGCGGCAAGCGAAAGGACCACAAGCGACGGGAAGAGCACCATGGTCATAAGGACATTCACCAGATGGACGTTCTCGATGAACAGCGTGAAGCGCAGTGCGTAGGCTACGTATACCGCAAGGACCAGAAAGAAGGCGTCAAGCGCCGCGACGTATGTTCTTTTATAACCAAGTTTCAGGTAGTATAGCAAAATTTTCTTGACGATCTCGGTCTTAGTAAATGACATCCCCTGCTATCCACCCGCCATTTAATATATATAAAAGAGTTTTTTTAAAAATAATATCAAATATTGCAAAGCATTTTAACAACATGAGGGTAAAAACCAAAGTGCCGCCGTACTATATCATTGGTGCCTTTGTTTGGCAATATTTTTAGCAGCTTAATTTACAAAAGCTTAATTTGAGATATGCTTACTCAAAAAAATTTTATTTTATACAATTTTTTTGAGATAACAGGGCAAACCCGGCCGCGCCCGTTATCTGTTATTATAATACCGCCAATGGGACGGCACAAGGCGGCATGGGCGGCGCATGTCCCGCTTTGGTGATATATTAGCCCGGTTGATCACGCCTTTTAAAGCGAGGTGCCTGAATGTCATTTCCGCACGATATCTTTTTTTATATCTATAAGACGGCCGGCGCTTTTGCGGCCCCGCCGGGGCTTTTTTGCGTCCTGACCGCTCTTTGCGCTGTGCGCCTGTACCGGATGAAGGCCCGCGCGGCCGCGTGCGCGGCGTCTTTGGTGCCGCTTATTCTGTGGTTCATTAGCACGCCTATGGGCGCGGCTTTCATAACGGGGCCGCTTGAGGATATGTATGAGGATTCGCTTCCGGCCGACGGCACGCGCGCCGCGGTGCTTGTGCTAAGCGGGGGGTCATGCTATGACAGGTCAGGGCGCGCCGTGCAGCCCGGCGTCTACACCATGGAACGGGTTGTGCGCGGCATCCTCCTGTCGCGCAAGCTCGGCTGCCCAATCATCATGTCGGGAGGGGCTGCATACGGCGGCTCATACCGCGAGGCCGACACGATGGCGCGTTTTGCCGAGGATGTCGGGTTTTCCGGGCGCGTGCTGCGAGAGAGGGACTCCCGCACGACGCGCGAGAACCTGAAGTTTTCGGCGGAAATAGTAAAAAGCGAGGGGATCCGCAGGATAGTGCTTGTGACCGACGCGTACCATATGCCGCGCTCCGCGTACTGCGCGCGCGTTTATATGCCGGACATCGAGCTGTTCACGTTCGCGTCAGCGCGCGTGACGGATCCGAAATTCCGCGGGCTCGTCTCTTTGCTGCCAAATCACGGCTCTTTCTCAGACTCCTGCGCGGGGCTGCGCGAGATGCTGGGCCTCGCGGCTTACCGCTTGCTGCCTGAGTGATCGGGCCAAAGGGATTGCCTTTGGCCCGATTCATTTTTTAGAACAGGCCCGTTATGCGGCCTTCTTCGTCGACGTCGATGCGCTCCGCCGCAGGGGACTTTGGCAGCCCGGGCATCGTCATTATGGCGCCGCAGATGGCTACGACGAAGCCGGCACCGGCTGACAGACGCACTTCCCTGACCCCTATTTTGAAGCCCTTCGGCCTGCCCTTTACGCCGGCGTCGTCAGATAGCGAGAGCTGCGTCTTGGCCATGCAGACCGGAAGAGCGCCGTAGCCCGCGGCCTCAAGCGAGGCGAGCATTTTTGCGGCCTTGTCGTCGTACTCGACGCCGTCGGCACCGTAGACTTTAGTGGCTATCGTCTCTATCTTATCCTTAAGCGGCATTTCAAGCGGATAGAGCGGGCGGTATGAGTTCTCGCCCTTTTCAATCATCCCCAATACTTTGTCGGCCAAATCAAGCGCGCCTTCGCCGCCCTTAGCCCACACCTCGGCAAGAGATACGGGAGCGCCGAGCGCGCCAGCGGCCTTTTCGACGATCTCTATCTCGGCGTCCGTGTCGTCAACGAAGCGGTTGAGCGCCACCACTACCGGGACTCCGAACTGCTTCATGTTCTCTATGTGAGCCTCGAGGTTCGGGATGCCCTTCCTGAGCGCCTCAATGTTCTCCTCCTTAAGTTTGTCCTTGGGCGCGCCGCCGTGCATCTTGAGCGCGCGGACTGTGGTCACTATGACTACCGCGTCTGGGTTGAAGTCAGCGTAACGCGACACTATGTCCATGAACTTCTCGGCGCCGAGGTCGGACGCGAAGCCGGCCTCCGTCACGACGTAGTCCGCGAGCTTGAGCGCCATCTTGGTGGCCGCGAGTGAGTTCGTGCCGTGGGCTATGTTGGCGAACGGCCCGCCGTGGACGAACGCGGGCACGCCCTCTATCGTCTGCACGAGGTTGGGGTTTATCGCGTCGCGCAGCAGCGCCGCCATTGCGCCCTCGGCCTTGAGGTCGTGGGCCGTGACGGGTTTCCCGTCGTACGTGTAGGCCACTACTATGCGCCCCAAGCGCGCTTTGAGGTCGGACAATCCGTCGGCCAGGCAGAATATGGCCATTACCTCGGACGCGACAGTTATGTCGAACCCGGTCTCGCGCGGCACGCCGTGCGCTGTCCCGCCAAGGCCTATGACTATGTTGCGAAGCGCCCTGTCGTTCATGTCGAGGGCCCTCCGCCATACGATGCGCCTCGGGTCGATGCAGAGCGCATTGCCCTGCTGTATGTGGTTATCGATCATAGCGGACAGCAGGTTGTGCGCGACGCCTATCGCGTGTATGTCGCCTGTGAAGTGGAGGTTGATCGACTCCATCGGCAGCACCTGAGAGTATCCGCCGCCGGCCGCTCCTCCCTTTACGCCGAAGCATGGCCCGAGCGAAGGCTCGCGCAGGCACGTCATCGCTTTCTTCCCGCGTTTTACGAGCCCCTGCGTGAGGCCTATCGTGACCGTCGTCTTGCCCTCGCCCGCGGGCGTCGGCGTGGTCGCCGTCACGAGTATGAGTTTGCCGCTCCTGCGGTCCCTGATCCTGCCGTAAAAGTCAAGCGATATCTTGGCCTTGTCGTTCCCGTAGGGAATGACGTACTCTGCGGGTATCCCCGCGCGCTCCGCTATTTCGCCGATCGGGCGCAGCTTTGCCTGCTGCGCTATTTCGATGTCTGAAAGCATTTTATCTCCTCCTGTTATATAATATATCCTTGGGCACATTAAACTATATACCATATAATGCTCTGAATGTTAATACGTTAATAGCCTAAAATGTCTTGTTTAGGGTGAGGATATGTCTAGACGCAAGAACTGCAGTTTGGCAAAAAAGGCGCTCTGCTCGGCAAACGGGCTCGCGTGGGCCTTTAGAAACGAAAAGGCGTTCAGGAACGAGACGGCGGCGCTTGTGTTCGCGCTGGCGCTTGCCTTATACAGGGGCGTCGCGGCGGATGCGGCGCTGCGCGTGTTCCTTGCGTGCCTCCTGCCTATGACGGCCGAGCTTGTGAACACTGCGGCCGAGATCACGCTTGATTTCCTGGCGGGCCCGGTGTACCGAGAGGAGGTCAGGGCGGCCAAGGATATGCTCTCGGCCGCCGTTCTTCTGGCCCTTCTTATCGGCTACGGCTACTCGCTGCTTGTGATCTTCTTTTAGCGCTCGGTCGTAACCGCGCGGCGCACGCGCCGCGCCTCAGTCAATCTGTCCGCCTGTGCCGCCGAACGCGTCTTCCGGCACGTAGTCTTCCGCGCCGGCCGCGTCGTCCGCCGGCTTTATCTTAATGTACTTCCTGAGCAGCCCCTCAACATAGTAGTTAGTGTCTATTATGCGAAGCTGGCCTTTTTTGACGCGCTCTGCCTTAATCTCGCTCGCCAGGCGGTCGTCAAGGAAGTCCTCCGGAGAGGGAATGTCCATCGTCTTGCCCTTGCTCGCGTTTTTTATGAAGTCGGTGATCTCGGGGCCGTTTATCTCTAATATCACCTGGTTGTTGGACTCCTGCGCGCTTAGCTCGCCAAGCAGCGTGCCGAGGTCCGTTATGGCCCGAAGTCCGCTGAGCAGCGATTCCTGCTGCGGAGCCTCTATGCCGCCGCCCCTCACGATTATCTCGCAGAAGCCCACGGCCTTATCAGGCACCTTAAGCGTGAAGCTCCTTACCGACGGGGCCTTGCGCCACGGCCTGAACGTAACGTCGAGCTTTATCTCATCCCCCGGCGAGTAGAACTCCTTCTTGTCCCTGACGGTTATCTTCTCGATGTAAACGACCCTCGGGTCGCGCGTTATCTCAACCTCTACGTCGGCACCGAACGGGCGTATCTCCTGGAACTGGTTGAGCGCGAATATGGACGCGAGGTCGCCGAACTCCTTGAGCAGCACTCCTATGAGATCCGTGTCAGAGAAGAACATGTTGCTGCGCTCCCAGCCGCGCGACAGGTTGCCGCCGCGGAAGCGGTATTTGACGAGAGCAGTGCCCTCTCCGTTGCGCGCCCACTCGTCGTCTATTATGCCGACTATGCCCATGAGGCCGAGCGACGGCCCCGTGAACGGATCCGACACAGTCTGGAATGTCTTCCTGACCACTTTTTTAGCGTCGACGTCGTTTATCCTCACCGTGTAGCTGTCTGCGGGCGCAAGCCGTCCGAACCTGCCTCCTATTGCCTCGGGCCTGTCCTGCGTCACGAGCCCTATCATGGGGCCCTGAAAACCTAGTTTGAACGAGCTCTCAAGGCTCGGTATGACGCGCAGGACCGACGCCTCCGTCAGCGGGAATGCTACGGCCCCCTGCCCGGACATCGGATGTCCGAACCCTATGAAGCGCCCGTCGCGGGATACGGCCGTTAGCGTGCCTATGCCGCCCATCTGTATGTCGCCCCACGCAAGCGAGACTCCTATCGCGGACCCTGGCTTCGGCCGCGATTTGAGGTCGACGCGGTTTGACGCGTCGGAAGAGGCGCCAAGCGGCACAAGCCTGAAGTTGAACTTTCGGGCTATGGCTTCGGCAGCCCTCGGGCTTATGCCGTCGGTGAGGATAGGCATCGACAGCGGCACTATATCGGCGCTTTCAACGTCGGCGCCGTCCGGTTCGTCGCAAGTCCCGTCTTCATCGGGCGCTATGTCGCCGGACGCGGCAGTCGCGGCATCGTCCGACGATACGGTCACTGCAGGCTCGTCTGCGGGCGGCTTTTGAGGCGTCTTTGGCGCTAATCCCACGTGAGGTATTTTGTCGGGCCAGTCGTGTACCTTCACCATCTCCTCTATGGGGGTAACGAGACCAAGCCCCTTCTCGGAGAACGCCCAGCCATAGCCTATGGCGCCCACGAGTTTGCCGCCGACGTACACGGGAGACCCGCTCATCCCCTCCGCTATGCCGCCTGAAGCAAGCACCGCGGGATCGTCGACCCTTATGAGTATCAGCGATCTTGGACTTGTTTTGCGCGGGAGCACGCCGAGCAGCGTGACCTTAAACGACGTCACGTTTGTGCCGGTCATCACTGTGCGCGCCTCGCCCTTCATGCCGGGCCTGACCTGGCTGAGCGGCATTATGGGGTCGGTCGGCACGAACGGCGCGCCGTACGCGCACCCAGACGCCGCCACCGCTATGACCGCGCACAGCACGGCAAGGCGCAGCCTCAACCTGGTTTCAATATGCATTATCTCCTCACTCCAGTCCTTAAGCTGTCTTTCCCGTCTTGGCCCAGCGCAGATAGCTCATGAGCATGTCGTCTATCTCCCCGTCCAAGATAGCCTGCACGTTGCCTGTTTCGTACCCCGACCTGTGGTCCTTGACGAGCTGGAACGGCTGTAAGGTGTAGGACCTTATCTGGCTGCCCCACGCTATGGATCTCTTTTCGCCCTTTATGCTCTCTATCTGCTCCCTGCGCTCGCGCATCGTGAGCTCGTAGAGTTTGGACCGCAGCACCTGCATCGCGGTGGCTCTGTTCATGTGCTGCGATCTTTCGGTCTGGCAGCTGACGACTATTCCCGTAGGTATATGCGTTATGCGCACCGCGGAGTCGGTCATGTTGACATACTGCCCGCCAGCGCCGCTTGATCGGAACGTGTCTGTCTTTAAGTCCTCGGGCCTTATGTCCATCTGCACGCTCTCGGGCAGCACCGGCAGCACCTCGACCGACGCGAAGCTCGTGTGGCGCCTCTTTGCCGAGTCAAAAGGCGATATGCGCACGAGGCGATGGACTCCCTGCTCTCCCTTAAGACGCCCGTACGCGTACTCGCCGTTTATTGAGACGGTGACGCTTTTGACACCGGCCTCCTGGTCGGCGAGCTCGTCGATGAGTTTCACTTTGTATCCGCGCGCCTCCGCCCAGCGCACGTACATGCGGTAAAGCATCGCGGCCCAGTCCTGCGAGTCGAGCCCGCCAGCACCCGCGTGCACTGTGAGTATCGCGTCGCTTTGGTCGTACTCGTCGTCTAAGAGCAGAAACGTCGAGTATTCCTCGATATCGCGCGAAAGGGCCTCCGCCCTCTCGTAGAACTCGTGCTCGAGCTCTTCGTCGTAGCCTTCGCCGAGGATGGCGGCAAGCGCCTCCATATCCTCTATCTCGCTCCCTATGGAGCCTATCCTGCCGACGCGGGACTTAAGCGCCGACAGCTCCTTAGTCACCTGCTGCACACGGTCTGACTCCCAAAAATCCGGCTTTGACGCCTCTTCTTCCAGTTCAGCTATTCTTTTTTCGGCCGCCGGCAGGTCAAAGGCTCTCACGCAGCTCGTCAAACGACGAGCGCAGGTTGGCCGTAACGGTAGTTACCGGTAATATAACCATACAAAACCCCTCCTGATATTGCGATTCGTCTGCTATTATAAACGCAGCGGGCGCAAAATCGAATATTTTTTTGAAATCCGCGGCTGAAAGGAGATCCTCATGGAGAAAAACGGCAACGACGAAATAAAAAACCGCGCAAGGCTTTTTGAGATGCTGGCCTCGGCGGACGGGAACCCCCTTTCGGGCTCATACATCGCTTCTTGCCTCGGCTGTTCGCGCCAGGCCGTGTTCAAGCTGGTCTCATCGCTGCGCAGGGAGGGGCTCTGCGTGGACTCTTTGCGCAAGGGCTACGCGCTGCGCGATCTCGACTCATGCGACATAATGAGCCCTACTTTGATAGAGTTCCTGCTTGAGGGCAACCCGGTCTTTCACAGATGCCTCTGTTTCAGCGAGACGGAATCGACGCAGACGGCGCTTAAGCGGATCGCGCGCGAGGACGGCTCTGCGTCCGGCATAGCGGCCGTGTCGGACCGGCAAAGCGCGGGGCGCGGACGCGTCGGCCGGACGTGGTGGTCGGGAGCCGGCAAGGACCTGACGTTTTCAGTGCTCACGAGGCCAAAGCTCAGGCCGGGCGAGGTGCAGCTGCTGAACCTGGCCGCCGGCATCGCGGTAAGCGACGTGTTGCGTTCGTACTATAATGTCGAAGCGAAGATAAAGTGGCCGAACGACGTCATGGTCCGCGACAAAAAGATTTGCGGCATACTGAGCGAGGCATCCGGCGAGCCGGACAGGATCTATTTCGCTGTGACGGGCATGGGGATAAACGTAAACAGCGCCATGAGCGACTTCCCAGAAGAGCTGCGAGAAAGCGCTGCGTCGCTTGCCGCCGAACTCGGCGGTCACGTATGCCGGCCATACCTCATGAGCCGCGTGCTCGGCCGCTTTGCAGAGCTTATAATAACGATGGAGGCAGCCGGAGGCAGGGACGCTCTCCTTCGCGTCTACAGGGATTCGTGCTCAACGCTGGGGCGCGAGGTCCGCGTCATATGCGACGGTGAGGAGTTTCGCGGCACGGCGCGCGACGTAACGGACCAGGGCGCGCTTGTCGTCGATACAGGCGGCAGGGAGGTTGTGTTTGCGGCGGCCGACGTGCATCATCTGCGCCTTGCCGTCTGACTTTTAAAGGAGGTGAACGGGAATGAGGCTCACAGAACGCGCGCGCACAAGCGGCTGAGCGGCCAAGATAGGTCCCGCGGAGCTGGACCAGATATTGAAGGATCTGCCTGTCGTCAGGGACGAGCGCCTTATCGCGTCGTGGAACAGGGGCGAGGACGCCGCGGTATGGAGGATCGACGAAAAAAGAGCCGGCGTGCTGACAGTGGACTTCATCACGCCTGTGGTGGACTCCCCGTTTGATTTCGGAAGGATAGCCGCGGCAAATTCGCTGAGCGACGTCTACGCGATGGGCGGGAAACCGCTTGTTGCTCTCAACGTGGTATGTTTCCCGACGTCGTGCGAGCCGATAGAGACGCTCAAGGAGATACTGCGCGGCGGCGCAGACAAGGTGACGGAGGCCGGCGCGATGCTGGCGGGCGGGCACAGTGTGCAGGACGAAGAGCCCAAGTACGGGCTCGTGGTCTTCGGCGAGGTAGAGATCGACAGGATGTGGCCGGTGGCGAAGGCGCGCCCCAAAGACGCGCTGATACTGACCAAACCAATCGGGACAGGCATAGCCGTGACGGCGATAAAAGCGGGGCTTTTCCCGCGCCGCGACACTGAGGCCGCGGTTAGGAGCATGTCCGCGTTAAACGCGGTGCCGTGCGCCCTGTCGGACAAGACGCGAGGGCTCGTCCACGCGTGTACCGACGTGACCGGGTTCGGGCTTGCAGGACACGCCCTTGACCTCACGGACAACGGAGTTTCAGTCGAGATAGACGTCTCGGCTCTGCCCGTGCTGCCCGGCGTCAAGGAGATGGCCGACATGGGGCTCATACCGGCCGGCACATACACTAACAGGGATTATTTAGGCCGCAGGGTCGAAAACGGCACCGAGATAGGCCGTTTCGCAGACGACCTAGCGTTCGACCCGCAGACATCTGGCGGGCTTTTGATAGCCATACCGGAGGAGCATGCCGATGAACTGCTGAAAGAGCTGAACGCCGCTGGTTTCTGCGACGCTTCCCGCATAGGGAAATTCACGGAGGGCGACGGCAATTTGAAGCTCGTGTGAGGCGCGCGGCGTTTGCCGCGTGCCTCACCCAAGCCTGTTGGCCCTTACGGCAAGCCCCGCGCCTATCGCCAAAAAGAGCGCGTTTGCTATCCATGCCGCCACGAGGGGCGGCAGGTAGCCGGCTTCCCCCAGCGACTGCGAGAACGACATCACGACGTAGTAGACGAACACTATTATGACGCTTATCCCGAGCCCGACGCCTGACCCGGTGCGCTGAGGCCTGCTTCCCATAGCGGCTCCGACAAGCGCCAGCACTATGCACGCGAACGGGACGGAAACCCTGAGGTGAAGTATCATGCGAAGTTTGCCGGTGTCCATGCCGCGCTTTTCGTTTAGTCTTATCATGCCGTAAAGCTCGCGCATGGACATCTGGTCCGGGTCGTCCGAGGCCCTCGCTATCTGGGCCGGGTTCAGGTCAAGCGCGAGCGCCTGCCTGTCGAACTTGAACAGAAGGCTGACCTCGCCAGACTCTTTTATCTCAAAAACCTTGCCGTCCTCTATCCACCACGCTCCGTCATGCCACGTGCCGGACTTTGCGGATATTATGCGTACAAGGCTGCCCTTCTCGAACTCCTGCACGACTATCTCCTTCATGTTGCCGGACGCTATCGCCATCTGGTTTATGTATATGACGCGTTTGAGCTCCCCGTGGCTCTCCTCCTTGAAGAAGACCTTCTCCTTGAGCACGGGGGGGGCTTCCCTGAACACCTCGTAGGCCATGACGTTGGCCGCGGCCCTCTCGCTGAGCGGGACCACCGTCTCGTTGACGAAGAACGCCGCTATGGATATTATGACCGACGCCGCTATGACGGGGCGTACTATGCGGCCGAAAGACAGTCCGGCTGATTTGAGCGCGACTATCTCGGAGTTGGCCGACATTTTGCCGAAGCCGAGCAGCGCGGCCAAAAGGCAGCTCATCGGTATGGTGAACGACACAAGCCTCGGCAAATAATAGAGGAACAGGCGTATGACCACTCCTACCGAAACGCCCCTCTGTATGACGAGGTCGGCTATCTTAAAAAGCAGGCTGCCGGCCACAAGTATTATAGTGAAGGCGACCATGCCGAAGAAGAAGGGGCCCGAGAGCTCCTTCAGTATGAAGCGGTCAAGCAGCCTGAACCTGTAGGAGGCAAGGTTTACTTTCAAATTCTTCCCCCGTTCACCTCAAGTATGTATTCGGCGCACTCCCGCACGGCGCCGCGTCCGCCCGGCTTGGACGAGACCCAGCCTGCGGCCGCCCTGATCTCGCTCACGGCGTCGGCCACGGCCATCCCAAGCCCCGCCCACCTCACGCACTCAAGGTCGGGCAGGTCGTCACCCGCGAACGCGATCTCGCTCCTGGCGACGCCAAGCTCGCGGGCCACCCTCACGAGATCGGTCAGTTTGTCCGCGGTCCCGTTTATGCATGACGTGACGCGCAGGTCATCCGCCCTCTGGCGCGTGGCGGGCGAGTATCTTCCGCTTATCAGGACGACCTTGACGCCGGCCTCCATCAGCATTACGATGCCGTACCCGTCACGTATGTCGAACCTCTTGTACTCGCTGCCGCTGCCGTCCATGTATACCCCGCCGTCGGTCAGCGTGCCGTCGACGTCGAGCGCGAAGAGTTTAATCAACTTCAGAGTCCCCCGCCTTCTCATCCGCGGCGTCCGCGGCTCTTTTCGCGCGGCCCGCGCGCGGAGCCAGCCCGCGAATCGCGGCGGCGGCAAACGACAGTATCTCCCTTGCGGCGCCCTCTTCGCCATAAAGCCGCTCCACTTCCCTGAGGCCCTCGCTCATCGTGAGGCCCGAGTCGTAGATTATCCTGTACATCTCGCGAATGCGCATGCGCGTGACCGAGTCGAAGCCGCGGCGACGAAGCCCTATCCTGTTTATGTCGTAGACGCTAAGCGGCGCGCCGGCAGCCAGGCAAAAAGGCGGCACGTCCTGCACCACACGCGACATGCCGCCTATCATACAGTAAGCGCCTATATGCACGAACTGGTGAAAACCGGAGAGCCCGCCTATCACCGCGTAGTCCCCTACTCTGACATGGCCGGAGAGCCCCGCCTTGTTGGCTATGGTGCACTCCCTGCCGACGGTCACGTTGTGAGCGAGGTGAACGCCCTCCATTATGAAACAGCCCTCGCCGACAGAGGTGGACTCGCCCTCGCCGACCGCCCTGTTTACCGTTACGAACTCGCGGCATACGACCCTGTCGCCTATCCTGGCCCACGTGGTCTCTCCTTTGTAGCTTAAGTCCTGCGGGACGCCGCCTATGACCGCGTGCTCGTGGAACGTACAGCCGCTGCCGATCTCCGTGTAGTCGCAGACGCGAACGAACGCCTTGAGCACAGTGCCGTCGCCTATTTTTGTCCTGGCATCAACTATGCAGTAGGGGCCTATGGTTACGTCGTCGCCTATGGCCGCGTCTCTTGAAACTATCGCTGTCGGATGTATATGGACGGCCATTTAGTCTTCCTCGCTTTTGTTAAGCGTCAGGCCCGAGAGTATCGTAAAGCCCATTATACCCTCGACGGCTGTTTCCCCGTCCACTGTGGCCACAAAGGAGAACCGTCCCACGTTGCCGCGCCTTTTGACGAGCCTCGCGACCGTCCTCAGCTGGTCCCCCGGCTTCACGGGACGGCGGAACTTGGCCCTCTCTATCGAGGTGAGGTAGACGAGGCGTCTCGTGTTGTCCTGAAACTCGGGCTGCAGCTTTATGAGTATCGCGCCTACCTGCCCCATTGCCTCAAGTACCAAAACGCCCGGCATGACCGGTTCGTCGGGGAAATGCCCCTGAAAGAACGGCTCGTTTATCGAGACGTTCTTGATGCCCGTTACCTGCTTCACTTCGTCCGTGTTTATTATCTCCTCGATCCTGTCGACGAGCAGGAACGGGTACCTGTGCGGCAGGCATTCCATTATCTTGTTGATATCCATAGCCACTGACATAGCGCTGTTTGCCCCCTGTTTTATTTTTATTTTAAGCGGCAGGCGCGGCCTGAAAGAGCCTCTTAAGCCTGTCGGCCAGCTTGCCGTGTATCCCGTGTCCGGCGCACACGCATATGTAGTGCGCTATCGGTATCGGCCCCGCGAGCAGAAGGTCTCCGATAAGGTCTGTCACCTTGTGCGTCACGGGCTCAAGCGGAAAACGCAGCCCTCCGTCGTTCAGCAGGGCATCCTCGCCGAACACGAGCGCATTGTCAAGCGACCCGCCGAGCGCAAGGCCGTGTTTCTTAAGGTAATCGAGCTCCTGTGTGAGGCAGAACGTCCTTGCCCCGGATATCACGCGCGCGAACGTATCCGCGTTTATCTCATAGGTCACCCTCTGCGTTCCGACAAGCGTGCCGGGGTAGTCTATGACGTAGGTGACGCGCGTCGCGCACGACGGGACAGCCGCTATGAAGCGGCCCGACTCGGGCTCGTCGATGGTTATCGGAAACGCAAGCGCCCTCTTAGCCGCCTTTTCACCCGTCTCGCATATGCCGGCTGCGGCCATAGCCTCCACGAACGGACGCGCGCTGCCGTCGCCTATCGGGACCTCTTCGCCGTCAAGCTCTATCAGGGCGGAGTCGATCTCCATGCCCGCTATTGAAGCAAGCAGGTGCTCGGCAGTCCTCACAGAGGTTCCGTCCGGCAGCCGAAATCCGGTCAGCCTGTTGTCCTCCTCGACCACGGCCGATGTGAGGGGAAAGACGCCGGATGCGGTCTTAAACGACACTGTTCCGTCAAACGACGGCTCTATCGAAACACGCGCGAACTTGCCGGAATGCAGCCCGACCCCCTCAAAGAGGGCGGCGCCTTTTAACGTGCGCATCACTGCTTCCCCGATTCAAGTTCGGCTATCTTTGCCTTGAGATCGCGAATAGTCCTGTGCATCTCGGGAAGCTCCATCATCAGCGCCTGAATGCGCATCTCGAGGCGATGGTCCTTTGCGGGAAAGCCAGAGACCACGCGACCCGGAGGTATATCGCCTATGACGCCTGCGCGCCCTGCCACGGTTACGCCGTCGCCTATCACAGCATGGTTCGCGGACGCTGACTGGCCGGCCATTATGACGCCGTTCCCGACCGTCGAGCTTCCGGCGATGCCGCACTGGGATATTATCATGCAGTACTCTCCGATGCGGCAGTTGTGGGCTATCTTGACATGCGAATCTATCTTCGTGCCGCGCAGCACGCGCGTTTCGCCGAATGTGGCCCTGTCGACGCTGGTGCACGATCCTATCTCAACGTCGTCCTCGATCGTTACTGTCCCTATCTGCGGGATGCGCAGCAGCACCGTCTTCGGGTCCGGCATAAAACCAAACCCGTCGCAGCCTATGACGGCGTTGGCGTGTATGAGACAGTTCCTGCCTATCGAAACGCTGTCGTATATCACTGCGCCGGGCTCTACCCTCGTGCCGTTTCCTATCCTTACGCCCGAGCCTATCCACACATGCCCGTCCAATACGCAGCCGTCCCCTATCACGGCGCCGTGTGATATGACGCAAAGGGGCCCTACGTATACGCCGTCTCCGAGCGAGGCGGCGTCGTCGACCACAGCAGTCTCGTGTATGAAGCCGCACGCCTTCGGCACTTCCGTCCCCGACGCGCTGAAAAAGTTAAGCAAATCCACGAGTGAGCGCCTAGGGTCGTCAGTCTCTACGCCGAAGCAGCCCTCGGGCATCCACCCGCGCTTAGTGAGCAAAACGGCTCCGGGCTTGACTCGCCGCAGGAACTTCTTCTCCCAGAGCGGTGATATGGAGCCGGGCGTATGGTTCTCGGGCTCTGTAACGGACGCCACGACGTAGTCCGCGTCCCCCATGAGCTCCCCGCCAAGCATCCGCGCCAGATCCCCCAGTTTGAGTGTCTTTGCCATTTCGCGCATTTCTCCTTTTTGAAATCTTTTTACAGGTTGCCTATCATCCGCAGGCTCCACGAGTCATCGTCGCGCGAATCATAGTGAGCCTCAAACGATATGTACTCCGTAGCCTTCCATCCGATCGCGAAGTTCGTCTCGTCGCCGTACGCGCGCAGCCAGGCGTAGGGCTTGTGCAGCCGCGGGTCTATGGCGATCTTCGCCCAGACCTCATCGTCAAGCGTGGACCACTCCCCGCCAAGCCACACCCCGCGCCACGGGGCCCACCTCAAACCGAAGCGGCCCTCTGTGTCCCAGTCCTGCAGCTCCACTATCGCCTCTCCGTAAAGCTCCATGTCCCACTTCGGGAATATCTGAGCCTTGCGCCCAAGGTGCAGGCCAAGCTCGCCGGACCTGTCCTGTGTGCCGGCGTAGACCGCGGCCCAGGCGCTTAGCGTGTAGTGGCGGCTCTCGACGCTCACATTCATGCGCGATATCTGGGCTGCCGAAAACGACGCCTCCGGCACCGACGATGTCCTGGCGACGATGTTTCTTTCACAGAGGAAATCCTCGGCCCATTTGACTATGTCGCCCGAGTGCCTGTCCGCCCACTCGACGGGTATGCCGATAAACGGCGCGAACCTAGCTAAGAGGCTCTCCTTCAGCTCGCCGTGCAGCAGCATCGGCAGGGAGTTTGAGACGAACCTCGGGCTTATCGCAAGCACAAGCGGCATCTCAGGCGAGAACGACAGCCTCAGCGTGACGGCGCCGCTTCCTGAAACAACGACTATAGACGGTTTCCACCCCGAAAGAGCGATGTCCGTAATCTTAAGTATCTCGTCCATGAGAGCTGAGTCGCTCCACGCAAGCGACGAGAGCGGCACGCCGTCTACCAGTCCCCGGATATCGTCCTCCATTTCGCTCGCGTCCTGCCTGAACCAGCCGTCGGCAGGGCTTTGAAGCTGGGGGAAGACGAGCTCCGTCCTCCATCGCTGACGCTCGTCGCTCAAAGTGAGGAGGACGGTTATGACACCGGACGACACAGAGACAGACGATGTTTTGTAGCCCGCGAACAGCTTGTCCGAGACTATACCGACGACACGCGCGACCTCTCTCTCGTCCCTGTTTTCGGGAAGTTTTTCAGCGACCGCTTCCAGGCTTTTTTCTGCAAGCCCCTGCTGCCATGAGGGAAGTCCCTCAACCGTCACAGTGTAGGCGCACGCGCATGCCGCCTGTGCCAATAGGATAGCCGCGGCAAGCCCCGCGGCTATCCTGCGTATGAGAATGTCAGATTGTATGCCGCTAGAAGAGCTCCCCGAAGCCAAAACAGAACCTGTCCTCTTCTTCGCCGCTTGCGTAGTCGAGCCTCAGGTTGCCTAACGGCGTGTTGAGCCTGACGCCGAAGCCCGGCGCGGAGCCCATGTCGCTGCCGAAGCTCACGTCTTCGGTCTTGCGCCACGCCCTGCCCACGTCGTAGAAGGCGACTATGCTGAACGCCTTCTCAAGCGGTATGCGCAGCTCGAAGTTGCCGAGGAACATGTCCTCGCCGTGGAAGTATTCGTCGTCGTAACCGCGCAGCGTCGTGTCCCCTCCGACTGTGTAGAGGCCCTCGTACGGGACGTCGCTCGACGACGAACCCACTATTATGCGCGCCGCGAAGAGCACAGGCCTGTCCGTCTCGCTGCCGAACGACGACTCAAGGACGTTTTTAAGGAACTTGTCCACAGGGATGTAGACTTTGGCCTCAAGCCAGTACTTGAAGTAGTTGTAGTCCTTGTCGCTTACCTCGGCCTGGCCGTATAGCAGGCTCACTGTCTCGACGTCACCTTTTGAGTATGGCAGGTACTCGTCGAGGTTAAGCCTGCGCAATGATGCGGTGGCCGAGTAGTATGTGCCGTCGCCCAAGTCGTCGAGGATAGTCGTGTCTTTGTCTATCCACGTGCTGCCCCAGCTGTCCTTCGTGCTGCCGTCGGTCGGGTCGTTTTCGACCTCGTGCCAGTCAAACGTGAGATACCAGTTGTAGAGGGAGTCGTCCTTGAACTTGCGCCCGAAGCCTATGAACGCCCCCGTCTTGTCCCTGTCGTACTCGAACTCCTTGAATTTTTTGTCGGAGTAGTCCGTGTAGTTGTAGTAGAGGTCGTTCCACGCCCTCTTGTAGACGCCAACCTTCCACGCCGTGACCTTGCCGCTCATGTACGGCTGTTCGTAAGTGAGCCAGTACTCCTCTCTGTCGCCTAAGTCGAACCCGACGCTAAGCTTGAGCCCGCGGCCGGCTATGTTGAAGTTGTCGTAGCTCAAGCCGCCGCCGAAGCCGCTTTGCGTGCCGTACGCTATGTTGAAGCCCAGCTTTCCCGTGCGCGCCTCCTCGACCGTTATCACTATTATCACGTCGTTCCCGTTCTCATCGGGTTCGAAGTTCACGTTTACGTCGCTGAAGAAGCCGAGCCCCTGCAACCTGCTGAGCGTGAGCCTCAGCTTGTTCGAGTTGAATATCTCGCCCTCTTTTATCTTAATGTAGCGCCTGACGATGTAGCCCTTGGTTATCTTGTTGCCCTGTATCACTATCTGGCTCACCTTTGGCTCGACTATTATCACGTTTATGTCGCTGCCTTCTATCTTGACGTCCGCCACGCTGGCCATCACGTATCCGTCAGCCTGATATTTTTCCTTTATCCTCTGGATGTCGTTCCTGAAGAAGTTTCTGTTGAATATCATGCCGGGCTGCGTGAAGATTATTTTGCCGAGCTGCTCTGACGTGTATATGGTGTTGCCCGTGAATTTTATCGATCCTACGGTCGGGTTTTCCTTAACGAGAAACGTGACCTTGACGCCGTCCTTGACGTCCGTGACCCTGTAATCCGTCGCCATGAAGAACCCCAGCTCGAAAATGGCCTCCGCGTCCTTGCGCAGCTTCTCCTCGTCGACAGGCTCCCCCACTTTCGAGGATATAACGCTCATTATGTGCTCTGTCACGACCGCTGAGTTGCCGGAGACCTCTATCTCCTTTATTGCGGGCCCCTTAAGCTCCGGCATATCGGGCTTCGAGGCCGGCGCGCCGTTTGGCGCCGTATCGTCCTGAACTTCGCCCTGCGCTGCAGGCCCCGTCTGGTCTCGTGAAACCGCGTCGCCCGATATCAAAGCTACGTCAGGCGACGCGGGCTCGGGCGCGGGCGCCTGCGCGAAGGCTGCCTGGACTGAAAAGAGCATTATTAAAAGCAGCAGGACTGCTTTGATTCTGAAACGAAAGGACACCGACACCACTCCTTTGGTGAATACAAGCGCACATCAGGCACTAATGCGTTGTTTTCATTTTATTACCTTTATTACGGGATCTTTTCCGTGCAGAGCCCTTTCTCCTGCCTGCACCAAGGCGAGCATCTCCTCCGGAGCAAGGCTTTCGTCCTGCGCGGCTGCGGCCGCAGGTTCACCCTGGACTCGCGGCTGCTGAAGTTTAGCGGTCATATTGCGAGCCTTCGGTTTTGCGGCAAACATTATAGCAGATGGGTTATTGTTGTTCAAATCGGACCTTAGCGCTTTGATGAGCCGCTCTTCCTCATCTGTGACCCAGCTCAGGTGCTCGTCGCTCACATCGGGCAAAACACGCGCCTGAGGCGCTGCAAAAGGCCTGTCGGCGTCCACGGAAAGCGGCGCGCACAGGGCAAACAGCATCAAAATCGAAAGCAGCGCGCTCTTTAGGCTTATGCCGACGGACTCACTTAAAAATATGCCGCGGCGCGGCATCTCTTGCGCGGCAAGCAGGGACACGATGTCCTCGCGCACGTTCTTCACCTCGGCCGCCAGACAGTCCGCCTCTGCTATCGCAAAGTCCCATCTGCGGTTCTCGCACGCGCACGCCAGCCTGTCAAGCCAGCGTCTGAGCCTTGCTATCTTTTTTTCCATAACGGGCACACCCCCTGATGTCGGCGTCTTTTAGGAAGCTCTATATTTATCACCCGTTATATGCCTGTTGTGGCCTCTTTCGCGTCTCCGCCGAGCCATTTGCGCAGTTTCGCGACCGCTTTTCTTTTTATCCTGTAAACGTGGCTCACGTCTATGTCTATCTCTTTCGCAACCTCCTTCGCGCTCCTTTCGCCCAAGACAAGCGCGCTTACTATGTCAGACTCTCTCCCGCTAAGGCGCGCCAGCGCGGACGTGAGGTCTATGGTCCACTCGGCGCGGTCGGCCTCGCTCATGACACGAGAGACCGCCCTCATGTCCTCCGCCTCGCATACTGCCTCGTCAGCCGGAACAGGGGCCTTTGCCTCGACGCGCTGCAGGAAGTTGATCATGCGTCCCCTTATTTTATAGTATGCGTACGTCGAGAAGTGGGTCTTTCTGCCTATGTCGAAGGCGTCGACCGCGGTTATGAGCGCGACCATGCCTTCCTGGACCAGGTCCGGGTATGTGTTGTAAGGGACCTTGAGTTTTTTGGCAAGCCAGTAGACCATCGGCCTGTAAGCTAAAATCAGAGTCTCCCTCGCGCCTTCGTCGCCAGCGGAACATTTAACCCACAGGTCGGCCTCTTCCGCGTTAAAAGCTTCTCTTTCGGTGTTCTCATTAACGTTAACGTCGTCCTTCAATGTCCCGTCCCCGCTTGAGTTTTATTTGATGTGAAAAAAACAGCCCAGCCAAACCCCTATCCCAGCCATTCTACCACACCGCGAGCGCGCGGCGCTACGAAAAGCGCTTAAAATTTCAAACGATGTACGAGAGTCTGTGTCCGGCCACGGCAAGATCGCCCGGCATACTGTTCCCCGCCGCGCTTTTTCGTAAATATGTTTTTCACTCATGATTTTCTCTTCGGCAGCGTGAGTTTCATAATGTCGTTCAGCAAATATTCCATATCTATGTTCTGCAGAAACGCGGCGGCCAACGCGTCGTAAGCCTCGTCTTTCGCTTTGGAGGAATCGACCGGAGCTCGTTCCGGCAGGCCTTTTGCTTTTCTTATCTTATTGAGCCAGACGTTCCTGAATTTATCGTTTCATGTACAGATCACGCTCCTAATACTCAATTCCTTGTGGAGTCAGGCGCTTCGTCGAGCAGCATTTCGCGAGCCGTCTTGTCATGGCCGGCATAGACATCAGCACGATCCGCGAGCTTCTTGGAAACGCGGATATCAGAATGCCGTTGAGGTACGCTCATTTAGCGCCCTGCCAAGACAAAGAGCGCTGTCGATATTTTAGACAAACAGTTTTTTGTTTTGGCCAGCCAAATCTTGACTGAGTCTATCTTGATCGTTTTCCTCAGTTCAGAATTCGGTCGTCCGAAAGGAACCGGCAGATCCCTATTGTTGTAATGCCGAGATCATCCAACCGTGGCTCCAATTAAGAAATTACGTGATAAAACACGTTTTTTCTTATTACAAATCAAGGTGACGAAACCGCAAGCGCTATTAAGAAATTTGAAAAGCCTCATATCGTTTCCGGCAAACTCTAAAACATAACACCCGAAAGGGTATAAACCATTATAGTTTTAATAAATATACCACCGTACGGGTGTAATATATAGATATTCATTGACATCTACACCCTATAGGGTGTAGATTATACTGTACCATGAAGACTATCAAAGAAGATAAATCAGGAAACATCATAGCTGAATACATAAAGCAGAAGCGCAAGGCCGCAGGGTTAACTCAGGAAGAGTTTGCCATAAGAGCCGGCCTCGGATTGCGTTTTGTCCGCGAACTCGAGGAAGGCAAAAAGACTGTGCGGCTGGACAAGGTAAATCAGGCACTGGCCATGTTTGGTATGGAAGTCGGAGTAAAGGAAATAAAAAGCGATGAGTGACGCCTGCAGAACCGTTTCCGTCTTTGTGCGCGACATTTACGCCGGCACACTCGAGGATATAAACGAGGGCTTTAGATTTACGTACGCAGAAGGATATTTAAAACGCGAAGACGCCTCGCCGGTTTCCCTGACGCTCCCCCTCCGGTCCGATCCTTTTACGTCCAAAACCATGTTTCCGTTTTTCGACGGCCTGATCCCGGAAGGCTGGCTGCTGGATATTGTGACGCGAAACTGGAAGATCGACAGAAACGACAGGTTCGGCCTGCTCGCGGTTGCCTGCCGCGATTGCATCGGAGCTGTCAGCATCAAAGGTGATCGGCAATGAGATGCCTGTGCTGCGGAAAAGACGAATCAGATTTCATCTTTGACAGCGAAGCCGGCTGGCATAAGAAATGCATCAGGAGCTTTTTCGGGACAAAGGAAATTCCTTACATAGATCTCAGCGACAAGACGTTTGAAGCTCTGGCTATGGAAAACACAAATAATGGTTATACCGTGCCAGGCGTGCAGAAAAAACTGTCTCTTCATTTAGACGTCGAAGACCGGCCGCGTCTTACGCTCATGAATTATCCTACCGGCTACATCCTTAAGCCACAGGTCGAAGATTTTAACGCCATGCCGGAATCCGAACAGCTCGTGATGAGTATGGCCGAAGGCTGCGGCATCAGCACCGTCCCTCACGCGCTTGTGAAGCTGCAGATCGGCCAGTTAGCTTATATTACTAAGCGCGTCGACCGCAAAACGGTGCGCGGCGGCAAGACGGAAATGTACGCCATGGAGGATTTCTGCCAGCTCGACCTGCGACTGACTGGCGACAAGTACAGAGGGGCGTACGAAAGATGCGCGAAGATAATAATACAGTATTCTTCAAGAAGCGGCCTGGATCTCTCTGAATTGTATCTGCGCCTGATATTTTCATTTCTGACCGGCAATTCGGACATGCATCTTAAAAACTTCTCGCTGATAGAAACGTCAGAAAGAAGCGGACAGTATACATTATCGCCGGCATATGACCTGCTGCCGGTCAACCTTCTGATGCCGGAGGACAAAGAGCAGTTTGCCCTTACCATGAACGGCAAAAAATCCAATCTGCGCAGAAGCGATTTTTTGACTTATGCGGAAAACTGCGGGATCAAAGAGACCGCGGCCGTAAAGATGCTGGACAGTATGATATCCAAACAGAAGTTCTTTCATGAGGCTATAGAAAAATCATGGATCCCTGACGAAATGAAGAGTGAATTCAAAGTAATGTTGGACAATAGGATAACATCTTTGTCCGATAAAACAAAGAGATAAAACGGCCCGAGGTGAAATACCCCGGGCCATTACCGTTTCTGGAGCCAGCGTCCGGATTCGGACCGGAGACCTGCGCATTACGAGTGCGCTGCTCTACCAACTGAGCTACGCTGGCTTGTCTAAGGCTTTAAAATGGCGGTCCCAACGAGATTCGAACTCGTGTCGCCGCCTTGAAAGGGCGGTGTCCTGGGCCTCTGGACGATGGGACCGTGGATGGTGAGCCGTCCGGGATTCGGACCCGGGACACCCGGATTAAAAGTCCGGTGCTCTGCCAGCTGAGCTAACGGCTCAAAGTGTACATCACGATGGGTAATTTTACAGCTTTTTACGAGAAAGTCAATGGTATAAAGCCAAAATCAGCGCTGCGCCTGTCAATAATTTAAACCTTCCGATTGTTTAGTCCGTTGCCGTCAAATGATACCCCCTGCCGCCGATGATATATCAGGGGATGCGCGAAGGACCATTACTGACCAGCCGAGCAGTCGCCGCCCGAGCACGTCACGTCTTTGACCTCTCGCTCCAGCCAGTCACCGGCGGGGTGACCAAAACCGAGCCACGTCGCCACCTGCAGGTGCAGGCACTTGACCGCGTACGGTGCCCTCTTCCAGTCTATGCCGCCGACGCCGCGTTCCGGCTGGCAGCAGGCGTTCGCTTCGGCCTCGCTTACATGCGATTTTAATATATCTTCACGAAGCGCAGCGTAATCACGGTGCCACTTCTCCACACCGTCGGGGATCGCGCGAAACAGATCCTCGAGCTCGCGCGCTTTCCTCCCGGATTCAAGCTCGCCGCACTTTCTGCAGAGGAACGGGCATGTGAGCCAGAAAATCGTGGGGAACGGACTGCCCTGAGCAGACAGCGGACTGCATACTATCACCTGCGGAAATCCAAAAGAACATCTGCGCGCGATATAGAGCACCTGCCGCGCGTCAAAGTGTCTGCCTGAGTTCTGCCTCTTAAGCGCATATAAATCATCCGGACAAGCGCGCGTCCACTCATCCGGCTTATGAAACATTCTCACTTCAAAAACTGTGCGCCTGAAGGAGAGCGCGCGTCACTTCTTTCCAGACGCGCCGGAACTGCTGCCGGAACGCTTCTTGCCGCCGCGGCTGTCTTTTGCCTTGCTGTTAAGGTCGGCAATCTTCTCGTCGCTCGACTTTAGGAAATTTGTGAGCTTTTTCTCGAAATCTTCCTCTTTGTGCACAGGCCTGGGCGGCTCTTTCGCCTGCAGAGCCTTGAGAGACAGATCTATCCTGCCCTTGTCGTCTATCTTGATGACCTTGGCAGTTATCTTCTGGCCCACCTCCAGCACGTCCTCAACCTTTTTGACGTAGCCGTGAGAAAGCTCAGATATGTGTACCATGGCCTTCTGTCCCGATTCAAGCCTTACAAATGCGCCATATGCGGCTACATGCTCCACCGTGCCCGTGAGCACATCCCCCACGTTTACCTGTGACGTTGCGGGCGTTTTTTCTGCCATATGCGGATCTTACCTCCATAAAAATTGTAGCTCCCTCAAGAGGCGGGAGCGGCCTCGTTTGTTCTGCCCTGCAGGCGAATTTTACCACATATTTTAAAATACGCCACAGTTTAGGATATATCTCATTACGTCGATGTGCCGCCTAGCTCCGTTTTACGCCGCAAAGCGCGTTCTCCATCGCCTCGACGACCTTCTCCGCGATGAACGGTTTGATGAAAAAATCAGATGCTCCCGCTCTCATGGCCTCTATTACGTCTTTTTGCTGCCCCATCGCGCTTATCATAACGACCTTTGCGTCCGGGTGCTTTGACTTTATGACCTTAAGCGCCTCTATCCCGTCCATGCGCGGCATTTTTATGTCGATCGCGGCCACGTCGGGCTTCAGTTTATCGTAAAGGGATACGGCCTCGTTTCCGTCCTCAGCCTCGCCGACGACGTCATAACCGTTACGCAGCAGCGCATTTTTGAGTATGGTGCGCATATGCGCGGAATCGTCCGCTATAAGCACCCTCGCTCTCATGGCTTAAGTTCCCTCCTCACTTGCGGAGATCAGCGCCGATCTCCTCTAGGAACAGCGGGCTCAGCACCTTTATATACGTGCCCTTCATGCCAAGGCTCCTGCTCTCTATTATGCCGGCGCTGCCTAGCTTCCTGAGCGCGTTGACTATCACGCTTCTCGTGACTCCGACTCTGTCCGCCACCTTGCTGGCCACCACTACGCCCTCGGGGCCGCCTAAGTCCTCTATGATATGGCGCACGGACTCGACCTCCGAGTACGAAAGCGCCCTCATCGCCATCTGGACTACAAGGCTCTCCCTGCCGCGTTCCTCTATGCTCTTGCTCCTGTCGTTCAATATCTCAAGGCCGAACACCGTCGAGAGGTACTCCGCGAGCACAAGATCCCTCGTGTCGAACTGGCAGCCGAAACGCGCTAAGATGAGCGTGCCGAGCCTCTCGCCCGAGCCGTTTATCGGCACGAGCAGGACATGTTTGTTAGAGTAGGTGCAGGGCTGGTCCGCGTACGCGCAGAGGCCGTGGTCCGTGTGGTTCAGCACTGATTCGTGAAACGAGTTGACCTTATCGACGTACGCCTGAGGCATGACGCCGTTCAGCAGCTGGTCGGCCATTATGGGGCAGTCGTACTCGCTTATCCACGCATAGCCCAGGATCTTGCCGTCCCTGTTTATCACGTATACGTTGGCTGCGGAAAGGTCGGACATGAGCCTCGCAAGCCTTGGGTAGTCGGGGGACGAGCCGGCCTTGCCGGCCTGCAGAGCCCGGCTCACCATCCTGGTCTTCTCCAGGAGGTCCTGCATGGCGGACTCATTTAGTATTTTCGGACGCGCTTCAATAAGTTCCCTTGGTGTATCCATCATCTTAAAATTTCCTCCCTGCTGTGTATTGACACGCTCACCCCTGTGCTCTCGGGTGAGACTCCATATAGCTTTTTTTTATCTGTTCGGCGGTCACCGAGAGGTAGCGCTGCGTGGTGGCTATCGTCTCATGCCCGAGGAGGTCCTGCACTATCCTGAGCGGAGCGCCGTGCTCAAGCATGTGGGTGGCAAAACAGTGTCTCAGCGTGTGCGGCGATACACCATGCAGCCCGGCGCGCGCCGCTGCCCTCTTTACTATCCTGTGCACCGTCCTCACGGTAAGCCTCTCCGCCCCATTCTCCGACGTGAAAAGGGGCCCCGAGGCATTTCCGCAGACAGCGCTCCAGCGCTCAAGCAGTTCCTTAACGCCGGTGCCGAACGGTGCTATCCTCTCCTTATCGCCCTTGCCTATTATCCGAAGTATCCTCTCGGATATCTCGACCATCTCCCAGTCAAGACCGATAAGCTCAGAAACGCGCAGGCCGGAACCGTAGAGCATCTCAAGCACAAGTCTGTCGCGCAGGTAGTGCCTGCCTGGCTCAGGCCCTTCTGTCAGCAGCCTCTCCGTATCCTCAAACGAAAGCGCCCGCGGAAGGATCTCCGGAAGCTTCGGCCCTTTGAGCCCCGCCACGGGATCCGAGCGTATGAGGCCTCTTTCGCAGAGCCACGAGACAAAACCCCTGACAGAAGAGAGTTTCCGCGCGGCCGACGTCTTTGCAAAGCCAACGCCCATGATGCCGCTTAAAAATATCCTCACGCACTGTGAGTCTATGCCGCCGACATCGGTTATCTCCTGCTTAATCAGGTATTCCCTGAACTGGGACAGGTCCACGGCATAATTGACAAGGGTATGCTCGGAGCGCCCCCTCGACTTCAGATGTCCCAGAAACAGGTCTATGTTTGAGCTTATGTTCTCATCAGCGGCTTCCATGGAAAATATTGTAGCAAAATAACAGGAAAATTCAAGCAAATTTTAAGAAAATTCACAAGAAGCTGTTATTTATGCACAATTATTTGAGCGGACCGGCGGACTAAATCAAAAGCTGCGGATTTTGCGCTATGAAGGACTCAAGCGCCTCGGCCGACCTTATCGCGTACGCGGCGCAGCGCTCGGATCTGTCATGGATCTTCCCGCCCGGCAGCTTCGGAAATATTCCGAGGTTGACGTTCATAGGCTGGAAAGTGTCCGGCATAGCGGTGACGAGATAATCAAGCAGCGAGCCGATAGCGGTTTCGCGCGGGAACCTGGGCAAAGGGCGCCCCGATATCGCGCAGTACATAAAAACAGACGCGGCCATCCCCATGGCCGTGCTCTCCATATACCCTTCCACGCCCGTCACCTGGCCCGCCAGAAAAAGCGCGTCTCTGCCCACAGGCCTCAGACAGCCGTCAAGGACCTTCGGCGCGCAGACGAACATGTTCCTGTGCATAACGCCCATGCGGACGAACTCGGCGTTCCTAAGCGCGGGTATCATCCTGAAAACGCGCTTTTGTTCGCTCCACTTGAGGTTGGTCTGAAACCCGACCATGTTGAAGAGCGTCCCCTCAGAGTTGTCCTGCCTGAGCTGGACTACAGCACAGCAGCCGCGGCCCTCTTCAAGCCCTACAGGCCTCAGCGGCCCGAACAGGAGGGTCTTTGGGCCGCGCCTGGCCATGACCTCTATCGGCAAACAGCCCTCAAAGTGACGCGGGGGCTCGTCAAAGTCGTGCAATAACGCGGTTTCGGCCCCGACCAGGGCTTCCCAGAACGCGTGATATTCCTCTTCGTTCATTGGGCAGTTTATATAGTCCGCCCCCTTACCATAGCGGCTCCCCTTGAACGCTTTCCCCATGTCTATGCTCTCAAGCGTAACTATGGGGGACGCGGCGTCGTAGAAGTAAAGCAGGCCGTCACCTGTCAGGGACTTTAATTTCTCGGCCAAAGCGCCGCCTGTTAGCGGCCCTGTGGCTATTATGGCGGGTTCGGCCGGTATGTCTGTCACCTCTTGTCTCACGACGCTCGCGAGAGGATGAGAGGATAGCTTTGCGTCTATGTACGCGGCGAATTTCTCCCTGTCGACCGCAAGAGCTCCGCCGGCCGGGACGCGGCTTGCGTCGGCGGCGCGCATTATAAGGCTTCCCATGCGCCTGAGTTCCTGTTTCAGTATGCCTGCGGGCGAGGACGTGCCGTCGGCGCCAAGCGAGTTGCTGCACACAAGCTCCCCCAAAAGGCCCGTCGCGTGGGCGGGCGTCATGCGATTCGGCCTCATCTCAAGCAGCGTGACCCTCACTCCGCGCTGCGCGAGCTGCCAGGCCGCCTCGGAGCCGGCAAGCCCTCCGCCCGCTATCAGGACCTCTTCACATGTCGTCGATTTCATCCCGACCCTCCGCCTCGCGCAGAGCAGCGTCTCCCGAAGGTTCCGATGGCTTCTGCCAAGACACGTAGTCGCAGTCGGGGTAGCGAGAGCAGCCGTAGAAGAACCTGCCCTTCGTCTTCCCCTTGACGACGCGTTTGCGAACAAGCTCGCCCTCTTTGCACTTGGGGCATTTTATTCCGGTAGTCTTGACTATCTTTCTTGTGTAACGGCATTCCGGGAAGCCGGAGCACGCTATGAACTCGCCGAACCGGCCCCTTTTTATTATGAGGTCCTTGCCGCACTCCGGGCACGCCTCGCCTATCGGCTCAGGCTTGGGCCTCATGTCCTCCGCGTGCGACTGCGCGTCCTCAAGCGTCGGCTCAAAGCTCTTCCAGAACTCCTCCATCACTTTCCGCCAATCAAGCGCGCCGGTCTCTATCTGGTCGAGCTCCTTCTCCATCATAGCTGTGAAATCGACGTTGATGAGCCTCGGGAAATATCTTACGAGGAACGTGTTGACTATGCGGCCAAGCTGCGTCGGCGTGAGCTTCCTGTCCTCCTCGCCGTGTGAGACGTACCCCCTGGCCAGAAGCGTGTCTATTATCGTGGCGTACGTCGACGGGCGCCCTATCCCCTTCTCCTCGAGCGCCTTGACAAGTCCGGCTTCAGAGTAGCGCGCAGGCGGCTGCGTAAATTTCTGCTCCTTTTTGACGCAGCAGACAAGAAGCCGCTCGCCGGCGGCCGCGGGCTCAAGCGATATGTGCCTTACGCCAAGCGGGAAGACCCTTCCCCAGCCGTCGAACGTGACGACTATCCCCGACTGCTTGAGCTGGTACTCCCCGCTCGTGCAGAGCAACGCCGAACGCGCTATTTTGGCGTCCGCCATCTGGCTTGCCACAAATCGGCTCCATATGAGCTCGTAGAGCTTGAACTGCTCCGGCGTCAGGTGATCCTTAACGGACTGCGGCGTGATGAACGGGTCGGTGGCCCTGATGGCCTCGTGTCCGTCCTGAGACCTCTCCCTGGGCGTATATTCGTTATGTTTGGGCGGCAGGTAGTCCTTGCCGATGTTCTCAAGTATGTATCTGCGCGAGGCTTCTATGGCCTCAGGCGCGAGCCTCAGGCTGTCCGTGCGCATGTACGTGATGAGGCCTGTGGCTCCCCTGCCGGGGATCTCGACGCCCTCGTAGAGGGACTGGGCTATGCGCATAGTCCTTTTTGGGGCAAAGCCGAACCTCCTCGAGGCCTCCTGCTGCAGGGTGCTCGTCTTAAACGGCGGCAGCGCCGGCTTCGACGCTTCTTTTGTCCTGAACTCGTCCACGACTATGCCGTGTTCCCTTATGTGCGCCTCTACCGCGTCGGCCCGGCTTCCGTCCCTTATGGTCACGGGCTTGCCCATATGCCTGTCCGCGCGCAGCGTGTAGTTTCTCTTGCCGTCTGAGCTTTTGGCGTCTACGTCAACAAGCCAGTACTCCTCGGGCACGAACCTCTCTATCTCTTCCTCGCGCTCGCACAGTATCCGAAGCGCGACCGACTGGACGCGCCCCGCGGACAGCCCGCGCTGCACCTTGTACCAGAGAAGAGGGCTCAGCTTATAGCCCACGAGCCTGTCGAGCACGCGGCGCGCCTGCTGCGCGTTCACCCTGTCCATGTCTATGGAGTCGGGGGACGAGACTGCGCTAGTAACGCCGTTTTTGGTTATCTCATGCATGCGTATGCGGCAGCGCCGCGCCGGGTCTATACCAAGAAGCGTCGCTAAGTGCCACGCTATCGCCTCACCCTCGCGGTCGGGGTCCGACGCCAGAAGTGTGGCCGAGCTGGCGCCTGAGGCGGCCTTCAGCTCGTTTATAATGCCGGCCTTGCCTCTTACCTGTATGTACTCCGGATTGAAACCTTCGTCTATATCTATCCCGAGGCGCGCTTTGGGCAGGTCTCTCACATGTCCGACGCTCGCAAGCACGCGGTAGCCTCCGCCCAGGATCTTCTCGAGCGTCTTCGCCTTAGCCGGGGACTCTACTATAACAAGCGTCTTGCCCTCATAGCCGGACCCCGCGCGCCTCGCGCGCGGACGTGCCTTGGACACAGAGGTCCCGCTGTCTGCCGTTTTTTTGGCAGCCGCGCTCTTTCCCTTGCTTTTTACCTTCTTTTTAGATGCGCCGCCTTCCTTTGAAGCGGCAGCCCTGACCGCTGCCATCACAAGCCAACCCCTTTCACACTTTCGCACTGAATCTGCCGGGGCCGGAGCAATACACGATTCCTTTGGCAGACAATACTGCGACTGTTTTTAAAATGTCGGCGGGGCTCATTTTAGCTTCCTGAGCGATGTTGTCAACCGTCCTTCCGCCTGAAGCGCGCAGCAGAGCAAACACAGCCGCCTCGTCAGGAGCAAGGTCCTCCGTGTCGACAGCGTGCTTAACAGCGTGCGACGAGCCGAAGAACACATCTGCGCTTATGTAAGGATACGCACCATCGTATATGAGCCTGTTTGAACCGCCTGCGGTCTCTTCGTCGATATGACCTAAAACTGCCCATACCTCACGCCCAAGGTCAAGCGCGATCCGCGCGGTTATCATGGCGCCGCTTTTGACAGGCGCCTCGACGACTATGAGCCTTTCCGCCAGCGCCGCCACTATGCGGTTTCTCCTTGGGAAGTGCCACGCTTCTCCCTGCGTGTCAAGCGGAAACTCCGATATCAGCGCGCCGTGTTCGCATATCTCGCAGAACAGGTCCCTGTTCTGCCGCGGGAACGCTATGTTAACGCCGTTTCCGAAGACGGCGAACGTAGGGCCTCCGGCCGAACACGAGCCCATGTGAGCGTATGCGTCTATGCCAAGCGCGCCTCCGCTTATCAGGCCTATGCCGCATCTCGCGCACTCCTCGCCTATCGAGCGAGCCACGCGTTTACCGTAAGGAGTGGCGCCGCGCGTCCCAACCGCCGCTGCCGAAGCTGCCGGCAGAGAGCGCGCCTTGCCTCGCCAATAGAGGATAAGCGGCGCGTCCTTTAAGTCGCAAAGCTGCTTGGGATAACGCTTGCCGCCGTACGCCACAATGTCTGTCCCCAGCGAGAGGCACCTTTCATATTCACGCTCCGCCCATCCCGACGCCTCGTTTTGGCGAAGGCGCGAAACTGCGTTCTGTGTCAGCACCACGCCGGCTATGCCTTCCGCGCTTGCATCCCAAAGGTCCTTCATATCGATGCCGCGCGACTTCATAACGTCAAGCGCGCGGGCGTCGGCGAATACGCTGTTCAGCAGCATAAGCGCCTTTAGGGCCTCATCCATGAAAGCGCCTCCCCCTCGCGATATGCGAGCGCCTCGGCCACGTGTGCCGTCTCGATCCTTTCCGCTCCGGCAAGGTCCGCTATGGTGCGGGAGACGCGAAGCACGCGCGACAGACCGCGGCCGGAGAGCCTCACTCTGTTGAGCGCCTGGAGGATGAAGTTTTTTACCTCGGGCATTATCTGTATGTGCCGTCTAAGTACACGTTCGGGGATCTCCGAGTTGCACTCGAACCCTAAACGGCCCCATCGCTTTGACTGGACGTTTCTTGCGGCCGTGACCCTCTGTCTCACCTCCGCGCTGCTTTCGCCGCACTTGCCTTCCATTGAGACAAGCTCTTCCGGCGTGAGCCTCGGGACAGATATGTGAAGGTCTATCCTGTCCAGGATAGGGCCCGAGAGCTTGCGCCTGTATCTGTCAAGGGACGACGCGGAGCATGTGCAGCGTTCAAGAGGGTCGCCTAAGTACCCGCAGGGGCATGGGTTGCACGCCGCAACCATCAGCACCTTTGCGGGATAGACGACGCTGCCCGACGCGCGGCTCACGGTTATCTGCCCGTCCTCCAGCGGCTGGCGCAGAGCCTCCAGCACATCCCTTGTGAACTCGGGGAATTCGTCCAAAAACAAAACGCCCCTCGACGCGAGGCTTATCTCGCCCGGGCGCAGGCTGGTGCCGCCGCCGCAGAGCGCCACGGAGCTTGCCGTGTGGTGAACGGATCGGAACGGACGCTCACGGAGCGTTGAGAATTCAGCTCCGGCCGCGCTTCTCAGCAAAATCACCTCCATGAGCTCGCGGTCCGAAAGAGGCGGAAGTATGCCTTTAAGGGCGCGCGCAAGCAGCGTTTTGCCGGAACCCGGGGAACCTACGAAAAGTATGTTGTGGTGCCCCGCCGCGGCTATCTCAAGGGCCCGTTTGGCGGCGACCTGTCCTTTTATGTCGGACATATCGGGGTCGGCGGCACACGGTTCGTCAAGCGCGTGAACCGGCTCCACTCGCGCAAGCGGCGCCTCTTCGCGAAGGTGAGCGAACAAAGCCGAAAGTGTATCCACGCGCCATGCGTTGACGTTGCCCACAAGCCCGACCTCAGGCGCGTTATCCTCCGGAACATATAGGTCAAGGCCGTTATCGCGGGCCAAAAAAGCCGCGGGGACCGCCCCGCGCACGCCGCGGAGCCTGCCGTCAAGCGCAAGCTCGCCAAGAAAAAGGGACGGCCTCTTTACAGAGAGCCCTCCCTGCGAGCAGGCTATTCCTACTGCCATCGGAAGGTCAAGAAGCGCGCCCTCCTTTGGTATGTCGGCCGGGGCCAAGTTCACCGCGACACGTCCGCGCATGTTGATGCCAACGCTTCTAAGAGCCGCCCTGACACGCTCCCTGGCCTCCTTCACAGCGGCGTCCGGCAACCCTACCACGGAGACGGAGAAAAGACCGCCCGTAGTCTCCACCTCAACCTCGACAGGCACAGCCTGCACACCACGCAGGGTGATTCCAGAAACAGGATTCACAATATCCCCTCCGTTATGCCTTTTATATGTTCTACCAGAGGTTCGGTCCCGCCTGAAAGAGTTATGGCGACAAGGTCTATGCGCCAAAACCCCTCGTAGTGCCGAAGCTCCGTCCAGATGCGGGCGGACCTCACGAGTCTCTTGAGTTTTTCGGGGCCCACGGTAAAAGCGGGAGGCAAAAGCCTGCCGACGCTGCGCGTCCTGACCTCAACGAACACTATCTCGTCGCCGTCCTCGGCCACTATATCTATCTCGCCGAAACGGCAGCGCGCGTTTCTCTCTATGACACGCATACCCTCGCGCGTGATGAAGGCTGCCGCCATATCCTCGCCGCGCGAGCCAAGCTCAATATGGGAAGCGCGCTTTTTGTCGGGCCGCGCGTCCCCGGATTGCAAACCGCATAAGGCGGGATCCGCCTCACGCCTCTTTACGCTTCGCTCCAAAGCCCGTTTGAGCGTCACGGCGCGCCTCTTTGGGCAAGCGGGGAGAACGACATCCTGTGAGCCGCGCACGGACCAAGCGCCGCCAGCGCTCTTATGTGTTCCGGCGTCGGATATCCCTTGTGCGCGGCAAAGCCGTATCCGGGGTACAGAGAGTCAAGGGACGACATCACCCTGTCCCTGAGGACCTTAGCTATCACTGAGGCAGCAGCTATCGAGGGAACTATGTCGTCGCCTCTTATCACGCACTTCTGGTCGCACGCAAGATATGGGATGGGCCTGTTTCCGTCGACAAGCACAAGGGTCGGCCTGACAGGGAGCCTGCTGACCGCCGAGGCCATGCACCACAGCGAAGCACGAAGGATGTTCATCGTGTCTATGCGACGAGGTGAGGCGGCCTGAGCGCGCCAGACTACGCCAATTTCGCAAATGCGCGCGAAGATCTGCTCCCTGAGGCGGCCGGACATTTTTTTTGAATCCCTGAGCCCCTCTGACACAAGCCGTTCCCTCTGTTCGCGCGTAAGCACGGCTGCCGCGGCCACCACAGGCCCCGCAAGAGGCCCCCTTCCGGCCTCGTCGGTACCCGCTATCAGCATGCCGCACTCTCGCGACATAGATCTACAGGCTCTCCCAAAGCGGAGGGTCATTCGGCTTCTCAAGGCTCATCCTGCCGAACCTGCCGGACGCGAACGCGTCCATGAACGCGAAGCCTGCCGCCTCGAGGTCGACTCCACCTCCTGAAAGCAGCTTTCCAAGCCTTTTTCCTATTTTCTCAAGTATTTCATCCGCGCTGCCATCGGGCGAGACGTTCCATGCCGACTCGACCCCGCCCCAGGCCCCGCGTTTTATAAGGAAGGAGATACACTCCTCGGCGTGCCCTTCCCAGTTTCCGATGACGCCGCCCTTTGAAGAGCCTATCCACGATATGATCCTGTGCGCTCTCGGGTCTTTATGCGGGTCAAGTATGCCTGGAGAGTCCACAAGGAGAAATCCATCCCCCTTGAACCACGAGACACCCCTCGTGATGCCCGGTATGCCTCCGACAGGAGCGGCCCTGCGGCCGGCAAGCCTGTTTATCAGCATGGACTTGCCCACGTTTGGTATGCCGACCACGGCAACGCGCAGATCCCTGAAGCCGGGCTTTTTCGCGGTTATCTTCTTTTTTATCTGCCCGACGCCATCCCTGTGAAGGTCAAGAGCAAACGCTTCGAAGCCTTTCGCGCGCAGGTGTTTGGTCCAGAGACGCGTAACGCCCTCGTCGGCAAGGTCTGCCTTAGACAGCACAACCCATACCGCGACGCCGGGCGGAAACGCCGCAAGCATCGGTGAGGACGAAAGGGCCGGGGCTCTGGCGTCGCGGACCTCGATGATCACATCGATCGCCGCGGCAAGGGACGCCAGCCTGCGTTTGCCCTTCTCCATATGGCCCGGGTACCAGACTGTGCGTCCCATCTACTTTACCAGGCCTATGCTCCCTAATGGCCAATAACGGAACACCGCGGGCCCTTTGAAGAAGTTCTTCGGGACATAACCCCAGAACCTGCTGTCCTGCGAGTTTGGCCTGTTGTCGCCAAGGCAGAAATAGCTCTTCTCCGGCACGACCTGGGGCGGCATGTCGAAAGTGTCAGTGTTTTTGACATAGGGCTCAAACAGCTCTTTGCCGTTAATGTACACCCTGCCGCTTCTCATCTCCACTGTCTCGCCCGGGAGGCCTATTATCCTCTTCACGAAGTCCCTTCTGGGATCCACAGGGTACTTAAAGACGGCTATCTGGCCGCGCCTGGGCTCAACCCCGGGGAGGGAATACCAGAACTTAAGCACTATGACCCTGTCTCCGACCTCAAGCGTAGGGATCATCGAGCCGCTTGGAATCCAAAAAGCCTGTACGACGAACGTCCTAAGCACCAGCGCAAGGATCAGCGCCCAGAATACTGTTTCTATTGTTTCACGCCACCACGGTTTCGGCATATCTGTAATACCTCCAGTAAATCAACAAAAGAATATGCGGCACACATTGTTATAACACATGCCGCGCTTTTTTTCACAAAATAAGTGTCAACACAGGACAAAGACGCAAAAGACATACATCTTCCCAAGGATGTCTGAAACAGTGTTAAACGTCATGACGCGCGTTTTTCAGCGAAACGAGTCCTCAGACGCGTTTATCTCCGCTATGCGCAGCGCTCCGCCCTCAAGCAGCGGATATACAAAGCCATCCTCCCTGAACGTCAGACAGACCCTGTTCAGACCGCCGGGGTTCCGGACGTCAACACGTGTTCCCGTCATGCCGGCAAGATGCGCGGCGATCGCGCTTGCGACCGAACCGGTACCGCATGAAAGCGTCAGGTCCTCAACGCCGCGTTCGTACGTGAGCACGTCCAAAGAGCCGTCGGATTTTTTGTACACGGCAAAGTTCACGTTGGTCCCTTCTCTGAAGAGGTCCGTCCTGTTCCTGATCGCCTCTCCGATCCTCCTGTACTCTTCCTCCGTGCGGGATCTCTGCGGTTCGAATATGACCGTGTGCGGGACTCCAACCGTGATGAACGTATAATCGAAAGTTGCGCCAAGCACGCACAAGGATCCCCTCGAAACCGCTCCGTCGATCCGAACCGGGGCCATCTCTATCTCGACCCTGTCACCGCTGACGGAGGCCTCGACGTCCCCGCCGAGCGTCTCAAACACCATTTCGGTTCCGCCGGCTATGCACTTTTCAAAGGCAAACCTGGCGATGCAGCGGGCGCCGTTGCCGCACATCTCGCCCTCCGACCCGTCGCGGTTGAAGAGGCGCATCTTAAAATCGGCCCGCGCCGAAGGCTCCGCGACAAGTATGCCGTCGGCTCCCACCGACTCGCGCCTGCGGCAGAGCTTCACCGCGTACTCAGCTAGCGACGCGGTATCGTATCTCATATCCATGTTGTCAATTACCAGAAAATCGTTTCCGTTGCCATTCATCTTAGTGCATATGAACATCCGCGTTTCGACCTTTCGCTGAAAAAATAGTACAAACCTTGCATATTCTACACCAACAGCCCGACATTTTACATACCGAACAAGCCCGCGGACAGTCTGCCGCCGTCACGCGACACGCGCAAATTCACGGCGCGGCACTTGAAAAAAATCCGCCGAGCAAGTATAATTTCGAACGTTGCAGCTTTGGGCGATTAACTCAGCGGAAGAGTGTCACCTTCACACGGTGGAAGTCGGGTGTTCGAACCACCCATCGCCCACCAGGAAAATCAAGCAAAATTTCAACATAGACTGAAACCCTGCCTCAAAGCAGGGTTTCTTCGTTCATCCCGAAAGCGCGGAACAGGCGCTTGTCGATGGGAAGGGGGCGGCGCCCATGGCGGCAGACAGCGGTCTGGAATATAAGCTGCAAAAAGGGCAGTTTGCGGGAAGCTCCCGCGAAGCTTTTTTGTCTTTCGACGCCGCAGATCGGCGAAACGAGGTCAATTTCGTCGCCATAGACTTTGAGACCGCCAATTATGACATGCGGTCGGCCTGTTCCATAGGGGCCGCGATAGTTGAGCGCGGACGCATCGTCAAGACCATTTCGGCGCTCATAAGGCCGCCTTTCGTATGCGGCCGTTTTGAGCCGCGCTTTACGGCCATCCACGGCATAACAGCGGACGACGTTCGCGGCGCCAGGCCTTTCGAGGACATATGGCCCGACCTTTTCCCTCTCTTTGACAAAACCATCCTTGTCGCGCACAACATGCGATTTGACCGGTCGGTCCTGCTGCATTTGATCGCGCACTACGGGCTCAGGCCCCCCGAGAGCACGTCCCTCTGTTCTCTTGGCGTGGCCAGGCGCGCGTGGCCCGGTCTTGCGTCGCACAGTCTGTCCGCCGTTGCAACTCATCTTGAGATAGAGCTGGATCACCACAACGCCGAAAGCGACGCCGCGGCGTCCGCGGCCATCGTACTTTGCGCCTGCGCCGAATGCGGCGCAAAGGATATAGAGGAACTCGCATCGCTGCTTCGCTGCCGCCGTGAGCGCCTGTTTCGCGCAAGACAGGATATCTGACGAAACAGTTGACCCAGAGGCGCGAAAAGCGTCTTCACGCGCTTATTTAAGAACATGAGGAGGCCATACGCAATGGGCAAAAAAAAGTACGCGGTTTCAAATATAGTGCTGCTCGGCCTCGTTAGCATGTTCATCGACATGAGCACGGAGATGGTCTATCCGCTGATACCGCTTTACCTTACATCCGCTCTCGGCGCCGCGCCTTCGGTGATAGGGCTCATCGAGGGCATAGCGGAGAGTTTGGCGGCTTTTCTTCGCGTGATGAGCGGATACATTGGCGACGTGTACCAGAACAAAAAGCGTCTGACTTTCATCGGATATTCCGCCGCGGTGGTCTACAAGCTGGTGCTGCTTGCCTCGTCCTCATGGGTGGGTGTGCTTGTCGCAAGGGTTACAGACCGCGTAGGCAAGGGAATAAGGACCGCGCCGAGAGACACTCTGGTCGCGCAGTCAAGCGTTAAAGGCAAGCTTGGCGGTTCGTTCGGCCTGCACAAGATGTTCGACATGGCCGGCTCGTCGGCAGGCGTGCTGCTTGCGTTCCTCTTCATGTCGCGCGGACTTGATTTCAGGACTGCGTTCCTCTGGTCAATCGTGCCGGCGTTATTCGGCATCGCGATGATAACCGCGGTACGGGAGGAAAGAGTCGATTACACGAAGACGGAAAAAATCTCGTTCAGGGATTTTAAGATGAGCGGCAGGCTAAAGCTGTACCTCGGCACTGTCTTTATCTTCTGCCTCGGGAACTCGTCCAATGCGTTCCTGCTCCTTAAGGCGCGTGAAAGCGGCTTCTCTGACTCCGGCACGGTACTGCTCTACCTCATATTCAACGTCTCAACGTCCGTACTCGCGATACCTGCAGGGAAGCTGTCGGATAAATTCGGGAGGAGCTCGGCCCTCGTTCCCGGATACGCGCTCTACGGACTTGTGTACCTTGGGATCGCGTCTCTTTCGTCAGCCGCCATGACAGTCTTCCTGTTCGTGGCATACGGCGCGTACAACGCCCTTATCAGCGGGGCGGAGAGGGCGTTCATAGCCGAAGCCGCACCGGAGGAGTTCAGGGGGACGGCCCTTGGCGTATACGGCATGCTGCAGGGAGTAGGCCTTTTGTTCTCGTCCATGATAGCCGGCGCATTATGGGTGAACATTAACTCCGACGCACCGTTCCTGTTCGGAGGGGCTTTGGGCATAGCGTCGGCCGTTCTCGTCGCCCTCATTCTCAGGATGAAGACAGCGCCTCACGGCGCATAACGCGAGGATGTGTCGCCGGCATAAACATGTTATTTGCGCACGCTACTCACGCGGACGCCAGATTTTTTAAAAACTCGTTTCTGATAGCGTCCCTCAGCGGTTTATCGGATAAAAAGCGGACGCATATCTCAGCCAGCGCCATGGCGCCCGTGAGAAGCGCGTCGTGAGCCTCGCCGCTTAACGCGGCATTCGCGAACTCGACAGTGTGAAGGGACATCTCTTTGTCAGTTATCGCAAACTCAGGCTGCAGCGCGGGACAACGGTACGAGACGTTGCCCACGTCCGTCGAGCCGAGAGGCTCGTTCTTTAAGACGCACTTTACCCCGTACGCTGACAATACCTCCTCTGCCATGTTTTCAGCCGCAAGGTTTGGCAGTATGTCGTCAAAACCGCGCATGAACCTATCAAACCTGACGCCGGTGCGCGTCGCCATGGCGGCTCCGTTTGCGGCGGCAAATACATCCTCCATTATCTCTTTAAGCAGCGCTTTGCGCGGAGCGCGCGCCTCAACCCTGCAGACGGCCTTATCGGGAATTACGTTGGTGGCGCCCGAGACTTCGGTCACGACTGCATGCAGCCTGCACATGTCCCTCATGCGGAGGCGCAGCATGTTAAGCGCGTCCATGAACAAGAGCATCCCGTTTTGGGCGCTGATGCCAAGCCACGGAGAGGCCGCAGCGTGCGACGCCTTGCCTGTGAACTCAAACTCATACCCCTCAAGCGCAAGCGACCTATAGCTGACGAAGCTCTCTTTGGCGTACGAGTGGAACATGAGGGCCAGCCCCGTATCGTCAAACACGCCCCTTTCGGCCAAAAGCGCCTTGGCTCCGTCAGTCTCCTCAGCGGGCGTGCCCACGACCCGAACTTCGCCGCCAAACGAGTCAAGCGCGCGAGACGCCGCTATGCCGGCATACAGCGACATGACGCCGTGCACGTTGTGCCCGCAGGCATGTCCTATGCCGGGAAGCGCGTCATATTCCGCCAAAAACGCCACGACAGGAAAATCGCGGAAGGAAGCCGCACCTTCGGAACGCTTTTTGGCCATGAACGCGGTTGGAAGTCCCTCAAAAGGGATCTCAACATCGAAGCCATACGACGCCAGCCTGTCCGCAAACAGCCGGCTCGACTCGTACTCCTCCCCCGACAGCTCGGGATGGCTCCCCAGGTAGTCGCTGAGTTCCGTCATTTCATCCCTCCGTGACGCGATAAAATCCCTTATATAAACGACCGCTTCCTCCCTGTCCATGATCGTCCGACCCTCCTGTCCAAATTTTGCCGATTTCCCCCGGCATTTCTTATAGCACAAAAACATCTTTTCTATCGTCAAAGTCAAAGCTGCGCTCTTAAGGCCTTTTATTTCTTTTTGATGATTTTGTGACGGCGCGCGGGCTCCATATGGCCCGCGCGCCCGCGGCGCCTCAAATGGCAGGCTAGAACAGAAGCAGCGCCCCTATCATGCCGGCTATAAAGAGAGGAATGTTATAGTGGATGAACGTGGGTACACATGTATCCCATATGTGGTTGTGCTGCCCGTCGGCATTAAGCCCGGCGGTTGGTCCGAGCGTCGTGTCGGAAGCAGGAGAACCAGCGTCTCCAAGCGCACCTGCCGCAGCTATAAGACAAGCGGTGGCACCGGCGGAAAAACCAAGCTGCGCAGCAAAAGGGCAGTATATGGCAGCTATGACGGGGACTGTTCCAAAGGATGTCCCTATCCCCATCGTTACAAGAAGGCCAACGGCAAGCATCAAGAAAGCACCCCAGAATTTGCTGCCTCCAACAAGGCCCACAACGCTGCTGACAAGGTGTTCAACCGATTTTGTCTCTCTCAAGACATTACCGTAACCGGCCGCTATAAGCATAACGAAGGCGATGAGCCCCATTATTTCAAGCCCTCCGAGAAAGCTTTCATCTATTTCTCTGAACTTCAGCACTCCGGTCACTATCATTACGACAAGGGCAGTAAGCGCTCCAAGCGGCATGGACCCGGAAATAAGCTGGGCTGCAAACGCAGCCGCTATTGCAGCCATCGTAAAATAGTGCTTTTTAGTAAAATGATCCGCTGTTCCAACATCGCTTGCGCCTATTATCGGCCTGTCTTCATAATGCCTGGGTCTGTTGTAGGATATAAAGACGGCTATCAAAAGACCTATGATCATCCCGAGGCCAAGTATCCACGTAAAGTGCGGCACTGCCTCTTTTGTCATAAAGATACCGTTGCGTCCCATCTCGGACGCTATTATCCCCTGGAATATCAGGCCATACCCTATGGGGAGCGTGATATACGGACATTTAAGACCAAAGGCCAGGGCACAGGCCACCTGCCTCCTGTCAGCCTTGAGCCTGTTGAGCAGTAAAAGGAGAGGAGGTATGAGGATCGGAATGAACGCTATATGCACCGGCACAACAGTTCCGGACAGACACGCGATGAATGCGAGAAGGAACATCAGCATTATCTTGCGCTCCCCTACCATATTTGCTATTTTTTTACATGTAATATCAGCTAGTCCTGTACGGTTTATCGTAACGGCGAAGGTTCCGAGAAGAAAATACGCGAGCGCCGTTTCGGAATTGCCGCCCATACCGCCTATGAGGATCGCCATTGTTTCAGATATCGATATTCCTGCGCTCACGCCACCTGCAATCGCTGCCAAAAGAAGCGCAAGCACTATGTTAAGGTTGATAAGGCAAAGCCCAATCATTACTATTACTGAAACCACCACAGGATTTAATAAGAGCACAAATATTCCTCCTTAGTTAATTGTTGTTTGAACTTCCAAAGATCGCGGACGGACTGCTCCTTTTTTTTACAATTGCGATGTAAAGAAAACATCAAAATAAAAATATTTCAGGCGCTATCGAAAAAATAGTTTGATGTTTTTTTGATGAAACCATTGTAATAAACGGTAAAACAAAGTAAAAACCTTTGAATTTTCAAAAGAAACGTTGTAATATTCCCGGCGGTACCTTTTTCTGTATTCCATTGGGCGGACGTGCGGAAAGGAAGAGATGACTCATGAGGAAAGTAATACTTGACGGCAAGACATTGACTTTGGAAGATACAATCTCGGTCACTAGGAGAGGGGCCGAGGTGTCTTTCGCGGAAGAGAGCATGCGCGCGGTGCAAAGATCGAGGGATGTGGTGGACGCGCTTGTGTCGCAAGGCCGCCCGATGTACGGCATCAACACGGGCTTCGGCAAGTTTTCGGATGTTGCTATACCGGAGAACGAAATAGACCGGCTGCAGATCAACCTCATCCTGGCCGACGCGGCCGGCGTCGGGGACCCGCTGCCAACCGATGTGGTCAGAGGAATGCTTTTGCTGCGCGCCAACTCGCTGCTCAACGGTTTCTCCGGCGTACGCCCGATTGTTATTGAAACCATACTTGCCATGCTTAACAAAGGCGTTCACCCTGTGGTCCCTGAAAAGGGCTCTGTTGGGTCAAGCGGCGACCTTTGCCCTTTAGCGCATATGGTCCTTCCCATGATAGGACTCGGCGAAGCTGAGTACAGAGGCACTGTGACGGAGGGGGCAGAAGCCATGAGGCTCGCCGGGATACCGGGGATCGAGCTCAAGGCCAAGGAGGGGCTCGCTCTGATCAACGGAACGCAGTGCATGACGTCGGTCGCGTCACACGCGCTGGCCGACGCAAAAACGCTGCTTAAGGCGGCAGACATAGCCGGCGCGCTTACAGCGGAGTCGCTGAGAGCTATAATCAACGCATACGATCCGCGCATTCAGGACATAAGGCGTCATAACGGACAAAAGCTGGCCGCTTCGAATATGAGGCGCCTGCTTGAGGGCAGCGGATACACTACGGTTCAGGGAGAGGCACGCATGCAGGATTCTTATTCTCTGCGCTGCATCCCGCAGATACACGGAGCCGTCAGAACCGCGGTTGATTATGTCTCCTCGGTGATAGAGGACGAGATCAACGCTGTAACCGACAACCCGCTGGTATTCAGCAAGACCCGGGAGGTGTTCTCGGGAGGCAACTTCCACGGTGAGCCCGTCGCGATAGCGGCCGACACATTAGGCATAGCGGTGTCTGAGCTAGGAGATATTTCGGAGCGCAGGATAGCTAAGCTGATAGACCCGGCGCTCAACCACGGACTGCCGGCGTTCCTCGTTAAGAACGGCGGCATCAACTGCGGATTTATGATCCCGCAATACGCCGCAGCCGCGCTGGTTTCGGAAAACAAGGTCCTGGCCCACCCTGCGAGCGTGGACTCCATACCTACGTCAGCAGGTCAGGAGGACCACGTGAGCATGGGTACGATCGGAGCAAGGAAGGCCGCGATGATAGCGGGCCATGTGCGGGTGATCCTTGGGATAGAGCTTATGTGCGCGGCCCAGGCGATAGACCTGCAGGATAAAAGAAAGATGGGAGCGGGTACAGCCGCCGCATACGAAGCCGTACGCGGCAGGATAGGGTTCATGGAGGATGACAGGGTATTTTACAGGGATCAAAAAACAGCGGCCGAACTTATAGCAAGCGGGGACCTTACGAACGCTGTGGAAAAAGTTATCGGATCCCTCGCATAAAGCGAGCGCCGGAACTTAAAAGGCGCACTGTTTTTCAGGCGGCATCCGCGGCTCGCGGATGCCGCCTGTTCAACAAACCTGATTTTGCATTATAATATACAGAGCACGGCGCTTAACACGTACGATTGCTTTGTTATCCATTCCTTGTCAGGACATTCAGCTCATTATGCCCCGCCGGGCCGCTGTGGGAGGACTCAATGGTAAAGATAAAAGTTATGGGCGATCCCTTCATTGAAGCTGACGGCACGCGGATACGCCTGCCGCTCAAAAAGGCCGAGGCCATCGTCTACTACCTTGCGGTCGAGGGCAGGTCAAGCCGTGAGAAGCTTGCGTATCTGCTTTGGGGAGGAAAAGACGAATCAGCCACGTGCAACAATTTCCGCAACGCGCTCTACCTTCTGCGCAGATACTTCCCGAGGGGAGTCATAGTCTCCGACAGGTCCGCCGTATCCTTGGGAGACGTTGAGATCGACTTAAGCTCAATAAAGGATATATCTGACATAAACCGGCCATTGGACAGCGATATCTGCCTTGAGCTGCTTTCCGGCTTTGATATCCCGGAAAGCGCTGAGTTCGAGGAGTGGCTGCTGACTGCAAGGGCCCATGCAAGAGAGAGGATCGCCGATAACCTGAAGACCAGGATAACGCAATGTTATGAAGCTGAGGACACGGAAAACCTGAGGGACTCCCTTGAGAAGCTGCTCGAGCTTGACCCGTTCGACGAAGATTCGGTACTGGAGCTTATGGATCTTTACAGCAGGCAGGGATGCGCGGCTAAAGCGGCCGCTCTCTTCAGGACGTACAGGACGCGGCTCGCAAACGACATAGGGATAGCGCCTTCGCAGAGGGCCGAGGATCTCTTCAGAAAAATAGCGGCGTTCGAAACGGACACTGAGAACCCGGAGTCGTTCTTCCTCGGCAGGGAACGGGAACAGAACCTTATCCTTAAAATGGCCGACACAAAGCGCGGCAGGCCGGCGGCAGTGTTCATCGAAGGAGAAGCCGGCGTCGGAAAGACATCGCTTGTACGTAAGATGCTGAACATAATAAACGATGAAGGAACCGCCGCATATATGACTTCCTCATACGAATCGGGACTCAACTACCCGTACTCGTCATGGAACGGTCTGGTGTCGCAGGCGGCGCTGTCCGTGAACCCGGAAAGACTGAAAGCCTGCGAGTTTGATCTGTCGCTGCTTGCGGGTGTGTTCCCAAATTTTATGAGCGACAGGAAGATAGCCTATAACGCTGATTTTGCGGCCGTTTCAAAGAGGACCCCGATATCCGTCGGGCACGCGGTATGCAGGCTGATCGCTCTTGCCTCTTCGGGCAAAAGACCTGTCATCACTGTCGAGGACCTGCACTGGTTCGATCAGCAGTCGCTCCACCTTCTGGAGACTGTCCTCACGGACCTGCCCGCCGCGTCGCTGGTATTTATTACCAGCCGGCCTGAGAAGAGCGACTACGCCAAGAGAAAACTCAGGCGCATGGAGGCCGACGGATTTATAGACCTGCTTGAGATACAGCTCAAACCATTCGATAAGTCGGAGACGCTCTCTTTCTGCACGCGCTTTCTTGACAGAGATCTCATAGAATCCAGGGACGATGATTTCTTTTTCAGGGAAAGCGAGGGGCTTCCTCTCCTCATAGCGGAGCTTATCAAAATGCTGCGCTCCAACTCAAACGCAGACGTCACCGGAGGGCTGGGAGGCGTCATGCTGGCGCGCCTCGGTGAGATGCCAAAAACGCACAGGGATTTCCTTCGCGTGCTTTCCGTCTTTACAAGCGGCGCGCAGGTAAGCACATGCGCCGAGATAATGGGGGAAGATCCGATGAAAGCTGCGCAGACAGCCGAGGACCTGCTTGAGCGCAAGCTCGTTGCCGAGGCAAAGACAGTTGAAGGACATAGCGTCGTAGTGTTTCGGCACGCAAAGGTCAGAGAGAGCGTATATGAGATGATCCCGTCATTCAGGCGCAGCGAGTACCACAGGAAGGCGGCCGAGATATTGAGCAGATCATACTCTCCGCAGACATGGAACCCCGCGCTCAGCTCCATGATATGTTACCACTACACAAAGGCCGGATTGCTCAAAAACGTGCTCAGACAGCACCTGCGGGAGATGATATTCGACATCACGCTGAACCATGACCTCTTCCCCCTCATCCAGGACGACGTCCTCCTCTCCTGCAGGCACCCTTACAGCGGACGCGCCGATACTGAAAAAAAGATGGACGAGGTCAGCGATCTGCTTCACGAGCTTAACAGAACCGTGCCGAACGACCCCGAGGTCCTGAGGATGGAGGCTTCATACCTCGAGCTGCGCGGAGGATATCTCATCGGATGGGGGGAGTACAGGGAAGGGCGCATATTCATCAACCGCGCCATGCAGATGGCAAAGACGCACTCTTTCAACAGCATTTATATACACTGTCTGATGCACACGGGCCATCACTTCCTTCAGACGGACAGTGACAGCGCTCTGCTTGCCTGCTCGCGCGAGATGCTGCACATGGCTCGAGGAGACGAACGCGAAAAATATATGGGCATAGCGCTTCGCTTCATAGGGGTGGCGTTTCAGATAAGGGGCGACTTTGATAGGTCAAACAGGGTCTTCAGGAGGTCGATAGAGATATTTGAGGAGCAGTCCCTGATAGGCAAGGAGTACACTCTCAGCATACTCGCATCAGAGTGCTATATAGGAGAAAACATGGCGTGGCAGGGTATGCTGCCGGAGGCAAAAGAGCGTTTTGAGAAATGCGTTGGGATATGCGAGAAAAAGGGGCTTTTCTGGGGCTGCAGCCACTTCCACGCCCATCTTGCGGACATCGCCTTCGATATGGACGACATGGAGATGATGTACAGGCACATTGACAGGGGCACCGAGATATTTGAGAAATGTCAGGGCGGCAGGTGCGGCTCGATACTGTACAGCCTCAAGGCGATCGCCGACGCAAAACGAGGCGACTACCAGAAGGCGCTCCTGGCGCTTGAGATCGGAGAGCTGCTGTCAGCGCCGATTCAAAAGAAGTCGTGGATAGCTGTTCACGCTATGGCCAAGGCATACCTTGCCGTTATGAAAGAGGACGGACTCCTTCCGCACGAGTTCGGCCGGATCCTGACGAGGCCCGCGAAGAGTTACATCGATGAGGCGTCGGGCTTGTACGCTATGCTGCACGCGCCGTACAGACAGAAAATAATAGCAAACCGCTTCAACATGACTGCATCCGGCGGCAAGGACAGCATCTCTTAACATACGCGCCGTCCCCTTCCGTAAGACACGCAGGCCGCAAGCTGTTTTGCCGCAAATCCATGATGAAATGCTAAATCATCATCAGCACTGATATATGTGCCGCGCCGTACAGACAGAAAATGATAGCAAACCGCTTCAACATGACTGCATCCGGCGGCAAAGACAGCATCTCTTAACATACGCGCCGTACCCTTCCGTAAGACACGCAGACCGTAAGCTGTTTTGCCGCAAATCCATGATGAAATGCTAAATTATCATCAGCGCTGATATATATGCCGCACAAGATTGACAATTACGGCCGAAAGCGCTGATAATAGCGTATGAAGCAAGGCTTTAAGAGAATCCACACACTTCCGGCCGGGGGGGATAACGCATGAAAAAGAGAGTTTTTGCCGCCACGATTTTCTTTCTTTTAGCGGTGTTTTTTTGCGGCGCGGCTTCGGCCGCTGGCGAAAAGTTCGTAAGGGTTTACCGCGACAACAGCTATGACATGTATTTGAACACAAACGCGCTTGTACAGAACAGAGGCGTCATATCCTGCTGGATAAAGGTGGTATTATCCGACAAAGGCAAGGCCGGCCTGAGACAGGACCTGCCCGCGAAATATAAGCAGGCGCGGATCGATTACGAGATGGACTATATTGTCTTTGACACGAACAAGAGCAAATACAACGTGAAGATGTCATCTGTATATTCGGAAGGCAAGGAGATCTACCGCGAGGGCAGCAAAAAATGGCTCAGCCTGAGAAGCGGCACGATCGCAAAAACCGTAGCGGATAACATATCAGGCTATATCCAACAGAAACGCAACGAGAAGGATAACTTCTAAGCCCGGAGGAGGCGAATCGTCATGCCGTGCACACTTAAATCAGTCATACCCGCTCTTGTCTTTGTATGTTTTGTCGTCTGCGCGCCGGACACAGCGCAGGCTTCACTCGATCTGAAGTACGAAAAAACGGCGGCTTCAGGCGCTGTTTCCGCCGAACAGACTGCGGCCAAGACTGTAACGCAATCTAAAAAACAGCCGCTCGCGCAGTCAGGCACAGGAAACGGCGCTGTAGCGGCAACTTTTAAACTGCCGCAAAAGTACATCAACGCGATGAAGAAGGAGCACGCGCGTTTTTGCGAGGCCTACGCCGAGGCAGAGATGGGGCTTCGCTACTTCTTCAAGACGGGTTACGACGCTGACAGGGGCAAAAAACCCCCGACCAAGGAAGAGATCAAGGCCATGCGCTTTGTTATCAAGCTCCAGACGAAGGACCTGGCGTCAAGCGCCAGGAGGTACGCCAGCAACATAAGGCTGGCAAGGATTGCGATGATGAACATGACGCCTGAAGAACAGGCCATGTTTGCGACGGCTCTCGGCCAGATGCTTGGCACACCCGCCTGCGCTGAGACAAGAAGTCTCGCCACGTCTATGGCAGGTTTTGAAAACGCGCTCTCCAACACTGCCGTCAAGTCCGAAACCGTAAGTCTCGGTATGGGTAATATCAACCCCGGTGATTACAAGACTATCCATGAAACGATTAAAGACACTTATGACAGTTTCGCCGCAAGCCACGCGGCAAATGTTCTGGCTACCGGAGCTAAGCTTGTGACGGGAACAATTCTCTCTGTCGCTGGGTTTATAGGCGGCGCGGCAATGGCAGGGGCCGCAGCTCCCGCCGTAGCGGCGACCGGCTGCGTTGTCGCAATAGGCAGCTTAATCAGCGGTGGTTTTGAATTTGTGAGCGCGACTTGCGGCTTCATCGACGCGATTGAGGGCAAAGAGACGAACCCCAACGACTTAAAGCCGATAGACGACGCTTCCAAATGGACGTCGCTGTTGGTGACGGTCGTCAACCCAGGTAAGGGCAAACTGGAAATAATCACCAATATCCTGTCCGGCACGAAGGACTTCTGGACATCGTGGATTTCGTCTGCCGAAGACCCAAGCACACCAGGCGCAAAAGGCGCGCAAGACGTGAAGAAAGCTAAGGAGTCAGCGGGTGGCGGCGGCGGAAACGGTGGCGGCGGCGGAAACGGCGGCGGTGGCGGCGGTTGCGGCGGCGGTTGCAGCTAGAGCTGGTTATCGCCAAACACGCGGCAAACTGGAAGTATTTGTCACAGACACAAAAGGCTGGGGGCAGGGTGTACGCTCTCGGCCTTTTCATTTTTCGCGCCGCATCGCGAAGCCGCGCATGCGGAGGAATAACGTCTTACGCCTTTTAGGCTTGACTTTTTATATATTCTTTTTCGGTTTTGAATTTGTGAGCGCGACTTGCGGCTTCATCGACGCGATTGAGGGCAAAGAGACAAACCCCAACGACTTAAAGCCGATAGACGACGCTTCCAAATGGACGTCGCTGCCCGCGGCGGCGGAAACGGCGGCGGTAGCGGCAGGTAAAGACATTGGGGAAGCAAGCTGAGAAGATTCATCATTAAATTAAATAGAAGGCCGAGGCGGAATACCCCTCGGTCTTCTTTCGTTAATTTGTATCAGCTGTATAAGAGGAAAGGCACCAGGCACGCTTACTGAATCTCGCGGGTCAGGCCCGCTTCTTCCTTAAGTATGCTGTATCCTCAAGCGGCAGAGATGTCCTGAATTTTCCGTCGTATTTATAGTAGGCAAGCTGTATCGCCGGAGCGCCGGGTATGGCGGCTATCTCACCAACTCCTTTAGCTCCGGCCGCGAAGCTCCCGCCGTCGCGCCCGACAAGCATAGTCTCTATCTCGGGCGTCATCGTCGAGCGAAAGAGTCCCAAAGTGCCAAACCTGGCCTTCGGCACACAATCTTCAAGAGGATAGCTCTCCGTAAGAGCGTACCCCATGCTCATGACAGCTCCGCCTTCTATCTGCCCCTCGACGCTCTTAGGGTTTATCGGTCTGCCGACGTCGTGGGCGGCTATGAACTTGGCCAGCCTGCCCTCGTCGTCCAAGACGGCCACCTGAGTCGCGTAGCTGTAGGCTATGTGGCTTACCGGGTGCGGCTTGTCCGAGCCCATGCTGTCAGTGACGCTTTCAAACTCGCCGTAATATTCCATGCCTTCAAGGTCGGAAAGCGTTCCGCCGTCGAGGGCCGATTTGAGCTTAATGGCAGCTCGCCTCGCAGCTTCTCCGGTTATAACCGTCTGTCGTGACGCTGTCGTGTTGCCGGAGTCCGGTGTCAAGAACGTGTCCGCCGGGTCATGGACGACAACATCCGGCGATATCCCGGCGATATCGCACACCATCTCTGTCAGCACCGTACCAAGCCCCTGCCCGACGCACGCGGCGCTCGTGGCGATGCGCACGCAGCCGTCCCTCACGGCGAGCCTGCATCTTCCGACATCGGGCACACCGACACCAAGCCCGGCGTTTTTCATGGCGCATGCTATGCCTGAATATTTGTGCCGAAAGTATTCGTCTCTGACGGCGAGCAGCGTTTCCTCAAGAGACGTGGTTTCGTCGGCTATCTGTCCGTTTGGAAGTATCTGACCCGGTCTTATGGCGTTTCGATAACGCATCTCCCATGGCGATATGCCTGCCATCTCGGCGAGCCTGTTAATGTTACACTCTATGGCAAAACAGCTTTGCGTCACGCCGAACCCTCTGAACGCGCCGGTCGGAGGGTTGTTTGTATAGACTGCCGTACCGGTAACGTCTATGTTCTGATAGTTATACGGGCCGGCCGCGTGCGTGCATGCGCGCTGAAGAACCGGCCTGCTCAGGGACGCGTACGCTCCGGCGTCTGAAACTATGACCGCCTTCATTGCCGTCAGCATGCCATTTTCATCGCACGCCGTCGTCATATCGATCTCCATGGCATGTCTTTTGGGATGAACCATGAGGCTCTCGCCGCGCGACAGAGATACCCTCACAGGGCGCCGCGTCAGGTATGCGATGATCGCGGCGTGGTGCTGCACGCTCATGTCCTCCTTGCCGCCGAAAGCTCCGCCTACGGCAGCGGCCGTAACCCGAACCAAGTCAGGCGGCAGCCCCAGTGCCTCGGCGCACTCCCTTTGGGTCTGGTAGACGCCCTGATCCCCTGAAAAGATCCTCACAACACCGCCGTCTTCGAGCAGCGCCACCGCAGTCTCGGGTTCAAGGAAGGCATGCTCTGTAAACGGCAGGCTGTAGTGGTTGGTGACCACATATTTTGATCTCGCTATGGCGGAATCCGCGTCTCCGCGCACAAGGCGCTCCTGTGAAACGACGTTGCCGCCCTCGTGTAATGGCGGGGCACCGTCAGCCAGCGCTTCAGCCGGGGATCTAAGCGGTTTCAGCACCTCATACTCCAGCCTCACGAGCCTCTTTGCCTCGTTGAGCGCATCCTCGGTTTCGGCCGCAACGAGCGCAACCGCGTCACCCATGTAACGCGTACGCCCGCCGCAAGGTATGAGGACGTCCCAGTCCTTCACCAGATGGCCTATCTTGCGTTTGCCGGGAAGGTCGGACGCGGTGTAAACTCCGACGACTCCCGGCACTGATTTAGCGCATGACGTGTCTATCGACCTGATGATCGCGTGAGGGTGCTCCGTTCTTACTGCCGAAGCGAAGATCATCCCCTGAGGCCTTATGTCGGCCGCGTATTTTGCGAGCCCCAGCACTTTTTGGGCGGCATCCACGCGCGGCATGCTCTCACCGACCGCGCCGGAATGACGCGTCTTTGGGACCGGCCGGCCTTCGCGCAGCATACGCGCGGCAAGCAGTATCGCCTCTTCTATCTTCTTATACCCGGTGCAGCGGCATATGTTGTTTTTTATCGCATCTTTGACCTGAGAGGCAGATGGGTCAGGAACAGAGTCTATCAGCCCCTTAGCGCTCATGACCATGCCGGGAGTACAGAAGCCGCACTGCACGGCGCCGGCGCTTACGAACGCGTAAGAGTACACGGCTTTCTCTCGTTCGCTGAGCCCCTCCACAGTCACTACTGCCTTACCCGTCATGTTTTTCAGCGACATGACGCAGGCCTTGGTCGCCCTGCCGTCCGTCAAAACGGTGCAAGTGCCGCAGGCTCCTTCTTTGCAGCCGTTTTTGACGGACAAAAGCCCAAGCTCGTCTCTTAAAAAATCTATAAGCCTGCCGTCGCGATATGCCGTAACCTGCTGCCCGTTGACAGTGAACTCAAACATAGGATCATCTCCTCTTAATTAAAGCGGGATCTGCGCATCGGCGGCCATTATCAGGTCTCCCGCGCCTTCCGGCAGCATGCCGCTCTCATCCGGCAGGGAACATGTGTATATCTCGCCGCCAAGCCTCACCCTGTACACACCGCCGCCCAACGGCAAAAAGCCGCTGTTATCGCTGTCTTCAAAGGCGTCCGCGCCGGTGAAATATGTCAGCTTGCATTTGTAAGGAGAGCTGTCCCACGGACAGAACGCGGTGCAGTTGCCGCATTCGTTGCACATCATGTCCACGTGGACTATCTGCGGCTGTTCCATACCCGGAACACGCACCGACACGTTGGCCCTGTTGGGGCATACGTCCACGCAGTTTTCACAGACGGTGCCGCACTCAAGACACCTCTTGGGCTCGTCGCACAATTCGCCTGCCTCGGCTATTATCCCCTTCCTGTCGCGCGCGCAGCCGGGGTCAAGCTTAACGTTAACGCAAGGCGCACTTGGAGCGAGACTCTCCGCGCGGGCTATGGCGTCTGCCGCTCGTCTTGCGTCGGCTATTGCCTCCACCACAGTGGCAGGTCCCCTCCTTGCATCTCCGGCGACATATACGCCGCTTACGTTGGTCTCAAGCGTCACGGGGTCCGTGACGGCAAGTCCGTCCTCTTTAAGATCTATGCCGTTTTCCTTGAAGATCTCGGGACATACCGCCTCGCCGACGGCCGATATCACAGTATCGGCCGGGACAGAGACGATCCTGTCCGTAACCTTAAACGAGCTTCTGCCGGTGCGGTCAGGCTCGCCAAGCACTGCGGCCGCGCATACAAGAGAACCACCCTCGTGCGAGAGCGGAACCAGAAGCTCTTTAAACTCGACCCCCTCGCTAAGAGCGAGATCAAGCTCCTCCTCGTCCGCGGGCATCAGCTGCTTCGTCCTGCGGTAGACCACACGGACGTTTTCAACGCCCCTCACCCTTTTTGCCGCGCGCGCGGCGTCCATGGCGCTGTTCCCGCCGCCTATAACAGCCACCTCGCGCCCGAGGACAAGGCTTTCAGGCGCGTCGTTAAAAGCGCGCAGAAAATCAAACACGTCCGCACATACGCCGCGCTTAAGCTCAAGGTTCCTGCGTTTCCAAGCGCCGGTCGCAAAAATGACATACTTATATCCCATCTCGCGCAGGCGCTTTACCGAGCGCTGCTCGGATCCCGTCACAAACTCCACGCCTGTCTTCCGCGCAATCTCAACGTCCATATCTACGGCCCGACGCGATATCCTGAAATCCGGGATCACAGATGAGACGACCCCTCCGAGACGTTCCGTTTTCTCGAAGACCACGGCCCTTATGCCGCTTCTGCGCAGGAAATACGCCGCCGCAATGCCGGCTGGGCCGCCGCCTATCACGGCAACCGAGGATTTTGTCCGAATGTCCGCGCACAGAAGCCGCGGCATTATCCCGGCTATGCCTTTTTCCGCGGCGTCAAGCTTGAGGGCGCGTATCAGCACAGGCTCATCGCAGAAGTTCCTCGTGCAGTTCGCCGAGCACATCCGGCCGCATATTGTCCCTGTAGTGAACGGCATTGGGTTTTTTTCAAGTATAAGGCCGAGCGCCTCGACATAGCGGCCTTCGCCCACAAGCGATATGTATTCCGGAATATCCTGATTTATGGGGCATGCGCCGGAGCATGGGGCGGCAAAGCAGTCAAGCAGAGGCGCAGGTTCTGCCATCTTGCGTGGGGCCGTATGCTTTGCGGGCTTGCGATAACGGCGGCAGGTGCGGGCATCCGCCGCTATGCGCGATATGGCAGACACGTCTGTTCTTTCCGCGGCGGACGCGTCAAAGCCGGAAAGCGCGTCGGCAATCTGCCTTATCCTTCCGTACCCGCCGGGCTTAAGCAGCGTCGTGGCGAACGTGACGGGCCATATGCCGGCTTCGCAGATCCCGCGGATGTTTTTGCTGTCGGCGCCTCCTGACCACGATATGCGAAGCCTGCCGCCGAACTCGGCCGCGAATCGCGCGGCAAGCTCGGCCGTCAGCGGGAACAATGCCCTGCCTGACATGTACATCTCTTCGCCGTTGAGGATGCCGCCGCTGTTTTCAACCGGCAGCGTGTTGGTGAGCTTCACACCGAACCCGACGCCGGCTTCTTCCGCCGCGGCGAGGAGCCTTTCGAGCATTGGGACCGCGTCGCTGAACTGAAGGTCCTCCCTGAAGTGACGGTCATCAAACTTCAGGTATCCGAATCCCAGGTCGTCCGCGGTAGCGCGCACAAAGTCATATCCAAGCAGCGTAGGGTTGCATTTGACGAACGTGTTCAAACGTTTTTCCTTTATGAGGTAGGACGCTATGCGCTCAATCTCCTGCGGCGGACATCCGTGCAGGGTCGAAAGCGTTATCGAGCCGCATACGGCCGGCGACACGGATCGTATGTAGTCTGCGTCCACGCGGTCGAACATCGGCAGGTTAGCACCGGCCCACTTTGCGCAATCGCTCCAGATACCGGTTGAGGAGGCGTCCCTGAGCCCCTCTATGAATGAGTCTATCTTTGCGGATGTGATTCCCTCGTAGTCATAGCCTACGCTCATATTGAACATAAAGCCGCGAGGGCTGCCGAGGCCGAACTCGACGGATATGAGCTTGAGCGCGAACCAGGCCTTTATATACTCTTCCATCGCCTCATTGACGCGAAGCTCCGTCGACCACTCCACGTTGTAGCACTCGTCCCGGGCGTCGATGCATGGCTTGGACACGGGCAGATCCTCTCCATCAAGGGTCTGGACGGTTTTAAGCTCGAAGAAGCGCGCGCCGCCCGCGTACGCCGCGATTATGTTCTGAGCAAGCTGTGTGTGAGGACCGGCCGCCGGACCGAACGGCATCTCCAGATGCTCGCCTGAATACGGGATAAGCCCGCCTTTATGCACGTACTTGGGTCTGACGCCAAAGATGCTGCCAAATTCGGATCTCTCCTTAAATATCCAGCTCATGATCTTCCCAAACGGGATGGGCACCATGCGATCGCTCACGGCGGTAACCTCCTCTTTTTTTGTCGGTACGCTGCCCCGGGGAGCCTGCGTCAATGTCGGCAATCGAACCGCTGTGTTCATGCTGGCTTGATTCTAGCACAACGTAAATGGAAAGCAATAGATTCTTAAAAAAATTTTTTATATATTATAAATTTTTTTTAGAATATCTATTGACGCATCGTTTTTTTGTGTTATAGTCAGGCCGAGAGAGATCTAAAAAATTTTTAGTTTTTTAAATATCGTGGAAATGAGATGTTTACATGAAGGATACAATGTCATCTGATTTCTTAAAGAGGCTGGCGAAGGGCATCGCGGCTCAGTTCGGGCAGGACTGCGAGATACTCGTCCATGATTTGACGTCGGAGGATAAGGATAAGACCATAACCATAATCGAGAACGGGCACGTCACGCACAGAGAACTTGGCGGAGGCCCGTCGCGGATCGTACTGGATACCTTGAGCGCAAAAAACGACGATCTTGAGGATCAGCTGTGCTACCTCACAAAGACGTCAGACGACAGGCTCGTCAAATCAAGCTCGATATATATAAGGGATCCTGACGGCAAGATAACCGGGATATTCTGCATAAACTACGACATCACCGGACTCAGCATGGCAGAAAACACAATAAGGTCGCTGATGCACACAGAATCTCAAAAAGGCGAACCGGAGAAGATCCCCAAAAACGTGAACGAACTACTGGACGAGCTGATAGAGGGCGCGGTCCGTTACGTCGGCAAGCCCGCGGCGATGATGAAGAAGGCGGACAAAATAAAGGCCGTGCGGTATCTGAAGGAAAACGGCGCGTTTCAGATACTGAAATCCGGCGACAGGATATGCAAACTGCTTCGCATATCGAAATTCACGCTTTACAACTACATGGATTCCGAAGAGGAATGACGCGCGCGGCGACGCTGACCAAAGACGGCGCTGAATCGACGGGGGGCGGGTTTATGGATACGATAAAATGGGTCAGAAACGAGCTGCCGAAGACAGGCTGCGATGAACTTAAGATAATGGACATACAGAACGTAAAGACGGCACGGAACTTCCACGAAAGTTTTCCGCAGTACGGCGTTACGCCTCTTGTGGAGCTTAAGGAGCTGGCTAAACTTTTCGGTCTAAAGTCTATATTCGTAAAGGATGAGGCGTGGCGTTTCGGCCTTCACGCTTTCAAGGTGCTCGGGGGGTCGTTTGCCATGGGGCGCTATATTGCAGGCATGGCGGGACTGGATATTTCAAAGATAGGCTATGATACGCTTACGTCGCAGGAGCTCAAAAACAGGGTAAGAGGCGTGACATTCTTCAGCGCGACCGACGGCAACCATGGACGCGGCGTGGCATGGACAGCGAACCGCTTAGGACAGAAAGCTGTCATACTCATGCCTGAAGGGTCGTCCAGGATGCGGCTTGAGAACATCCTGAAAGAGGGGGCCGAAGCTTCCATCGAGGACTGCAACTACGACGAATGCGTGCGCAGGGCGGCGAGGATGGCAGATGCCACGCCCGGCGGAGTGCTCGTACAGGACACAGCGTGGCCCGGCTACGAAGAGATACCCGCCTGGATAATGCAGGGTTACGGAACGATGTCAATGGAGGCAGACGAGCAGATGGCGGCGTCAGACGCGAACCCGCCGACACACGTCTTCATACAGGCCGGGGTCGGCTCGCTTGCAGGCTCGGTTATAGGCTACTTCTCAAATCGTTATCCGAACAACGCTCCGGTATTCGTAGTGGTCGAGTCCGACCAGGCCGACTGCCTCTACCGCTCGGCGCTCGCCAAAGACGGCAGGCCGCGCAGCGTTGACGGCGAGATGCGGACCATAATGGCGGGGCTGGCGTGCGGCGAGCCCAACGTCACGGCGTGGAATATACTTAAGGAGCATGCCTCTGTCTTCGTATCATGCCCTGATTGGGTAGCCGCGCGCGGCATGAGGATTCTGGGCATGCCGGTCCGCGGCGATCAGGTCATCATTTCAGGGGAATCAGGGGCTGTAACCACGGGGCTCCTCTCGTATACGATGATGGACGACGACCTTGAGGAGCTTCGCCGAACGATTGGGCTGAACGCGGATTCACGTGTCCTCCTATTCTCGACGGAGGGAAACACCGACAGGGACAATTACCGCCATATCCTGTGGGACGGCGGGTGCGTGCCGGCGTAAGCCGGAAAGCGGAACACACAATAAAATCGGAGGGATCTGCATGGATTTTAACGCTGTAAAAAACGCGGCAAAGGGATACGAAGCGGCTATGACGAGGTTTCTGCGCGATCTCGTCGCGATACCGGGCGAGAGCTGCAAAGAAGAGGGCGTCGTCAGGCGCATAGAGAGCGAGATGAAGGACCTTGGTTTTGACGAGGTACGAATAGACGGCATGGGCAACGTCCTTGGCTTCATGGGAAGCGGCGACACTCTTATAGCCTACGACGGCCACGTGGACACGGTCGGCATAGGAGAACCGTCTAACTGGAAGTTCGACCCGTACAAAGGTTATGAGAACGAGACCGAGATAGGCGGGCGCGGGACATCGGACCAGCTGGGCGGCATAGTGTCCGCTGTTTACGGGGCAAAGATAATGAAGGACCTCGGCCTTATCTGCGAGGGGTGCAGAATACTGGTCAGCGGCACGGTCCAGGAGGAGGACTGCGACGGCCTTTGCTGGCAATATATAGTGAACGAGGACGGCATAAGGCCGGACTTCGTCGTCATAACAGAGCCGACGGACGGAAACATTTACCGCGGACAGCGCGGCCGCATGGAGATACGGACAGAGGTCAAAGGCGTCTCATGCCACGGATCGGCGCCAGAGCGCGGCGATAACGCCATATACAAGATGGCTGACATAATAAATGAGGTCCGGGAGCTTAACGACAGGCTGCGCTACGATCCTTTCCTGGGGAAAGGGACCCTCGCCGTGTCACAGATCTTCTTCAGTTCGCCGTCGCGCTGCGCGGTAGCAGACATGGCGGCAATATCCATAGATCGCAGGCTCACGGACGGCGAAACGTGGGAGACGGCGCTTAAAGAGATAAGCGAACTCCCGTCTGTCAAGAGATACAACGCCGCCGTCACTATGTACAGCTACGACAGCCCGAGCTGGACGGGCCTGGTGTACCCGACGGAGTGCTTCTTCCCCACATGGGTCATACCGCAGGATCATCCCGTGACTCAAGCCATGGTCGAATCCTACAGGAGCATGTACGGCGAACCGCTTGTGGACAAATGGACCTTCTCGACCAACGGCGTTTCGATAATGGGGCGCTTCGGCATACCGTGCATAGGCTTCGGGCCGGGCAAAGAGGCTCAGGCTCACGCGCCGAACGAGATAACGTGGAAAGCCGACCTGGTTCGGTGCGCCGCCGTTTACGCCGCGCTGCCGTCCGTATACTGCAGCCGCAGGCAGCATGATGCCGCGCCGCTTAAGATCATTTAAACCAAACTAAAAACGGAGGAATGGCGCTATGGGACTTATGGACGCGTTCACAGGGAAACTTAAGGGGCTGTCGTACGACAGCATGTACAACAACGACTTCTTCCTTACATGGGAGAAGACACGCGACGAGCTCGACGCCGTGTTCACCGTGGCGGACGCGCTGCGCTGCCTGCGCGTGAATAACATCTCGCCCAAGATATTCGACAGCGGGCTCGCTGTATCGCTTTTCCGCGATAACTCCACCCGCACAAGGTTCAGCTTCGCATCCGCCTGTAACCTCCTTGGGCTCGAGGTGCAGGACTTAGACGAGGGCAAATCACAGATAGCTCACGGAGAGACGATCCGCGAGACGGCCAATATGATATCGTTCATGGCTGACGTGATAGGCATAAGGGACGACATGTACATCGGCAAGGGCAACGCGTACATGCACAAGGTTGCGGGCGCGGTCAAAGAGGGCTACGCCGAGGGCATACTGGAGCAGCGCCCAACTTTGGTGAACCTGCAGTGCGACATAGACCACCCGACGCAGACAATGGCGGATATGCTCCACATAATCCATGAGTTCGGCGGCGTCGAAAATTTAAAGGGCAAAAAAATAGCGATGTCATGGGCGTATTCGCCGTCATACGGCAAACCGCTCTCCGTGCCTCAGGGCGTCGTCGGGCTCATGACGCGCTTCGGCATGAACGTCACGCTTGCGCATCCCGAAGGCTACGAGATAATGTCTGACGTTGAGGAGATAGCGCGCAAAAACGCCGCGAGATCCGGCGGTTCATTCACAAAGACCAACAGCATGAAGGATGCGTTTTTGGACGCCGACATCGTCTACCCGAAGAGCTGGGCTCCTTTTAAGGCCATGGAGAAACGCACCGAGCTCTATGGCGCAGGAGATACGGATGGCATCAGAAATTTAGAAGGCGAGCTGCTGCGGCAAAACGCTGAGCACATGGACTGGGAGTGCACGGAGAAGATGATGTCTCTTACGAAAAACGGCAGCGCTCTCTACCTTCACTGCCTGCCGGCCGACATATCCGGAGTAAGCTGCAAATCCGGAGAGGTCGCGTCGTCCGTGTTCGACAAATACCGCGTGCCGCTTTACAAAGAGGCCAGTTACAAACCTTACGTGATAGCGGCCATTATATTTCTGAGCAAAATAAGGGAGCCCAATACGGCACTCCGCTTGCTCGAAGACTCGGCTATCGAACGTAAGACCGACTGATCTTAAAAGCCCCCGCCCCTCGCGTCTTATCTGTCGGCGCGGGGGGCAGTTTTATGAAGGGAAGTGCGCATATGAGAAAAGACTATGAGAAAAACTCGCCGCTGTTTGATATGAACGGTCCGATGCCGCCGTTTAAAGAGGCTTTTCCTCTGGCGATGCAGCATGTGCTTGCGATGGTGGTAGGCTGCATAACCCCCGCCATACTCATAAGCGGCGTGACCAAACAGTCGCCGGCCGACACGGTCACCTTGATCCAGGCCTCTTTGGTGATAGCCGCAGTAGCTACAATTGTGCAGCTCTATCCCATACTGGGCAGGATAGGGTCCGGAGTGCCTGTAGTGCTCGGCGTTAGCTTCGCATACGTGCCGGTTTTGATATCAATAGGCGGGCAGTTCGGGCTTTCCGGCATATTGGGCGCGCAGATAATAGGCGGCGCGGTGGCAGTGGTCGTCGGGATCTTCATAAAAAGTCTAAGGCCGCTTTTCCCTCCCATAGTATCGGGAACCGTGGTCTTTACCATAGGGCTGTCTTTATACCCGGTGGCGATACGCTATATGGCAGGCGGCGCCGCTCACGCCGCCTTCGGTTCGGCGCAGAACTGGGCGGTGGCTGTCTTCACCCTCGCTATGGTGACATTCTTCAACCACTTCACCAAGGGGTTCATGAAACTGGCGTCGGTCCTGCTGGGGCTTACTGCCGGATACATACTTGCGTATTTCTTAGGCATGGTGTCTTTCACGCAGGTTTCGGTCACATCCTGGGCAGAGATGCCCAAGCCGCTCCACTTTGACATCTCGTTCCACACTACGGCAATAACGTCGATGGTCATAATGTTCATAGTAAACTCCGTGCAGGCCATAGGGGACATCTCGGCGACAACCGTCGGAGCCATGGACAGAGAACCCACTGACAACGAGCTCGCGGGAGGCATCATAGGAAACGGGGTCACGAGCATGCTGGGCGCTTTTATAGGAGGCCTCCCTACCGCGACTTTCAGCCAAAACGTGGGCATATTCGCCATGACACGCGTGGTGAACAAGCGAGTTGTGGCGCTCGCCACCGTCGTCATATTCATCGCCGGCATAATTCCTAAGTTCGCGGCCCTGCTTACGACCATACCGCAGGCTGTGCTCGGCGGAGCGACCATAACGGTCTTCGCGGCGATCACCATGACGGGGATGAGGCTTATCGTATCAGCGGGGCTCACGTTCAGGAACATATCGATAGTAGGCATAGCGGTTGCGCTTGGCGTAGGCATTTCTCAGGTGCCAAACGCTCTCGCCGGTCCTGGCATGCCAGGCTGGATACAGCAGGTGTTCGGTTCTTCGTCGGTCATCATTTCTACGATAGCGGCGGCGTTCCTTAACTTCGTGATACCTGCGGATCCGATAGAGGCGGTGGTGACATACGGCGAGGACAACGCAAAGCGAGCCTGAGAGGGAGCAAGAGGAGATAAATATGCGCGAACGCGAGCGTTCGCGCATATTTATTTTTCGCAGAACTAAAACACGGCGTAGTCCGTGTCGCGCGGATCTCCTATGAACATGTGCCCCGGCGCGTGGGTAATTGCAAAGGGCGGACGGCTGTTCATCAAAACAGCCTGAGGCGTCACGCCGCACGCCCAGAACACCGGAACCTCCCCCTCGCGAATCTCTACGGGGTCTCCGAACTCCGGCCTGCTTATGTCCCTGATACCTATGGCTGACGGGTCGCCTATGTGCACGGGCGCGCCATGCACCGCCGGGAACCTTCCTGTGCACAGAACCGCCTTCGGCACCTGAGAGTGCCTGACAGGTCTCATGCTGACGACCATGGGACCGCTGAGCCGACCAGCCGGGCGGCACTCGATATTCGTCACGTACATTGGCACGTTCGATCCTGCTTCAATATGACGAATCGGGATGCCGGCCTCTATGAGCGCGCCCTCGAAGCTGAACGAACAGCCGAGCAGGAACGCCACAAGGTCGTCCCTCCAGTATTTGACGACGTCTGTCGGCTCGTCGGCCAACTTCCCGTCAACCCACACCCTGTACTTCGGTATGTCTCGCCTTACGTCTGAACCTGGCGCTATGACCGCGGCCTCGTGGTTTCCGGGCTCCGTTATGTCAAGTATCGGGCACGGCTTGGGGTTGCGCTGCGCAAAGACCAGAAAGTCATAGGCCCAATCCTTAGGCAGCACTATCATATTGCCCTGGACATGCGAGAGGCAGAGCCCGGACGTTGGGTGCGTCCACTCGCCGCTTCGGATGAGCTCCCTCATCTCACGGGGACTTGTGTGTCTGAAAGGTTCTATATCGAAAGGCAGCGTCATCCCAAAACAACCTCCTTAAGGCTCCTGACCGCCACTTTAGCGGCTTCGAGCGCTTTCCTGACGGCCTTGGCCATCTCGACGGCCTCCGGCGTATCGCCGTGCAGACATATCGAATGAGGACGGAAGTTTATGATTGTGCCGTCTATCGCCTCTGCCGTCCCCTCTGTAGCCATTCTGACGACCCGCGCCGCTGCCGCCTCCGCATCGTGTATGACAGAGCCCGGACGAGAACGCGGCACCAACGAGCCGTCCGGCATATATGCGCGGTCGGCGAACGCCTCGGCGGCAAACGGAACCCCGGCGTCTTTCGCGGCGCGCTCGAACTCTGAGCCCGCAAGCCCCATAAGTATCACGGAGGGACCTGAGTCCTTAACCGCTGCCGCGATAGCGTCCGCAAGCTTAGGATCTTTGGCGGCCTGGTTGTACATGGCGCCGTGCGGTTTTACGTGCTGCAGCGTCCGGCCGTTCGCTGCGCAGAATGCCGCAAGCGCCCCTATCTGGTAGAGGCAGTCGGAATAGACTTCATCAGGGGAACATGCCATGTTCCTGCGCCCGAACCCAACCAGGTCAGGATATCCGGGGTGCGCGCCTATGGCTATGTTCTTCGCGGCGCAAAGCATGACAGTCTTCTTCATCACAAGCGGATCGCCCGCATGAAAACCGCACGCTATGTTCGCCGAAGTTATCGCCCCGGCCACGGATGCGTCGTCCCCTAGTCTGTACGCGCCGAAACTCTCACCTATATCGCTGTTGATGTCTATCATGTGCACTCAGATCTCCCCCTTTAAATCTCTTCGCATTTAACGTCGTAGGACTTGCCTTCCACAGTTATCCTGAATTCGGCGGCAACTTTTTTGACAAGAGCGCCGGCAGAACACGAAGGACGGCTTATCCAGGAAGCGCGAAGCTGTCTTACCGCGTCGACCGCTGCTTTTGCCGCAGCAAGCTCCTCTATCGCCTGCTCCATAGTCGCGCGCGCAAACCTGACCCTGGCTTTCGGCATCATCTGCGCCAAAGCCTGTATGCTATCAGGCGTCAGCACTCCGACTTTCGTATATCCGCCCGTCGTCTGTCTGTCCGCGAGCATTGCTATCGGCAAACCATGCCCCGGTATCTGCACCGCGCCAAGCGGGATAGCATCGGACACTATATCGGCCCCTGCTTCTTTGTGCTGAACCTTGGGGCCGTCAAAGCGGCAGCCCATCCTGTCAGACTCGCCGGAGACCTCATATTCCGAGCTGAAAAGCGTCTTGAGCCCATCCTCAGTGAAAGCGTCCATCTGAAGTCCCGGAAGGATGAAGAGCTCTGACGCGCTTGAATAGTCGGGCAGTATCTCATCGGGCGGCCTGAACCCATCTATGCGCTTTGAGAAAAAGCCGTCTCCGCCCGCTTCCACGACATCTCCGGCCTTGAGCGCGCGCCCCTCGTAGCCGCCTATTTTAGCCCTCGTGTATGTGGATCGGCTGCCCATCACCAATGGAACATCTATGCCGCCCGGCGTGCAGAGGTACCCTCTGCAGCCCTTGACAGGCGCAGAAAATGAGAGCACATCGCCGTCCTTGACGCATAATGCGGTCCACGAGCCGACGTGCCTTCCGTTCACAGAGAAACCGAGCTCGGCCCCAGAAAAAACGACCACGCCCTCGCCTTCGACCGCAAGCTCTGGTCCGATTACCGTGACTTCGAGCGCTGCGGCCCCTTCGCAGTTGCCCACGATGGCGTTGCCGATGCGCAGAGCGGGAAGGTCCATAGCCCCCGCGACGGGAACGCCGCTTGACTGATAGCCCCACCTCCCGAGATCCTGAACCGTGGTCAGCAGACCTGGCTTTATAACTTTAAACCTCATCACTGATCCGCCTCCGTTATGACAGGCTCATATCTTCCGCTTGCCACCTCGTCCTCTATAGCCATGTATTCGTCCCGCCCGACCGGGACAAAGCGCACATCGTATCCCGCGTCTATCAGCGTAGGCGGATCCTTCTCCGGCGTGAAAAGCTTAAGCGGCGTCCTGCCTATAAGCTGCCATCCGCCCGGGCTGTCTATGGGGTATATGCCGGTCTGCTTGCCGGCTATCCCGACGCTCCCCCCGGGTATGACAGTCCTTGGGTTGGCAAGCCTCGGCGTTGCAATGGACTCGTCCATGCCGCCAAGATACGCAAAACCGGGCACGAACCCTATCATGTAGCAATGGCACACGCGCGCGCTGTGGCGCCTTACCACCTCTTCCTCCGATATGCCCGCGTGAGACGCCACATTGGCTATGTCAGGGCCGTATTCCCCTCCGTAGCAGACCGGTATCGATATGGTCCTGTGCGGCGCTGACAAGACCGATAAATTTTCGCGAAGCGCGAGATGAGCCTCCTCCTCTATTTTTGCGCGGCATACTATAAGTGGGTCAAAATATATGGCAAGAGACCTGTATGTGGGCAGGCACTCGACAATAGGCGCCCTTCTCTGGTTTTCCATCCAATGCCTCAGGTTCATTACAGCGTCATTGGCGGCACGGTCGATCTCGTCCGCAAACTCGACGACAAGACACGATTCCCCGGCAGCCAAAAACCTGGGCTCGTTTATATATATGGACATAGCACCACCCCTTTTAATTCTGGCCGGCATGCGGGAAACCGCACATATCCCGCACGCCGCCGCCTTGATTTTACACCGTTATCCGAAAAGTTTGAGTATGCCTGTAAATGATTTGAACCCCATCCAGGCCGTGAAAAGGACCATTATCCACCCAAGCACTGTGAGCACCTTGGGATGTTTATATGTCGGCCCTATTATGTTCTTGTTATGCGCCGCAAACAGCATCGTTCCAAGCGATATGGGAAGTATCAGTCCGTTGACCGACCCCGCGAATATGAGCAGCTTCACAGGGTTGCCCATCGTCGAAAATATCGCCGTCGAAACACATATGAAACCTATTATCCACCAGCGCGCGTTTCTTTCTATCACACCGAACAGCGTCCTCAAAAACGATATGGACGTATAGGAAGCCCCAACCACGGACGTTACGGCCGCACACCAGAGGATAACGCCGAAAATGCGGTACCCTATCTGGCCGGCTCCTATGAGGAATGCCGAGGCAGGCGGGTTTTTGGGGTCAAGCACCACGCCTGTGGCGACTACGCCGAGTATCGCAAGGAAAAGCAGGTATCTCATAAGCCCCGTAATGCCTATCGCCGTTATGGAACCCTTAGAGATTTTGGCGATATTCTCCTCCCCTGTTATGCCTGCGTCTATGATGCGGTGCGCCCCAGCGAAAGTTATATAGCCGCCTACGGTTCCTCCGACAAGCGTCAGGATCGTCATCCAGTCCACTGTCGACGGCAAAATCGACTCTTTAAGCGCGAGCGGGACAGGCGGCTGCGTCTTAAAGACCATGAAGAGCACCATGGCTATCATCACCATGCCCAGGACTTTGGTGAACATGTCCATGGCCTTGCCCATCTCTTTATTGACAAAAAGCGCTATGGCGACGGCCGCGCTGCATATGGCGCCCGGCACAAGAGGCACGCCAAGCATGACGTTGAGCCCCATGGCCGCGCCCCCGACGTTGCCTATGTTGAAGACAAGCCCGCCTATCGCGACAAGGACCGCCAGGAAATAGCCGAGGCCTGGGCATACTTTGTTCGCAATGTCCTGCGCCCGCTTGCCCGAGACGCCGAGTATGCGCCATATGTTGAGCTGCACGACTACGTCGATGGCTATCGACGCTACGATAGCGAACGCGAAAGCCGCCTTGAGCTTGTCGGTGAAGACGGCCGTCTGCGTCAAAAAGCCGGGTCCTATAGCAGATGTCGCCATCAAAAACGCCGCTCCGACCAGAATGCTGGCCACAGATCCAGAATCTTTCTTTTCCGCCATTTAAGGCACCTCCGTAAAATTAGATATAACACCTACTCTATTACATGCAAAAAAGTTGCCAAATAATAAAAAATACGGGGGTGCGAGAAGGAACGCGCTCAGGCCGCGATTTTTATGATGCCGAAAGACAGGCGCTCAGAAATCCCATGCGCCGCGTGCGCTTTATCGCACGCGCGCGTGCTAAAACCGCACGCGGCTTAACGGCGGTCCCTCTCTTAGCATGGGTCATTTGTCAAAAACAGACGGAAGCCCAAGTTTGTTCCTGTGGTGCGCGACGGTCCTGCGCGGCACAGAAAGCGTCTCGGCTATCTCTCTGTCGCACAGCCCCCTCGAGTTGAGATCGGCTATCGCGGCGCAAAGCCCGCGCACAGTCATGTCGGGCCGCGAGCCCAAGCTCCTTGAAAAGAAATCCTTCATCGGAACAGACCTGCCAAAGACAAGGCACCATGTCTCTTTGACGCAGCGATAGACCGTCGATACGCTTAAATTAAGCTCATGCGCGACTTGCGCATAAGTAAGAGGCGACGGCAGACACTGCGCCCCGTTCAGATATCCTCGCTGCACGTCCGCTATCCGCATAGATATTCTGACAAGCGTCCTGTACCTCATGCCAAGGCGCGTAAGCACAAGTTTGGCGCGTGACCAGATCGGCCTCATCCACCTCTCCGCTATAACCTGCGCCGCATTTACAGGCAATTCGCAAAGGCTGCTTTCAATGTACGGCAGGTTCTCCCTTATCAGCCTTATCTTAGGCACTTCAAAACCCGTGACGAACTCTATCTCAGGCACCACGTTCACTTGCCGCGCAAAATTTTTCCCGGGCGCCGGGTCGAGCTTACGCAGGGTGCGCATCGCATCTTCCGCGCCGGATCCGTCCCAGCCGTTTTTTAAAGCGAACTCGGCGGTCCTGCCTGAGATTATATACTCGCGCCCCTCTTCAAGCAGCCTCCAGGCTAAACTTCCCTCAAGCCCGATGCGCTTTAGCTGTATAAGAAGGCACTCCGTCAGCGACGAAGCGAAAAGCCCGGGCGGGTCGACGTAGTCCTGAAGCGCGCGTATGTATCCAAGCACCGTTCCTTCCTCGGCGCCAAGCATCTGTGCGATCTCGCGCGGGCTTGTGTTCAAAAAGCCGTCCTCGTTCAGAAGCGAGGCCCAGAACGAAGCCGACGCGGCTCTGCCGCCGCTTGGCAGCCCTGGGCAGGTCGCGATCTGAAGCAAAAGGCGCTCTTCCATGCCTTCCGCGTCTGACGCAAGATCAAAATCGAGATCGTCTATGTCTTCGTGCATGCACTGCCAGCGCGGAGGCATAAAGGAGAAGAATGGGTTGTCGCCAAGGATCTCGCGGCAGCTGTCCGTGAGTTCACACAGCGGAACGAAGAGCAGGTTGGTGCCGAGCATTGTCTTGGGGCTGAGCCTATGCGCCGCCTTGAGCCTGTGGGAAAGGGTTACGTCAATCGAGCCCATGCCTCTGCATCCGCCTCAGCAGTGAAAACCTAGATATCCCAAGTTCAGCCGCCGCCTGGGTGCGGCTGCCGGAGTACTTCGCAAGAGCGGACGTTATCATTTCGCGCTCTATCCTGTCAAGCTTATCGGGCAAAGATTCGCCAAACACTTCGGCCCCAAAAGCCCCATCGGCGCCGTGCGGCTGCTGCGCGTCAAGCATCTCAAGCGGCAGGTCGGCGAGGCGCACAAAGTGGTCCGTGGCGTCCTTAAGTATAAGCACCCTCTCTATAAGGTTGCGAAGCTCCCTGACGTTGCCCGGCCAACGATAGCTCAGAAACACCTCCTGCACTTCGTCGGTCAGCGTGTCGGCGGACTTATTCATGCGCTTTGAGAACTCCGCCAGGAACAGGGAGGCAAGCGCCAATACGTCCTTGCCCCTATCTCTCAGCGGAGGCAGGGTTATCGGTATCACCGATATCCTAAAATAAAGGTCTTTCCTGAATGTCCCCTCCTCCACCTTCTTTTCAAGGTCCAAACACGTCGCGCATATAAGCTTGAGGCTCACATTCTTCTCCTTCGTATCGCCTAAAGGACGAAACGCCCTCTGGTCAAGGAAACGAAGAAGCTTACCCTGCAGCGGCAGAGGCATGTCGCCTATCTCGTCAAGAAAAAGTGTGCCCTTGTCCGCAACCTCTATGAGCCCCTGTTTGTCGAAGTCGGCCCCCGTGTAGGCGCCCCTGCGATAGCCAAAAAGCTCGGCCTCAAGGAGCGACTCCGGTATGGCGGAGCAGTTGAGCGCCACAAAATCGCCGCTGCAATTGGATGCCCGGTGGATCATGCGGGAGGCCACCTCTTTGCCCGTGCCGCTCTCGCCCCTCAAAAGGACCGTTATGTCCTGGTACGGCGCCAATTTCATTATGTCGCCGCGTATCTTCTCGATCGCGGGCGAAGTGCCCGACAGGCAGCTCGTTTCCTCGGACATGAGACGTTCGGCCTGATTTTGGAACCGTATCGACTCTACGGCCCTTTGGAGCATGTTGCGCGCCGCATCAAGCGGGAACGGTTTGTCCAGGTAGTTGTAGGCCCCCTCCTGTATGGCTTTGACGACGAGGCTCGAATCGCCGAACGCCGTCATCATTATCACCCTGCAGCGCGGCGCATGGCTGAGTATGACGGGCAGCATGTCGATGCCGTTTCCGTCAGGCAGGCACTGATCCAAAAACACGAGGTCAGGCATCTCCGTGGCCAGCAGATTGTGAAGCCCGGATATGCTGCCCGCGGCCTTAACTGTAAACCCCTGCTTTTCAAAGGCCTTTTTAAGGCCTCCCGCCAGGTTGACCTCGTCGTCGACTATCCAGATGTTCATTTCAAGTCCCCCTCAAATTCAGGCATGTCACGCGCGCGGCCCGTCACTGTCAAGCGCAAGGAATACCGTAAACACTGTGCCTTCGTCGGATGTATCCATAGAGAGGCTGCCGCCGAGCCCTTCGACTATCCTCTGGACTGTGCTCAGTCCGAGCCCCGTCCCTTCCTTTCTGGTAGTGAAAAAAGGATCAAATATCCTGTGACGTATCTCTTCGGGGATTCCGGGACCGCTGTCCGCAACCGACAGAAATCCCCTTCCATCATCCTCGGCCCCGATGGTTACGGTCAGCACGCGTTCCCGTGACCGCGGAGATGATTCCATGGCCTGGATAGCGTTCAGCGATAGGTTCATGATAAGCTGCTGCAGCATCTCTTTGTCAGCCATGACTGTCACGCGGTCGGATGTCTGTCTCGTGACAAGCCGTATGCCATGCTTTTCGGCCTGCGGCCCCAGCATTGAGCGGCACCAAGGCAGAAGCTCGTCCAGCAGCACGGACGTTATCATGACCTGTTTGGGCCTCACGAACGACAAAAGCTGTGAAACTATGCCGTTCAGCCTGTCAAGCTCCTTCTCTATTATGCCTATTATCTCGCACGCGTCCTTTGCCGCGCTATTTTCGGCGCATGGCGCCATAGCCTCCACCTCGAGGCGCAGCAGATCCGTCTGTATCCTCATGCTGGCGAGCGGATTGCGTATCTCGTGCGAAAGACCGGATATCATCTCGCCGAGCGCGGCCAGCCTGTCCATGCGGCTGATCTGCATCTGGACATCCTTCCATCTTTTGATCTGTTTTGCCATATCGTTGAAACTATCCGTAAGCTCCCGTATCTCGTAAGGCGCCAGCGCGCCGCACGGCAGCGTCACGGCAGCGTCTCCGGCTATCTTCCTGCAGCCCCACGCGAGGCGCGCGAGCGGGCGCGTGAGGACGTATGAGATGAGCACCGCAAGCTCCACCGCGGCTATGAGCCCCAAAAGGCCCACGAGCAGCAGGTAGCGCTCCTCCTCTATGATCGAAGTGATTATCTGTTTTTTGTCGAGCGTGAGTTTGAGATCCTTCCCGCCGCTTCTGAGCGAGAGTTTAGCGTCCTCGCCCGGCCGCGCCATGCGCCAGGATACCCCAAGCCGGCCTAAGATGATATCGTCAGGCACGTACAGCCCGTGTTCCTCTATCGAGAACTTAAGCTCCTGCGCCGACTCGAGCGCATAGTTCTTTTTTTCTATGTAGCTTTGGTGAAGCCTCGCGCCCAGCGTCAGGGAGACCATTGACAGGGCAAGCCCCATAAATATCCATTTCATTATAGTCTCCAGGCTCAGCCCTTTGGTCATCGGCGTTCCCCCCTACTTATTATATCCGAGCCCTGCGGCCCCTTCGGGCATGAAGTATCTGTTAAATTTAAAAAGCACCGCCTCAAGAAGAAGGACCGCGAGCATCGCGTACTCGGGGCTTATGCCTATGATGAAGACTAAGACGGATTGAAGCAGAAGCGCGACGCTAAGCACATAAAAGAGCATGTTCTTTACCACCATTTTCGGAAGGAAGAGCGGGTAGAAAAAGCATATGGCGACCAAAGTCCAGCTTATCCTTCCAAGCATCAGATAGTCAGGGAGATTTGCGTGGCTCAGCACAAGCGCAATTGAGGCTATCGCGGTTATGGCAGCTCTGTTCAACAGAAGGAATCTGTCCTCCTCGAACGGTCCCTCGCCGGAGCTTGCGTTTGTCCCGGAGGGGAAGAGGTCGTAGCAGAGCGAGCAGGCGGCCAGAAGGAGCTGCGAGTTTGCGGTGCTCACGGCGGCGGCTATAACGCTTATAAGCAAAAACGTGCCCGCAACGTCGGGCAAAAACTGCCCCAGCCTTGCGAAGGCAAGCGTTTCCTCCATGCTGCCAGGCAATGGATATTTAGCTTTGCATACCAGCACGAAAAAAGTGACGCAAAGGTAAAACCAGCCTACTATAAAAGGAGATACGGAAAGCATGCCGTAGGCGTCGCGCTTTGTGCGGCACGCTATTATCCTGATAGCGTACTGCGGGTTCCCGGCGACGCCGAGCCCCCAGGAAAGCATTATCGCAAATGCCGAAAATATCTCCGCGAAAGTCAGCTTACGCGCAGTCTCAGGCGATCCCTTCATAAGGATGACGTCGAAAGCCTCTTTGGGCTCAAATCCGCCGGGCAGCGCAAAGTAGGCTGCCACGCTGACGCCGATTATTATTAAAAACAGGTTCAGTACGTCGCTTCTGACCACGGACGGATACCCGCCGAAGGTGGTGTAGAGCACGAACAGATATATCAGGGAGGTGGCGGCAAAGCCTGCCGGTATGTCAAGCATGTACGACACGGTTATTCCGAACGCCCTGAACTGTATGACGAGGTATAGTATGTACAGGAATATCATCGTAAGCGCAACGAGCTTGCGCACTCTGACGTCGCCGTATGTCCTCCAAAGCCACTCCGGCAGCGACAGGACGTACTTCTCGCGCAGCCTCCGGACTATAAAAGGGAAAAACAGCAGCCCCAGAAGCCAGCCGTTTACGGACGCCAGAAAAGCTATGTAGCCGTCGCGATAAAGCCACATGCTGTAGCCGACGAAAGACAGAGGGCTTATCCACGTGGCGCAGAACGTAGCCGTCGACGGCAGCATCGATATCCTCCGGCCTCCTAAGTAGAATGACTTTTTCGTCTCGTTCCAGCCGAAAGACTGCCCTGTTATCAGTATTATCGATACCGTGTAGGCGCCGAAGGCGGCCAGGTAATAGATCAGAGGGGACACGCAAATATCACCTTTTCCGCTTTAAATGTTTTTACGCGACACATAAAACGTTATGATGCCGGGGGCTATTATCAGCACGACGAACACAATCCAGCAGAAAACTATAAGTTTCATAAACCACATCTCCCATGCCCGATGAAATGCCGTTATAATATATAGGTTCGCGCAAACCGCAAACACGCGCGCGCGGGATACGGAGGTCCTTTCAAATGGCAAAACAGCAACCTGAAGGCGTATATCTTTATATAGACGACAGCGGAGCAAGGTACATCGCGGTCATCGATGCGTTCGGCGCTGCAAACCTGCTTCCGTGGAAACAACCCGGCGAGACCGACAATATCCTCGAAAAAAGCTGGAACTTAAGCGGCGAGTTCATCAGGCTCAAGATATCCGACTAAACCGCAAAACAGGGCGCTTTCGTTCAGGAGTCTCGTCAGAGCGTGACCAACTCTGAGTTCAGTCTGCCGAACCATTCCATCGCCTCTTTGGCGTCGCCCTCGTAACCGGCGCGCCCCATGAGGCCGTAAGTATAGCGCTTGCCCTGCTCGACGCCCGGCTGGTCGAACGGATTTACGCCCATCATCCTGCCGGTAATGGCCGTCACGTACTCGTAATAGAAGATCAGGGCACCTAACGTCTCCGCGTCGAGCCTTTCGACGTCCATCCATATCACAGGCTTGCCTGCCCTCGCGATCGCGGCGGCGGTGCTCATGGCCTCAAGGCCGAGCATACGGCCGATGTCGGCCGAACGCATATACGAAAGCGGCTCGAGCGACTTTTCGCCGCACTCCGGCACAGTGACGGAAGCGCCGTGACGCTTCAGGTTTATTATGGTGAACAGTTTATCGTCGGGGCCCTCCGTGTAGAGCTGCACCTGCGAGTGCTGATCCACTGCGCCAAGAGCCCTCACCGGAGTAGTCCCCTTTCCGCGCTTGCCGAGGCTCTCGCCCCAAAGCTGAGCGTACCACTCGGCAAAGCAGGCCAGCCTGCTTGAGTACGGCATGACGACGGACATCGGCCTGCCCGACTCCTCATGGAAACAGTGCAGCGCAGACGCGGTCCACGCCGGATTGCTCTCGATTGACCCAAGCCTGAAGAGCTCGTCTCTCATGCGCCTGGCCCCCAAAAGAAGCCCGTCTATGTCTATGCCAAGCGCGCATGCGCATGTGAGGCCGGCCGAAGATAACACGGAGTAGCGGCCTCCGACTGAAGGAGGAAAGTCCAGCGAGCGGCAGCCCGTTTCCTTTGCAAAGGCCCTGAATACTCCGTTTTCAGGATCCGTTATGACCAGAGTGTCGCCGTTTACGTCGTGCCCGGCCTCTGACATTTGTTTGCGAAACCATAGAAACTGCGACATCGTCTCGGCCGTAGCGCCTGATTTGCTGACGCCGACTAAAGCGACGGAGCCGTTCCTGACCCTCTCCCATATCGCAAGAGCCTTAGTCGGGTCCGGATTGTCCGCCATATAAAAGCGCGGGGTGGCTCCATGCTCGTTGAAGTAATCCCCCAGCATAGCCTGGTTGAGCATAAGATTCCCCAGAGCGGAGCCGCCTATGCCGACCTGTACTATGGCCTCGTAGCCGTTAAGCCAGCTTGCCGCCTCTTTTACCGCGTCATCAGCCCCGTCAGGCAGCAATATCCACCCGTGTCCGTCTGCTGAGGCCGGCGTTTTGGCCAACCATGCGGCGGCGGCTTTGCACGCCTCGGCAAACATCTCCCTGACCTCGCCCAGGCTCCTTTCAGAGCGGCCCATTGCACCGCCAAACGAAAAACTCAGATACCCCAAACCCATATCGCGCGCCCGAGCAACAGCGTCAGCCCAAAATCCCGGCTTCCGATAGAGCTGCTTTTATCTCATCAGGCTGATACCCGACTATGTACCTCTCGCCCACCCTTATGACGGGGACACCCATCTGTCGCGTCTTCTTAACGAGCTCCATTGCGGCCTCTCTGTCCTCGGATACATCGACGTTTTCAAAAGCGACGTTCAGCGACTTCAAATACTCCTTGGCCTTATCGCACCACGGGCATGTCTTAGTTGAATAAACCATGACTTGCATACCTATCACCCCATCATATTGTTTTTCGGCGCTTCAATTATAACGCCTATCGAGTCTTCCCTGCCAGATAAAATAAGAGTGCCGATGCTCTTCGTGAAAACATCGCAAACGCCAATAGAAGCTGTTTGCACGCCGCATACCATTATCGCAGTTTTTCTCTTATGGCTGGTTTCTGCTTGAAGCGCGCGAAAGATTGCAAATATGTTGATTTTGTTATACATTTACATATGTTTGTAGCTGAATCTACGATATAGACAGGTTCGCTTACGCTTAGAGGAGGGTAACCATGTTCAGGATCGTCTCGAAACAGAGAATAGCACCCAAGGAATTCGATTTTTGGGTGGAGGCGCCGCGTGTGGCGCTGCACGCGCAGGCCGGTCAGTTCGTAGTGCTGCGCGTCAATGACAGAGGTGAGAGGATCCCGCTCACCATAGCCGATTACGACAGGGAGAAAGGGCTCATCCGCATCATTTTCCAGGTCGTCGGCAAGACGACGGCGCTTTTGTCCGGGCTTGAGGCAGGGGATTCGATACTCGACATCTCCGGTCCGCTCGGCAAACCAAGCGACATCGAAAAATACGGGACCGTCATGATGGTCGGGGGCGGGGTCGGCATTGCCGCGCTATACCCGATAATCAAATCGCTCAAGGCATGCGGCAACAAGGTCATCACGATACTGGGCGGACGCACCTCTGAGCTCGTGATCATGAAGGAAGAGTGCGCCAAATATTCGGACGAGCTCATAGTGACCACAGACGACGGCTCCGAGGGCATGAAGGGTGTTGTGACCGAGGCCATGAAGATGGTCGTCGAGCGCAAAGAGAAGATCGACAACTGCTGGTGCATCGGCCCGTCCATAATGATGAAGTTCGGCACCAAGGCCGCGGCTGAGCTCGGCATACCCGTCATCGTCTCCCTCAATCCGCTGATGGTCGACGGCACCGGCATGTGCGGCTGCTGCCGCGTATCCATAGACGGCAAGATCTTCTTCGCCTGCGTCGACGGACCGGAGTTCGACGGGCATAAGGTGAACTGGGACGAGTTCATGAAGCGCCTCGCACAGTATAAGAACGAAGAGAAGATATCGATGGAAAAATATGAAGCTGAAGTAGGTGAACCGGCATGGCTGTAACTTTTTCGAAGTGGAAGACCCCGATCTCCGAGCAGGATCCCATGGAGCGCAGGAACAATTTTGGCGAGGTGTGCCTCGGATATACGATTGAAGAGGGGATAAAGGAAGCGGGGCGCTGCCTGCAGTGCAAGACAAAACCATGCGTTGCAGGATGCCCCGTGGGGATAGACATCCCCGGGTTCATCAAGGCCGTCAAGGAGAACAACATGCCGGAGGCGGCCGCTATAATGGACAAAAACACGAACCTTCCGGCGGTATGCGGACGCGTCTGCCCGCAGGAGTCGCAGTGCGAGGGGCTCTGCACCGTCGGAAAGATGCCGGGATATGAGCCTGTCGCAATAGGAAAGCTTGAACGTCTCGTAGCCGACTGGAAATACGCGCAGGAGGACCGCGCCGCAGCAGAGGCCTTGGCTTCATCCGGAGCCAAGGGCAAGGTGGCGGTCGTCGGTTCTGGACCGTCAGGGCTGACTGTGGCAGGAGACCTGGCGAAGATGGGCTATTCTGTCACCATATACGAGGCCCTTCACGCGGCGGGCGGCGTGCTCGTCTACGGCATCCCGGAATTCCGTCTCCCCAAGAAGATAGTGAAGATGGAGATAGACGCGATGCAAAAGCTCGGCGTCAAGATAGAGTGCAACGCGGTCGTCGGCAAGAACATCACCATGGCCGAGATAATGGAGACATACGACGCGTGCTACATAGCCGTAGGCGCCGGAGCCCCGCACTTCCAGGGCATCCCTGGGACCACGCTTAACGGCGTCTATTCGGCTAGCGAGTACCTTACGAGGATCAACCTGATGCACGCTTATGAGTTCCCGGAATACGACACCCCCACCAAGAAGCCCAAAAAGGTGGCCGTCATTGGCGGCGGCAACGTCGCAATGGACGCCGCGCGCTCCGCGAAAAGGCTTGGCGCGGAGGAAGTGACCATAGTGTACCGCCGCTCCCTGCAGGAGCTTCCCGCTCGTATAGAGGAATACCACCACGCGGTCGAAGAGGGGATAATATTCAAATGGCTCTCCAACCCGACAGAGTACGTCAACAACGGGAACGGCGAACTGTGCGGCGTGAAGTGCATCCGCATGGAGCTCGGCGAGCCCGACGCGTCGGGACGCAGACGCCCGATACCGGTAGAGGGAAGCGATTTCTTCGTCGAGGCCGACTGCGCCATAGAGGCCATAGGCCAAGGATCGAACAAGGTGCTGTTGTCTACTTTCCCCGAGATGAAGCTCAACAAATGGGGCTACATAGAGGCGGACCCAAAGACCGGCGCCACGTCTGTTCCAGGCGTATACGCAGGCGGCGACATCGTGACGGGAGCCGCGACCGTGATACTGGCCATGGGCGCGGGCAAGGACGCCGCCGTAGCCATAGACAAGTACATTACGGAGAAAAAAGCAAGGTAGCCAAGGCCGCCCAAGCCAAAGCCCGAAGCCATGCGCTTCGGGCTTTGCTTTTTGCTATCGTGCCTGCGCCTATATCTCGATGCCAAGCAGCCTGCGCGCGCCCCAGCCTATCAGGAACGAAACGGCGGCCACGCCGAAGCTGATGGAGATCATCTCAAGGAACGCTTTCTTGAACGGGCGTCTGCGCACGACGGAGACATAGAACGTGAAGACGCATATCACAAGGGCCGCGTCAAAAAGACATATCAAAAGCGCCTTCACCGGAGATGAGACGAAAAAGTACGGCATGAGCAAGAGGACGACGACCATCATGTACGTCATGCCGGTGTATACCGAGGCCTTGAGAGGGTGCAGCTCCCCCGTGTCGTTCTTTCTCGAGAGATATTCCGACGCCGCCATCGAGAGCGTCGCCGCGCTCCCCGTTATAAAACCGGCCATGCATATCGTCCTGCTGCTGTCCAAAGCGAATGTGAAGCCCGCAAGCGCTCCCGTTATCTCGACCAAAGCGTCGTTCAGGCCCAGCACCATGGAGCTTATGTAGTTCAGGCGTTCCTCGTCGATCATCTCTATCAGCGCAGCCTCATGCGCCTGCTCGTCAACATATACAGAAAGGGCCTCCGGGACCTCGGCCACTAAACTGTCATACGTCTTTTGCGCCCGCTCCTCACCGGTTTCCATCAGGTTTATCACGAATGTAACCCCGAAAATCAGAGCAAGGAGCCGGTAGAATATTATCCTGAATATGCCCGGAGCCGGAGCCTCGCCGGTGTACTTGGCCCATATGGCCGCATGCTTGCGCTCCTCCTCGGATATCTTGGCCAGCACCTCTTTATTGCGGCCTCGGACGCTCTTCGACAGGATACCGTAGATGACGTGCTCCGTAACTTCTCCGGCCTGCATCCCGCGGATAATATCGAGAGTTTCGCGCTCCATGCGATCTCCTCCTAAAAGATTTATTCAGATCAGCCCTCGGCCGCCGCCTCTTTCATCATTTTGGCGTATCTGTAGATGTGAGGCCCGGACGCGTCCTTGTGCTCCGCTATTATCCTGACGAAAGCGCTGCCCACTATCACTCCGTCCGCGATCCCGGCTATCTCACGCGCCTGTTCCGGCGTGTTGATGCCGAACCCCACCGCGGCCGGCACGCAGGAGACGGCCCTCACTCTATTTACCATGGATCTCAGATCCGTCTTTATCTCGCTGCGCATGCCGGTAACGCCAAGCGAAGAGACTACATACAAAAATCCGGAGGCGCTCTCCGCTATGCTTTTGATCCTCGCATCAGAAGTGGGCGCTATAAGAGACACAAGATCCACACCGTGCGACTGCGCGAAAGGCCTCACCTCTTCCTTCTCCTCAAAAGGCAGGTCAGGTATTATTATACCGTCTATGCCGCACGTTTCACAGCGCATGAAAAACTCCTCGTAACCATATTTGAACACCGGGTTCAGGTACGTCATGAATACCAACGGTATCTGCGTTTTTCCGCGCAGGGAGCGGACCATTTCAAAAATCCCGTCCACTGTGGTGCCCGAGGCCAGAGCCCTGTTGTCGGCCTCCTGAATTACGGGGCCCTCGGCTATAGGATCCGAAAATGGTATGCCTATCTCGACCATATCCGCCCCCGCTTTGATCATCTCGAGGATGAACTCCTCAGTCCTCTCAATAGACGGATCCCCGGCCGTTAAAAATGGGATGAACGCCTTGCCGTTGCGAAAAGCATCTCCTATCCTACTCATGTATGTCGACCCCCCTGTAACGGGCTATTGCGGCCACGTCTTTGTCGCCGCGCCCCGAAAGGCAGATGATGATTATGTCGTCCTTATTCATCTTCGGCGCCGTCTTCATGACGTGCGCAACGGCATGCGCGCTCTCTATCGCGCATATGATCCCCTCTGTTTTCGCGAGGTACTCAAAAGCGCTCACTGCCTCCTCGTCCGTCACGGGCACATATTCCGCCCTGCCCCTGTCGTGCAGGTCAGCGTGCTCGGGGCCTATTCCGGGATAGTCAAGGCCGGCCGATATCGAATATACCGGCGATATCTGTCCCTGATCCGTCTGGCAGAAGTAGGATTTCATGCCGTGAAACACCCCCAACGTACCTGTGGTTATCGTGGCGGCGTGCCTGCCCGTATCTATGCCGCGTCCCGCGGCCTCGCAGCCTATCAGCCTTACCGATTCGTCTTCGATAAAGTTGTAGAACATTCCCATCGCGTTGCTTCCGCCGCCGACGCACGCCACTACCGCGGATGGCAGCCTCCCCTCGCGTCGGAGTATCTGTTCCCTGGCCTCTTTGCTTATTACGCTTTGAAAGTCGCGCACCATCGTCGGAAACGGATGCGGCCCCATGACGGACCCCACGACATAATGCGTGTCGTCCACTCTGGATACCCACTCCCTCATTGTCTCGTTGACAGCGTCCTTCAATGTCATCGTCCCGCTCGTAACAGGGTGGACCTTGGCGCCCAACAGTTCCATACGATAGACGTTGAGCACCTGGCGCTCGGTGTCCTCCTTGCCCATGAATACCTCGCACTCAAGATCCAGCAACGCCGCCGCAGTCGCGGCCGCCACGCCGTGCTGTCCCGCGCCGGTCTCTGCTATAATGCGTTTCTTACCCATCCTTTTCGCAAGAAGAGCCTGCCCAAGGACGTTGTTTATCTTATGCGAACCCGTGTGGTTGAGGTCCTCCCTCTTGAGGTATATCTTGGCGCCGCCAAGGTCCTCGGTCATCTTCCTCGCATAGTACAAAAGCGACGGCCTGCCCGCATATTCCTTCAAAAGCCCGTCCAGCTCAGCGCAAAAATCAGGATCGTTTTTGTAAAACTCGTAAGCGCGCTCGAGATTTATTATCTCGTTCATCAGAGTTTCGGGAATATACTGTCCTCCGTGTATCCCATACCTTCCGCGGCTCATTCCATCTCCCCCTCGTCGTTCTCCCGCACTAGGCGGACCAGCCTCATTATCTTCTCTCTATCTTTTCTTCCGTCGGCCTCGGCGCCGCTGCTCACGTCCACGCAGAACGGAGACAGCGCAAGCGCCTCTTTTATATTGGACTCATTTACGCCGCCTGCCAGAAAAAACGCTCGCGGCGTATCTTTTACCAGGCTCCATTCGAACCGTTCGCCGCTGCCGGCCGCGCTGTCGTACAGTATGCAGTCGGCTAAGCTGTCAAGCGCGCCTATGATATCTTTCCTGCTTTTTACTCGTATGGCCTTGATCACCTGAATCCCGCACACGGCGCGCAGCTTCTCTATGTAAACATCATCCTCGTCCCCATGAAGCTGCGCCGCGGCGATGACGCCGTCCCCGTAAAGCCGCGCTATCTGGCCTATGTCCTCGTTGACAAAGACCCCGACCGGCACTATGGAGCTGTCGAGCCGCGCGCGCATGGCTGCGGCATCAAGCGGCGTTACGCGCCGGCGGCTATTTGCAAACACAAAACCTATGTAGTCGGGCTTCGCCTCGTTGACGAAGTCGATGTCGCACGGTCTCGACAGCCCGCATATTTTTATCCTAGCCATTGTGCGCGCCTCCTCCCATCAACGAGGCAAGCTCTTTCTTTTTGTCGGCGGATCGCATCAGCGTCTCGCCGACAAGGACCGCGTCCGCCCCGCAAGCCTCGAGCATCTCCACGTCGGCGCGGCTTTTCACACCGCTTTCTGACACAAACAGCACGTCGTCGGGCACATACTTGCTCAGCTTGAGGCTTGCGGATATGTCTACCGAAAACGTCCTGAGATCGCGGTTGTTGACCCCTATTATCCTCGCTTTGGCTCTCACTGCGGCGGCTATCTCGTCCCTGTCGCGCACCTCCGCTATCGCGGAAAGGCCTAAACTGTCCGCCAGCTCTATGTATTCGGCAAGCGTTTCGGCGGTAAGAAGCGAACAAATCAGGAGGACCGCTGAGGCGCCCAGAAGCTTAGCCTCAAATATCTGGTAGCGGTCGACCGTGAAATCTTTGCGAAGCACGGGTACGCTAACCTTCGACGCGATTTCCCTCAGCTGTTCATCATCCCCTCTGAAATAAAAAGGCTCTGTCAGCACGGAGATCGCAGATGCCCCATACATCTCGTACTCCTCAGCGATGCCGGCATACGGGAAATCTTCGGCTATTAGCCCCTTTGACGGAGACGCCCTCTTTATCTCGCATATGAAAGACATGCCGGGCCTTTTCAGTGCCGACTCAAACGGGAAATCAAAGCGCACAGGAAGAGACATGGCCTCGCGCGCGATCTCCTCGCAGCTTTTGCGCATTTTGGCGGACGCCACGCGAAAGCGTGCTTTCTCCGCTATCTCATCCAAGAACACTGTCTTTACCGCCTTTTGAAAGCTCGACAAACAGCTCAAGCTGGCGCAGCGCCATACCGCTGTCTATCGTCCTTTCCGCTGTCGTTATCGCTTCTTCTATCGAGACGCCCTCTCCGGCTATGTGTATCGCGGCAGCGGAGTTAAGCACCACCGTATCGCGCCGCGGACCTCTTTCTCCCGACAGTATCGCCCGCGTTATGCCTGCGTTTTCGGCAGGGTCACCGCCTACCAGATCATGTTTTTCGCAGCGTCTGAATCCGAAATCCTCAGGCTCTATCACGTAGGAGGAGAACTCCCCGCCGCGCAGCTCGCACACGTCCGTAGGGGCGCTGAGAGATATCTCGTCAAGCCCGTCCTGTCCGTAAACGACCATGGCGCTCTTTACCCCGAGCTTGTAAAGCACGCGCGCCATAGGTTCCACCAGCGCCGCCTCATATACCCCGAGCAGCTGCATGCTTGCGGCCGCGGGGTTTGACAGCGGACCCAGAAGGTTGAACAGTGTGCGTATGCCGAGCTCCTTGCGCACCGGCGCGACGTGCTTCATAGCCGAGTGGTAAGTCTGCGCGAACATGAAACATAGCCCTATGCTCTCAAGCAGCTGCTTGCTCCTGTCAGGCGGCAGGCTGATGTCAGCCCCCAGAGCCTCCAGCACGTCCGCGGCGCCGCACTTGCTGGAAGCGGCCCTGTTGCCGTGCTTCGCGACCGGGATTCCGGCGGCCGAAACGACAAAGGCGGCAGTCGTAGATATGTTGAATGAGTTAGACCTGTCCCCGCCGGTGCCCACTATCTCAAGTACGTCCGTTTCGCACGGAAGCTTGACGCAATGTCTTCGCATTGCAGACGCGGCCCCCGCTATCTCATCTACCGTCTCTCCTTTTGCGGCCATCGCGGCCAAAAACGCGGACATGTGGATATGCGACGCCTCTCCTCTCATCATCTCGTCTATCACAGCCTCGGCAGAGGCGCCTGAAATATTTTCTCTTCTCACCGCCATGGATATGGCCTCTTTTATCATCGCGCATCCCTCCTTAAAAAATTCTCTACGATATCAGCGCCGTGTGTCGTCAATATGGATTCCGGATGAAACTGGAGCCCGTAGACCTCATACCGCGCATGCCTGACCGCCATCACTTCCCCGTCGTCGGAGCGCGCCGATACAAGCAGCTCTTTCGGCAGAGTCTCCTCGACGACTGAAAGTGAGTGGTAGCGGCCGCCGCTTATTGTCTCCGGAAGTCCCTCGAATATAGGGCATGATCTGTCCAGGCTTATTACGGACGGACGCCCGTGCATAATGCCGGCCGCCCGGCTGACTGTCGCCCCAAAGGCCTCGCATATCGACTGATGTCCGAGGCACACCCCCATTATCGGGATACTGCCGGCGAAACGCCGCACGGCGCTCACGCATACGCCTGCGTCAGCCGGCCGGCCCGGGCCGGGGGACAGGAATATCCGCTCTGGCGCGAGATCGTCTATCTCCTCCAGCGAAAGCTCGTCGTTGCGGATGACTTTTATGTCGCTGTCGATCGAGCCTATCATTTGATACAGGTTGTAAGAAAAGCTGTCGTAGTTATCTATCAGCAGTATCATCAGTCTATCCCCCCGTCTGAAATCCTGAGCGCGTCCATCACAGCCATGGCCTTGTTCACACACTCCCTGTACTCTTTCTCCGGCACGCTGTCCGCCACTATGCCCGCGCCGGAACGCACTACGACCTTCCCGTTCTTCATGTACGCGATGCGGATAGCTATGCACGTATCCATATTGCCTGTGAAATCAAGGTAGCCTATCGCACCGCCGTAGACGCCTCTCTTGTCGTTTTCGAGGGAATCGATTATCTCGCAGGCCCTGATCTTCGGCGCGCCTGAAAGCGTGCCCGCCGGGAGAACGGCTCTTATCGCGTCAAGCGCCCCCTTGTCCTTCCTTATCCTCGAGGAGACGGCCGAGCCTATGTGCATCACGTGCGAAAACCTTTCGATCGACATGTACTTCTCTACTTTAACCGAGCCAAACTCGCTGATCCTGCCGAGGTCGTTTCTGCCGAGATCGACGAGCATGTTGTGTTCGGCGAGCTCCTTGGGATCGGACAAAAGTTCACGCTCAAGCGCCGCGTCCTCTTCATACGACCTGCCGCGAGGCCTCGTGCCCGCAAGGGGAAAGGTCGACAGTTTGCCGTCCTCAAGCTTAACCAGCGTCTCCGGCGAGGCCCCTGCTATCTCCATATCCCCGCAGCTGAAGTAGAACATGTACGGCGACGGATTAGTGGTACGCAGCACCCTGTACGCATCCAGCAGGGACCCCTCAGCGTCCGCCTCAAAGCGGTCCGAGAGCACCGCCTGGAAGATGTCGCCTTCAAGTATATGCTCCTTTGCCTTCCGGACTATGCCGCAGAACGCTTCCTCATCAAATAAGCTGCGAAACTCCGACTTTATCCTCAAAGGCTCGGACTCGCAGGCCTGCCCCGACACTATGATATCTTCCATCTTCCTGAGCTCGCGCAGCGCGTGTTCATAGTTTTCTTCTGGTGAATCAGTCTTCATGTTCACTATAAGTATTATTTGCTGCTTTAGATTGTCAAAGGCCACTATCTTGTCGAAGAGCATCAGACAAACATCGTTCTGCCCCTCTGTATCAAGCCCCTTCAGCTTAAGGGATGGCTCACAGTATTTGATGTAGTCATATGAGAAATATCCCGCAAGCCCTCCCGTAAACGGCGGAAGGTAGTCAAAGCGCGGGCTTTTGTTCTCATTCAGGATATGCCTTATCATAGAATCCGGGTTCGCCATAGGCATGCGGATGACGGATCCGGATTCTATGGTTGCTTCGCCGTCCGAGCATCTGAACTCGAGCCTCGGATCAAAGCCGATGAACGTATAGCGTCCCCATCTGCCGGAATCCTCCATGCTTTCAAGTATGCAGCAGCGCGTTCCCGCCTTTTTGATCTTCCTCAAAAGCGCGACCGGCGTTATGACATCCGCGTACATCGCGCAGCTTACCGGGATGTTTCCGTACTCTGCCGACATGGCCTTTACTTCCTCGATGGTTGGACGAAACATGGCATTACCTCCTTAAAATAAAAAAATCCGCCCCTGGCATTCAAGCCAAGGACGGATATACAAATACCCGCGGTACCACCTTGATTTGGGGGCTCTATCCCCCACGCTCAACGGAATACTATCATATTCCCGGCAACTGACGTATGCCCTACGTCGCGGAATACTCGGCCGTCCGGCCTTTCCCCGCGCCCTCTGTGGTCCATTTAACGGACTGCATCCTGCCGGTTTCCACCCTCCCGGCTCTCTGTAAGTGCACGTTCCGTTTTTATCTCCACTTCAACGGTTTGGTAAACAATATTAAGTTTTGCGTATTTATAACTCGATTTTCTCTAAATGTCAATATGCAAAAATATTATTGAAACCGCGAGCCGTTATTCGACCCTCTCCAGTTTCTTCCAAAGCGGCACCCACAGCTTAAAGTGTAAGACGAACGAGACCGCGAATATCAGGAGCCCCGCGGCGCGAAACGTACCGCTCGCGCTGAATACGGGGGAAACGTATCCGAAGATGAGCGGAGAGGCCATCCATCCGAAATCGATCGCAAGCAGCAGGCTTCCTGTGGCCTTCGGATAAAATTTTACAGGCGCGAGATCTCCGACAAGCGAGAGATAGGTCGGAAAGCCTATCCCTATACCCACTCCGAACAAGATCCCGAATATCGCAAACATCAGCGAGGACGACGCGAACGATAGCCCGAAGAGAGCAAACCCCATCAGCGCGGACGCCGAGGCGGCAAGCAGCGGGCGCGGCAGCCATGCGACAAACCTGTACGCCGCAGTGCGCACTATTATACCGGCCGCGGCCTCAAATACCAGAAACCACGAGGCCGGAACAAACCTGTCCTGTGCAAGGTACGCCACGCATATGGTCATCCCGTCGGCCACAGACATTACAAGCGCGGTGAGCAGCAGCGCCGTTATGCCTTGCACCTTTAACATATCGCGGTAACTTCCCCACTTTTCCTCTTTCGAAGAAGAGGCGGAGCGCACTTCTCTGACGCCGCATGCCAAAGCCACGCAGGCAAGGGCGATGAGGACAGGCAGCCAGGAGTAAAATTCATAGTATCCGGCCCGTTGCAGCCATTCGCAAAATGGCACCACGGTAGCGAGCGGGAGCAGCGATCCTGTCGTAAAAAGAGCAAAACCGAGACCTCGCGAACCTTTGTCAAGCAACATCGACTGATAGGCGACTATCGCGACTGCAAAGACGCTTACGCTGAGACCGGAGATAAAACGGAACATCAAAAGAAGCGGTTCGCTGTGCGGCAAAAGCGCTATCCCCGCGCCTGATATCGCCGCAAGAGAAGATGATGCTATAAGCGTCCTTTGCGCGCCGATTCGTTCCATAGCCATGCTGCCTAGCGGACGGCACATTATCATAGCCATATAAAATATGCTGAGGAACAGCCCGGCCGCGCGCGGCGAAGCGCCCATCCTCTCGTAGTACGGGCCGAATACGAAGTATACATCCGAGAAACAGGTTATCCCATAATAAGCGAGAAAGACATAAAATATCCGTCTTGCTCCTGTCATAGGCGCACCTCCCTGAAAAGACGGCCGGTAAGGCAAGGCGGGACTTCTCGTTCGCGCAAGTGACATGCGATATGAGGTCCCGCCCGCTCTTGATTCGGATATGGAAAGACGGAAGAAGCCCCGCTAAGAGCTAGCCCTCTTCTTCTTCGCGGTCCTTAGCCGCGGCCTCTATCACCTTTTTGGCTATATCTGCCGGGACTTCCTCATAGTGAGAGAACTCCATCGTGAAGCTGCCCCTGCCGGACGTCATAGAGCGCAGGACTATTGCGTAGCGGAACATCTCGGCAAGCGGACACTGCGCCTTCACAACCTGAAGCTTACCCGCGCTGTCTATGCCCATTATGCGTCCGCGCCTGCTGTTCATGTCCCCCATGACGTCTCCCAGGCACTCCTCGGGCACAGTCACCTCTACGTTCATCACCGGCTCCATAAGCACCGGCATGGCGTCTGCCATTGCCTTTTTAAACGCGAGCGAGGCGGCTATCTTAAACGCCATTTCGGACGAGTCGACTTCGTGGTAAGAACCGTCGTATATGGAACACGCAAAGTCTGTGGCCGGATACCCGGCGAGGAATCCCCTCTGCGCCGCCTCCCGAAGCCCCTTCTCCGCTGCCGGGATGTAGTTCTTCGGCACCACTCCGCCTACTATGTTGTCGCGGAACTCTATGCCGGAGTTCCTCTCAAGAGGCGAGAGTTCAAACCACACGTCGCCGTACTGTCCGCGGCCGCCGGACTGTTTCTTGTGTTTGCCCTGGGCGCGCGCGGTCTTCTTTATCGTCTCGCGGTACGGGACCTTCGGCATGCGGGTCTCAAGATCCACCTTGTAGCGCTCCTTTATCTTGGAGAGCATTATGTCGAGGTGCATGTCGCCCATGCCGGAGAGCACAGCGTCGTTGGTCTCGGGGTTCTTCACGTAGGACAGAGTCTTGTCTTCCTTAAGCATCTTGGCTATGGCGTTGCCGAGCTTGTCCTCGTCAGCCCTGCTCTTGGGCACTACCGCGACGCTGTATACCGGTTTCGGGAACTGTATCGGCCGGAAGCGCAGGACCTCGCCCTTCATGCCAAGCGTATCGCCCACGGTGGTGCTCTCAAGCTTCGGTATCGCTACTATGTCGCCCAGGATTATCTCTTTGTCCTCAAAGCTGTCCTTGCCGGTCATGAAACGGAACGAGCTGATGCGCTCTTCCTCGCCCTGGTTGACGTTGTACACGGTCTGGTCGCTCTTGAGCCTGCCTGAGAATACTTTGACGAACGAAAGCTTGCCTACGTATGGGTCCACCATCACCTTGAAGACAAAGCCCAAAAACGGCCCGTCCTCGTTCGGCGGGATATTGACCACCTCTTCACCCTTAAGGGCTGCACGCGTGAGTATATCCTTGGGGGACGGCATATAGTCGGCGATTGCGTCCATGAGCTGCACAACGCCTATATTGGCCGTGCCCGAGCCCGGCATCACGGGGAACACGCTCCTCGTACAGACGGCCTTCCTGAGCACCGGCAGCAGCTCTTCCGTGCCTATCTCCTCGCCGTCGAGGTAGCGCATCATCATGTCGTCGTCGGCCTCAACAAGGCGTTCGACAAGAGCCTCGCGCGCAGCCGCCACCGCGTCTTCCATGCCCGCCGGTATACCGCCCTCGATGTAATCCTTGCTGCCGTCGCCTTTGTATGTGTAGGATTTCCCGGTCAGCACGTTGACCAGCCCTTTGAAGTTAAGTTCCGATCCTATGGGCAGGTAAAGCGGCAGAGCCCGGTCCGTAATGTTCTCGCGGATATCCGCAAGCGCGCTTTCGAAATCAGCGTGCTCGCGGTCAAGTTTGCTTATGAAGAAAATAACAGGGGTTTCAAAAGACTCCGTAAACTGCCAGACGCTCTGCGTCTGCACTTCAACGCCCGCGGTCGCGTTAACGAGCACGACGGCGCCGTCAGCGACGCGCATAGCGCAGCGCTGCTCCCCGACAAAATCCGCGAATCCCGGCGTGTCCAGAACGTAGATGGTTTTGCCGTTGTAGGGTATCGTTGAGACAGATGTGCTTATAGATATGCCGCGTTTCTGTTCCTCAGAGTCAAAATCGGAAACGGTGTTTTTGTCCTCGATCCTGCCCATGCGAGAAATCTGCCCCGCATCGAACAGGAAGGCCTCGTTAAGAGAAGTCTTTCCGGCTCCCCCGTGCGAAATGAGCGCTATACTGCGAATATCCTCCGGCCTGCGTGTCCCCATTTATTTCACTCCTCCTAAAGCTTCGTTAAAGTAAGTTCTATGGAATCCGTGACTGAAAATCAGGCAACAACCAAATGATAATAACCTTTGACAAGCTTCTGCGTCAATCTTTCGCGCAATCGCCTCTACCCGTTAAGCAAAGATCCAAGCAGCTCGGCAACCTCAGCCGGGTCCGCAGAGCCTCTCGTCTCCCTCATGACAAGCCCCAGAAGGAACTTGTACTTGGAACCCTTCTTGTCCTGCCCCGAGCGCACAGCCTCGGCGGCGGCAGGCTCTTCTGCGAGCACCTTCCTTACCGCGGCTTCGAGCTCCTCTTTGGTCAGGCGCCCGCATGATATGCCGCAAATCTTAAGGGCCTCGTCCAGCCCAGCCCCTCTGTTTGCCATGACGGTCAGCGCGTCCTTCGCCTGAGTGTTGGATATCTCTTTGTCCTCTATCTTGGCTATCAGCCTGCCAAGCTGTTCTGCCGAGACGCAAAAATCTCCTATGCCTATGCCTTTTTCATTGAGCATGCGCTGCACCTCGGTGCGTATCCAGTTTGAGGCTTTCGAAGGCGGGGCCTTTGCAGCAACGCAAGCCTCGAAGTAATCCGCGATCTCGCGCTGTTCGGTAAGCTGGGCGCTCTCTTCCTGCGACAGCCCGTAGGTCTTCGTAAAACGCTCACGTTTTTCCCACGGCATCTCAGGCAACCCTAAACGTATCTTCTCCACATAGTCGGGTTTTGCCGCTATGGGGGCCAGGTCCATCTCAAGGTAGTAGCGGTAGTCCCTTACCCCCTCCTTGCTCCTCATCGACCTTGTCACTCCGGACGCGTCGTCCCATAGGCGCGTCTCCTGAAGCAGAGTCCCGCCTTCGTCAAGGACCCTGTTCTGCCGCGATATCTCATACTCAAGGGCACGTTCGGCGGACTTGAGAGAGTTCACGTTCTTTATCTCAACTCGCGTCCCCAGGCTGCCGTCGGGGTTGGAAAGGGATATGTTCAGATCGGCGCGAAGCGAGCCCGACTCCATCTCTCCGTCTGAGACATCCAAATAGCGCGCGAGCTGGCGGATCTGAGCTATATATGCCACGGCCTCTGCCGGCGAGCTGATGTCCGGCTCGGAGACGATCTCCGACAGGGGCATTCCGCCTCTGTTGTAGTCGACGAGAGAGTATGCGGCGCCGGTAAGACGGCCGTCGGAAGTCGGATGCACGAGCTTGCCGGCGTCCTCCTCCAGGTGCAGATGGTGTATCCTTATCCTCTTTGCGACGCCGCCTGTGTTTATGTCAAGATAGCCGCCTACCGCGATGGCGTGCTCGTACTGTGTTATCTGGTACGCCTTAGGCAGATCGGCGTAAAAGTAGTGCTTGCGGTGGAACCTCGTGTTGTCGTTTATACTGCAGTGCAGGCCAAGCCCCATCCTGATCGCGAGCTCGACGGCGCGCTCGTTGAGCAGCGGCAGCGTGCCGGGAACTGCCAGACATATCGGACATACGTTGGTGTTGGGAGTAGCTCCTATGTAATCTGTCGAGCACCTGCAGAACAGCTTGGTCCTGGTCTTAAGCTGAAGGTGTATCTCAAGCCCTATAACTGTATTCCTCTTCACTGTTTGCGGCCCCCTTTGGTTAAAGGATCGGCAATATCGGGAGACCCCACTTGCCTTTCAATCGCGGACGCGATAGAGAGCAGATCGGCGTCGCCGTACCGCGGCCCCATCAGCTGAATATTGGCAGGCAGCCCATCAGGAGTGAATCCCATGTTCAGGCTGATGCTCGGAAGACCGGCCAGGTTGGCGGTAGAGGAAAAAGCATCCCCAAGGTATATCCGAACCGGGTCTTCCTCAACCAGCCCCCTTCTGTACGGAAGGGCGGGGGAAATCGGGCATATCAGCGCGTCCGCTTCGGCAAACAGAGCCGCATACTCATCGGCTATCATCCTGCGCACCTTGGTGGCAGGCACATAGTAGTTATCGTAGTAGCCTCTCGTCAGTACGCACGTCCCTATGAGTATCCTGCGCCGCACCTCATCGCCGAAACCCAAATTGCGGCTCTTTTTGTACATCTCCGACAGAGTTTTCCCGTCTGCGTGGAACCCGTAGCGCATCCCGTCGTAGCACGCGAGCTTCGAGCTTGCGTCTCCGAGCGCTATCATGTAATAACACGCTACGCCGTGCTTCATTGTTATTGGCAGATCCGCAGTGACTATCTCGGCCCCGAGATCACGGCAAACTTCCGCCGCTCTGTCCATGGCTTCTGTCAGCGGTGCGTCCACGCTGGATCTGTCAAAACCGGAAAGGACCGCTATCTTTTTACCGCGCATGCCTTCCGCCGCGGCCGCGCGCGAGAAAGACGGCCTCACGTAGGCGTCGCACGTGCTGTCGTTCTCGTCAGCCCTGGCCAGCGCGTCCATGGCGGCCGCCATGTCATCTATGTTCCTGGTTATGGGACCAACCTGATCCAGCGACGATACATACGCAACTATCCCGTACCGGCTCACCTGGCCGTACGACGGCTTCATGCCCTGCACGCCGCAGAATGCCGACGGCTGGCGTATTGAACCGCCTGTGTCGCTGCCAAGTGCTATCGGACAATAGCCGGCAGCCACGGCAGCCGCGCTTCCGCCGGAGCTGCCGCCCGGGACGCGCCCTGTGTCGCGCGGGTTGAGCGTGGGACCGAACACCGAGCTTTCGGTCGTGCTTCCCATGGCAAACTCGTCCATGTTGGTCTTGCCCATCAGCACCGCACCGGCGTCACTCATATTCTTTACGGGCGTGGCGTCGTAACATGGCACCCAATCAAGGAGCATCCTGCTGCAGCAAGTCGTCCTTATGCCATTAGTGCAGAAATTATCCTTTACGAGGAACGGCACTCCGGCCAACGGGCCCGGATCCTCATTGCGCGCTATCATCCCGTCGATATCGCGCGCCCGCCTGTAAGCCTCTTCCTCCGCGAGCGTAACGACGGCGTTCACCGCGCCGTCACACTCTCTTATCCGCGCGATGTGCGCGGACAGGACTTCAACCGCGCTGAACTTCCCGGATTTAACGCCGCGCGCTATCTCTTTCGCCGAGAGTCTGTAAATTTCCATATTCTACTCCTCCGACACGCCGTCTTCTTCAAGCGGTATTATCCTGGGCACGCGGAAAAAGTCCCCGTCTCTCACAGGAGCCTGGTTGAGAAAAGCATCGCGCCCCTCCCAGACCTCGGGCACGTCCGGCCTCATACGCTGGGCCTCTATGATATCCCATTCAAACGGGCTAACACCGTCCATCCTGAGGTCCTGCATCTCGTCGCACATACGCAGCACAGCGTTCACCCTGTCAAGGACGTCTTTGAACTCCTCCTCGGGCAGACCTATGCGCGAAAGCTCTATCACTTCGCGCAGGCGCTGTTCGTCCATCTCCATCTTTATCATGAACATCCCTCCAGCTGCAAAGCTCGCGGTTGACTAAAAACGCGGCCAGAACGCAATATCCCGGGATCAGGAAGGAACACTGCGTCTTCGGTTATTTAACCATTGCTTTCTTCAGCATATCAATGAACTTTTCCTCGTCGATTATGGGCACGCCAAGCTCGCGAGCCCTCAGGTACTTGCTGCCGGGCGAGGCCCCTGCCACCACAAAATCGGTCTTGCCGCTCACGCTATCCGCAACCTGACCGCCGAGCTCCCTTATCTTCATGGCGGCCTCGTGCCTTGGCATCGACGCAAGCTCACCGGTCAGCACAAATTTCAGCCCCGAAAAAGGCGCGTCCCTGTCGGATTTTGCCGCGCCATCGAGCGAGAACCTGACGCCGGCTGCCTTAAGCCTTTCAAGCATGGCCGCGTTATGCGGCTCGGAGAAAAACACATAAAGGGATTCCGCAATGACCGGGCCGATGCCATCTATCGACTCGAGGTCATTTTGCCTCTTTACGGCACACTCAGCGATAGCGTCGAGAGACCGGAAACGCTCCGCAAGCTCCCATGCGGTCCGTTCGCCGACATTCCTGATGCCAAGCGCGTTTATGAGGGCGCCAAGCGGCCTGCTCTTTGACCTTTCTATGGATGCCGTTATGTTGGCCGCGGATTTCTCACCCATCCTGTCAAGCTTAGAAAGGGTCCCTGCGTCGAGCGCGTAAAGGTCGGCGAAATCCCGAACGTATCCCTTGCCGACCAGCTGCGCTATTATTTTGTCGCCAAGCCCCCTGATGTCCATGGCCTCTCTGGACGCGAAATGCGCTATGCGCTCCCTGACCTGTGCGGGACACGCCGTATTCTGGCACCTGACAGCCGCTTCGCCGTGAAGGCGGACCGCCTTAGATCCGCACGCAGGACATACGTCCGGGATAACATAGCGCGAAGAGCCGGGGCCGCGCATGCTCTTCTCGACGCGCAGCAACTCCGGTATTATCTCGCCGGCCTTGCGGACCCATACCATGTCGCCAATCCTTATGTCTTTCCTGTCTATTTCGTCCTGGTTGTGAAGGCTTGCGCGCTGTACAACCGTGCCGGACAGGCGGACAGGCTCAAGCACGGCCGTAGGCGTCAGTATGCCTGTGCGCCCTACAGTAACCTCTATATCCCTGACGCGCGTGAGTTTTTCTTCGGGGGGGAACTTAAATGCTATGGCCCATCTCGGCGCCTTAGACGTCGCGCCAAGCCTTTCACGCATACTGATATCGTCCAGTTTTACTACTACGCCGTCCGTGTCTATCGGGTGCTCAAAGCGTTTGTACGCCCACATGTCTACGTACGCGCAAATTTCGTCGAACGCAGAGCAAAGCCGTTCGGCGCCCTGGACCGGGAAGCCGAGTTCCCTAAGCATGTCAAGCGTCTCGTGCTGGCTCTTAACTCCATATTTGAGCGGGTCTATTATCTGGTACAGGTAAATTTTTAGCTTGCGCAACGCCGTAACTTTGGGGTCAAGCTGGCGCAGGCTCCCGGCGGCGGCGTTTCTCGGGTTGGCAAACAGCGGCTCTCCGGCTTCCTCTCTGGCGGCGTTGAGCGCGGCGAAGCCCTCTTTGTCAATGCAAACCTCTCCGCGCACCTCAAGCCTTCCGCTTACTTCGCGCGCAAGCCGAAGCGGCAGCGTCCTTATGGTCCTCAGGTTTGCGGTCACGTCTTCGCCGACATAACCGTCGCCTCTGGTAGAACCCAACACGAAAAGCCCGTCCTCGTAAACAAGAGAGACGGCAAGGCCGTCGATCTTGGGTTCGCACACTACATCGGCGCGCGGCACCTCAAGAGACTGGCAGAGTTTATCATAGAAGGACTTAAGCTCCTCCTTTGACAGAGCGTTGTCTAAGCTCATCATCGGCACTTCGTGCGCGACTTTAGCAAAGCCCTCCTTGGGAGATCCTCCTATCCTGTGCGTAGGCGAATCCGGACTTTTTAGCTCGGGGTGCTCCTCCTCTATCTTCTGGAGCTCCCGCAACAGCTCGTCGTACCGGAAGTCCGAGATCTCGGGGCTGTCCTCCTCGTAGTAGAGCTTCGCGTGGCGAGCTATCTCGCTGCGGAGCTCCTCCGCCCTCCTCCTGAGTTCCTCCGCGGAGTCCATATTATCAATCCTTGGGCTTCATCGTCGGGAAGAGGATTACGTCCCTGATGCTCTTTGAGTCCGTAAGAAGCATGACGGTCCTGTCTATGCCTATGCCCATGCCTCCTGTCGGGGGAAGCCCGTACTCAAGCGCATTCAGGAAGTCCTCGTCAAACGGGTGCGTCTCCTCGTCGCCCTCTTCCTTCTTCCTGGCCTGTTCAATGAAGCGCTGCCGCTGGTCCAGAGGGTCGTTCAGCTCGCTGAACGCGTTAGCTATCTCCCACGCGTTTATGAAAAGCTCGAACCTGTCGGTTACATCGGGATTCTCCCTGTTACGTTTGGAAAGCGGTGATATGACTGTCGGATGCCCCATGACAAACGTAGGCTGTATGAGGTTCTCCTCTACATACTCCTCAAAAAAGAGCGGCAGTATGTCATACCGGCTGTCATGCGGTTTTACGTCCAGGCCGCGGAGCGCGGCCTGCCTGCGGGCCTCTTCATCAGTGATAGACGAGAAGTCTATGCCTGCGTGTTCCTTGACCAGCTCAGTCATAGTCACGCGGCGAAACGGAGGATTGAGGTCTATCTCCTTGCCCTGGTAGTTGATGACGCGCCCGCCAAGTTCATCGGCGCAAGCAACCAGTATCTCTTCGGCCAGATCCATCATATCGGAGTAATTGCAGTACGGCCAGTAAACCTCTAGCGACGTGAACTCAGGGTTATGCCTCTGGTCCATGCCCTCGTTGCGGAACTGCTGCCCTATCTCGTAGACCCGGCCAAGCATGCCGACGACGAGCCTTTTCAGATGGAGCTCTGTCGCGATGCGCAGATACATGTCTATATCAAGCGCGTTATGGTGCGTCACAAACGGCCGCGCGTTGGCGCCGCCAGCTATTGTGGACAGTATCGGCGTCTGCACCTCAAGCGTGCCATGGCTGTCAAGGACGCGCCGGAAAGTCTGTATTATCTTGGTCCTCTTCCTGAATGTATCCTTTACCTCAGGGTTTGCGATCATGTCGACATAGCGCTGGCGATAACGGACCTCTGGATCCTTAAGGCCGTGCCATTTCTCAGGCAGCGGGCGCAGAGCCTTGGAAAGCAGGCAAAAGCTCTTGACCGAGATGGAGAGCTCACCCCTTTGCGTGCAAAACGGCACGCCTATGACCCCAAGAAAATCACCTGCGTCGACCCATTTTTTAAAGAATGTGTAATCCTTATCTCCGAGCACGTCGAACTGAAAACACAGCTGTATCTTGTCCCTCTCGTCCTCAAAAGTGGCAAACGCGGTCTTGCCGTGACGGCGCACAGCCATGACCCTTCCGGCCGTTTGTATTTCCTCGTCGGCCCACTCGCCATCTTTAAGGCCGCCGTGTTTCTCTTTGACGTAACCCAGAGTGTGCCTCACTTGCCAGCGGTCCTGAACAAACGGATCATAGCCCTCCTCCTCGCGCAGTCTCGCAAGCTTGTCCTTGCGCTGACGAAAGATCTCTTCTTCGGGAGTTATCCCCTTCTGTGCGCCGGCGGCGCCGCTCAACGTCTCGTCTGTCACTTGAATCACTTCCCCGTTTTTATTTTCATATATAAAAGACTATTTTATATCAAATCAAACCCGCATATGGCGCCGCGCTAAAACTCCCCCGCGACGCCATGCGGGAAATCATCTTTATTGTAGGCCAAAGCTGGCTCAGAAGATACCTTCTCCCAGTTCAGGAGCAGATCCTCCATCTCAGCGAAAGTCCTGGCGCCGGCACCCGTCCTGCGCAGCCGGACCGCGCCGGGGAATCCCTTAAACAGCGCCGCCAGCATCCTTCTGGCTATCATAAGGGCTTGCTGCTGCCCTTCGGTATTATAAGTGTTTCTCACAAGTTCGAGAAGGAGCTCCGCCTGAAGCTTGGCGTCCGGGTCTGAGTACTGCGCCGGCACATTTGCGCCAAGAGCGCAAAGAGCCTTGACCGTGATGAAAACGTCCTTCAGGACTCCGCGTCCGGCAAGTACCGCCGCGCACCCAAGCCTCATGTAATCCATGAAATCATCCGGCGTATAGCAGTCGCCGCTGGCGCATATTAAACCTGGAAAACGTCTGGCGGCCTCCCCCACGGCATCCTTGGACGCCGTCCCCTCGTAGCGCTGGGCGGCGGTGCGCCCATGCAGCAAAACCAAGTCGGCGCCGGATTCCAGCAGGATATCGCAGAAATCGCACGTCGTCATTGCCGAACCTTGCGGCGTTATCCTGGTCTTAACCCAAACCGGCAGCTTAAGCGGGAGAAGCTTTTTTACGATCGCGGAGGCCTCATTGGGGTTTTCGATGAGCCTGGCCCCGCTGCCCTTTTTGGTCACCTTAGGCATGGGACACCCCATGTTCACCTCAACTGCCTCAAATTTTCGAAAACCGAGCGCTGTCTCAGCTCCCCTTGCTATGTCGTCCGCTTTGGAACCAAACAGCTGAAGGACCACCGGACGCTCTTCATCCGTACCGGCTAAAAGCTCAAGCGTCTTGCGTCCGCCATGGCAAAGCCCCAGCGCGCTCACCATCTCCGTGTGCACCAGGCCGGCCCCAAGCCTGCGAAAAAACAGCCTAAGCGAACATGATGTAATACCGGCAAGCGGCGCCAGCCACACGGGATTGTCCACCAAAACGCCGCCTACCGCGCGCGGAAAACCGGGGACCGTAAAACCGCCCACAGGACTATCGTTCAAACCGGTTCCTCTCATAGATTATCCTAAGCCCGTCCAGCGTGAGCCAGGGGTCAAGATCTGTGACGAACTCTGACAGCCCTGCTATTACAGGCGCGTGTCCCCCCGTGGCCACAACCCTGCACTTAGACCCCAGCTCCGTGAATATGCCGCGGATGAGCGAATCTACAAGCCCGGCCGTGCCATAGACTATCCCTGACTGGATAGCCTCGGTCGTATCACCGCCTATATAGCGTCCGGGCGCTTCAAGCGATATCTGAGGCAGCTTCGCCGTACGTGAAAACAGCGACTCCATGCCGATCTCCATGCCGGGCGCGATGGCGCCCCCAAGATAAGCGCCGTCCGGCGCGATCACATCGAGCGTCACAGCGGTGCCTAAATCCACCACAACAAGCGGAGAGCCATATTTAGCCGTTCCCGCCACAGCGTTGACAAGCCTGTCGGCGCCTATCCCAGCGGGGTTCTTCATCCTGATTTCAAGGCCGATGTCAAGGTCAGACGTGACTTTCACGCACTTAGTCCCTACGTACGACGCAAGTCCCTCAAGAAACATCTCGTCAAGCGACGGGACGACGCTCGCAAAAACCGCCGCTTCGATATTCTCTTTTCTTATCGACGACGCGCTCAAAAGACCCTGTATCATGAACCCGACCTCGTCCGCGGTCTGTTTTCTCGACGTGAGCCGCCATCGGTTCATTAGCTTATCACCGTCATATATCCCCATCACGGTGTTCGTGTTCCCGATATCAAGCACAAGAAGCACTTCGTTTACCTCCCTCACGGTGCCTGCAGGTCCGCATGCGTAAAAGGCGAAGATGCAGTACGCGGACAATTTTTATATTTTACAACAATCAGGCCAAAAAGAGGATAAAAGCAGAAAATATCACAGCCGCAAAGGGGATCTTCCACGCGCGGAAGCCGGATGCGTACGCCGCGGAGGCCGACGCGAGCGCGGACGCGAAAACAGTGAGCAAAGCGGTATATCCAATGCCCCATGGCACAAGCCCCACCGCCGCGTTCGAGAATACCTCCCACAACTCGAGCATATACTCGCATGGCACGGACAAAAACGACGAAAACGGAAGCCCCAGAAGCGGCGGCAGCGACATCAGAAATACCGCCGGGAATATTAACCCAAAAAGAGGTATGGCGACTATATTGACCAGAAGACCGGCAACCGGGACTTGATCGAACGCCGCGGCCGATTGCGGGGCCGTTACAAACCATACCAAGACGGACATTGCCGCGGCATGAGCCCATGAGCGCCGCATAAACGGACCCCAGGCCGACAGAAAAAGCGCCGCCGACATAGACAGTCTCCAGCCAACGTCGAAAAAGCACCAGGGATTGTAAAGCAACATCAGCACTCCGGCTATGCCAACGCTGTTGAACCCATAGGACGGCCTGCCCGCGGCCAAACCCAGAAGATACGCTTGGAGCATAACTGCGGCTCTCACTCCCCCCGCAGGCGCGCCGGCAAATAGTATATAAAGCCACATAAAAAGCGATATGCAAGCCACCTTCGTCGCGCCACTGCGAAAGATAAACGATAGCACCAACGCCAGTATACCTACGTGAAAACCCGACACCGACAGCAGATGCAGCGTACCGGCGCTTCTGTGCAAATCTGTAAGATTTTTGTCACGCGCGCCGACCGTAAGCGCAAGCATATATCCGGCCATACGCTCGGGCAGAGCGTCTTTTATGCGCATGTCAAGCATACCTCGCCATTTCGATATTCCGGACGGCGCGCTTAAAACGCGCATATCGAGCACTTCGACGCGCTTTGACGCGCCCTTGCCCCTCCAGAAAAGAAATTCATCGAAGCCGCCGCCACGGGCGCGCTTGAGATCAAACAGCGCTCCCCTCAAGCTCACGCGGGATCCCTCAGGCGGCGAAGCTTCGTGCCCCACGTACGCGGCAAACGAGCCCTCGTCAGTCTTTATGAGGATAGCGTCCCTCGCGCCCCATGGCCTCTTGGCAACAACCCTGCCGGATGTGTCCACATAGGACGCGAATGCTTTCGGCTCTTCCATCCTGTAAAGCGACAGCAGGGAAAAGGCGGCCGAGATGAAAAGCACCGCGGAAAAAGCCACGGTCCAACCGGGTACGATGCGATCCGAACCTAAAAGCAGCCATCCGGCCACCGCAAGTACCGCCGCGGCAAAGGCCGCCGAAGCCGGCAGACCTGCGCCGCGCAGGGAAACCGCGCAGCACATGCCGAGCAAAACGGCGAATGCCGGCGCTGCGGACACAGGGCCGCCGCTATTTTCCAACTGTCACGGCGGCTTTCAAAGCGTCATATTTTTTAGGACCTATGCCTTTGACCAGCAAGAGGTCCTCAACACGCTTAAAACCGCCATTTTCCTCCCTGTAGTCTATTATCGCCTGCGCGGTCTTTGGCCCGACCCCGGGAAGCGACTCAAGCTCCTGAGAAGAAGCTGTGTTTATATTCACCGCGGCTTGTGAGCGCGCGTTCGAAGAGCCCCTTGAGGCTGTCCCGCCCACTGCCTGAACTTGCGGCGGGGCCTGTTCGCGCAAGGCCTCACCCTTGGCGGGGAAATGCACGTGAAGGCCGTCGCTGAGCATGGCGGCAAGGTTCACAGCCTCCTTATCGGCATCGGGTCTGAAACCTCCGGCAGCGTCAAGCGCCTGATACGCCCTCGATCCCAGCGGTATGCGATAGACTCCGGGGTTCTTGACGGCCCCCGTGACATAGACCACCCAGAACTGCTCCACGGCGGGCTCCGCGGCGGACGACACGCCGGAGACCTGCGCCGAAGCGCCGTTGTTTACAGAGACGTCAATAGTGTCCTCCATCACGGGCATTGCCGCTTCGTCCGAGCTTCCGTCGTCGAACCTCCCCTTAAAGGAGTAAAGCAGCACGGCCGCAGCCGCAAAACATAAAAGCCCCGCTATGATCAAAACATAATGGCGCTCTATACGCCTCATCTCAAGCCTCCGTCCCCATGCGTTCGCCTTCAAGCGACCAGTTGCCCGCCCTCGTTATCCTAACGTTCATGAACCTGCCAATATCCTCAGGCGCCCCGTCGATTATGACTACCTTGTCCGTCTTCGTGCGTCCCTGGAGCAGACCTTCGCCCTTAGGCGCATATCCGTCCACAAGTATCTCAACCTCCCTGCCTACATATGCCTCGTTAAGCTCGCGCGCAATCGCAGACTGGATTCTGTTCACCTCGTTGAGGCGGTCGGCCTTAGTGCGGGCGTCAAGCTGATTCGGCATCATGGCCGCGCGCGTGCCTTCGCGCGGGGAGTACGCCGCGGTGTGAACTATGTCGAATTTTACCTCGCGCAGCAGAGCGACCGAATCGCGAAAATCTTCTTCCGTTTCGCCCGGAAACCCGACTATCAGATCCGTCGTAAGGCTGACGTCAGGAAGGACGTTTCTGATAGACGCCGCGAGCGACAGATACTCTTCTGCGGAGTACCCCCTGTTCATCTCGCGCAGTATCCTGTTACTTCCGGACTGCACCGGAAGGTTTATCGCGCGGCATATCGACGGCGACGACGCCATGACATCAAGTATGTCTTTGTCAAAATCCCTCGGGTGCGAGGTCGCAAAGCGCAGACGCCTTATCCCCGGCACCGAGGAAACATCGCGAAGCAGCGGCGCAAAACCATATCCGTCGCGCCTGTCCTTACCGTAGGCATCTACGTTCTGCCCGAGTAAAGTGATCTCCGAAACGCCGCCCGAAGCGAGCGATCTCGCCTCTTCCAATATATCCTCATGACGCCTCGATTGCAGGCGCCCGCGTACATATGGCACTATGCAGTAGGAGCAGAAGCGGTCACAGCCGTATGTTATGGTGATGTAAGCCTTGACTGGGCTGAGTCTCTCAGTTGGGACGACGTTTAAGTCTTCAAGCGCCATCGGGTCTTCGTCCATGAAAAAACGCACCCGCCCGTCGTTCATAGCGTCTTCTATGCCCTGCGGCACAAGGCCCAGATGGCGCGGACCCGACACGATCTTAACGCAGCGGAACTTTTTAGCCGTATCTGCGCCTATCCTCTGCGCCATACAGCCTATGAGGGCTACGGAAGGCGAGCCCTCTCTCCTCCAAACGGCATCGTACCTGCCTATCTCGCTTGCGACCTTCTGCTCCGCCTTCTCCCTGATGCTGCAGGTGACCAGGATGACCACGTCGGCCTCGCTGTCGGGGCACTCTTCCCATCCGCGGTGTATCATCGCCGTTCTCAATCTGTCACCATCATAGGAGTTCATCTGACAACCAAAAACTCTGACTGCAAATTTACGCAAAAACATATCCCCTTCGAAAAAATCTGTTACAAAAGCCATTATATGTGCTGCGCGCGAAACTTTCCACTTTGCATTGTATAATAATGCAAAAGCGCGGAGGTGCGTCAATTGAGGAAAATATTTGCAGCATTGGCTTTATTGGCTGTGTGCTCGATAGCGGCGTGGGCCGCGCCGGGGCTGCCGGACATAGACGGCTGGACGAACGGAAAGGCAAGGGTCACGGAACTGCAAACGGACTTCAAGAACAGGGGACGCTGGATAGAGCGCGACTACAGGACAGATGGCGGGGTCTTGCTGCACGCGGTCTGGATGGAAGGATCCGGAGAAAGGGGCTGGAATGTAGCGGACGGCGACATATCCGCCGACGATGGGCCTTTGGGCAGCGGCGCGGTATACAAGACGATACGCGCGGCCGGGGAGAAGGCCATACTTGAACGCCACCCCGTTATGGGCTGCAGTCTTGCGGCAAGGGTCGGGACATCGGGCGTCCTGACGCTTGAATCAAAAAGCGCTACCGACGAGGAGATCGTACAAGCGGCAGAGACTCTCATCCTCAAGATCAGGTCGTATGCAGCCGCTCAAAAATGAGCCGCAAGATCTTTCCCGATCTTTTTAAGCAGTCGCGGCCTCAGAACTTTTCAGGTTTACCGGTTTACGCGTAAAAAAAACCCGTCCTCAGCGGACGGGATGAATTTCGATGGTGGGCCCATCAGGAATCGAACCTGAAACCATCCGGTTATGAGCCGGGAGCTCTAACCAATTGAGCTATGGGCCCTCATTTAAGGCTAGTCTGTCGTGATCGCGGATACGGGGCAGCTATCGACCGCTTCTTTAACCGCGGGGGAAACCTCCTGCGAAATCACCAGACACTTTCCCTCATTTTCGTCAAGCTTGAAGACCGAGGGACAGAGTTGGGCGCACACACCACAGCCGATGCACTCATCGAGATTGATCTTTATTCCCATGGCATGTTCATCTCCCTTCCGGCGTAAGATTTTACGCTATGATGGCGATTACGTCAAATGGTATTTTCTGTTTTTCGAATCTACTTTGGTCAAAAACGTCTCGCAACGCAAAAAAACGGCGTTATCCGCGACGGGCCGCTTCGGCGTCAGCGCGTCACTTCCAGCCTTACGCCGCTATTATCATGCCTCAGAGTAAGAAGTGAGCGATAGCTCGGCACCGCCTTTGCAACTGGCTCCGCTGACGCTATGAATATACCTATTCCCGCGACCTCGGCGTCGAACTGTTTTGCCATGAGCAGCATTCCCGACGCGGTGCTGCCGCCTCTCATAAAATCATCGACTACAAGGACGCGGCATCCTTTCCTGAGCTGCCTCGTGCCCATGTACATCGTTTTTACGTCACCGTTTCCGGTCGGATAGTGAACTCCAACGGCCGCGCCGTCGCTCGGCCTGTTTCTGAAACGGCAGACGGCAAGCGGCACGCCGAGTGCGTAGGCCGCGAACATGGCTATCGGTATCCCTTTGACTTCGGATGTCATCACCACATCAGGCTCAGAATCCGTGAACAGAGAGGCCATAGCGTATCCCAGCGAAACCGCGAGCTCAGGGTTGAAGATAAGGTCGCTGTAATATATGAGTCCTCCGGGGAGCATCCTGTCGGGATCCGTTAATTTTTCGGCGGTCGCCTTAAGCACCCTCTCGCGGTACTCGGACGTACAGATGGGGACAAACCTAGCTCCGCCGCTTCTGCCCCTGTCGACCTGCATCTGCCCGAACCCTTCGGCCGATACGGCGGAATTGATGACTTCAACGTCGTCGCTTATGACCGTCTTTGATACGTTGAATTTCGCCGCAAGGTCGGTAAGGGAGACCAACTTCGACGGGAACATTATGAAGTTCGCCGCAAGCCTTACCAGCCTTTCTGTCCTCTGCCCTCTCATCAATGCATCACTCCACTCTCGCGGTTTTTATTACCCAGCTCATGCTCTTGAACAGTGACTCTGTTTTCGATGCCGTTTCCTCGTCGCCGCAAAGAGCGAAGAAAGCGCTTCCGCTGCCGCAGAGGCCCCACGCAAGCGACGCTGAGGCTCGGGCCGCATTGAACGCATCTTCGTACTCTCTGTGCCCGACAAGTGCCGGCATAAGAAAATCGTTGGGCAGCAGCCCAACAAAATTTTTTCTCGAAAGTTTTTCCAAAATACCGAGAGCCTCTTCCTCGGGACGCCCGCCGGAGCATACTTCTCCGCGCGCCGCGCCGTATCCGTCAAGCAACGAATAGGCCTCGCCGGTCGACGACGTCCAATTCGGAAACCCAAGCACCCATACGAGGCCGGGGGAACCGCAGACAGGCCTTATCCTTTCCCCTGTCCCCTCGGCAAACGCAAGTACATTGCCCGACGCAAGGAACGAAACGTCGGCTCCGATCTCCAAAACATCCTCAGGACACAGCCTGATCCCGTACTCGCCACAAGCCCACATCACCGCCGCGGCGGCGTTTCCGCTGCCGGCCCCGATCCCGCTGCCAGGCGGGTAGAGCTTTAAAAGCTGCATATAAAGCGGGGGTATTACGGCGCCTCTTTTTCTGGCCCAGGATATCGCCTTGGTAACAAGGTTTGGCCCCTCTACATGCAACCCTTTTATTTCCAGAAGATCGTTTGCTGTATTTTCATCATTATAACAGGAAATTGTCAACTTCTCCCCGCCTTTTTTGCTCCATAATGCCGAAAATATATTATGATAGCCATCCGGCCTCAATGACAAAACTCGCAGTGTTAAGTTTATCTTGATGGGACAGGATAAAACGACCATACGATCTCACCGCCTAAACGAACATGTATGCCTTAAAAAGCAAAAAAATAAGCCCCGGCACAAGGCCAGGGCAGCTGCTGCTGCGTTGTCTTAAAAAAGGCTCTTCCCGCTGCCTTCAAGCTGTACTTCCACTTCGCGGGTCAATACGTCGGCATAACTGAAAGAGACCGTACTATGCTGCGAATCAATGTAGACCGTGAATAGACTGGGATAGGTATCGCGGATGACACCGCTTCTTTCTTCCATTTTCCTGCGGCCGTTCGCGGCACGGTAGAAAATCCGAGACCCCCTGTGCAGACGCACTATCTCCCTGATGGACTCCAACGTTTGCGCCATACACGTCACCTCCGACCTGTAATTGCATAATTGTACATCAAAATTATGTAAATATCAAGTCCTTCGTGCCTTTTGGGTATAGCATGATAAATAAAAGTAAACCATGGTTTATAATTGATCAGTTTTTCAGCGTTTTGCCTTCATTAGTATCCTCTTGTCCCCGATGCGTCTTGTAAAACCCCTGGCATCAAAGTACTCGAGCAGCGGCAGTATGTATTTTCTGCTGCTGCCCGTTATGTCCCTTACGCGGGCAAGCGTGATGTCGCCATCAAGCTCCGTGAGCTTTTTCCTGAAATCCGATTCAGTATCGGACGACAGCAAAAAACCGTCGCCCGCGATGGCAAGCTCGCCTCGTTCCTTAAGGTACGCTATCAGCCTGTCCATATCCCTGCGCGTCAAGCCGAGAGCGCCTGACGCCTCTTCAACCGTGGGCATCGCGTAGCCGGCGCGGGATAAAAACGACTTAAGCGCGACGACGTCGGACATGAACTTCGCCTCGTCGAACGGCCTGAAATCCTTTAGCCTCACCCTGCCGTCGTCCGTCTCCACCCAGGACATTTTTTCAAAAAGAGAGATTAGCTCTTTCACGAAACGGACATCGCGCACAGATATACTCTTTGCCGCCTCGTCCGCGTCCATCCCGCGGCGTTCCGGGTGCTCGCCGTGAAACCGGCGCAGTTCGGCTGTGAGCAGAGAGCAAAGTTCCAAAATCTTTGCGTTGGAAAGCAGGACCGTCTCGTTGGTCCTCACGGAAGCTATTCTCCCCTTCGCAACAAGGCTTGCCGCAACGCGCCCCACCTCCTCCGCCGTCAGTTCCAGCGCGGATGCGGCCTCTTCCGCCGTCAGCATGCCTTTGTACCCCACGAGCGCCTCAATGCGGTCCCTGACTTCGGCGCCGTCCTTGATCGCGCGCAGAAAACGCACAAGCGCGGCCCTTGTCTCTTTGTTTTTGGGCCTCTCTCCTCGCGAAAGGAGCACTCTTCCGCCGGCCACAGTGCGAAGCGGGCTGTATGTGCGCAATATGAACCGGCTCTTTGCAGACACTGTTATGGGCTCCTCGGTCAAAAGCTGCGCAAGCGCGGCCTCGTTAGGCGGCACCTTATCCCGCTCAAGAAGAGACAGCCTTACAAGCACATCAGACGTACCGATGTGAAGACGCAGGCGCTGCCAATGTTCGAGCGGTTCGCCAAAAGACGGCAGGACCTCAATGTACACATCAAGGCATTTTGTAGGCCCAAATCGCCCGACGGCCGTGATAACATCTCCGCGTTTTACGTCGTCAAGCGATACGCCGGCAAGATTGACCGCCACGCGCTGCCCGGCGGCCGCACACTCCACGGGTTCGCCATGCACCTGAAGAGAGCGCACCTTAGAGCGCATGGCTTCCGGCATTACCTCGACCTCATCGCCCTCTCGCACAGCGCCGCTCAACGCGGTGCCGGTCACTACGGTACCAAAGCCTGAGATATGAAATGCTCTGTCCACGGGCAGAAAAAACGCCCCGTTTCTGTCGCGCGGCACGGAATTCTCAACCATGGACTGTATGGCCGACGCAAGCTCGGGAAGCCCGGCGCCCGTCAACGCGGAAACCGCCATTATGGGGGCATTTGCAAGGAACGTGCCCGCGACGAGGTCTTTAACATCTTCCATTGCGATTTCAAGCGTCTCTTCGTCCACCAAATCGGCTTTGTTGATAACGGTCAGGCCATTTCTTATGCCAAGCAGCGTGAGTATCTCCAGATGCTCGCGAGTCTGAGGCATAACGCCGTCGTCTGCGGCTACCACGAGCATTACGGCATCGACTCCGGCTGCTCCGGCGACCATCTGCCTTATGAACTTCTCATGTCCCGGAACGTCCACAATGCTTATCGTCTTGCCGGAAGGCAGCAGCATGGGCGCAAAACCAAGCTCTATCGTCATGCCGCGCCGTTTTTCCTCGTCCAGCCTGTCGCAGTCAATTCCGGTCAGAGCCCTTACAAGCGAGGTCTTGCCGTGGTCTATGTGCCCGGCGGTTCCTATGACGAAAGGATACTCCACCCGCTGCTGCGTCATTGCCCGACGTCCTCAGATACGCCGAGTATCTCCGCGAAGGCCCTGACTATCAGACGGTCGTCGCCTGGCCTCAGCGTCCTTACATGGAACAGCAGCTTGTCGCCGGACGCTCCTGTAACTACGGGCACGCTGGCCATACGCAGCTTCTCGGCCAGTCTGCCCGAGCTTCCAAGCTCCGGCAGGCTCACGGCGACCGCGTACCCCTCAAGCTCAGACTCGGGGAACGTCCCGCCGCCTACGGCATCAGCCGCCTTGCAAACCTCTGCCGACGCTGACGCAAAACCCGCTTTATCGAATAAATCTGCGAGCAGCCGGCGCAAGCTTCGAGCTTTTTTCTTTAATTCATCAGTTTTTTTGAATACCATCTCAAGCGTCGGTATCGAGTCATACTCACCCTTCAGATAGAGTCTGAGAGTGGCCTCGAAAGCGGCAAGCGTCATTTTGTCGACCCTAAGCGCGCGAAGAAGCGGGAAGGTCCGCAGTTTGGATATTATGTCGGCTCGGCCCGCCACCGCTCCTATCTGCGGGCCTCCCAGGAGCTTGTCGCCCGAAAAGGTGACTATATCAACACCCGCCTCGACGCACTCCCTGACCGTCGGATCGTTTATAAGGCCGACGCGGCTCGTATCGACGAGCATGCCGCTTCCCAAATCCTCCATGAACAAAATTCCTCTTTCATGCGCCAGATCCGCGAGCTCCCTGCGCGCGACGGACGAGACAAACCCGGTCATCCTGTAGTTGGACGGGTGAACCTTAAGCAGCATAGCGGTCTCGTCGGTTATGGCTGATTCATAGTCCTTCCGATGGGTACGGTTGGTGGTCCCGACCTCGACCATTTTCGTCCCTGACAGCGCCATGATATCGGGTATCCGAAACGAACCTCCTATTTCCACAAGCTCGCCCCTTGAGACAACTGCCTCTCTGTCTTTGGCAAGCGCGGACAGAGCCAGGATGACCGCGCTTGCGTTGTTGTTGACGACGATCGCGGCCTCGGCCCCTGTAAGGCGCGTCAGCAGCCACTCTATGTGATCGTTCCTCTGGCCCCTCTGCCCCAGCTTTATCGAATATTCAAGATTGCTGTAGTTCCCGGCTATCTCGGAAACCGCTGTTACCGCTTCTTTAGCGAGCAGCGATCTTCCGAGGTTGGTATGTATAACGACGCCAGTGGCGTTCACCAAGCGCCTCAGGCTCGGGAATGCCTTGGACCTGAGCCTGGCTTCAGCCTCACGGACTATGCTCTCATCGTCGAACGCTGTATCGGGATCCTTCGTTATCTTGGCTCTCTGTTCCGCGAGCACGTCGGAGATAATCGACTTCACAGCCTCCTGTCCTATTTCGGCGCTGTATGCGCCCAAGCGGGGCATCGAGAGCAGCCTGCCCATAGGCGGTATCCTGCGCATGGCGTTTTGAATCTCTTCCTGCAAGGAGCATCCCCTCCGTCGAGGCCTATTTGAATTCAATCTTACCTGATGATTATAGATTATGCGCGGCGCTATCTCAAACCGCAAGCTGACCGGTCAGGCCGGATCTCAGACAAGCTCCTGCCAGATGAGGTTGGCTATCCTCATCCCCTTGGCCGTAAGCCTTATGTTTTTATCGGTTATCTCATACAGGTCCTGCGGGAAACCACGAAGCACACGGCACACGCTCTCCCTGGCCTCCGCGCCGTAGCGGCTCTCGTATTCGGCGATATCTATGCCTTCCGCCATTCTAAGGGCCAAAACCGAGGCCTCTCTTGCAAGCGCCGCGTCGGTGAGCCTCTCGCCAGACACGGCGGCGCACCTGCCGCCGTCTATAAGCCGCCCGTACTCTTTCAGGCTGCCGCTGTTTTTATAGCGCCAGCCCGCAAGATAACCCGCTGCGCCGGGGCCGGCTCCCAGGTATTCACCTTCGCGCCAGTAATTGATATTATGCCTGCTTTGATGCCCTGAAAGAGAAAAATTGGCTATCTCGTACTGCGCGAAACCTTTTGAGGGCATATACCTCTGCGCCCAGCGGTACATATCAGCCCCCTCGGGAAGAGAATCCGCGCTCATTTTGGCCCAAGCGCTGCCAGGCTCTATCGAAAGCTGATAGAGCGATATGTGCCGGACACCGAGGCTGACCGCTTCACGCATATTCAGCGCCCAGTCTCTGAACGTCTGGTTCGGCAGCGCGAACATGAGATCGGCGTTTACGGAGAATCCAAAATCAAGGGCTGACTTTACCGCAAAACGCGCCTCCTCAGCGCTGTGTATCCTGCCGATTTTCGCCAGAGCCGCGTCGTCGAAGCTCTGCACCCCTATGCTGACTCTGGTCACCCTCCACTCGCGCCACATAGCCAGATAAGGCCTTTCAAGAGAGTTTGGGTTGGCCTCGACAGTGACCTCAGCGTCATCCTTAAAATCAAAACGCGACTCTATCGCCGATATGAGCTCGCGCCAGACGGACAAGTCAAGGACCGTCGGAGTGCCGCCTCCTATGTAGCACGTGTCAAGCAAAGGGCGCCCTATGCGGTTCGTCCACCAGTCAAGCTCTTTTTGCAAAAGGCGAAGCCACAGCTCGACTTCACCGCGTCTTGGGACCGTGCTTTCGAAAGCGCAGTACGGACACTTGCTCGCGCAGAAAGGGACGTGTACATAGAGGGAAAGGGCCCCTTCACGGGGCTCAAAAGGGTTGCGTCTTGTCAACTATCTATCATCCGACTTCGTCACATCCATGAACGCCAGGAATGCCTCCTGCGGGACCGCGACTCTGCCGATCTGTTTCATGCGCTTTTTGCCTTCCTTCTGCTTCTCAAGAAGTTTGCGCTTACGCGTCACATCCCCGCCGTAGCACTTTGCCAATACATCCTTGCGCACGGCTTTTACGTTCATCCTCACGATGACCTTTTTGCCTATCGCGGCCTGTATCGGAACTTCGAACTGCTGCCTGGGGATGAGCTCCTTCAGCCTCCCTACTACGGCATGCCCCCTATGGTAGGCCTGCTCCTCGTGGCAGATGAAAGAAAACGCGTCAACAGGCTCTTCCTGCAGCAGCACATCGACTTTCACAAGCCTGCCGGCCTTGAACCCTATGTGGTCATAGTCAAGCGAAGCATAGCCTCTGGTGCATGATTTCAGTCTGTCGTGGAAGTCAAGAATAAACTCAGCGAGCGGCATTTCATATGTAAGCCTCACACGCTCCGGCGTAAGGTAGTCCATACCGACGTAAGTCCCGCGCTTCTCCTGGCACAGCTGCATCACGGCGCCTACAAACTGGTCGGGCATGAATATCGAAAGCTTTATATAGGGCTCGCGCACCTCCTCTATCCGCGACGGATCCGGGAAGTCGGACGGCCTGTGTGCCTCTGCGACGCTTCCGTCAGTGAGAACTATCTGATACACGACGTTAGGAGCGGTCGCGACAAGATCGACACCGAACTCCCTGCTCAGACGTTCCTTGGATATCTCCATGTGAAGCAGTCCAAGAAAACCGCAGCGGAAACCGAATCCGAGCGCAACAGAGTTCTCCGGCTCAAAGCTTATTGCCGAGTCATTTATCTGCAGCTTCTCAAGCGCTTCGCGAAGCTGGTTGATATTCTCGCGCTCAACGGGATAAAAGCCGCAGAACACGACCGGTTTCACCTTTCTGTAGCCGGGCAGCGGGGTTTTGGCCGGATTTGACGAGTCAGTCACAGTATCGCCCACATGGGCTTCTTTAACGGACTTGACTCCCGCCGAAAAGTACCCCACCTCTCCCGGGCCAAGTACATCGACGCCCTCCATTTCGGGCCTGAATACGCCTACTTCATCTATCTCATAGTCGCGTCCGGTGGCCATAAATCTGACCGACTGACCCTTCCTGAGCGTTCCGTTAAACACGCGAACGTAGCATATCACGCCCCTGTAGTTGTCATACACAGAGTCAAATATAAGCGCCTGAAGAGGGTGGTCCGCATCTCCCGACGGAGGCGGGACATCCCGCACGACGCGCTCAAGCACATCGGATACACCCTCTCCTGTCTTTGCGCTGACTAAGACCGCGTCTTGAGCGTTTATCCCTATTATCTCCTCTATCTCTTTTTTGACCCTGTCCGGATGAGCGGCAGGCAGGTCTATCTTGTTGAGGACAGGTATGAGCTCCAAGTCAAGATCGGTCGCAAGGTAGCTGTTGGCGACTGTCTGCGCCTCTACGCCCTGGGCGGCGTCCACCACGAGCACAGCGCCCTCGCACGCCGCCAGAGAGCGGGATACTTCATACGTGAAATCCACGTGTCCCGGCGTGTCTATGAGGTTCAATACATAGTCCCTGCCGTCCTTAGAGCGATAGTTCATACGCACAGGCACTAGTTTTATAGTTATGCCGCGCTCCCTCTCGAGATCCAGCATATCCAAAAGCTGCGCCTTCATGTTACGGCTCTCGACCGTGCCTGTCGCCTCCAGAAGACGGTCGGCAAGCGTCGACTTGCCGTGATCCACGTGCGCTATTATGCTGAAGTTCCTGATATTGTCCAAAATCATGTGCGTCACTCCTTAAACCGGCAATATATTTTACCTGAAAAGGCACATCATAAGCAATCACCTGTTTCACAAATAAAAATGAAGTACGCCAATTACCGATACGTTAAGCGTCGATATGTTTTACACTAAGCCGACGGATAGGACGAGAGGGGTTATAGGCATGAAAAAAGGACATTTCAAAATTTTCCTTGAGGCCGCGGCGTTTTTGCTGCTGATTTCTTCTTCGGCGCTTGCCGGAAACTGGCCGATGTTCCGAGCAAACGAACTCAGGACGGGAACGGCGGAGCTTGCGGTCTCAAATACCGAATTTACGGGGCAAAAGGATTGGACTGTCAAAATACCGGGCGCGATACAGTCTTCTCCTGCAGTTTACAAAGACACTGTTTATTTTGGCTCAAACGACGGCAATATCTATGCGCTTGACATTCGCACCGGGGAATCAAAGTGGGCTTTTTATACGGAAAACTGGGTCGTCTCATCCCCGGCCATAGCCGACGGGAAGCTTTTCGCCGGAAGCTACGACAGCCGTATGTACTGCCTGGACGCGGCAACAGGTAAGATGATCTGGAAATTCACCACGCACAACGGCATACACTCGTCACCGGCAGTCGCGGACGGAGTCGTGTTCTTCGGCTCAAATGACGGCTGGGTCTATGCGGTCAACATCAAAACGGGATGGGAGAAATGGAAGTACAAGACGGACCGCGCGGTCCAGGGATCGCCCGTTGTAGCCGACGGCGTCGTATATGTAGGCAACCATGAGGGCAAACTCTTCGCACTTGACGCGGCAACCGGGAAACTCAAGTGGCGGGCGGTTGTCGGAGGTCCAATCACTTCGGCGCCCGCCGTGAAGAACGGCCTGCTCTACTTCGCAAGCCAGGATGGGAAGCTCTACTGCGCAAGGATAAAGCACCAGGCCGTGATATGGTCGTATGACTCAAAGGCGCAGATAGAGACGTCTCCTCTCGTTCAGAACGGGAAGGTGATATTCGGGAACATAGCGGGATGGGTAACCGCGCTTGACGCAAACAGCGGCTCGCCCGTTTGGAGATACAAGGCGAACGAGTCCGTCTACTCGTCTCCGGCCGGTTTCAGCGGCAAAGTCATATTCGGCACGAACAGCAACGTCCTGGTCTGCCTTGACGGACAAAGCGGCAACGTAGTCTGGCGTGCTCCGTTCAAGGCGGACGTGGTTACCGCTCCGGCTGTCGCAAGCGACAGGATAATAGTGACAGGGGCTGACGGCAAGGTTTGTGCGCTGAAATAAAACAAGGATTCGCCGCATTAAGGAACGGCACACGGCGGCAGGCTTCGTTCGGTAGGAACCCAGAGCCTGCGGCTGTGTGCCGTCAAAACGTCAAAAATTTGCAATCAGGCTTTCAAACTCGTCAGCTTTTCGTATCCTGCCGATTTTTCCGTCGTCAAACAGCATAACCTCGGCCGGCCTGAGCCTGCAGTTGTAATTGGACGCCATCGAGTAGCCGTATGCTCCGGCGTTAGACACAGCTACTATGTCACCCACTCCCACCGGACCTATATACCTATCCTCGGCCAATATGTCGCCGCTTTCGCATATATTGCCTGTAACAGTCACAATAGAGTCCGCGTCTGTACGCGCGCCGGGTTCGCGCAGAACTTTAATATCGTGGTAGGCATCGTAGAGCATCGGCCTTATAAGCACGTTAAAGCCGATGTCCGTGCCGACATAGACTGATCCGTAATTTTCCTTGACGGAGTGTACCGTCCCAAGCAGTGTGCCGCACTCGGCGGCTATATACCTTCCCGGCTCACACTTGAAACGCACGTGTTTATTGTCATATCTTTCAAGGAATCCATCCATCACGCAAAACAGCTCGGCAGCCAGGCCTTTCAGGTCAAGCCTCCGCTCGGACGGTTTGTACGGCACACCGAAGCCACCTCCGAAATCGATGAACTCAAGCCCCGGAAATTCTTCGGCTATCATGTCGAGCAGCGCCTTGGCTGCTTCGACATACGGCGCCGCCTCAAGAAAGAGGGAGCCTATATGCTGGTTGATGCCGGCAAGCCTCAGCCCATAGCGACCAAGCAGTTCCCTGACCTGCGGACAGAATTTAGGCTCCACTCCGAACTTAGTGTGATGCCCCGCGGTAACCACCTTATCGCAGTGCCCCGCCCCTATGCCGGGGTTAAACCTCACCGCAACCCTTCCGCCTGGGTTGATCCGGCCATACTGTTCCAGCTGCGCGAGCGAATCCACGCTCACTAAGATATCGCGGTCTATCGCGTACCGCATCTCTTCGCACGATACATTATTGCCTATGTAGAATATCTCGCTGCTCGAAAACCCCGCGCGTTCCAGCAAGAATATCTCGCCGGGCGACATCGCGTCAGCTCCCAATCCTTCCTCTTTGACTATGCGAAGTATCGTCAGGTTTGAGTTTGCCTTAACGGAATAACTGGGTTTCACTCTTCCCTCAAAAGCGCTCAAAAGATCGCGGCATCTGTCTTTGAGCACGCTCTCGCTGTATACGTAGACGGGGCTGCCGTACTCTTGTATTATCTTTCTGGCTGTTTCATTGTCCAATCGCATCAAATCCTCGCCACCTTCGTCCTGCGCGCCGCTTCCGCTACCGCCTTCGCAACAGCCGGCACAACACGCGGATCAAGCGCGCTGGGAATGATATAGTTTTCTGAAAGTTCCTCTTCTTTGACAAGCTCCGCCAACGCATTAGAGGCCGCAAGCTTCATCTCCTCGTTTATAGCGCGTGCGCGCACGTCGAGCGCGCCGCGAAAGATGCCCGGAAAACCAAGACAGTTGTTCACCTGGTTTGGGAAGTCACTCCTGCCGGTGGCCACGACGGCGGCGCCCGCGGCTTTAGCCTCGTCGGGCAAAATCTCCGGAGCAGGGTTAGCGAGAGCGAACACTACCGGTCCGCGAGCCATTGATCTCACCATATCGGCGGTAAGCAGCCCGGGACGCGAAACGCCCAGGAAGGCATCGGCGCCCTTTATCACATCGGCAAGGCCGCCTTTGAGCCTTTCGGGGTTTGTAAGACATGACAGCTCTTTTTGCGCTTCGTTGAGCCCGTCCGTGAAGCCCGCGCAGATGGCGCCGTTTATGTCACACATCACTATGTTCTTTATACCGGCAGATATGAAATACCTGGCTATTGAGCATCCCGCAGCGCCTGCGCCATTTATAACCAGCCTGGCTGTCTTTGGGTCCCTGCCTGTCAATTTCATCGCGTTCCGGTAAGCGGCAAGCGCTATGACCGCCGTGCCGTGCTGGTCGTCGTGAAAGACGGGTATGTCAAGCGCTTCCTGAAGCCTGCGTTCTATCTCAAAACAGCGCGGAGCGGATATATCTTCCAGGTTTATGCCGCCGAAAGAGACCGATATCTTAGATACCGCGTCGACAAACTCTCCGACGTCCTTAGTGCTCAGTGCGAGAGGTATCGAGTCTATGCCCGCGAAGCGTTTGAAAAGACAGCACTTACCCTCCATCACAGGCAGAGATGCCGCCGGCCCTATATCGCCAAGCCCAAGCACGGCCGTACCGTCGGTTATCACCGCCACTAAGTTATTCTTAATAGTAAGGTCCCACAATGCGTCCGGGTCCCTCTCTATCTCCCTGCACGGCTCGGCCACACCGGGGGTATACACGAGAGACAGATCATCCATGCCTTCTATGCGGCTTCGGCATTCGACGCTCAGCTTGCCCCTGAGTTTTCTATGCAGTTCCAGCGATCTTTTAAAAATGTTCTCCGTCAACCGCAAAACACCTCTTTCAACAGGACATAAAGGGAAAACGCGCTGATGCTTGCTTATCACAAGCCTGGCGCGGCTATCTTAAACCCGGTTCTGCCTATTTGCTATCTGTAGTCCCCTCTGTCAACCGAAACTTCGTACCCTATGCTCTTAATTTTCGCCGTAATCAGCTCAAGGCTCTCGGACGCGTCGTCCGCCGTGCCTATCTTGTTGTCGTAGAGCAGATAATTCTTCCTCATCTCAAGCGGAGATATATTGGGCATGAGGACGTTGGCCCCGGCCAGTATACCGCGTTCCCTGCCGTCTTCCGCTACTGTTCCGAGCGCGGTGGTCGACGGAAGCAGCACTTTAGGGAGCATGAGCCTTACAAGGCTCAGCAAAAAGAGTGTGTCTTCGGCCCTGCCCGCGGGGTAGCCCGCAAAAGGAGTCTCTTTGTGAGGAATGAACGGCCCGAGTCCTACCATATGCGGCTTGAAGGAACTTATGAATATAAGGTCGTCCGCTAAGTTTTGAGCGGTCTGGAACGGCGAACCGACCATCATGCCGCATCCGGTCTGAAATCCTATCTCTTTCAGGTCGCGCAGACACCGCATCCTGGTGTTTAACGAAAGCTCGGAAGGGTGCAGCATAGCGTAGTGCGCACAGTCAGCCGTCTCGTGCCTTAAAAGATACCTGTCGGCGCCGGCTTGAAACAGCAACTCATAGGAGCGTCTCGATCTTTCTCCCAGAGAGAGGGTCAGCGCACAGTCGGGATAACGGTCTTTGATGTCCCGTATGATCGCGGTAAGCCTTTCGTCCGTGAAATATTCGTCTTCCCCGCCCTGAAGCACGAAAGTACGGAATCCCGCGCCGTACGCCCACTCGCAGCAGTATAAAATCTCCTCTTCCGTGAGGCGGTAACGGACGGCATGCCTGTTGCTTTTCCTGATGCCGCAGTAGTAACAGTCATTTTTACAGTAATTGGAGAGCTCTATAAGCCCTCTTAAGTATATCTTGTTGCCGAAATGCGCCAGCGAGACATCGCGCGCCTTCTTCGCGGCGTAAGCCCTGTCTTCATCGCCGAACGTGGCAAGCAGCTCCGTAAGCTCTTCGCGCGGCAAAATCCCGCGCTTTTCGATAATATCCACACGTTCCCTGTTGTTCATCAAAACAGCCCGCCCTTTGTCATATATACTCGGCCCCAAACTAAAGAAAGCCCGCACACAAACATCATATGCGCATCTCCCGGCGTTTAAGCCGTACGCTCAACACCCGGAAAATTCTACCATCGGCACAGCACGCTTACAAGCAATTTGTAAATATTTTAAAAATCACGCAACGGTATCATGAGCTTCTCTTGCCTTAAAGGATCAAGCCCCGGACCATCGCTTGGATTTGCCGCAGCGAAAAGGCCGGGGCTCGATCTTCCATAAGGGAAATTCAGCCTGTGCTCGCTACATCCCCATATAGGCCCTGCGCACGTCGTCTGAGTTCAAAAGCTCCTGAGCGCTGCCTGAACGCACTACTTTGCCGGTTTGTATGACGTATCCCCTGTTTGCTATCTCAAGCGCCTCCTGCACCATCTGCTCGACTATAAGAACTGTGACTCCGCGCCTGTTTATCTCCGTCACCGCCTCAAAAACCTTGGCGACAAGGCTCGGCTGCAGCCCCAGCGAAAGCTCGTCCAACATTATGAGCTTAGGCTTCGACATCAGCCCGCGGGCTATTGCGCACATCTGCTGCTCGCCTCCGCTCATCGTCTCCGCTATCTGTCCGCTGCGTTCCTTGAGGATGGGGAACAGTTCGTACACTTCCTCAAGCCTTTCGTCTACCGCCTTTCTGTCTTTCACAGAAAAAGCTCCAAGCTCAAGGTTTTCCCTGACGGAGAGCTTAGCGAACAGCCGGCGCCCTTCGGGCACGTAGCTCAGCCCGCGGGCTATTAAGTGAGATGCGGGCATCCTGGTTATGTCTTCTCCCAAGAATTTTATGGATCCTTTGACGGGGTGCATGAGACCCGCTATCGTCCTCATCGTGGTGGACTTGCCGGCGCCGTTGGCGCCGAGTATGGCCACGATCTCGCCCTCGCTGACTTCAAGAGATATCCCATGTATTACTGGGACACAGTCGTAGGCGCAGTGAATATCGTTCACTTCAAGCATAGCAGACATCACTGTCCCTCCTTTGACGCGTGCAGCCTCCTGGCGAACTTCTCGCCAAGGTAGGCCGTGATGACGACAGGATCGTTTATTACCGCCTGCGGCGTGTCATCTGCGATCTTTCTGCCGCTGCTTAAAACTACTATCTTATCGGCTATCGGCATTATCGCCTCCATGATGTGCTCCACCATCAGAATCGTTATGCCCTCCTGCTTCAGCCTCAGTATGACTTCGACCATATCTTTCACCTCTGTCGAAGTGAGCCCCGCGACTGATTCGTCAAGCAGCAGCAGCTTAGGCTCTGTCGCCAAAGCCCTCGCGACCTCAAGCCTCTTCTTGTTCCCTATCGGGATGCCTCCCGCGGGCTTGTCCCTGGTGTCCTCAAGAAAGCACAGCGACAAGCAGTGTTCAGCGACCTCGTGCGCTTTAGCCGTATCCTTATGCCGCATGTACGCGCCGACCAGTATATTCTCGAACACAGTCATCTCTTTAAGCGGCCGGACTACCTGAAACGTCCTGCCAACCCCCAGGCGCGCCATCTTCCACGCGGGAAACCCTGTAACGTCGCGGCCGTCGAAGAACACTTTGCCTGATGAAGGTTTGTAAAGCCCGGCCACGCAGTTAAACAGCGTCGTCTTTCCGGCTCCGTTAGGACCTATGAGTCCCACTATGGTCCCGCGTTCGACGTCGAACGAGACGTCGCTGTTTGCCAGAAGGGAGCCGAATTTCATCGACAGGTTTCTGACCTCAAGCAATGCCATCACGCGTCACCTTCCTCTGCGCCGCGCCGGGCTCGGCAGGAGTCTATAACGCCCATTATCCCGCGTGGCTGCCTGATCATCACCACTATTATTATCAGGCCGAATATTATAAGGTCTACGCCGGCACCCAGGTAAGAGAGGTATGCCCTCGTATATTCCTGAAGGGGTATAAGCACGAGCGCGCCGAGAAACGGCCCCCAGAAGGTACCGACACCGCCAAGTATCGTTATGAGGACGAATTTCATCGACATGTCAAGCGACACGACCATAGGCGGATCTACGCGGTAGTTGTACTGCGCGAAGAAAGCCCCGCAAAGTGCCGCAAGCGCGGCCGAAAGAGCCATGGCCGTGAGCTTAACCATGGTACTGTTGACGCCCAGCGACTCTGCCGTCTCCTGCCCCTCGCGCACCGCGCGAAGATAGTACCCTATGCGGTTTCGCTCTATCCAGCGGACTATGCCGAAGACGAGGGTGAATATCGCAAGGGCTCCAAGATAGTAACCGTTTTTCGTGTTCGACCACGAAAAGTTTACCCAGCCGTCTTCAAGGATCGGATAATCCAGGCCAAGAGCGCCGCCGATCCTGTCCCATATCATGAAGAGCCTGTTAAATATCTCGACTATAGCGAACGTGGCGATTGCAAAATAGTGCCCCTTGAGCTTGAAACACGGATAACTTATCAGGACCGAAACCAGCGCCGCCGCGAGCATCCCAAGCGGCGCTCCGTACCATGGAAGTGTGTGATAGTTGACGACTGCGAGAGCCGCGCCGTACGCGCCGACGCCAAAGAAGACGGAGTGCCCGAAAGACACCTGCCCGCAGTATCCGCTGATTATGTTCCACGACTGCGCCATGGCAGCGTAAAGCAGAACCATCGCCGCGACATGTCCGAAAAACGAACTGCCTATAACGCCCGGGATGAACGGAAGGACAACGGCAACCGCAAGAAACGCGTACCACAGCTTATCGTTCTTTTTCTTTTCCATATCCGTCACCACCCAAACAGGCCCTTAGGCCTTACCAAAATCACGATCAGGTATATTGCGAAGACCGCAACGTATTTGACGACCGCGGCGATGTAAAAACCGGCGAAAGACTCTACCAGACCTATCAGAAGCGCCGCCAGCAGCGCGCCTTGGATGCTGCCGAACCCCCCTAGGGCAACTACAACGAATGATATAAGGCTGAAAAGGCTCCCAACCTCAGGATGCACTGCGAGATATGAAGTCATGAGGCCGCCCGCTATACCGACGCACGCGCCTCCAAGCCCAAACACAAAGAGATATATTTTTTCCGTGTCGATCCCCATGAGCTCGGCAGCCTCCTTGTCCATAGCGGTAGCCTGTATCGCCCAGCCCAAGCGCGTCTTTTTAACGAGCCAGAAGACCAGCATTACCACGACTAAGGCAAAGACCGCGGTTACAAATTGCGGCACGGATATGATGGCGCCGCCAACGCTAAAAGTCTTCCCTTCCATTATGGTACCGGACAGAAGCCTGAAGTTCGGTGTGAAGCGGTTCATACAGAAGTTCTTGAGGAACATGGAAAGGCCGAACGTCGCAAGCAGCGGCGCCATCGCGGCCTTGCCGAGGCTGTTTTTAATTATCACCTTATATGTGAGGCATCCGAGTATGAACAGGAATATTCCGGACGCAGCCCACGAGAAAAGGGGATCGATGCCCAGTATGAACCCCATCCAGTAAGATATGTACATCGCCACCATCAGAAATTCGCCATGCGCGAAGTTGATGACGTCCATGACCCCCCAGATAAGGCTCAATCCCACTGCGACGAGCGCGTACAGCAGCCCGCTGAGAATGCCGTCTATCAAAACCTGCAGGAAATTGCTCACGGAAAAACCCTCCCCTTCAGAAAGAGGCGGGGCAGACAAGTGCCCCGCCTTTTCTCACATACCGCCGGCCTGACGTATATCTAAAGGACGACCTCCGTTACTTGCGCTTGTCCCACGGAACCATCGGGAACACAGGCTCAACGTCCTTGAACTTGAGCGGGAAGACTGTGCCGTACTTCTGGTCCTTGATCTGCGTTATGACGCTGAGGGCCTTCATGTTCTGCCCGCCGGGCGCAAACTTCACGGATCCGCTGAGAGCCATTCCGCATGGGAACTCTTCGGTCTGGAGGATCTTTACTATCTTCTCGGTATCGAGCGAGCCGGCCTTCTCTATAGCCTGTGCCAGGACGTGGAGCATTATGCCCTCCTGTATCGAGTCGCTGTCAAAAGGCTGGTTGCTCCTCGGAGTGTAATACTTCTTCTCCACCTTTATCGCTTCGGGCATGAACTTCTTCGCAAGCTCGGGCGAATATCCCATGCCGCCCATGAAGTAGTCTCCGTCGCCCGCAAGCTCTTTCTGAACGGCCGGGTTCTGATAGCCTGTGCAGTAGTTAAGCGCGATCTTCGGAAGCCAGTTCACCTGTTTCATGGTACGGACCCAAAGCGAGTAGTCGCCGCCGAGCGCCGCGCCGAACACAGCGTCAGGGTTGGCTGCTTTCAGGGTCTGTACTTCGCTGTTCAGGTTGGTCGCTCCGTTGTTGAACGGAACATCTGCTGTGATCTTAAGCCCAACCTTTTTTGCCGCTCTGCGGGCCTCGTCGGCGGCATGTTTTCCGAACTCGGTGTTCTCATAGATGAGGCCGAGCGTCTTTATGCCCGCGTTTTTCTCTTTGTTGAGGTATCCGATGTAGTCCACGAACTCGTCAGACTCGATGGCGTCCGTCGGGGCGTGACGGAAGAAGTAGTTATAACCTCTTTCCGTAAGCGCGGCAGAGCTTGAGCAGCCGCACATGAATATCTTCTTGGCACGCTCCGCCACGGCACTGGCGGGCTTTGTCGCCGCGCTGTTATAGCATCCTATTATCGCAAAAACCTTCTCCTGGTTATAGAGACGCTCCGCTTCAGATTTGGCCACGTCCGGCTTACCCTGATGGTCAGCCTTTATGATCTCGATTTTATAGCCGCCAAGGATCCCCTCCTGCGCGGCAAGAGGCATATTTATATCAGGGTTTTTCTTGTTGATCAGATCCGCAACCGCTAAAACCGCGTTGACACAGTTCTGTCCCGACACGGCCGCAGGACCGGTCAGCGGAAACAGCGCCCCTATCTTGATCACCTTCTCCGCAGCCATGGCAGACGCGCCTGCCATAAGCGAGAAGAGAAGAACCAACACGATGAAGAACATACAACGTTTGTTACTCCGCATAAAATATACCCCCTTTTGAATTTTTGGACCCGGCCGCACGCAGTGGGCACATCTCTGACATTTACCGAAATTCCTCTTGTACGCGGGATCCTTTGGCTATATAAGATCAATCCGCCGTCTATTATAGTAAAATGCTATTGCAAATGTCAACTTTTGTAAGCTTTTATGTCTTGCGCGAACGACGTTCTCCGGCATTCTGCATGCTGTTATTTTATTGACATTTATTTTTGCAGGCGCTATATTATGAGCATCTAGGTGAACAATTATTTCCGCACCAAAAACCGCCAAGGAGGCAGAACAGATGATTTTCCGCGCAGAAGTTATCATCACTCCACGTGAAGGTGTCCTCGACACTCAGGGCAAGGCCGTCGAGAAGACATTGATCAATTTAGGATACACCGCTATAGGCAAGGTCAGGGTGGGGCGCATAGTAACAATGGAGCTCGACGCTCAAGACGCAGGCGCCGCCAGGGATATGCTGCGCGCGATGTGCAGGGACCTTTTGGTAAACGATCTGATAGAAACGTTTAAAATATCGCTGGAGGAAATCGGCAAATGAGGACTGCTGTCGTAGTTTTCCCTGGCAGCAACTGCGACAGGGACGTCCGGCGCGCTATATCCGAAACGCTTAAGACAGCCGTCGAAATGACATGGCACAGCGAGGCGTCGTTTGCAACGGACCCCGATCTGGTGGTCCTCCCCGGAGGCTTTTCTTACGGAGATTACCTGCGATCCGGGGCCATGGCGGCCTGCTCGCCGATAATGGGAGAGGTCAGAAGGCACGCGGATCGCGGCGGCGCGGTCCTCGGGATATGCAACGGGTTTCAGGTGCTTACGGAAGCCGGCATGCTTCCCGGGGCTCTGCTGCCCAACATATCGCTTTCGTTCATCTGCCGTGAATGTTACGTGCGGGTCGAGAGAACGGATAACATGTTCACCTCGGGCCTTAAAACAAAAGAGATAGTCCAATTTCCGATAGCCCACCATGAGGGGCTTTATTTTTTGCCGCCAAAAGAGCTCAGTGAGCTTGAGGAGGCCGGTCAGGTCGTATTTCGGTACGCGGATCCAAAAAGCGGAGAGGCCGGAGAACAATACGCGCCAAACGGCGCGCTGAACGGCATAGCCGGAATCTGCAGCAAACGCGGCAACGTGCTTGGGCTGATGCCTCACCCCGAACGCGCCACGATAGCCCACTTAAACGGCGGAACAGACGGAGTGGCGTTCTGGCACTCGATAGCCAAAGTATTTGCCGGAAGGGGTGCTTTCTGATGGATTTCAAAGAGGCCGGCCTGACAGAGGCCGAATACGCGCGCGTCAAGGAACTGCTGAATCGAGAACCGAACGAGCTTGAACTCAGGCTGATAGGCGTAATGTGGTCCGAACACTGCAGCTACAAATCCACGAAGCAGCTTCTTAGGACATTCCCCTCGAAAGGCAGATACGTGCTGCAGGGACAGGGCGAGAACGCAGGCGTTGTGGATGTGGGCGAAGGATGGGGATTCGCTTTTAAGGTGGAAAGCCACAACCATCCGTCGGCAGTGGCGCCGTTTCAAGGCGCCGCAACCGGCGTGGGCGGGATAATAAGGGATATATTAGCGATGGGGGCCCGGCCATGCGCATCCATGGACGGCCTGTTCTTCGGGGACACGAAACTCGCGAGGACACAGCATCTGGCAAAAGGCATAGTGGAGGGCATCGGCTCATACGGCAACGCTGTCGGAGTTCCCGTTGTGGGGGGTAAAACATTTTACTCGGCGTGCTACAACGAGAACCCGCTTGTGAACGCCTTCAACGCAGGCTTCGTCCGACTTGATAAAATGGCGAGCTCGCAGACTGCCAAGGCGGGCGACCTGGCGGTCCTGCTGGGGTCTAAGACGGGCCGCGACGGGATAGCGGGCGCATCGTTTGCGTCGCGTGAACTCGGGGAGGACTCCAACGCAAGCAGGCCGCAGGTCCAGATAGGGGACCCTTTCGAGGAAAAACTGCTCATAGAGTGCTGTCTTGACCTGCTTGACTCGGACCTTATAGCCTCGATGCAGGACATGGGGGCCGCAGGCATACTCTCGTCATCAAGCGAGATAGCCTACAAGAGCGGCTGCGGCATAGACGTCATGGTACATAAAATACCGCTTCGCGAGCAGGATATGCTGCCCTGGGAGATTTTTCTCTCGGAATCGCAGGAGCGCATGCTGCTGATAGTCGAAAGCGAAAAGCTGGACGCCGTTTTTGCGGCGGCAAGGCACTACGAGCTCGACTGCGCTGTGGTCGGGACCGTTACCGACAGCCGCAGATACAGGGTATATGATGGAAACAATCTGATAGCAGACCTTCCGGTTTCAATCCTCGGAGATACCCCCGAGATATCGTGGCCCGCTTCCGCTCCCAGCGATGCAGGCGAACGCGCGTCGCTCGACATCTCTTTCTCCGCGAGCGAAGATGCGGCATCAGATCTTATTTCGCTTATAGCCTGCGACAACGGCAGGAGCAAACACGGAATATGGGAGCAGTATGATTCCATGGTTCAGCTTCACACGATAGCGGGACCGGGACGTCCGGCGGCCGCGATCGAGGTGCCGCAGACAAAGCGCGCGTGCGTGCTTTCTATGGAGGCGGAACCTTATAAGTGCCGTACTGATCCGTTTGCCGGAGCGGCCGAAACCATGGCGATGTCTCTGCGTGTCATATGGCTTGCGGGAGCGGACGCGCTCGGAATGACCAACTGTCTTAACTTCGCCTCCCCGGAGTCGCCGGAGGTCTTCTACGAACTCACACAGTGCGTGAAAGGCCTTGCCTTCGCCTGCGAAGAACTCGGATGTCCTGTCGTGTCCGGCAACGTCAGTCTTTACAACGAAACCACGAGCGGACGTATTTTCCCGACGCCGCTTGTTGTCACCGCCGGACTCATCGAGGACCGTGACCATTTTCTTTCCTGCGGCAGGAGCAAAGCGGGCTGCGCCGTCTACCTGACAGGAGCAACGGAGGGCTCTCTCGGCGCTTCAAGGTATCAGGCAATGAAGTGCGCCAAGCCCCTTGGCTTGACAGTGGCTTTAGACTGTGAAGCGGAACGGGCTTTCAGAGATCGGGCCATTAAAACCGCGCGCGCGCGCGCCGCAATTTCAGGACGCGTCGTTTCCGGCGGCGGACTGGCGGTAGCTCTCGCAGCAGAGGCCATATCATCCGATATCGGGATGAAAATAGATCTCAAGCCCAAAACCTCCGCGGAGGCGCTTCTTTTCTCCGAGGGCGGCGCTCGCGCGATCTACTCTGTCCCGCCTGATAAAACGAAAGATTTCGAAGACATATGGGACGGTTTCCCGCACATGCGGATAGGAACGGCCGGGAATGCCGCATTCGTTTGGGACGGGCTTTTTGAGCTTCCTCTGGAGCGCCTGAAATCAGCGTTCATTGAGGGCAGATAGACGATGTGCGGCGTCTTTGGAGCTTTCAACACCGACGGCTCTTCTGTGCTTGAGGATATTTATCTTGGGCTTTGCGCCCTTCAGCACAGGGGTCAGCTTTCAGCCGGAGTGGCGTGGATCGACGGCGGCAGCGTGCACATAAAGAAGGGGCTTGGGCTCGTGCACGAGGCGCTCTCGCAGAGCGAATTGGCAGGGACATCAGCATACGCCGCCATAGGTCACGTCAGATATGCGACTGCCGGCGGCACAAGACCTGAAAACTGCCAGCCGCTCGGCGCTAACTACGCTCAGGGCCCGGTCGCGATAGCGCACAACGGCAACATAACTAACGCTCAGGGGCTGGTTAGCTACCTTGAGAACAGAGGGGCGATATTCCACACTTCCTGCGACACGGAAACCATACTCCAGCTTATGGCGCATCAGCCCGGGGTAGTCCCTCTTGAGGCGCTGGAGAACGCGCTCCTGAGGATACAGGGCGCGTACAGCCTCGCGGTGCTCTTCGAAGGTTCGCTCATCGCCGCCCGCGACCCATGGGGCTTCCGCCCCCTTATGATAGGTCAGCGCGGCGATACCGTGTACGTGACGTCGGAGTCATGCGCGCTCGACATATTGGGCGCAAAAATAATACGAGACGTCGCGCCCGGCGAGGTGCTCATTATAGACAGGCGCGGCGTGATATCTCGCCGGCTTCCGGTCGAAACGCGCCGCAGCCGCCACTGTTCGTTTGAGTACGTCTATTTCGCGCGTCCGGACAGCATCATAGACGGGCGCTCAGTTTACAACGCGCGAAAGGAGCTCGGCAGGAAACTGGCGGGCAAGTGCCGCATGCAAAACGCCGTTGTCACGGGAATGCCCGACAGCGGCACAATCGCCGCGCTGGGGCTGGCGGAAAGCGCCGGGATTCCGTACGAGTCGGGCGTGGTCAGGAACCGCTATGTGGGCAGGACGTTCATACAGCCTACGCAGCGTGTGCGCGAGGCCGGTGTTCGAATCAAACTGAATCCGCAGCCGGAGATATTCAAAGGCAAAGAGGCCGTCGTAGTGGACGACTCTCTTGTGCGAGGGACTACCGCCGGACGAGTTGTCTCCATGGTACGCAACAGCGGCGCTGAAAAGGTGCATCTGCGCATCTCATCCCCCCCGGTATGCTACCCATGTTACTACGGCATAGATACTCCAAGCTCGGATGAGCTGATCGCCGCGCAAATGGACGTGAGCTCTCTATGCCAAAAGATAGGCGCGGACTCTCTTGAATATCTGACGTGCGAGGAGCTGTCACGCGCGATAGGCATCCCGCGTGACGAGCTATGCACAGCGTGCTTCGACGGAGATTACCTGGAGAACGAACCCTACGGCGACCTTTTAGAGAACTGACGATACAGATTCTTCACAGGATCAGAAGAGCAGTTAAAAGCGTTTTTACAAAGCGGCGACGGCCGCCATGACGTAACCGCCCTCTTGTTTGAGGGACAAATTTACGGAGGTGCACTGTTATGGAACTTACAAAGCGTGATTTCATCTACGAAGGAAAGGCAAAAAAACTTTACACAACGGACGATCCGAACCTGCTGATCGTTGAGTACAAGGACAGCTTCACAGCCTTCAACGGCGTGAAGAAGGCCACCATGAGCGGCAAGGGACAGCTCAACAACAAAATAAGCTCCAGGCTCTTCGAGGTCCTCGCGTCGAAAGGCGTGCAGTCGCACTTCGTAAAGCAGCTGGACGATACGCACCAGCTTGTAAGACGCGTGAAGATAATACCCGTCGAGGTCGTCGTACGCAACATAACGACGGGATCCCTCTGCAAACGGCTTGGAGTGGAGGAAGGGATGAAGCTTCCTCGCCCTCTTGTCGAATTCTACTATAAGGACGACGCGCTCGGAGATCCATTGATACTTGAGGACCATGCGATCCTCTTCGGCTGGGCCTCCGAGGAGGATATTGCCGAGATAAAGGAAATAGCCGTACGTGTAAACGAGGTCTTAAGCGAATATTTCGCTAAACGCGGCATAATCCTCGTGGACTTCAAACTGGAGTTCGGGAAGGACAGCTCGGGGAACTTAATGCTTGCGGACGAGATCTCTCCCGACACATGCCGTTTCTGGGACAGCTCGACGGGCGATCGCCTCGACAAGGACCGTTTCCGCAAAGACCTTGGCAACGTGCTGGACGCATATGAAGAGATATGGAAGAGGATATCGGCGTAACAGGACATGAGCGGGATTTTCGGAGCATACAGCTCATCCGGAACCACTGTCCTCGAGGAGGTTTACCTCGGCCTTTACGCGCTTCAGCATAGGGGTCAGGAATCAGCGGGTATAGCGTGGATAGAGGACGGCCGCGTCGCATCGGCGCGCGGCATCGGTCTTCTGCACAACGCAGTGGATCAGCAGAAACTATCTCGCGAAGCGGCCGCGTGCGCCATAGGGCACGTGCGCTACGCGCCTGTCGCGGGTTCGCAGTCGCACAACCTGCTTCCTATAGGCGCAAAATATGCGAGAGGCCCGGTGGCGGTGTCGCATGACGGACTAATCACCAACCTTGCGGACCTGACGAAGCAGCTTGAGCTCAGGGGCTCTATATTTCACTCCTCTACGGATTCCGAGGCCATACTGCATCTAATGGCGCAGAAATCCCATATGCAGCCCTTGGACGCGCTCGTTGACGCACTGCGCAGGCTCGAGGGCTCGTACGCGATAGCGGTGCTGCTTGAGAACTGCCTGGTGGCGGCGCGAGACCCCTGGGGATTCAAGCCGCTCGTTCTGGGACAAAACGGCGGGACATTCTATGTGGCTTCGGAGTCGTGCGCTCTTGACATCGTCGGGGCAAGACTGCTGCGCGACATCGAGCCGGGCGAGATACTCGTCATAGACGGCAGAGGAACGCGAAGCCTCAGGATACACCACGGGGCGCCATGTAAGGGGATGAGATGCTCCTTCGAGTACGTCTACACGGCGAGGCCCGACAGCATAATAGACGGCCGTTCAGTGTACGCCGCCCGCAAAGAGATGGGGAGGCGCCTTGCGCTCAAGTCGCCCTGCGACGGCGCGGACCTTGCCGTAGGGCTGCCGGACAGCGGTACGACGGCGGCTATAGGCTACGCGCAGGAATCAAAGATCCCGCTTGAAATGGCGATAGTGAGAAATCGTTATGTGGGACGCACTTTCATACAGCAGACGGAGAAGGTCAGAGAACTTGGGGTGAGGATAAAACTCAACCCGATATCAGAAGCGTTCCTTGGGAAAAAGGCTGTATTGATAGATGATTCCATAGTAAGAGGCAAGACCGCGGAGCAGATAGTGTCAATGATACGCGGTTCCGGCGCGGCTGAGGTGCACCTTCGAATAGCTTCGCCGCCGATACTGCATCCGTGCATATATGGGATAGACACAAGGAGAGACGAGCCTCTGGCGGCGGCCTGCATGAGCGTCGAGGAGCTCCGCAGGAAAATAGGAGCATCCTCTCTCGGATACCTCTCGGAGGAGGATTTAACAGCATCTGTTGGGCTCCCTCAGGAAGATCTGTGTACGGCGTGTTTCACCGGCAGATATCTGTCATCAAAAAATCCGATGAAAGAGGGTTCTTGATATGAACGAGCGGCTCAGCTACGAAAAGGCAGGGGTAAGCATCGAATCGGGAGACGCGTGGGTGGGGACGATCAAGGGGCTGATCGCGTCCCGCCCTAAGGATCCATGCCTTGTCGGAGGCGTCGGAGGGTTTGCAGGGATTTATCGCATCGGCGGAGGCAAATGCCTTGCGGCATGCTGCGACGGTGTCGGCACAAAACTTGAGCTCGCGAAGGCAACCGGGATATACAGAGGCCTTGGTCAGGACTTAGTCGCTATGAACGTGAACGACCTCGTGACATGCGGCGCACGCCCGCTCTTCTTCCTCGACTACGCCGCCTGCGGCAGGCTCGACGTATCGGTCCTCAAGCAGATACTCGAAGGCGTGCTCGATGCCTGCGAAGAGAGCATGTGCGCGCTTTTGGGCGGAGAAACCGCGGAAATGCCCGGCGTCTACGGGAGGGACGGATTTGACCTGGCCGGTTTCTCTGTCGGCATCGTCGATGAGGATAAAATGATAAGCGGGGAAAACATACATGAAGGAGATATCATCGCCGGGCTGAAAAGCTCAGGCATCCACAGCAACGGATACAGCTTAGTTCGAAGCGCGATCGGGAAAGACGGACTGAATCTGGACCTTAACTTAGTGCCGGACGGCTGGGACGAGTCGCTCGCGAGCGCTCTTATGCGCCCCACCAAACTATATGTAAAAGCGGCGCTTGCGGCTATGGAGACAGGAAAGGTTAAGGGGATGGCTCATATCACAGGAGGCGGCATGTACGGCAACATAATCCGAGCCGTGCCGCGAGGTCTTGACATAGAGATAGACTACGGCCTGTTTGAGCGCCCTAAGGTCTTTGACCTCATCCAAAGCGCCGGCATCGACGAGGAAGAGATGCGCAGGGTCTTCAACCTCGGGATAGGCTATGTTTTCATAATCGACTCATCGGACATCGGAGAGCTTGAGGCCGCTTTGGCGAAGATAGGCGAAAAACCGGCTGTAATCGGAAGGGTAGTAAGATGTACATCCCGCGCATAGCGATACTCATATCAGGAACCGGTACGAACATGGAGGCGCTGCTTAAGGCGTGCATAACGGGAGAGCTGCCCGCTCAGGTGTCTTTCGTAGGAAGCGACAGGCTGGAAGCAAAAGGGCTTAAAAAGGCCGCGGCTCTGGGCGCTCCCACCAGGGTATTCTTCTACGGCAAGGACGGACGGAAGTCCGCGGAGGAAGCCGTGGCAAAAGCAATAGAGGAGACTCACACGGACTGGATAGTGCTCGCCGGCTTCATGCGCGTCCTGTCCCCGGAATTCGTTAAAAAATTCGAGGGAAGGATAATCAACATTCACCCCTCCCTGCTTCCCTCCTTTCCGGGCGCCCACGCGATCAGAGACGCCTGGGATGCGGGTGTGAAAGAAACAGGCGTCACAGTACACATTGTGGACGAAGAAGTTGACCACGGCCCGATACTCGCGCAGGCCAAGGTCGAGATAAGACCGGACGACACTATTGAGACATTGGAGGAACGCATACACAAAACAGAACATGTCATTTACAAGGAGACTTTAAAAAAATTTTTTGAGGAGCACCCTGTAACCGCTGACGAATGGGAGGAAGAGGACTGATGGAAACCAGAAAAGCGCTCATTTCGGTATGGGACAAGACCGGCGTGCTAGAGCTCGCGCGCGGGCTTTCGTCTCATGGGTATGAAATAGTTTCAAGCTCAGGCACCGCAAAGCACCTTGAGGAGGGCGGAGTCAAGGTCACCGAAGTTGTCGAGATGACGGGGCTTCCGGCTATACTCGGCGGCAGAGTCAAGACGCTGCACCCGGCCGTAATGGGAGGCATCCTTGCGCGCCGCGGGCTGGAGCAGGACGACCAAGACCGTAAAAGATTCAACATCCCTCTGATAGACGTCGTCGTTTGCACGCTGTATCCATTCGAGGAGACGGCAAAAAGCGGCGCCGATCTCGACCGGCTTATAGAGAAAATAGACATCGGCGGGGTCTCGCTCATCAGAGCCGGAGCAAAAAACTACTACCATGTGGCCGTAGTAACGGACATAGCGGACTATCCGCGAGTGCTCGAGGAACTCGACAAAAAACAGGAGTTCTCACTTGAATTCAAACAGGAGCTTGCGCTGAAGGCTTTTCGCGTGACCGCGTCGTACGACGCAACCATATACAAGGGGCTGTGTGCCGAGACTGGCGCCGAAGAGAAAATAGAAGACGAAAAAATACTGCCGCTTAGGAAAACCCAAGACCTGCGTTACGGAGAGAACCCGCACCAGCGCGCCGCGCTATATCTGCCGCCGCTTGAGGAACCTCCGTTTGAGCAGCATTCCGGGAAGGAGCTTTCGTACAACAACCTGCTCGACCTTGACACACTGCTGCGCGGCTGTTTTATATTTCAGGGCTCTTGCGCTTGCACGATAGTGAAACACACCACTCCGTGCGGCACAGCCATGCACGATACGGCCGAAGGCGCGTTCCGCAGAGCTCTTGAGTGCGACCCTGTCTCCGCTTTCGGCGGCATCATAGGGATGACGCGGGCAATCGACATGAAAACGGCGCAGGCCATTACAGAGACGTTTTTTGAGATCGTGGCCGCACCGGCATACGAGGACGGCGTCGCCGAATATTTTGCCAAGAAGAAGCCTAATCTCAGAGTACTTACAATAAAGCCGGGCTATTCGCCCAAATTTCAGGTCACGGGCAACAGATGCGGCTTTTTGATCCAAGATGACGTTCTGCCGCCGGTCCCCGAACAGAAGAACGGCAGATGGATAGGTACTCCGCGCCCCGACCTGTGGGACGACCTCATATTCGCTTGGAAGACGGCGGCCATCACCAAAAGCAACGCTATTGCCATAGTAAAGGACGGCGCCGCGACAGGCATAGGAGGCGGTTTCACCAACAGAGTGGACGCGGCTTCGTACGCTCTTAAGCTGGCCGGAACAAAAGCTAAAGGAGCGGTCATGGCCTCAGACGCGTTCTTCCCGTTCCCAGATACTATAGAGCTCGCGGCAAATGCCGGTATTGCGGCAGTAATACAGCCCGGCGGCTCCATACGCGACAGAGATGTGGAGAAACGCGCGGAAGAGCTCGGAATAAGCATGTTCGTCGGCGGAAGCCGTACGTTCAGGCACTGAGGACGAAACATCATGAAGGTCATGGTGCTTGGCGGCGGAGGCAGGGAGCACGCTGCGGTACACGCGTTTTCAAAATCTGAGATAGTGACGCAGATTCATTGCTGTCCCGGCAACCCCGGCATTGCCAAACTTGCCGCGTGTCACGCCGGAAACAATTGCAATCCAAACGAAATGGCGCTTCTGTGCAGGAGGCTAGGCATCGATCTCGTTTTCGTGGGTCCTGAGGCCCCGCTTGTCGCGGGGGTCGCAGACGCTCTGAGGAGCGCGGGGATCATGGTCATGGGCCCGGGAAAAGCCGGGGCGCAGCTTGAAGGCAGCAAAGAGTTCTCAAAAAAGTTTATGGCGAGGCATGGCATACCAACGTCGGCGTTTGAGTGCTGCCACAGTTTCGACGAGTGCCGCAGCGCGCTTGCGAGACGCTCCGCCCCTTACGTGGTCAAAGCCGACGGCCTCGCTGCGGGCAAAGGAGCTTTTGTGACAGATACGCTGGAGGAGGCCTTCGTCATATGCAGGATGATGCTTGAGGACATGCTGCTGGGGCCGGCCGGAAGCACTGTAATAATAGAAGACTTCGTAGCCGGCGAGGAAATGACGGTACTTGCCATTACGGACGGCAAAACGATTCGCCTGCTCCCTCCAAGCCAGGATCACAAGCGGGCTCTGGACGGCGACAAGGGCGGCAACACCGGCGGGATGGGCGCGTATTCTCCTGTCCCATGGGCGGATGACGCCTTCATGAAGAAGGTCAACGACGAGATACTCGTGCCGACACTTAACGGACTTAAAAGCGACGGCATCCCATTCTGCGGCGTTATATACGCCGGCATAATGGTCAAACCGGACGGTTCGCTCTCAGTGCTTGAGTACAACGTGCGCCTCGGAGACCCCGAAGCACAGGTCGTACTGCCCGTGCTATCGGCGGACTTCGGCAAAACCATCCTCACATGCTGCAACGGCACACTCGAAAAGACAGAGAGGATATCATGGAACGGATATGCGCTGGGCGTCGTCATGGCTTCGGGCGGCTATCCCGACAAGTATGAGACCGGAGATGAGATAACATTCATCGACGGCGATATCCCGAACACTTACGTATACCACGCGGGAACCGCGCTCGATGACCGCGGCAGGCTTGTAACGTCAGGCGGCAGGGTCCTCACGATAGTCGGCACCGCCGAGACTCTTAAGGAGGCCAGAGACCTGGCGTACGCGAGGGTCGGCACAGTTAAGTTCAAAAACGCCCACTACAGGAACGACATCGGAGATAAAGCGCTGAAAGGTGGCCGCATGTGATGAGCAATCCAAGGATAGGAATAATAATGGGGTCGGCATCCGACATAGCCGTAGCAGAAAAAGGGACGCCGGTGCTCGCGGAGCTCGGCATAGAATTTGAAGCGGCCATAGCGTCGGCACACCGCACACCCGACGACGTGGAAGGATACGCGAGAAACGCGCGTCAGCGCGGCATAGAGGTTATCATAGCCGTAGCGGGCCTTTCAGCAGCGCTGCCGGGAGTTGTAGCCGCATCGACGACGCTGCCCGTCATAGGAGTGCCTGTGAAAGGCGGCGCGCTTGACGGGCTTGACGCGCTGCTTTCCATAGCACAGATGCCACCCGGAGTGCCGGTGGCCTCCGTGGGCCTTAACGCGATGAAAAACGCGTGTCTTATGGCCGCGCGCATAATAGCGTCACACGACGAAGGTCTTACGGAAAAGCTGCGTGACTGGGCCGCAAAAGCGGCATCTGAAGTAGCAAAAAGCAGGGAGAAGCTCGAAGGCCTGCCCGCGGCTCCTCAGGAAGCATATCAATAGACAGCGCGGCAGCCGCCTGCCGCCTTTTCCGCATTACGGCATGAAAAGCAATGGGAGTCGGCCCTAATAAGGGCCGGCTTCCGATGCCGGCAGATCAAATGTCAGGCCTCCGAGAACACGCTTAAATATTTATCTCCGCGGTCAGGCTGTATCGTCACCACAAGACTGTCCTGCGGAAGCGTCCCGGCTATTTCTCTTGCGGCCCACACGTTGGCTCCTGCAGATATCCCGCTGAAAAGCCCCTCCTCGGCGGCAAGCCACCTGGCCGTCATGAGAGCGTCTTCGTCCTTCACGGTCATGAAACTCGTCACAATGCGCATGTCAAGATTGGACGGCACAAAATTGGCCCCTATGCCCTGTATCTTGTGCGGACCGAATCTTCCCTCCGTGACAAGAGGGCTTGAGGCCGGTTCTACCGCTACGATACGCATATCAGGCCACTTCTTTAGCAGAGCCCTCGCAATGCCGCTTATCGTCCCGCCTGTGCCGAAACTCGCAACAAACGCAGCCGGCTTCTTACCGCTCGGAACCTGAGAGATTATCTCGGGGCCAGTGGTGATCTCATGCGCCCATGGGTTGCCGGGGTTCGAGAACTGGTCAAGCATAATGGCGTTACTGTCGCTCTTAAGTATCTCCTCTGCGGCGTCGTAAGCTCCCTTCATGCCCAAGACAGCAGGCGTCAGCACAAGTTCCGCTCCGAACGCCTTCAAAACAGTCCTGCGTTCAACCGACATTGACTCAGGCATCGTAAGCAGCACCTTAAGCCCGATAGCGTGCCCAAGCATAGCGAGCCCGATGCCGGTGTTCCCGCTGGTGGGCTCGACGATGACTGTCCGTTCTTGCAGCAGCCCCTTGTCCTCTGCGAACCTGAGCATCCCCCACGCGGCACGGTCCTTCACGGATCCGCCCGGGTTATTGCCTTCAAGCTTGATCCATATCTCAGCTCCGCCTGTATCCGTCTTCAGCTTATAAAGCGGCGTGTTGCCCACGAGCTTGAGTATCTCAGCCGAATCCACTCTGCTGCTTGTCATTACATCACCATCTTCCTATCCCTCATATGCTTTTTTAAAGACCCTCTCTATGGCTTCCTGCGTCGGGACGCCCTCGTGCACTTTCTCATCCCCCACGTAGAACGTCGGAACATAATAATAGTCATACTTTTCCGCCACCTCAGGCTGCAGCTTTTCATCTATCAGCGTAAGCGGAACACCCGCATATTCAGGCTTCGCCTCAAAAAGCGCCTTCATAATATCGCGCGCTCGCCTGCAGTGAGGGCAGGCCTCGAACATGAACATCTTTACTTCCTTCATGGTAGACATCATCCCCTTGTCCGTTATGATATGACATTATGACACATTATAGTTGAAAACGCGCTGTGTTGCCCCTATACTTGATCTCAAACGGCTGCGGAATGTCAGTACACCTTTTTATGCGCCGACAAACGCTATAATATTATCCTCCATGTACCTCTGTTTTAAATCCGCAGGCCGAGGTAATTTGGAGCGTGTCAGCTGATTGCGGCGACTTGTTTTTTCATATATCTTTTTGCTTCGGCCGGAGGCGACCGTATTGAAGTTAAAAAAGCTGATATTCCTTTTACTTATGTTTTGCGCTGTCATACCGGTCGTGATATCCTCAACCATCCTCATAACATCATCAAGCTCGCGCGAAAGAAAGCTTATTATACAAAACCTTACGACATCCGCCGCCGGATATTCCGATAAGATCGCGGACGTTTTTGACGGATTTGCCACAGACGCACTCATAACATTGGAGGGGCCGAATGTCAGGAATTTCGTCGACGGACATGCGCGCGGCGCGCAAAGTTCGCCCGAGCTTCTGGATACTGTAGTCAAAATCCTGCAGGTCAGGGTCAGGACGTTAAAACCAATACGGGCGGCCTTGATCCTGGATAACAACGGAGTAATCCTGGCCGCGGACAACTTATCCTTCATCGGCGGCAAAACGGTTATACCGGGGATACGGCTGAAGAGGGACGACACAGTGCCGCAGCGGTATTTCGTCTCAAATTTATTTTACAATCCGTCTGTCTCGGCGGGACCTCTGTTTGCCGTAGCGGTGCCGGCGCTTGCCGGCGGCAGACATGCCGCTCATCTCGTATTTATAGTTTCGGCTGATTCCCTGCAGGAAATGATAGGATCGTTCGCTTTTTTTAAAATGTTCGACTCCGGCTGGGTCACCGTATTAGACGGCAACGACATGATAGTCTCGACTACCAGCACACTGCTGAAACGCGGTGAGAACTTCGCGAAATTCAAGACTGTCAGCGACTTTGATAAAAAGGTGTTCGGGCCGAAAGACGAAAATTCGCCTGAAAGCATAATAAATTACACTGTGAGCGGCGTAAAAAGGGTTGGGTACTATTCATTGATCGACGGGACAGGTTGGAAGATATTATGCTCTGTGTCGGAAACCGACCTTCTAAGACCTCTCAAGAATATGATATTCTGGAACATCGTCTTCGTTATATCCGTTATTGCGGTGGTTATTTTAATATTCGCCGCAATGATAAGATATTTTACATCGCCCATTTACGGGCTTTTAGGCGCAATCAGGGCGCTGAGGGCAGGAAACGACGACGCACGGTTTAAGTACAACGAGCCCGACGAGTTCGGCGAGATAGCCGCGACTTTTAACGACATGATAGACACGGTGCAAAGGCTAATGGAGAAAGAGAAGGAAAGAAGCGAGCTGCTGCTTGAGAAATCGATCCACGATCAGCTCACGGGTCTCTACAACAAATCAGCGACAGAAGAGCTCATATCCGATTATTTGGACAATGAAGGCAAAGAGGGGACGCATGCCCTCTTCATCCTGGATATAGACGATTTTAAAAACATAAACGATAATTTGGGTCATTACACAGGAGACATCGTCCTGGCCGAAACGGCAAAAGCGCTCAAGCATGTGTCCGGCACGGACGGCATCGCCGGAAGGATCGGCGGAGACGAGTTTATGGTGTTTTTTAAAGATATAAGCGGAAACGATTTTATTAAAGAAAAAGCTGAGGAAATACTGGAATCTTTCAAAGAAGCGGGAAAACATGTGCACGGCGCAGGCGAGATATCGTGCAGCATCGGATGCAGCCGTTACCCGTTCGACGCGGACAACTTCGAGGACCTCTACAAGTCGGCCGACAGGGCCCTCTACGAAACAAAACACCGCGGCAAACATGGCTATACCATAGCGGGCACGCAATAAGAAGCCCATGCGCGGACAAAACAGCACTGCCGCTGGTTGGTAAAGACATCGGGATATGCCTTAAGCGCTCTTTTCCTCGCCGTACGCGTTAATTTTTTTAAATATCAACCAGGATGTCACGATAAACAGGGGGCATTTATATGGCTTTCAATTTAAAGAAGGCGGACAGAGATCTGTTTTACAGCAGGAACGATCCCAAGGACCGCAGGCTCGGCGAACTCATACAGAGGGGCAGGCTCGACAGCGTGCGCAAGGCGGACGTGGTAATACTGGGTCTGCCCGAGGACCGGGGCATAATCGCGAACAAGGGCCGGGCCGGCGCCGCCAAAGGGCCCGATGAGATACGCAGGCGGCTTTATAAGCTCACCCCGGGCTTCAACATGGATTTTGACAGGTTACGCGTAATTGATATAGGCAACCTCGCCACAGACGCGCTCTCGCTGGAGGACGTACATTCCGCGGCACGGGACCTGGTATCCGAAATAGTCCGCCGCGGCGCGCTGCCCATTGTTATGGGCGGAGGTCATGACCTCACATACTCCGGCGTGGCCGGGCTCACAGACGGCGCCTCGATTAAAAGAGACGGGCTCGGGCTGATCAACGTGGACTCGCATCTGGATGTGAGGACGGACGAAAACGGCATAAACAGCGGGACATCATTTTACCGTGCGCTGACGCAGCTTCCTGACGGCGCGCTTCTTGGCAGATCATTTGTGGAGTTCGGCATACAGGAACAGTACAACTCCCCTTACTACTACAACTGGGTTCTTGAACAGGGGGGCACGGTGCTTACGCTGAGGGAAGTATCGGAACGCGTGATGGAGTCGTTCCTCCAGGCGCTGAGCATCGTGAGCAAAAAAGGGCATGCCGTGGCGCTCTCCCTCGACATAGACGCCGTGCGCAGCACCGAAGCGCCGGGGGCTTCTGCCAGTAATCCAAGCGGACTCAAGGCCCCCGAGCTCGACAAGATAGCTTACCTTGCCGGGCACAGCCCGCAGGTCCGTTACCTTGACATAATGGAGGTCTCCCCTCCGCTTGACGAAGACCATCGCACGGCGGCCCTTGCCGCGTCGTCTATTTTCTGGTTTTTGCGCGGGCTCAGCGAACGCTGAGCCGAGGCGTCCTCATAATCGGACGCTTAGGCCGAGCGTTCGCCGCTGATTTTAAATAAGCCCTTTTTGTATCTAAAAGTAGAGGTCGGAAGCGCCTTGCTCGAGTTTACCAAGGCGCTCTTTTGTCAGCGCCCTGATCTTGTCGTTAGGTATGCACTCGACCTCTTTTTCGATGACCTTCTCTCCGAGCTCCTTCAGATGGTCCGACCCGTAGCCTATGAGATACTCTTTGAATGTGAGTATCGCGTTCGGCTGACAGATGTTGCGTATCTGACCTGACTTAGCAAGCGACATGAAACGGTCGCCGGTGCGCCCCTGTCTGTAGCACGCGGTACAGTAGCTCGGAATATAACCGTCCTCGCACAGCCATGTAAGCACCTCGTCCGGCGTCCTCTCGTCCGACACCTTAAACTGCGCCGTATCCGGCTGTTTGGGCTGTCCGATCTCCTTGTGGTAACCGCCGATGCCCGTACACGATCCGGCGCTGACCTGCGATATGCCGAGGTCCAAGGCACGTTTGCGCGTTTCCGGCGTTTCACGCGTGGAGAGTATCATTCCTGTGTACGGAGTTGCGACCCTCAGCACTGCTATGATACGCAAGAATTGTTCGTCCGTAGTGAGATAAGGGAATTTTTTGAGATCGACCCCCTCGGCCTCGCGCAGCCGCGGCACAGATATTGTGTGCGGGCCGACGCCTAAAGTGGTGTCTAAGTGTTCCGCCAGCATGAGCTGGGCCACAGCCTCGTATTTGTAGTCATAGAGGCCGTAGAGCACACCCGTTCCAACGTCGTCTATGCCGCCCTGCTGGGCCCTGTGCAGCGCGGTCGTATGCCAGTCGTAGTTGCTCTTAGGCCCGGTAGGGTGCATGATCTTGTACGTGGGCCTATGGAACGTCTCCTGGAAAAGGATGAACGTCCCGATATCAGCGGCCTTAAGCCTCTTATACTCTTCTACCGTCGTCGCCGCTATGTTCACGTTTATGCGGCGAATAGAGTCCCCTCTGCTGTTTTTATAGGCATATACGCGTCTCATGCAATCGATAATATAGTCAAGCGGAGCGTTCACCGGATCCTCCCCCGCTTCCATCGCTATCCTCTTGTGCCCCAACGCCAGGATAGCGTCGGCCTCCTGGTCTATCTCCTCCATCGTCAGCTTTTTCCTGCACATCTGCTTGTTGCCGCTGTGGAAGCCACAGTACAGGCATCCGTTCACGCAGTAGTTCGACACATAAAGCGGGGCGAACAAAACTATGCGCCTGCCATAGATACGTTCCTTTATCTCCTTGGCCAGCGCATAAAGTTCCTCCTCAAGGTCCTTGTCGCTGACCTCAAGCAGCACGGCGGCCTCCCTGTGGTTCAGGCCGAGACATTCTCGCGCTTTTTCCAAGATCGCCCTAACGGCGCCTTTGTCCTTAGCCGCGGCCTTCGCGTCCTCAAGAGCCACGCGTATCTCGGCGTCGTCGATGAAAGATGAATCCTGAAACTGTTTCGGATCGTACATTGTGGTGCATCCTCCTTTTTTTCTGCTTGAATCACGGAGGCGGGCAGGAAAGGGGAAAATAAAGGCGCCCCTTTCGCGAAAGGGGCGCTCAGGTTAGCTTAAAAACCTTAAAAGGCCCTTTCCCTCTGTCCGGACAACAACCGGACAGACAGACGGTATCCACTCCCGACTCCTCTTCCTCCACGCCGGAAAATACCCGCGAGGCGGAAAAATCACGCAGTTTATCTGAAACCATTATAAGTATAGCATTACTTATTTTTTTCACAAGACCTCACTATAGGAAATCCACAAAAAACAGCTCTTGAAATAGCGTCACAGACAGACATAAACGCCTTCTCGTGATATAAATAAAAGGCGGAAAAGCTGCGTCTTAAGTTTGTACGCGAAGCCAAACAGGAGGAGGAATTGACATGAAAGTCGTGATCATAGGCGGCGTGGCAGGAGGCGCTACCGCCGCAACCAGGCTTCGAAGGCTTGACGAGACAGCGGAGATAGTCATGTTCGAGCGCGGCAGCTACATATCTTTTGCGAACTGCGGCCTGCCGTATTACCTTGGCGGAGAGATAAAAAACGAAGCATCACTGACAATAGTCACGCCGGATGTGTTCAGGGACAGGTTCAACGTCGACGTACGCACGGAATGCAACGTCATCTCCATAGACAGGCAGGACAAGTCCGTTGCTGTGCGTGACCTGAAAAAAGGAGTCGAATACCGTGAAAGATACGACAAGCTCATCATTGCCACGGGAGCGGCGCCCATAAAGCCTCCTCTGCCGGGCATAGACCTGCCGGGCGTATTTACATTGAGGACCATACCTGACACTAACGCTATAAAAAAGTATATCTCGGATAACGAGAGCAAACGCGCCGTCGTAGTCGGCGGAGGATATATAGGGATAGAGCTGGCCGAAAACCTTAAAAAAGCGGGCATGGACGTCACTGTCGTTGAATTGACGGACCACCTCATCGTCCCGCTTGATTATGAAATGGCAGCCGCTGTTCACAACCATTTAAGGGAGAAAGGCGTCGGCATCGTGCTTGAAGACGGCGTCAAAAGCATAGAAAAGACTGATTCAGGGCTTAGCGCAGTTCTCGGGAAAAGCGCGCTTGATGCCGACATAGTGATAATAGCGGTAGGAGTCAGGCCGGATACGACGCTGGCGAAGGAATGCGGGCTTGATCTCGATAAGCGCGGATGTATAGTGGTAAACAAAAACATGCGAACGTCCGACCCCGACATATACGCGGCCGGCGATTCGGTGCAGGTCGAGAATTTCGTGCTGAAATCCCCCGCTTTCATCCCACTGGGCTCACCCGCCAACAAACAGGGGCGTATCGCGGCGGACAATATCTGCGGCATAGCGAGCGAGTACGGCGGTACGCAGGGCACGGCGATACTCAGGGTATTCGACATGACTGTCGCCTGCACAGGAATTAACGAAAGGGACGCGATACGAGAGAAAATAACGTACGACAAAGTCTACTTCCTCCACCCGTCGCATGCAAGGTACTTCCCGGGCTGGAACGAGATGCTCGTCAAAGTCATATTCGACACTGAAAACGGGAAAATCCTGGGCGCGCAAATTACCGGGTTCGACGGCGTGGACAAAAGATGCGATATATTCGCGGCGGCAATACGCTTCGGTGCGAACGCATCCGACCTTACTGGGCTTGAGCTATGCTACGCGCCGCCATACGGGTCGGCCAAAGAGCTGGCCAATTTTGCGGGATACGCTATAGAAAACTTAATGACGGGGAAAGTTAAGCAGTTCCACTGGCATGACGTCGATTCTCTCCCAAGAGACGGCAGCGTCACGCTGATAGACGTCCGCAACGACATGGAGGCTGCGCCGGGCTCAATAGAAGGCTTTGTCCGCATTCCCCTTGAGAGACTGCGCGGCGAGATTGATAAACTGGACAAAAGCAAGCCCGTCTACGTGCACTGCAAATCCGGCATGAAAAGCTACGTTGCATGCCGCATACTCTCGGGACACGGGTTTGACTGCCGCAGTCTCGCAGGCGGCTTCACTCTCTATAACTCGGTTGCAGCGGACAGACGCGATAAGTCATAGGAAATTATATTACAGGCCAGGGGCCGCGCCGCTCTGTTCCGGGCCGCGGCCCAAAACTCACACAAGCCACACCGAAGCGCGCACCGCGGCAAAAACAGGCAGATCTGCGTCCGATGACACAGAAAGAAGCGTCTCTTTACCGCACGGTATGGCGCGATGCAGCAGCAGGACATCCCCCATCTCAAGCAGCGCGTATGATTTTGTATCCCCGTTTTCTACTGCGACACTGAGCTTCGGCACGATGCAGTAGAACAGCTCCCAGGCTTCCGTGGAAGAACCGCTGCGGAACAATGGTACGCATCGCGCATCGGATGTTACCGCATCAAGCGCCCCACAGCACTCGCCGCGTTTCGTCATGAGATTGAAGTCGGTACACCTGCCCTCGGATTTAGTGCTCCAATCACCCTCGAACTCTTCCTTCGAAAACGCCCCCATCTCAACCTCTCCGCGCCCCTCATGAATCAATCGGATCTTTCCGTCAAGGATCATAAGATGCCTGTGTATGCCGGGCAAAGGGGTGAACACGGATTCGTCCGCCTCAACGCGCGCAGTGCTGACACGCCACATAAAATTGCGAAGCCCGTAGTCGGAATCAGGCGGATATATCGCAAGCTGCGTCGTCGTTCCGCCACTCCACTCACTCGTCTTATGCTCGGCTTTGCGTATCGTCCTGAAATCCATCCTTGAATACATCTTCTCTGCCATGACGTTATCCCCCTGAAACCAAGCCCGATTTTAAAACGATGCGCAAAGTATAATCCCTGACGCGCACATATCAAAGCGCACTCTTACCATTTTTAACGGATAAAGTCAGACGCGCTGTTTTGAAAACGAGGCCCGCGGCGTCCGCAAACCGGCAAATTGTTCTCTTTGCTCTTTAGGACGTCTTGCCGGCGATGCTCAGATCTCGGCGCCCACTTCCTTTGAGCATCATCGGGATCGTACAGCACCGCAGGTTTTATTACGGACCTGCCGCATTCGGCGTTGATCGCGTCAACCGCATCTGCGGCATTTCTCTTCCTTTCGCACAACGACGAACCGGCACGCTCCTCAAACAAAGACATCTGCGCGGCACACGATATGTCAGACAGAGAGGAAAGGACAACCCCGCATTTCTTATACTTATATCCCGGGACATATATATCCCTTAGGATATCTTCCGCAGCCGATATAAAGTCGGCATCCCAAAATTTCGGCTCCGGAAATACCGCGTCCCTGCTTGCCGCGTAACATCCGCCTCTCATAAAACGACTGGTCTCTATATGTATCGACATCCTGCGCGCAGCCTGCCGCGACATCCGAAGCTGCCTGGCGGCGGCTGAGACAAAACACCGAAGCGGGGACAGCAGATCCTCATACGCGACAAGCGGGGACCCGAAACTGCGCGACACCCGCACAGATTTCGGATCGGAGCTTTCAGAAATAATAGGATACATTAGCCTGCCCTTAAGCTCCCACAAAGTATAAAGCGCCGCCGAATCAAAGACACTCCTGACCCACATCTCATCTTTACGCATAAAGTCGGCCGCTGTCAGAACCCCGTGATCCTCCAGACGTTTTGCGCGCGCGGCGCCTATCCCCCATATATCGCGGCATAAAAAACGCCCCATGAATCCGGCGTCATCGTACACGGATCTGTCAAGCCAAAATACCCCGCCGGTCTCTGCATGCTTCTTTGCGTGCTCCGACGCCAGCTTGCAGAGGGTTTTAGTCGGCGCTATGCCGATCGATACCGGTATGCGGCAGCTATCCCAAACAGCGTTCCGCAACGAGCGGCAATACGCCGCCGGGTCGCTTACAGAGGCGATTGCCATATTGAAAAAGCACTCGTCTATCGAATACACCTCAACTGCGTCGGAGTGCCTTTTGATGCAATCCATCACTTCGGCAGACACTTCACTATAAAAAGAGACGGAGGACGAGCGCACAGTGACTTTATTTGCCGCCAGGAAATCCCTCACCTTGAAATACGGGACGCCCATCCTGACGCCAAGCATCTTTGCCTCGTTTGAGCGTGAAATGACACATCCGTCGTTGCTGCTCAAGACTACGACCGGAACTCCGTCAAGCGACGAATCCGCTCTCCGCTCGCACGACACAAAAAAATTGTTGCAGTCAGCAAGCGCCATCATCCTGTCATGCATTGCACTACATGCCATAAGCGAATCACCCCATACTCACAGTATACTACAATATGCGGTGATCGCACACATCCTGATCATGGAAGGCAGCGGAGGATCAGCATCCGCCGCAGAGCGCTATTTGCCGCAGCCTCCCGGGTATTCCATATACTCCATGGTCCTGGCCGCAAGATCCCTGCCGTAAAACCTCGCCACAATGTGCAAAGCCATGTCTATCCCAGCTGAAATACCCCCCGACGTTATGATTTTGCCATTGTCCACGAAGCGTTGCGTATGGTCTATCACGGCGCGCGGCGCAAGTTTTTTGACATCGTCTATAGCCAACATATGGGTGGTGGCAGTAAGACCGTCAAGGAGGCCTAAAGCGGCCGGGATCCTGGCTCCTGAGCAAACCGTGGCAATTATCTTGGCAGCCCTTTGCGCGCCGTCGATCCACTCCATTACGTTTTGCTTCTTTATCTCGGCCTTTGTACCATCGCCGCCAGGGATCAGCAAAATATCTATATTCGGGTTATCACGGAAACTGCAGTCCGAAACGACCGTAAGTCCATTCACGGACCTGATATCACCGCCGTTCTCAGAGACAGTGAACACATTGAAGGCTTCACCGCCGCTTAGCTGCGACGCCGATGAAAAAACCTCATACGGCCCGGCGAAGTCAAGAAGCTCCGCATCGTCAAACAGATAGATACCAACGTTTTCCAACATGATCACTCTCTCTTATGCAAAATGATGATAACGTCAGGATTCGTATCCCGTACCGGTATAACTCAGTGCGATTTCACAGAGCACCATGACGCCTACCGGCAGGCACTCCTGCGAACACAATGATAAATGATAACAGGGACAGGTCCGGCAGAGTGGCTCACTTTTTCGTGATTGCATCTCACCTGACCGGCGCAGTTTCAGATCAGCAGTTACAGCCCCTATCGCTATGGTTATGCGCTATCAGACAATCTTCTTAAGTCCAGCTTCTCAGAAAGCAGCTCAAGGGCCTGCAATCCGGCGACGGAGTTTCCCTTTGCGTCAAGAGGCGGGGAAAAAACGCCGATCCCCATCTTACCGGGCGATACAGCCAGTATCCCGCCGCTAACACCGCTTTTGCCCGGTATTCCGACCCTTACGGCAAATTCGCCTGAACCGTTGTACAGGCCGCATGTCGACATCAGCCCAAGAACGGCAAAAACGGTTTTTTTCTTCAGGACGCGCCTTCCCGTCAATGGGGATATCCCTCCCGATGCCAGCAGCGCCCCTGTTTTCGCGAGGGATCTCACCGTGCACATGATGCTGCATTGACGAAAATACAGATCCAGAAATCCGTCAACGTCCCCCGGCAATGAACCGACGCTTTTCATGAAATGAGCGAGGGCCTTGTTCCTGTCCGCGGTAGAGCGTTCGGACTCATAAACTTTACCGTTGAACGATATTTTCTCTCCGGTCATAAGCTCGGCAAATCCGGCCATCTCGTCAAACGCGTCGGCTTTGAAGCTGCTTTGCAGCAAGGCGCATATGACGATCGCCCCAGCGTTCATAAACGGGTTTGCCGGTATCGGAGAGGACATCTCCAGTCGCATCAATGAATTGAATGAGTCAGCTGTAGGCTCCATGCCCACGTATTTGAACACTTTTCTGATACCGAGCTTTTCGATTGCAAACGACAAAGATATTATTTTCGATATTGACTGCATCGTAAAGTATTGGCCGACATCACCGGTTTCAACTGTACGATTGTCAACAGAAACGCAGCTTAAGGCGAAAAGTTCAGGTGACATAAGTGAAAGCTCAGGGATGTAATCCGCTACTTTCCCATGGCACCTTAATCCCATGGCCGATTCCCTGATGTCATCGAGCAAGGACTGAGTCAACTCTGTTCTTTGCATAACATCGGACCTCTGCTTTCTTTGTAGTTGACAAACATATAGGCTGGGCACAACTCCATATGAGCCATTTTAATCCATCGGCGTGGTTTTGCGGATGCGGGTCGGTGATTATCGCCACAATAAACAGAAGCGCCGCGGCATACGAAAAAACCGCCGCGCGCGCCCGGATGATGCTCTTTTCATATCTCATTCAAAACGATTATATAGTTCGCTCTCTCGTAATTAAAAAACTCTGTCAATGTTCAGCAATGAGCCAAGCAGCACTTCGGCCCCGCATATCACGTTCTCATCCGGCGTATACTCGTCCTTTGAGTGGCTTATGCCTCCTCGGCTAGGGACGAATATCATGGCCGCGGGGATCACGCGGGCAATAGGCGAAGTGTCGTGCGACGCCCCGCTTGGCATCACAACATTGCTCAAACCCATGGCGTCGGCGGTGCCGCGTATTATGTCTATCAGGCGTTCATCAAGTAAAACCGGCGACTTGCGGTCCGCCGCGTCTATCGTGACTAAGCAGGGTTTCTCCCGATGCGCTTCCGCTATCCTTTCAAATGCGCGTACAGCCCTGTCTATTGACTCGTCATATATGGACCTTATCTCAAGAGGAAAGCTTGTTTCTTCCGGCACGACGCTGACATGGCCCGGCAAGGCAGAGATTTTGCCTATGTTGCAGACCGTATCGGATATGCCGTCCATCCATTTAAACCAGTCATGAATAATATCCGCGGCTGCGCGAAGCGCGTCTTTTCTTTCCGGCATTGGTGTTGTACCGGCGTGGTTGGCGGATCCCCTCACTGTTATATTATGGCGGGATATCCCGACTATGCCTGACGGTATGCCTATTTCTATGCCGTTTCTTTCAAGATACGGCCCCTGCTCTATGTGAAGTTCCACAAACGCGGCATAGTTTTGCAAGTCGCCCTTGCTCGCTCTGATATCTGAATCATCGAGCCCCAGTCCCTTAAGGATATCTCTTTTGTAACCGTCGGGCAGAAGACCTGCGAACGCCCGGCTCCCGAATGTGCCCCCCAGCGGTTCTCCTTCTTCCGCGATAAACGCCACAGCCTCAATGCTATTTTCCGTCTTTATTCCGTTTTCTTTGATGACAGCAATGGCCTCAAGCGCGGAAATTATCCCTAAAGGGCCGTCGTATATGCCTCCGTTATACACCGAATCCAAATGTGATCCGGTGAGAATAGCTGATCTGTTTTTGCCCTCGAGCCTGCCAAATAAGTTGCCGACTCTGTCAACCCTGGTCTTGAGTCCTGCCGTCTCCATTTTTCCGCGCAGCCAATCCCTGGCTTCGTTGTATGCCTGGGTGTATGCCGCTCTTTTAAGCCCCTGCCCCTCTTCCCATCCGATCCTGCCCTGCGTTCGCAGGTTCTCGAGCAGGCGGTCTCTGTTTATCGATATTTTCATCTCACAGACACCTTGCGCCACATCGAATACCACACACCTTTCTCCGGGCCGTCCTGACATAACGAGTTTGAATTGTCAGGCAAGACATAGGATGTCACAAACTGCCGCAAACGCAATGTCAGCGTCTGAAGAGACACTTGCCATACCCGGGATCCGCGGTAACAGTTCCGCGGTCGAAGATTACCGTTCCGCGCAGTATCGTTTTGTGTATGACTCCATTAAGTTCCCAGCCATCGAACACTTTTGCCGTATCTTTAGCCATGGTCTGCATATTCTCGGCTTTGACGATAAACGGCGCGGCGGGGTCGCAAAGCACCATGTCCGCGTCGGATCCTATCTTTATCGCTCCTTTGCGCGGGTAAAGCCCATATGCCTTAGCGGGGTTCTCGGATATCAGTTCAACGGCCCTGAACAGAGATATTTTCTTTTCTGCGACAGCCTTCAGCATCAGCCCCATCCTGGTCTCAAGGCCCGGGAACCCGGCCGGGGCTAAAAATATATCGTGCCTGTTCCTTTCTTTTTCTTCCACGGTGTAAGGTGCATGGTCGCTTCCGACAGTGTCGATCGTTCCGTCCTTTATGTACTCCCACATCTGGTCTGCGCGGCGACGGTCCCTCAGTGCCGGGTTGCATTTGGCGTAGGCACCGTATTTGACCAGCGCGTCTTCCGTGAGATAAAGATATTGAGGGCATGTCTCTATGCATATGTCAACGCCGCGAGCTCTTGCGGCCTGTGCCGCCTTCACCGCCTCAGGCGTCGATATATGAACCAGGTATAAGGAGCATCCCACCGTTTCGGCTATTCTTATCAACCTGTCCACGGCAAGGACTTCCGCGATCATAGGGCGCGAAGCAGCGTGGTCAATCGGAGACATCCTGCCCTTGCTCCTAAGCTCTGCTATAAGACCTGCGACTATGTCGTTGTCCTCTCCGTGCGCCGCCATCGGCAGCCCTGTCTTTTTGACCTCCTCCATCACCTTGAGAAGCTCATAGCTGGTCTCGCATGTGAGTCCCATGAACTCCTTCTCCCGGCCTTCCGGGGCTGCGTGCAGAAATGTCTTGAAGCCGCACACGCCTGCTTCGGCCAAACGCCGGATCTGGTCCGTATGCTTGCCGCCCGCTGCTCCAAGAAAAGCGACGTCGACTATGGCCTGTTCCATCACCGCTTCTGTTCTGGGAGCCAATGTCTCGGGGCTATACTGCGGCGGCGTAGAGATCGGATGCTCGACTATGGTCGTCACGCCGCCTGCGGCGGCGGCTTTAGTCCCGGTCAGGAACGTCTCTCTGTGCGGGCTTCCGGGAAAGCGAATATGAACATGTGGGTCAACGCCGCCGGGCAAAATGTAAAGACCGCCGGCGTCTATCGTCTCTTTCGCGTCAGGAAGATCATCCCCGCATCCGAGAGAAGATATTATACCGTCCTTTACAGCTATCCATCCTTTTATAATGTCTTTTTCGATCACTATTTCAGCGTTCTTTATCAACAGATCGGTCATATTTTTTCCTCCGTCAACTAATAGCCGCGATGTTCATAGCGAGACAGGGACGACGTCCTTAACTGCCTCCCTGAGCGACGAGAGCCACTTCTCATGGTCTCTTTCAAAATCAAACCTGGTGCCGGCCACGCTGACTGCTGTCACAATGCCTTTTTTTTCGTTAAGCGACGGGACTGATACAGCAGCCGCGCCGGGATCTATTTCCTCTACAGAAAAACAATATCCCTGTTCCCTTATTGTACTTAGCTGTTCCCTTATCTTGGCGGGATCCGTAACCGTAAATGGCGTGAACGCCTCCAGTTTTTGCGAAAGGACCTTGTCCGCCAGCCACTTTGGGGCATAGGCCAGCAAAACCTTTCCGCTGGCGCCGGCGTGAAAGGCCTGTTCTTTCCCTACTACAGACGCTACGCGTACCAGGCTCTCCGACTCAACCTTATGAAGGCAAAACGCCCTGTCTATGTCTATGATGTTCAGGAAAGCGGTCTGTCCGCATTCCGCCGATATTTTCCTCAGTATCGGATCGAACTGTTTTACTATGTCGAGGTTCATCCTCCATTCGTTTGCAAAGGTGAGAAATTTGAGGCTGAGGCAGTAGCTTTTATCCTCGGCGTCCTGATAGGTCCAGCCGATAGACGTCAGGCTCTGGAGTATCCTGTGCACCGTGCTTTTGGTTATCCCTGTTTCCTCGGCAATTTTTCTTACGCTGTCCTTCTCTTTCGAGCCATCAAGGGATTCCAATATGTTGAAAACTGCGTCTATCGAATCAAGAGACCTTCTCACCTTAACCACTCCCACTCTTTATCTCATGAGATCCCGAACCTCAAAAAACGCGTCAATCCGCGAAGTGCCGCGTGCCGCACGAAGGGGCCGGATCATCCTTAAGCCACACTCCGTCATCAGGATCATCTATGACTTCTCCGGCAGCCACGCTCATCACCGCTTTAAATATCTTATCATAACCGGTACAGCGGCAAAGGTTGCCGGACAGTGCCTTTTTGACATCGTCGAGATCCGGGTGCGGGTTTCTGTCAAGCAATGCTTTAGAGGAAAGCAGCATGCCGGGCGTACAGTAACCGCACTGTATCGCGCCGTAGGCTATGAAAGCTTTCTGCAGAGGGTGGAGCGCCTCCTCTCCCCCAAGCCCCTCTATCGTCAGTATATCCTTGCCGTCGGCATCGGCGGCAAGCATCAGGCAGGAATTTACGGGCTTCCCGTCCACAAGGACAGTGCAGCTTCCGCACTCCCCGCTGTTACAGCCGCACTTTGTACCGGTAAGATGAAGGTCGCAGCGCAGAAAATCGAGCAGAGTCATGTTTGTGGCCACTTCCTTAACCATTGCCTTGCCGTTTAGGACAAAATTTATCTTTTTATTGAGCATCCTTCGCCACCTCAGCTTTACTTACAAAGTTCTTCAAGCAGCCTGCGCGCGGCTACTTTCAGCATATTTCGCCTGTACTCCGCCGACCCCCGCACATCGTCTATCGGCAAAGCGGCGGACGCCGCCAAATCGGCTACATGGTTTATATCGCAGCCGGCCCCCACGCTTTCCATCGCAAGCTCAGCATCTTTCGCCATTATGGGAGTAGGCGCCACGGACCCCATGGCTATGCGAACCCGCGAATACTTAGATCCCTCGCGCGATATTGAGATCGCCATATTGATCACGGCGATGTCCGCCGCTTTCCTCGGCCCCATTTTGAAAAAGGCCTGCTTCGTGAAATCAGGCATCTTAGGCAGACGAATCTCTTTAAGGATCTCTCCTTTTGCCAAGCAGTTCTTGCCCGGGCCGGTAAAGAATTCGGCCAGCATGACCTCTCTTTCCTCCCTGCCGTTAGTTATAACGGCAACGGCGTCCGATGCCAAAAGGCCCGGGACCGTGTCGGCACACGGGGATGAGTTGCAAAGATTGCCGCCTATCGTGCCCAAATTTCGCACCTGAGGGGTGCCAACGCTGTCTGCGCCGAGCGATACAGCTCTCCAACCATCGGATATCTTTCGCGACTCGGCTATATCGGATATCTTGACAAGTGAACCAATGACAACGCCTTCATCGGAACATCTTATCCCCTTAAGCTCTTTCAGTCCCTTCAAGTTAACTATTACATCCGGCTTCCTCACACCATGTTTTATCTGCACCACGAGATCGGTCCCGCCCGCTATCGCGCGCGCACCATCCGCAGCCAGAAGGTTGCATGCCTCAGATATGCTTTTAGGCTCGTAATAATCAAACTCTCTCATCGACCTATGCCTCCTTGTTCCGCAGCGCTTTCAGTATTTTCTCCGGAGTACATGGAAGGTCTGGGATCCGAACCCCGCAAGCGTCGTAAATTGCGTTTGCAATAGCCGGGGCGACAGGGTTAGTGACTCCCTCCCCAACCCCTTTGGCCCCGAGAGGACCTGTCGGTTCCCATGTCTCCTCAGTCATGACTTCGACAGGAGGCATATCCATGGACGTCAGGATCTTATAATCCCCAAACTGCGCGTTAAGAGGACGCCCCGTACTCTTATCAAAAACAGTATCCTCCATAAGAGCGAACCCGGATCCCATATGGACTCCTCCGACTATCTGCCCCTCAACGCTGTTCCTATTCAATATGGTGCCTGCGTCGGCCCCTGCGATCACCCGGACTATGTCCACCTTGCCTGTTTCCGTATCCACGTCAACTTCGGCGAATATGACGGTGAAGTGAGGAGGGCAGGCCTGAGGCCTGACAGTGGAAACAGCGCATATATTGCCCCATCCGCTTGAAATGCCTTTCAGCACGATTTCGCCCACAGTCTTATATCTGCCCGGATCCGCCACCAAGAACACCCTGCTGTCTGATATGTCTATATCTTCAAGCCCGCAGCCAAATATGCGCGCGCCCCACTCTATTATCTGCCTGCGAATATCCTCCGCGCATTTAACCACCGGTTGCCCGGCGCCGTACACGCCGCGGCTGGCGTGTGTGGCACCGTCAAAAATGGTGCAGTCCGTATCCCCGGCCTTTATATGGACATCCTCATAGCGCAAGCCTATTATCTCCGCCGTCATTGAGCAGTATGCGCTCATATTGCCTCCGCCGCAGTCAGCCGCCGCGTTTAATATAGTCACCGTACCATCCTCGTTCATCTTGAGGATGGCGCCGCTAACGTCTATTATGAATTTATTGGGCTTTTCAGAACCGCAGCCCGATGTGTGAAACCCTCTGGCAAGCCCTATCCCGCGCTTTATCCAAGGCTTGTCGGGATAAGGGGTCCGGCCTTTCCCGCGTCCCCTTTTCTCCCAGCCTATCGCATCTGCTCCCTTGTCTAGAAGAGCTATCGTGCCGTTTGAACGAATCGTGCTTATTACAGCGGGACCTTGTCCGTAGAATTTGTCACCGACGGAAAGCATATTTTTTTTGCGCAGCTCTATCGGATCGATGCCAAGCACTTCGGCCGCCTCATCCATCAGGCTTTCCATAGCCCATGTCGCCTGCGGGTTGCCGGCTCCTCGCATAGCGGAAAGAGGCGGAGTGTTAGTGTAAACCGATCTTCCCGACATGCGCAAATTAGGGCATTTATACATTGACAGAGTAAAACCGGCCGCGAGCATCATCTTCGACGAGCCGCTGAACGCGTAAGCGCCGGTATCGTCAGTCACGTCCGCGTGCAGCGCCGCCACAGTTCCATCCTTCTTAAACCCCATCTTCAGTTTAAGCAGCATGGGATGGCGTCCGCACGAAAGGAACATCTCCTCCCTGCTCTTCTCTCCCCTCACAGGTCTTCCTGTCCTAAGGGCCAAAAACGTGCAGATATTCTCTATAAACCCCGTGTGGATATGTGCGCCGAAACCTCCGCCTAAAAAGACTCTGTGACATGTAAGATTGGATACCGGTATCCCAAGGGAATACGCTATATTCATCCTCATGGCGTGTATCCCCTGTGATGTCGCCCAGATATCTACATGTCCGCTGCCGTCGGGGACACAGAGGACCGTTGTCCTCTCGATCGGCGCCGGGTTAGGTTTCGACGTCCTGTACTCCCTCTCAAGGATGACATCGGATTCATCAAAGCCCTTCTCTACATCACCTATCGAGATGTCGACGCTGTCAAAGACGTTCCCTTTAATGTCTACGGGATTATCTCCCTTAAGCGCCTCCTCATGTATGACAGGCGATCCGTCCGCAAGCGCGGAAGTGAAATCCAACGCTGCCGGAAGCACTTCATAATCCACCTTGATCTTATCCAGCGCCGCTTCCGCGGCCTCCGCGCTTTCTGCCACAACAGCCGCCACTCTGTCACCAACATGTCTTACGTGACGCTCCAGCAAGTAGCTGTCTTTGTACATTATCTCCGGCACATGCAGATACTGATGCATGCTGAGTATTTTGGGGACATCTTCATGAGTTATTACGTCCACCACGCCTGGGACCGCAAGAGCTTCACTCTTATCGATGTTTTTAACCACCGCGTTCGCGCAAGCGCTGCGCAAGATCTTGCAGTGCAGCATATCAGGCACATACAAGTCGCCCGTATATTTAAGCTTCCCCATAGCTTTAAGACGAGCCTCCTGTTTTTCCTGCCGCTTGCCGACTATCTGGAATTTTTTCAAAAAATCTCACTCCCATGTACTGACAGAATTGAACTGCTTTGGTGGAATCTCGGCCGATGATATTAGGGACAGATGTCCCACAAAAAGTCTAAACTTATCGCCCGGCTTTTGTCAAGTAGCATGTCAAGTATAAATTAACAGCGTTAACAGCTATTTCAATTGCATATACGGATAGGAACGTCTATTTTGCGATCTCGGCAAAACAAGCAGCATCCTAATGCAAGCCAGTTGCATAAATATTGCTGGTCGTATCGAAATATTTCGACAATAAATAATACCTTTTGCATATTTATTTTTTTCTATTGACAATTTCTCTAGTTTAGATATATGGTTATAGGGACAGATGTCCCTATAACTTAAACGGATTCTCGGCCGTTGGTTATGGCGAATAACACGATTAAAGGAGTGATTTGTATCATAATAATAAAATTAATAAACAAAACTACTTGATAACAATTTTAAGGTGTTTCGGACTGCTATCCCACTATGTAAAGGGAGCCCGCAGCGCTGTATCGGCTTTCCTCGCGCAGGCAGCAGGAAAATGCAAAACAAGCGTGCATGTATATAAACAAAGCGGCGGTGCAAGGAGACCGCTTTGTTTACCAACAGACATAGGCAAAGTATGAGGGGGTATGGTTTGTGTTTAAATTCATAGTATCCAGCGCTGTCGGCATATTTCTGTTTTTCGCCCCTGCATTTGACGGCAATGTACCTTTGGTTGCACTTGTGACGTTTTTAAAAAAATTGCTTGGCTCAACTGTCATTAACTACTTAGTCCTGCTTATTTGCTTCTCTTTGCTTGTAACTGTTTTCTTAGGTAAAGTGCTAAAGATAAAAAGTTTCGCGGAGTACCATAAAGAAGACGGCATAGGCAAGATAGTATTTTATGTCCTTGCGGTGATCTTTGCCGTAATGGTCATCACCAATAAAGGACCGGAGCAAATATTGAGCCCGAACATAGGAGGACTTTCAATGTCCCTGGCGGGTTCTGTAATGCTCACAGTGACGTTTGCCGGCTGGTTCGTGGTCATGATCTTAAAGTCTGGGATAGTAGAGTTCATCGGAGTTCTGATAGAGCCGATGATGCGTCCGGTCTTCAACCTCCCGGGCTGCGCAGCGGTCAACGGAATAGCTTCATTTGTGTCGGCTCCGGCTGTAGGCGTATTTATGACTGAGCAGCTGTACAAGGAGAAGAAATACACAAACAGAGAGGGGTTCGTTGTGCTTACCTGTTTCTCTGTCTGCAGCCTTGGCTTCTTCGGCGTGCTGGTCTCGCTTGGCGGCATCGAGCACCTGTACGCTCAGGTGGTTCTGACGTCTTTTGTAATTACATTCGTTCTAGCGGCAATCTGCGCTCGCATACCGCCGCTTTCGCTGAAAAAGGACGTCTATATAGACGGCACTGTGCAAACGCCGCAGGACCGCATCCCCCGCAAAATAGAACATAGGTTTGACGCCGCCGTCAAAGCAGGCATTGAACGCGCGAAAGAGCTGGATTTCAAGGTGTTTATGTGCACATTATGGAGCGCCGTTACGTTTACTCAGAAGATCGTGGCATATGTAGTCTCAATAGCGATAATAGCGCTGCTGCTGGCGGAACACACGCCTTTTTTTACATGGCTCGGGACGCCCATCATTCCGATACTTAAGCTGCTGCAGATGCCCAACGCCGTGGAGATTGCACCGGCCACTCTCGTTGGAATAGCAGAGATCGCGCTGCCTGTCATTATGATTTCAGGAAAGGGCGTTGCTGTTGAAAGCGTGTTTTTTATAACGGTGCTTTCGTCTGTACAGATAATTTTCTTTACAGAGAGCGCAAACGCGATGTTGGAAAGCGCAATACCGGTGACCGTGCTGGATTTGATCATATGTTTCTTTGTAAGGACGATAATCGCCATCCCGATTTTAGCTATAGTATGCCATTTGCTTTTCTAAGCGAAACGAAAGAAAGGAGTGCTTTTCAGTGAAGCAGTTAAGTTTGAAGGAGTACCTTGTTCCACGCTCTCTTAAGGAGGCTCTCTCCATCCTGGACGAATATTCTGGGAATATCGAGGTCATAGCCGGGGGAACGGACTTATTCGTCGACGAACACCCGGATCTGGACGCAATGCTGGACATAACAAAATCAGGGCTCGATTACATAAAGGTTGAAGGACGCTGCCTTGTGCTTGGCAGTTGCACGACCTACCGCGAATTAATTAAGTCATGTGAGGTCAAGAAGAACTTCAGAGCTCTTTGGGAGGCGTCAAACGTCTTAGCCGACATGACTGTAAGGAACATCGCGACCGTAGGCGGGAACATCTGTTCCGCAGTTCCTTCAGGAGATGCCATCCCGCCGATGCTTGCCTGCGGAGCAGATTTCATAATAGCCGGCAAAAACGGCGAACGCACTGTGAAAGCCTGGGATTTCTTTACGGGCCCGCGCAAGACCGCGCTTATGAGAAACGAACTGATAAAGGAATTTCGTATACCACTGCCTCTCGACAAGTTTGGAAGTTCCTTTGAAAAAGTGGCGAGGAATTCAGTTGATTTGGCGAACGCCAATGTTGCTGTATACGTCGAATGTGAGAACGACAACCGCATCAAAGACATAAGGATAGCGCTGGGTGCAGTGGCCCCGACAGCCGTCAGGGCAAAAGCGGCGGAAGACTGCGCGAGAGGAAAGACACCGAATGACGAGATGCTCGATAAATTATGCGCCGCGCTGCCGTCCGCCATATCACCGATAACGAACATCCGCAGCACGAAAGAGTACCGCACGAACGTTGTAAAAGTATTGGCGAAAAAAGCTTTTTTGAGGGCCTACGAATCTGCGTCGGCATAAACCAGTGCAAATCAGGAGGAAAAGTGAGATATGGAAAAAAAATACACCATCAATTTCACGCTGAACGGCAAAGAGCGTACTGTCGAAACAACAGCGGGCACCACAATGTCCGCGCTGCTTCGCGAAATACTGGGGAATACGGGGACAAAGGTAGGATGCGACATAGGCGACTGTGGAGCATGCACGATAATAATGAACGGCAGAGCGGTAAAATCGTGCATACTCCCGGCAATGAAGGCAGACGGCGCGGATATAGTGACCATAGAGGGGCTCGGGGGCAAGGATGGACTGCACCCGCTTCAGAAAAAATTCGTGGAGTATGCCGCTGTTCAGTGCGGCTATTGCACGCCTGGGATGATACTTGCAGCAAAAGCCTTTTTAGACGAAAACCCCAATCCCACGGAAGAGGAGGCGCGCATAGCCATCTCCGGCAACATTTGCAGGTGCACAGGCTATGTAAAGCCCGTGCTGGCGATCTTAAGCGCGGCAGAAGAAATGAGGGGGGGAAGCTACTAATGAATAGCAAGCCTGAAGCTAAAAGAATAGAGATACCGGCTCCGGCCTCCTGGAGGAAGCTCAACGTAGTAGGCAAAAGCATGCCGAAAGTAGATGTGATCAATAAGGTAACCGGGGCTGCCATATACACGTCCGACATATATCCGCCCGACATGCTCAAAGGGCACATAGTGCGCTCACGGCACACCCGGGCCAGGATAATCTCGATCGACAAAGAGGCTGCTATGAAAGTCCCTGACGTAGTGGACATAATAACCTGCTTTGACGTACCGGAGGTGCACTATTCTACGGCAGGCTATCCACGAGAAACGATACTCGGAGTATGTCCGAATGTCGACCCCCGGTTCATGGAGGACCGCACTCTGATGGAAAAAGAGGTACGCTACGAAGGCGAGATAGTCGCTCTTATTTTGGCTGAGAACGTACAAGCGGCGAGAGAGGCGGAGTCTCTGCTTAAGATAGAGTATGAAGTGCTGCCGCATGTTGCTGACACTAAATACGCTCTTTCCGAAGAGGCCCCGCTGATCCACGGCGGAACAGGAAAGAACGTCATCCAGACCGAGATGTCATATGGGGACATTGAGGAGGGATTCAAAAAATCCGATTTCATCTTTGAGGATTCTGTCTCTTTGCAGGGGCAGCAGCACACGTGCATGGAGACATCATGCTCGGTGGCGCAGATAGACCCGTCCGGCAAAGTGACGCTTTGGAGCACCACGCAGGTTCCGTTCCACATAAGAAGAAACGTACACGAAGTCCTTGGGATACCGATGAGTAAGATCCGCGTTATAAAACCAGCCATAGGCGGAGGTTTCGGAGAACGTCAAATGGTCCAGAACGAAATCCTGTGCGTTTACGCGGCCATGCGCACAAGACGAGCTGTTCGCATTGAGCTCACGCGCGAGGAAAACATAGCTTACACAACGCTGCGCCATCCGGCGGATATAACGCTTAAGACCGGCGTAGATAAGAACGGCAAGATACTCGCGTACCAGATGTACGTTCGCTCATGCGCCGGCGCTTACTCGGGACACAGCAATTACGTTACAAAAGCAATGTGTACGAAGAACCCTTATAAACTGGGCTCTATGTTTTTCCACGCCGACATCACGTTCACGAACAGGCCCGATTCGGGTGCATACAGGGGTTACGGCAACCCGCAGATGTGCTTTGCGCGTGAATATCATTTCGACCGCATCGCAAAAGAACTAGGCATGGATCCATCGGAATTCAGAAAACAAAATCTCGTGCAGGTAGGCGAATCCAACCCTGTCGCGCTTAAGTCGGACTGGGTGCTGCAGAGCAACGGACTGGAGGCGTGCATTGACGCCGGCAAGGAAGCGATTAAATGGAAAGAGCGCAGGCAACCCAACGGCAGCAAACGCTATGGCAAAGGGATGTCCGCAGCGCTGCACGTAACAGGCATCTCGGCTGAACCAGACTTCTCATCCGCTACCATCAAGCTCAACGAGGACGGCACTGTAAGCCTGATGATAGGTTCGCCGGATCTCGGACAGGGCTGCGATACAACGCATGCACAGGTATGCTCCGAGACATTAGGCATAAACCTTAAGGATGTAAACGTGATATCGGCGGATACCGACGTAACCTCGTTCGACGGCGGAAGCTATTCCTCGCGCCAAACGTTTGTGGCCGGCAACGCCATTATACTGGCCGCAAACAAGGTGAAGGAAAAGGTACTTAAGTACGCCTCAGAGATGACGCATCAGCAGCTTGGCAACCTCGACACATACGACGGATGGATCGTCCGTAAGGAAAACGGCAGAAGGATCGTTTCAATGGCGGACCTCGCATACTTCGCAGCCTACAAGGCGATCGAACCGATCCATATCTGCGAGAGCGCAAGCTATAACGCGCTCAACTGCCCGCCCGCGTTCGCGGCGCATTTCGCCGATGTTGAGGTCGATGTCGAGACCGGAGAGATCAAGATACTTAACTTCGTAGCCGCCCACGACGTGGGCAAGGCTATCAACCCGGATTTGGTAACAGCACAGGTAGAAGGAGCGATAGCCCAAGGGATAGGATATACTCTTACCGAGGACATGATCTACGACGAGAGGGCCAAACTGCTGAACAACAGCTTTACTGATTATAAGGTGCCGCGCTCTACGGATATGTGCCCGATCGAGGTCATTGTAGTCGAAGCATATGAGCCATCAGGCCCCTACGGAGCAAAGAGCGTCGGCGAAATGGCGGTGGCGCCTGTGGCGCCGGCCATAGCCAACGCTGTGTATGACGCGCTTGGCATAAGGATTAACTCGTTGCCGCTCACAAAAGAAAAAGTACTGGCCGCAATAAAAGAAAAAGAAGGAAAAACAAGTATCTGATTTAACACAAGATTCAAGCGGGGCCTGCTATGCCGGAAAGCAGGCCCTGTACCGAAAAGACGGGGGGATGAAAGTATGGGTCAAGATAAGCTCGCCATAGTCCGCGGCGGAGGAGATCTTGCCACAGGCGTGATATATCGCTTGTGGAGGGCAAGGTTTAACGTCCTCTGTCTTGAAGTGCCCAAACCTCTTGTGGTAAGGCGAACGGTCGCCGTGGCAGAGGCCGTTTTCGACGGCACATATAAAATAGAGGACATGACGGCCGTGAAGATAGACTCCCCGGCGGATTGGAAAGACAGGAGAAAGATCGCGGTACTTGTCGACCCGGAGGGCAGGTCCATAAGAGGGCTTTCCCCTCTGCTCGTCGTTGACGGCATGATGATGAAGCGCTACACGGGAACCTCAAAGGATATGGCGCCTTTAGTGCTTGCTCTTGGCCCAGGTTTCTCCGCTCCGGATCAGGTGCACGGCGTTATAGAGACTAAACGCGGACACTACCTCGGCAGACTCATAACTAACGGGACAGCCATACCGAACACAGGCGTCCCGGGAATGGAGATGGGCTATACGACGGAACGGCTTTTACGCGCGCCGTGCGACGGCTATGTAAAAGGCGTGCGCAGCATCGGTGACCATGTAGGTGCCGGCGACCTCGTGGCGACGATCGGAGAAAGCGAGATACGCGCACAGATAAGCGGGGTGCTGCGCGGCCTTATACACCCTAGCGTCGAGGTGAGCAAAGGGGTAAAGATAGGCGATGTTGACCCTCGCGACGTGAGGGAACACTGCTTCAGCATAACAGACAAGGCGCTGGCTATAGCCGGCGGAGTGCTTGAAGCGGTGCTGAGCTTCGGCATTGCGCAGTAACAGATGATATGACACACTGACCAAAAGGGGGTTGACTTGATGAAGATCCTGATAGTGAATGGAAGCCCTCATAAAAACGACTCCATGGGCTCAGCACTGGCACACCTGGCACAGGAGATAAAATTTTTATACAAAGAGTCGGCAGATGTCGACAAGTTTGACCTTGCGGCAAAGAAAATAAGCATCGGACACTGCGGATACTGCGGCAAGTGCAAAAGCATCAGCGGAGGGGAATGTATATTCAACAACGCGGCTTCGATGTTCATCAGAAAAATTTACATGGCGGACAGCGTGATCATCGGCACCCCAGTATACCAATGGGGCATCTCTTCCCAGCTTGAAGCCGCAATAAAAAAACTCTTCTCAGAAGCGGTTGAACTGGAAAAACGCAGGCGGACGCTGCTGTTCCTGGCACAAAACAGCTGCGCGCAAAACGATAGAACCTTGGTTAGTCTGCAGAGCTATTTCCGGTTCATATCAGAGCACCTCAAATGGGATTACTTAGGCTGTGAGATAATCCCCGCGCAAGAAGCCGCTTTAGCAGGCAAAAAAGCAGAAGCCGTGCTGGATAAATTACATCCTCAGCCGCGAGCCAAAAGACATTATGCGCTTGCCTGACGGGGCAAGGCGCTGAAACGGGAGCAGGCGGAATGACGTCCGAGTCAGCCCACCATCACAAGCCGTATCTCCTTCACCGCCTTATCGAGCATTGCTTTCCAGAAAAGACCCTCGTTCTCGTAAGCGAATCTCGTTCCTATCACGGAAAGTCCCGCGATGAGGTTATTGCTGCCGTCAAGGATGGCATATGAAATAGCGCCCGCGCCAGGGTCGATCTCCTCTACGCTGCTGCAATATCCGGCCCTTCGGATCTCAAACAGCGATTCGTTGAGGGCCTCGGGCGATGTGATGGTGAACGGCGTATATTTTATAAGAGGCATCGCCAGAACAGCCTTACGCACCGCCTCCGGCGCGTACGCGAGAAGGATCCTGCCGCTGCAGCCGGCATGCAACGGGCTCTCCCTGCCGACACGAGACGCTATACGGACCGCCTTCTCAGGCTCTATCTTATGTATACAAATCGCATGAAGCCCGTCGAGCACGTTAAGTATCACCGTTTGGTTACACTCTTCGGAGAGTTTCCGCATTATGTGGCCACATTGATGGATGAGTTCTTTACGGAGGCGGTCCTCACCGGTGTACGCGAGCAAACTAAGCCCATGCCGGTAGAGTTTACTCTTCTCATCGTAGCGGAGCCAGCCCCTCCCGACAAGCTTGGACAGTACGGGAAGCACATCCTCTTCCTCCGCCCCGCACTGCTCCGCGAGGTCACGCAGAGGCAATTCAAGCCTGTATCTGTACATAAGCTCTATTATTTTAGACATGACGCTTATAACATCCGTGGCAGCCACAGAAGCACCTCCAACTAAATTAAAGAGACAGAATCGCAACGCGGAATTAAAACCTATGCAATTTTACATCTTTAGGCTATTATTAGTAAAGGGACATGTGTCCCAAACGGAGGAATATTTATGCTTTTAGCAAAAGAACATCTTCTTTGGGGGCTTTTAGTCCTCAATTACGCGCTATGCAGCCTGCTGCGAGATTCCGCGATGGTCGTTCTCCCTCCTCTTATGGGCGCGCTGTCCCTGTCGGCTGCGTCAGTAGGTTTTATATCGGCAGTCTACCACTACTCTTACGGCAGCGTACAATCCCTCTTGGGGACCGCTTGCGACCGTTTTGGCGCAATTCGTCTTTGTGGGACAAGTCTGTTGATATGCGTGTGCGGAGTGGTGTTTTTCGCCGTAGGTACATCACCGTTAACACTGGCGCTCGGCAGGCTGCTGATGGGACTCGGAATGGGGCCGGCGTTTGCGGCTGTCCTGGTTTATCAGGCTCAAGCCTTCAGCGAGGAGGATTACCCTATCTATGCCGCACTGTCGACTATACTGAGCAATCTTGGCAACGTCGCTGCGATAAGCCCATTAGGAGCGGCTTTGGACGCCTTTGGCAAACAAACTGTGTTTTTAGCCATAGCGATATTCACTTTTATTCTGGCATTGGCAATGCTTGTGTCTTCATCTCTGTACGAAGGACATCGGAGGAGAAACAACGTGCCGCTTAAGATCTCCGAGCTGCTTTGGGGCGGTTTTTCCTGCGTATTCAAGAACAGGCTGCTTCTTTTTACAACACTGTTTTGGTGCGTGAGCATGGGACTGCAGCTTGCGTTTTTAGGTCTGTGGGGCGTTCCGTGGTATCAAACCGTGTGGGGACTCTCCTCCGCCCATGCAAGAAGATTTATGACCATTTCCGCGTTTTCCGTGATGTGCGGCGCTTTTACCGGCGGCGCTGTCGGCAGGAGGTTCAACGGCAACGGTTTCGCAGTGTTGGCGTCATATATTATGATGCTCGTGAGCTGGAGTGCTTTGATCGGGGCGACAGCGCTTAAGGCTTCCGTTTTCTGGGGAGCGGCCGCAGGCATGCTGATCGGTTTTTCCTCAGGCAACTGCAACGTGCTTTGCAGCAGTTACATCCGCGCCGTATCACCGTCAGGCAGGCTTGGCGCCGTGCTTGGATCAGTAAGTATGGCCATATTCGTCGCAGGGATAATATTCCAATGGGGTGCCGGCATTATAATGTCATGCGTTTTCAAAGGGATGGGTACGGCAATGGACGCGAGGGGATTTTTATATAGCTTCGGCTCTTTCGTTATGCTCTCTTATCTTTTCATACCGCAATTCATACGTGCCCAAGGTTTCAGAAAGGCCGACCGGGCCGCGCGTCGTTTTTAATGTTTAATACGCGCGGCCCTCATGCATATCTATAATTTTAAATTTACTGTTTCCGGGCGGCTGCTATCTCTTTTCTGTAGTCCGCCCACATCCTCTCACGCAGGGCCGGATCAAGGAACACTTCCAGCACCGCTCGGCCTAGGACCTTAGCGCCGACTTTAAGCGCCTTGTGCCCCTCCTCCGAAACCGTCGCCGCAGCGAACTCCCTCGTATGCGGCTCAATGTTTTTACCGGATGAGATATCAAGCTCAGGCTGCAGAGCGGGGCAGCGATATGTTACATCCCCTACGTCGGAGGAGCCCATGAATCCGTCGCATGGGACGACAGGAATACCGAACTCGCTAAATATATTTTCAACCATATCCTCAGCAGATTTATTGGGGAGCATATCCATGAAACTGGCCTCGAAATTACGCCAAGTCACATCGGTAGCCGTGGCCAAGGCTGCCCCTCTCGCGCAGTTCAGCACCTGATCGATTATTCTGTCAAGGTAGGCTCGCTTCGGCGCGCGGAAATAGAACCTGCCTACAGCGCGGTCAGGGACAATGTTAGGGGCCGCCCCGCCCTGGTGAACTATGCCGTGCATGCGCACATCGGGTTTCACATGCTGCCGCAGCATATCTATGGCATGAAAGAAAAGCTGAAGGCCGTTCAGCGCGTTGCGTCCTTCCCACGGAGCGGAGGCTGCATGAGATGTCTGCCCCGTGAAAGTGAACTCGAGCGCGTCCATTGCGAGCGAACGATAGCCAACGATCGTCCTGCCTCCGCAGCAATGGATCATTATCGCAAAGTCGCACCCGTCGAAGACTCCTTTTTTCGCCATCTCGACCTTGGCGCCGTTTGTCTCTTCGGCAGGCGTTCCAACCACTATGAGCTCGCCGTCAATCTCATCCAGAAGCGGCAAAAGCGCTATGCCGGCCAGCACCGACATAGAACCATGCAGGTTATGGCCGCATGCATGCCCTATCTCGGGCAGCGCGTCATATTCCACAAGCAGAGCAGCCTTCGCTCCGGCCACTCTCTTCCCTTTGGACGCAAGAAAGGCGGTAGGAACGCCAATATATGGGTACTCCACATTGAAGCCCGCGCTTTTCAGGACTTCTGCTATTTTACGGCTCGTTTCGAATTCCTCGCCCGATATCTCGGGATGCGCGGCAAAATCGTCGCTCATGGCTACGATTTCTGGCCAATGTTTTTCTATCTCAATGTCGAGCCTCTGTATAAGGCGTTCCTTGTCCGTTTCCATGGGACTGTCTCCTCCTTTTGTACTGCGATATTTCGAAAAGACGCACCGCCGAGGCATAGTTAAAGGCCGCCGCACCACCGCGGTCTGTCATGAGTCGTGCCTGTTCATAAGCCTGCCTTTTGGTCCGTCGAGTATTTCGTTGTTCCGCACCGCCGGTGTCCCGCCTAGGATCACCCATTCTATGCCGTCCGGCGGCAGCAGCTGCTCGGCAAAGGTGGCCCTGTCGGCAAGCCTGCGGGCGTCAAAGACAACGATGTCAGCGTCGGCTCCCGCTTCGATGCGGCCCTTGTTCAGCCATGTCATATCTGCGGGCAGCGATGTGCACTTACGAATGGCCTCAGGCCACGTAAACCCGTTGTCTTTAAGCATACGAAGGGCTCTTGGAAACGTCCCTGCTGCCCGCGGATGCCCCTGCTTATTGCGCAGCAACGAGTCGGAAGCCACGGCGCAATCGGGATGCGCGAGACACTGCTCCATCTCATCGGTCCTGATGACGTGCGCGATTATAAGGCAGTCGGGATCTTCTGCGCGAAGTTTTGCATAGAGATCGTCCTCGTCAAGCCACCTGCCGCGATACGGACCGCTTCCGACCTCAAGGGCCTCAAGCCCCTTGCCCCACCTTTTCTCAAAACCGGGGTCAAATATCGCCGAACCAAGCTTTGTGCAAAATGCGTCGTACGGATAGCAGTCGAACGTTACATCAGCGCCATCAGCCCTTGCTTTTTCAATATGCTCAAGAACCTCGGCAAGATGCCCGAATGCCGTCATGCTCGCCGTATGCGATATCTGAAAACGCATGGGCCTGTATTTACGGGCCAAGTCAAGGACTTCATCGGTCGCGGCCACAGCGAGAGGACCGTCGGAACGGATATGCACGGGAACCCATATTCGTTTGAAATCCTTAGCAACGTCAAGCAGCGCCTCTATCTCCTCAGTCGGCGTATTGGGCAGATATTCAAGGCCGAATGAAATGCCGAAAGAACCGCCGTCAAGCTCGCGGCGGAGCAGGCGTCTCATATCCTCAAGCTGCTTCCTCGACGCCGGCGCATATGTGTCCGTGGCCCCGACGGCTTCGCGAAGAGCGGTATGGCCTGTCAAATATCCTAAATTGAGCCACGGGTGACGGCGATAAGGCAGTATATCCTCCGCCAATGGACCTGTTCCGCAGTTGCCGGCTATCGCCGTTGTGACTCCCTGCCTAAGCAGCGCCTGTTCTACCGTATCGCCGTCGTCTCGTTCCTCATCGTGGATGTGAGAATCGACGAAACCCGGCGATACATAAAACCCAGCTGCATCAATTACTGTCTCCGCTTCAGGCTCATCATGGCAGAGGCTGGCTATCTTGCCGCCAGCCACAGCTATGTTAAGCTTTTCTTCTCTGCCATCGTCGGGGAAAAGCAAGGTCCCTCCGCGAATCAGAAGATTAAATTTATTCATCTTTATGTTTAGTTATATCCTATTGATACGGCGACAAAAATAAATATCATCTGTACTACCAGAAGGATACCAAAGAACGGTACAAAGTATTTCCACCAACGCTCGATCGGCACCTTGGCAAGTCCGCATATTACAGGACAGAGTGTTGTTGGCCAAAGGATGTTCGAGAAGCCGTCACCGAACTGGTATGCAAGTACAGCGACCTGGCGCTCAATACCCAGAAGGTCGGAAAGAGGCGCCATTATCGGCATTGTTGTTGCAGCCTGGCCGGAACCTGACGGGATAAAGAAGTTAATCAGGGTCTGAACAAAAAGCATTCCTTCTGCTGCAACCCATTTAGGCAGAGTGGCAAGGGGTGCGGCAAGACCGTATATGACGGTATCGATGATATTGCCTTCACGCATTACGACAAGAACACCGCGCGAGACTCCGACTATCGTTGCACCGAAGATTATATCCTTCCATGCCTCAATGTATATCTCGGCAATACGGCTTGGGCCGTATCCATTTGCAGCTCCGCAGGCAAATCCTGTAATAAGGAGCAAAGCGCACAGCTCGTTGAAATACCATCCCTTTTCAAGTACGCCCCACACAAGGAAGCACATGGAAATAAAAAGGATGAGGATCGTCAACTTGTTTTTGGCTGTCATCTTGGAATTTATAAGCTCATTATGGTCAAAGGCAAGGGCTCCCATATCGATACCCTTCATTATTGATTTGCTAGGGTCATTTTTGATTTTTTTCGCATAGCACATAGTCCATATGACACCCATCGTTACAAAAACAAACCATGAAACTATGCGGAGGCCCAAGCCTGAAAAAAGCGGGAGTTCTGCGAATTTCTGTGCAAGGCCTACCGTGAAAGGGTTCATGAATGCAGCTGCGAAACCCAGCCCGCATCCCATTGCTACCACCGACATGCCGACTATAGCATCATATCCCATTGCTATAGCCAACCCTACAAAGATAGGCACGAAGCCGAATGCTTCTTCGAACATGCCGAAAAATGTTGAGCATGTTGCAAAAAGATATATGAAAATAGGTATAATAAATCCTTCTTTGCCCTTTGTCTTGCGTAAAAGAGCTCCTATTGCCGAATTAAGCGCTCCGCTGACTATAATAAGATAGAAACATGCATAGGATATCATTATGAAGAAAACTATGTCAGCTGCATCGATAAGTCCCTTATAAACATCGATGAACATTGTGAAAATACCGACAGGCGTCTGGGTTACAAAATGGTAGGTTCCAGGATTTACTATCGAGCGTCCTGTACCCGGATCGACGACTCTGTCGTATACACCCGCGGGAACTATATAAGTTCCGATAGTCGCGAGCACTATAAGAAAGAAAAGAATAACAAAAGTGTGAGGTACCTTCATATGTTTTTTTTGAATTTGTCCTTCTGCGTTAGACATTTGCTTCACTCCATTCTTTTTTTTGCTTCTGGGACTGATAGTATCCTGTCCCGTTCAGTGGATACCATACTTAGCCGTTATACTGAAAAAATAATGTTCAGGCTGCCTTGATCACCTCCTGTTTATTTTGTTTGTGTTATGTATTTTATTATATGGATCATATTTTATATTTATTTTCAAAAAATAAATTATCAGTGATATTTACCATCCTCTTTTGCTAAGGAATTCACTTGTTACTTTATCGCGAAGCTCCTTATCAGTAAAAAACTTCAGAGCGGTAAAGGCCATTACTTTTGTTCCGGCTATGAGTCTTTCATGTCCAAGCTCGGAACGCGTCGCGGCCTCAAGCTCGGGCGTATGCAGCGGAACGGGTTTGTCAATTATAGAAAGAAGCGGCTGTATCGCCGGACAGCGCCAGCTTATATTGCCCATATCCGACGCACCGCCAAAAACCTCCTTCTTAGCGATATCAATTCCAACTTTTTCAAAGGCCTCTTCGACCGCTTTCTCAAGCGCGGTCAGCTCCAAAGAGTTATCAAAGCTCGTCTCGTTTTTCTCAAACGTCATCCTCGTCTCCGTTGCGGCGGCCGCGCCTTGCGCGCAGAGCTTCACCCTTTCGGTTATCTTCTCCAGGTCGCGTTTGTCAAGCGCCCTGAGCTCAAGCACTATGGACGTCTTGTCCGGCACTATATTGACCGCCTTCCCGCATTCCGTCATTATGCCATGCATCCTGACATCGGGCTTGACGTGCTGCCGCATCATGTCGAGCGCGTCAAAAAAAAGCCTGCCGCCGTTGAAGGCATTGCGCCCTTCCCACGGCGTGGCCGCGGCATGGGCGGCCGCTCCCTCAAACCTGATGTTCCATCCCTGAAGGGCCGGCGTCGTCATGGACACCATGCTCTTACCGGACCAGCAGTGTATCATCATCGCTAGGTCAACGTCGTCCATAACGCCCAAATCGGCAAGCCTGCACTTTGCTCCCCAGGTCTCCTCAGCCGGAGTGCATATCACAAGAAGCTCTCCGTCAAGAGATTCCATCGCTTTTGAAACGGCTGCGCCGGCTAAGACTGACATCGTGCCGCTTAAGTTATGCCCGCAGCCATGGCCTATCTCAGGCAGCGCGTCATTTTCGGCCAAAAGCGCGACGCGCGGCCGGCCAACGCCATATTTAGCCTTAAACGACGTCTCCATGCCGCAGTACGGCATCTCCGCCTCGAAGCCTTCGCGCTTGAGCCAGTCGCAAAAAAGACCGGTGGTCCTAAATTCCTTGCCGCTCAGTTCGGGATGCCTGGCTATATCGTCGCTCAGGTCAGCCGCTGTTTGCTTATGAGAATCTATATAATCACATGCGCGCAGGAAAAGTTCCTCAAAGTTCTTTTTGCTCATATAAGCAGCCTCCGATAATTTCTATATTTTCATGATGTATATCATATATCAAAATGCTATCTGCGATCTTGAGTTTCGCCAAGATTTAATGTTTTTTCTTTTCTGTTCGAAGAACGCCTCCGCCGCCCAAACACTGAACTCTTAACCGATGTTCTGATCCTGACGTTAAGTCTGTTTCCGAGCCGCTATTGAGTCAATCCGGTTCCGGCACAGACGGGTCTTGCCGTTAACATATCAAACATTGCATATGCTAACCCTATAACATCAAAAACCCATCAAAAACAAGCTGTGCAGCATACGAAAATAAACTCTTCAGGCAAGCGGTGCGGCAATCCGGCCCAAGACCTGGGACATGCCGCGATGAGTACAGAAAAGGCGACAAAAGCTCCTGAAGGAGCAAAAAAACGTAGCCGACCCCGTTTTTTCAATTTGATAAAATAAAAGCCGCTCTCTATTGGCGGCTGAGCGAGACCTCAGGCGGCATAATACCTCAGGCTGCCGGGCTGCTTTTATATTTATGGTCAGGCTCGGCTGTGTTAATTAGACCGCGCCTTCTTCAGCCGGCCTTCGCGCCGTTAGGCACAGGCCTTTCGGGCACCGCCAAAACCGGCGTGATGCCGTCCTGAAAACCTATGTCGAATAGCATGCCTTCTGACACCTCGCCGGCCATTTTCCTGGGTGGCAGATTCACCACGAAAAGAGCCTGCCTGCCTTCGATCTCACGAGGGTTTTCGCGCTCTTTCTTCATTCCGACAAGGATCTGCCTTTGGAAACTGCCGAAATCCACAGTGAGCTTAACGAGTTTATCGGACTTCGGCACGTCGTCGACCCGCAAGATCTCGCCAACTCGAACGTCGATCCTGTCAAGCACTTCCGTCGATATCGTCTCTTTAAGATCGTCCAGCAAAGAACCCCGCCTCCTCTTGCACACAGCAACTATATGCGAATAACTATAGTATAGGGCTGACAAGACAAAAGCGGCAAGTTGGTATGTGTGAAAAACATACGTGGCACCGCATTCGTATTTTTAGTAGAGATACGGCAGATTCTTTTCTCTCGCGCTTGGGATCCAGCGCGGGACCGGCGGCACTAATTTGTCCTGGGAAAGCACGGGCATTTGGATCAAATAAGGTCCTCTCGCGGCTATCGCGCGGGAGATGGTCTCCTCTATCCTTTGAGGATCGTCCAGCCTTTCCCCCGGTATTCCAAAACCTTCCGCTACTTTAACGTAATCCACCTGCGTGAAATCAGTCGCAAACTGCCGGGCCCTGTAGACGTGTTCTGTCTCGCCCTTTATCCATCCAAACGCGTTGTTGTTGAAAACTATTATTTTCACGTCAAGGCCAAGCCTCCTCACTGTCTCAAGCTCTCCGGCCACAAAGTGAAAGCTGCCGTCGCCGCACATCGCAAATACGGTATGGCCGGGGCATCCGACTGCCGCGCCTATCGCACCGGGCACAGAATAGCCCAGCGCACCCATTGAGTAGTTAGAGAGCAGCATCCGCCCCATTTTGCGCTGAAGAATGCACGAAGCTGAATAAATGCTCCCGACGCCGGCTTCCACAACTATCATGGACATGTCTGGCATTTTACCCTCGAGGGCCTTCATGAAACGGGCAGGGTGGATGGGCCTGTCTTCTGATTTTGAGGCATCTGCAATGCGGGAGTCCAGTTCGCGCATCGCAAATGCTATGTCGTCTGCGTTTTTGGCGCTGCCTGTAATACCCTGCTCTGCCACGCGATTTGCCATAAACTCGACAGTCGCCTTGGCATCGCCCACCAAACACACGTCTGCGTGATAGTTGTTGCCGACGGCCTCCCTGCTTATGTCTAGCTGAATCACCTTAGGGGCCTTACCCGGACACGAGGGAGGCATCTTCCACCCATCTGTGCCGGCAGAGTCTGTATTGGAGCCGACATAAAAGACAAGATCAGCGTCAAGCAGAAAGCGGTTTGAATAGCTGGTGCCGCCGCGCGCGCCTATCAATCGGATCGATAGAGGATGGTCCTCCGGGATGCATCCCTTGCCCGTCATAGTCGTGCCGACAGGAATATTCAAAAGTTGCGCAAGGTCCAAAACAGCCTGTCCTGCGCCTGAGACAAGCGCGCCCTGGCCGCATACTATAACCGGCCGGACAGCGGACGCCAGCAGCTCTATCGCCTCTTCGATTTTTTGAAGATCGGCCAGCGGCCTGTCCGACACCCACATACACCCGCAAGCGTCCGCATAAATATCAAAGACTTCGTCGCTGCTCTCGTAAACGTCAAGCGGCACTCTGATATGCACCGCGCCGGGCCTGCCGGACAGCGATATTCGAAAGGCGCGGCGTATTATGTGCGGGATATCGCGCACCCTGGTTATAATCAGGCTCTCTTTTGTGATGGCTTTATAGAGCGCCGTTTGATCAAAGCCCGACAGCATATTCCTGGTATCGCCGCCGCAAGGCACATCAGATGTGAAACATATTGTCGGAACAGAGCCCTTAAACGATTCAAGCACACCTGGCGCCGGATGCGCCGCGCCCGGACTTGGCGCCTCGCTCACACCAACCATCCCTGTCGCCTTTGCGTAAGCTTCAGCCATAAATGCCGCGTTGCGTTCGTCATGCGTTAAAACGTGCGTGATATCCGGAAAATCACTCCACTCACGGTAAAGCCCAAGGGTCGTCTCCCCGGGCAGACCAAAGACATGCCTCACACCGTGCAGCCTAAGCATCTCCAATATCAACCTGCCGCCGTTTACTTGCACAGACACCACTCTCCCCTCTGCTGCCTTATTGCGGCAAACATAAATCATATTGTTAAAAAAATAACAACATTATTCATCATTGACGCACCGTAATCATAGCGCCTCTATCGGCCGCGGTCAATACGGACAAAAACACAGCGCTCATGTAAAATTGTTACTGAAGCACAGAATTTGATTTGAATTTATCAGTGAGGAATGTTTATTTTGTCTATGAAAATGAAGAAGAAAAGGCTTTGCCCGATTAAAACACTTAGCGTGTGATCATTCCTGGTTTAAAATAAGCTTCTTTGCGTTTTTGATCACGGTATCCATATGCCTGGACATTTCCGCCGAGGCAAGCGCCGGACGTTTGGCCCTGATGGCCTCAAAAATTTTGACATGGGGCAGGTTCAGCGGAGTATTGTAAAGCTTGAAGGTCCCTATGAAGAAATTCTGCCATTGGTTGGAAAGCCCTATAAAATTATACAGTGTCGATAGCATCGGTACCTTAGCGCATTCAATGATCGCTTTATGAAAATTGGCGGACTCCTCTGTATAATCCCTGTTAAGCTCCATTTCTTCAAATTGCCTTTGAATGATCGCCCACAGTTTTTCGACATCATCAGCCGTTGCATTTTCAGCCGCTCTGAAAGCCGCCTCGACTTCGATCGCCCTTCTTGCTATGAGTACGTTAAGTATATACTCCCCCTTGTCCATTTTAAGGTTCCAGGTTAGCTCCTCAAGAGCCGAATAGAGCGCCCGCCTGGACGCAAGCTGCTTGAAACGCTCACGCCCGAGATCCGTCAGCACATGTCCCTGGTTGCCCATCTTCATTAGGAAACCTTTTCGCCGGTACGTGCGCAGCAGCCTGCCGACGCCGGCCTCGCTGATAGAGAGCCCGTGCCTGTCAAGTTCGTCACGCAGCATAACGGCACCTATCGGCATGTCCTCCGTAAGCATCCTGTTTAAAATAAAAAACTCTATATCGGGGTCGTCCGGCATTCGCGCTGCTTCCCTCCGCTCAACTTATACCTAGGCAAGCAGTATATAGTCATTTAAAACTCGGCGCAAGTTTTTACGCAAGGAGATTGCCTAAGCTACGCAGCGCATCATCGACTGCAGCGTGACACCCGCATTTTGATGTCTTTTGGCTTTCCATAATAGACCCACGATGTGACAAGGATATCTACGCCTGTTGCGGCATATTCGGCTGCGTTCGATGCGTTGATCCCCCCTGCGGCCGCAATTTTTACGGCGCTGTTGATTTCACGGGCTCTTTTCACGAAGCCAGTCAGATCATCGCACGCAAATCGTTCGCACTGCACGACATGCGCGCCCGCTTTGACGTACGATAGCGCTTCTTCCGCGGAGTCGGCTTCGACCGCTATCTTCTTCTCAGGCATCCTTTCCGCAATGACAGGGATCAAGCTCAAAAAATCGTCCGTAAAAACACGGTGTTCTTTAAAAACGAGGATCGAATCGGACAGCCCGAGTCTGTGCACGGACGCCCCGCCGGCAAGGGCGGCCTTGACCGAGAGCGCCTTTCCGCCGGGGAAATGTTTTCTTGTCACCGACACATGCACGGACGAATTGCGGCTTCTCGCGTTACTTAGCATCTCCGCGGTCCTCGTTGCTATGCCTGAACAATGTTCCATGATATTCTGCGCCTGTTTTATACATGCGTGTATGGCGGAGGCGCACCCGCGCACCCGCATGAATATTTCCCCTCCCTCCGCAAAGCTGCCGCTTGTGCGAAGCAGATCGGCATCGCAGCCCATCTTCAGGAATAAACGCGACGCCTCTTCCACCCCAGCGAGCACGCAGCCCTCTTTCGGATAACACTCAAGGATGCCGGGGACTGATTCTATCCCCATCGACATCACAGTAAGATCCATCATCGGCAGATCTTCGGCAATGAGCGCGTCAAGATAATCATCGGGTATATAGAACATATCAGGACTCCTTCATTCTTTGTAATTTTTCAAGCGCTATGAAAAACAACAGTCCAACCGCCGCAAGCAAAAAACAGAGCGTCTCTGCCTGCTCGAAATCTCCCCGTGAAACGCAGTTGAATATCTCCAATGATATCGTATTCGTACGGCCGGCGATATTGCCTCCTATCATCATTGTAATGCCGACTTCTCCTGCGGCTCGCGCTGTCCCCAGCAAAATCCCTGAAGCTATCGTCCTCCTGACAAGAGGGACCGTGACGAAGATAAACGTTCTGAAGAGAGAACAGCCCGTAACACGAGCCGCCTCTTCAAGCTTTAAGATTGCGTCGTCCTTCATAGCCGCTTCAAGCGGACGCACCATTATAGGCAGCCCCGCGATAAAAGCGGCAAGAAAAACACCGCATTGTGAGAAAACTATCCTAAACCCCGTATACTCTTCCAAATACCCTCCCACTCCCTCGCGCCCGAGCAGCCGAAGCAGGATATAACCTAGAGCAACAGGAGGGAAGACCATAGGCAGCGTCACAAAAAAAGAGGCCAGCCTCATAACGAAGCCGTCCGATCTGCTGATAGCGAACGCCAGCGGCACTCCTAACATGATAAACATCAATATGGCCGCAAAACAAGCCTTCAGAGAAAGATATATTGGATAAACAAGGGCCGGGTCGATAAAAGCGCTATCTTGCATCCCTCTGTCTACCAAACCCCATGTTTTTTAAGTATCTCTTTAGCGCGGGGGGTCGCAAGAAAATCAATGAAATGTCTGACGCCCGGCTTCGTGTTTTGACCTTTTACAACCGCGGCCACCATGTTAAGAGGCGGATAACCTTTCTCTATTTCAAGGAAACCTCCTATTTTCCCTTCTCCGGCCCTTGCGACGACACGATTGACGAACCCCGCGTCCATCTCACCCGATACTAAGTATGAAAATACCTGCGGCACGGTAGACACCTGGTATATCTTGCCGCGGATCTTATCTTCTATCCCTGACGACTTAAGGAAAGCGGCCGCGGCACGCCCGTATATCGCAGCCTTAGGGTCGGGATAACAGACAGATTTCACATCCTCGTAAAGCAGATCATATGGTGAAGAAAGTGAAAGCCCCTTGCGCCATGCAAGGACCAAAACGGTTTTGCCCAGAGGGACGCAGGAGCCGAACTTTACGGTGGTCTTAATCGAGTCAAGCGCGCCCTTGTCCGAAATTACGACGTTCGCTCCGCTCCCGGCTTCTATCTGGGCAAGCTGCTGACCTATGTTCCCGCCGTACATTTCCTGAACGTCATGTCCGGATGTTTCCTTATATGCGGAGCATAACTCTTTCACCATCTGCATGTAGCCTGCACCTGTGGTAACAGACACGCCGGCTGCAAAAGCGGGGGAAACTGCGACGGACAACGAGAGCAACAGAGCAAATATAACCTTTTTCATCTTCCTTGAAACCTCCCTGTTTTTCTATACGGCGAAAGGCCTTGCGCCGTTTTGATCAAAGACCGAGGCCGGGACATCATAGGAAACAAGCTTCCCGTCATCGATCAGCGCAACCATGTCGGCAAGCCTCCTGACCTCATGTACACTGTGAGTTATGTATATCATCGGGAAACAAAAGTTTTCAGGTATCAGTGCTATATAGCCCATGATCTCTTCCTTGAGGCCGCTGTCGAGCGAGGAAAGCGGTTCGTCCATTATCAAAAACGAAGAACACGCCAGAAGAGCGCGGCCTATGGCGACACGCTGAGCCTCGCCTCCGGACAATGTGTTAGTATGTCTCTCGGTAAGATCCCCTATACGCAGCAGCTCAACTACTTTCATAAATTCCGCCCTGCTTTTTCTCCCCCCAGGGAACCTGCCGAACGTCAGGTTTTCCCTTACCGTAAGATGCGGGAAAAGCCTGTGTTCCTGAAAAACATATCCTATGCCGCGCTTATCGGGCGGCATATGCACACCCCTTACGGTATCGTCATAAAGGAAGTCCGCAAACGCGATCCTTCCTATGTCGGGGCGCACCAGACCGGCAAGCATATTAGCAAGAGTTGTCTTACCCGCCCCGGATCGGCCAAAAAGAACCGTTATCATCGGTTTTTCGACAGTAAGGCATATATCAACGTTAAGACGGCCTAATTTCTTTTTCACGCTGATATCAAGCACCCGCATCACCAGCCTCAGATCAGTTAACGCAACTAAATTGCATTTTATACATACTGCGCCGTCAGGTCAAGGCAGGTTGTAAAAATGTAAAAGATAAAAACAAAGACATTCAATTTGTACTCACGCAGAATTAAGCAAGACGGTTGACATGAAAGCCGAAATCGGTATAATAGCTTACGTTGTCGCTGATGCGGTACGGCTTTTGCGGAGCGGGCGGATAGCTCAGCGGGAGAGCACCTGCCTTACACGCAGGGGGTCGTAGGTTCGAAACCTATTCCGCCCACCATATGACAACGGAAACTCGGAGCTGTAGCTCAATTGGTTAGAGCGCCGGCCTGTCACGCCGGAGGTCGCGGGTTCAAGTCCCGTCAGCTCCGCCATTTTTAAAACGCCACTGAGATGGCGGGATAGCTCAGTAGGTAGAGCAACGGACTGAAAATCCGTGTGTCCCCAGTTCAATTCTGGGTCCCGCCACCACTAATTAACAAAGCAGGCGGAAGTAGCTCAGGGGTAGAGCACAACCTTGCCAAGGTTGGGGTCGCGGGTCCAAATCCCGTCTTCCGCTCCAGTGATATCAACGGTTCGCAGCCTCAAGGCTTGCGAACTGTTTTTGTTTAAACGTAAGCGTCAAACGTGAAGTACCTGTCCAACATGGCGAGAGACAAATAAACTCCTAATAGCACCAAAGCTGAACTGAGGGGAGTTTATTTCATGTTTGATTGCAGAGGCAAAGAGATCTATCTGAT
>Ga0228536_1000129_pt1 | contig 191956 bp, 161 predicted proteins | sample SJ1Smetagenome_FD_168611 | JGI IMG/M metagenome (GOLD analysis project Ga0228536, IMG submission 168611) | Enriched culture of PCE-dechlorinating microbial communities from Ithaca, New York, USA - SJ1.S | ecosystem: Engineered > Modeled > Simulated communities (microbial... > Unclassified...
ATCATAGAGCAGCGTTCTGCCGAGGGAAGCCCTCTGGGCCATGCCGCCGGAGATCCGGCTCGGGTGCGCACGGCGGAAGGCGGTCAGACCGAGGCTCTCGATCAGAGCCGAGAGCGTTTCCTCGGTCGGCCTTTTCCCCATACTCCGGTACGAAAAGGCGATGTTCTCCTCCACCGTCAGCCACGGAAAAAGGCGCGGCTCCTGAAAGACAATCCCCGTCCTGAGCGGTGCGCCGCCCTCGCGAACACCCACCGTTCCTTCCGTGGGCTCTTCCAGCCCGGCGACGAGCCGCAGCAGCGTCGTCTTGCCGCAACCGCTCTTTCCGACGAAGACGGCGAACATCCCCGCAGGAATGGAGAGCGTGATGCCCTTCAGCGCGGGAAAGCGGCCTCCGTCGAACAGAAATTCCTTTCGGAGATTCCGGATGTCAAGGGCGTCCATGAACGTCGTCCTCCTGAAACGCCCACGGCGCTATCCGGCTGCTCACCTTCAGAACGAGAGCGTCGAGAAGACTCCCCAGGATACCGATGGCAAGGATGCCGACGATGACGGCATCCGAACGGGAGAGCATTTCCGCATCGTGGATCATGTAGCCGAGGCCCGATGCCGCCGCCACGAGTTCCGCGCCGATGAGGGCCCGGAAACCGAACCCGAGGGCAAGGCGCATTCCCGTGAGCACGTGGGGAAAGATCGACGGAAGAAGAATCGTGCGGAAAATCGCCCCCCGGGAGAGGCCGAAGGAGCGCCCCACCTCGATGAGCTTTCTGTCGCAGGCCGCGACGCCACCGAGCGTGTTCAGAAAAACCGGAAAGAAGGAGGCCAGGATGATCACGGCGATCTTGGACGCCTCGCCGATTCCCAGCCACAGGATGAGAAGCGGAATGAGCGCCAGCGGCGGCGTGTGTCGGAAGAAGTCCAGAATCGGAAGAAAAGGAGCGCATCCTCGCGGAAAGAGACCGAAGAACACCCCCAGAGGAAACCCAGCGGCAAAGGCGAGCCCCGTGCCGACGAGCACGCGCCCGAGACTGGCCTGAAGATGCCTGAAGAGCGTTCCGTTCAGCAGCAGCGTGAGAAACGTCTCGCCCACCGCCTGGGGAGAGGGGAGAAGAAACGCATTCCACCAGCCGAAGACGGAGCCTGTCTGCCACAGCAGAAGCAGAAGAAGAGAGGGCAGAAAAAACGAGAGGCGACGCACAAGAGGACCTCCTGAGTTAGCGTGCTCTAACTTAAACGAAGGCCAGCGTACGCGCTCCCCGGGTTTCTGTCAAGGCCCTTTTTTCACAACATCACCCGAACCAAGGAAGCGAACAGATCCTTGCTCACATCTTGGACACGGACACTTTCCAACCGTGAGACATCAAAGCCTTTTGACGTCTTTTTCCGAAATAATCATTGTTAATTTCTGACAGGACCAACATCGAGACACAAGAGACGCCTCCATTAGACACAACCCTAAAGGTTACCAGCGCCACCTGAAATAAATTAAATAATATTTAGATCAGCTTGTGATTGAGCCAATTTTTGGCTGACTTCCTGCAACACGGGGCTTAACATGCTCGCTTTACTGATCGCGTCTTGACGCAAGCATTGCAGTTCCTTCGCCCCAGCATTGAGGGTGATTTCTAACGTGTGTTTACGGGTCGCAAGTTTAACCCGCACCGCATTCTTATCGGCTTCGGTTACCGCAATTTTGGGATTAAAGACAAATCGTTGTTCACATGTTTTCCGCCAATCCACGACGGCTTTTGTTAATACTTTACCAAAGCCCTTCACCGAATTGACGTTTCTCCAAGTGACATCCGCTGCCGTTTCAATTCCGAACGACCTCAAGGCAGCTTTCTTGGCTGGCCCGACCCCTGAAATTACAGCGGTATCAAGAAAGTGGCGTTCCAAGAATTGATCTTTCTGTCTAGCTTCCGCCGTGGCATGGAGTTTGGCGATTTCGGCTTTCTCGCGTTCGGGCAATTGTGAATATTCGTCGCGAAGCCGCGCCAAGTCTTGTTTTTTCTTGGCGAATGCCTCCGGGCTGGCCTCTTTGCGGATTCGATCAACGATCTGACCGTATGCCTGTTGGGCCGCATCGCGGGCCGCTTGGCGTTTAGCGCGTTCGGCTTTGCGTCTGTCTCCCTCTCTACCACACGCTACCGCCCACGCCCACCCAGCCCCACCGAGCACAAACAAGTATGCCCACGGGATCAAGATCAAGAGTAACAAAGCGATACCGACTATCACAACCCGCCAGGGCGTAATGGTTCTTTTTTGCGTGATGTCAGGTGGTAACGGGGTCGGCGTAACCGCAATGGAGGCAATGCTCGGGATGGAGATTGCCGGTGGTGGCGAAACGGCTTCAATCGCTGCCCAGGCCCGCGTCAAGACAAAGCCAGTGATTCCGGTCGTGGTAACACCCACCTGAACATCGAGAAAATAAATAACCCCGTGATCTTCCAACGTACACCATGGACACCGGCCCAAATGGCCGGGATAGACATGCATGGATGTGGTGGCACAGAGCTTTAATTGGCCCCGTAAGCCGTCCAAGGCCACTACCCATTCTTGGGCCGTTGGGCGCTTCCGCGGCACCCCGTTTTCTGTAAACGCCAGGGTAAACATGGCTTGAATAGAATCGGGGATAATGCTTATTGGAATGGATTTTGGTGGCGGGTTAAAACCGCGTCGCTGCCCGTCGGGAGCATAGACATAGCTAAATGCTTGGATGTCCTTTTCCAAGGCTTCGCCCACATCGTTTCGGAGCGGTACTCCGGAATAAGGATGCCGCCCGCCAAACAACAAGTGGAAGATCAATAGCGCCAAACCAAAGTTGTCGTGATTGCTGGTCCGTCGCACGTGGCCAAATGACGCGATCCCTTGCAGTTCGGGCGGGGTAAAATGTGCCACGCCAACCTTACACAGATGCACTGTGCCATTGGCGTTAATCTGAAAAGAGTCGGTATCAATTAGGACCACCTTACTATCGGCACCGACCAGAACATTGCTTTGGTTGACGTCACCCAACACATGACCATGGCGGTGGATAGCCCAAAATGCCGCCGCCATGTTCCGAGCGGTCAAGAGCAGAAAACTCCACGTGGCTTGGGGATAGTTTTGCCGACGGTGGGCAGGGCTATACAGCATATGAATCGGCGCTCGGTCACTGATCTTGGGCATGAGAAACCCGACAACCGGCCCATTGGACGTCTCGTGCAGGGTTTCTTGGGGCCACGCCGCGTAACTTAGGAGTTCCTCATCGGCCGTCGTCGCCATAAAGCGTAGTTTGGCTTGCTTTGGCACATCCGGCTGGTGGTGCGCGTTGTATAACTTGGCGACCCAATGACGGTTCGTCGGTATTTCATGGACGGCACCCTCACCCCCCTTGCCGAGTTCCAGGCCAATTTCGATGGTTTTACCCGCGCCGGTGACGTAAGTTTTCGCCATGGCACATCTACTCGACCCAGCGGGCGAGGGCTAAGGTTTTATCGTCGTCGGTGCGCTCGTTCACCGCCGGACTTTGGAGGAACAGCGCCAATTTAGCTTGCAGATCATCCTCTTGCCCCGCCGTGGCCGCAGCCAAGCATGTAAAGAAGGGCATGAAGAATGGAGCGTGTGCGGTGTTGGCCGCCATATTCAGCGCCAACCGTTGGATGCCATCAGAGAAGACCGCAACTTTTTCGAGACGGGCAGATAAGGTCGCTACTGTCAGCACATCAATTGCGTTTTCGTCGGTGACAAAGTTTGTCATATTGGCATATTCCCCTACCATCGGGGCAATGGGAACCTCCAGCCCATTGCCGACATCTACCACGATCCCGCCATCGCCAATCTGCATGAGCAGCGCAGCGATGGGGGACGCCACTACTCCCAAGAAGGTACACGCGTAATCGCGGGCTCTTGCCCCCTGCTGATCCGCCACCGCATAGATTTTGGCCCGCACTGCTTGGATAAATTTCACAGCCCAATGATGATTCAGGGCAAATGCAACATCTTGGGCGTAGTGTTGACCCACAAATGCCGTGGCGGCTTCAATCGCCAGTTCCGCACCTGTCCCACCGTGGACCGCACTCCCAGCCCCATCGGCGACAAAGATCGTCAGGAGGGGCGACTTGGCCGGGATGGTTTCAACTTGGGCGAAGCAATCATCTTGGCACGCCGTACCGGTGGCCGTGTGGGAGGTGCCGACCGCCGAGGCGGCCACTACTCGCCACATCACACAGAAGCCCACCCGCGGGGCGATTCTAATGGCACTTCCGTACCTAGCGTCGAACGCGATACTGAGCGCAAGGAACTCGACAACCAACTAAACAGATCCCGGAACCGCAAGCCATCTAGCCGCAAAGGTTCACGCACGCTGATTTGCTGCAAGGTGTTCATGTTGGCACCTTGGACCCCAATCGCGAAAAAGGCGAACAACTTGGAGGCCTCGCCTTCCCGCACCGCGGCAGCAGCTGATTCCCATTCATCAGTCGGCCCGCCATCGGTAATAAGGAACACCCACGGACGGTAGTAGGAAATCCCATTGGCTTTGTATTCGTCTTTGCGCTGGCGAACCATATCCAACCCCTGTTTGATTGCGCTGCCCATCGGTGTATCACCTCGCGCCATCAGCGTCGGGGGGTAAAACGACTCTGCACCTTGAAAGGGCAAGGCAATCTGCACCGGTCCAAAGGTCACGATTCCGATTTCCACCCGTTTCATAGCCAAAGCGTCAGCTGCCAGTTCGTCTTTAAATGTGTTCAAACCAGCATTTAGCTCGACTATCGGCTGCCCTTGCATGGAGCCGGAAACATCCAACAGCAATAGGCAAGGGCAACGCGGTTCCGGGTTGTTGGCAAACTCAGTAGTTTCGAAGGAAACTTGCTCGATCATTACGACTCCCCCATTTTACGCCGCATAGTGATTGTTCAATATAATTAAAAATTAATTATTTGCGCATGCTTACAATCTTTAACATAGGGTAGGCACACCCGCATAAGAGACATGGAACCGCGCTCTGAAAAGATACCGGTTTGCTTGCGTTGTAAAGAACGATAAAAAAAGTCCCACTTATCACGGCATGCCATGTGGACCCACATGAGCTACCTCCCCTTTTTATACGCGCCCGTCGGATTGCATACTCCAGAAGGTGCCTTCTCGGTCCGTTGGCTTTCCTGTCGGGCGTGAATGCTTTGTGCATCCGGTTCAGCAGCGGATTTCGGCCTGTTCACTCAGTTTTACCTCTTCAAAATAACTCTTTGAGCAATCCTACCACAATCCCCCAATCATACGAAAGCCGATCTTTTTACCATTGCCATGTACACACAGGTAAAACAATAAGGTGCGATTGAAAATCGATTCTCTATGGAGTCGCGAGTTTTAACGACAAACGGGACAGGGGAGACATCTCCCCTGTCCCGTTTTCTCTACCAAGGCGTGGCATTTCCCCACCCCCTGGCATGTACTTTCGTCCTTCCCGCCCGGAAAAATGTCTCCGAAGGAGCCGGAAAAGAGCGGAGGCACCACCCTTTTTCCGGCTTCGGAACGTTATCGTGGCGTATATCCCCAAAACCGCACGGGCGGAGGCACCGATTCTCCCTTCCTCCCGCTCCGGAACTCCTCTCCGGGAAAAACGCTAGCGCATCGCCAGGGCTGCGCCGCGCTCGAAGGCCAGCAGGTTTACGTCCCTGGCCTTCGGCGGCACGAAGCGCGCCACCAGGTCCTTCCAGGCCGCGCCTTCAAGACCGAGAAGGCTCACGAGTGCCCCGAGGAGAACCATGTTCTGCGATCTCGGGCTTCCCAGCTCGTTCGCCACCTTCGCCGCCGGGGCGACCCGAAGGTTCTCCACCACGGCGGAGAGGCTCTTCACGACGTTTTCCGGATAGGTGGCCGCGCCGGTGAGAACCGGGACGGGATAGATCTCCCTCGGATCCAGCACGAGAATGCCGCCCTTCCGAAGCCAGGGAAACCACCGGAGCGCCTCCGCCTTCTCGAAGGCCACGAGGAGATCCGCCTCGCCGGGGCCGATGTTGGGAGCGTAGATCTTGCGCCCGTACTTGATCTGGGTGGAGACGCTGCCGCCGCGCTGGGCCATGCCGTGGATCTCGGACATTTTCACGTCGTATCCCAGGTCCACGAGCCCCTGGCTGAGAATCTTCGACGTGAGGATCGTTCCCTGACCGCCCACACCCACGAGAAGAATGTTCCGCTCTTCCCTGCCGCTCATCGCGCGCTCCCTCCCTTCCGGATCGCCCCGAAGGGGCACACCTGCATGCAGAGGCCGCATCCCGTGCAGAGCACGGGATCGTCGATGACGATCCGCCCCTCCTTGGAGGCGATGGCGGGGCAGCCAATCTTGATACATTGCCGGCACTGGCGGCACAGCTCTTGATCGACCTCGCACCACTGCCCCTCGAAGGATTTGGCCACGTCCTTGAGAAGCACGCAGGGACGGCGCGACACGATGACGAAGGGTCCCTGGGCGGCGATGGCCTCGTCCATGGCCGTTCCCGTCGCTGCAAGATCCAGGGGGTCCACCACGCGGATCCGCTCTTCCGGAAGTCCCGTGGCCTTGACGAGCGCCACCACGTCCACGGGAACCACCTCGTTGCCCATGAGGTCCCGGGCTGTCCCCGGCGTTTCCTGGTGCCCCGTCATGGCGGTGATGCGGTTGTCGAGGATGCAGCAGCAGACGTTGGCCCCCAGGTGCACCGCGTCCACAAGGCCCGGAATGCCCGAGTGAAAGAAGGTGGAATCCCCCAGGATGGCGAAGACTTTTCTTGCGTCGCCGCTTTGGGTGAGGGCTCTCGAAAAGCCGATGGAGGAGGAGAAGGAAGACCCCATGCAGATGGAATAGTCGAATCCCTCCAGGGGCGGATTGACCCCAAGGCCGTAACAGCCGATGTCCCCGACGCCCACCACGGATTTTTTCCGTCTGCCCAGGGCCGTGTAGAAGCCGCGATGGGGACAGCCCGCGCAGAGCACGGGCGGGCGGGGCGGGGCGACGGGAAGCGCGGGAGCATCTTCTTTTTGCCCGGCCGGAGATGGCTGGGGCAGAAAGGCGGCACGGAGAATGCCCGCGTCGAGTTCGCCGCAGAGGGGGACCAGTTCCTTGCCAATGCAGTCGAATCCGAGGAGTCGGACCTTCGCCTCCAGGTAGGGTTCTCCCTCCTCGATGACGTAAAGCCGCGACACCGAGCGGGCGAAGGTGCGGATCAGCTTCGACGGCAGGGGGAAGGTGAGCCCCAGCTTGAGATAGCTCGCTCCGTCACCGAAAACCTCCCGGGCATGCTGGTAGGCGATGCCGCTGGTGATGATCCCCACTTCCCGGGAGGCGCCCCATTCGATGCGGTTGAGAGGCGACGTGTTCGCGTATTCCTCCAGGGCGAGGAGTTTTTCCTCCACAAGGCGATGCCGCACCCGGGCCACGGTGGGCAGCAGGGCGAACTTGCCCGTATTGCGCACGTAGGGCTTCATCGCCGGATCCCGGGGAACTCCGGGCACGACGAGACTCTTGGAATGGCACACCCGGGTGGTCATGCGGAAGAGCACCGGCGTGTCGAAGGCCTCGCTCAGGTCGAAGGCGGCACGGATGTACGTGCGGCACTCTTCGCTGTCCGAGGGTTCCACCATGGCCACCTTGGCCAGGGGGGCGTAGAGGCGATTGTCCTGTTCGTTCTGGGAGCTGTGGCATCCGGGATCGTCGGCGCTCACCACCACGAGCCCTCCGTTCACCCCCGCGTACCCCATGGAGAGCAGCGGGTCCGCCGCCACGTTGAGCCCCACGTGCTTCATGGCCGCCAGCGCCCGGGCGCCGCCGATGCTCGCCCCCAGGGCGATCTCCAGAGCCACCTTTTCGTTGCTTCCCCACTGGCACCACACGTTTTCGTACCGGGCCAGGTTCTCCAGAATCTCCGTGCTCGGCGTCCCCGGATAGGCCGCCGCAACGGCGCATCCCGCTTCAAAGGCGCCTCTCGCCACCGCTTCGTCGCCGCTCAACAGAACAGGCTTCATGATGCCCTCCTCTCCTCCCTTCCGAACAGGCACGCCGCGGCACCGTTTCGCTCCTGCCCCGCGGCTCCATACGCACGTGCAAAGGGATGCACCACCGGCACAAAAAAGCCGGCCCTGCGCAACTGGTCTTACCAGTTAGACAGGACCAGCCTACAAAAAACCGCGAGGCGTGTCAAGACGATACGCCTTGCTCTGGAGCAAAACAGGGGAGCCTGTCCTTCCGGAAACGGAACAGGGAGACGGGACAGAAAAAACGGCATCCCCGATCAGGATCCTGAAGCAGGCTCCCGCATCAGGTGCGTCGGCCTTGCGGGATCGGGGTCAAGGGGCGAGATCGAGGGCCATGCAGACGCTCGACAGGGGGCAGGCACGGGAGAGCGCCGACGACGCGAGAAGCGCCGCAGGAATCTCCTTCCGCTCCACGGAGCGGAAACCCCAGCGGGGGAAATAGGTCGCTGCGGTCTCGGTGAGGAGATACACGGCGCGGCAGCGGTGCTCCCGAGCGGCCTCCAAGGCGCGGTTCACCAGCGTCGCGCCGACGCCTCCCTTTCTTCGGGAGGGCACCACCGCGAGAGAACGAAGCAGGGCGTCGCCGCCCGAATCGACGCCGCCCGCCGCGGCGGGAGCGAACTCCAACCCCACGATACCGACGAGCACCCCCGCCGGAGACAGGGCGACGAAGAATGTCTCCAGATGTTCCGCAACGCCCTCCTCGGGCAAGTCGCTTTGCCGCAGCAGCGCAAGGATGTCCGGCAGATCCCGGGATGTGGCCTGTCTGAGGAGAATGTCTCCGCAGACACCCTCCGGATCAAAAGCCTCTCCGGGTGTTTTCGCGCCGGAGGCACCGCACGAGCAGGAGGTACCGCAGCAGCGCGACGCCGCTTCGTCCGTCTCCGCCTTGTCCGTTCCTTTTCGCGCAGTTACGAGAGCGCTTCCGGCAGCGCCGTCCACCATGGGGAGTTCCTCCGGGGAGAGGTCCGGAAACAGCTCCCGGGCCTCCTCGGGCGAGAAGGAATAGACCTTCGTGACCCGCACGTCCCCGTCGTCGAATCCGGCGCGGCGAATTTTGCGCTCGAACTCCTCCGCGGAAAGCGCCCCGGCGATGCACCCCGTCCAGGCGGCGACGCTCCGGTGCACCGCCGGAGGAAGAGCGCGGAGAAGCACCACGTCGGAGATGGCAACACGCCCGCCTCTCCGGAGCACCCGGAACACTTCGGCCAGCACGCGGTCCTTGTCCGGGGAAAGGTTCACCACGCAGTTGGAGATAACCAGATCGACGCTCTCGTCGGGGAGCGGAATCTCCTCCATATGCCCCTTCAGAAAGGTGACGTTCTCCAGCCCGGCTCTGCGCCGGTTCCGCTCCGCCTCGGAGAGCATCTCCTCCGTCATGTCCAGACCGTACACCCGTCCCGTCGGTCCCACCTTGACCGCCGCGAGCAGCACATCCAGCCCCGCCCCGCTCCCCAGATCGAGCACGGTCTCCCCGGGCCGCAGCGACGCAATGGCCGTGGGATTGCCGCATCCGAAGGTGGGAATCTCCATATTCTGCAACAGGTCGGGGAGATCCTCCGGAAAATAGTTTCCTCCGGTGATGGCGTCGCACCCGCTTCCGGAACCGGTGCCGCAGCCGTCCCTTCCGCCGCAGCACGCATGTCCGTTTCTGGCCGAAATGGCCGCCGCATATTTCTTTCGCACGTCCTCCCGAATGTCACTCATGATCACACATCGCCTCCTCGCGTGGTCTTCCTCATGTAGGCTCTTTCTCATGCTGGCGTCCTCGCATGCGCACAGATTGCCGCAATGCCGACGCCCTCCGTTCCTCTGGCCGTTCTTCGTGCGCAGGACGAAACGTTTTTCCCGAGAGGGTGACAGGGAGACGGAGGTGCCCGCCACGCACGAAGAAAGAGCTACCTGCATTCTCGGGAAGCGGCGTTTTCCAGCGCCGCCGCCAGCAGCTCAAGCCCGGAGAAAACCTTTTGCCGCTCCTCCTCTGCGAGGGTGCAGAGAGCCGAACCGAGCCACTCGTCCATGTTCCGCTCCACGCCACCCACCAGCGCCTCGCCTTGCCGGGAGAGCGAAAGCGTCACATACCGGCGATCCTCCGGCGACGCCTCCCGCACAAGCAATCCATCGTTCACCAGTCCATCCACCAGGCGGCTCACGGTGCTGCGATCCAGCAACAGCCGTTCCGCCAGCTCGGACAGGGATAACCCCGGAGAACCCGCAACTTCCAGCAGTGCATGACACTGGGCGAGGCTCACGCCACAACACCGAGCCTCCTCACGATCCAGCACGCCCAGAAGACGCAGGAGCTGCCGCAGATCCCTCCGAAGTCGTCGCACATCCTCCGTACCCACCGGACATCCCCTCTCTCGAAAACGATTCTTCCCGTGTTCGCCTCGTGGGAGCGCCATCGTCTTTTTCCCGCTCCGCTTTTCTCCAAGGCGAGTGTATTCATTGCATGTTACACCAGATGCACATTCATACTATTACTGGTGGTCTCTTTCTGTTTTTGCAGCGCACACTTTTTTCGCTCGACAGTGACAAAAGCGACCTGCACAGGAAGAGGCTTTCAAAGCGAGAGTGTCATGTATGCGTACCCGCAGACAATACTTCCGAAATACACGAAGAGAACATAGAAGAGCATCGCTCGCAGCCGGATAAAGGTGGCCATTCCCATGATGACCAGTACCCCTGTGGCCTTGCCGGCAATGAGAAAAGCGAGCATAGCTCCCTGCGAAGCTCCGGCATCGACCAGAGTTCTCATCAGAGGAAGCGCGGAAGAGGAATTGATGTACAAAGGCAATCCCAACGTCGCCGCAAGAGGCACAGACCAGCCTTGTTCGTTTCCCAGGATCGTGCGAACCCATCCGGTGGGAATGAACAACTCCGCGGCTTTACCCACGGCGATGAAGATCACGAAATAAAGCAGAATTTTCTTCACGCCGATCTCGTAGAGCTGCACGATAAAACGGTCGATTTTTGCCCTCACCAGAAAACGCCGCATCGACTCGAAAGACGAGACGAGAACCGCCGCGTTCGCTCCGAAACCGCCGCATCCGCACCCGACGGCGCACGGATCATTCGTTTTCTCCTGCTCCGGAGCGGCACAACAGGCAGAAATCACTCTCTGCGGCATAGGGGGAAGCCCCTTGGTGAAACGCCCGAAGGAGCGGTACTGCTCCTGAAAAAAAGACGTCCGTGTTTCCAGGAGGGCCGCTATCCACCCGGCAGAGAGACCGAGAACAAGAGAAGAGAGGAGCATTCCAAGGGCGAATTTTCTACCCAGAAATGCCGTCTCGAAGAGAAACTCCGACGGACTTGCGAGAGGCGAGGAGACGAGAAAGGCCATGACGGGCCCCCATGGCATCGCCGAAGCGAACATGGCGATAAGGACAGCCATTGTGCCGCAAGCACACAGAGGAGTAAGGCTTCCGAAGGCCACCGTGACGGGAATCGACAGACCCGCACGCCGTTTGAGAAATGCCCGGGCTTTTTCCGCATCCAGGTAAACATTGATTCCGACTGCCAACAGCGTTCCCAGCAAAAGGATGTGCCAGTCGGCCCGTAAATATCCCCCGATCGCTCCCGCCACTTCCCGCAAAAAAGAAAGCGTTGTCGTCATCATTTCCGATTCCCCCTCCGAAGATCATCCGTTCGCTACGAACGAGTTTCAATGGAGGAATCCTAGCACTATTACTTGTTTTTTGCAACTATTGCTATAGGCACTTTTTTCAGGCATGCCTCGGCGAAGCTCTGCGCTTCGAGAACACGTACGGAGAAAATCTCGAAAATCCAAAGAAGCAACGAGAGGAGGACATAAGAGGGGATACAGACGGACTAAAGACAACGCAGAAGAACGCAGGAAACACTATGCAAGCGCACCACAGGACACGGAACGAGGCACCTTGATACAGCAACGGCAAGGCATGCTCTTCGTCGATGCGTGTCTCCAAAAATTCCATGCCACATAAAACCAGCTTCCCTGAAGATTGCCCCGGGCCGGCATTCTTCCACCATGTTCTGGCATGCAGCAATTTCCAGGATGGCTGGTATTCAAGGTCTCATATTCCTCTCTGGCGTCCAGGCACACAGTACTTTCCGCCCCAGTCTCCCACCTGCCCACAACCAGTGGCACCGCCTCTCTTTCTCTTTTCGGAACGGCCCCGCGCGTTTGCCCGGAATCAGTTCCCGAGGATCCGGGCCGCCACGGCGCGGTATTCCTCCCGGCGGTCCCTGTGCACTCCCGTCCACCAGGGGCGCCGCTGCTCCACGTTCTCCACGACGCGGTTCGCCCGCGGCAGCACGCCCAAAACGCCGTACCGCTCCTGCACGGTCTCGGTGAGTTCCCGGTGGGTGGTAATGCGTCGGTCGAACAGGGTCACCACCACGTCAAAGCGGTTTTCAAGCTCCGGTTTCGTGGCGGCGACGAAGGAGGCCACCGCTTCGATGCCCGAGAGGGCGAAGGAGCTGGGATTCACGGGAACGAGAACCCGGTCTGCGGCGAGAAGTGCCGCCTGAGCCCAGCGTGAGAGGGAGGGAGGCGTGTCCACGAGGATCAGGTCGTGCTCCTTCCGCACAAGGGCGACGGCCTCGCTCAGGGCCTTGAGGCGGAACTCCCGCTCGTAGAGTTTGCCTGTGGAGACGATGAGAGAAAGGCGCCCGTCACCGTCCCACCAGGAGGGCACGACGGCGCGTTCCACGGTACCGGCGGGGAACTGGAGCACATCCGCCACCGTGGCGGGCACCTTTTCCACGGCACCGAGCGCAGCGGACATGTTCCCCTGGGGATCCATGTCCACGCAGAGCACCCGCTTTCCCGAGCGAGCCGCTTCTTCGGCGAGAATGGCCGCCAGCACGGTTTTTCCCACCCCACCCTTGTTGTTTACGACGACCAGAACGCTCACGTCGCTTCTCCCCTCCTTCTGCCACTCCGACGAGCACCGTTTCCGTCTCGGGGATTTCTGCCGGCATGCCGCTTCACATTCGCTCCATTGTACCGCACAAGAGCCGGGGACACGCTCGCCCGAGCGTCAGAAAAGCTTGCCGCCGATCTTCGCCTCCGCCGCGGGAGTGATGAAGGTGGCCTCGCCGCTCTCCGCCTTGGGGTACTGCACTCCCAGGATGAGCACCTCCGACAGGGTCTCCCCCACTCTGCGGGGCTCGAAATTGAGCACCCCAAGAACAAGTTTTCCCTTCAGCTCCTCCGGCGCATGCTGGGTAAAACGCCCCACGCTGGTGCGCACCCCGAACTTGCCGAAATCGACGGTGAGTTTGTAGGCCTTCTTCGGCGACGAGGGCTCCTCCTCCACGGCCAACACTCGTCCGAGGCGTATTTCCAGAAGGTCGAAGGTGGATTCCTTGTCCACCCGGGGTTTCGTCTGTTCCGGCATGTGGCACGCTCCTTTCCGGTGATCCCGGCAGTTTCGACAGTTCCGGCGCCTTTTTCGCCCGGTTCGATCAGTCGCTCTTCTTCCAGCGCTTCAGCTCGGGCATGACCTGCGTCATGAGGGAACGGGCCTGCGCCTCGGGCATGATGCCATGCTCGTTCATGATGGTCACGCATTTGTCGATCATCTGCTCCATCGAGATGTCCGGTTCGGTGAAAACCCCACCCGCATAGCACCAACAACAGTAGTCGTTGATGCGGAACCCCGACGCGGCGGTACCGAAATCCTCGGGCTTCTCCAGCGGCATGCCGCAACTCTGGCAGAACGGCCCTTTGGACATTGCCTCGCTCATGACAGATCCCTCCTTCGGAATGACCGGATGCAACAGGCGCTGCATTTCCTGCATTGTAGCAGAGGAAGGAGTCCCGTCCAGAGCCACGTTGTCCGCCCGCAAAGGCACGTCTTCGCTTTTCTCCGAAAAAAGGGGGGTGCGCAACGGTGTTTTTTCGCTACAATCAAACTATTCGAAGGAGAGCGTTCATTTTTTCGGTTCTGCGCCGGTTTGTTCGAAAGGGTTCGCCCGGGCTTTTCGTCCCCGGAGCCACCGACGCGGGCACCCGAGGTCGACGACGGTTTCTGCATCACGGAATGCACACTCCCGGAACAAGAAGAGGCACCCGAACCTTCTCCGGGTTTCTATAAGGAAGCCTTTGCGGGAGACGGGCGGAGGAAGAGCGAGGACATACGCAAGAGGACGGAAAAAGACCGGAACTGCGGAACGCGAGTTGGAAAGGAGCGCGAACGGAGAATGGAAAACGGAAACGGATCGAGAGGAATCGCCGCGAAAGTCGTTCCCGACATGACGGAGGTGCTGCGGGCATGGCGCGGCCTTCAAGGAAAGGTGCACACCACTCCCTTTGAGCACTCTCCTTTTCTGAGCGATCGCTCCGGGGCGGAGGTTTTCGTCAAATGGGAAAATCTCCAGCGCTGCCGCTCCTTCAAGATACGGGGAGCGCTGAACCGGATGATGAACCTCACGACTTCGGAGCGCGCCGCGGGAGTCGTCACCGCGTCGAGCGGCAATCATGCCCAGGGCGTGGCCACGGCAGCCCGGATGCTTGGGGTGCAGGCCCTGATCTACGTACCCGAGACCTGCCCGGAGGTGAAACAGGAGGCCATCCGCCGCATCGGCGGCGACTTCGTGACGCTCCGGCGTTTCGGCCGCCTTTACGACGACACCGAGGCGGAGGCGCTGCGGGTCTGTCGGGAGGAGGAGAGGATCTTCGTCTCCGCCTACGAGGACCGCTACGTGGTGGCCGGGCAGGGAACGGTGGGCGTCGAGATGTTCCTCGCCGAACCGGACCTGGAGGACATCGTCTGTCCTCTCAGCGGCGGCGGGCTTCTCGGCGGCATCACCGTCGCGGCGGGAGCGCTCGCACCGAAAGCCCGCCTCTGGGGTGCCCATGCAGCGGCCAATCCCTCGTGGCCCGAGGCGTTCCGTGCGGGCAAAGTGGTTCCCGTGGAGGAGCTGGATTCTCTGGCGGACGCCCTCGGCGGCGCGGCGTCGAAGCATCTCTTTCCCTTTCTGCGGGAACGCCTCACCGGCCTCGATGCCGTTTCGGAGCGGGAGCTCGGGGAGGCCATCGCCTTTGTCCACCGGACGCACCACCAGGTGATCGAGGGTGGCGCCGCCACGTCGGTGGCGGCACTCCTCTCGGGGCGCCTTCCCCTCGAAGGACGCAAGGTGGGAGTGGTCATCTCCGGCGGCAACATCGACGAAGGACGTCTGCTCCGTCTCCTCTCCCCGGGCGCGTAAAATCCCTTGTCCGGAACACACAAAAGCGGAAGGGGCCCCCATCGGGGTGCCTCTTCCGCTTCTTCTCTTGCTCTTTTTTCTTTTTTCGGCTCCGCATACGCCGGACGGCACCCGGCCGGACAGCGTTCCTTGTTCCGGTCCGGCTCATTCCAAAACGCACGGACTCCAGTTCTCCCGACCGTGTTCCGTCTTCGGAGAGCCCGTCGGCTTCACCTTCGGCGGAGCGAAAGGGCCACCACCCCCGCAAGGACGATGAGCAACGGCGACACTCCGGGAGAAAGCGCTCCCACGGCACAGCCGCCTCCGCCCGAGCCCGGCGCCTTTTCCTCGTGGGCATATTCCAGGGGGGGCACCTCCAGAACATTGCCGTCCGCGAAGGTGACCCGCAGAGGAAGATATCCCGGATTGTGCGCCGTGTAGGTGGTTCGGCCGTCCGCGTGGAGATAGGCCGCCGCGGAGGCATGATCGGCACCGAGGCTCTTGTGCAGGGACGAGCCGTGCTTCAGGTTGGTGTCGATCCACCAGTACATCGCTCCGCGAGAGGTATCCTGGAGGATGAGCGTGCTGTAGTCCGGCGCGGGAACCTCCCACTGCATTTTCCACGAATCCAGCGGAGACACCCCGTTCGCGTCGGCGGTGATGAGCGCCTGCGCCTCCGGAGCGTATTTCGAGGTCAGCGCCTTGTACATGAAGAGCTTGTCCAGGTTGCTCGGCGGAGTGACCCCGGCGCCCAGTGCGCCGTAGTCGTTCTGGTAGCCATCCACCATCGTGTCCGCCACGGAGGAGCTTCCGAAACCAAGATAGAGCGATGACCCCGTGAAGGGAAGCCACTGAATGCCGTATTTCAAGAGCGTCTTGTTGCCGAAATCCGTCTGGAAGGTCATCTCGCTCTGATTGACCTGGGAGACGATGGACGCTTTGTAGGGCAGGGGAACGTGGTCCGTCTTTTCCGCATACTGACGGAAGCTCAGATACGGGCGGAAGGCCGCGTCGTCGGTGACACCGAACCAGTACAGTTCCGCCGCCAGCACCTCCGAGGCGAACATGTAGGCGGCCCATGTCTCGAGATCGCCGTTTCCGCCGCTTTGAGGATAGTCGAGCTGCGCCCAGAGGAGAAGAGCCGCCCAGGCCTGAATGGCCTCGGAGGAGGATTCCTGCTGTCCCCCCTGGTTCCCCCGGGAGGAACCGCTCGCCCAGGAATGCCCGGCATAAGGGCTGAAGCTGCGGAGGAAAGGAAAGTCCGGATCCGTGCCCGTTCCCGTGCGGCTGGTGCCTGCGATGTCCCTGATGAGCAACCGGAGCATGGGCGCGTAGGTCTCCGCGAAATTCGTGTTGTCGGGATCGTCCGGATGGGTTTTTTCCCAGCGGGCCAGTTCCGTGGCGGTCTTGACGAAATAGCCGTAGTGAAAGTGATGGTCGTTCAGTTGGCTGTCCGCGGCGAACCCGTCGTCGGGACAGGGAATGAGCGTCCCCCAGCGGCTGTCGTAGTAGAACACGTGTTCCGCCGCCGTCTTGGGCGTCCCGTCCTCATGGTCCGCCCGAAGGCGGTCGGCCAGGAATCCCGAGACGGTCCGATAGATCTCCTTCGCGGTCTGGTCCACCGAGGCGGGCTCCGAGGCGGCTTCCCGGATCATCTCCGCGACGGGGAGCAGCATGGCGAGGCGGTGCATCTCCTGGGCACCGAAATAGCTCCCCTGCTTGCTGAAATCTCCGTGCTGGGTCTCAAGGGCCTGCCGCAGGTATCCCGCCATACGGTCCGCCTTGGCCTGGCCGGGATCTCCGTCGAGAACGGCGGGAAGACAGGGGGGCACTTCCAGATGGTTCTCGAAGGATGCTCCGGAGGCCATGAGCATGGGTCCCTTGAGCGACGGCCAGTACCACCCCTGATTCCAGGAGGAGGCGGAGGTTGAACTCAGGGACGCATCCAGAATGGTCACCTGGGACTGCCCCAGATAGTGGTGGGGATACATGGCCCGGATCGGGACGTCCGCGGCGACCGATTCGCCACCCACGGCAGCGGTGGTGTAGCTGAAGGCGACCTTCACGTCCGCGCCGTCGGCGTCGTGCCGGTAGGTCGGCGTTGCCTTCGTGTCCGTCACCTTGGCGAAGGCCCGCTCCGCGAAGAAGGCCAGCAGCTTGCGGACCTCCTCCTCATCGGGCTTGTCGAAGAACGTCTTTCCCCACGGATAGGGCAGCACCGCCACGGCGTAGTATCTTCCGTCCGAGCAGGTCACCCTCGCGCCTCCCGTCTGGTGCTGCTGGTCGTTCGCGAGCGACCAGGTGGTTTCCTTAGGCCCGAAGAAGGCGTAGACCACATAGGTCTTGTAGGGAGCGGGATCTCCGTAGGCGACTTCGTTGATCAGCGCGAAGGCGTCGGAGGAAATGGTCTGGTCCTTCACGTCACCCATGCCGAGAGTGACGCTGTTTCCCTCCAGGGGCACCACGGTTCCCGTGTTCCAGGTCCGGATGTTCACCTGCGGACTTCCCGACTCGGTCTCCACCAGCAGAAAGGGAGAGCCGTTGCCTGCGGTGACGTGAAGCGTTTCCTTCGAAGGCGCTTCCATGGTGAAGGCGACGAACCAGTCGCTCCACCCCGTCACCTTCACCGCACTGAAGGCGGCGTCACTCCACCCGGAGGCAGTGGAGCCGAGATAGAGATCCTGGTCGACAAAACCGTTGAAGTACGGCGAGATGCCCTCGTTGCCGGATCCTCCCACCACTTCCTGCATGAACCCGGCTCCGGCGGTGAGCGTGCCGTCCTTGACGCCCGCCCTGCGGCTGTCGGGGATGTTGAGGGAGACCATCAAGCCTCCCTTCTGGGGTTGCATCACGAGAGGATCACTGAAAACCTGCCAGGTGAGCCCCGTCATCGAAGGATTGGGCGCCTCGTCGGGAAGCTCTCCCTTCGTCACGGTGTTCACCCAGGCAAGGGGCGTCCACCAGTCGTTCGTGGGCACCTTTCTCGCGTCACCGGCGGCGAGCGCCACATTGGGGGCGGGAACCGGGGGGTTCAGGGCGATCTGTCCACCCGGAACCGCAACCGGCGCCGGGATAGAGGTGGTGTAGCTGCCGCCGCTGTCGCTCCCGGGGTGAACGATATCCGCCACCGCGCCTCCCGTCCAGAACGCCGCTACCCAAAGCAACACCAAGACGCCGCGGAAACATCGCCGCATTGTGGAGCTTTCCATGGGCTCACTCCCCTTCGGATGCGTTTCCCGTTCTTTGACACTGCAACACAAAGCGATGATAAACCTTACCAGCGTGTCAACGTCAAGAGATGTGAAAAAACCCTCACAAAAACATCCGAAATCCGTTTCCCGCTCTTTTCCTCCTCCAGATAGATCCAACTGCGGCACATCGCCCCTGCGGAAATTTTCCCTGTGAGCAACAAGACCTTCCCGGCCCGGCGTTTCTTCCGGGGCTGCTTCCGGGATGGCGGCAAGCGTGTCACTTTTCCGCTCCTCCACGGCCGCGCCCGTGAAGGGCGCATGTGGAGAATCGCCCCCGTGCCGCTGAAATTGCTATACTCTCAGGGAGAGGGTCCGCCGGAGCAGGGAGACGTTTTCGCCATGGGCCATCCGGAGACTGGAGAAAGCCCGTTTCGAATCCGGCTTTCAGGCATGAGACACGCATCGCGCCGTCAGGCCCGAAAGCACAGAACGGCTCGGGGAAATGCCGCCGCGCCCGCGGCGGAAAACGGTTCATTTCAAGGGAGGAATGCTCCATGCACATCGCCGAGTTCGGTGTGGAAGAGTGGATGAACGCCTACGAGACCAGGGCGCGCCACAACGTGGCGGAAACCTGCGTGGAATCGCTCACGGTGAAGGAACTGCTGACGCTGGTGGGAAATCGGGAGGAGCACCTTGCCGCGCTGGAGCGGACCCATCTCACCTACGGGGACATTCCGGGATCGGAGCGGCTTCGGGGAGCCATCTCCTCCCTCTATCGGGGCAGGACCGCCGAGGACGTGCTCGTCACCGGCGGCGGCATCGCCGCGAACTTCCTTGCCCTCTGGAGCCTCACGGAGCCGGGGGACCACGTGGTGGCTCTGCTCCCCACCTACCAACAGCTCTACTCGCTTCCCGAGTCCTTCGGCGCACAGGTCACCCGCCTCTTCGCCCGGGCGGAGAACTCCTTTCTGCCCGACCTCGACGCCCTGCGGAAAGCCGTCTCGGACAAAACGAAACTGATCGTGCTGAACTACCCCAACAACCCCACGGGCGCGAAGCTCGACGAAGCCCTGATGAAGGAGATCGTTGCCATCGCGGACCGTTGTGGCGCATGGATTCTCTGCGATGAAATCTACCGGGGACTCGAACACGACGCCCCCTACGGCACCCCTTCCTTCGTCGATCTCTACGACCGGGCCGTCAGCACGGGAAGCGTCTCCAAGGTCTATTCTCTCGCGGGGCTCCGCACGGGGTGGCTCACGGGTCCCAGGGACTTTCTCCGAACCTGTTTCCAGCACAGGGATTACACCACCATATCCTGCGGCCGTCTCGACGACTACCTCGCGACGCTGGCGCTGGAGCACCGTGCGGTCATCCTGGAGCGTAACCTTCCCTTGGTGCGCACCAACGCGGCACTCCTCGCCGACTGGGTCGCCGCGGAACCCCGCGTCTCCTGCCTGCCGCCGAAGGCGGGAACCACCGCCCTGCTCCGGCTGGACATCCCCGTGTCCTCCGAGGAATTCTGCCGTCGTCTCCTGGAGGAGGCGGGGGCGCTCCTCGTTCCCGGAGAGTGCTTCGAGATCCCGTACACCGCACGCATCGGCTTCGCCCCGAAGACGGAGACCCTCCGGGACGGCGTGGGCGCCCTCTCGGGCTTCCTGAAGCGACTCTGAGCGGCATCGGAGCTCAGACGATCCGGTCGGAGGGGCGCAGGCGCCACACGGCGGACGGATACTGTGTGGAGAGCGACAGACAGTCCCGGCGTCTCTCGGCCGAAGCCGGAACGACAGCCGGGCTTCCTCCGCAAAAAGCGACGTGCCGACAGACGACAAGGGGATGCCCGAAGGCACCCCCTTGTCCGGCACAGGGAAGGATGGTTTCAACGTCGTCCTGCGTACCCTTCCTTATCGATACAGCGGCATCCGATGCGTCAGCGACAGCTTCGACCCGCTTCCCCGCTTTTCTCGAGCCGGAGCCGGATTTCACGGAGGAACTCCTCGGATCCGACGATTTTCTTGGAGGGATGCGTGCTCAGAATTCCCAGATCCCTGGTCATCACGCCTTCCTCTATGGTCCTGAGGGAACTCTTCTCCAGCCGATTCGCGAACGTCGCAAGGTCGGCCAACCCATCCAGTTCACCCCGCTTGCGAAGGGCTCCCGTCCAGGCAAACAGCGTCGCCATGGGGTTGGTTGAGGTGGGATTGCCCTTCAGGTGCTCGTAGTAGTGGCGCGTCACGGTTCCGTGCGCCGCTTCGTATTCGTATTTGCCGTCGGGGGAGACGAGCACCGAGCTCATCATGGCAAGGCTTCCGAAAGCGGAGGCAACCATGTCGGACATGACATCGCCGTCGTAGTTCTTGCATGCCCAGATGAACCCTCCCTCGGAGCGGACGGCCCGCGCGACGGCGTCATCGATGAGCGTGTAGAAATAGTCGATCCGGCTCGCCTCGAACTTTTCCCTGTACTCACTCTCGAAAATCTCCGCGAAGATGTCCTTGAAACGGTGATCGTATTTCTTGGAGATCGTGTCCTTCGTGGAAAACCAGAGATCCTGCCTCATGTCCAGGGCAAAACGGAAGCAGGCCCTGGCGAAGTTGGCGATGGATTCGTCCAGGTTGTGCATGCCGAGAAGCACGCCCGAGCCCTCGAAATCATGGATGACGAGCCGTGTCTCTCCACCTTTCCCGTCGGTGAAGACCAGCTCGGCCCGCCCCTTGCCGGGGATATACATCTCCACGTCTCTGTAGATGTCGCCGTAGGCGTGCCGGGCGAGGATGATCGGCTTCTTCCAGGTTCTCACGAAGGGATCAATGCAGTCGACCAGGATGGGAACGCGGAAGACTGTGCCGTCCAGGATCGCACGGATCGTGCCGTTGGGGCTCTTCCACATCTCCTTCAACTTGTATTCCTCGACGCGCTGCGCGTTGGGCGTGACGGTGGCACACTTCACCGCAACCCCGAGTCTCCGCGTGGCATGCGCGGCGGCAGCGGTCACCTCGTCGTTCGTCTCGTTCCGATGCTCCAGCCCGAGGTCGTAGTATTCGGTCCTGAGGTCCACGTATGGTTCGATCAGCGTCTGTTTGAGCATTTTCCAGATGATCCGGGTCATTTCGTCCCCGTCCATCTCCACCAGCGGCGTCGTCATTCGAATCTTCGTCGTCATTTGAATCGCTCCCGTTCCCTCAGACAGATTCTTGCGTGGTTCAGCGCACCACCCGCCCGCAGCAGCTCTTTTTCCAGCGGCAGGAGCGGGAGACGGATCCTGTACATCTCGTTCCGCGTTTCGTTCCGGACCAAAAGAACCCCCGCCTCCACGGCGGCGTACAATCCCTCCGCGGAGAGGAAATCCCCCTGTTCGATCCGGTCGTAGTCACTCTCTTCGTCGAAGACCAGAGGGACGATGCCCATGTTGATCAGGTTCTTGCGGTGAATTCTCGCGTAGGACTTGGCGAGAACCGCCCGGATCCCCAGGTGCCGGGGCGCGAGAGCCGCGTGCTCCCGGCTCGATCCCTGACCGTAGTTGCATCCCCCCACGACGAGCCCGCCCCCGGCAGCCACGGCCCGGTCGTAAAAGGTCTCGTCCACCGTGGCGAAGCAGAACCTGGAAATGGCGGGAACATTGGAGCGGTAGGGCATGACCTTGGCACCGGCGGGCATGATGTGGTCCGTGGTGATGTTGTCTCCCACCTTCAGGAGAACCTCTCCCCTCACGGTCTCCGCAAGGGGAGGGAAGGGAGGCAGCGACCTGATGTTCGGGCCGCGGCGGATCTCGATCCCCGATCCGTCCGCTGGCGGCACCAGAATCATCCGGTCGTCGATGTGGAACCGGGACGGAACCGGGACGGAGATGGGGTTCCCGAGCGTCCTCGGATCGGTGAGCCTGCCCGTGAGCGCCGAGGCTGCGGCGGTCTCCACGCTCGCGAGAAACACCTTCGCGTCCTTCGTTCCGCTCCGGCCCTCGAAATTACGGTTACTCGTGCGGAGCGACGTACCCCCCGAGCAGGGGGACTGGCCGATGCCGATGCACGGACCGCAGGCACTCTCCAGAATGCGTGCCCCCGCCGCGATGAGATCCGCCAGTGCGCCGCTCTGGGCGACCATGTGCAGAACCTGACGACTTCCGGGGGCCACCACGAGGCTGGTGTTCTCCGCCACGAGTTTTCCCTTCAGGATCGCCGCGGCACGGGACAGGTCCACGTAGGACGAGTTGGTGCAGCTGCCGATGAAAACCTGGTTCAGAGGCAGTCCCGCCGCTTCGCGCACGGGAACGACGTTGTCGGGAAAATGAGGGAGCGCCACGAGAGGTTCGAGCGTCGAAAGATCGATTTCCAGGACTTCGTCGTACGTCGCATCATCGTCCGCCTGGAGGGGAACGAAGACATCGCCGCGCCCCTGGGCCTCCAGAAATTCCCTCGTGCGCCCGTCGCTGGGAAAGACGGAGCTGGTCGCCCCGAGTTCCGCCCCCATGTTCGTGATGGTCCCCCGTTCCGGAACGGAAAGACACGCCACGCCGGGACCGCCGTATTCGATGATTTTCCCCACGCCGCCGCTGCAGGTGAGACGGCGCAGGACTTCGAGAATCACATCCTTCGCCGCCACCCAGGGAGGGAGCGATCCCTTCAGTTCAACCCTGGTGACCCGCGGCATGGGGAACGTGAAGGGACGCCCCGCCATGGCAAGGGCGAGATCCACGCCACCCACGGCGATGGCGAGCATGCCCATGCCCCCCGCAGTGGGTGTGTGGCTGTCCGCTCCCAGAAGAAACTTCCCCGGGGCGGCGAAGCGCTCCAGATGCACCTGGTGGCAGATGCCATTCCCCGCCCGGGAGAAGTGCACGCCGAACCTGGCCGCCACATCCTGCAGGTAGAGATGGTCGTCCGCGTTCTCGAATCCCACCTGCAGCGTCTGGTGATCCGCATAGCTCACGGCAAGGTCCACCTGAACCCTGGGTATGCCGATGGCCTCGAACTGAATGAAGGCCATGGTACCGGCGGAATCGGGGTTGAGTGTCTGGTCCACCTTCAGGGCAAGTTCCTCTCCCGGCGTGAAGGAGCCTTCGACGAAATGGGACCGGACGAGTTTTTCAACAATGCTGTAGCCCATCGGCAACAACTCTCCTTATGCGACCGTTTCTTCCGGGATGCAGAGATTCCCCGCGAGGATGCGCCTCGCGGTTCTGTCCATACCCACAAAGGCCACGTCTTTTCCGTCCGCGGTCAGTCCCACTCGGATTTCGGCGACGCCCCCGGGATGTCCCAGGCGGAAAAGCCTTTCCCTCGCACCGCAGTTTCCGCGGGCCGTCCGGAAGGGAATCGTTCCTTCGAGAAGGCACGTGGCGGCAAGACAATAGAGGGCGCTGGCGGCAAAGGTCCGGTGAACGCGCCCCAGTGACAGCATTCTCGCCAGGACATCGATATCCTCCGCTCGAATGCGCTCGCCCGAGTCGGTCACATAGTCCCGAGGGGGTGCCACCAGCGCGATTTTCGGTACGGCGGAGGTCGTTTTCCGGGCCTCCTCGGGAGATTTCGCCCACCCGAGCGACACCGCCGCCTGATCCCTGATGCTGTTGAGCATCTCCAGGAGTCCTCCCCTGGAAGAGATGGCCGTGTTCGTTTCGGTCCCGTCGAGACCGAACGCATCGGCCTCGACGAAGACGATGGGGTTGACGATGTCGGCCAGGGTGATCTCGAAGACGTCTTTCCCGACCCGAAGGTGCGCGCGCGCCCCCAGAGGAAGGGAAGAGCCCGTCTTTCCTCCTCCGGGGTTCAGGATGCTGATGCGGATCCTTGCACCGGGACGGACGAGTCCGGGCATCAGGAACGAGCCGTCCGTCCTTGCCTTCCCGTTCTCCAGGGGCACATGGATGCGGAGCGTCCTGTCGATGTTCGTGTCGTACACGACAACCTCCGCGCTCTCCTGTCCGGGAGAGACGGGAACGAGTCCTTCGTCCACGGCAAAGGCTCCCGCGGCGCTCATGAGATTGCCGCAGGTCCCCGCCGTGTCGGCAACGGGCACTCCGATGCCTACCTGGACGAAGGTGTAGTTCGCGTGCACGCCCTCCCTCGCGGAGGGGGCCATGACGACACACTTGCTGGTATGTGAGGTCCCCGCGCCGAGGCCGTCCACCTGGGAGGGATTCCAACAGTCCACCGCGTGAAGGAAAATCCGCCGCCGCTCCTCCGGATCCGTCGGAAGATCCTTCCCGTGAAAGAAGACACCCCGGCTCGTGCCGCCCCGGTACACGACACAGGGAACGGTCATCTGAGGCATGGCTTTCCGCCTCCTTTTCCGTCCTCCGGAACATAGACGTGACCGTCCATCAGCCTTCTGGCGCTCCGCTCCACGCCGATCCTCGCGATGCGTCCGTTTTCCTCGGTGATGTGAAGATTCATGGCACCGTAGGGCTGCCCAAGGCGCAGCACCTTTTGGGGTCCCTCGGGAAAAGTTCCCAAAAGCTCGTTCACCACCGTCCCCGGGATCACCGCCGCCGCTGCGGTGCAGACGGCTCCGGAGACCATATAGGCCCTGTGCATCTTCTGCATCGAGGCGGCGCGGCCCAGAAAATCGACCTCGGCGGCCTCCACGACCTTTCCCTCCGCCGTCCGGTAGGCGGCGGAGCGGGCGAAGAAACCGATCTTCGGCACGTCCGGCGCGGTCAGCATGGACGTCATCCCCGTGTGCTCGGCGATTCGCCCGCAAAGGACCTTCCGCACCGTTTCGAGGGTCTCCAGAATCTCCGGCCTCGCCTCGATCTCCCCGGGCAGCTCGTCACCTCGCAGGCCGAGATTTTCCGCGAGGAGAAACACCATGGGCAGTCCCGCATCGACCACGGACACATCGAAGACCCGCCCGTCGGGGAGAATCACCCTCTCGCGAACCTGTCCCGTGGGCAGCATCGATCCCGTGATCCCCCCCACGGGGTCGCAGAACTCCACCACGATGCGCGACCCCGGAAAGGGAACTCCGGGAATGCGAAAATCCCCCTCGCAGACGGGACGCCCCTCCGCCACCGGAACGGTCACGTGGATGCACTGCCGAACATTCAGCGAGTAGAAGCGCACGGTCGTCGCCGGGGCACAGCTTCCCACCAGCCCCTCTTCGAGGGCGAACAGCCCCGCCGCGGAGGCCAGGTTGCCGCAGGTTCCGTTCCAGGCGACCTCGGGCCGATCCAGCAGGACCTGCCCCAGATCGTAGTCGAGATCCGCGTCCTCCCTCTCCGACCGGGAGAGAACCGCCACCTTGCTCGTCAGCGAGTTCGCACCGCCGAGCCCGTCGATCTGCCTCAGGTCGGGACTGCCCATGAGACGCAGGAGAACCCGGTCCCGTTCATCTCCCGCTGGAGGAAGGTCCTCCGCGCGGAAGACGACGCCCTTGCTCGTTCCGCCCCGAAACAGGGCGCAGGGAATCTTCCTCATGGCTGCTCCTCACTCCTCGTGAATGACGGGGATGATGTCCGACGCGTAGGGAATCACGAGAAACGTCGCATCCTCTCCGTAATGCGCCAGGGCATCCTGGATTCCTTCCTCCAGCGACGCATAGGAGAGCATGAACATGCGCTCCGCCTCGTCCTTCGGCACCTTGCTGCACGCCAGCCCGAGACGGTGTTTGAGAAGAGCCCTGGCGTACATGTAGGCCTTCGCGGTGGACTCCGCGGTGAACCCCTCCCGGGTGTACTTCTCCACGAGCTCCTCCGGGTGCTTCGCCTCCTGGAGAAGTTTGCCGAACTTACCCGCCCCGTCCGGCGCCTCCGCACAGAGAATGATCTGTCCTCCGGGACGGCAGGCGAGCTCGGCACAGGAACAGGCTTTCTGCGACTGGTGCAGGTCGAAGTCCCTCGGATACCCTCCAGGGCTCACGATGACCACGTCCGCCCTGGAGGGAAGGTCCACCTCCCAGATGGAACGGCAGATCTCCACGCCCACTTTGTGAGCCTCGGCGAGATCCCCCGCCACGGTGGCGACCATCTCCCTCTCCACGTTGTCCACCGTGTTGACGATGAAATCGATACCCACCATCCGTGCTGCGTCGAGAGCATGTTCGTGGAAGGGATTCCCCGAGATCCACCCCATGGAGGGATCCTTCGGCCGAATGGGAAACGAATGGTGGGTCCGCAGACACGCGAGCCCGGAAATGCCGGGAACGACGCTCTTCCGTCCGCCGGAGAACCCTGCGGAATGATGCGGCGTAATGAGCCCTGTGGTGATCTTCACCTCTGCGGCGGCGAACTCCCTGTTGATCTGCACGGTCACACCGCCGGGTGTCCTGCCGAGCGTGACGAGCGTCTCCTCGTCCCCGGCGCGATGGTGCACGATGCGGAAACGTTCCACCACGGCGTCGCCGAACATGGAACGCAGTTCCTCGTCGGTATTCACCCGGTGAATGCCGTAGGCCACGACGAGGAAGATCTTCCCGTCCTCCAGACCCGCCTCGTTCAGCTCCCGGGCGATTTCCTCCACCAGGAGACCTCCGGGATAGGGGCGGGTGATATCGTTGACGACGATTCCGGCAGTTCTTTTTCCCCGGGCGATTTCCCGAAGCGTCCCGGAGCCTATGGGATTCCGCAGGGCGCGCCGCACTTCCTCCCGTTCGTCCGGCACGCCGGGAACACTTTTCGGTTTTGCGACGGCGACGAGATTGGGAACGAGAGCCTTCACATGCCCCTTTCCCACAGGAACGACGACTTCGGTGCACTCTCTTCTCACGGACGACACCTCCTGTTCCGGCAATCCTTCGTGGCCGTTAGATGGTCGGAACGCTTTTCAGAGCATCCAGTTTCCTCAGGTCTCGAAGCAGCGCCTCCGCTCGGATGTCGCCGAGGACAGGACCGACGAGACCGCGGAATTTCGCGTCGATCTGCGCGGGCGTCATGGGGTTCGCCACGCTCCCCGAGGCGTCCAGCACGACCTTCTCGAAGCGGGTTCCGTCGTCGAGATCCACTTCGAGAGAACAGCCCCACTTCTCGGGATATCGCGAGGTGAACTCCGGACTCTCCGCATAGTCCACTCTTTCGGAAAGGGCACGGACCTTCGGGTCCCGAATGCGATCCATGGAAAACTGTTTCTGCCCCGCCGAACCGTCCAGGTAAGCGGCGGCCACGCCGAAACGCATGCAAAACTTGGCCTCGCTCACGTTCTTCGGATACAGAATGGTGCCGCACTGCTTGACACCCACTTCGTAAGACCTGATCCGGATTCGCTCGATCCGGTCGGCCATCTCCGGACACTCCGCCCGGACCTGCAGGATCGCGTCGAGGGCGGGATGCATGCTGCGACAGCAGGAATATGGTTTCCTGTCCACCTTCAGGATCTCGAAGAGTTCCCCGAGATTCCGGGACACTTCATCGAGGGAATAGGAGCCGGAAGTGGCGGGAAACAATCCCCCGTCCTCCGCGTCGAGGATGTGTTCCGGGCCGGTCATGCCCGCCTTTGCGAGAAAGGCCGCCACGACGCCGTTCTCCGCCGCGCGTCCCGTGTGCATCTTCTTCGACGTGGAGCCGTCGGCGAGAAAGGCCCAGAGCCCCGAGGACTGTGTTCCCGCCATGCCGAAGGCATAAAGAGTCCTCTCCGCATCCAGCCCGAGCAGCTTCGCCGCCGCCGCCGCGGCACCGAACGTCCCCGCCGTGCCCGACACGTGCCATCCCCGGAGGCGGTGATCCGCCACCCCGAAACCCTTTCCTATCCGCGCCATGGTCTCGTATCCGGCGACCACGGCCTCGATCACCCGCGCTCCCGATGCTCCGGTCACCTCGGCAACGGACCAGACCGCTGGAAGAACCACGGCACCGATGTGGGTCTTCGACTTCGTGTGTACGTCGTCCAGCTCCAGAGCGTGTCCCATGAGCCCGTTGAGAAACGCCGCCTGAAAGAGCGACGTGACCTTTCCGCTTCCCCAGACGGAAGCGTTTGCGTCGGCGCGTCCCGAAAGAGTCAGGAACGTCTCGAGAACGGACGGGACTTCCTCGTAGGTCACTCCGCCCACGGCGGCGCCGATGGAATCGATGGAGCACGCTTTCGCGGCATCGACGACTTCGACGGGGAGATCCTCAATGCGAAGGGCACTGACATATGCTGCAAGTTCGGCCAACTGATGCATGGACACGATTCTTCCCTCCTCGCTTTTTGTGCGGTTCTTATGCAGCGGCCTGTCGGTTGCCGCGCAGAATTCTTCTGATGACCGGCAGAGCCAGGAACACCGCACAGGCCAGGAGCAGTCCCGCCGTGATGGGACGCGAGAGCATGGCCCAGTAGTCTCCTCCGGCGATCATGACGCCCCGGCGCAGGTTGTTTTCACAGATGTCGCCCAGGACGAGCCCGAGGGTGAGCGCCGCCGGCGAATAGTGAAATTCCGCCATCAGGTATCCCCCGAATCCTGCGGCGACCATGGTCATCACGTCCGTGAGGTTGCTCTGAGTGGCGAAACTGCCCACGGAGGCAAAGAGAATGATCAGGGGGCCGAGAAAGTGGTAGGGAATGTCCATGAGCTTGGCGAAGGCAAGGGCAACGCCGAACGCAACGAAAATCATGAGAACGTTCGTGACGACCATGGAGACGAACACGCCGGAAAGGTAAGCGGGTTGCGTCTTCAGCAGCATGGGTCCCACCTGCACACCCTGGAGCATCAGAGCGGCCACCATCACCGCCGCTGCATTGCCTCCAGGAATTCCGAGAGACAGGAGGGGAACCATGGAACCGCCCGTGGCGGCATTGTTCGAGGTCTCGCTGGCGGAAAGGCCGTGGAGCGACCCCTTGCCGAATTCCTCCGGATGTCTGGCGAACTTCATCTCCATGCTGTAGCCGAGGAAAGAGGAAATCGTGGCCCCCGCCCCGGGAAGGATGCCGACGATGGTTCCCAGGACAGAACAGCGGAGCATGGTCATTTTGAGATCCCACCATTCCCGGAAGGACAGCCATTTTCTGGACCTCTTGAAGTCAATGACCTTGTCGGATTTGATTTGCGTCGGGCGGATCACTTGCTTGAGCACTTCCGAGACGGCAAACATACCAATCATGACGGGAATCATGGGAATGCCGCCGAGCAGATAGGAGAATCCGAAAGTCAGACGAGGGACGCCTTCCACGGGATCCATGGCCATGGTGGCGATGAAGAGCCCCAACAGCCCGGAGATGAGCGTCTTGACCATGCGCTCCTCATCCATGCTGGTGAGGACGCTCAGGCCGAGGCACGCCACGGCGAACAGCTCGGAGGGACCGAAACGGAGCCCCAATTCGGAGAGCTGGCGGGATACCAAAAGCATCGCCAGTGCCGAAACAATGCCCCCCACTGCGGAGGAGACCAGTACGACGAGCATGGCCCGCCCGCTTTCGCCCCTGACCGCCAGAGGATAGCCGTCGAAGGTCGTCACCGCGCTGGCCGGCGTACCCGGAATCTTGAAGAGAATGGCCGGAATGCCGCCCCCCGTGATAGCCGCGCAGTAGACTGCGGAGAGGAAGGCGATGGAACCCACCGGATCGAGCTTGAACGTGAAGGGAACCATGAGGGCGACGGCCATGCTGGCACTGACCCCGGGAAGAGCCCCGAAGATCACGCCGAGGAGATTGCCGATGAGGATGAAGAACAGTGTCAACGGCGTGAAGACGACATCGATGCCGAGACGGAGAAGATCGAACGTATCCATATCTCTTGCCCCTTTCGTGCCCTAGAACAGGCCTTCCAGAAAGATGCTGAACTCCCGGAACACGCCCATGCCCCGGGGCAGCAGTACCTGAAGGAGGATCTGGAAGATGACGTAGATGGCGACGGAGCTGCAGAGGGCACCCAGAACGAGGTGGGAGATCTTCCTCAGTCCGATCAGCGCGGAAAAGGCCATGACGAAAAGAAATGTGCTCGGAAGAAAGCCGAGATACTCCAGGATGATCGAGTAGGCCACGAGAATCACGAATGCGACGATGAACCTGGGAGGAAAGAGTTCTCTCCATTTCTTTGCTTCGGCGCCGGCGCTCTTCTTCGATTCCCGCAACAACTTGACGATATTGATCGACAACGCGATCACGAGACCGATCAGAATCAGGCGAGGCCAGTCCGCAGCACTCATGATGCCCGGCATGGACGACGGGGGCGTCGTCGCCCCGACGAACCAGTAACAAAAGATGGAGAACGCCAGGATTGCAACGTTCAGGATCAGCTCCACACTCACAAGACCGCCCCCTCCGAAAAACTCTCCCTGCCTCCGTATGCGGCAGGGAGAGTCCGTTTCATTTCCAGAAAAAATCCTCTTGCCTCTCATTCCCGGCCCGGCAATCGCTTCCGAAGACCGGTCGTTTCAATGTCTCACCTACAGCCCCAACTCCTTGAAGGCGTTGCTGAAGAAAGCGATGTCCTCTTCCCATTTCTTCTGGAGCTCCGCAGACCCCATCCAGCCGGGGCGCTGGTCGAGCATCCGGTCCTTTATCCATTTCTGGAAGCTCTCGCTCTCGTAGGCCTTCTTGACGGCCTCTTCGAGTTTCGCGACGATCTCGGGGGGCGTTCCCTTTATCGTGGCAAGACCGCGCCAGGGGCCGACCGTGATATTGATACCCTTCTCGTAGGACGTGGGCGTGTCGGGAAACGCCGCGAGCCTCTGGTCTGTGGCGACGAGCAGAGCGTTCATCTCGCCGGCCTTCACGAGCTCGATGCTGTTCGCCGGATCATCGTTGGCGAGATCCACATGCCCCCCCAGCAGGGCGGATTTCGCCTCGGCGCCGCCGCCGAAGGGAACGAAATTCAGCTCGATCCCCGCGGCCTTGGCGATCATCTTCATGGACACCGCATCAATCCCCTTGGGGCTCAATCCCGCCACCGTGACCTTGCCGGGGTTCGCCTTCGCGAATTCCACCATTTCATCCCACGTCTTGAACCGTCCCTTGACACCTGCCGTGACGAGCACCGAATCCTGAACGAGACGCGCTACGGGAATAAAATTCTTCGTCAGGGAAATCGAAGAAAGATTCTGGATTTCCGCAAGAATGTGGGTCGGCGTATGACAGAACAGGGTGTACCCATCCGCGGGCTGCTTGGACGCAAATTCCATTCCCTTGAGACCGCCGCTCCCCTCGGCATTGATGACCACCACGGGGACACCCAGTGCTTTTTCAAGCTCCGGAGCAAGGGCTCTCATGGTCGTGTCCGTCCCACTACCCGGACCAAAGGGCACGACAATATCGATCCCCCTCGCTGGAAATTCCTTCGCTTCTCCCACCAGAGGAAGAAACACCAACATGGATAATGTCAACAGAACCGCAACTCCCCCGAACAACCGCTTCATAATGCACTCCTCCTTCGCCTTGGCGTTTGTGTCGAGCCAATCTCGACACATCACGCTTTCCGTAAAGAACAGCATTCGCTTCGCCACCACTCTTACCCCTTGTGCCAAAATCGAACATCATGTATCTTAGATCTAAGATATAGGCCATTATAGACAACTCCTTCTCTCGTGTAAAGAGGCAGTGGATAGGGATACATTTCACTATTGATTCGTCCTTCTTCTTTTGTTATTCTGAAAACCTATTCTCCAAAAAACACAACAGGGGCCACCGCCTGCCCGCAACACATGCCGACTTTACATTAGAGACAAATTTCCTGAAAAATCACCTCTTGTTTTATAAAAACCTAAACACAACTATCTGCATTAACTAAAATTATTAATATTAAAAATTTCCGCTGATTGTACTTTGCACCAACCAACTTTCACGGGAACAGCGCATCATAACGACCTGTCAACACCTTTTTTCTGCAATGAGCGGGAGATACCGGCGCTGAAGTGAACTGTCGGTTATGTATAAAAGAGCGAGGAGTGAAACCGATGGAGACCTTTCTGAAGAACACCGTTCCTGTCATGGAATTCAAGCCTTTTCGGGAAACGATTTACGAGTACCTGCGTCAACAGATCTTGAGTGGGAACCTTCGGGCGGGAATTCTCTTCTCCGACGGAGAAATCGCGGAACTGTTCAAGACAAGCCGAACACCGGTCCGGGAGGCAGTTCAGAAACTCGAGGCGGAGGGACTCGTGGAGCGCCTTCCCATGAAGGGGAACATCGTCAAGGGACTTTCACCCGTGGAAATCGCCCACATCTATTCGATCCGCAAAGCGCTCGAATCGCTGGCAATCCGTTACGCGACGCTCCGCATAACTCCCGAGGAGCTTGACACAATGAAAGCAATCCTCGATGGCGTGGATACACTCCTCGCGCTCGAGGATACGGACAATCTGGCGGAAAAACTTCTGCAACCCGCCGGAGAGTTCAACAACGTTCTCTTCAACGCCTGTCGCGTGCCCAAGCTGATTCAGATGGTCTGGCAGCACAGGGAACTGCTCGATCGATATCGGACCATGCGAATCGTCATCTCGAAACAGCTTGGAGAGCGTTTTGTCACCCGGCGCAGAGTGTACAGGGCTTTTCTGGAAAAGGACATGGAAAAGGCCGTGGCGGCATGGGAAGAACACCTTGAGACATCCTTCCGCATCTGGCTCGAGTCCTCCGGGCTCGACGCGGAAAAAGCACGAGGGGAATATCTCTGACTCTGCGACGTCAGGACACATGAACGGCCTCCCCGTACGGGGAGGCCGTTCATGTGTCCTGACGTCTTCGAGACGACAAGCATTCTTCCTTTCGTCATTTCAATGGAGCGATCACGAAGGAGTCGAACACCTCGCCCACCTTGACCGCTCCGTCTCCGTCCTCGCTGGCCCGGACAGCCTCCGCGGACATGCCTTCGGAAGTGACGGCAACCACCAGAACGGAACGATGCTGATTCTGCTCCACGATGGGGGCGTTTCCGCTGAAATGGAGGGGGTCGTCCTCACCTCTGTAGTTGTTGCCGATCGTGGCGGCCTCGATGTAGTTGACGCCGTTGATGAGGTAGCGCTCGTACACATGGGAATGACCGAAGTTCACGGCGTTGACGCCGTATTTTTCGTACAGGGGACGCAGCACGTTCCAACAATGGTCACCAAGGGGATACATGGCCACGTCGGGGCTTACGGGGTAGATCACCGGGCGGGACATGGGCACCCATACTTCCGCACCCCGATTCAGCATGTGCCAGTGCTGCACAACCCAGGTGAAACGACTCGTCTTGTTCTTCAAGTCCTCCTCCAGCCACCGGACCTGCGGGCTTTCAGGAGAGATATCGTCGAAGAGGATCCAGCCGGGAGCCTCGAAACCGCTCCAGGGATGCCAGCGGAAGAGGGACAGAGAGACGATGTGGAGATCGCCGTAATCCGCCGAGTACCAGTGCGTTCCGTTCTGTCCGTACTCCTGGTCCGGATAGAGCGGGCGGAAAAGCTGCATGTAGATGGAGAGCGTCTTCTTCGACGGATCCTGGGCAAGCTGCTTGTCGGTCCAGATGCGCTGGTCGTCCGCCTCGTGGTTGCCCGGACAAGGGAAGATGGGCATGTACTGGAGAAGCTTCGCTCCGTTTGCCGTCTGCTGCATGGCGGTGAACCACTCTCTCCCTTTTTCCTCGGGAGCGATGAAGCTCCCCTCCACGGGGAACCACTCTGCGGCCTTCCAGGGAGTGTTCTGGAAATCTCCGGCGTAGAGAATGAAATCCGCGTTCTGCCTGCCCGCCATGTTCACCGTCTCGACAATCTGCTTCTTCTGCTGCAGATCGGAAAGCAGGATGAAACTGAAGGGGCTTCCTCCCGCAACGGGTGCCGTTCTGAAGGAATAGACGGGGCCTTCCGTTGTCTTTCCTCCCTCTGCGACCACGGTCCGGTAGCGGTATTCCGTTCCCGGCTTCAGCCCCTTGAGCGTCGCGATGCGCTGAAAGACCTTGAGTTCAGGATTCTTTTCCGGCTCCGGATCATACCCGTCGGGTTTTGCGGACGTGCGCAACCCCTTCACTTCATAGACTCTCGCCTCCGCTTTTCGCCCAAGGGTCTCCGTCTCTCCGAATTCAACCCACGCGCCCTCGCCCGCCTCGGCGAGAAGCCAGCACACGTTCATCTCCGTCGAGGGAGTCAGGGAGACGAGATAGGGTTCCGTGTAGGCTCTCGCCGCAAAAGCCGGCAACCCGCTGCAGACGACTAAAAGCAACGCCAGAAAAAACTTTCGCATGATCGTGCCTCCTCGTAGTGAACTGGGATGACACGAGCATACGCCGGAGAAATCAAAGATATGTGCCGGTTTTTTTTCATTTTAATCACATGAGGAGGCACAAAATGTTTGATGAATAAAATAAACGCTCTCCCATCGGCACTCTTTCGCGAAATTGTCGCATCTCCCTCTCCACAACACAGAGGCACCGGATTATTCGCGGACTTCCCGGTCCGGCTATTTTCCTCCGCCCCAGGAGGCCTTGGCGTAACACTGCAACGCCAGAAGGACCGCCGAGGCGGTCTCCAGGGAGTGGAAGCAGGGAAGTCCTTCCTCGATGGCGGCACGACGGATGGCCATGCCGTCCTTGACCATACCCACCCGGAGGCCCGGAACGTTGACGAGGAGCTGCCACCGCTTGCGGCGGATCTCCGCGAGCAGCGCCTCGCCCTTGGGAACGGTCTCCACGGGAAGCCCCCACCGCGCCAGGTGCGCCGCGGTGCCCGGCGTGGCCTCCACGGTCCATCCCTGAGCCAGAAGAGTCGTGGCAAGGGCGCAGACATCGCCCTTGCGGTCGTCCCGCACAGAGAGAAGCGCCCGCCCCGGGGCGTCGAGGGAAATTCCCGCGCCCCGGAGCCCCTCCCAGAGCGCCTCCGCCACGGTGTCCGCCACGCCGAGGGCCTCACCCGTGGACTGCATGCGCGGCCCAAGCCGGGCGTCCACCCCTGGAAGCTTCTCCGTCGAAAAAACCGGCACCTTCACGCCGTAGGGGCCTTTGTAGGCGAACAACCCCGACTGCGGCACCATGTCCGCGAGGCGCTCGCCGAGGGCGATGCGCACCGCGAGATCCACCAGGGGGATTCCCGTGAGCTTGCAGACGATGGGCACGGTGCGGCTGGCCCTTGGATTGGCCTCGATGACCGTGAGCGCCCCGTCGTGGAGGACGAACTGCACGTTCAGAAGCCCCCTCACGCCGAGGGCGCCTCCGAGCTTGCGTACCACGTCGAGAATCTCCCGGCGATGGCGCTCCGTGAGGGAAAGGTCGGGAAAGATCGCCAGGGAATCGCCGGAGTGAATTCCCGCGGGATCGAGATGTTCGAAGACGCCGGGCACGAGCACATCCTCCCCGTCGCAGAGGGCGTCCACCTCGAATTCCTTTCCCGGCAGGAAGCGGTCCAGCAGCACGTTCTGCCCCTCTCCCACGGCGAAGGCTTCCTCAAGGACCTCCAAGAGCTCCTCCTCGCCGGTGACCACCCGCATGGCCACACCGCCGAGGACGAAGCTGGGGCGCACCATGAGAGGATAGCCGAGCTTGCGCGCCTGCTCCACCGCGTCCTCCACGTTCCGCGCCGCGCCGCCCTCCGGCTGCGAGATGTCCAGGCGAGCCACGAGGGCGGAAAAGCGGCCCCGGTCCTCCGCAGCATCCACCGCGTCCTGTCCCGTTCCGAGGAGGCGCACTCCCCGGGCGGCGAGCTGCTGTCCGAGCCCCAGGGAGGTCTGTCCGCCGAACCCCGAGAAGATGCCGAAGACGTTTTCCCGGCGGAGCACCGCGAGAACGTCCTCCTCCGCAAGGGGCTCCACGTAGAGGGCATCGGAGATGTCGAAATCGGTGCTCACCGTCTCGGGGTTGTTGTTCACCATGATCGACCGCACACCCCGCCGCCGCAAAGCCTCCACGGCCTTGACGCAGCAGTAGTCGAACTCCACCCCCTGGGCGATGCGGATCGGACCGGAGCCGAGCACCGCCACGGCAGGGGCGCCCGCCGCAGGGCATTCCTCGCCCGCGGCACCCCAGACGCCGTAGAAATAGCCCGACCCGGCGGGCACTTCCCCGGCGCAGCCATCCACCTCGCGGAACCCCGGCGCGAGGCCGAGCACCTCCCGGGCGGCCTCCACATCCGCCGCCGTGCGTCCCGCGACCGCGGCAACGGCCTTGTCGGAGAAACCCAGTACCTTGGCTGCCCCGAGCGCCTCCACCGAAAGCCCCTCGCCGCGGAGGCGCTCCTCCGCGGCGACAATCCGGGCCATCTCCGACACGAACCAGGGGGCGATCCAGGAACGGCGGGCGATCTCCTCCGCGCTCACTCCCCGGCGCAGCAGCGTGAAGATGGCCTCGATGCGCCGGTGTGTGGGAGCGAGCACGGCCCTCCAGAGTTCCTCCTCCTTCAGATCCGCGAGGCGGGGATCGAAGAGCGGCTCCGTACCGGTGGAACGGTAGGCCTTGAGCAGTGCCTGGGGAAAGGAAAGTCCGAGGGCGAGAACCTCTCCCGTGGCCTTCATCCGGGTTCCCAGCACGGGATCCGCCTGGGGAAACGCGTCGAAGGGCCACCGGGGCAACTTCACCGCCACATAGTCCAGGGCAGGCTCGGAAAGAGCGCTGCCGACGCCGGTGACGGGATTGGGCATCTCCGTGAGGGTACGCCCAAGGGCAATTTTGGCGGCGATGCGTGCGATGGGATATCCCGTGGCCTTGCTTGCCAGGGCGCTGGAACGGCTGGCCCTGGGGTTTACCTCGATGACGGCGTAGTCATCCCCGTCCGGAGAGACCGCGAGCTGCACGTTGCAGGCCCCCCGCACGTCCAGAGCCTCCACGATGCGGAGCGACGCGGAGCGGAGGCGCTGCCACTGGCAGTCCGTGAGCGTAAGCACCGGCGAGACCACCACGGAATCCCCCGTGTGGACGCCCATGGGATCCACGTTCTCCATGCTGCACACGCAGAGGGCGTTGCCGGAAGCGTCCCGGACCACCTCCGCCTCGATCTCCCGCCACCCCTCCAGGTAGCGCTCCACCAGGACGCGCCTCACCGGAGAGGCCCGAAGTCCCGCCTCGACGCAGGCATCAAGTTCCGCGGCGGAGCGGGCCACTCCGCTCCCCGTGCCGCCCAGGGTGAAATCGGGTCGCACGATGAGTGGAAAAGGAGTCGTCGCGGCAAAGACTCTCGCGGCGGCGACATCGGCAACGCAGACACTCGCCACCACGGGCTCGCCGATGTCGAGCATGGTCTGCCGGAAGTCCTCGCGTCCCTCGGCGCGGGCAACAGTTTCCACGGGCGTGCCCAGAACGCGGGTACCGTAGCGCTCCCAGATGCCCCGCTCCGCGCAGGTGACGCAGAGGTTCAGCGCCGTCTGCCCTCCAAGGGTCGCCACCACCCCGTCGGGGCGGTGCACCTGGAGAATCTCCTCCACCACGTCGGGCAGGAGCGGCTTGAGATAGACCACGTCCGCCACGTCCGGATCGGTCTGAATGGTGGCGGGATTGCTGTTCAGCAGGATCACCGTGCACCCTTCCTCCTTGAGCGCCCGGCAGGCCTGGCTGCCCGAGTAGTCGAACTCGGCGGCCTGACCGATGCGGATCGGTCCCGATCCCAGAACGAGAATCTTTCGAGCGCCGGAGGAACGATCCGCTGCCGGAGACAGCATTGCTGCAGTGGATCCGGAGAGCGTTCCGAAATCGAGCTCACGCGTCATGGGAGGCCTCCTTGGCGAGATGCTGCAGAAAGGAATCGAAAAGGAACGCCGTGTCCCGGGGACCGGGACACGCCTCGGGGTGGAACTGCACCCCCCAGGCGGGGACGTTCCGGGAGGCGATGCCCTCCACCGTGCCGTCCCCCAGGTGACGGAAGGTGGCGAAAAGGCCCGCCCCGTCGAGGGTCTCCTCCACCACGGCGTAGCCGTGATTCTGACTCGTCACGTACCCGCGGCGGCTCTCCAGGTGCAGCACGGGCTGGTTGCTTCCCCGATGCCCGTAGGGGAGCTTCGCCGTGCGGGCACCGCAGGCCTGGGCGAGAAGCTGCGTGCCCAGGCAGATGCCGAAGAGCGGCACCTTGCCGAGGAGGTGCGTCACCACGGCGGTCTCCTCCCGGAGCACTGCGGGATCTCCAGGGCCGTTGCTCAGCACCACTCCGGCGGGGTTCCAGGCAAGGATCTCCTCCGTGGTGGTCGAGGCGGGAACGCGGATCACCCGGCATCCCCGATTCTCGAGGCTCCGGAGAATGTTCCGTTTCACCCCGTAGTCCACGAGGACCACCGTGGGTCCGTCTCCGCCTGCGGCGCACGTCTCGGAACAGGTCACCGTCCGGACCAGCGAATCCGGGAGGGCCTGGAGATGTGGCGCCTCCGATTCCCGGGCCAAACGCCCCATAAGGGTCCCCCGCTCCCGAAGGCGCAACACGAGATTACGGCAGTCCACTCCCGTCACGAGAGGCACTCCCCATTCGGCAAGCCACTCTCCGAGCTGGCGGATCCCCGGAAGCGGCGTGGATTCCAATCCCTGCACCACCGCCGCGGAAACCCATGGGCGGATTCCCTCCAGGGCGTCCGCGTCCACACCGTAGATCCCCTGGGACGGAAAGGTGAAGACCAGCATCTGTCCGCAATAGGAAGGATCCGAAAGAGACTGGGCATATCCTCCCATGGACGTGGAAAAGACAACTTCCCCGTCCAGCGCCGCCTTCAGGCCGAAGGGCGCGTTTCCGCGCCACCGTGTCCCGTCGGCGAGCGTAATCCATACCGTTTCCATGCGCTATACACCTCCATCAAGGCAGAAAAAATGGGGCCGAAACGGCCCCACGGAGCGTACCTCATCCGAGCAACAGAACAGAAAGAGTCCTTCGCCGGCTACGCATCCGAAAGGAGGCCGTCTGTTGCCGCGGCCCCGCATCTGCGCTCCTTCGCGAAGAAATTTCTGTTTCCTGTATGCATCAAACGCACCTCCGGTTTCTTTCGGCGGACATTATACACAAGGAACCGAACTATGTACAGGGGTGAAAAAAGGCGGCACCCTCTTCGCGATGCCGGTCGTCGACGCGCCGGAGAGAACGCGTATCGACGAGGGCAGAGGGCGCCGCGCCGCACGGAACGGGCGGAAATCTCCGAAACGGCGACACGGAAAATCCTGTGCGCCGGCGGTCTACAGACGGAAAAGCCTGCCTCCGGTGTACGCCAGAGCGAAGAAGACGAAGTTCACCATCACGATGGACGCTCCCGCCGGGGCATCGAAGAGATAGGCCGCGAAGATTCCCAGGATCACCGAGGCGACTCCCGCGACAGTGGAAAGCACCAGCGCGCTGCGAAACCCCCGGGCGACCTGGAGGGCCGTCACGGCGGGAAAGATGATGAGACTCGACACCAGAAGCGTTCCCACCACCTTGATCCCGAGGACCACCGTGAAGGCCGTGAGCACCAGCAAAACGCTTTCCACCCGGTCCGGGCGAATCCCCACGACACGGGCATATTCCGCGTCGAAGGTCACCGCGAGCAGGTCGTGATAGAAGAACACCGCCACCAGAACGACCACCAGGGAGAGCAGCGAGGCGCCCCATACTTCCGCGCTCGTCACGGCGAGGATGTCCCCGAAAAGATAGCTGAAGAGGTCCACGTTGAATCCCCGCCCCATGCTCGCGAGGAAGACGCCCACAGCCATTCCCGTGGCGGAGACCATGCCCACCGCCGCGTCGCCGAAGACGGCCCGCTCCGAGAGCTTGCGGATCAGAAGGGACGCCACCGCCGCGACGGGCATGGTCACAGAGAGGGGATACACTCCGAGGAGGAGCGCAAGCCCGATGGAGGCGAAGGCCGAGTGGGCCAGGCCGTCGCCGATCATGGAAAAACGCCGCAGGATCAGGAACACGCCGAGAAAGGCGCAGGAAAAGGCCACCACGCTCCCCGCGAGAAGCGCCCGCTGGACGAAGGTGTACTGCAGCGCCTGGGCGATCTGGGCGAAAAATCCGTCAAGCATGGGATTCGTGATGGTGGTGCTGCCGACAGACCAGGTGCTGGAAGGCACCTCCGAGATAGCGGGTCACTTCCTCGGAACCGCAGAACTCGCCGAAGGCGCCGAAGAAGACGACCTTGCGGTCCAGATAGAGAATCTTCGAGGCGTACTTCCCGATGGTGGCGCTGTCATGACTCACCAGGAGCACCGAAGTGCCGAGCTGCCGGTTCAGCCGCTCCACGGTCTGGTAGAACTGTTCCCGTCCGTCGGGATCGAGGGCGGTGACCGGCTCGTCCAGCACGAGCAGCTCCGGCTCGGAGACGAGAGCGCGGGCCAGAAAAACGCGCTGGCGCTGCCCCCCCGAGAGACGCCCGATGAAGCGCGACCGCAACGAGGACACCCCCACCAGCGAGAGCGCCCGATCCACCGCCTCCTCGTCGGTCTTGGAAAGCCGTTTCGGAAACGTTTTCCGCGCCAAGAGCCCCATGGAGACCACCTCGGCCACCGTGGCGGGGAAACGCTGCAGCGGAAGAGTCGTCATCTGGGGAAGGTAGCCGACGCGGTCCCACCGGGAAAACCCGGACAGGGACTCCCCGAAGAGCCGCACGTCACCTTCCGCAAGCTCCACGAGGCCGAGGATCGCCTTGATCAGTGTGGTCTTCCCCGAGCCGTTCGGTCCCACGATGCCCACATACTCCCCGGAAGCAACGTCGAAACGCACCCGTTCCAGGACGGTGCTCGTCTGGTAGAGCACCGTCAGGTCACGAACGGAGAGCAGCGGCGAAGAGTCGTCGGAACAGAAATCCCGCGGGGACTCCGCCTTTGCGGAGACCCCGGCGGTCGCCTGCGGGGCTGTCACCGGCATGCCAGTCCTTCCCGAAGCCGGGCCAGATTATCCCGCATGATCCGGAGATAGGAGAGCCCCTGCTCACGCTCTTCCCGGGAAAGGTTGTGGGCGCCGTGGAGCAGGAGAAGCCTCGCCCCCGTTTCTGCGGCGATGGCCCGCGCGACCTTCGGGTCGATGAGTTCCTCGTGGTAGATCACGGAGGCTCCGGTGTGTTTCATGGTCTCCACCAGCTCCGCCACGGCCCGGGGGGACGGCTCCGCATCGGGTGCAAAGCCCGGATAGGGGGACACGTGTTCGAGCCCGTAGCGGCGGGCAAAATAGCCGAAGGCGAAATGGCCGCCGTAGATGATGGTCCTCCGCTCGCAACCGGAAAGCCCTTCGGTGATCTCCCTGTCGAGGGCCGCGAGCTCCTTCGCATAGCTCTCGGCGTTGTTGCGGTAGATCTCGGCTCCCGCGGGATCCTTTGCGGCGAAAGCCTCGGCGATGGTGCTCACCATGGTCCGGGCGAGAACGGGATCGAGCCAGATATGGGGATCCTTGCCGTGATGGTGGTGGTGGTCGGAGGCATCCCCGGCGTGCGCATCCGCGCTCGCCCCATGGTCGTGCCCGTGGTGCTCCTCCTGCGGCGGCGCCGCGTGGTCACCGGCCTCGCCGGAGTGGACATGCTCGTCATGCTCGTCCCCCTCGGCGAGTTCGATGCCGCGGCTCGTGTCCACCACGAGGAGCGCCGGATTGTCCACGCCTTTCACAAGGTTCTCCGCCCAGGGTTCCATGAATTCCCCCGTATAGAGGAAGACATCCGCGTTCCCAAGGCGGATCATGTCACCGGGGCGAGGCGCGTAGGTATGCGCCTCCACGCCGGGAGGCAGAAGCAGCGACACCTCGACACGGTCTCCGCCCGCCTGACGGGCGAAGTCGTAGAGAGGGAAGATCGTGGCCGTCACCTTGAGCTTCGCCGCCTCCGCAGCGAGCGCCCCGGAAAAAAGAGCCGTTCCGGCGACCAGAGCCAAAAGACCCGCCGCCAGAACCGGAAACGCATACTCCCGCCACTGCCGTTTTTTCTTCGAACTTTTCATGTGTTCCTCCTTTTCACACCGATTGTTCCCGCGTAGAGGAAACAGCCTCTATGCTCCCGGAGAGCCTGGTCTGGCACGTACCGTTTTCTCCCCGGAAAGAACGATTCCGGAATTCCGCAGGTGCCTTCTCCGACGTAAAACGTCTTCGTTTTTTGATGCGCCTCCCTGATATCACACCCGACCACCGGGGAAATGTGCTCTTTTCCGGCGAGAGCGGCCTTGTAAAACGTACGCGCTACGAGGCCCCCAAGGCATTGTTCCCGCTTTCGGACTCTCCCTCGGATCTTCCCCTGCGGGCTCCTTTCGCCTCCTGCGACGGAGCGATCCTGCCCCGCAAGGCGCAGACGGGACAGAGACCGTACACTTCGACATGATGTCCCTCGATGACGTACCCGGTCTGGGCGGCGAGGAGCTTTTCAAGCACTTCCAGGCCACAGGCCTCGAACGATTCCGCCCGGCCGCAGGAACGACACACCAGAGCGTGCACATGCCCGGAGGACCATCGCACGTACCGGTGCTCTCCGTCGGAGCCGTGCACACACTTGATAAGATTTCTCTTTTCCAGAAGCGCCACCGCACGATAGACCGTGGCCTGACCGATGCCCTCCTTTGACAGAGAGGCCACGATCTCCGCCACGGAAAGCCCCCGAGGTGATGCGGAAAGAAGCTCAACGAGAGCAATGCGTGGCGCAGTTGCCTTCAGGCCGTTCGTGTCGAGGAGATGTCTCGTCTCCTCACCGGTCGTCTTTTGGATGTATCCGTACGGCTCCACTGTGTTCGTCATGGATGATATTTTTTCTCATTTTAGAATGCTTGTCAAGACTTTCGATCCGGCGGACGCGCGGCGATCTTCGTGGCGACACCTTCCTTTTGCGCGCTTCCTTTACAGCGCACGTTCTCCCGGCCTCCACCGCGACACGGGCATCGTTGACGACGACAGGGTATTCAGCGTATACTGCGCATACTTTCATTGCGGAGGCCGGCCCATGACAAGACTCGTGCAGCATGCAACCGCAGCGGATCTGGCCTACAGGGAGATCCTCCTGAGAATTACCACTCAGGCCCTCACTGCGGGAGAGCGGCTTCCGGAAGCATCCCTGGCCGCAGAAATGGGCGTGAGCAGGACACCGGTTCGAGAGGCATTGCGCCGTCTGGCACAGGAAGGGGTGGTGGTTCTCGTCCCCGGGGGCGGAGCCCACCTTGCCGACCCTTCGTTGAAGGAAATGGCGGACACGATGGAGGTCCGTGTTCACCTGGAACGGCTGGCGATCCGCAAGCTCTCCGGCACCATCACGCCCCTGCAGATCTGCCGTCTCGAAGAAGTCATCCAGAAACAGCGTGACGCCGACCTGGATATTCCCTCCCTCATTCGGCAAGATTCCCTCTTTCATCATCTTTTGGCCGAATCGACGCACAATGAAGCCCTGACGGACTCTCTCGATGCGCTTCTGGCACGAAGCATGGCCTTCCGGATTCTTTTCGCGGGGCGGGAGGACTACGACAACCATCTCATCCTCGAAGAGCACCTGCGCATTCTCGACGCATTGAAACGACGCGACACCGAACTGGCGGAAAAACACCTCGAAGTCCACCTGCATCTGGCCCTGGCCGAGTACTCCCGTTCCGGCGAACCCACAGGAACGCCTCGAAAAAAGAAGGCATCTCACGCCGAACTTCGTCCCGTTCCACCCCCGGCAGAGAAACGCCGCCGGGAAACGCTTCGTGAACCGCGACAAGGAGGCACATTCCCGTGACTGATTTTGCCTATTCTCCCGTTACGCCGGAGGTGGTGGAAGAACTCCGCGCGCTCCTCTCACCGGGACAAGTGACCATCGACGAGGAAAAGCGGGCCGCCTACTCCCGGGACGAGGTGGCGGCCTGTTCCTGGGACAGACCCTACCTCGCGGAGGTGCTCGTCTTTCCCGAGTGCACCGCCCAGGTGGCGGCGGTGTTGCGCTTCGCCGACGAACGGCGCATCCCCGTCACGCCCCGGGGTGCCGGAACGGGACTCTCCGGCGGGGCCGTTCCCGCCTTCGGAGGCATCGTGCTCTCACTGGAGCGGATGAACGCCATTCTGGAGATGGACGTGGACAACCTGTGCATCACCGTGGAGCCCGGGGTGGTCACCTCGGAGATCACCCGCGCCGCGGCGGCGGCGGGGCTTCTCTACGCGGGGGACCCCTGCAGCGGCGACGCTTCCTTCATCGGCGGAAACATCGCCGAGAACGCCGGGGGAAACAAGGTCATCAAGTACGGTTCCACGGGGGCCAGCGTTCTGGCTCTGGAGGTTGTCCTCGCCGACGGCTCCGTCACCTGGTTCGGCGGCAAGCGGCGCAAGGATGTGACGGGCTACGACTTCGTGAAGCTCCTGGTGGGCTCCGAGGGAACCCTCGGCGTGGTGACGAAGGCCATCCTGAAACTGGTTCCGCTTCCGGAACGCATCGTGGACCTTCTGGTCCCCTTTCCCGACGCCGCCTCCGCCGTTGCCGTCGTACCCCGCATCATGCGGGAAGGAAGCATTCTCCCCTCGTCCGTGGAGTTCATGGACGCTCTTTCGGTCCAACTTGCCGAGCGTTTTCTGAACCGGCCGGTTCCGCATTCCGACCGGGCGGGCGCCTATCTTCTCATCCAGATCGAGGGCAACGACCGGGACGCCCTCGCCGACGACTACGAGCGCATCGGCCGGTTCTGCCTGGAGCACGGCGCGCTGGAGGTCTTCGTGGCGGACAACCGGACCATGCGGGACAGGCTCTGGAAGATCCGGAAGAACCTCACCGAGGCGGCGTGGGCCTTCTTTCCCCCGGAGTACGCCGACGAGGACATCGTGGTCCCCACCAGCGCCATTCCGGAGTTTCTCGACCGTCTGGGGGAGATCTGCGCACGCCACAGCACGGTGCCGCAGACCATGGGACACGTGGGGGACGGCAATCTCCACGCCACCATCTTCTTTTCCGGAGGCACGCCTCCGGATTGGAAGCGGCGCCTTGCGGCGCTGCAGCAGGAACTCTACCCCATCGTAAAGGCCCTGGGAGGAACGCTCACGGGAGAGCACGGCGTGGGGCTCAAGCGGCGGGAGGACGTGTCCCTCTTTCTCGACGAAGCCCAGATGGCGCTCATCCGGCGGGTCAAACTGGCTTTCGACCCGCACAACATCCTCAATCCCGGAAAGATCGTTCCGTGGACATGAGACGGGAGGCGGAAATGTCTCCGGAAGAACCTCACGAGACACACTCGCCCGGCATGCGAAGACGGAGGAGCGACCCGCCGATTCCGGATACGCATCGAACGGCGACCGACCGAATACTCAAAGGCGACCGGGAAAACATCCCGGGACAAACGCGATCCTGCGAAAAACTTGTCGGAAAGGCGGTTCGAATCATGTCCGTGAACTGGAACACTCATTTCAGCACCATGGCCAGGGAGCGCCTCCATTCCTCCCTCATCGCCGAGATGATCAGACTCGTGGTGGAGCACAAGGCGATTTCCTTCACTGCGGGAGAACCCTCGGCAGAGCTTTTTCCTCTGGAGGAACTCTCGACGTCCGTCCTGAAGGCTTTCAAGGATCCCGCTCTCTTCAGTTACTACCCCCACAACGAAGGACTTCTCGAACTCCGGGAATGGATCGCGGCGTGGATGCACGCCGACGGACTTCTTCCGAAATGGGTCACCGCCGAAAACGTGCTTCTCACCAACGGCTCTCAGGAAGGCATCAGCCTCGCCGCGGAAGCTCTCATCGACGAAGGGGATTGCATCGCCCTGGAGAGCCCCACCTATCCCGAGGCCATCCTTACCTTCGTGAAACAGGGAGCTCGTTTTGCTCCCGTCGCCGTTGACAAGGACGGTATCCTTCCCACCTCGCTGGAGGACGTTCTCAACCAAAACAGAGTGAAATTCCTCTACACCATCGTCTCCTTCCAGAATCCGACCGGCTGCACAACCTCCACCGAGAGACGCCGGAAGGTTCTGGAACTCTGCAGAAAATTCGACGTGATCATTCTGGAGGATGACCCGTACCACCACCTCCGGTACGAAGGAAAGGCACCCGCAAGCTATCTCAGCCTCGCCGGCGATGACGCCCGGGTGCTCTACCTGGGCAGTTTTTCCAAAATCGTTGCCCCCGGCGTCCGTTGCGGCTGGACGGTGGCCCCCTCCGAGGTCATTTCCAAACTGGCCTTTCTCCGAGTCGCCAACGAAATCAGCCTGCCCGCCGCCATACAGTATGCACTCTTCGATTTTCTGAAGAACCGGTCCCTGGACACTCATCTCGGACGCCTTCAGGATGCCTACAGGACCCGAAGGAACGCTCTCGTGAGCGCCCTCGAACGGCACGTGGTTCCCCTGGGGCTCTCCTTCGACGTTCCCGAGGGAGGGCTTTTTCTCTGGGGACGCATTCCCGGATTGGAGGACATGGTCCGTTTCGCCCGCTTCGCCGTGGAGGCAGAGAAGATCGGCATCATTCCGGGGACGATCTTCTTTCCCGAGAAAGGCGAGGGCCTCGACACGATCCGCTTCTCCTTCGCCAAGGTCACCCCCGAAATGGCCGAGGAGGGCGCGCTCCGCCTCGCCCGAGCGCTGCGCACTTTCACTCCGGGCGAGGCGTGATGCACCGCCCTCTCCCTTTCTCTCCCGGAAAAACATCTCCGGAAGGGAAAGCGCATTGTTCTTTCGTCCCGGTCGTGCAAAAATAGGCGACATACAAAAGAAAGCGAAACGGTGGGGAGTGCCCTCCTCCGAGGTGGCCTGCCGCTCGCGACACGAACGATTCCCCGGCGAAGGAGTGTGAAACGGAGGCGCGGTGCGTCCTCCGGAACTGCCATGGATGTGAGAGACGCAGAAAGACGCACGGACGGCCTGTTCGACGCGGGCGTTTCCCGGGAGCCGAACTTCCTGGAACGCATCATCACCGATGACCTTTCCTCCGGAAGAGTGACGAAGATCATCACCCGCTTTCCTCCGGAACCGAACGGACACCTGCACATCGGCCACGCCAAATCCATCTGTCTCAACTTCGGCCTGGCGGAACGGTTCGGCGGAGAATGCAACCTCCGCTTCGACGACACGAACCCCACGAAGGAAGAGACGGAATACGTGGAGGCCATCAAACGCGACGTGGCGTGGCTCGGGGCATCCTGGGCGAAGCTCGCCTACGCGTCGGACTACTTCACCCGGTTCTACGAATGGGCTCTGGAGCTGGTCCGGGAGGGAAAGGCCTACGTGGACTTCCAGACTCCCGAGGCAATCCGGAAAAACCGGGGCACCCTCACGGAACCGGGCACGGATTCGCCCGACAGGAACACCTCCGCGGAGGAGAACCTGGCGCTCTTCGAGAAGATGCGCCGGGGAGACTTCGCCGACGGCGAGTGCGTTCTCCGGGCGAAGATCGACATGGCCCACCCGAACCTGAACATGCGCGATCCCGTGCTCTACCGGATTCTCCACGTGGCACACCACCGCACGGGGGACGACTGGTGCATCTACCCCATGTACGACTTCGCCCACGGCTACGAGGACGCCATCGAGGGCGTGACCCACTCCATCTGCACCCTGGAGTTCGAGGATCATCGCCCCCTCTACGACTGGCTCCTGGACAACGTTTCCGTACCGTCGAGGCCGCATCAGTACGAATTCGCCCGTCTGAACCTCACCTACACGGTGATGAGCAAGCGCTACCTTCTGGAACTGGTCACCACCGGGCTCGTGCATGGCTGGGACGACCCGCGCCTTCCCACCATCAGCGGCCTGCGCCGCCGGGGCTACACGTCCTCGGCGATCCGCCGTTTCTGCGCCCTGGTCGGCGTGGCCAAGGCGAACAGCATGGTGGAGGCGGAATACCTGGAGTCGATCCTCCGGGACGAGTTGAACGCCACGGCGCAGCGCGTCATGACTGTGCTCCGCCCCCTCAAGATGGTGCTCACCAACTATCCCGAGGATCAGGTGGAGGAATTCGAGGCGGGCAACAACCCCGAGGATCCCTCCGCGGGAAGCCGGGCCGTCCCCTTCTGCCGCGAACTCTGGATCGAGCGGGACGACTTCGAGGAAATACCCCCCAAGGGGTTCTTCCGTCTTTCCCCGGGCAAGGAGGTGCGGCTCAAGCACGCCTATCTCGTCACCTGCCAGGACGTGATCAAGGATGCGGAGGGCAACGTGACGGAGCTGCACTGCACCTACGACCCCGCCACCCGGGGCGGTGACGCGCCGGACGGCCGCAAGGTCAAGGGAACGCTCCACTGGGTCTCGGCACGCCATGCCGTTCCCCTGGAAGTGCGCCTCTACGACCGCCTCTTCATGAGAAAGGACATGTCGAACCTGGAGGAAGGCAAGAACTTCAGGGATTACCTTAATCCGGATTCTCTCGTGGTTTGCCGTTCCTTCGGAGAACCGCTCCTGAAGAACACCGACCCGGAGGCACGCTTCCAGTTTCTCCGTCAGGGTTATTTCTGCGTCGATCCCGATTCGACGCCGGAATGTCCGGTCTTCAACCGCACCGTCTCCCTCAAGGACTCCTGGGCGAAGGAAGTGCGCAAGGGCGGCTGAAGCACTTCGTAGATGCGTCGCAGGCCCGGACGGCAACGCCTGCTTGTCGCGGCGACAATTTCCTTCGGCGAGATCCCGCCTTCGCGTCGTGCGAAAAAAGAGCCTCTCGCGCCGCACACAAAGGCCCCCCTCTCAGAGGGGGGCCTTTGCTTTCGTCGTTCTTCCGTCTTCTTCCGCGCCCTGTCTGCCGCCACGCTATCCCAACCCCAGGAGCCGCCCTCCCTGATAGACCAGGACCGCCGCGCCGTAGGCGAGAAGTGTCGTGTAGAGGACGAGGAATCCCGTCCACTTCCAACTGTTGGTCTCCCGCTTGAAGGCGGCGATGACCGCCACGCAGGGGATGTAGAGCAGGGTCATCACCAGAAACGCGTAGGCTGCGAGAGGCGTGAAGAACTGGGGCAGCACGGCGGCGATTCCCTCCTCGCCCACGCCGAGGAGCGTGCCGAAGGTGCCCACCACGACCTCCTTGGCGAGAAGACCGAAGACCAGAGCCACACCGGCCTGCCACGAACCGAAGCCTGCGGGCTCCAGCAAGGGGGCCACGGCGGATCCCAGGCGTCCCACAAGACTTTCCTGAGAGGCATATTCCACGCCGAGGGGCAGGTTCGCCCCGGCCCAGACGAGGATCACCGCGGCGAAGATGAAGGTTCCCGCCTTCTTCAGGAACATGGCTCCCCGCTCCCAGGCGGAACGGAACACACCCCTCAGGGTGGGCAGGTGGTAGGGAGGCAGCTCCATCACCAGGTGGGAGCTTTCTCCCTTGAACAGGGTGCTCCCCAGGATTTTCGCCGCCGCGACCGCCACGAGAATTCCCAGCACGTAGAGGGAGAAGATGGCCAGCGGCGCCCGCTCGCCGAAGAAGACCCCCGCGAAGAGAACGTACACGGGAAGGCGGGCGGAACAGCTCATGAAAGGAAGCACCAGGAGGGTGATCATCCGGTCCCGGGGACGGTCCAGAATACGCGTGGACATGATGGAGGGCACGTTGCAGCCGAATCCAAGGAGCATGGGGATGAAGCTCTTGCCGTGCAGTCCGAGGAAGTGCATGATCCGGTCCATCACGAAGGCACCCCGGGCCATGTACCCCGAATCCTCCAGTGCGGCGATGAAGACGAAGAGGAGGAAGATGTGGGGAAAGAAGACCACCACGGAGCCCACACCTCCCACCACGCCGTCCATCACGAAGGACTGGAGCAGATCCGACGCACCCATGGACGCGAGAATGTCTCCCAGCCACTCTCCGAGGGAGCCGATGGCGCCGTCCAGGAAATCCGCCGCGGGGTCGCCCAGGAGATACGTGAGGGTGAACACCAGCCAGGTGATCCCCAGGAAGAGGGGAAGCCCGAGAAGGCGGTGCGTGACGACGCGATCGATGCGGTCCGAGAGGGAAAGCCGTTCCGCGATGGAAAGATCCCGCCGCACCGCTTCGGCGGCCACACCGGAGAGGAATCCCCAGCGGCGCTCGATCACCGCGGTCTGGAGATCGTAACCCAGCTCCTTTTCGAGGCGGTCGCTCTCACCCTGAAGAACCTCCTCGAATTCCGGAGCATGCAGGTTTTTCGCCAGGGCGCTCAAGAAGAGCGTGTCCCCCTCGGCGAGCTTCACCGCCGCAAGCCTCGGCGACGCACCGGGAAGGGTGATCCCCAAGCCCGACAGGGCCTCTTCAAGACGCCGAAGTACCCGCTCCACCCGCTCTCCGTAGGGAACGACAAAATCCCTGCGCCCCTCCCCGGAGGAACCCTCGCCGCGCAGCGCGGTGAGACGGGCGACGACGCGGGTCTTGAGTCCCTCCACGCCCTCGCCGGAGGTGGCCACCGTGGGAACCACCGGAACACCGAGCAACCGCTCCAGAGCGGTCACATCCACCTGAATTCCCCGGGAGTCCGCGGCATCCACCATGTTGAGGGCCACCACGGCGGGCTGTCCCATTTCGAGGAGCTGCACCACCAGATAGAGGCTGCGCTCCAGATTCGACGCGTCCACCACCACCACCGCCACGTCGGGACGGTCGCGGAGAATGAACTCCGCCGCGATCTGCTCGTCCACGGAGGCGGCACCGAGGCTGTAGATGCCGGGCAGATCGACGACGGTGAGTTCCTCGCCGCCGACGCGCATGGTCCCCTCCTTGCGCTCCACCGTCACGCCGGGCCAGTTGCCGACGGAGGCCCGGGAACCGGTCAGCCGATTGAAGAGACTCGTTTTTCCCGTGTTCGGGTTGCCCGCCAGGGCGATCACCGCACCCACGGCGGTCACCTCCCCCCGCAGCCGGAGCAGCAGGAACACCCGCCTCCGGCGATCCGGACCAGCACGACCTTCGCCTCGTCGAGACGGAGACTCAGCTCGTACCCGCGGAACCACACCGCCACGGGATCCGCGAGAGGTGCCTTCCGCTCCACCCGAAGGGTCGTTCCCGGAACGATCCCCATATCGAGAACACGCTTTCGGAGCGCTCCCTCACCCTCAACCTTGATGACGACACAGGACTTTCCGGGCTCCACCGTGTCGAGAGACTGCGGAGCCTGACACTGCTCACTCATTTCCGTTCCCCCCTGCTTTTTTTACAACATGTTCGCAGCCCCAAAAAAGTTAGACAAAACAAACCAATCTGGGACCACACGTGCTTCTTTGGTGCGGACACATCCATCCTTTTCCCTCGGCAACCAAAACAGAGATCCATCCGGGCAGACGCATCTCTGTTAGAGAAAACAAACTCTTATCTTTTCCGGAAAAAGAGTGTCCCCCCTCAGGGAAAACACTCTCTTTGTCCTTCAAGGCCCTGTTCGTCCCGGGAACTCCGGAGCGCCCTTCCTTCCGGCGCCGGAAAGGCGCATGGTCCCGGAAATGTGCGCTCAGACGTCAGACCGCCGCGCCTTCAGGCACCTCCTGCACGAAAATTCGTCCGCACATACCCTCTCCGAGAGCGTAGCGTGCATCGCCCACGCCGAGAAGAATGCCTCCTCCGGCACTGCGCACCACCCTGACCCTCGCGCCGGGCACCACACCGATTTCGGCGAGGCGGCGGCAGAACCTTTCGCCTCCCGCAAGACGCACGATTTCGACAGCGGAACCTTCACGAACGCATTCTACCGGACACATGGCGCACATCCTTCCTTCTCACCGGACTCCTCGCGACAGGGGCAGACCCACACGGTGGTGGCCTCGTCCCGGCGAAGCGAGATGTCCGTTCCGTGAACCCGCACATGAAGAGGGTCTCCAAGCGGCGCCGTTCCCAGATACTCCACCAGGGACCCCGGAACGAGCCCCATTTCGAGAAGACGCTTTCGCAGCAATCCGCCCGCGGTGACCCTCGCCACGACACCCTTTCCGTTCTCGGGAATCATCACGAGAGGGCGGGGGAGGCGACACGTATCCCGCGTGGCGGCGAGGAGATCCTCCACCCAGGGAAGTCCCTGCCGTCTGGCCTGAAAGACAAAATCCGCGAAGGCGAGGAGGCGCATCTCCGATTCCTCGTCCACCGCGTGCTCCAGGGCACAGGCCATGTCCACGGCCTTCTCCTTCTCGATGCCGAGGATCTCGGCGAAGAGAAACGAGAGATGCTCGTGGCGCCGGTAAATGCGAAGCGCCCTTTCCCGACCGGCCTCGGTGAGATGGAGCGCGCCGTAGGGCTCGTGTTCCAGCAGACAGGCGGCGACGAGCCGCCGCACCGCCGAGACCACCGTGGCTTTGGTGACGCCGAGGCGCGACGCAAGCTCCGTCACCGTGGCCTTTCGTCCTTCGATTTCGAGGGAGAAAATTTCTTCCATGTAGTCTTCGATGCGGGCCGATATGGACATGTTCCGCCTCCTCCCTGTTAGAGGCTTCTAACTGAAAACATCTTATGCCCCCACCTTCAGGTCTGTCAAGAGCGGGACGACGGAGACTCACTTTCGGGCGATGACGGAACTCCGCTCCTTCGTCGCCTGATAGGTCTCCGAGAGCTCCAGATAGACGGCGCGGAGCCTCTCGAAGCGGGCCTGCGCCTCCCCGGGATTCGCCAGAGAGGGAATCATTTCTTCCAGGGAAAACAGTTCGAGGAAGGAACTCTTTCGTCGAGGACTCGGGCAGTCGAAGATCTCCTCCAGGATCCGCAGATCGTGGGGAATCTGGAAGTCCGCCCTGGTGCGCTCGTAGCCGAACAGAAAGTAGACCCGGGGAAACCCCGACCATGCGAGCGCGGAAAGACACATGGAACAGGGTTCGTGGGTGGAGAGGAAGAGGCATTCCTCGGGAGCCGGCCGCGGCACGGAAGGATGATCCGCCGGAGAAGGAGCGAAGAATTCCTTGATGGTCCACACCTCTCCGTGCCAGAGAGGACATTCCGCCTCGTGGTTCGTTCCCGCCAGAACCAGGGAGAGATCGTCCGCCCGGAGCACCGCCGCGCCGAAGACCTTGTGTCCCTGACGCACCCCCTCCCGCGTGAGGGGAACGATGTCCCCCTCGACGACATCAAGCATGCGCCAAAAAAGAGCGGAAGTGTTCCTTTCCATTCCGTTTCCTCCTCGCTTCGTCGGATTCTCTTTCATGCCGAACCATCCGTCCGGGTCTCCCCCGTCGGAGACGCTGTCCGACCCTCGCTGGAGATGGGACGGACACCCTGCAACAACCCCCATCTCTACTGGGAACGACGGGGAATAATCAGGCGGAACCGCCCACACGGTGACCGAAGGCGCCTCCCTTCATTCCGCACGTGCGCCGGAGCTTTTCCCGGAGATCTCAGGATTCCCGGCGGAGGTTTTGCAGTATCGGTTCCTTCAGAAGGTCCTCCTCGTGCAGATCTCCGTTGGCATAGCGTTTGAGACAGAAAAGCGCATCCTCCCGGGACGCGTCATCGAGGGAAACCATGGCGGCGCTGTACGAGGCGACGCGCCGCCGCATTTCCTCGTATTCCCCCGACGTGAGAAATCCCTTGGCACGGCGTTTGTTGAGAATCGTATAGGGGTCCAGATCGAAGACCATATCCCTTGCGCGGCAACGACGGAGCCACCGGAAACCAAGAAGCGCCACCACCCCCAGAAGCACTCCCGAAGCGATCCACGTGAGAGGACTTGACAACAACGGCGAGACGAAAAGACGTTCCAAGATGATTCCCCCTTACACGCCCTCCTCCGAAACAACCTCTCGAAGGGAACACGCTTTGTTTCCGGAAATAGCAACTATCGGAGACTGGTTCGTGTCCATGCCGCTTCGCGGCTTTCAAGTGTTTCTTGCACCATCGCGTCCTCGTCAAAAGAGCTACTGAAGAAGAGTGCTCCTGCGGTACTCTCCGCCGGAAAGGGACGGATCCCGATTCGGATCGTAGTCGGACTTGTCCGTGTAGACCACGGAACCAGCCTTGTTCCGCCACCGGAAGTGCCACTGGTTCGATCCGGTCTCCGCCTCTCCCGAGAAGGGATTGCGGTATGTCTCCTGCCCGGAGAGGGAGAGAAACATGTCGTCCACCAGGCTCTCCCCGGCCCTCCGTCTCACTTCCGCCAACGCTCGTTCGAACTCCCGGAGTTCGGCCTTCCTCTCCCCGAGAAGCTCTCCTCTCTCGATCCATCGCTTCACCTCTCCGGAGACCCACGCGGGAGACATGCGCAGGGAATCCGCCACCACCCCGAACAGAGGCGCCCAGCGCGCCTCCTCTCCCTCGGGAAAGCGGACCGTCAGCGTGAAGCGGTCACACCATTGGCCCGCCGAAAGGGGACCGCGGTTCTCCAGGACCGTGGCGAGCTTTTCCCGGTAGCGGACGCCCTCTTCATCGTAGGTCACGGTGAGGAGCGTCGCCTCGTAGCGAAAATCCAGAGGAACGGGAAGACAGGGCAGGAGATGTTTCTCGAAGAAGAGCCGGAACGACGCGGCGAGTGCGGGCAGCGCACGCTCCTCCACCACCTGCAGGTTCGTCGCACCGGGGCGCAGTTCGGGAAAGAGCGTCTGCAGGAGAAAATCCCCCGGCGCGACATAGGGAAAGACCGTCATGCCGTGGTAGGCGGCCCCGGGAGGAAACGCGCCCTCCACGGGCGCGACGCGCATGTCCACGTAGAGCGTTGGAGAGACCCAGTGCATCTCCGCCGTCCCCGGAGCATCGCTCCGGACGGCGAAATCCAGTTCTTCCTCCAGAAGCCGGGAGAGCCCCTCCTGAGGAACAAGGCTCTTCCGCGCCACACCTCCGGCGACGCTCCACCCCTCGGGAAGCAGGAGCGAAAACGCCTTTTCCGTCCGGTCCGTGTAGGGCTCGAAGAGACGGCGGTCTTCCCTGCCGGGGACGCCCGGGGCATCCCCGGAGAGGGGAATTGCCGGGGGAGCGGCATCATGTGCACCGGCGGGGCTCGTCTGCCGCACAAACAGGTAGGTGTGCCCTTCGTCGTCCCGGATCTCCAGGGATTCCCCCACGATCCGGCAGCCGAGGCGGAAGGGAGCCTCGCCGTCGGGACGGATGTGGAGCACCCCTTTCTCGAAGGTGTACTGTCCTCTGGTCTGTTCGGTTCCCGAGGCGCTCCGCAGCTCGTGCCGATAGGTTCCGTCGGCGAGGAGTTCCAGCTCGATATCCATTCCCTCGTCCCGGTAGAGCCACCTTCCGGACACGGGAGGAAGATCCGGCTTCTTGACTTCCGGCGGCGAGGGCGGCGTGATGCCGCGTCCGACGCCGGAGAGAAAGAGCACCCCCGCGCCGGAGGCGGGCCTGAGATCCGGCGACGCAGGGGAAACCGTCGCCGGAGGGATGCTTTCAGACGGAGCCTCCACCGACGCGGCGGTACGGAAGACCAGCACGAAGGGAGCACACACATCCGCCTCTTCGGAGGCACTTCGGAATCCACGCCTCCCCTGGCTGTTCACCCCCAGCGCATAGGTCGTCCCCGGAAGAAGGCGCACGGGCAGCACGCACACGGAGACCCCTTCGGCGCCCCCCGACGGATCCCTCTCGAAACGCGGATCGCCGAGCAGTTCGGGAAACGTTCCGGCGCTCTCCGAGACGAGGGACCAACTGTTCCGCTTCACGGGAGCGCTGAACCGGATGCGGATCTCCCGCAGTTCCGGGGACACATTTCCCGACCCGGAAGGAGGGTCCGTCCCGATCACCATCAACCCGTTCCCGAAGGACCACCCCGGGACACACATGCCCAAAAACACCGTCAGGAACGCCAACACTATTCCGCGTTTCACGAAATCACCTCCGAACCGCGACAGAGGACATCCTCCGGCGCGGACATTCCTTCTGCGGCACAGGCCGACGAGCACACCCGCCCCGCCTCGAAACCGCAGGCGACGAGGGGAGACCATTGCAACCGATGCAACCTACCGGAACGAGAACCCCTTGATGAACGGCAGGAGCCACTCCTGGGCCTTTCCGTATTCCGTCGCGGGAAGCGTGACCACGAGGAGCACCCCGCTTGCGGCAAAACGGACGACCACCGTCGCCCGGGACACCCCCGCGACATCCGGCGACGAGTAGAGAAAGACCTGAGCCTTCCGCCCCCGGGCCTGTACCACGGAACTGCCGTGGGCGCGTTTGCCCTCGGCGATCTTGGCCCTGACGTCTTCCGCCGTCGCCTCGTCCTTCACGGCAAAAAGCTGGAGTTCCTCGCCTCCGGGAAGACGATAGAGCGTACCGCCTTCGATGGGACGCACGGCCACCGCTCCCGAAGGAAGCGGCGCGGCGAAGAGGCCTGCCGGATCCTGATGCACGAGGGGTGCTCCCGCCGGAGAGGAAGCCCCGGCGGTCTCACGGCGCACGCTCGCCAGGATTCGTTCGAAAGCGGGAAGAAGTGCGTCGAAGTCCGAGGAGGCGGCGTCGAAGAGAAACCCGTACCCCTCCGTCTCCGTCACCACCGCGTAAAAAAGCCCCTTGAGCTGTGCGGGGTTGCCCTCCACGGTGAAAAGAAACTCCAGCCGCAGCGCCTCCAGCCCCGCAAGAGAGGTCCTTTTGAGATCCAGGCGCCGATAGCTCTTGAAACTGTCCTGCCCCTCCGACTCGACCGCATGGAAATAGGTGTCGAGGGTCACGGGGGAGGGAAATTCCTCCCGGTAGAACAGGAATTCCGCCCGGGCTCCGCTGCCCTCGCGAAGGACAAAGTAGGCGCTTGCGGACGGATCGGAGGGCGGCACGGCACTCCACTCCCGGGAAACCTCGAAGGCCAGCGCTCCCTCCCGGACAACCGCCGGGGAAGCCGGCCCGGCCTGAAGAGCCTGGGTTCCCGTGCTTTCCGCACCGGGGGACGCCGCAGGAGAAGAAACGACCCCTCCGGACGCGGTGATGCGCACGCCCCGGAGGAACTCGGCAAAGCGGTCACGCAATCTCCCGAAATCCTCCGGCAGCGTGGAGAACTCGAAGACGTACCAGGAGGATTCCAGGCGAAGATAGGACATCTCCCGCTGGAGGGTTCCGTCGGGAGTCTTCTCCACCACCTGATGCACGATGGAAGGATACCCCGCAAGGATACCGTCGCTGTTTTTCAGCAGCGTGGTGCTTTCATCGTAGCGGGCCTTGTTGCGGAGATAGTCCGCGAATCCCTCCGCCTCCTCGGGGGAGCCGAAATCGATGCGTCGGAGACGGAGGAGCACCACCGCCCGGTCCTTGTCGTCCCGAAGTTCGCACAGAGCCACTTCGTCCCGGGTCGGCTCCAGGGCATTCCATCCCGGAGGGAGCGTGATGTCGATGTCCGCACCCTCTGCAACGCCGATGGAAACGGCCAGGCAGCACGCCAGCAGAAACAACGACAGCAGTTTTCTTCCGTCCATGATCACGCCTCCTTCGTGCCGGGGGTCCCTTCGCCCCGGGAATACGTCTCCCTTTCCTTCCGTCGCTTTTTTATCGTTCCTCCCCCAAAAGAACGAAGGGAGCCCAGAACACGGGGTGCGGCAGACGCTCCAGAAGCACCACCTGGGCCTTCCGAAGCGCCTGGGATTTGGTGTCCCCGGAGAGCCAGTTTTTGTAGAAGAGCACGAAGAGATCCTTCGTGGATGCGTCGAAGACGCTCCAGAGACTCGCGAGCAGGGACGATGTTCCCGCGTGGAAAAAGGAGCGGGAAAATCCGATGAGCCCCTCGGCATGACTCAGTCGCCCCAGGCCGGTCTCGCAGGCGCTCAGGACGACGCAGTCAGCGGAGAGCGGCAGGCGGAAGACTTCCGATGCCCGCAGCTCCCCGTCGTTCTCGCCGTCGGCGGCGAGGTAGATCGTGCTGTTCAGGGGGCGCCTTCCGTCGGCCATGGCATGGGTGGACAGATGCACCACGTCGAAACCGGCGGCTTTTGCGAAAAGGCGCGTCTCCGTCGCATCGGCGCCGAAGAAGATTTCCGAGGAGGAAAAGAGGGGTGCCACCTCGAGGACTTCCTGCTCCGCGAAGGGAAGCGGCGCAAGAGAGCCATCAGAAAAGACGGGATTGCCGAAGCCGAGAAAGCGCAACGGTCTCGACCTCGTCGCCTCCGAGTTTCTCCGGGCGACGAGCAGAGTGTAGATGCCGAGGGAAGGCGCGTAGGAAAGAGCCGCCCGCTGCAGGAGATAGTCCGTTCCAGTCCAGAACGTCTGGAAGGGAATAGCGGCGAGAATGCCCTGGGGGATCACCACCACATGAGGCGCCGTGTACAGAACGTTCTCCAGGGGTGCCACGAGCCCCAGATAGAGGCGGGAAAGCTCCAGAAAAGGGGGCTCCGCCTCGGGAGTCCGCAGGGAGGGCAGCGCGGCATTCACCGCGTCCTCCACGGCCTGCCGCGAAAGAAGGGGCAGTGGCACGCACCGCACGCCGTCCCGGGTGACGAGAAATGCGAGGGTCCGTGACGGCAGCAGGTGATAGCTCACCACGAGCACGTCCGAGGGAAGAAGACGCCGCATTTCCGCCGGAGGCGGAGGTGCGGGAGCGGAGAGGGCGGCCAGCTCCGGCGACGCGAGGGCCACCCGGCTTCGCAGGGAGGCGAGCTTCTCCCGGAGTTCCGCGGCCTTGCGCTCGATCCGCTCCAGCGCGAGCCGCCTTCCCTCGTCCGGAGTTCCTGCGGCGAGGAGGGCGCTCCTCTTCGCGGCAAGGCGTTCCAGTTCGCCCTCAAGGGCAGCGAGGGCCTCATAGAGTTCCCGATCCGTCTCCCGGAGTTCCACCTGTCCCCCTCCTGCCACGTCGAGGAACGACCTTGCCTTCATGCGTTCCGACACGGAAAGGGCTTCCTCCAGCTCTCCCCGTTCGACGAGAAGGTCCACGAGAAGATCGTAGGCGTCGTAACGGTGCTCCAGAAAGGCGACGCGCTGTTCCACCGAGGCGAAGCGGGCTCGGACGGTCTCCAGAAGATCCACCGCCTCCCGAAGCGGCCCGAGAGCCGCCTCGCCGTCCCCCAGGGCCACCCTGGCCTGGGCAAGCCCGTGCAGGGCGGCGAAGGCAAGGGGTGCATCCTCCACCCGCCTCGCCAGAGTGAGGGCCTCTTCGAAGCGGGTCGCGCTCTCGGCGAAACGCCCCTGTCGGAGACGAACAAAGCCGCTATTGGATGTCACCAGGGCGAGACCCGCGACGTCATTCACCTCCGCATAGCCCTCGGCGGCCACTTCCAGAGCGCGTTCCGCAAGCTCCCAGTCCTCCGCGGCAATGCCCAGGTTCGCCATGTTCACCATGAGATCCGTCGCTTCCCGTTCCATACCCAGGGCGTGATAGCCGTCGAGGGCTCTGCCGAAGTGCGTCTTCGCCTCTTCGAGCTGTCCTCCCCTGCGGGCCAGAATCCCGAGATTGACCAGGATCCCCGCCTCGGTGCGGCGGTCCCCCCGCTCCTGCGCGAGTTCAAGGGCACGGCGGAAGGCGCGCTCCGCCTCCTGCTCCTCTCCGGTGGCAAGAGCGAGCGTTCCCGCGTTCACGTACACCCCCACATCCTCCGGAACCGCGGGAGACATCTGAAAACGCAGCGCCCGGTCGAGTTCCTCCTTGGCCCGGCCGTACTCGCCCCGGGACAGAAAAAAGACCGCCAGATTGTTCCACACCCAGAGACGCTGCGACGAAAGACCCAAAGAGACCGCGAGCGCCTCACAGCGCTCCAGATCGGCCAGGGATTCCTCCGCCTCGAAGGCGTAGCGGTCCAGAAATTCCGCCCGGTTGAGCCGCACAACGAACTCGAGCCAGGGAGAGGGGACGCCGAGGGAGATCTCGAGGGCTGCGCGAAAACGTTCCCGCGTCCGGTCCGGATCCTCCACACCCATGGAGAGACGAGCCAGATGGTTCGCCGCGAGCCCAGGAATCTCCGGATTTCCCGGCATCTCCTCCGAGGCGCTCCGGGAGGCGTCTCGTTCCAGCAAAGCCATGCCGCGCCTGAACGCCTCCTGCCACAGTGTCTCCGCCTCGACGTGGCGCCCCTCGCGGTAGGCCGCAACGCCTCCGGAAAGGGCGACTAGCGCCTTGCCGTAGTCGCTTCCGGTCCGCTCCGCCAGGGCTTTCAGCTCCTCCAGCGTCGCCGAGGCATCGTCCCAGCGGGAAACTCCCTGGAAGGCGCGGATCACGCCGTCCAGCATGCGGATTTCCTGCACCGTCCGAAGGGAACGCAGCGTTTCCGGCATCTCTTCCGGGATCCTCCCGGAGGCGCGAAGCAGCTCCCGGGCACGTTCCGCCAGGGCGAGCGCCTGCTCGTCGTCGCCGCGCCGGGAGGCGATGTAGCCGGCGGCGAGAGCGTACTCCACCCGTTCCGCCGGCCAGGCCATAGCGGAGGTCACGAGGAGAAACCCTCCGGCCTTGTCGAGGGCTTCGTCGTACCGCCCCCGATAGACGAGGTCGAGCACTCGGTCACGCAGCGCCGCGAGACGCATCGCGGTGACGTGGGCATTCCGGACCTGGGCGTCGAGGGAGAGCAGCTCCGTCCGGGCGAGCCCCTCCGAGGGGAACGCGGCAAAGAGTGTCGCAAGAAAGGCGAAACAAAAGAAGAAGGGGAAAAGAGGAAAGAAGAACCTGGAAACACGTTTCGACACCGAACACAACAAGAAGGGGAAAAGCGTGTGAGGACAAAAAGAGCGGGAACAAGGCGCCGTTCTGGTTCTTCTCACGAGAAATCGCCTCCCCTCCGCTTCGGAGAGCGTTCCGCCTCCCGAAGAGACCGCATGTCCCTCTGATCGCAGTTCTTCTGAAATGGATTATATCTCAGAGCGACTCCGATTGCCCCTTCCGTCCGGCTCCTCCGGCTCCGAAAGCGCGAAGAATCCGGCCCGGGCCGGATTCTTCGCAAAAGGAGCGTCCGTCACTGCGTCTTTTTCGAGGCCTTTAAGAGGTCATCCCTTGCGTCGGAACAGGAAAAACGCCGGAACAAGAAGAGCCAGAGCCGGAAGCGTCCCACCCCCTGCGTTGCAGCCGCCGCCCGATCCACCCGCCCCTTCCGTGGGAGAGGGAGATGCGGAGGGGGACGGCGTGGGAGAACCCGAGATCGTCGGTGTGGGCACCGCGTTGACCGTGACGACGAGAACTCGCGAATCCACGGATTGCGACGCGCTCCGGGCGGTCACCCGCACCGTGTAGGTGCCGGCGGTGACGAAGGTGTGCTCCTTCGTCGCCGAAAGTGCGTCCGTCGCCGTCTCCTCCGTCGTTCCGTCGCCGAAGTTCCACTGATACTTCCACATAGTGCCGTTGGTGACCTCCGCCTTGCAGGTGAAGGTAACCTTCAGCGGTGCGGTCCCTTCGGTCTTGTCCGCCGTGAATTCGGTCACACGGACCGTACAGGTCGGTCACCCTCCCGCGACGGCAGGCTCCGAAAACAGAAAAACTACGGTGAAACACAAGGCACAAAGCAGAAAAAGGGCTGCACTCATTCGCTTCATATCTCTGAACATCCTCCCTTGACGCATCTTGTCCGGAGAGAAGATTTCGGTGAAAGCCTCTTCTTCTCCGGGGTCAGCCTCACAGAATGTGTTTCTCCCCCCTATTGTGCCCTATCTTTACGTGGCGATCAAGCCACAAAGATTCCCTCCGCCGGTCACGCAGCGATACCGGAGGGTTCCACGATGACCGCCACGCCGTCGGGAAGCACCAGAACGGGAGCAGCGACACCCATGCGCGCCTCCGCCAGGACCATGGCCTCTTCAAGCGTGGCCGCTGGAATCAACCCCAGCGTCCGGGCGTCGGCGAAGTTCTTCTCCTCCGTGACAAGCACCACGGTATGGCGGGAGAGAACCCGGGCCAGCACCTGGGATTCCCACTGATCGGGAAGCGTCTCGTCCCGCTTCCGTGCCCCGATCCGGGCGAGTACGTCCTCCGGCCCGGAGGCGTTGCGGAATTCCCCCACGAAGCGCTCGCCTCCGTTGCCGTCGCGGCATTCCGCGCACATGACGATCACACCTCCGGGAAGGCAGGCCGCCTCGCCTCCCGTCATGCCCTTCACTGCCTGGTAGATGTTCTGGTCCAGCGGATAGCCCCCGTTGGACGTGACCACGACGGGCGCGGGAGCGACGGTCACGCCCGCGAGATCGCGCAGGAAGGCACACCCCGCACGGTGCGCCTCCACCCGATGTCCCGCGAAGGCGGCGACCACATGGTGGTCCCGGTCGAGCACCACGTTGAGGACAAAGGCGAGGCGGGCCGCCTCGCCCGCGAAGAGCATGTCCGTCTGAAGGGGATTTCCCTCCAGAATGCCCGTCCTCGCCTTCGGATGGCCGATGAACTCCGCGCAATGGTTTCCCAACACGCAGGAACGGCTTGCGATTCCGGGGAGCACGCTCTTGCATCCCCCGGAGAATCCCGCGAAGAAGTGGGGTTCGATGAAGCCCTCCGCGACAAGAAGATCCGCCTCGGCGGCGATGCGGTTGATCTCGCAGGGACCTCCCGAGGGAAGGCGCCCGATGGAGACCATCTCCTCCTCCACCGTGGCCTCGTGCACCACCACCCGCACGCGCCGGAGCGTCTCCTCGCCGAAACGGGCGACCTGCTCCTCCCGCGTCATGGGGCGATGCGTTCCCGTGGCGATGAGGAGCGTGATCTCCCCGTCGCCGCAGCCGGATCCCCTCCGGAGTTCCTCCAGGAAGGGCGGCAGGGTGACGCGGCTCGGCAGGGGGCGCGTGTGATCACTGGTGATCACCACGATGCGTTTTTTCCCCCGGGCGAGTTCCGCGCCCCGAGGCGACCCGACGGGAGCCCCCAGGGCGCGACGGACCAGCTCGCCCCCGGCGGCCTCGGGGAGGAGGTCGTTCACCCGGGAGCGGAGAACCCCGGCGATCCGCTCCTCGGGAAGGACCAGCTCCAGGGAGGATGATCCATAGGGAATGGGAATGGACACGAAAGGTCTTGCGGATTCCATGAGAACGCACCTCTTTCCCGTCGTCCGGAAAACAACCTTTCCCGTTGCGAGAGCGGGGAAAGCTCTTGACGCACACGATGCCGGAGCAAGCTCCCGCTTCCCCGAAGCACCTGCGGCACTCTTTGACGCTGTCCGCTCCGGCGGGCACGCCGCCCGGATTTGCGCGGCGAGCCGCCGTTCCGTCCTTTTGTCCGGGCCTTCTCTCTGCAGCAAGTATAAAATCATGTCATTGTACGTCAACGGCAGCGCAGAGATCGAAGCGCACATCGTACTGCGCTCCGCCTTCTTTCGTCACGTCCCTTCGGGGGCGAAAAACGGCGGTCACTCCTCGTCGGCGTCGTCGAGATCCTCCGACACTTCCGAGCGGGCGCTCCGCCTCCGCCGCAGGTCGCTCCAGATCCGCTCCGCCTTCGATCCGAGCAGCCAGAAGCTCGCCGCGAGGATGGCGAAGAAGAGCGCCTTGTGCAGCGGCGCCCAGAAATACTCGAAGAAGCGCGTGTAGAAATTGAGACAGAGAAAGACCGTTCCGAACCCCCGCGCGAGCCCGTCGTCCCGCTTCAGCCCCCGGTAGACCGCTCCCGCCGCGACGATGCCGAAGAGCAGGCTCCAGTGGAACAGCTCCATCTGCCGCACCTCGAACCAGGACGCCGCGTCACCGTAGTTGCCGAAGATGGAGAGAATCCAGAGGGAGAGAAACAGGTAGAGAAAGCCCATGGTGCGGGTGGTCGTCCCGAGGAAGGCGAGCCTGGAACGCTGTCCCATGGCGTAGCCGAGCCCCGTGAGAACGGCGCCGAAGAGGACGAAGCGCAGCGGATAGTTCATGCCCAGATAATAGGTGCCCCAGCCGGAGACATAACCCGTCTCGGCCCCCATCCAGCCGCCGAGGGACAGGAGCGCAAAGGCCCACACCTGGTTCGACTCCAGCATGATCCCGAGCGCACCGTAGAGAAGCGCCGCACCCAGCGGAAGCAGCGGATAGAGCCGCTCGTTCCCGAAGAACATGCCGAGAAAGGCCATTCCCGTGGCGACGCTCAGCACCCCGAGAAAAAACAGGCTCTCGATGGAGTAGAGCCGCTCGGGGGTCCGGGCGCGGCGGCGCACTCCCGCCGCGAAGAAGAGCGCCCCCAGAACAAAGAACACCACGCACTTGAAAAGGGGCGGAAGTGCAAGCACCCGCAGCAGAAACTCCATCAGGACCTCATCGGCGAGGATCGCCCCCACGGCAATGGCTAGGCAGAGCACCGAGGCAAAAAGAGCGTACCGGGCCAGCCGTCGCCAGTCGAAGGGAATCACCCGGATGTCTGCCTCAAGGCTCCGGGCCGTCTCCTCCGAAAGCCGTCCCTCCCGGCGCCATGTCTCCAGCGCCGCCCGTAAAACTCTCGCCTTCTTCGCCGGAACCTCCATCGTCCATCCCCTCTTCCCGGGTGCACCCTTGCGCACTCACAGGGTAAGGTCACCGAGAAGAGGCAGCCTGTCAAGAGCGGAAAGACCGAAGGAACATCTTCGGGGACAGGGGAAGAGCACGGAGTTTGCCGACCCCCTTGCGCACGAAGAGGGAACGGCAGTGCCGTTCCCTCTTCGTGCTGTTTTTCCCTGTCGCGTCTAGCCCCCCGCGACCATGGGCATGACCTGGACTTTATCGTCGTCCCGCAGGACGTAGTCGAGCTTTTCCCTGCCTCCGTTCACGAGAAGCACGGTGCTCATGCCGGATTCGCCGAGGGTGGTGGAGGCGAGCAGTTCCTCCAGGGTCTTTCCCGCCGCGTCGGGATGCCAGAATCCCTTGTCGTCCGCCTCGGGCTGGTGTTTCCTGAGAATGCCGAGAAAGGCAACTCGTACTGCCATTCCGTCTCCTCCTCCATCGAGCCGGAAGACGGAAACACGCACGAAGCTCCCCGGACAGGGGCACCGCAGTGTTCCGTCGTTCCGCCCCCGCTACTTCTCCAAAGCCATGAAACTGAGCGTCAGCCCGCCGCAGCCGTTTCGGCTCCAGGGCGCATAGCCGTACTCGCCGAAGGTGAGGATGCCCAGGAATGGAACATCGCCGCAGGCGGCCTTGAGCTTCGCCACCGTCTCTTCCATGCGGTCTCCGATGCCCACGGCACGCCCGGCACAGTGCACGATCAGGAGCGCGCCCGGGGGGACGCCAAGATCGCCCAGGGCCTTCTTCGCCGCAGCGGGAACGGACTCCACAAGTTCATCCCGGGTAGCCTCCAACAGACACACCGCAGTCCCCTCGGCGAGATCGTTGCCTATCTGCATGGTTCCGTCGGGATTTCCCGACAGGGGGTGCCGCACCCAGACGAGATCTCCTTCGGAATCCACCACGCCGAGAGGGGCGGTGATGGTGGCTCCGAGCAGATTACCTCCCTGAAGTTCCGCCGGAGTCTTGCCCATCCAGGCTGCCACCGAGTCGAGCGCGGGTTTTCCGTCGATTTCGACGAGGAGGCGCCGCCCCTCGACCTTGGTGATGACACCGCATTTGCCGGTGTTCCGGTACGCGCCGGTGTACGCGTTGGCGAATTTCTCCGTCGTGGCGAAAAAGGCCGCCGCCACACCGTTCTCCACCACCACTCCTTCGGCGTACTGTTTCATTTTTCCCGACATGTCGTTGTCACCGGAGCTTCCCCCGAAGAAGGGAATGCGCCCCACCACATCCTCGATTCCCTTGAGATACTGCTCCTCCTCGCCGGGAGGAGCGATCATGAAGAAGAAACTCGGTGCCTTTCCGAGCTCGGCAATGGCCTTCGCCGCGGCCTTTCGTCCCGCCTCGCGGGGACATTCGCCCCGTTCCTCACCCGCTGCGGCAACGGCCAGACCGCATCCGCCGAGGGCGATGGCGCCGCAGAATCCTTCATCTCCGCCGATGAACCCGTCGGGAGTGATCACCCCCGTGAAGGAGGTGCCGCCCATGACAGGCACGTTTCCCGCCGCTTCCTTCGCCGCCGCCGCGAGTTCTTTCTGGTCGTAGACGGCACTGGCGTAGAACAACACCACCGCCGGTTCCATCACGCCCGAGAGAGCCTTCCCAACCGCTTCCTTCGCCGCCGCCACGGGACAGGCGGCTTTACTCCACCCGACATGTGCCCTGGGCATGGAAACGCTCCTTTCCTGATCCGAAAGAGAAAGGCGGATGAAGCCGCCTTTCTCGGGGCTCTTTATCCAGTCGTACCAAGCGCCCGAACCGTCGGGCCCCCCTAGGGGAGAAACCGGATGAACTCCTCAAGACCAAGGGATTTCAGCGTCTCCGCCGTGGGAACGCCGTCCGCGTTCCATCCCCGCAGGGCATAGTAGTCGTCCAGGATCTTGTCGTGCGGCGTCGGGGTCTTGCCGGCCCTGCCGCCCACGAGAGCGGGCATGGTCATCTTCGGAGCGAGCGTGTCGTCCTTGCGCCGGATGCCGTCCCGGACGTTCACCAGGCGCTGCAGCGTAAAGCCCCGTTCCGCCGTGTGGACCAGTTCGGCGGGCTCCACGTCCCAGCCGGTGATGTGGTTCACCGCCGTGGTGATCTCCGTGAGGGTCAGCCCGGCGCCGCCCACCATGAATTTGCAGAGGGTGAGGTTGTTGTAGAGCGTGCTCGTGTTCTGCATGATGAAGGCACACTTGGCGGCCTCCTCCACGGAGAAGCGGTCCGGAGGGCCGTCCTGCCCCAGTTCGGGATAGAAGAGGCCCAGGGCCGTCGCCTGGGGATTGCCCCGCTCGTGGCAGGCGCCCCGCGTGGCGGTGGCGTAGTTCACCCCGAGCCCGAACACGGCCCGCGGATCGTGGGCGGGATAGTCGAGCCCCTTCGCATGGACGATGATCTGCTCCGCCTCATGTCCCACCGCCTTGGCGGCGCCGCGGATCCCCTCCCTGAAGAGGGCGCCGAGTCCTTCGAGCCTGCAGATCTGCTTGCACAGTTCGAGCAGCACCTTGCCGTCGCCCCAGCGGATCTCCATGCCCTTGAGCTGTTCCGGCGTCAGCCACCCGTACTCGTAACACTCCATGAGAAAGCCCACCCAGGCCCCGGTGGAAACTGTGTCCATGCCCATGCGGTTGCAGTAGTCGTTGGCGAGGCAAATGGCGGGAAGATCCTCGACGAGAAGGCTGGAGCCCATCATGCCGATAGTCTCGTACTCGGGGCCGTTTCCTTCGAGGACATCTCCGTTGGGGAACTCGTAATGGATGTGACGGTGACACCCCACGGGGCAGTTGATGCAGGGAAGGGGCTTCACCTTCAGGTAGTCCGTGTAGCGGGGAGCTCCGATGAGGCCCGCGCCGCGCTTCCACACGTCTCCCCGCCAGTACTTGATGGGAACGTCGCCGATCTCCTGGAGGGGCACCATGACCACGGGCGTTCCGTGCTGGCGGAAGCCCGCTCCCTGCCCGTGGAGCTGTTTGAAGATCTTCTTGGAGTACTCGTCGGCCTTTTCCCGGTCCTTCACGGGAACTTCCTTGGTTCCCCAGGCCGCCACGGCCTTGAGGTTCTTGGATCCCATGACCGCACCGGCACCGCCGCGCCCCGCGAAGGAGTGTCCGTCGCAGGTGATGCATGCCACGGGGTTCAGCATTTCTCCCGCGGGACCGATGTTCAGGGCGTTGATGCGCTTGTCCCCCAGCTCCTCCTTGATGCATTCCCCGGTCTCGACGGTGTCCTTGCCCCACAGATGGAACGCATCTCTGAACTGAACGCCCTCGTCGTTGATGAAGACGTAGACGGGTTTGGGAGCTTTACCCTCGAAAATCACCAGGTCATACCCGGTCTTTTTGAAGAAAGGTGCCCAATGCCCCGTTCCTGCGGAATCGAGGAACGTTCCCGTGAGCGGCCCCTTCGTGATGACGCTCCATTTTCCGTTTCCGGGGAAATTGGTCCCCTGGAGGGGCCCCACGGCGAAAATGAGCTTGTTCTCCGGAGAAAAGGGGTTTACGTTGGCGGGAGTCTCTTCGAGGAGAATCTTCGCACCCAGGCTTCCGCCGCCCACGAGCTTCCGCATCGTCTCCTCAGGGATATCCTCGGCACGATAGGTCTGGGTCGTCAGGTCCACGCGCAATGCCTTGCACCAATATCCGTACACTCATGCCACCCCCCTGCTGCATTGCCACGGTTCGTCACCGTGGTTCGCCGCCGTGTCGCTCTTCCGTCCTCTCCGTTTCCGGGCCTTCGCGACAACCCCGGAGAGGCGGAACATTTCCGTCCGGCCCCCATACCAAGACGAGACACACCACCCCCTTCCTCTCCGACTCCGTTGCGTCCCCGTCGTCCTGCCCTCTGCCGCAGATTCCGCAGTCTACGGCACATTCCCAAAGGGCACCTCAAGGAGAAACCCTAAAAGCGCTCAAGACACGCAAGTGTGAGAATTCGGACAATCTACGATACAGTATAGCGCATCGTGCTTTTCTTGTGCAGTGTCACCAAAATGTTACAACCAAGAAATGACACCTTTTTTTCACGAAAATGTTACAAAAAAGCGTCGATCTTCAGAATCAAAAAACGAACAGGGCGGAAGCCCTTTTCGGCACCTCCGCCCTGTTCGCCTTTCCTTTGTGCTCCACTCTCTCCGGCGTCCTCCGCATCGTTTCGGGGAGGGGAGAGCACATACATTCACCTTTCGAGAAATTCCCGGATGCGGCGAAGCCCCTCGGCGATGCGCTCCTGATCAGCCTCCAACTAGCCCCCGCGACCATGGATGTGATCTGGACCCTGTCGCCACCCGGGAGGATTTAGTTGGGCTTTTTCCTGCCTCCGTTCACGAGAAACACGGTGCTTATGCCGGATTCGCCGAGGGGCGTGGAAGCGAGCAATTCCTCCAGGGTCTTTCCCGCCGCGTCGGGATACCGGAATCCCTTGTCATCCGCTTCGGGTTTTTGAAAAAATTTGCCCTGCTCAACTCACCCGCATGGAGGCTTGTAAGAATATCTTCTCTTCCTATCTCCAAGTCCGTCAAGCTCGCCTTGACAGTTTATAACCTTATGATATTATAAATTTATGCTCTATGCTGCGAGGAGGGAAAACATGCCTATCTTTTACGACATCTACCTCGACATCAAAGAGAAAATTCTATCGGGACAACTGGGGATCGGCTCTCTACTCCCGGCCGAGAAGGCACTTGAGGAAATCTACAACGCCAGCAGAGCTCCGGTCCGACAGGCACTTGGAAAGCTGGAGAACGAAGGGCTGATAGAGCGTCGTCCCGGCAAAGGAACGTTCGTGGCCGACAGAAGCCACGTCCGATTTCTGCTCCAGTTCGGCGGATTCGGGGAACAGATCATTCGCGACTGGGACATGATGAGCTACAACGTCCTGTCTATCGATCTCGTGAAACCGGGACCTGCGGTAGTGGAGCATCTTAATATAGGCGAGGATGAAAACGTGATATGCATCAGAAAAATTCGCAGTCGAGGCGACACCGTCGTTTTCTATATGCACATATACATTTCTGATCAATATGACATAACAATACTGAAAAAAGAAGGTAATTTTGAACTGTATGAATTACTTAACAAAAGATTTGGAGTTGACATCTATTCTGCTAAAGAATTTATTTATTCTACTTTTGCAAATAAAGATGCTGCCGAGGTTATGAAAATAAGAGAAAATTCCCATCTTCTTGAGTTGTATCGAATAAATTGCGAAGCAGGAAATCGCCCGGTATATTTAACGCATTACTATGTAAGAAGCGACATATGGAATTACCAGGTTTCCTACAATGCAAATGTATTCAACCATGTAAGAAACGAAAAAAGAAAGATAGAAACCACTTGGTGGAACAAGTGACCGTGCAAAAAGGAGATGGTTGTGTTGAATAGCTTTGTGATCGGAGTCATCCAGATCGACACCCAGGAAGACAAGAGGAAAAACCTCGAGAAGCTCGCCGGATTCATCGACGAGGCCGCCTCGAAGGGTGCCAGGATGGTAGCCATGCCGGAGAACGTGAATTTCATCGGCCCGAAAAGTGCGGTTTTCGAGAACGCGGAAACAATACCCGGACCGACGACGGAACTCTTTGCCGGCAAGGCGAGAGCGCACGGAGTCTGGATTCACTGCGGAAGTATCGGTGAACGCATTCCCGGCGAGGAGCGCCTGTACAACACCAGCGTCGTCATCGATCCCAAGGGAAACATCGCGGCGAAATACGAGAAGATACACCTCTTCGACGTCGACCTGGCGGATGGCCCCTCGACGAGGGAGTCCGACACAAAAAAGGCCGGCAAAAACATCGTCACCTTCGAGACGCCCTACTGCACCATGGGGCTCTCCATCTGCTACGACATACGCTTTCCCGAACTGTACAGAATCATGACCCTGAGAGGTGCCAGAGTGCTGTTCGCTCCGGCGAATTTCACCATGTTCACCGGCAAGGACCACTGGGAGAGCCTTCTGAGGGCACGCGCGATAGAAAATCAGTGTTACGTCGTGGCTCCCGCGCAGATCGGGGTGAAGCCGAGTTTCCAGTCCTATGGACGCTCGCTCGTCGTAAATCCCTGGGGAACGGTCATCGCCACGGCGGACGATCGGGAGGGCGTTTTCTGCGCGGAAATCGACCTGGAGTATCTGGAAAGCATCCGCAGACAACTGCCATGTCTTCCGAACAGACAACCCGAGGTCTACAGATAGCGGACGACACACAGCAGACGACAAAACAAGACGCAGGGAGTGTTACGAATGATCATAAATCCATCAGCAATGACCATCAGCAACGACGTTCTCGCAAAATACGCAGGGGCTGAACCCGCCACCATAGGCCATTTTCTGAACTATGGTTTCTCCACGGAACATTTCATGACATCGATTCCGGGGCATTCGACGATTGGAAGAGCCGTGACGCTGAAACTCGCCTCGGCGGATTCGACACTGCTCCACAAGGCCCCGGAATTCGTGGGACCGGGGGATATTCTGCTCATCGACAGGGCGGGAGACCGCCAATACGCATGTCTCGGCGGCGTCGTTTCCTACGCGCTGAAGGTACGCAACGTCAACGCGGTCATCGTCGACGGAGCGGTGACGGACATCTGCGAGATCCGCGAAATGGAACTGCCCGTGTACTATCGTAGACTCTCCCCCATCACGACGCGGCTCCTGGGCACCGATGGAGAACTGAACACGGAGATCAGTTGCGGCGGCGTCGTCGTACACCCCGGAGACATTGTGGTGGTCGATGAAAACGGGTTCGTGGTCCTGAACCCCGCCGAGGCTGAGAGCATACTCCAGCGGGCGCGGGACATCCAGGGAACGGAGCCCGGAAAGAAGGCACGCCTGAGAGCCGGGGAGTTCCTCGCGAAAATCGGCAGGGCCCAGGCAATCATAGATTCCGTCCATGCTCCGGAAAGGCACTAGAATTTCCCATTGCATACCGACAGGAGGGAACATGCTATGAGAAAAACAGTAACCACGGCAGTGCTTCTCATTTTCTTTTTCGTCTTCCAAAGCGCGGCTTTTGCAGAATACAAGAGCGAGTACAAGCTGAGCATCAACACGAACCAGAACTCCGCGAACGGCAAGGGCGCCGCCTACTTCGCGGACCTGGTGAAGGAGCGAACTGGCGGCAAGGTGAACATCACGATCTTCTGGAGCGGCCAGCTCTTCTCGGGAAGAGCGACAAACGAATTGTTCCTCATGAAAAAAAACGTGGGGGACTTCTCCGTATCCTCCTTCATCAACTGGGCCCCGCAGTTTCCGGCGGGCAATCTGTTCCTTCTGCCCTGGTTCATCACGTCCTATCCGGACAAATACAAGGCCATCGACGCCCTGGAGAACGGCAAAGCCGGGAAGGCGATCGAGCGCATTGTAGAAGACCGCTTCAACCTCAAGATACTCGCCTGGGGAGAATCCGGTGCGCGGGAACTGACCAACAACGTCAGGCCGATAACGGCTCCCGAGGATATGAAGGGACTCAAGATCCGGGTTGTTGGCAGCCCGCTGTTCATCGACATCTTCACGGCTCTGGGTGGAAATCCCATGAACATCTCGATAGCGGAGACAATCACCGCTCTCCAGCAGGGAACCGTCGACGGACAGGAAAATCCGTATTCGGTCATCTACGCGAGAAAGATCTACGAATTCCAGAAATACATGACCGAATGGAGCTACAACATGGACCCGCTCGTGTTCGTGGTCAACAAGACCGTATGGGAGAGCTTCCCGAAAGACATACAGGAGACCATCAGTGCCTGTGCAACCGAGGCCGCGGCATATGAAAAGGCCCTGTCGCGACTGGGTCTGGATGACGGATCCTCCGCAGAGTTCCTGCGTTCGAAATCATTATTCCCGGAGGCGGAGGAAGCTTTGACGGATCCTCGCGCCTTCCTCCGTGCGAAGGGAGTGGAGATCACAGAACTCACCCCGGACCAGATCAAGGCGTTCCGCCTCAAAACGCAGGCGGTGTATGAGAAATGGGTTCCCAAGATCGGGAAGGAGCTCTTCGAGGCGGCGGAAGAGGACATGAACGCCGTGAAATAGAACCAGCGAACAGAAGGCCGGGGGTCTCGCATGCGTGCGCATGGCATCGCATCGCCGCCCCGGCCCCAACCACACGCTTTTTCCCAACAGGGAGGTTTCGTCATGCGAAAAACACTATTTTGCCACGCGGAAGAAGGGATCGGGGCCATCCTTCTCGTTATTATGGTTTCAATTGAATTTATCAATGTAGTGACAAGATATTTCATACACTACTCCATGGCCTTCACGGAGGAACTGGCGGTCTATCTTCTGGTGTGGGTGACGCTGCTCGGGACATCGCTGGCATTTCGCGAGGGTTCGCATATGGCGGTCACGTTTCTATACAACCATATGCGTCCAAGCAGGAAGAAACTCCTGTACATCCTCGTGAACACGCTTTCCGTCGTTTTCTTCGTCCTGCTCTCATACTGGGGCATCCTCGAAATCAGGGAAGAAATCGCCATGGGGGCGCGTACCGAAGCCGTGGACTTGCCTATCTGGCTCTTCACCGGAGCCATCCCGTTGTGCTCTCTCCTGGCGATAGTGAGAATCGTCGCGAAAAGCCGCGAGGATCTCGCAAACGGAACTTTTTAGAATACGGGAGGTTTCCACATGCAGGCAATGATGAACAATCCCTCCTTGTGGCTTTTCGTCCTCTTCATTGGCTCCCTTCTGTTCCGGGCGCCGATAGGAATAGCCCTCTCGCTGTCGAGCATCGCGGTCGCATGGTTCTGGAACGTCGGCGTGGACATGGTGAGCTACAATTATTTCGCGAACATCGCCAAATTTCAGCTTTTGGCCATTCCCTTCTTCATCATGGCGGGAAATATTATGGACAAGGCCAGTATCGCCGACAAGATCATCATCTTCATCAAGGAACTCGTCGGAGATATGACGGGCGGACTGGCGATCGCGGCCATCGGCGTGGCCACGTTCTGGGGAGCGGTAAGCGGCTCGACATCGGCTACCGTCGCAGCCATCGGCATCATCCTGATCCCCGGCATGGTGGACTCGGGATACGACAAAGCCTTCAGCACGGCCGTCGTCTGCGTCGCCTCGGGGCTCGCGATCATCATCCCTCCGAGCATCACGTTCATTCTCTACTCCTCCATCACCGATGTGTCCATCGGGGCCATCTTCGCGGCCGGATTCATACCGGGCATCACAATAGCGCTCTGCCTAATGGTGAGCGCGTACATCACCTCGAAAAGAAAACACTACCGCGGATCCCAGCGGACGAACGGCTTCAGGGGCATTCTCACCGCATTCAAGGACGCGATATGGGCACTGCTGACGCCGGTCATCATTCTGGGAGGTATCTACGGCGGAATCTTCACTCCGACGGAGGCTGCCGCCGTGGCATGTTTCTACGGTCTGTTCGTCGGTGTGGTGATCTACCGAAGAATCAGCTGGAAAGACATGATGGACATCCTGCATTCGACGATGATGAACACCGCGACGGTCATGTTCGTCGCGGCCGGGGCGGGCCTCTTTTCCTGGGTTGCCCACACAGTGGGGCTCATCGAGAAAATCGCCGGACTCGTTCTGGGGCTGTCGTCGAATCAACATGTCATCCTGCTGTTCATCTACGTCATCCTGTTCTTCGCCGGCATGATGCTGGACGGCGTTTCAATCGTCTACATCTTCGTCCCCATGCTGATGCCCATCGTACATCAGTTTGGATGGGACCCCGTGTGGTTCGGTGTGATGTTCACGATCATGGTCGCTGCGGGAACCATCACGCCGCCCATTGCCATGAATCTCTTCGTCGGCTGCCGCATAAGCAACCTGACGATCGAGCAACTCACTCCTCCGGTCATTCCCCTCCTCGTAGTCACCCTCGTCGGGCTGGGAATCCTCACCATTTTCCCGCAAATGACACTGTTGTTGCCGAAGGCACTCGGCCTGCTCTAGAATCGCTGCGGCGATGACAACATATACAGCTGGCGCGGCGAAGTTCACACGCTTCGCCGCGCCAGCTGGTTCAGTCAAATGACACGAAAAATTCCATTCTTGTTTTTCATTGCACGAAGAGGTGCCTCCGTTGAAAATTTTCTTTTTGCGAAAAGCGCTGCCTCACGGATTTATGGATCGAAGATATGCCTTCGCAGTTCTCCTCGCGGGAATGTGTTGGGGGAGCACCGGAACCCTGCAGGCTCTGGCACCGGAGGGAGCTCATCCGCTCACTGTGGGCACCGCCCGTATCGTCGTAGCCGGAGGAGTTCTACTGGCGTTGAATCTCCTGCGGCGAGGAAAGGAATTTTGCCATGGGATATGGCCTCTTCGGGCACTTTTCCTCGCTGCAGTCTGCCTCATGGGATTCCAGTTCGCGTTCTTTTCCGCGCTGCGCTTTACGGGTATCGCCGTGGGAACAATGGTCGCCACAGGTTCCTCCCCCATCATGGCAGGCCTACTTGGATGGGGTCTGTGCGGTGAACGTCCTTCCCCCTCTTGGTACCCCTCGACCTGCCTAGCCATCGTCGGCTGTATATGCCTTTCGCTACACACCTCCCCGGCTCCGGCGTCCACAAATGGTCTTGGAATTCTGCTCGCGTTCGGGGCATCACTCTGCTACGCACTGGTAGGCATCCTTCTCAAAAAAACCGGCAACATACGCCCCAGCGGTGACATCGTGACATGCATGATGTGCATGGGCGCTCTCCTGGGTATTCCGGTGTTCTTCACCCACGACGCATCTTGGATCCCGACATCAAGGGGAATTCTCGTGGTATGCACCCTCGGTGTAGTCTCGACGGCGCTCGCGTACTGGCTTTTCTCCCTGGCTATCAAACATGTCGAAATAGGAAAAACATACACGCTTTCCCTGAGCGAACCATTGACGGCATGTATATTGTCTTTTTTCGTCTTGAAAGAGCGCATGGATATTTTCTCCTCCGCCGGAATAATATTTATATTCCTGAGTGTGCTCCTCCTTATCAGGGACAACAAAAATTGAACAGCTGGCGAGAGTGCACCCCGAAACAATCGGTGCCTTTCATGCCCATTGCAACACACCAAAACGAGAGAAGACGGACGGGCACAACCGCGAGAGAGTGGATTTTCACACCTAACAGGAGGGCAAACCGAGCTGTAATCCGGCTTACCCTCCAACGAAAAAAACCGAACAGTTTCGAAAGAAGTTTATGCCCGACCCTGTCCCCTTCTTCCGTAGCCCCCACGGAAGAAGGAATGTAGCCGTCACCTTTCGAGAAATTCCCGGATGCGGCGAAGCCCCTCGGCGATGCGCTCCCGGGAGGTGGCGTAGCAGAAACGCACGTACTCCTGGTCCTCTCCGACATTGCGCGAACCGAAACAGTTCCGGGAAAGCACCGCCACACCCGCTTCCTCCAGCAGTTTTTCCTGGAAAGCCCGGCTGTCGCTCACGCCAAGGCGGCGACAGGCCTCGGTAACGTTGGCGTAGGCGTAGAAGGCACCCCGTGGTTTCTGGCAGACGACGCCGGGGAGCGTGGCGAGGGCGTCGCAGAGGAGATCCCGCCGGGCACGGTATTCGGCGACCATACTGCGGGCCGCGTCCTGGGGTCCTTCGAGGGCGGCGATTCCCGCCGTCTGCACAAAGGCGGCCGTGCAGGAGACGGAGTTGGTGACGAGTTTGGTGACGTGTGCGGCAAGTTCCCGGGGAAGGACAGCGAAGCCGAGACGCCACCCCGTCATGGCGTAGGTCTTGGAGAACCCGTCGAGGATGATGGTACGTTCCTTCATCCCCGGCAGGGAGGCGATGCTCGGCACATCTCCCTCGTAAGACATCTCACGGTAGATCTCGTCGGAGAGAACCCAGAGATCCTTTTCGCGGGCGATGGCCGCGACGGCTTCGAGGTCTTCCCGGCTTGCGACGCCTCCCGTGGGATTGTGAGGGAAGTTGAGGAGCACCATGCGCGTTTTCGGCGTCACCAGACGCCGGAAGGTCTCGGGATCGAAGCTGAAGTTCTTTTCCTCCACGAAGGGCAACGGAACGGGAGCGCCTCCGGCATAGCGGATCACCGACTCGTAGGTGGGAAATCCCGGGCTCGGCGTGAGCACTTCGTCGCCGGGGTTGACGCAGCACAGAATGCCGCAGAAGAGGATCGGCTTGGCCCCCGGCGTGACCACCACCTCGTCGGGAGAGACATCGATGCCGCGGGTACGTCCCACGTAGCGGGCAATGGCCTCCCGAAAGGGAAGGATTCCCGCGGAGGGGGTGTAATGGGTGTGATTCTCCTCGATGGCGCGGATGCCCGCGGCCTTGATGTGCTCGGGCGTGTCGAAATCGGGCTCTCCTATGGCGAAACTCACCACGTCCCGTCCGTCCCGCTCCATGCGCTGGACTTTCGAGAGAACGTCGAAGGCGCTCTCTCCCTGAAGGGCAAACACTCGTTCGGCAAATCGCATGATGTGCCTCCCGCCTCCTTCGCGGTCTGTCGTTCCCGCTCCCGTCTACTCGTACTCCTTGAGCATGGCGTAGAATTCGTCTTCCTTGCCCTTCAGGATGTGGTACACGTGATCGTCCGTGGGGAACTTGCCGGTCTTCACGTCGGACACGTATTCCTTGAAGGCATTGATCTCGATCTCCGCCACGCTGGCGTATTTCTTGACGAACTTGGGCGTGAAGGCCTGGAAGTAGCCCAGCATGTCACCGCAGATGAGAAGCTGCCCGTCGCAGGGACCGCCCGCGCCGATGGAATAGACGGGAATGGTGAGCTTCTTCGTGAGGAACTGGGTGAGTTCCGGTGGAACCGCCTCGAGCAGGAGCGCGAAAGCCCCCGCTTTTTCGATCTCCAGCGCATCCTCGATGAGATCCCGGGCGCTCGCGGCGTCGCGCCCCTGAGCCTTGAAGCCGCCGAGAGGACCCGAACTCTGGGGGGTGAGACCGATATGGCCGATGACGAGGATGCCCGCATCCACGATGGCCTTGATGCGGGTGATGACCCGGCGGCCTCCTTCGAGCTTCACGCAGTCCATGTCCGCTTCCTTGAGGAAGCGTCCCGCGTTCCGCACGGCGTCCTCGTCGGAGATCTGATAGGAAAGGAAGGGCATGTCCCCCACGCAGAACGTGTTCGGTGCACCCCGGCGCACGGCCTGGCAATGACGGATGCAGTCCTCCATGGTGACGGGAATGGTTCCCTGGTAGCCCAGCACGATCATGCCGAGAGAGTCGCCAACGAGGATCATGTCCATGCCCGCCGACTCCACGAACTGCGCCGTGGGGAAATCATAGGCGGTGACCCACGCGACCTGTTCTCCCGCCTGCTTCATCTTGACAAATTCCAGACGTCCCTTCTTCGCCACGACTTCCATCTCCTTTCAAAGTGTGGAATTTCTCTGTGCGCTTCCACGGCCACATTCTACCCCAAAAGCACATTCCGTGAGGAAAATATCCGCCCGCTCTTGCAAGCGATACTCCATCCTTGCGTCCGGAAAGCGATGGAGCGCACCCCGGAACAGGAAAACGCCGGAAGGCATCGGGGAAATCGTCTCGAAAGAAACGCGTCCCGAAGCACTCAGGGATTTTTGCGGGCCTTCAGGATCGCCTCCAGCTTGTCCGCATACTCGGCAATGCGCGGATCGGGATAACTTTCCAGGCTCTTTCGGTATGCCGCGAGGGCCTCTTCCAGACGTCCTTCCTTCTGGTATGCGATGGCCCGCGCCACGAGCGTCTGCGCACGCTCCCGGAGAAGGCGTTCCAGAGAGTCCGCGTAGTCCGCAAGAGCGGCGTCCTCGTTGACTGCCAGGCTCTCCCGATACTTGAGGAGGGCCTCGTAGTAGCGCCCCTGCCGCTGCAGGGCGACGCCCTCTTCGTATCTCGCGAGAGCGTCCGCCGGCACGGAGGGCGGTACGGGCGAGGCGTCGCTCCCGGGTGACGTTTCCCGGCTTTTTTCGAGCGCCGCGAGATGCGCCTCCAGCTCCGCGTCGGGGGCGAGCGCCAGGCTTTCGCGGAAAAGTTCCACCGCGCCGGAGAGGTCACCGGCCTTTTCCTTCGCCGCGCCCTCTTCCCGCAGGGTCAGCGCCTTGCGAAGCCGTTCCAGTTCCTCCAGCAGGGGATCGCCCGGAGCATCCCCGCCGGCGGCGACGGGCGGAGCGGTCTCGACCGGCGGCGACACGAAAGCGGAGGGAAGGCCGTCGTCGGGAACCCTCGCGGGGAAGGCGTTCTCGAAGCGCACCAGGGCTGCGGGCGAGGCGGACATGGAACCGGGCCTCTCCTGAAGGATCAGGTCTCCCCGGGGTGTGGCGGCGAGCCCTTCCATGATCCCGAAGCTCCTCCCCAGCGGAACGACCTGAAGAAACACCCCGTCCGGCCCGTACATCCAGAGTGCCTCCTCTGCGTCGTCAAAGGCGTAGATACGCCCTTCCGCGTCTCCCGCGAGAAAGGTGGGGCGGAAGTACACTCCCTCATCGATGTCCTCCGCGCCGGCCCCGGTTCCGTAGATGCTCCATTCCGCAAGACGCTCTCCCGACGGGGCATGGGCGGCGATGCGCTCCGCCCTGACGTCCCCCTCTGGGGCGTAGGCCAGGGCGATCTTTCCTCCCGGCAAGAGCGTCATGGCCCGGAAGCCCTGCGGAACCTGAAACCGGGAGAGGACGTTCCCCTCGGGGGAGAGACGGAGCATCCCCGCGGAATTTCCGTCGCCGAGGGAGTTCTGCCCGGCGAGGAAGATCTCTCCGCTTTCACTGACGCCCAGATGGGTGACGTAGTTGATTCCCTGCTCTCCGAGCAGTTTGGTGCCCACGGACACCCGAGCGAGAAGCCTTCCGTCCCTGGAGAAGCGCTGCACGTCCCCCGTATAGCCGGAACGATCGTCCGCCACGTAGACGGACCCATCCGGCCCGAAGGCGAGCGCCCTCGGATAGGAGAAGGCGCCGTCCCCCTCGCCCTTGGAACCCCATTCGGCGAGCACGGCCCCATCGGGCGAGAAGAGGGTCACTCTGTAGGCCCGGGAATCTCCCAGGGCGAGCACCCCGTCGGCGGCCACGGCCGGGCCGAAGGTGAATCGGAACCGCTCTCCCTCGGCACCGTAGGGCATGCGCGCCGCCTCCCGCAGCGGCGGCGCATCCCTCCGGGCAGAGCCGAGCATGTGCTTGATGGTCTCCCGCTCCGCTTCGATGGAAGCGGCGTCACCGCCGAGCATCACCATGAGAAAGCGCTCCGCCGGAGGATCCCCGGGAAGCGACGGGGGAGAATCGGAGATTTTATCGTCCTTCCAGGGTTCCTTGCAGATCACGAGGTTTCCCTCCACAGAACGGGAGACCTCCCCCTTCCGCACGTCGCCGGAAAAGGAGTAGAACAGGGCGGGAAGTCCCGCGACGGTGATGTCCTCCTCCCGCTTCGTGAAGTTCGCGATGTTGTCCTTTTTCGCGCCCTTCTCGATATCCTCCAGAAAGGCCCGATAGCCTCCCGCTCCGGGAGCTTCCATGAGCCCCACCATGACCATCATCACCGGACCGTCCGCCCCGGCATCGGGGTGGATCCCTTTGAAAAAGCCCACCCCATCCCGCTCCACAACGGGTTTCCATTCCCGGGGAACCGCGAGGTAGAGTGCGTTCGCCCAGCGGAGCGCCATTCCCTCCGGAACGTCCTCTTCCGCCGCGGAAGCTCTCCGGGCGACTCCGTCGGCGAAAAAGACGAGGGAATACATCCCCACGAGCAGAAGGAGAATCCCCCCCCGCCCCGGTCGCCGGCGTGCGTTCTGCCTCGGAACGGTCTCTTTTTTCGGTTCCTTCATGTTCCTTCCCTCCCCGCGAAATGTCTCTTCCGTCTCCTTATTGCTTTTCCTCGCCGGCGTTCCGCCACTGATGCGAAAGGTGCGACACAAATTCTTCGGAAGCCCTGATCAAGTAGGATTTGCCCTCTCCCAATCGCAGTTCGCATCGCATTTTTCCGAGAGCGGCGCAGCATTTTTCAGAGCTTCTCTTCGCCAAGATCCGCCTCCGGGGAAACCAGCCCCATGGCCTGCCGTCACTGTTTCTTGAGCGGCGCAAACCAGATTCCCACGGGAAAGGAAACGGAAAAATCCTTGTACAGCAGAGGCACGCCTCCATCAACGAAGGGCTTCCCCGTTCCTCTCTCAAAGAAGAGCAGATCGTAGGTGAAGACGAGTTCCACGCCGAAGGTGTCCGGCGTCGTCTCCCGGGGCGTCCACGTCACGGAGGTCGTGCCGGAGCTTCCCGACACCTTCGGGCTCGACGCCGTTCCGGTGGTGAAAAACCAGTTCCGCACGCTGAGCTGGGCGTCGAGAGCTCGGGCGGAATTGTCCTGAACGCTTCCGAAGACCACGGGAATTCGCGGAATCGGCGGCAGGGATACCGTGACGGAGACCGTCACGGGTTTTCCGACTTCCTGATAACCGCTTCCCAGCACGGCCCGGCTCTGCTGGGCCGTCTCGGGCAGGCCAACGCCGGCGAGCTGCATCATCTTCATCGCCTCCGCCATCTGGGCCTCGTCCAGGGTGACCCCCATCTTTTCCATTTCCTTCTTCATCTGTTCCTTGAGAAAATCCCCTGTCTTGGCGACCTGCCCGGTGAGCTCGGTGAAACGCTTCCACTCGGAGCTCTTCTGGTCGATGCTCCCGGAAAGCCCTGCCACCGAGGGAGTGACGGAAAGGATCACCGGCGGAAAAACCACCGACGGGTCGTTGCCGAGGGGCGAGGCGGTCATCCAGAAGGTGCGGTTCTCGAAGAAGGGGATCTTCTTCGACGCGTCCGCGAGGAGGAGCGTCTCCACGGGCTCGCTCGCGAAGGAGGGGTCTCCCGCGGTGAGCGTGCGCACCCGGACCAGGGCGTTCTTGTTCGGCCCGAGCCCGGGAATGCCTCCGGGCACCTCCAGGGACACCTCCTCCGCAGGCACCTTTTTCGAAAAGAGGGGAGTCGTCTCCTTCGGGTCCTCGAAGAGTTCCACCAGATAACCCGCGAAGAGTTCCTGCCTGGCCTTCACGCTTGGCGGCGCCTCCCAGGAAAGACGCACCACCGACTCCTGAGGCGTCTTGCCGGAGAAAAAAAGTCCTTTCAGGCGCAGGGGCGGTTCGAGCAGAAAGGCCCTGCCGGGGGAATAGTCGTAGATCCATCCCGACCCGGTCTGTCCCGTGTCCACCAGGCAGAGTTCAACGGGAAGATCGAAGGAGACCGCCGCGGCGATATGCCCCCCCGAAGCGGCGGCGGAGAGCTCCCGCGGAGAGGTGTTTCCACGCTCCCGGAGAAAGACGTGGCGTCCGTCCGTAGCGCTTTTGTCGAACCACTCCGCGGGGAAGGAGAGGACGAGCCGCGGCTCGGGGGTTCCCGCGGGACGCTTCGGCGGCTGGAGTGCGTAGGTTTGGAACGACCAGGGCTTGATTGTCGCGTCGACAAACTCCACGATCGGCGCCGCGTCGAAGGAAAGCGGCGCGAACAAGGGCACCGCCGGATCGAAGACGGTGATTTCCTGGGTCGCCGACGTTCCGTATTTCTTCTCGAAGAGGGTGTTCTTCGGAAATCCCTCCAGAATCGCTTCCTTCACGAATCTGGCGAAGAGCGCCCCGAGTTTTTTCCTGTCGCCGCCGACGAACTTCACGAAGGCGTCCACCGGGAGCTGGGCACCTCCCGCGTCGCGACAGGAGGCGAGAAAAAAGTTGTGGTACTGTTCCACCGGCGACGTGCCACCTCCGGAGGCGCGCACCTCCGCCAGCAGCCACTCCAGAAACCAGGAAAGACCGTAGCCCATGCGTTGAAAGGGTTTCGCGTCGATGGACTGCAGCGTGATGGTCTTTCCCAGACGTTCGAGACGCCCCGGAAGAGGTGGGCCGTTCAGGCCGGTCTTGAGGCGGTTCATGTCCGCCAGATAGTTCTTGACGGTCACGCCGGCCCGGGCCGCGTAGGCGGCCTTCGCCTCCCGCTCCAGCAGCACCGCCGACGCCTCGGAGAGAAAAATCGCCCGGTTGTCGTCGGCGAAATACTTCCTCTGGACGTGGTGAAAATACTCGTGCAGGGCCGCGACATAGAGATCGTCCCTCGGGGAACCTTTCCAGAGGATGAGATAGGGGACGCCCACCCAGCGGATGACCGTCTCGCCGTCGTTCTGGGCCACGGTGTTCGTCACGTACACGTCCACGGGACCCGGATCGGCGAATCCGCGATTTCCCTGGGTCGTCCCCAGGAGATACGTCCGGCCGAGGGAGAGGGCGCGCCGAATCTCCAATACCTCGTCGGGCACGGCGTGCCGCTCGAAGGCGGCGAACCGGGCCTTTTCATAGGCGTTGAGGGATTCCTCCGCGAGGCGGAGTGTTTCGGCACGAATCTTCTCCTGCGCGGCGAGACCGAGATTGGCCTCCCGGGCCCGGGCAAGCTCCCGGTCCCGCATCGCCGAAATGTCTCTGACCCGCTGCATGTGCTCTTCCCATGCGAGCTGCAGGGCCTTCTCGAAGGCCGCCTTATCCCTGAGTCCCGTCGTTCCGTCCCCCAGCTTGTGGGACCAGGAGAGATTGATGCCCTCCAGATCGGGAGCGAGAAACTTCACGAAGGGCGCGTCCTCCTGAAAGTACTGAGGCAGCTCCGTTGGAGCGCGAACGAGAGGGATCACCACGCCGCCGCCGATGAGGGTGCCGATGAGAATGGCCCCGATGATGCTGAAATGCGTCGCCTGGAAATAAAGAACATTGTTCTCCCTGCGGTAGGGAAGCACCGTCCAGTCCCGACCGTCCCGGGAGGTGACGGGGAGCACGAGTCGGAGTTCCGAAAGATCCTCCACGGCGGGCAGCGCAAGGGACATCTCCACGGGCCTGTCGAAAAGGCCGCCTCCGGCGTCGAATTTCCACGCCCCGAGGAGCGGCGCCTCGCCTGCCAGAAGCGGCACCGGCGCGGCCTCGGCCCTGGCGACCCGCAGGGACGCGCCGAGAGCAAAGGCACCGGCGGGAACGGTCACGGCAGGGCCTTCGGGAATCTGTACCGAGATTCCACTCTCGGGGACAGGTGTCTCCAGGAGAACCGCCCCTGTTGCGTAGACCGGCGTCGGCAGGGGTTCCTCCCCCTCGCCTGAGAAAACCGGTGTTGCCGTCACGGGAGGTGGCGCCTCGACGATCCCGGTTTCGGCGGAAAGGGTCGGCGTTCCGGGAGGAGCTGCGGCGGAAAGCGCTTCAAGGCGTTCCACCCGCTTCGCCAGGGACGAGTCCGCAAAGAGCGCCAGACTTTCCCGGTATGCCGCGAGCGCCTCGGAAAGCCTTCCGGCCTTCTCCGCGTTCTCGCCCTCTTTCCGAAGCGTCAACGCCCGCTCAAGCCGTTCCATCCGCTCCTTGAGGGCGCGCCCCTCGGGCGAGGCGGGCGGAACGGATTCGGGAACGCCGGTCGCGGCCACTCCGTCGTCCGACGCGCCGATTCGCTCCCGGAGGGAGGCGGCCCGGGCCGCGAGAGCCGGATCGGCGAAGAGCGCCAGGCTCCGTTCATACAGGACGAGAGCCTCCCGGAGCACGCCGAGCGCTTCGAGGCGCTCCCCCTCGTTCCGAGCCGCCAGTGCCTCTTCGAGCAGGGCGATACGCTCCGTCAGGGGCGCGCCTTCCTGCGTGCCCGATCCGGATACGCTCGCGTCGGCGGGGGCCCCTCCACTCCAGAAAACCACGCCGAGCAGAAAGAGAAGGACGAGAACGGGTAAAACCGCACAGCTCCTCGGAGAAACGCGCAGCAGACCCCCGAAATCCCCGTCCCTCCTTCTTTTCCTCTCCATCTCTCCGTACCTCCGGCCCCATTTCGGAAACCACATCACGGCTCTCCGCTCCTCTCCGCCGGAAACACACCGCACATCCACAAATCACCGCACCACTTGAACTTATCATAGCAGAACTCCACAACTCCTGCAGAACAAGCCGGAACCTGCGCACACCGCCATTCCCCCATCCCCACCCCACGGAACCGAACAACACACCCTGGCGGAAGAGAGACCGAGAGGCGAAGGAACACCCCTTCCCTGGGCCTTTTTCCGTCCATCCCAGAGCGGTTGGACAGGGAAACGACCAGGCCCGGAGAGGAGAGGCGCGTATCAAATCACTCAGAAACGATCATTTACGCTCACTTTTTATGACAGATATTGACGGTTTTTTTCGGAGGATCTATCATGGACATACCATGTTTTCAAGGAGGACAATCCTATGAGCTGGCTGCAGGACCTGTTCGGCACGGACAAGGCGATCATCGGCATGTGCCACATGCTTCCCCTTCCCGGGGATCCCCATTACGACGCGAAGAAAGGCATGGGATACGTGGTGGACATGTGCCGCCGGGACCTTGCCGCCCTCCAGGAAGGAGGCGTGGACGCGGTCATGTTCTCCAACGAATTCAGCCTTCCCTACCTGACCAGGGTGGAAACGGAGACCGTGGCGGCTATGGCGCGCGTCATCGGCGAACTGATGGGGGACATCCGGATTCCCTTCGGGGTGAACGTCCTCTGGGACGCCCGGAAATCCCTCGACCTGGCTGCGGCCACGGGAGCATGCTTCGTGCGGGAGATCTTCACCGGCGTCTACGCCAGTGATTTCGGCCTCTGGAACACCGACGTGGGCGCGACGGTGCGGCACCGGCGCCATGTGAACGCAGAAGACGTACGGCTTCTCTTCAACATCGTTCCCGAAGCGGCACGCTATCTGGCGGACCGCGACATCGAGAGCATCGCCCGGTCCACCGTGTTCAACAACCGTCCCGACGCTCTCTGCGTGTCCGGCCTCGTGGCGGGTGCCGAGACGGACTCCTCGGTTCTCAAACGCGTCAAGGACGCGGTCCCTCAGACGGTGGTGCTGGCGAACACGGGCATGCGCCTGGACAACGTGGAGAAGCAGCTCTCCATCGCGGACGGTGCCGTGGTGGGAACAACCTTCAAAAAGGATGGCGTATTCGAGAACCCCGTGGACGCCTCGCGGGTACGTCAGTTCATGGAGCGGGTGCGCACCTTCCGCTCGGGGACTGCGGCTTCCGACGTCTCCTGAGAGGGCTCCGGCGATGAAGCTCCGCCGTCCTTCCAGCCTCCCCGCAGAGCGCCAGCGAAAGATCCTGGAGAGCATCCACTCCCGGGGAAGCGCGAAAATCCAGCTCCTCTCGAGGCTTCTGAACGTCTCGGAGGCCACGGTACGCCGGGATCTGGAGGCTCTCACCGCCCGGGGGCTCATCAATCGTACCCACGGCGGGGCGGTTCTTCCCGAGACGAGCACCGCCTTTGAAAAACTCTACGCGGAGAAGCGAACCCAGCTCCAGGAAGAGAAGCGCCGTATCGGCGCCGCAGCGGCGGCCCGCGTCAGCGATGGAGAGACCATCATCCTCGATTCCGGCTCCACCACCATCGAGGTAGCGCGCCACCTGACGCACCACAAAAACCTCACCATCATCACCTACGACCTCTTCATCGCCGGCTCGGTCGACTACGACGACACCACCTCCGTCCTCGTCTCGGGAGGCACGCTCCGCCCCGGCTTCAACGTCCTCGTGGGCTCCGAGGCGGAGAATTTCTTCCGCAAGATCCGCGTGAACAAGGCATTTCTCGGGGCCGATGCAATTCACCCCGAGCAGGGAGTCTTCAATGCCACCTTCTCCGAGCACGCGGTGAAACAGCGCATCGTCGAGGCGGCCCAGGAGGTGATTCTCGTGGCGGACCATTCCAAGTTCGGCAAGGTCGCTCTCGTGAACGTCTGCCCCCTCGATGCGGTGCACCGCATCGTCACCGACACGGGGCTCGACGAGACCGTGCTCTCGGAGCTGAAACGGCACGGAGCGACGGTGGAACTTGCCTGAGTTGCTCCCGGCGGGAAAAAGCTGCGGCGGTAAAGAGATCCGAAACGCTTGCGGAAAGGGGTGAGAGCGCGGGAAAAAGGATGGAGGGGCAGGAGGCGAAAACGGGACGGAGCAGAGGTTTTCCGGAACGCTCCTGCGGCGGAAGCCGCGGAAGAAGCGTCTTCCGGACCGAAGGAAGTTCATCGACGGAAATTCAAGGAGGGAGATTCATGAAACGCATCGCAGTGCTCCTGACAGGTCTGCTCGTGTTCGGCGCGATTCTCGGCGGGGCGCTCTGCGCGTCCGCGGCGGAGACCTACACCCTTGCCACGGTGGTGAAGTTGAGCGGCGTCAACTGGTTCCAGCGCATGGAGGAGGGCGTTCTCGCCTTCGGAAAGGCCACGGGGCACACCACGTTCCAGCAGGGACCGGCGAAGGCCGACGCGGCGCTGCAGGTCCAGGTCGTCGAGGACCTCATCGCCCAGCAGGTGAATGCGCTCTGTGTCGTCCCCTTCTCGCCGGAAGCTCTCGAACCGGTGCTCAAGAAGGCCATGGATCAGGGAATCATCGTCGTCACCCACGAGGCTTCGAACCAGAAGAACGTGAACTATGACGTGGAGGCCTTCGACAACGCCGCCTACGGCGCGCACTTCATGGACGCCCTGGCGAAGCTCATGAACGAAGAGGGCGAGTACGCCGTCATGGTGGGAAGCCTCACCTCCAAGACCCACAACGAATGGGTCGACGCCGCCATCGCCCGCCAGAAGGAGAAGTACCCCAAGATGAAGCTCGTGGGAGACAAGATCGAGACCAACGACGATCAGCAGACCGCCTACGCGAAGACCCGGGAACTGCTCAAGGCCTATCCGAACCTCAAGGGTCTTCAGGGCAGTTCCGCCGTCGATGTCGCGGGCGCAGGGCTCGCCATCGAAGAGATGGGCATTCAGGACAAGATCGCCGTGGTTGGCACGAGCCTCGTCTCCGTCTCCGGACAGTACCTCAAGACCGGCGCGGTGGACATGATCAGCTTCTGGGATCCCGCCGATGCGGGCTACGCCATGAACCAGGTGGCCCTCACCCTTCTCGAGGGGAAAGAGATCACCGACGGCATGGATCTGGGCGTCCCCGGCTACGAGAAGATCATGCTCAAGGGCAAGGTTGTCTACGGCCAGGCCTGGGTGGACGTGACCAAGGAGAACATGGACAAATACAGCTTCTAGCATCGAAGCGGCATCTCGTTCCGTTCGGGGAGCCTCCTTCGCGGGGCTCCCCGCGAAGGAAAGGACGGTCTTCATGGCGCCAACCCCCTACCTGGAACTGAAGGACATCTGCAAGGACTTCTCGGGAGTCCGCGCCCTGGAGGGAGCGAATCTCTCCGTGGCTCCCGGAGAGATCCGCTGTCTCGTGGGTGAGAACGGCTCGGGAAAATCCACGCTCATCAAGATCGTCGCGGGCGTGGTTCACCACGACCGCGGGGAAATTCGCATCGACGGGCACTCCTTTTCGCGGCTGCACCCCATCGACGCCATCCGCGAGGGAATCCAGGTGATCTTTCAGGATTTCTCCCTCTTTCCGAACCTGACCGTGGCGGAGAACATGGCCATGAACACCCTTCTCGCGGAGAGACGCCGCCTCGTGACCCGCCGGCGCATTCGGGACATCGCCGGAGAAGCGCTCTCGCGCCTCGGCGTGGAACTTGATCCTGAAGCGCTTGTGGAGGATCTTCCCGTGGCCTCCAAACAGCTCGTCGCCATCGGCAGGGCACTGCTCCAGAACGCGCGGCTCATCATCATGGACGAGCCCACGGCGGCGCTCACCCGGCCGGAGGTGCGACGGCTCCTGGAGATCATCCGCGCTCTGAAGGAACGGAACATCGCCACCCTCTTCGTGAGCCACAAGCTCGACGAGGTGATGGACGTGTCGGAGCAGATCACGGTGCTCCGAAACGGCCGGGTCGTGGCGGACGAACCCCGGGCCGCCTTCGACGCGGCGCGGCTCGTCTTCTGCATGACCGGGCGGCGCATCGCCCAATCCCGCAGAAGCGCCGTTCCGGAGAGGACGGGCACTCCCCTGCTCTCCCTGCGACACCTGTCCCGCAAGGGAAGTTTCCGGGACGTCTCCTTCGATCTCTGGCCGGGGGAGATTCTGGGCGTCACGGGACTCCTCGGATCGGGTCGGACTGAACTCGCCCTGGCACTCTTCGGCATGGAACCCGCCACGGAGGGAGAGATCCGCATCGAAGGCCGGGAAGTGTCCATCCGAAGCATCCACGACGCACTCCGGAACGGTCTCGGCTATGTGCCGGAGGATCGCCTCACCGAGGGGCTCTTTCTGAGCAAGTCTCTCGCCGACAACGCCGCCGCGGGCACGGCACGAGACCTCGCGGGGCGCCTCGGACTGCTGCCCCCCCGGGCGGTACTCCGCTTCGGCGAGGACTGGATCCGAAGGCTACGCATCGCCGCGCCCTCGGCGAGCGTCCCCGTGCGGAACCTGTCGGGGGGTAACCAGCAGCGGGTCGTTCTGGCCCGATGGATCGCCCTCTCGCCGAAGGTGCTGGTCCTCAACGGCCCCACGGTGGGAGTGGACATCGGTTCGAAATCGGAGATCCACGCCATCCTCGAGGATCTCGCCGCGAAGGGAATGGGAATTCTCATCATGTCCGACGATATTCCGGAAGTGCTGCACAACTGCAATCGCATCCTTCTCATGAAACGGGGCAGGATCGTGGAGGAGTTCGACGGGGCCGCCACGGACGAGAACGAGCTGGCCCGGAAACTGGCGGGATGACCATGCCAAGCCGATGGAACATGCTGTGGAAGAAGAACGAGTTCCTCGTGGGACTCACCATCCTGGGGCTCTGTCTCTTCGTGGGCAGCGTCAACAGCGCCTTCTGGAGTCTGCCGAACCTCTTCGACCTCCTCCGGAGCAGCGTCGTCCTGGGCATCTTCGCCCTCGGAGCGCTCGTGGTCATCGTCTCCGGAGGCATCGACGTCTCCTTCACCGCCGTGGCGGTGCTCTCCATGTACATCACGACGAAACTGCTCCTCGCCTGGGGGTACGCCGGACCGTTTCTCTGGATATGTCTTCTCTCCTGCGGCATCGGGCTCTGCCTGGGTCTCGTGAACGCTCTCTTCATCTCCGCTTTCCGGCTCCCCACGCTCATCGTCACTCTGGGTACCATGAGCGCCTTTCGGGGGTTTCTGCTGGCGTTCATCGGGAGCAACCACATCTCCGTTCTTCCCCAGGCCATGGTGGCCTTCTCCCAGTGGGATCTCCTGCGGGGAAGAACGCCCGACGGGGTTCTCTACAGCCTGCCCGGAGCGGTGCTCTTTCTCTTCGGGGCCGCGCTGTTCACCTGGGCGCTGCTGCGGTACTCCATGCTGGGGCGGGGCATCTACGCCCTCGGCGGCGACGCGGTGGCGGCGGAGCGGGTGGGGTTTTCCCTCTCCCGCATCCAGTTCTTCATCTACGGCTACGTGGGCGTTCTGGCGGGTCTGGGAGGCATCATCCACACGTCTCTCTCCCGCATGGCCAACCCCTTCGACCTGGTGGGAACGGAGATGAACGTCCTCGCCGCGGTCGTCCTCGGGGGAGCGCGCATCACGGGAGGACACGGCTCGGTGCCGGGAACTCTGCTGGGGGTGGGACTGGTGGTCATCATGAACAACAGTCTGATTCTCCTCGGCGTCCCCTCCTACTGGCAGCGCGTGGCCGTGGGTCTCCTCCTCCTCGCGGGTACAGCGGCGCCCATTCTTCTCGCCCGAACGAGAAAACGGCCCCACGCCGGAGAGGAGGAACGATCATGAAAACTCCGCTGCGCTTTCTCCGGGACGAAAACGGCCTGTGGCGCCTGCTCCTGGTAACGGCGGTCATCTTCGCCACACTCAGCTTTCTCGTTCCCGGACGCTTTCTCAGCGTACGGAATTTCGCCTCCATGTCCTTCCAGATTCCCGAGATCGGGCTCCTCTCCATCGCCATGATGGCGGCCATGATCTCCGGAGGGATCGACCTCTCCGCCGTGGGAATCGCCAACCTCTCGGGAATCCTTGCGAGTCAGTTTCTGCTGCACTACGCGCCCGAGGGAGCCGGAGGAACCTGGGCGGCGCTCGTCGTGGCGGTCTCCGTGGGCATCTCCCTCGCCGCCGGAGCGGGGTGCGGTCTCTTGAACGGACTCCTCGTGACCAGGGTGGGCATTCCTCCCATCCTCGCCACGCTGGGCACCATGCAGCTCTTCTCGGGCCTCGCCATCGTCCTCACCCGAGGGACCGCCCTCTACGGCTTTCCCGACGCCTTTCTCATCCTCGGCAACGGCTATCTCTTCTCCGTGCCCGTCCCCCTGGTGCTCTTCGCCGTGGCAGTGCTTCTCGTGGGAGTGCTCCTGCGCCGCACCTCCTTCGGCTTCTCCCTCTATCTGGTGGGAACCAATCCAACGGCTGCACGGTTCGCCGGGCTGGATAACGCGGCGATTCTCGTGAAAACCTATATGCTCAGCGGCGTTCTCTGCGCCTCCGCAGGACTCGTCATGTTCGCCCGGACCAATTCGGCCAAGGCGGACTACGGCGTCTCCTACACCCTGCAGGCCATCCTCGTGGCCGTTCTGGGGGGCACCAACGTGGCGGGAGGCTTCGGCTCCATGGCAGGACTTGTGCTGGCCATTCTCTCTCTGCAGTTTCTCTCCAGCGGTTTCGCCATGCTCCGGTTCAGCAATTTTTCCAAGGAATTCGTCTGGGGAGCGCTGCTCCTCGCGGTGATGGCCCTGAACGTTCTGGGAGACCGCGCAGCCCGGAAAATGCCGGGACGAAAAAACGGGACCGCCCCGCAGGCGGGCGGAGAAACGGAGGAACTCCGATGACATCCGCGGCGATGACCTTGCGGGACTCGCTGCGTACCATGATGCTCACCCCGGCCCTGTCAGGCCGGGAAGAGCGCATGATGCGCCTCATGGAAAACGCGTTCGGCTCTCTTGCGGACCAGGTCGAGACGGACCGCCCGGGCAACGTGATCGCCCGCTTCGACGGCACGGATGCAAAGGCGCCCCGGGTGATGCTCTTCGCCCACATGGACCAGCTCGGCATGTTGGTGCGAAAGATCGACGATGGGGGATTCGTGCGGTTGGAACGCCTCGGGGGCGTGCCGGAAAAGGTGCTCCCCGGAACTCCCATGCTCCTCGAGACGGAGGCCGGCGAACTCCTTCCCGGCGTGATCGGCCCCAAGGCACACCACGCCACACCCCAGGAGGAAAAGAGCTCGGTCACACCCTACGGCGCACTTTTCCTCGATCTGGGGTTCTCCTCCCGGGAGGAAGCTCTCGCCCGGGGAGTGCAGGTGGGATGCCCCGTGGTCTACCGTCCCCGTTTCGACCTTCTGGGAGAACATCGGGTGGCAGGCACGACCGTGGACAACCGGGGGGGCTGCGCCGTCCTCGTGGAAACCGCCCGCCGCCTGCGCGAAAAACCGCACCGCTGCACGGTCTTCGTCGTGGGTACGGTCCAGGAGGAATTCAACCTCCGGGGGGCCATGGTGGCGGCGGAGCAGATCCGTCCGGACATCGCCATCGCCCTCGACGTGGTGGTGTCGGGAGACACGCCGGACCTGAAAGACCGCACGGAGGCGGCACTCGGAGGAGGCCCCGTGCTCGGCATGTACAGCTTCCACGGACGGGGGACGCTGAACGGGGTTCTTCCCCACCCCGCCCTGGTGCGCTCCACCCGAGACGTGGCGGCTGCGGCGGGCATTCCCCTGCAGCGTAACGCTACGGGAGGACTGCTCACGGACCTTTCCTACGTGCAGCTCGTGGGACGGGGCGTCGCTCCACTGGAGTTGAGCTTTCCCGCCCGGTATACCCATTCCCCGGTGGAACTCTGCGACCTTCGCGATCTGGAGGGACTTTCGGATCTTTTGGAGGGGCTGCTCCTCTCCTGGGGCCCCGATACGGACCTGCGTCGGTAGGCGGGAGGAATTGCCATGGAAGAGCGCTATCTTCTCGGCGTGGACATCGGCACCTACGAATCGAAGGGAGTGCTCGTCACCCTGGCGGGCGACGTGGTGGCCACGGCGGTTCGTCCCCATGAACTGCTCCTCCCCCGCCAGGGATGGGCGGAGCACGACGCGGAACGGGCCTGGTGGGGCGATTTCTGCACCATCACCCGGGAACTTCTGGAGACCTCCCGCATCGCCCCGGAGCGGATCGCCGCCGTGGGGTGCAGCGCCATCGGCCCGGTGATGCTTCCCGTGGACGAGACGTGCCGCCCCCTGCGCAATGCCGTGCTCTACGGCATCGACACCAGGGCCGTGGAGGAGATCCGCGAACTCGACGTCCGAATGGGCGCGGAGACCATCTTCGCCCGCACGGGAAACGCCCTGTCCTCCCAGTCCGTGGGACCCAAGATCCTCTGGCTCAGAAAACACGAGCCCGAATGCTACGCCAAGGCGGCGAAGATCGTGGCGGCCACCACGTTCCTCTGCGCACGCCTCACGGGACGATGGATGCTGGACCACTACAGCGCCTCCTGCTTCGTCCCCCTCTACGACATGACCGCGGGCACCTGGGGAAAGGATCTCTGCGAGGGCATCATCGAGCCGGAGCGCCTTCCCGACATCGCCTGGACGTCGGAGATCGCCGGAACGATCACCCCGGAGGCCGAGGCGGCCACGGGACTCGCGAAAGGAACACCCGTGATCGTCGGCACCATCGACGCCGCGGCGGAGGCGGTGAGCGCCGGCGTCACCGCGCCGGGGCAGGCCATGCTCATGTACGGCTCCACCATGTTCTACATACAGGTGGTGGACCGTCCCGTCCGGGACCGTCGCCTCTGGTCGGCCCCCTATCTCTTCCCCGGCACGTCGGCGATCATGGCGGGCATGGCCACCACAGGGGTTCTCACCCGCTGGTTCCGGGACATGCTCGCCCGGGAACTCGTGGAGGCCGAGGAGAAAGGCGGCGAGAGCGCCTACGGCCGTCTTGCCGCCCTGGCCGCGGCGGTCCCTCCCGGTGCGGAGGGACTGGTGGTGCTCCCCTACTTCAGCGGCGAACGGACGCCCCTCAACGATCCCCGGGCACGGGGCGTCTTCTTCGGCCTCACGCTTTCCCACACCCGGGAACACCTCTACCGGGCAGTGCTGGAAGGAGTCGGGCACGGTATCCGCCATCACCTGGACGTGCTGGACGAGATCGACGCCGCGCCGCTCGAGGTGCGCGCCGTGGGAGGCGGAACGAAGAACCGCCCATGGCTCCAGATGGTGAGCGACATTTCCGGGAGGGCGCAGCTCGTTCCCGCCGTCACCCTCGGCGCTTCCTACGGCGACGCCTTTCTCGCGGGACTCGGCACGGGGCTCTTCGAATCCTACAGCGACATCTCCCGCTGGGTGCGGCACCTTGAGACGGTCGCCCCGGACCATGCACCGAAACCGCTCTACGACAGGGCGCACCGCATCTACCGCGACCTCTACGAGCGCACCAAGGACCTCATGCACGATCTGACGCAGGAGGCCTGACCAAGGGCAGACAACGAAGCGCTTCGGCCACCCGAGGGAAAACCCCGGGCGACCGAAGCGCTTTTGCACGATCCGGCCTTCGCCTCTTTCATCCGTTCCGCTTCGTCCGATCCCGATGTTTCCACCCACACGCTACATGGCATCTCCGAAAAAGCTTTACGTCGCATCCCGATCCCGAAAAACCTTCCGGAGAGGGTTTCCGGACACCGCTTCCTTCTCGCTCCACAAGGCCTCCGCGCATCCCTCACGGCGGTTTCTTCAGGGCAGACCGCTGCCGGAAGGCAGTTGTCGTTTCGTCTTGCGTCCTTCCGCCCGGGCCTCAGCCGGCCATGGTACGCCGCAGCTCCTCCATCGCCTCGTCCAGATCGAGAGCCCGTCCTTTCCAGAGAACTCGTCCGGCGCTGAAGGAAAGCCGCTGGAGGCTCTCCTCCGCCTCGGCGTTCCGCCCCGACGCCACCAATGCCTGGGCACGGGCGAACTCCACGGGAACGAAGAGCTTTGTCCGCCCTCCCGCATGTCCCGTGGCGTCCACCACGGTGACCCAATCGAGCTTGAGGGCAGGTCCGAGAACTTGCCGCACCGCGTCGATGTCCGCCACGTTCCCCCTCTCCGCCGCAACCTCCACGAAGCGGAGCACCGCCGCACCGCGCACCCGCTCGCCGTCGCCGACAAGAAGAGAACGGGCATCGCCGTACCTGGAGAGCAGTTCCTCCAGGCGCACCTTTCCCCGGTCGTACTCCCCGGCGCCGAGATCGGCGAAGAGGAGCAGGCGCAGCGCATCACCCCGGAGCTTGGGATCCATCGCCCACAGGGATTTCTCGAGAGTCTTCCCCGCCTCGACGAAATTTCCCGCACCGAGAAGCTTCATGCCGTCCTGAAGGACGGAGAAACCCCCGAGCGCCGCAGCATCACCTTCCCCGCGTCCCTCCGTGTTCGAGTCGTTTCCTTCACAATTACAGTCGGCAAAAGCTCCGGAGACGAGAACGACAGACACACACAGGATCATCAAAAACAGGAAGAACTTTCGTGCCATACCCCTATCCCCTTTCTCGCGACGATCACGGCCGGATGGGCCACCGATACGGCCATGGTCGTTCGTTTCGCACTTTCCAGAGCAGTATACGCGTATCATGCCTTCTCCGCCAGAAAAAACACGCGCACTTCGGCAAAAAAATCCCTTCCTCAGGAACGCTGGAGAGCGAAGGAAGACAACGCTTACGCCTTCCTCACCCCGTAAGGACTGTATTTCTGCGTAACGCAGCGGATAGCCTCTTCTCCGTTCTCATGGTAGCATAAATTAGGCTTGGCGAAATCGCCCAGAGGAGAGAGTGCGCACATCCTCACGTTTCACGGCCTTTACTCCTCGCGCATTCAGGGGGACAATACAAAGGATGTCGTCCCTTCTCGGCCGCATTTCCGGTCGAGGCAAAAACCCGACACGGGGAGGAACAGCTCCATGGCAAGTTCTCCACAGCTCCGATCAGCAACACCGGCGGTGCGGCGCTTTGCCGTTCTCGCACCGCTTCTTCTCTCGCTGGGTGTTTTTTTCTTCGCTCTTCCCGCCGAGGCAACGTGCCCCCTCTGTTTCATCACCGCCGGAGCGGGCCTCTTCCTCGCAAGGACCTTCGGACTCGGCATGACCGTGGTGGGTGCCACGAGCGGGGCCATTTCCGTCGTCTTCGCCCTCTGGATGCATTACGCCACCAAGCGATACCGCTTTCCCTACCGCCCTGTCGCACTGAGCTTTCTCTTCGTGCTCCTCAACAACGTTCTCCTCACCTATCCCGGCAGCCTCGCCTCGTTCGACGCCTTCCTCAGTCTCGGCTTTTTCGCTACGGTTTCCGCTTGGGGCTGGTTCGGCGGCGTTCTGCTCTTCGTCGCCCTCATGTTGAGCAAGGCCCAAAAGCGTGTGGCCGGGCGCACCCTCATCCCCTACCAGTCCGTTCTCGTCACCGTGGGAGCCCTCGTGGGCGCGGGAATCGTCGCAGCCCTGGCGGATACCTATCTCTGATCTCCGACCTGCGGAAGCAGACCCCTCCGCCGCCCTTGTCCGCAGGAAAACGAAGAAGGAGTTGTCGTCCATGACACAGGAACAGCGTCTCTCGGATCTTTCCGAAACGGAAACCCCCCTTCCTCTCGCCGAGAATCTTCCCGGGGAGAATGTCCCGGAGGAGGGCTCTCCCTCTTCGGTGTGGGCGGAGCGACTTGCCGCGGTCCTTCACAGGCAGGGGTTCGTCGATCTCTCCGCGGGTGAGGATCTCTCCTTCGCCCTCATGAACCTCATCTCCATCGAGGAACATCTCGCCTGCAGCTACGCCCGGACGGACGATCAGGCCTTTCTGGAACTGCTTCCAGAGATCCGGGACATGCGGCGGGATCTCATGAAACAGCTCGTTCGCGAAGGCAACGGCGAGGGATGGTGCATTTCAAAGCACCTTCTCGCCTCGTCCATGCGGCTGCTCGAAGTGGCCAACAAGCGACAGGCCGACGGAAAGGAAGCGGAGTCGCGGGACCTCATCGACAAGGCCTTCACGCTCTGGTCCCTCTTCTGGACCTTCACGGGAGACGCCCCGGAAGAGGCGGAGGTGACCGGTTCGGGAAGAGAGACCTCCGCCCCGCCCAGGGAGACGAAGACACCCCGGATATCCTCCCCGAGAAGCGCCGAGGGCTTCATTCCCGGCGTCACCGACAAAATCGCCTTCAGCACCGCCTCCGCCGGAAGCATCTCGTCGGGACGGAGTGGAAATGCCACCGGGAAGGCCACATCGGGCATCACCCGGCTCGTGAAAGCCTTCATCGACTGCTGCCGCGACGGATAGGCGGAAACAGGACACTCCCGGAAAAGACCGAACGGAGGGCACACAAGGAAACTTCACCGGTGCAACGCTGCGCTGCACCGGTGGCACCAACACTTTCCAGGGATGCGCCGAGAGAAGCATACGCACTCCGGAAGTTCTGCCCGGATCCCCTTTGTGGACGACGTGTAGTACTCGCGATTGCCTCTGGAACGAAGTACTCGGCATCACATCGACATTGAGGAGGAATGTTTCCACTATGCCCGTTCGACACGAATCCACCACCCACGGCAAGGCCGCAATGTCCCGCCGCAACGGAACGGTTTCACTCCTGTTCGTGTTTGTGCTGCTCTGCGGCCTCCTCCTTCCGGACGCACAAACGCTCTCTTCCGCAGCGACACCTCCGGCACCCGAGACCGAAAGGATCTGCGAGGCAGAGCAGCTCCCGCGCCTCGTCGGCAAAGTCGTCAATGTGGGGCAGCGCCTTCCGCGCACCCGTGTCTTCGTCAAGGCCGACGGAACGACGAAGCGGATTTCCACACTGAGCGAGACGCCGCTCACGCTCTACATCTTCTGGAATACCGACTGCCCCGTTTGCCTAAAAGAACTCCGACTTCTCCCCGTGCTGCGGGAACGTTTCGGCACGGATCTCCTCACCATCGTCAGCGTCACTCCCTGGTACGAGGAAAAGGACCTGAAGGCCCAGTTGGGGAACGCGGCATGGCAGGAAGTCGCCGCAGGACTCAGCACGACCGTGGAGTGTCTCGACGCGGACGGGTCCGCCGTCTACGATTTTCGCGTAAGCGCCGTGCCCTACATGATCCTGGCCGACGCGGACAACACCTGCCTCACCTGGACTGTGGGAGCCGTCGCCATGGAGGACCTGGTGCGGATCGTCGAGAAATTCCTCCCCAGGTGAACGGGTCCGGGGACAATGCCCCGAAGGAGTGACGAGGCCGCGGAGGGCTCCCTCCGCGGCCTCGTCACTCCTTTTACGGAACATCCCCGCTGTGGGGCGAAAACAGCTCCCTCTCGCATACTTTTGAGAGAAGCCTGGAGCCGGAAAAATCGGGAAACGGCATCAATACGGTCCCGGAGAGCGACTCCAGGGAACGGGGAACCGCCTTCAGCAAAGTTCGCTTCTTCAGGAAACGCATTTCTTCCTCAGGGCGTGAAAGAAGCGTTTCACCGTTGCCGCGTAACGTTCGGGTTCCTCGTCGGGGATCATGTGCCCCGAGCGCTCGAACTCGATGACCTCTCCGAAGCGGAGCAACCTCTCGTAACGGGACGCATCCTCTTCACTCACGTTCGACGGAATGGGACTCTCCCGCCAGGTTCCCCGCAGAACAAGAACGGGCACGTCGAGGAGGGGCAGCTCGTCCCAGAAAAGGACCTCCCGGGATTCCCGCTCCATGCCGTCCAGCGCGCTTCCCCGAACGAACTCCGGAATGGGGCGCCCGAGATGAGTCCGCCCCTTCCACATATCCGCAGTGCCGGGTTGAGGCGCACTGTGTCGGGCCTTGGAATCGACCAGAACCATCCCCGCCACCCGGGACCGATGACGTGCCGCATAGCCGAGCGCATAGCCGACACCCCGGGAAAATCCGAGAAGACACAGGCACTCCGCTCCTGAGGCGTCCACCACCGCCTCGAGATCACCCAGGTGATGTTCCAGGTCGTAACCGCGACGCGGTGTGTCGCTGTCACCCCGCCCGCGAAAACTCACCGCCACGGCATGGCCATCCACAGCCTCCAGAAGCGGCAGAGCACGCTCCGCGGGCTCCCAGATTCCCGGCGCCACGACGAAGGAGGGCGTTCCCGGCTCGGGTCGCCCCTTCTCCAGATAGGCGATGCGTACGGGCTCGGCATCGGCGGTGCGGCTCAGGGTGGTGCGTCGAAAGATTTCCGTCATGCACGTCCCTCCTCGTTCTCCATCGTTCGCCGCGGTTTTTCCCTTTTTCAGATTCTTCTCGCGGGCCTTGCCGGAAACAGTGCTCCCGTCTTTATTCTTCGGCACTCCATACGGGACCCTTTCGAACACCAGCCTCCACTCATCGGAAGACCCGATCCCTCTCGTAGAAATAGCCGGAGAACTCCAGGGTTTCCGCCACTCGGAGAGGAGGATCGAGGGACACGCCCTGCAAAACCGCCTCCCGAAAGGCGGGCCACCCCGCCCGGTCCACGATGTAGCCCAGATGTTCCTTGGGAAGGGAGCGGTCAATATGGGCATCGATGAAGGCGTAGCAGTTCCGGAGCACCGTGAGCACCACCTCCTCGTCGGCCCATTCGAGAAAGGTGGCGGCCATGCGGGGATTTTTCTTCCCCGTGCGTCCCAGAATCACCATGCGGAAGTATTTCCTGGGGTCGCGGCTCCAGGCTCCGGTGGGACAGACGAGGACACACTCGCCACAGCCGATGCAGCGCCGGGGATCCCGAACGGCACGGTTGTTCTTCATGGAAATGGCTCCGGTGACGCGCTTGAGGCAGTTCTTCGCACAGGCCTCGCAGCCGATGCAGCGGCTCGCATCCTGTTCCACCATGGCCTGACCTATGATGCCGAAGTCCTGCATGTGGGCCTTGATGCAATCGTTGGGACAGCCGGTGACGGCGATCTTCACGTGAAAATCGTGAGGAAAGACCGCCGCCTCGATGCGTCCCGCAAGGGCAGTTGTGTCGTAGTTGGCGAAGGGACAGACACGATTGCCGATACAGGCGGAGATATTTCTCGTTCCCGCGCCGGGGTACCCCCCGTCGAGATCGACAAACGTCACACCCAGGGGGACCTCCAGCGCTTCCAGCAGGGGCCGGACGGCCTTGTTCACCTCGGCCATGCGTTCCCAAGGAATGCCGGGAATTTCGAAACCCTGGCGCGTCGTCAGGTGCACCGTGCCGTCGCCGAACCGCTCCGCGATGGAACGCACGACATCCAGGAGGCAGGCGTCGAGATGCCCGCCGGGAACGCGGACGCGGAGACAGGTTTCGGCCCGTTTCGAGGTGATGCGGTAGGCGTTCTTCGTGATCTTTTTTCTCACGATGTCCCTCGGCATGCTCTTTCTCCCTCTCAATCCTCCAGGGCGAGCGCCTCGGCGGCGCCGAAAACGGGACCGTCGAGACAGACATAACGATCCATGATCTTACAATGACCGCATTTTCCGATTCCGCAGGACATGCGGCGTTCGAGGGAAACCCGGATGCGCCCAAGGGGAACACCTCGATCGAGAAAGGCCAGCACGGTGAATTTCATCATGAGGGGCGGACCGACCACCACCACGGTGAGATTCTCCGGATCCGGAAAGGCGAGTTCGGGAACAAGGGTGGTGATCACACCCACCGGCCCCGTCCAGTCGGTGGTCCCCCTGTCCACCGTAACGCGCACCGCCGCTCCCTTTTTCCAGACCTCCAGTTCCTCCCGAAAAAGCACGTCTCCCGGGGTCTTGAACCCCGCCAGCACATCCAGCCGCGTCACCTCACCGGCGCGGGAGGCGAAATGGGAGATCAGCCCCTTCACCGGGGCCAGTCCCGTGCCGCCCGCTGCCACGACCAGATGACGCCCCCGGAAGTCTCGGTGGTCGAAACCGTTTCCGTAAGGACCACGGAGGAAGAGCGCATCACCGGGGCGACAGGCGAAGATGCCCTCCGTCACCCGGCCGACCCTGCGGATCGTCATCTCCAGGAAATCCCGCCCCGCATCGCTCACCGAGAGAGGAGCTTCGCCGATTCGTGGAAGGGAGACTTGAAAGAATTGGCCCGACCGGGGAGGCGGCACCTCATCCCCTGGCCATTCCAGGCGAAAGGTTGCGTCCTGTTCTGTCTGAACACGGATATCCCGAATGCGCAGAGAACGAAAGGCATAGGGATTTCCACTGCCCCGACCGGGCTCTTCCGAACCATGCCCGCAGCGACAGTCCTCCGCGCACTCCCGAGACGAGGCGGGAGAGTCGTTCCACAGGTCAACGTGCGTCATGGTCATCACCTCCCGTGGATGCCGCGGCATCCACGACTCGGGAAACCCGGTCGATACAGGCAGCGAAGGAAATGTACTCCGGACAGGCGTCGTCACAGCGTCCGCACCCCACGCACATGTGACGACCGAAACGAAGATGGAAATCGTGGATCTTGTGCATCGTCTTGAAACGCATGCGCGCCCCGTATTTCTCCCGGAAACGGTGCCCTCCGGCCATGTCGGTGAACCGGTCCACGTGACACCCCGCCCAAACCCGGCGGCGCTCTCCTGCGGAGGCATTCTCCTCGTAGGTCACATCGTAGGTCGTGAAACACGAACAGGTGGGACAGACGGTGTTGCACCGGCCGCAGGCGATGCACCTGGAGTCGTAGTCCTTCCAGAACGCCGCGGAGAAAAGCGACTCCTCTCTCACGGCACGGGACATGTCCCCGGGATCGGGAACGCGGACCGGGAAAGGATCCTCCAGAGGAAAGGACGGAGCATAACTGGTCCGCACCGCGTCCGGAGGAAGATAGGCCGCGAAGGCGGGATCCTGCAGAAAGAGCGAAAGGCCGTCATCCTCGGGCCGCAGAACGAGGGCATAGCCGGAGGCGCGGTTCGTGCCCATGGAGACGCAGAAACAGCTCCCGAAGGAACCGGAGCGCGACGCACCCAGAGGACCGCACTCGATGAGGGCAAAGACAACCCGCTTCCGTCTCGCCTCGTAATAGGGATCTTTCTCCGGGCCGTTTCCCAGGAAGATCGCGTCAAGGCGATCCACCCCGGCGATATCGCAGGCCCTAAGGAGAACGAGAAGTCCTTTTCCGTCCTCCCGGAGAAGGGATGGTTCCCGCACTCCCGTCTCGGCAAAGTGAAAAAGGGTCTCGCTGGGAGGGAAGAGGACTTCCTTGGGAGAAAAGAGGCTCTTTTCCCGCAGTTCCATCTCCCGGAAATTTCGTATCTCCCCGTACCTGACCATGTCCGTGTCGGAAAAGCGCCCTCTCCCCTCCAGGCGCACCGGCGCGAAAATGCGGAAATCCTTTCGGAACTCCCGGAGCAACGCGTCACAGGATACTTCCGAAAGCGCGTACCCCCTCTCCGCGGCATTTCCCGGCATTGGTCGCATAGGATATCTCCTCCTCTCCCCCCGTCAAGCGGCTTTCGCGTGACGCGGAACGTTCTGACTCCCCGCGGTTTCCTCGCACGTGGCATGGCCGTCGTTCCGCGGCACAGTCCGATCCCCCCGCATGCACCGGATTGCCGGTGAACACGCCGCCCGCCATGACCGCACGGAAACAGCTCACGCCGTCGAAACCGCGTTCGACGGGACGTGTGACGGCATTCCCGGCGGCGCGCCGATCCTCTTCGCGCTTCGGTACCGCACAGGATCAGGACGACGCCTCAAGCTCACGGGCGAGTACCTGGAGGTGATGGAGCTCTTCCCGGGTGATGCGCTCCAGCATCTCCTTTCCCCGATAGGAGGTGACGACCTGTCGGAGGCTCGAGTAGAAGACGACGCTCTCCTTCTCCCGGTCCAGGGCGTCCTGAAGAATGTCTCTACGGGTCGGAGCGTCGCCGGAAAGACACTTCGGTTCCGCCGAGAAGACCCGCGATCCTGCAAGAATCCGGAGATACGCCGCGGTCTCCTCGTCGGGATCGGCGATGACGAACTCTCCTGCCTCCGTGTCGAAGCCGAGTTCGTAAAAAAGGTCTCTGTGCCGATCCTCCCAGTCCGCGAGACGGTTGAACAGGTTCGCGAGCGGATCGGGCGAAAGCAGTCCGGCGGCGTTGCGATAGAACTTCGCCCCCGTCTCCTCCAGCGCGATGGCCATGTTACGGAGTTCCTCCGCGGTGAGCGTGAACACGAAGCATCCCTCCCCGTTCCGTACTTTGCCGCCATGATGCCACAATCCACCGGATGGTACAATGACGGCGGTGTCCGCGCGGAAAAAACCGACCCCCGGGAAAAAACGCCCCCGTTCCGACAGGCCGCCTCTTCAGGGGACCGGCGGAAACTTGCGCCGTCACCCATTCCAGCGCGAGGGAGCCCGATGACGCTTTGACGATTCCGGATTCGTTCTCACTCTCTTCGTTTCTGTTCGTGGACTGGGGGCTCTTCGCCCTCCTCGTCCTGGCACCAGTCGCCCTCTGCCTCTTTCTCCGGAGGAGGCGCCGGTGATGCCTGTTCTGCTGCTGCAGCTGTGCGCCTTCGGCGCCTATACGCTGGCCCTCGTCTTTCTCGCGGGACAGGCCTTTTCCTGGAAGGAGGACCGTCGGCTCTTCTACGTGGGGGGCAACAGGCTCCGTCCGGGCCCCATGGTGGGAACCTTCGTCGCCACCTGGATGAGCGCCGCGTCCATCCTCGGGTACACCATGTGGCTCTACACGGACGGCTACGTGGCCTTCACCGGCAGCGTCAACGGCTGGCTCATCGGACTGGTCCTCATGCCCTTTCTCGTCCGCAAACTCCGGGTGGGCCGGGCACTCTCGCTTCCCCAATGGCTGGGCGACACCTTCGAAGACCCGCGTCTGCGCGTTCTCTCCGCCCTGTCCCTCCTGGGAGCCTATACGTTCTACATCGTCATCCAGTTCCGGGCCTTCGGAACAATTGTGGGGGCGCTTCTGGACATCAAGATCCTGCTGGCCTCGTCGCTGGTCTACCTCTTCGTCCTCTACACCACCTTCGGCGGCCTTCCCTCGGTGGCCAAGAGCGATGTCCTGAATCTGGCCATCATCACCGGAGGAGTGGCACTGGCGGCCCTGACGCTCCTGAACAGGGCGGGGTCGTTTTCGGCAGTGCACGAGGCGCTCCGACAGACCACACCGGCCATGCTGCATCCCTGGAATCAGGAGTGGAGCCCCCTCGTAACACTGCTCATGATGCTCTCCTGGGGGCTGGGCGTGGCGGCAAACCCCCAGTACGCCATCCGTCTGCTTTCGGCCCGAACCGCCCGTGACGCCTACACGACCCTGGCGCTCTCGGCCCTCATCATCGGGGGCATCTACGTGGGACTCACGATCATCGGCCTTGCTTCCTTCGTCCTCCTCCCAGGGGTTTCGGCTGCCAGCGACGAACTGGCCTTCACGGATCTCGTCCAGAGCGTGCTCCCGCCTCTTCCCGCCCTCGGGCTCTTTCTGGCGGTGCTGGCCTCGGCGGTGAGCACCGCGAACTCGCAGCTCCTCCTCGCCGCGTGCTCTCTCTGTTACGATCTCTCTCCCAGGGAGGGACGCAGACGGGCGGATCTCGTCGCGGAGGACCGGTTCCTCTTCAAAAACCGTCTGGCCATTGCGCTCATCGCAACGGTGGCGCTCTTCCTGAGCCAACTCCGCCTGCCGGGGATCCTGCTCATCGGACGTTACAGTTGGACCGTCGTGGCCATCTGCTTTTTCCTCCCCCTCTACGTGATCCGGAGGCCCCGCAGGAAAGAGCTGTTCTTTCCTCTCGCCGCGGCGCTTCTGCTCCACCTGTTCCTCACGGTCGTCCTCGGAATCCTCCCGGAGCTGGCCCTGCTGCCTGCCCTGGCCCTGGAGGGACTGCTCTATTTCAGCCCCTGGAGGAGTCTGCGATGAGGCGCCCTCGGTCATGGAGCACGGAAACGCGCATCAAGGCACTGCTCATGGCGGCGGCCATCGGACTGACGAGCCTCACCGTGGGAACGGCCCTGACCCAGGGCTTCCTGGAGCGCGTCCAGGAGGCCCGCATTCTTTTCGACAACACCCGCTCCGCCGCGGAAAATCTCCGCGCCGACCGGACGGAGGTTCTTCTCCAGACCCTGGCCCCTTCCTGGCGAGAGGTGTCTCCGGGGCAGTCGGGGGAGGAGATCAAAAGCGCCGACGGCATGGTCCGCCGCTTTTCCCTGGACCGGACGGCGATTCTCACCGCTCTTGTCTACCATCAGCGCTACGTCCTCGTGGTGGGACTCATCGGATTTCTCGTCGCCGTGGAGCTTGCGGTGTTTCTGGCCTACAGTCTGACCCGCCCCATGAAAATTCTCGCCTGGGGGTGCGAACAGATGCGCTCCGGCCGCTGGGTGCGCCTTCCCCCGCTTTCCCGGAGTCCCTATGAACTGGAGGCACTGCACGAGGCGTTCAACGAGATGGTGGACAACCTACAGCAATGGCAGGATTTCCAGAAAGAGGCGGCGCGGGTGGAACGCCTCGCGGCCCTGGGCTCTGTCGCCGCCGCGGTGGCCCACGAAGTGAAGAACCCCCTGGCCAGCATGCGGATTCGCCTGGATCTGCTGCGGCGCGGCATCTCCCCCCAGGACGCCGAACATCTGGCGGTGCTCGGCAGCGAAGTGGACCGACTGAATCAGACCGTCTCCCAGCTTCTGACCTACGCACGACCGGGAACACCGCTCTTCGGCCCGGTGGACCCGGGGGAGATCCTCACCTGGACGGAACAGATGACCGCCTCCTCCTGCAGGGCCGCGAACATCCGACTGCTCCGGGAGGTGGAGGCGGACTGTCCCTCCCTTTGGGGGGACGCGCAACAGCTGAAGCAGGTGCTGCTCAACCTGACACTGAACGCCGTGAGCGCCCAGCCCGGAGGTGGACGGGTCATCCTCCGGGCATTCCGGCACAGAAACGGAATCGCCCTTTCCGTCACCGACGAGGGAACGGGAATTCCCGCGGAGCTGCTCGAGCGGATCTTCGACCCCTTCTTCACCACCCGCCCGGAGGGAACGGGGCTGGGGCTCTCCATCGTGCACCGGATCGTCGGAGGACACGGAGGAACCGTGTCGGTGGATACCTCCCCGGAGGGGACAACCTTCACGGTGATCCTCCCCGCCACGTCCGCCGAACAGGATAAGGAGCGATGACGTCATGGAAGTCTGGATCGTGGACGACGAAAAGAACCTGAACAGAGGATTGGCGGTGGCTCTCGAAAAGGAGGGCTACGAGGTCGCCTCGGCCTACTCCCTCGCCGATCTGGAGCGGCTTTTGCAGGAACGGTCCCCCGATGTGGTCCTTCTGGATGTGCGCCTCCCTGACGGGGACGGCATCGGCGCGCTCCCCTCCATCCTCCGGACCAAAAACGACGCGAAGGTGGTGGTGATGACCGCCTACGGCGACTCTCCCACCATCGTTCGGGCAATCCAGGAGGGCGCCTACGATTTCCTCGACAAACCCTTTCCCCTCGAAGCGGTGACGAATCTCGTCGCCCGGGCGGCGGAATCGATCCTGCTGAAGCGCCGCATTTCGAGGCTGCAGAGGGACAAGACCGTTCCCCTCGTGGGGGACTGCCCCGCCTTTACAACTCTCCGGGGCACGGTGGAACGCATCGCTGAGCACCGGGACGTGAACGTGCTTCTCTCGGGAGAGAGTGGCACGGGCAAGGAGGTACTCGCCCGCCTGATCGCCCACGTCTCGGAGGACTCCGGGGATTTCATCGCCCTGAACTGCGCCGCCATTCCGGAGTCTCTGCTGGAGGCGGAACTCTTCGGCTCCCGCAGGGGAGCCTACACGGGAGCCTCCCAGGACCGAATCGGGCTCATCGAGAGCGCCGACGGCGGCACACTCTTTCTGGACGAGATCGCCGATCTTCCCCAGGCGTTGCAGGGAAAACTCCTGCGTTTCCTGGACGACCGCAGAGTGCGACCCCTCGGAGCGACACGGGAGCGGAAGGTCTCCCTCCGGGTGATCTGCGCCACCGCGGCGGATCTCCGGGAACGGGTGGAAAAGGGGACCTTCCGGCAGGATCTCTACTACCGCATCGCCACCATTCCTCTTTCGCTCCCTCCTCTTCGGGAACGGGGACGGGACGTGCTTCTCCTGGCCGAAACCTTTCTTGCGGAGTTCAACCGGAAGCGGAGCGGAACGCTTCGCGGCCTCACCCCCGACGTGCAGGAGGTCTTCCTCCGCTACTCCTGGCCCGGAAACGTGCGGGAACTCCGCAATCTTCTGGAGCGTATCTGCATCCTGAAAAACCCCGCAGAGACGGACATCCGCCTCTGCGACCTCCCCGCGGAGATGGTGGAAACCCTCTCCCGGGAGCCCGACGGCGCCGAGGGAACGGGCTCCCTTCAGGACCGTCTGGAGGCGGGGGAGCGGAGCATCCTGAAAAACGTCCTGGCGGAACACGAGGGCAACCGCACGAAAGCCGCGGCGAGCCTCGGCATCTCCCGCTACGCCCTGCTGCGGAAGCTTCAGAAACACCACCTGGTGTGACCGTGCCCGCGTCCGGAAAAGCGCTCCGGCTCGATGCGACACCGAAACTGACCCTTCTTCCCCTGCCGCTGCTCCTGGGACGCCTCGCCCTCCTGACCACCCCGGCGGGCGACCTCGCCGCCGCGCTGGAAAACCTGGTCGGAGAGGACCCTCTCCTCTCGGTCCTCCCTCCTTCCGCGACGTCCATCCAGGACGAGCACCTCCACGACGAGGAGTTCTGGGAACACATCGCCGCCCCGACAACCCTCGAAGAGCATCTCGCCCTGCAACTGCCGCTGATTCCCGAGGCAAACCTCCTCGGAGAGAACGCCGCGGAAAAGCTCTCCCTCTGTCTGGACGGTCGGGGATATCTCGCCGCACCGCCGGAGGAACTGGCGAGAACACTCGGAGTGAATCAGAAGGATTTTGAAGCACTTCTCCTCCGTCTTCGCGAGACGGTGGAACCTCCGGGGCTCTTCGCCCCGGACCTTGCGGAATGCCTTCTGCTGCAGCTCCGTCGCACGTTTCCCGACGCTTCGGACCCGCCCCTTCTGCTGCTCTTCGGGCGAGAAGAGCTGGAGCGACGGGACTGGCATTCCCTGCAAAAGCGCCTGGGATGGGGGGAAAAACGCATCGAGGAAGCCCTCGGGATCCTGCGACGCCTCGACCCGCACCCCGGCAGCTCCTTTTGCCGCCCCCACTTCATCCTCCCAGAGCTGGAACTCCGCTTCGACCGGGAGGGAGTGCTTTCCGTGCGGCTTCTGCGGGACAACCTACCCCGCCTGATCCTGGACATGGACATGGCGACGGGGAAGACGGCGTCACTCCCCCGCCGCACCCGATCCACCCTCGGGGCCCTCGCCGCACGGCACCGCACGAAACTGCGCCTTGGATTCCTCCTCGGAGAAAGACAGAGACGGTTTCTCCGGGGCGAGGCCGATGTACCGGAGCCGATGACGCTCTCCGAGGCCGCGTCCCTGTCCGGTCTGGCTCCCTCTACCGTGCAGCGTACCGCTTCCTCCACATGGGTCTCCACGCCCCGGGGAACACGCCTTCTTGCAGCGCTTCTCGCCCGAGGCACGGCAGCCCGGCCGGACCTGACCGTCGCGGCCCTTCGGGGCACCATCCGCCGCGGATGGGAAGAGGGCAAGAGCGACGCCACTCTCGCGCGGGAATTGGGCGTTCCACCCCGCACAGTGACCTGGCACAGGCGAGAACTGGGATTGCCTCGGAAAAAGCGCACCTGAGCGCACAGCCACGACGCTACCGCGCACGTTTTTCCCGAAGAAAGCCCCATTCTCTTTGCATTCCGGGGCTTTCGAAGAAGGGGCTCATTTCGCGTAGTCTCCGTCGTTTCAAGGGTATTCTCCTCCACAGTGGAGTTGCGGTGCTGTCTTTCCCGAAATCGGCAACTTTTTTGCTTGTATATCGGGCAGGAGTTCCATCATCTTCTTTCCGGAGGTGTTCCTCATGTCCGATCCGACCCGCACTACCCTGTCCCAACCCGGCTCCATCGGGGATGCCGTGGCATCCCGCAAGGAAATGCTGAGCGTCCTTCTGGGCGCGGCCTTCCTGATGGCCACCTCGGCCATCGGCCCCGGCTTTCTCACCCAGACGGCGGTCTTCACGGACAAGCTCAAAGCCGCCTTCGCCTTCGCCATTCTCGCGAGCATTCTCATCGACGTGGTGGTGCAGCTCAACATCTGGCGCATTCTCGGCGTTTCGGGCATGCGTGCCCAGGACGTGGCGAATCGGGTCATTCCAGGCCTCGGATATTTCCTCGCCTTCTCGGTTGCCTTGGGAGGGCTCGTCTTCAACATCGGCAACATCGCCGGAGCTGCCCTGGGCATGAATGTCCTCTTCGGCGCCCCCCTCGCTCTGGGGGCGGTCTTCAGCGCCGGGGTGGCCGTTCTGATCTTCCTGAACAAGGAAATGGGCAAGACTATGGACACCTTCACGAAAATCCTCGGCTTCCTCATGATCGCCCTGGTCTGTTTCATGGTCTTCAAGACCCAGCCGCCCGTCGCCTTGGCCCTCAAGGAATCCGTCCTTCCAAGCACCGTTGATTGGATGACCGTGCTCACCCTGGTGGGCGGCACCGTGGGCGGCTACATCACCTTCTCGGGAGCGCACCGCATCATCGACGCGGGCATAACCGGCGTGGACAAGGTGAAGCAGATCAGCTTCGGCTCCGTCCAGGGCATCGCCATCACGGGTATCATGCGTTTTCTCCTCTTCCTCGCCATCCTCGGCGTGGTGGCCATGGGCAAACCGCTCGACCCGTCCAATCCCCCCGCCTCGGCCTTCCAGATCGGAGCGGGCATGATCGGGTACAAGATTTTCGGTGTGGTCCTCTGGGCCGCCGCCGTCACGTCCGTAGCAGGCGCCTCCTACACCTCCATCTCGTTCCTGCAGACCCTCTTCCGGGTCGTGAAGACGCATCAGCGCTGGTGGATCATCGGCTTCATCGTGGCCTCCACCACCATTTTCACCACGGTGGGAAGGCCGGTGAACCTGTTGATCTTCGCCGGTTCCATCAACGGACTCATTCTGCCCCTGTCGCTCCTCTCCATGCTGCTCGCCGCCCACCGCAAGGACATCGTGGGCGAGCTGTACCACCATCCCAGATTTCTCACCGCCTCGGGCTACGTCATGGTGGCCTTCACGGCCTGGATGGGATGGCAGTCCCTGAGCAAGATCGTCGATCTGATTCGATAGAATGGCGTACAATCGGAAAGAAAACGGGACGGGGCAGGGGAGAGCACGGCCCCGACCCGGAACGGAACGATGACGTAGAATGGGGAGGAGCGGCAGTTGACGTTCTCCGCTCCTCTCCGACGGAAACGAGGTGATCTTCTTGGAGAAAATCGAAGACGCACGTCTTTGCGACGCCGGGGACAGCTGTCTCGTCGTCGAATTCGGCACCACCGTGGACAGAGCGCTGAACGCACGGGTCCAGGCACTGAAGAAGGCCCTGGACGCCATCTCGCCTCCGGGTATCGTGGAGACGGTTCCCACCTACCGCTCGCTGGCGGTCTACTACGATCCGCTTCGGCTGGAACGCTCCGATCTGGTCGCACTCCTGCTCCCCGCGCTCGAAAAAGGCGGCGAGACCACCGAATCCGAGGGGCGGATCGTGACCATTCCCGTCTGTTACGGCGGCACTCACGGGCCGGACCTGGACAACGTCTGCACCGCCACGGGTCTTTCCCTGGAGGAGGTCGTGGCCCGCCATTCCGGGCGTGATCTCTATTGTTTCATGCTGGGTTTCACACCGGGCTTCGCCTATCTGGGCGGCATGGACGAGGCGCTCGCCACGCCCCGGCTCCAGAATCCACGGGCACTCATCCCCGCGGGCAGCGTGGGCATCGCGGGAAAGCAGACCGGCATCTACCCCATCGACAGCCCGGGAGGATGGCAGCTCATCGGCAGGACTCCTCTCGCCGTGTTCGACCCTCTGCGAACGCCACCCACTCTCATCGAGGCGGGAGACTGGGTCCGCTTCGAAGCTGTGGATGAGGAGACCTTTCTGTCCATTCAGGCCGAGGCCGGAGCGGGACGCTTCGTCCCCAGGACGGAGAAAAAGGAGGGGAAAAACCATGGCACTCCGGCTTAGGGTCCGATCGGGGGGACTCCTCACCACCGTACAGGATCTGGGACGCTGGGGATACCAGGCCATGGGCATGCCCGTGGCGGGAGCCATGGATCCCGAATTCTTCCAGATCGCCAACATTCTCGCGGGCAACGCTCCGAACGACGCCGCGCTGGAGGTGACCGTCCTCGGACCGACGCTCCTCGTGGAAGGGCAGGGTGCCGTTGCCGTCGCCGGAGCGGATCTGGGCTTCTCTCTGAACGGACGAAAAGCGCCCCTGATGACGAACCTTTCCGTGCGGGAGGGGGACGTACTCTCCTTCGACGGAACCAGGGGTTCGGACATTTCCGCCGCAGGAGGCGGATGCCGGGCCTATCTCGCCTGTTCCGGGGGCATCGACGTGCCCGTGGTCATGGAAAGTCGCTCCACCTATCTCCGCGCCCGCATCGGCGGCTTCCAGGGGCGCAATCTGAAGGCAGGGGACCTGCTGTGCTGCGGCGAAGCACCTCCTCTTTTGGAGCGGACCTGTGACTTTACCTGCCCCGAGCACCTCCGCCCTCGCCGGGACCTCGAAGCGCCCCTCCGGGCGGTTCCGGGACCACAGGACGACGCCTTCTCCGAGGAAGGACTCCGGCTCTTCTTCGAGTCGGCCTACACGATCTCCGAACAGTCGGATCGCATGGGCTACCGACTGGAAGGGCCTAGCATCCCTCACCGGGAGGGCGCTGACATCGTCTCCGACGCCATTCCCCTCGGAGCGGTGCAGGTGCCTGGGCACGGCAAACCCATCGTGATGCTGGCGGATCGCCAGACCACGGGAGGGTACACGAAGATTGCCGTGGTGGCCACGGCGGATCTGGCCGTTCTGGCCCAGCGCATGCCCGGCCAGGACGTGCGTTTCGTCCGGGCTACCCCGGAGGAAGGCGCCCGGGCGCTGCGGGAGCGGGCGAACCACCTGGCGGAGCTTCTTCTCTTTCGTTCGACGTACCGGAGCCGCCCGAAAGCCGTGTCCTTGCAGGCTCCGCAGACTTCCGGCGCATGGCGGATGACCGTGGAGGGCAAGAGCTACGACGTTTCCTGGCAGGAACTGTGAACCTCCGAAAGGAAAGGAAAGGACGTGATTGTGCACATGCCTCGCATTGACCTGAACAGCGATCTCGGCGAAAGTTTCGGCCCCTGGAGGATGGGAATGGACAGGGAAGTCCTGGCCTGCGTGACCTCCGCCAACGTGGCGTGCGGTTTTCACGCGGGAGATCCTTCCTGCATGGTCCGCACCGTCAAGGCCGCCCGAGAGGCGGGCGTGGCCGTGGGAGCCCACCCGGGTTATCCGGACCTCGTGGGTTTCGGACGACGGAATCTGGCCTGCACACCCGACGAAGTCTACGCGGACTGCCTGGTGCAGATCGGCGGTCTCGCCGCGGCCTGCCGTGCCGCCGGCGTGCCCTTGCAGCACGTCAAACCCCACGGCGCCATGTACAACCAGGCCGCCAAGGACGCCGCCCTCGCGGAGGCTGTGGTCTGGGCGGTGCGGGACGCCGCTGAGGGCGTGATTCTCCTCGGGCTGGCGAATTCGCTCTTCGAGGAGGCCGCCCGAAAAGCGGGCGTTTCCTTCGCCGCGGAGGCCTTCGCGGATCGAAGCTACCAGGCGGACGGATCGCTCACGCCCCGGAGCCGTCCGGGAGCGGTGATCTCAGACCCCGATAAGGCCGCCGCCCGAGTGGTCCGCATGGCCACGGAGGGAACGCTGGAGACCGTGGACGGCACGATGCTGCACCTGCGCCCCCACTCCATCTGTCTCCACGGGGACAACCCCGAGGCGGTGGCCCTCGCCGCGAAGATACGGAAAGCGCTCGAGGACGCCCATGTCACGGTAGTATCCTTGAAGGAGGTGCTCTTTTCATGACTCTGACCCTGGATGCACTGGCCCACGTAAGCCCCAAGGAAGCACGGGAACGGATCCGGAACGGAGAATGGCCCCGCCCCACCTCGGGCCTGTGCCGCGGACACGTGCAGGCAAACCTTGTGATCCTTCCCCGGGAATGGGCCTACGATTTCCTCGTCTTCGCCCAGCGCAACCCCAAGCCCTGCCCCATCCTGGACGTCACGGAACCCGGCGCTCCAGAGCCGAAACTGACCGCGCCGGGGGCGGATCTGCGGACCGACCTGCCCAAGTATCGCATCTGGAAAGAGGGACAGCTCATAGCGGAGCCCGAGGACATTCGGGAATATTGGCGGGACGACCTAGTGGCCTTTCTGCTGGGCTGCTCCTTCTCCTTCGAGGGGGCGCTCCTCGAGGCGGGCGTGCCGGTACGCCACATGGAACTCGGCCTGAACGTTCCCATGTACAAGACGAACATTCCCTGCATGCCAGCGGGACGCCTCTCCGGCCCGCTGGTGGTGAGCATGCGCCCCATCCCTCACGCCCTGGTCCCCAAGGCGGTGCTCTGCACGGGGCGCTTTCCCGCCGTCCACGGCGCGCCTGTGCACATCGGCGACCCCGCCGCCATCGGCATCGCGGACGTCCGGCAGCCGGACTTCGGCCAGGCCGTTCCGATCCACGAGGGCGAGGCACCCGTTTTCTGGGCCTGCGGCGTAACCCCCCAGGCAGCTCTGATGGCGAGCAAACCCCCCTTCGCAATCACCCATTCGCCCGGTCACATGTTCCTCTGTAACCCGAAAGACAGCGACTACGCGGTATTCTGAAAAACAAGACCGGGAGGGGAATTCCCCTCCCGGTCGTATTCTCCTCCGTATTTTCCGAAAGTCTCTTTCAGCCTTTCAAACGTTTCCGCACGCTCATTCCCCTCATCAGGAGGCGGCGTCTCTACCCCTTCTTTCCTCCCTGCAGAGCGGGAAGCGGCGCGCCGGCAGCACCTTTCTCCTCAAGGACATACACGGAGAGGATCTCCTCCAGTGATTCGAGAAGCTGTCCCTGCTCCTCCCGAATGGCCCGAAGCGCGTCCATCTGCTCCGCCACTTTCCGGGACGCTTTTTCCACCATGTCCGCCGCACGCTGCCCCGCTCCGACCTGATGGAGAATGTTGTCCATGGCGGCGGCAATTTCCTCGTTGCTCGCGAGCTGTTCCTGCGAGGACGCCGCGATGGACTGGACGCCCTCGGAGATCTCCGCGATCTGGGGAACGATCTCCCGGATGCGCACCGCCGTGGTCGTGGAGGTGCCCATGGCCTCGCCGATGAGGGTCACGGTCTGCTCCGTGTCCTTCGTGGCACTCTTGGTGCGCTCCTGGATCTCTCCGATGATGGTCTGGACCTGCCGGGCCGCCTCATTGGACTGCTCCGCTAATTTTCGTACTTCCTCGGCCACCACGGCAAACCCGCGACCGGCGTCTCCGGCACGAGCGGCCTCGATGGCGGCATTCAGGGCGAGCAGATTCGTCTGGTCCGCGATGCCGGTGATGGCGTTCACGAAATCGGACACGCGGGATACGGATTCTTCCAGAGCCTTCATGGCCTCCCGGATCCGTTTGCCCGCGCCTCCCACCTTTTCGATCTCGGACGCGAGATGCTGTACGGCTTCACCGTCGCCGGAGGCTTTTTCGGAAATGCCTCCCGCCTTTTCGCTCAAAGACGTGGTGATCTGCGCGGTGTGCTGCGCCGTGGTGGTCACCTCGTCCACGCCGGCCCTCGTCTCGTCAGCGGCGGAGGAAATGGAACTCACTGTTCCGACCATTTCCTGGGCGGCATCGAGGGCTCCGGCAATGGATCCTTCCACGTCGGCACCGATGCGGGCCATGTCCGCTCCTCGCTCGTCGAAGAGACGGCGCAGATCGAGCATTTTCTCCACCAGACCGCGATAGGATTCGGTGATTCTCGCGAAGGCCCCCAGGACGACGGCGATCTCGTTCCGGCTCGTCTCGTCCCCCGTGACCGTGACGGCAAGATTTCCCCGGGCGATCTCACCGGCGGTGTCCACTACGCGCCGCAGCGGCGCCACGAGACGCCCCACGAAGAGGGCAAGTATCCCGAGCCCGACAAGAAGAACCGGAATCGCCGTGACGAGCATCTGGTTCCGCATGGCGGCAAGAGGCTTGAGCACGACCTCCTCCGGGACGGAGAAACCGACGCTCCAGCCGAGTTCCTTGATGGGAAAGACAAACCCTTCTCGGCGCTTCTCCTGGAAAAGATAGGCGAAGTTGACGGCGCTGTCGCTCCCCTTCGTTTTTTCGTACCCGCCCCAGAACTCGGGAGCGACCGTGGGGATGTCCGTCCCCTTCGCGAGCGTCGGATGCGCGATGATCTTCCCGTCCTGGGTGAACGCGAAGGCGTAGCTTCCTTCCCCCATACGAGCGTTGAGGATGAGGTGCAGGAGAGGGTCCATTTCGATGCCTGCGAAGAGAACGAGTTTCGGACTATCCTCTTGATCGGCGGTGAGCATGCGGTACGCGCCGTAAAACGTCGCGCCCTGCACCTCCACGACACCCTGAAAGGTCTCTTTGCGCTCCACCACGGCTTTAAAGACCGGATCGTCCGCGGAGATCGATGACCCAACCACGCGCTTCCCCGTCTCGTCGGAGATGGTAGTGGCCACCCGGACCATCTCCTGCTTGCCGTTCTCCTCAATGACCTGGAAGATGGTGAAGGCTCCTCCAAGACGGTTCGACCACTCGTCCACCATGGCGTGATCCCCCGTGATCTGCCGAAGACCCCCGATGGAGACGAAGACGATGGGAACCTCCCGTTCGCCTACCTTGACGGTATTCATGGACGTCATGAGACGCCCTCCCTGCACCAGCCCCACGGTAATCTCGAGATTTGCCGAGGCCATGCGTTTTACCAGCGCAAGGTCGCTCTCCACGGACATCTGCAGGCTCGATGCGGAACCGAGCCCCTGCGTCGTGGATGCTTCGAGCAATCGGTCCCTGGCAGCGAAATAACTCCCCATGAACACCGCTGCGATGAGACCCACCATAATGAGTGCAGCTCCCGCCAAAATCTGGATTTTCAAAGAAATGCCGTGTCGCTGTTCGGCCGCCACTGGGGCCACCTCCTCTGTAGTCGTTACAATGACGGAGTACAGTGCCGTACGGAACGCACCGTGTGTATTGTACCATCATGTTCGGAACCATGAACACCAACGTACCAAAAAGGAAAATACATTCATGCGGCGAGAATGAAACACCTTCTCCCGCCAGGTGGCAGCGACAGGAAATTCCTCAATGAAGCCGCACACCGTCCTCTTCGGCGGACCACGAAGAAGGGGACGCGACATCCGGGACAGATCCGGCGGAGAGCCTCGACTCCCCCGCCTCCGTTCTCAGCGGGAAAACCGTCCGATCCGAGCGCCCGAGAGCGTCAGAAGATCGGCGGGAGCGATCTCCAGCGTCCGATCGGGACGTCCGATACCGCAGTAGACCGTGGGAGCGACGGACAGAACCTCTTCGTCAAGAAAGACGCTCACGTTCTCTCCCGACGGCAGCGGAGAGACGCTTCCGGGCTCCACATGCAACAATTCCCGAACCTCCTCCGGCGACAATGCCGCAAGCTCCCGGCGGTTCACCCCCACCAGAGCGGCGAGGAACGGGTAGTTCACTTTTCGGCTTCCACGAAGTGCCGCGAGGACAACACCTCCTCCCCGAACGCGGAACGCCACGGTCTTAACGAGGCGCGACACGTCGAACCGAAGCGCGTCCGTCGCATCCGCCACCGTCCGGGTGGCACAGTGCTCATGAAGGACGAAGGCGACACCACTCTCCTCCACCAGGCGCCCCAAAAGACGGAACACTCCGTTGTTCTCCGCTTCGCTCATGTGCTGTCCCGCCTCGTTCTCCGGCAGAGTCGTCTTCGCCGTCTCACCAGGAGGCGGACACTTCGCCTGATTCATGAAGAACGCTTCCTCTTCCGTACATTCAAACACCACGGCCGTCGTTCCTCCGTGAAGTGGAAAACCCTGGAGTTGCCAGATACAAACATTCCCCGCGAGAGTCAATCCGTGAAGTGGCTACGTCCGTCCACTCCCAGTGTACCATTTTTTGTGTGCTTCGTAAGGATCTCCGGAAAACGCACAAACACACGGAGCCCTCTTTTATGAGGGCTCCGTTCATGAGGAAATCACTCCCGAATCCGACGATGTTCCACACCGTCCTTCACAGGATGGAGCGCGGCCTTTCAGATCCGCGCCGCCCGGCGCTCCTTGAGTTCCCTGTCCTTTCTGTTCCGATCCAGCTCCATGAGAACCCGCACTTCCTCATTGGTCCGCCAGAGGTATTCCGGAGGCAGATAGAGCATCTCTTCTTCCTGTCCCGTGGAATACTGGATGAGAATGCGCCCGCTCTTCCCCGTCTCCACACTGTTCACATGGATTTCCCGATCATCCCGCTCCAGATCGAAATAGATCTGCGCGTAGAGATGGCACAATTCCTCGCTACGTTGTTCGAGGATGTTCCTCAGGCGGCAATACTCTTCGAATTCGTGCAGTTCCACGTCTCTTGCCCCTTTCTTACGTCGCTGTGATAAATATCTACCTCAAATAATACCATATTTTCTTCTTCTCCGCCACTCCTGTTTCTCCACAGAAGAAGACACACGGACGAAAACAGGGGCCGTGACGGATGGGAAATGCCTCGTGCTACAATGAGCCGTGGAAGCAACATCGTCAACGAAGGAGAGATGATCATGCACAGGGAACGTCCGGAGAACCCGCGCCTCCCCGAACTGTTTACGTGGCGTTTCCCCTCCGCCGCAGAGACTCCGGCCCCTCCACGAAACAGTTTTCCTGCCCGCGCACGAGGGAGGACCACCATTGCATTTTTCCTCGTCCTCGCGCTTTGTGCCGCACATCCCGCCGCCGGCGAAACGGCGCCGACGGCAACGGAGCTGCCGCCCCTGCCGGAAACGCTGCAAACACAGCCTGCAGTCTCCGACGACCAGGCACCGTTCTCTCTTTCCGAACCTCCTCAGGAGCGCGTGGGCGCCCTGCTCTCCCCCGACATCTCCGGAAACGGAAATGAAACCGCTTCGCCCGCGCCGGAGGATGGCCGACCCGAGCTTCCTCCCTTACCGGAACAGCTCGCCTCCCCCTCCGAAACGGCCGTTTCCGAAGAGGTTCCGGCCTCCCGGGAGAACACGCCGCCCGTAACCTCCCCGGACGTGCCCTCCGAGACGGGCATGGAACTGCCGCCCCTGCCGGAATCGGAAACATCCCCGGCCGCCGTTCCATCTCCGGCGGAGGACGTTGCGTTGCCCGCCCTGCCCGAGATGGACAGCTCTCCGGACGTGTCTCGACCGACGGAAGGGGTGGGCCTTCCTCCTCTGCCCGAGAGCGGAACCCCTGATCAAACCGCTCTCTCCGGAGAGGTGAAACAGGGAGCGCTCGTCCTTCCTCCGCTGCCACCGCTCCCGGAAGAAACGGGCGATCCCTTCGGCGTTGCACTGCCGCCCGTCCCCACCACGGTACCCGAGGACCCTCGTCCGGGACTTTCCGACCAGATTCCCATTCCTCCGCTGAGCCCCTTCGAGGGAACCTGGGCCGTGCTCATGAAGGCGGACACGTCCTACGGAAAAGCATCCGAGGTCTTCCGGCTCCTCACACTCCGCCTCGAAGGAGAGCAGTTCCGCGTCCTCACCGGGGGCGGCGCATCCTTCTCCGTGAAACCCACAGGAGCGGAGAGACTCGAGGGCGTACTCTCCACCACCCAGGGGGAAAGTGTGACGATCCGCATGGACCTCCCCCGGGGCCGTCAGGATCTCACCGTCTCACTGCTGCGGAGCGGCAAGGTGATCGTCACCCTCTTCGCCCTTCCGGAGGACATGGGGAGCCACCCCATTCCGGGAGAGAACGCGCCGCTGCGGGCCGCCCGGGAACGTTTCCGGACCACCTTCGAAAGTTACCTGGCCATTCTGCGGAGAAATGCGCAGGGAGACGCGGAGGGAGCACGCAAGAAAGCCGTAATGGAGTACCTCATGTTCCAGGATCTCGCGACGCGGCGCTAGAACCGGCGGAAAGCGGTCGTTCGGAGCGAAAAACACGGAAGAGCGGCACGACCGACGGTCGTGCCGCTCTTTGCGTCGTGTCGGGAGAGAAGCGCGGTTTCCCGGGAGAACGCGTCAGGAAAGCGCTTCGGGGACGATCTTTCCGGGGTTCAGGATGTTGTTCGGATCGAAGGCGCGCTTCACCCGCCGAATGAGTTCCACCTGAGCGGGATCGAGCATTGTTGTGATGTAGTCCCGGCGTTTCAATCCGATGCCGTGTTCGCCCGAGATGGTCCCGCCCAGGTCTCTCGCCGCCGCGTAAAGCTCCCGAAGCGCTCCGCAGAAGAGGTCGTGCCAGTCGGGGCGTTTTTCGGGGAGCATGAAGTTGATGTGCATGTTGCCGTCGCCGATGTGACCGAAATGCACTCCCTCGATGCCCCACCTGTCGGTGATCGCCGCCGTGCGCCGCATGAGTTCCGGAACGGCGCTGGAGGGGACGGCGATGTCTTCGAGACAGCTGTGGGCGGAAAAGGCCATGATCGCCTCGGCGAGGCACTTTCGGGCTTTCCAGAGCTTGTCCCGCACGTTCCGGTTGTCCGCCACGAAAACCTCCAGGGCACCGTGGGCGAAACAGAGATCGCCGACGCGCTCGTATTCGTCGGCAAGGGTCTTTGGATCGTTTCCTTCGAGCTGGACGATGAGATGCGCTCCTGCGTCGTTGTGGGGAAGACGGATGTTCAGATAGCGCTGGGCAAGGAGGATGGAGGTCCTGTCCATGAACTCGATGGAGGACGGCACCACCTTCGCCTCCCGGAGGATCCGGGGAACGAAGGAGACGGCGCTCTCCGTGTCGGGAAAGGGTATCAGAAGATCCACCACCCGTGCCGGAAGCGGAAGGAGCTTGAGGACGATCTTCGTCACCACCGCAAGGGTTCCCTCGGAGCCCACAAGCAGATGGACGAAGTCGTATCCCGTCACGTCCTTGCGGCGCTTGCCTCCGAACCAGGTGACGGAGCCATCCGGAAGCACCGCTTCGAGAGCCAGCACCGAGGCGCCGGTGGAACCATATTTCACCACCTTGTTTCCCCCCGCGTTTTCCGCCACGTTGCCGCCGATGAAGGAGGCATCACCGCTGCAGGGGTCTCCCGCGTAGAGGAGCCCCGCTGCGCGGGCCGCCTTGGTGATCTCCGCCGTGACGATACCGGGCTCCACGGTGATGGTGAGATTGTCCGTATCCAGTTCGAGAATGCGGTTCATCTTCTCGAAGGACAGCACGATGCCGTGATGCAGTGGAACCGCGCCGCCGGAAAGTCCCGTTCCGGCACCCCTGGGTGTGACGGGAATACACCGCTCGTTCGCCAGGGCAAGAACGGCTGCCACATGCTCAGGAGATTCCGGAAAGACCACCACCTCCGCCACGTACTCGCCGTCCCAATACCCCCGATTCACTTCGTCGTAGGAATAGACCTCGCGCTTTTCCCGGTCCGTGGACATGTTTCGCACGCCCACGACGGATTCGAGCGCTGCCAGGATTTCCGGCGTCACCTTCGCATAGTTGTCCATGTCAGCTCCTCTTTCCACACTCAGGGCTCAGTTTCTCCCCGTCGTAAAGAAGACTTCCCCGTCCCGCTTCCTGCAGGGAGGAATTTCCCCTCTCTGCCACCTTTCAAACCATTCTTTCCTTTTGCATTGTACGCCCACCGGAAGGCGCGCAAAAGGACACTTCTTCGATTTTTGATGCGATTTTGCGGTGTGGCACATCGATCCCCCTGGAGGAAAACAGGAATTCTCAAAGTCTCACGGTGTATAAACCGCATGTTCCGGAAAATCGACACGGACGAAGCAACGCGAAGAGCGCCTGCCGGAGGCGAATATACCACATTACACACAATGAATACAGAATAAAAACCACGGGGAGTTTTTCGCTGCACAAGCAACATTTTCCCAATGCGATTTTCTATAATAGCAGTGATGCATCTTCCACTCCTGTCGTCTCCCCGGTCTCCCGACTCCTCCGCCATCCCCCGGGAACGACACCGGCAAGCGTTTCCGACCAGGCCGAAGGGGGAGGTGAGGTATGAGAGCAAGAGATGCGAGAGCTTTTAAGGCATTCTGGTACAGCGACAGCGTATCCGGATCGAACCTGTGCGAACGAGAAAAGGAGATGAGCAATCATGCAGAACATCCAGGCACCGAGAGGCGGACGTCTCCGTGTCGTGTCGCGTCCGTTCGAAGGAAAGGGCTTCTCCGGAGTACTCCCGGCAACCCTTCTCCTCCTCTGCTGTGTCGTCGTCCTGGTTGCGCTCTGCGTGAGCCCGGCTCACGCAGACAACGCCTTTCTCTCCAGACCGAGAGTACTGGTGGACAGCGACTGGAAACCCTTCGTCCCCGGTGCTTTCGACCCGTCGGCGGTGACCAAGACCGCCTTCGACATCACCATCAGCTACCATGACACCCTCTCCGCAGACAGCATCCCCCCGGGAGATCCCAAGCGCACCCGCGCCCAGGAAGTGGAAGAGGTGATCAAGTTCTGGTCCGATGCACTCTACGAGCAGTCCAACGGCCAGCACATGCTCGGGACAGTCTACATCTATCAGGACGGGGCCTTCGCCGACAAGGCCTCGGTAGTCTGGCAAGCGAACACATGGCCCACGGGAGCCATCGCGGGATACGGCAAACCCGGACAGCACATCAACTTCGGCGACGTCTTCGGCAGCACCACCTTCGTGGGAGTCGCGAGCACCCCCATGAGCCGGGCGAACGGAGGATACACCCTCGGCCACGAATCCGGGCATTACCTCTACGGCCTCTACGACGAATACGTGGCGACCTACGCCAATCCTCCCCGAAGCTGGCCCTGGTCGTCCGACGTCTCGCCCACCGGCCCGTCTCTCATGAACCGTCAGTGGAACGCCATGTCCGAGAACGAGGTGAAGTGGCTGAATCACTCCACAGCAAGCATCTACGTGACGAGCACCGACACGGCCCAGAAACGCATGTACGGCAAGAGCTGCTGGGAGATCCTCCTGCAATCGCCCTCGTCCGATAGCGTCAGCGGCGACGTGGTCGCGCCGGGGCGGGTCCAGTACGCCTTCGGCAGTCCCCCCGCCTCCCCCGATTGGTACACAACGGCGGTGACACCGGGAACGCACCTCGCCGCAGCCCAGGCGAATCTGAAAATCGTCTGGCTCACCAAGGCCGCCATGGTCTACCAGATCGTCATCGACAACTCCGGCAGCATGGGCCCCGACCCCCTCACGCCGGAAGCGCCGAGCCCTCTCGACTACGCCAAGGCGGCGGCACGGAACCTCGTGGAATCCCTGCCCAAAGAGAGCGCCGTCGGGGTCGTGCGTTTCGACGACACGGTGGAGCAGATCTACGCCATCACGTTCATCCCCTCCGACGACGTGGGCGCCCGGGCCGTGAAGGACGCGGCGAAGGCCGCCATCAGCGGTCTCGCCCCGGGCAACATGACCGCCATCTACGACGCGGCCTCCACGGCGCTCGCGAATTTCCTCACCTACAAGGGGACCGCGAGCGGGGACGTGCTGGGCGTGACCTATCTCCTCACCGACGGATCGGACAACAGCTCCACCAAGTCCATAGGGGAGGTCATCGCGGAGCACCAAGCCGCGAAGGTGCCGCTCATCACCGTCGGCTACGGCTCGGGCGGCATCGGCAACACGGCCCTCACCCAGCTCGCGGACGAGACAGGGGGGCAGTACTTCGCCTCTCCCACGAACCAGACAGAACTCCAGGAGGTCTTCTTCGCCGCCCTGGGAAACTATTCGGACACGGTAAACCTCGGCGCCGTGGAAAAAACCCTCGCCGCCGGAGGCAATGACGTGGCGACCTTCCTCGTGGACGGAACCCTGGGCGGCGTCACCTTCTTCGTGAGCTGGCGCGGCGCCTCTCCCGACGCGGAGATCACCCTACGAGATCCCGTGCTCGGAGACGTCACCGCCTCGGGAGAGTACCAGGAAGAGGGAGGGATCGTGGACTACACCGCGGCGATTTCAAATCCCTCCGCGGGGACGTGGCGGGTGGAACTGCACAATCCGGGCTCGCAGAGCCTCGCCGTCTCCGTCTCCGCCACGGGGCAGCCCGAAACGGGAACAGGCTTCGGCCTCGTGGTGGGGCTTGCCGACGGAGGCAGCACCGTGACACCCCCTGATCCGATCCGCCTCCTCGCCCGGGCGAGCCGAAACGGCATCCCCCTGCGGGGAGTGACCATGGAGGCCACACTCACCGCACCCGACGGCACGACCTCCCCGCTCACCCTCCGCGATGACGGGACCGGAGGAGACGCCAGGGCGAACGACGGTCTCTTCTCCGCCATCCTCACAAGCTACCAGGCGGGGAGCTACAAGATCAACGTCACTGCCTCGAATCCCTCGGGAATCGCCGTGGAAACCTACCGGAACGGGTCCCCCTCCATGCCCGGCCCCGGCGATGAGGCGCTCGTCTTCTCTCCCGACGGCGCCACCGTGGCGACAAATTTCCTTCGCACCACCTCCTTCCAGGTGAAGGCCGAAGGAGGTATTACCCCGTCCGGAACGCCCACACCTACCGGAGGACCCACGCCCACCGTTTCGCCCACACCTGGCGGCGGTGGCGGCGGTGGCGGCGGATGCACCGCGGGAAGCGGATTCCATCTGGCGCCCATGTTGCTGCTGCTCCTCCTTCCCGCACTCTTCCTCCGGAGACGGTAGCCTCCCCAAAAGACACCGCGAGAACCGCATCACCCCCGGAAAGGCGGAGAGGGTTTCCTCTCCGCCTTCTTCTTCAACGCACTTCGGCGAAGATCTCTCGGGCGCCGGCTCCACCTCTGTTACGTTTGGTTGGATCGACATTCCAAGGCGTTTGGAGGTGTTCTCGTGCACGCAACCCGGCCAGGCGGAACAATACGAACCGGCTCTGCCCCGATCGCTTGAGGAGATGTCGCGGATTCAGGGGCCTTTGACGGATGTGATGCGGAGAGAACAGTGCACTTCGATTTTTATTTGCTTGACTTTGTCAAGTTTATTTGCTAGGCTTCTTCGCAACACATCAAAAAGGACAATTCCGTCTTTCGCGGAAAGAACGGTCGAGTTCCATGCAACCACAGCCCGGGACAACAAACACCCCGGAGTTTCACCCCGGCGGGGAGGGAGAGGCGATGCCACATCTTTCTGGGGATGCCGTGGCGGGCATCCGCCGCTTCAACCGGTTCTACACGAAAATACTGGGCCTGACGAACCGCTTCCTTCTGGAGAGTCCGTTTGCGCTCGCCGAAGCGCGGGTGCTGTTTGAAATCGGCCACCAGGAACGGTGCACCGCCAGAGACCTGTCCACGCTTCTGCACCTCGATCCGGGATATCTGAGCCGCATGCTCTCGCGTTTCTGCCGAACCGGTCTCGTGGTCAGAGTACCGTCCCCTCTGGATGGACGAAGTACCGTTCTCCAGCTCACTCCGGACGGAAAAAACGCCCTGGAACAGCTCGAAGCGGCGTCGGATCGGCAGCTCGGAACCCTGCTGGGACATCTGTCATCCCGGGAAATGCACCGTCTCCTCCTTTCGATGGGAACCATCGAACAACTCCTCGGCGCCGGGAACGCTCCGGAGCCGTGCATCCGAACCTTTCTTCCCGGAGACCTGAGCTACATCGCCTCCCGCCACGCCTGCCTCTACGGGGAGGAATACGGTTTCGACGCGACATTCGAATATTACGTGATGGCGGGCATGGCATCCTTCCTGAAAGACTGGAGCGGTTGCGGCGATCCCCGCCGAAAGGGGAAGGGGAACGTCTGGGTCGTCGAGCAGGACGGCCTCCTCGGCGGCGCCATCGCTGTCGTCGAGACGGAGGAGAAAACGGCCCAGCTTCGTTGGTTTCTTCTGGAGCCGGAATACCGCGGCAAGGGATTCGGGCACCGTCTCATGGAAAAAGCCGTGAACTTCTGTGCGAGCGAGGGATACGAACGGGCCTTTCTCTGGACCGTGTCCGACCTGCTGGCGGCACGACATCTCTATGAAAAATGGGGATTCTCGCTTACGGAGACGATGGAACACCACATCTGGGGGAAAAACCTTATGGAGGAGCGCTGGGACAGAGTTCTCTGACATCCCTGCGCACACAGGACTCTTCAGAAAGGCGGCCGGCACCCCGAAAGCGGCGCCGATAAAAAAGGGAACGACAGGATCCGGAGAATCGCAAAAGAAGAAAGGAGAATGACTTCGTGCTCTCTCTCGTCCGCGGAGGCCCATGGCTTCTGCTGCTTCAAGGAAAGAAGGACACACTGCAGCGGTATCTTGCGGATGTCTTCTCGGCGGAAATCCACAGGAACCACAGAATTGCGGAGAACACCCGGGAGGGACAGACCGTCGTCTACCTCGTGGAGGCTCCGGAAGGAAGGGCGCGTCCTCTCTGGAACATCGAGCTGGAGGAGCCATCCCTCGCCGTCTGCGACGCCTCGCCGGGGGAAATTCTCTGCCGTCTCGTGAACGACGGCCTCGCCCATTTCCTGGCGGCAGCGTCCCTCCTCCCCCGGGTCCTGCTGTTCCGGCTCTGCTGCACCTGCCCGGACACGTCCCCGCTCGTGAAGGAACTGGGGAAGGATTTCCACGGAACACCGAGCACGCTCAAGGAGCTGCTCCGCTGGAGCCCTTCAGAGGGAACCGTGGTCTGCTTCACCACAAAACCGCTGAACCGCCTTCTCCTGGTGCGGGAACTCCTCGATCAGGTGCTGGTGCTCCCTCTCCCCTTCGACGAGGCCTTCCGGAGACTCCAGCCAAGGGCGCTGGAACTCTTCAACGAAAGCATGGGCAACAAGGACTGGAACGAGGTGCTCATCCACGTGTACGACAAGTTCGAACGCTACGCGGAGCATCTCCGGCGGGTGGAACTCGTGCTGGAGGCCCGCCAGACGGGATTTGTCCTCGGCGAGGGATGGGGCACCGACACGGCGCACATTCTGCTTCCCGTGCGGACCTATCGGCTGCGCCTCCTCACCTTCCACGCTCCGGAACGGATCAAGTCCTTTCTCATGGGACTGGAGTATTCCGCCGAGGGAGAGCGCTTCCTCGACATCGACCTCTACTGCCGCCGCAGGAAGATAAGCTGGACCGACTCGGACAGGCGGAAAGGAGCGTCCCGGGAAACCCTGGGCAGGGAACTGCGGAAGGAATTGATGGAGTCTCTTCCGCCGGAGACGAGAGCGGAACTGGAATCTTTGGAGAAGCGGCTTCTCTCCGCTCCGGAACCCTCCGGCAGTGCGGAGGTTTCCGGAGCGGTCGGCTGAAATGCCCTATTGAGCCAAAAGGACCATGGCCTCGGCGAGAATCTTCATTGCAAGGCGCATGCGGTCCAGGGAAATTCGTTCGTCCGCCTGATGGGCCAGTTCCGGTTCGTCGAGAAAACGGGTTCCGAAGGCCACCACGTTCGGCAGTCCCTTCGCGTAGGTCCCGCCACCCATTGAGCGCGGCGTCGCGTCGAGGCCGGTCTTGCTCGTGTAGGCCCGCTGGAGTTTACGCACCAAGTCGGATTCGACGGGGAAATGTACCGCCGCTTTTCCCCGCACGTTCTCCAGCGCAAACCCCGCTCTTTCCACGGAGGCGCGCAGGATGGGGACCACATCGTCCGCAGTGAAGGTCACGGGATGGCGCACGTTGAGCGTGAGATCAAGCACTCCTTCGCCAGCGTGATCGCCCCGGGCGGTCCAGAGGGCCATGCCGAGGTTCACCGTGAGTTTTCCCGAGACGGCATCTTCGAGAGGAACCCCCAGAGCGGTTCCGTCGGTCTCCTCGCCCAGGACGGCGGCGAAGTCCCGGGCGCACCGGCCCACCTCGCCGTCCCCGGGAAGCGCCGCCAGGAGCAGCAGCAGGCGGGCCACGGCGTTTTCACCCTTCTCCGGGGTACTCCCGTGCGCCGCGATCCCTTGGGTCCGCAGGAAGAGCGCCGTCGTGTCCGGTTCCGTTCCCGGCTCGGTCCCGCTCTCAAGGCTCCATCCCTTCGCGGAGGCCTCGCCGGTGAGGGTCGCGAGAATGTCCCGGACCTCGCCGGACGGAACGAGGAGACGCGCCTCGGCACGATCGGGGACCACGTTGGGAGCGCTGCCGCCGAGAAAAGAGAGGAGTCTGATCGCGCCGTCCCCGTGGAAGGTCCGCAGCAGTTCCATGTTCATGCCGCCCTTTTCCGCGTTCACCAGGGGAAATTCCGCGTCGGGCGTGAAGCCAAGCACCGGAAGCTCCTCCTTCGTCACGTAGTGGGCCACATCGGCGAAGCCGCTCTCCTCGTCGCAGCCGAAGAGAACCCGAATGCGCCGTTTCAGGGGTATTTTCAGATCCCGGATGGCCGCCAGGCCGAAGAGGGCGCCGAAGATGGGGCCCTTGTCGTCGCCGGTTCCCCTTCCGTAGAGAAAGCCGTCCCGCACCACGCCCTCGAAGGGAGGAACGGTCCAGCCCGTTCCCTCGGGCACCACATCGAGGTGACCGATGACCGCCACCATCTCCTCCCCTTCGCCGTACTCGGCGTAGCCGATCATGCCGTCCACATCCACGGTGCGGAAGCCGAGAGAGGCCGCCGCACCCAGAGCATGATCCAGGGCCGCCCGCACCTCCGCACCGAAAGGAGCCTCTTTCCGGGGCTCACCTTTTACGCTGGGAATGCGAAGGCTTTCCCGAAGCACCTCCAGATAGGAGGGAAAAAGCGCGTCGATGCGCTCGTCCAACGCTGTCGCCGCTTGTTCCATTCTGCCGTTTCCGTTCGTCACAGGGCACCTCCCGCTCTTCTTCCGTTCCGGACCTCTCCGGCCCGGCCCATCGATACGATCCTCAGGAACGACCGAGATGCTCCACGGCGCAGCGCAGAAGTTCCGGCGCCACCCGGAGAGAGAAATCCAGTTCCAGCCGTTCCGTATCCTTGTGAGCGTCCTTGCCGGCGGGACCGATGTTCGCCACGGGGACATCGAGCCGCAGCAGATCCTCCAGAGGAAGTGAGTAGAGCTTTCCCCATCCCGGCATGTTCTCCGCGAGCGCGGCAAGCGCCTCGGGCTCTCCCTGGAATCCGAGAAAGCTCATGTCGGTGATGCCGCCGAAATACTCCACATAGGCGATCTCCTCGCCGAACTCCTCGCGTCCCTTTGCCGCCACCGCAGCGAGGGCTTCGAGAAGAGCATGCTCCTTGTCGGAACAGCGCAGATTGCCCCGATGTGGATAGTAGGGGGGCACGAAGCCGACCACCGCCAGCGGCCCCTTGAGTCCCGAGAGGTTGACAACCTCGCCCATGAGGGCGAGCGCCCGGTCCCTCTCGTCCATTCCGGAAGGAAGAGCGGCGAGAAACGCCTCTTCATACGCTTCCAGGCTCGTTCCGGCGGAGGCGTTTGTCCTGTCGTAGACATCCCTTGCCAGGGCCCGCACGTCCTGATAGGTCCGGACCGGGTACTCCCCCCTTTCCGAAGTGCCCACCCGGAGCGTTTCCTCCGTAAAGGTGCGAAATGCCTCGTCTCCGAAGGATTTCGCGTTCTCCCGGGCCTGTTCGAGCGCCTCCGCCAGGGCCTGCCCGGCGAGGGAGGTCATCTCCTTCAGAACCTGCGCGGGCGTGCGGGAGAGCGTCATGACGTTGAAGTACGCCGCCGCCCGCTCGGGGAGCGTGACGGAGTAGATGTCCCGAAGATCCTTGAGCTTGAGGCACGTGGGAGGCGTGAGCGCCTCGGTACCGAGGCGCTCCACGAACCGGGGATTTCCCTCGAGAAGCTGCACGAGACGGGACGCGGGAAGAGTGGCGTTGAAACCTCCGAAGTATTCTCCCGCGTGGGCCTCCTTGCCGAGAAAGAGAAAGGCAGGCATGATCTTTCCCGCAGTGCCCACGAAATACATGCGCCGGGATGCGTTCCCGCCTCCCTTGCCGCCGCAGAACCCCGCGTCGGAGGGTTCACCGTCGATGCAGGCCAGATAGTCGAGCCCTCGTTCGCGGGCGAAGCGCACCAGATGCGGCACGGAGAGACGCATGCCCGCGGAGTTGTTCTCCTCATCGGGAACGGCGAGGAAGAGCAGGTTCACTCCCAGCTTTCCCGGATCGGCGGCATACTCCGCCAGCAGAGCCGCCTGGATGGCGAGGCCGCATTTCATGTCCATGACACCCCTGCCGAAGAGATAATTCCCCGATGCCAGGTCGCGAGCGGCCTCCTCCGGAAGGGGAACGTCACCGATCCGACGGGTGTACTCCTCGGCGTCGAAGGCCCAGGTTTTGAGCGCTCCGCAGACGTCCACGTCCACCACGTCGTAGTGACCGGTGAGAATCACCGTCCGCGGCGTTGAGGGAACGGCCTCCACGAAGGCGAAGAGCGACGTTCGACGGAGCGGATCCCCTTCCAGATCTGCGAGAAAGAGGTTCTTCGGGTTCTCCTGAAAATAGGGAAGCTCCGCCAGGCGATTCCTGAGGAATACGGCGAGCCGATTCTCCCCGGAGGGCGAGGCGGAGACGCTGGGAATCCTCACGAGATCCAGCAGCAATGCGTAGATGCCTTTTCGGGTGTTCTCCAACACAATGCATCACCTGCGTTCCGGCGGGGGTTTCCGTCTGGCCGGTCACTCCGAAGAGTCCCCCTCGTCCGGCAAATTTGAATGAAACACGGAGAAAGAGCCTGTTTCCGGCACCCCGGAGCCAAGAGCCACACATGACCCACATGTTCCGGGCTGACGCCTCGAAGTATAGCATTTCGAGAAAAACGGGAGGGACCTTCCAAAATCCTCCGGGCGTTTTTCACCCTCCGGCTGCGGCAGGCCGGCTACTTTCCCGGCGGAGCCCCGCCGACCGAACACACGCATCGAGCACAAAAAGGCACTCCCGGGCACGTGCGGTTCATCGCCGCAGGCAGCCGTCGGACACAAGAAAAACCTTTCTGCACACCCTGGCGCACACCACTCTTTCCCCACATCTTGACACACACGGTCGCTTCTTCTCGCCATCTCCGGCCCGAAACCATCCTGTTCTTTGAGCGATCCGGACATCACACAATTTTGTCGAAATTCCGTCAAATCACGGAAAACGTCCTTCTCACAAGCAGATGGGTCCCAAGACTCTTTTCAAAAATGCCTTATGGATCATAATGCTCCTTGTTTCCTCAATCAAACTATCCGGAAATTCTTCGTTCGTTCGTTCGTCTCCAAGCCACAGGGCGCACGTCATCGGAGAATGAGGCAGAGATCCCGCCTTTTCGGAGACCTCGCTTTTATTACGAGCGGGTACGATGACGGAAGAAACGCGAAAAAGCCGCCCTCGGCGGGACGGCAGTGGCACGCGCAGCAAGAGGTGACATCTCATTTCGGAACTGCACGACAGACCAGCCTGTGTCGAGACGATCCATTCTCCCCGGAGAGATTCGCCGCACCGTACCCCTGGGACGGCACGAACACCAGGACCCGGGGAATACCACTCCTGTTCCGCCCCGGAACGAGGAGATGTTGTTCCTGCCTGCTTCGCACTTTTCGAGGCATCGCCGCTTCCCATGGCTCTCGCCGATCTCGACCTCGCCTTTTCCCTCTGCAACGGCCCTTTCGCGAACCTTCTCGGCGCCGCCTCGCCGGAGGCAATCCGGGGAACGAGCGTCCTGGAATTCCTTTCTCCGGAAGAACACCGCACTACTGCGGAACGAGCCGAACGCATTCTTGCAGGACATGCGCTTTGCGATATTTCCTGCAGCATTCTCCGTCGGGACGGCACAATCCTCCCTCTGAAGGTCTCCGTCTCCGCCGTGCCGAACCTCGAGGGCATTCCCACGTGGTTTCTGGTCGCCGCGCGGGATATCTCGGAGGAGCTGCGGGCCACGCAGGCCCTCGCCGAGAGCGAGAGCCGTTATCGGTCCCTTTTCGACACCATGCACAACGGCTTCGTCCTCTTCGAGTTCCTCCCGGGCGAAGGCGGCGCTCCCGACGATTTCCGCATTCTCGACGCGAACCCCGCTTTCCGGCGCCTCACCGGGCAGAAACCGCAGGAGAGGAGTAACGACATTCTCTTCTCAACCTTCCTGGAGAACAGACTCGGGGACACCACCCTCTTTCCCCATCTCCACGAACTTGTCTGCGGCGAAAAAGGCGACCTCGCCCGGCGAACGCACCTTCTGTTCGAACAGATGCGGCGCGTCGCACGAACGGGAAAACGGATCTCCGGAGAGACGCCCCTTCTGGGGGGATGGCGCTGTTTTGCCTACACGCTCTATCGCCCCCAGGCAGGACGGGTCGCCCTCATTCTGGAGGATGTGACGGAACGGAAACTTCTGGAGGAAAACAACCGTCGGCTCATCGGTCAGCTCGAACGGGACGCGAGCATGGACACCCTGACGAACGCCCTGAACCGGCATCGTTTCGACAAACTTCTCTCCCTGGAAATGGAGCGTGCGCGAGAGCACAGCCGACCACTCTCTCTGGTCATGGTCGATCTGGACAACTTCAAGGCCATCAACGACAGCCGGGGACACCTGGAGGGAGACCGCATTCTCGTCGCCGTGTCCGAGCTGGTGCAGCGTCACATCCGCTCCTCGGACATTTTCGCCCGGTGGGGCGGAGAGGAATTCGCCGTCCTGACCCCGACAAACGCCTCCGACGCGGGCACCCTGGCGGAACGGCTCCGCAGAGAGATCGCCTCGCTGGACGCGGGAGGCGGCATGCCCGTCTTCGCCAGTTTCGGCATCACCCAATACAGACGGGGAGAGAGCGCTTCGGAATTTCTGAACCGAGCCGACCAGGCCCTCTATGCGGCAAAGCGCAAGGGGAAGAACCGGGTGGAGTGCCTCGACCAGAGCACATCCCGATAGAAGTCCCCCTCAGAGCACTCCTTCAGCGGTTTTCTCCGGATCCGTCCGCCTCTTCGAGACGCAGCGCGTCTCCGGGGCGCAGCACACCGCCTCGGACGACCTCGAGAAAATATCCCACCTTCGGCAGCAGACACCACCCCCGGTAATCGTACGAATGGGGTTCGTCCGCTCGCTTGCCACGTTCCCGAATCCGGAGAACCGGCGTTTCCTCGGGGCCTTTGAGAAGCGCTCCGAGCGGGAGTTCCTCCGGAAGCCCCCGGAGCCTCAGATTTTCCGCGAGACTGCCCGGAGGAAAGGGAAACCCCGCTTCCGACTCCGCCGCAGCCACGTCCTCCTCCCGGAGAAGGCTCACATGCCTGTCGGAAAAACCCCAGTGCGCGTCGTTTCGCAGCCCCTTGCCCGCGTCGAAGAGCCCCTCCTCCACGGGCGACTTGGGATCCTCACGGCGAGCGCTTGCGCACACGCTGGCGACGACGATCCTGTTCATAGCTTTCCCCGTCCTTTCCTCAATGTTCGCAACCTCTGAAATAAGGCTACGTCAGCCCCGCAGGGCGTCTCGCACTGATGCAACCCGAGTCAAGGTAAAATGGAAACGTTTTTTTCAGGGCTTCCTTACCATTTTCTCCACGTTCTTCTCCGGAAGACCCCAGAGACGTACCACACTTCGCCTTCCGGAGCAACCGTTCACGATAAAAGCCGCCGCCCCAAAAGGAACGACGGCCTTGGCTCTTCTCCGAAAAAACGTGCCCAACCAGCGCGGCGCCTGATACGGACAGGGTGTGTCGAAACCTCCGAGGTGTAGCTGGAGTCCAGTCGCTACCGCGGGCATTGACCTGTTGCTCAACCACAAAAAGGTACTCCCGGGAAAGTGCGGCTGACCGCCGCAGGCGGCGGCTGAACTCCACGAAAACCCTTTTGCGCAGTCGGAACGCACACAACTCCGCGAAACACCGTTCTCCTCTCACCGGGAACAAGCGCCTCCGCTACACTCCCGTTCCGCACTCCGCCGCTTTGGTGAGCAAAAGAGAAAGACCTTCCGCGAGGCGGTGCAGCTCCTCCCCCAAGGGTTTTACCGGGACCTCTCGTCGGGCGATGCACCGCGGAATTTCTTCAACAAAGGGAAACCGAGCAAGAAGCGGCCAGTGGCGCTCCGCACAGAGTTCTTCCGTCCTGTGGGCACCCTCGCGGGAAAGGTCTGCCTTGTTGAGAACAATGCCGAAGGGAACGCGAAAACGCCCGGCCAGCTCGGCGATGCGCAGCAGATCGGCTCGGGCCGAATCGGTGGGTTCCGTCACCAGCAGGGCCACGTTCGCACCGGCGAGGGACGAGATGGCAGGACAGGCGATTCCGGGAGGTCCGTCCACGAGGAGCACCGAGACGCCTTCTCGAAGCGCCGTCTCCCGGGCCCGCCGCCGCAGGAGCTGCACGAGTTTTCCCGAGTTGGCCCCTCCGGGCCGGAGACGGGCATGTTCGAAACATCCGAGAACGGTGCGGCTCCGGAAAAGACGCCCCTGCACGACGGGAACGAAGGACACGGCTTTTTCCGGACAGACCAGGGCACAGACGCCACATCCCTCACAGGCAAAAGCATCCACCTGGGCACGTCCGTCCCGAACCGCGACGGCACGAAAACGGCAGGCCACCTCACATCGGCCGCAGCCTGTGCAGGCACCCGGATCGATTTCCGCGCGAAGACCGCTCTCGAAGGGCTCCTCCTCAAGAATTTCCGGAGCGAGGAGCAGCTCCAGGTTCGGCGCGTCCACGTCGGCGTCGCAAAACACCTTCGCTCCCGGAAGGACGGTACCGAGAGAGGCGGTGATGCAGGTCTTGCCCGCGCCGCCCTTTCCGCTCAGAAACACGATCTCCCGCAAGACACTCATCGGGAACGCTCCTTCAGCTCGGTCCAGAGAGCACCCATGGCACTCCGCCAGGCCTTGTCCACAAGGTAGGGAGGAATCCCCGAGGCATAGGCCTCCGCAACAGCGCGGGAAAAGGGGAAACGCGCCACCACGGGAATGTTTCGCCTTCGGCAGAGTTCCTCCGCACCGCCGTCCCCGAGGTCGCTTCGGTTGAGCACCACCATGGCGGGTTTTTGCAGCGCTTCCGCAACGTCCAGCGCAAGAGAGAGGTCCGCCGCGCCGAAGGGAGTGCACTCCGTGACGAAAAGCGCCTCCGAACACAAGTGCAGGGCCGCCACGAGCGAACAGGACGTTCCTGGAGGGCAGTCCACCACCAGATCACGCCCTTCACCAACCGCCACGGCGAGCAGTTCCTCCAGAACGGGGACAGGATTGGCCTGCCCCACGGAAAGGCGCCCTTCCAGAACATCCCTGCCCCGTCCGCGCCCTCTCGTCATCCACCCCACGGGAACGCCTTCCTCGAAAATCGCCCCTTTAGGACAGACGAGCGCGCAGGCGCCACAACCGTGACAGAGATCGTTCACCCGGGCGGGGCCTTTGCCGAAGACCAGCATGGCGGAAAAACGACACGCATCGGCACAGGCGCCACACCCGTCGCAGCGATCCGGATCGACCTGGGGACGGGGAATACGGACGGGAGCGCTCTCCCGCTTCTCCCAGTCCAGAAGACCGCCGAGATTGGGACACTCCACGTCCGCATCCACGGCCAGAACCCGATCCTCCGCAGCGAGGATCAACGACGCGGCGACACAGCTCTTGCCTGTTCCACCCTTGCCACTGGCGACGGCGAGACGAAAGGGCACCTTCCGCCGCTCCTCAGGAAGCGTGATGGGAATGGTCCCCACAGGTGCCACTGCCGCTGCAGAAACTTTCCGTTCCGGAAAGCGTTCCCGAGAGATACGTCTCGAGCACCTGCTCCACATTCCCCGAAGCACCCACGACAACCCGGATGCCGCTCGCCTCGAAAAGACGACGCGCCTGCTCTCCCATGCCTCCCGCGACAACACAGGTCGCTCCGAGACCCGCAAGCCACTTGGGCAGGGCACCCGGCACATGCCCGGGATTGGGGCGCTCCTCCCGGGAAAGAACGCGACCATCCTCGATGGTCACCACCAGAAAAACCGGGGCATGTCCGAAATGAGCCGACACCAGTCCCCCCTCAGTCGCGAAAGCCACCTTCGACGTCATCGTCACGATCATTCCTCCGTTTTCCCGTAACTCGCCATACGGCTCCGCACCTGGTTCAAGCGTTGCTCCAGGTATTCCGCCTCCTGCTCCAAGGCGTTGCGTTCCACCTCGGAAGAAGGCACCCACTGGGACAGTGGCATACCACCACCCCAACCGCCTTGGGCCCGAAAGGCTCCTCCTCTGCAGAATCCTCTCCGAAATCCCATACCGCAGGGTCCACACCCCCACCCCGTGGCCGGCCCCATTCCGCGTGGACCTGTTCCGTTGCGTCCCGGCATGGCTGCACTCCTCCTTTTTTGATATTGAAAATCTATATCAATAATAAGGCGGATGTCAACATTCGTCAAGGACTTCTTCCGCATTTTTTCGATGCCCAACAGGGAAAAATCCCCCGCCGAGAAACAAAGACGCGAAAAGGCTCCCCAAGAGTCTCGGGAGCCTTTCCCTCGTTCTTGCGTCCGTCTCTCTTCAGGCGAGCTGCAGTATCTCCCGGAAGGTCGTCGCCAGAGCATCGAGAGAATCTCCCTGGGCGAGATCGGCGTACTCCTCCAGCCGGCCCTTGTCTCCCAGGCGGGAAATGAAAGGATCCCAGGGAAGACACCCGAGAACGGGAACGTTCCATTTTTTTGCAAACGCGTCGAGATGGCTGGGGCCGAAGAGTTCGATGCGCTCCTTGCACTTCGGACATTCCGCGAAGGAGAGGTTCTCCACCATGCCGAGAAGCGGCACGTTCAGCATTTTCGTCATGTGCATGGCCTTCTCCACGACCATGAGAGAAAGCTCCTGAGGAGAGGTCACCACGAGCATGCCATCCAGCGGAAGACTCTGCATGACCGTAAGGGGCGCATCGGACGTCCCGGGAGGAAGATCCACGAGGAGGACATCCAGCTCGCCCCAGAAAACGTCCTCCCAGAACTGGCGCACGAGATTTCCCACCAGAGGACCGCGCCATATCACAGGTTTTGCGGGATCCTCCAGGAGGAGGTTCACCGACATGACGCAAATGCCAAGCTCCGGCGACCGGGGAGGGACCATGCCCAGCGGTGAACCTTCCGGAAGAGCCCGTATCCCGAGGAGTTTCGGAATGGAGGGACCGGTGACGTCCGCGTCGAGAATCCCCACCTTCTTCCCCTCTTTCGCCAGCGCCACGGCAAGGAGTGCCGTGACGGAACTCTTGCCCACGCCTCCCTTGCCGCTCCCCACGGCAACGAGCCGGCGCACCGAGCCCTTTTCCTTCTTCGGGGGCAGAGAACAGGTCTCGGGTGTTTCGTTGCAGGTCGCCGCCTCAGGGCAACCGGAACAGGACGATGCAACAGAATCGGACATGAAAGAAGAACCTCCTCGATGTGTGATGTCTACAGCGGCATCTCCCGCAGTTCTCCCGCGAGAAACGCCCGGACGGCCCTCTCGGCGCTCCACGCGTCGCCGAAAAGCCCCCACGCATGCATACCCGCCGCCGCGAGTGCGGCCCCGGCCTTCGGACCGACCTGGGGCAGGAGCACGTCGGTCACTCCCCGCTCGGCGAGCTTCCGTACCATGGTGCCTCCGGCGCCCGAATCGACTCCTCCTTCTCCGACAAGGGCTTCGGAAAAGACCCCCTCGTCGGAGAAAAGCAACACGAAGGGAGCGCGCGCAAACCGGGAAGAAACGTCGCTCGATGCATGGGCTTCCTCTGCGGAAACGGCGATCATGAGACATCCTCCTTTTGATAATGACAATCTCTATCATTTACCACAGAGACTACCCCTTTCCCCGAAATGCGTCAAGCCCTTCCAAAGAGCGATAGTGCTCTGACGCGGAGCACTCCGGGCAGCTCCCGCTCCCTCCACGACGCAGCGCCCTCCGGAGTGTTCCCGGAGGGCGCTGCGTCGTGGAGAAAGATCCCTTTATGCAAACTCGCCCCTGAAACGCCTTCGCCGGCAGAAAGGGCGCATCGGCCCGGCACGATCACAAAAAGCGGGGCCGGGCGACGCGTCTTCCTCACGTCGTCCGGCTCGCCGGCATTCCTCGCAGATTCCGGCGAGCTGCACACTTTGCGGGACAAGGGAGAATCCCTTTTCGGCGACCCATTCCTCCAGGATTTTCTCCTTCGCGTCCTCCTGCTCCAGTCGTGTCACGGCACCGCAGACACGGCACCGCACATGAACATGTACCCCCTTCTCGGAGAGAACGAAGCGGGAGAACCCCTCCCCCAGGTTCGTCTGATGCAGAATGTCCATTTCCTCCAGGATCAGGAGCGTGCGGTACACCGTCGCGAAACCGACGGAAGCATCCTTCTCGTGAACCTTCGCGGCGAGATCCCGGACACTCACCGAGGCCTCGGCGTTTTCAAGAAGCGTCTCGATGATGATGCGGCGCTGTTCGGTGAGGCGGCACCCACGCTCCCGGAGCAGTTGAAGGTACGCTTCCACCCTCTCGCGGACCATGTCGTCCGTCATGGCCGCACCTTCTCCGTATGGGACCTTTCGTGAGCGAGAAGCCACTCCTTGCGCCAGAGTCCACCACCGTACCCGACGAGCCGACCGTCCTTGCCGATCACCCGATGACAGGGGACGAGAATGCCCACGGGATTGCGATTGTTCGCCCCTCCGACGGCCCGGAGTGCCCGCTCGTTTCCCACGGCCCGGGCCACGTCCTGGTATGAAAAAGTCTCTCCGTAGGGAATACGCCTCAGAACGTCCCAGACGCTGCGTTGAAAGGGTGTGCCCGCCAGACACAGCGGAACCGAAAAGGTCCGTCTCGTTCCGTCGAAGTATTCGTCGAGCTCCTGCGCGCAGCGTTCCAGGCAGGCGAGAAGCCCCCTTTTTCGCAACGGGGAATCCCCGCCCCTCTCCATACCGTCCCAGGTGGAGCCTTGCTTTTCCGACACGTCCTCCGGAGGATTTCCGGAAAATCCGAGGAAGGTCACCCCCTCGGCACATCCCCGTATCTCAAGCACCCCCACAGGAGACGCGTAGAACAGCTCCGCCACATGCCTGTTCCCGCACATGGCCTCCGAAGGCGCCGTCGCAACGCACTTTCCGCGTGCAGTCTTCCTCATGGCCTCGCCACCTCCTCGGCTCGTTTCCGTCGCAGCGACGATTCCCGCGAGTCCTCGCGCTTCCCGCTCACCGTCCCCACCGCCGGCGCATCCCGAAACCTCTCCGTTTCCGGGATGGCGCTTCGGGCGACGCGGACGCTTCACGGGCGGCGCGCTGCCATTCCTCCATCTGCAGATCGTCCTCCATGCCGAGATCGTCCACACCGGCAAGGTTCTCCACATGGTGACGGATCTCGTGCCAGGCGGTCTCCCGCAGTTCCGCCTCCCACACCTCGGGCGGTTCTTCGGCAAGCATCTCCCGAAAAGAACCGTAGTAGAAAACGACACGGCTTCCGAGGGATCCCTCGGACACATAGTGAGCCAACACGAGATACCCCTGGTCGGTCATTCTCTGGGGCACGACGAGAAAGCCTCCCGAGAGCCCCCGACAGAGCACCGGGGGAATTTCATCCACCACGCGATGGGCCATCTCCGTGAACGCGTCGAGTGTCACGGTCCTCCCCCCTCCGGAGCGGCGCGGCATCGTGAAACATCACACGAGCGGGCCGCTCTAGCTCCTCGTTTCCTCGCATCTTTATCTTTAGGATAGGGCATCCGGGAGCGAACGAAAAGAGGGAAACGCCCCTGCGTTCGTCTCCGAAAAGCACACAACGCGACGTGCGAAGGCGTCGCCCGCATTGAAACACGGGCTTTTCCAGCGTACTATGGGAGCTTGGAGGCCCTACGAAGCGGAAAAGGGCACGAGCCGGAAGGTTTCCCGGCTATCGCCGGAACATTCCGAAACCGCCCGGAGACGGGAAAATTTTTCGTTTTTTCAACTCGAAAATCTCGAAGAAGAAGGTGGCCGTCAATGAAGAGACTCGTCGTGTCGCTCTGCACGTTTCTCTGCTGCTGCGGAGCCGTCCGCGAAGCCGAGGCGCTTCGCATGTCCGTTCTCTTTCCCTCCGAGAGCGGCCGGGTACTGGCTCCCACCCGGGACTTCACCGTTGTCTGTTCTCTGGACAGAGAGGGGAAAACACCGGAGGAACAACCCTTCAACGTCCGTTTCGAACTCTACCGAGAAGGCAACCCCTCGCCGGTGCGCACCGTGACCAGCGCCGTGGACGCCTCGGGGCTCACGCCGGCAGCGGCGATCCTCACGGAATACGAAAACGGCCGGACTCCCTACACTACTGCGGACATCCTGGCAGCGCCCCTTCCCGATCTGGTGTACGACCCGACCCGGCCCGGGAGCATCTACGACCCGGCGATTCGGGCGGTGGTGCAGGAGACCTACTGCGCCGCAGTCATCCAGGGAGGACGAACGAAGGATTTCGACAGCACCTACGCCCTCGCCTACACGACGGACCTTGAGGAAGGGAACTACACCCTCACGCTCTCCGCCGTGGGAAACGCGGGAGTGCCACTCGCCTCCGTGAGCATTCCTCTGGTCTTCGGTTCCGTGCCGGACAAGATCCTCGCCCGATTCAGTCCGAAGAGCCACATGGACAAAGTGACCGCCTTCGCCGCCACAGAGGGTTCTCACCTCTACCTCGACCCCTTTCCGGGCTACTGGAGCGCCTCGGACCTCCCCGGAGGCGGTTCGCTCTTCTACGAGATCGTACGCCGCTGGCGTCCCAACGATACCCTGGAATACCTGAGCGGAAAAGTCCGGGCCATTCTCTACAACATCCACGCCACAAGCACCAGCCAGGTCGTGGAAATCGGCGGCATGGCCCATGCCCTCCGGCTCCGGGCACCGTCGCTGCTCTGTCACCACTACGACATCGGCGATCCCGCCGTGAGCTACGACGTGGGAGACGGAACCGTCGCCATCCGTCAGGGAACCATCGTCCCCTTCAACACCGACGACCGCCTCGTCCTCACCCGGGCGGAGATCCGGGGAAACGGCATCTCGAACGTGCCCGCCGCGGACTATGTCTGTTCCCCCGATCTGGCGGACAAGCAGGTGGACTGGAACGTCGCCGACGGCGTGGAGGCCAAGCCCGGTCAGCTCGTGAGCCTCTTCGGCGTCGTCGTGCCCATCCAGCCCGCTCTCTCCGACGTGGTGGTCTCCTCCGACGGAACCTACACCGTGAACAACCGCATCAATACGGTACACTACGCGCTCTTCGAGGAAGGGCAGGAGGTCGTTTCCTTCGACCGCATGGTGGAGCTGACCCGTTTCGGCGTCGACAACCGGCCGTCCCTCTACGAATTCCGCCATGACATTCCCCTGTCCGGGGACATCGACACCCGCACCATCACGGTGCGTCTTTCCGCCTTCGACAGCCACGGAAATGCCGTGGGAGGCACGGAGGAGGAGTTCCTCCTCACCGTGCGCTCCTCCGGAGGCGGCGGAAGCAGTGGCGGCGGCGGTTGCAACACCGGTGCCATGCCCTTTGCCCTGCCGCTCCTCCTGCCCGGGGCGTTTCTCCTCCGCCGAGGGCGTGGAAAGCGCGTGCGCACACCGTATCCGAAAGGATGACCGTTGACGGAGGAGACCGATACATGCGCCCCTGACGGGGAGCACTCTTCGGCCTTCTTCCCCGAGGTCCCGGGGGCAGCCACGTCGGAACAGCGCACACCCTTTCGGGATGCGCCGCATTCCTCCGTGGCGCGGGGGCAAGAAGAGTTCGAACACCTCCGCGACGAGGCAGTGCAAGAGCACGCCGGATACCCGAAGAACACGAGAACGAGAAGGAGGGGGCGAAAGTGGCCGCCCCCTCCTTCTCGTTCTCGCGTTCCCATCATCGTCTTCCGCGTCACGTCCCTCCGCCGCACACCATCGTCCGGACATCCTTCCGACGAGTTGCTCCGTTCTTTTGCGGCGCTCGATCCACGGCGTCATCGTTCGGTGCCGTTTTTTTCAAGGACGACACCTCCGCCTGCGATCAATGCTTCCGGGGCGTTGTCACTCGGAGCATCATTCCACCTTCACTCCTACGCCGCCCCGTTCTTCGCATGTTCCGGAGAGTCCAGCCGTTGAAAGGAACGTGACTGCGGCACTCCTCTAGATTCCAGCCTGAGCTTTCACCTGCGCAACCCAAGCTCGTATTCTCGCTTCCGTTTCGTCGGGCTGGTTGTTCTCGTCCAGGGCCAATCCGACGAACTTTCCGTCCTTCACGGCCTTCGAGCCGGAATGCTCGTATCCCTCCGTGGGCCATTCCCCGACGAATTCGGCCCCGGAGTTCTTCAGTACCTCGTAGAGAAGGCCCAGGGCATCCACAAACGTATCGGGATAGCAGCTTTGATCGCCCGTGCCGAACAGGGCCACCTTCTTGCCCTTCAGATCGAGCTTTTCCAGATCCCTGACGACCGATACCCAGTCGTCCTGAAGCTCTCCGTACCCCCACGTGGAGGCACCGAGGATGAGGAGATCATACTCCTTCGCCTCTTCAAGCGCCTTCGCGCTCACCGCCTTGAGCTCCGCCTCCCCGAAGGCACTTCCGATCTTTCCTGCCGCGGACTCCGTGTTTCCCGTGGTTGATCCGAATATCACGACTGTCTTCGCCATGGCGGCCTCCTTCATGCATTCTTTCCGAAAATCCCGCGGATCCGGCAACGATCGACCGAGAACTGCGACGAAACACGAAACGCTACATGTTCGTCACCTCCTTCGCCTGTCCTCCTCCGGCGGCTCGGTCCCGACGGACAAGAGTGCCGTTTCGGAGGACGTGAAAACGCAGAGAGGACCTCCTCATTATCAAATAAGAGACCTTTATTTTTAAAATTTTTATTGACTGACAACCTCTTATTTTGTACCCTCAGGCCATGCTCGAGAGTCATCCGAAAAAGGAGGCGTTCACCTTGGCTCATCAGATCAGCGAGAACTGTGTCCTCTGCGACGCGTGTCGTCCTCAGTGTCCCCGAAACGCGATCTCCATCGCGGAACACGGGAAGAGTTACGTCATCGACCGGAACCTTTGCAACGACTGCACAAATCTTTCCGCTGTCCGCTGTGTTCCCCATTGCCCCATGGGCGCCATCTCCAAGGCGTAAGCGTCAGGTCGCAACACGCACCATCGACGGAGCGGGCTGAAAGGCCCGTTCCGTCGTATTTCGGCCGGCATCGCCCAGAAAGGCGACCGCCCGCTCTCGGGCAAGGGCGTAACGGCGGCTGCGCCGCAACGACGGACCGGGGTCTCCGAAGATCCTCCAGCCGCATCCGCCTGCCCCTGGAAGAGAGACCAGGCCCATAAACCCGAGGACGTCCTTGACGGGATAGCCAAGCGCCAATCCGACCTCGTGGGGAATCCGCCCGCTCTGCTGCCAGTGCCGTCCCACTTCGGCGAGGAAGGCCTCTCCGTCGAGGTCCCCGGCGTAGCCGATTTTCTCGAAGACCCACGGGGGCGTCTCGGAAAGCGCCTTTCGCACAGCCGCCGAGGCGTAGATGACAACCCGGGCGCAACACTCCTCCCGGGTCAACTCCGCGAAAGAACATCCCCAGGCGTGCGCGAGCGCTTGGGCCCGATCGATCTGCCTCCGGAGTTCCCATCGGCACGGACCAACTCCAAGGGTGAGCAGCTCCCCCGCCTTTCCTGCGAAAAGAACACCCGCCACCTGAAGAAACAGCCACTTCTCAAAGGAACACCTGTCCTCAGGCAGCGTCTCCATCCGAGCCTTCCATGCCTCCCATGTCGCACCCATTTCCTCCAACCTCCGTCCGTCTCTCCTTTTCTTCCGGGCAGCGCCCCTCTTCGGGGCACACCTCACCGACAACCGTAACGGCAATCGTCTTCGCCATGACGTGAGCGAGAACCACGGTCCTTTCATCGATGCCGAGCGTGAGCGGCCCGTTGAAAGGTGCCCTTTCCAGGACCGAGAGAACCACCCCGGGAACAACGCCGAGTTTCCTCAGATAGCACAGATGATCCCGGTCACGGTCGCTCACCTGGCGCACGAGCACTCGCTCTCCCGCCAAAGCGTCGGAGAGCCATCCATACTCGGGATCCGCCATGTGTCCCGCTCCCGTGGGAATGGGGTGGCCGTGGGGGTCCGTTTCGGGATATCCCAGCGCCGCGTCGAGAGCATCAAGCAGCCGGTCGGAAACGACGTGCTCCAGCCGGTGTGCTTCTTCGTCCACCTCGTCGATTGAGAGATGGAGCATCTCCACGAGAAATGTCTCCAGCAGGCGGTGCCGTCGCAGTACCCGAAGCGCGAGACATAGCCCCTCCTCGGTGAGGGTCACGCCCCTGCGCCACGCGTGGTTCACGTACCCATCCTCAGCCAACCGGATGATCTTCGCCGATACGGTGGGCATGCTCACGCCGAGCCGCGCGGCGATCTCCTTCGTGTGGGCGTGGGGCGCCCGCCGGGTCAAACGATAGATTTCAGCGAGGAGATTTTCCGTGGATTCCGTGACCATGAACTCTCCCTCCAGAATGTTTCTCCGAAGCGGATTTTTCCGCCATGCGGCGTGTTTTACGGAAGCGTGCCAGATTGTTTGATATATCTAACTCAATGGAGTCTATGTCAGAACATGGGCTGCGTCAAGGGGGAAAACACCGCCGTACATCTCTTTGCCCCGGCCTGGACCATCCCGAACCGGATTTTCAACGACTGGATGGAAACGGCCGCGGCCTCACATGAGTCGCCCAAGTCCAAAGCCCCTTTCGCAGCCCTGTCCGGAACCGCCGCTTTGTTCGCGTCCTGCAGGTTCAAGAAACACTCGCTCCTCATCATCCACAGAGAATGACAGATGACATTTCCCTGTCCCGTCACAACAAGGGCAATTCAGGGATTGACATTCCGCATTCTCCGTGATAGAGTGCCACAAAACGATTTCCGGGAGGATTTTCCGTGAACGTACAGACTCTTCTTCGAAACTGGTGGTGGCGGGCTTAACAGCCTGCCGCCCGAGCCGATAAAGCGAACGCCATAGCGCCGATCACCTAAGGGTGATCCGAAGCGTTCGAAAAGGCCGTGGAGGCAGGTCCCTCTTCAGGGATCTTCTTCGCGGCCTTTTCTGTTTGCACTGCAAAACGGAGGGAAGACGCCGCGAGGATGTCTTTCCTCCGTTTTTATTTTGGACCGGCAGAATTCCGAGCGGACATTTCCCCGAGGGGGATGCGAGAACAGCAGAGCAGAGAAGGGGTGCGAAGGCGGAACGCCCGCATCCCGGAGATTCAGAAAGGAGAGACCAGACATGAGGCAAACCAGAACCGCGACGCCTTCCCCCGATGGAAAGGAGTCGTTTTTCCAGGCGGAGGGTGCATTGCAGCGGGCGGAAGAGGGGGGGATGGGAGCAGGCGCGGAGGAGTATTGCGCTCTCGCCGGAGAGTATTCCCTGATCCCCCTCACCCTCCGACTCCCCCTCGGAGAAATGTCCCCGGAGAATGTGTACGAGAGACTCCGGACTCTGGACAGAAGCGTCTTTCTCCTCGAAGGGGACGGACGCGACCTCCACGGCGGGCGCTACGCTCTTCTCGGCGCGGCACCGCTGCGGATCTTCCGGGCCGTTCCGGAAGGCGTGGCCGAAACCGACGCGGAGGGGCGGGAACACCTGCTTCCCGGAGCGGATCTTCTGGAGACGATACGCTCCTTTCTGGCAGGCGTGCGTCTCTACGACGACGAAACGCTGCCCCCCTTCTGCGGCGGCGTGGTGGGCTTCTTCGGCTACGAGATGGCGGAACTCTGGGAAGACCTCTTTCACGACCAACCCGGAAAAAGGCTGCCCTCTCCGGACCATCCCGCGTCGGTCCTCTTTGTGCCCGGGGTCGTGGCGGTGACGGACGCGGTGGAGCATTCCCTCACGCTTCTCGTCCTGGCGGAGCCTCCCGAACCGCGAGGAGAAAGCGCCGCGGAGGATGTGGCGCGTCTTCAGCGGAGCTACGAAAATGCCCGCCACCGCCTCGCCGCTCTCGAAAAACTGTTTGCCGACCCCGAGCCCGCACCGTCGGCGCACGGGGCCGCCTGCGGGAAAACCGGCCCGGTACGCCTGGTCCCCTCCGTTTCGAGGAAGCGTTTCGGAGAGATGGTGCAGGCCGCCAGGGAACACATCGCCCGGGGAGACGCCTACCAGATCGTGCTCTCCCATCGCTTCGAGTGTCCGGCTCCGGCGGACCCGCTGACGCTGTACGGGTCCCTCAAGGCGGCGAACCCGTCGCCCTATCTCTTCTGCATGGAATTCCCCGAGCTGGCCCTTGTGGGCTCCTCGCCGGAGATTCTTCTCCGCGTCCAGGGACACAAGGTGATCTCCCGCCCTCTCGCGGGAACGCGAAGGCGGGGCGCCACGCCCCGGGAGGACCGGGCGCTTGAGGCGGAACTCCGGAAGGACGAGAAGGAGCGGGCGGAACACGTGATGCTCGTGGATCTCGCCCGGAACGACCTGGCCCGGATCTGCCGTCCCGAAAGCGTGGTCGTGTCCGAGTATCTGGAGGTGGAGCGCTTCGCCCGGGTCATGCACCTCGTCTCCCAGGTGGAGGGCGTCCTCCGGGAGGACCGGGACGCCCTCCACGCCCTTCGGGCGAGCTTTCCCGCGGGGACCGTCTCGGGAGCACCCAAGATCCGCGCCATGGAAATCATCGCCGACCTGGAGGGGCTGTTCCGGGGCGTCTACGCCGGAGGCGTGGGATACGTGGATTTCCGGGGCAATCTGGACACCTGCATCGCCATCCGCACCTTCGTGATCAGGGAGAACATCCTTCGGCTCCAGGCCGGGGCGGGCATCGTGGCCGATTCGGATCCCGACGCGGAGTACGAGGAGACGCTGAACAAGGCACGGGCGCTCTTTCGCGCCCTCGGCGACGCGGAGATCGTCGCCGCACCCCTGGAGACTGCCGCACAAGGAGGCGACCGGTCATGATTCTGCTCATCGACAATTACGATTCCTTCACGTACAACCTGGTGGCGTATCTTTCCGTCCTCGACGAGGTGAAGGTGGTCCGGAACGATCACATCACCGTCGAAGAGATCCGGCTCCTCGCCCCGGATCGAATCGTCCTCTCTCCCGGGCCGGGCGGCCCCGGCGATTCGGGAATCTGCCCCCGCCTCGTGGCGGAACTCGCGGGCGAAATTCCCATTCTCGGAGTCTGTCTGGGGCATCAGTGCATCGGCGCCGTCTTCGGGGGCACGGTGTGCCGCGCCCCAATTCCCCGTCACGGCAAGATCTCCCTGGTCCACCACGACGGGAGCGCCCTCTTCCGGGGCGTAAGGACACCCTTCGAGGCGGGCCGCTATCACTCCCTTCTCGTGGAACAGGCGGGGCTCCCCGAGGAACTCGAAATCTCCGCCTGGACCGACGCGGGAGAGGTCATGGGAATCCGGCACCGGGACCATCCGCTCTTCGGCGTCCAGTTCCACCCCGAATCGGTGCTCACCGAGGGAGGACGCACGCTGCTCCGGAACTTCTGCGCCCTCGGGGCCTCCAGACCCCGCACGACGCCGCCCGCGCCGCGACGGACCTGCGGGCGCTCCGCTCCTGCGTTGCAGAAAACCGCCCACGTTCTTCCTCCGTCTCCGAAAGAGACTGAAAGACCCCGGCCGCAGGCAGCGCCGGGGGCACCCCTGCCCGATGCGGTCCGTTTTCGGCACTGCCTCGAACAGGTCGTGCAGGGGCGTGACCTGAGCCCCGCCGACATGGAACACGCCATGGTCTGCATGCTGGAGAACTCCGTGCCGGAAATCCAGGTGGCGGGCTTCCTCGCGGGACTCCGGGGCAAGGGGGAGACCGTCGCGGAGATCGCTGCCGCCGCAAGGGCACTGCGAAACAAGGGACTCCGGGTGGACACGGGACGGAAAACCCTGGTGGACACCTGCGGTACCGGAGGAGACGGCACGGGCACCTTCAACATCTCCACCGCCGCGGCCTTCGTCGTGGCGGGGGGCGGCCTTCCCGTGGCAAAGCACGGAAACCGCTCCGTTTCGAGCACCTGCGGCAGCGCGGATGTGCTGGAAAAGCTCGGCGTGACCTTTCCCGGCTCCCCCGAGGAGGTTCTGGGCTGCCTTGACACGGCGGGAATGACTTTCCTCTTCGCTCCTCTCTTCCACGGCGCCATGAAGAACGTGGCGGCAGTGCGCAAGGGACTGGGCATGCGGACCCTCTTCAACCTTCTCGGCCCTCTCGCGAACCCTGCGGGAGCCACGCATCAGGTTCTTGGGGTCTACGCGCCCCACCTGGTCCGCCCCCTCGCGGAGGTACTCGCCGATTTCGGCCTCCGAGGAGCGCTGGTGGTGCACGGCGCGGACGGCCTGGACGAACTCTCCCTCACGGGGACCACTCACGTGGCGGAACTGCGGAACGGCCACATCGAGGAATACGACCTCACACCGGAGGATCTCGGCCTCTCCCGCTGTTCCCTGGAGGAACTCCGGGGCGGCACCCCCGAGGAAAACGCACGCCTTCTTCTCGACGTGCTCCGGGGAACGCCCGGCCCCAGGCGGGACGCGGTGCTCCTCAACGCAGCGGCGGCGTTCCTCCTGAACGATGACGACACCACTCCGGAGACCAGGGCCGACCGTTGGAAAAAGGCCCTCGGAAAAGCCGCGACAAGCATCGATTCCGGCGAGGCGAAGCGCGTCCTCGACCGGCTCGCCGCGGCCCTTCCCGTCGGAAAGGACTCCGCCTCCGAGCCCCGGGGCGACGGAACCTCCGCACGGCAGGAGGCCCTCTCCACCGCGTCCCTCCTGAAATCCACCGGGGAGGACGCCTTCAGAGAGCCCTGTTTCATGGGCTCCGTGCCGGAGCAGGAGTGCGCGGCGCGGCGTGGCCTCTCCCGCAGGGCGGCGCTCTTCCCGGGAGTTTTCGCATGATCCTGGAGCGCATTCTCGCCACGAAACGCCGGGAGGTGGCGGCACTGCGGCAGCCCCGGAGATCCCTGGCAAAGGCCCTTGCCCGCCCCGGGCTCGCGGTCGTCGCGGAAATCAAGAGAGCCTCCCCGAGCAAAGGCGTGATCCGGCACGACCTGGAACCGGAGGCGCTCCTCGCCGCCTACGAGGCGGGCGGCGCCGACGCGGTGTCCGTTCTCACCGACCGGGAGTATTTCTCCGGCGACGGGGAGGTTCTCCGGGCACTCCGGGCGCGCACGGAACTGCCGCTGCTGCGGAAGGACTTTCTCGTGGATCCCCTCCAGCTCTACGAGAGCCGCTTTCTCGGCGCCGACGCGGTCCTCCTCATCGCGGCGGCCCTGGAAGATCCAAGGGAGCTGCAGCACATGCTCTCCCTCGCGGCGGAACTCGGCATGGAGGCCCTCGTGGAAGTGCACACCCCGGAGGAGCTGCTCCGGGTGCTCGACACCGACGCGGCCATTCTGGGCATCAACAACCGGGATCTGAGAACGTTCTCGGTGGATCTCTCCGTCACGGAGCGTCTTCTGGACCTGCTCCGCGCCAGGGAGCCGGGGACGAAGCGCCTGGTGGTCGCAGAAAGCGGCGTGCGCTCTCCGGAGGATGCCCGCTTTCTGCGCCGCTGCGGCGCGGATGCGGTGCTCGTGGGCGAAGCCCTGGTGCGTGCAGCAGAGCCGGAGTGGCTCCTCCGGGAGTTTGCCGAGGCGGGAACACCGTGACGCGCCGGGTCCGGATCAAGGTGTGCGGCCTCACCCGCCGGAAGGATGTGGAGCTCGCGGTGGAGCTCGGTGCGGACGCGGTGGGTTTCATCCTGGCGCCCTCACCCCGGAGGATCACGCCGGAGCAGGCGGCGCTCCTCGCGGCGGACCTTCCTCCCTTCGTGGAGACCGTGGCGGTGGTGGCGAATCCGACGCGGGAGGAGACGGAGCACATCGCCGCGAGCGGCCTGTTCACCCGGATTCAGTACTCCGGGGAGGAGCCGCCCGAGCTGGTGGCCCGGTCGCCGCTGAAGGCCGTCAAGGCCATCGGCGTGACGGATGCGGCGGATCCGGCCGCGGCGACGCGCTTTCCGAAGGCGACGATTCTCTTCGACGCACGCCGGGGAGGACGCACGGGCGGCACGGGAGAACGGTTCGACTGGGAACTGCTCCGGAAGAGCGCTTTTTCGAGGCCCTTTATCCTTGCCGGAGGGCTCGGCCCGGAAAATCTCCGTGAGGCCCTCGACGCGCTCTCTCCCTGGGCGGTGGACCTGAACAGCCGGGTGGAGCGCGCTCCCGGAGAAAAGGATCCGGTTCTTCTGCAACGCTGTTTCGCCATCGTCGCAGCATGGAACGCAGAGGCAATGGCGGTGCCCCGGAGAGATCCGGGCGCGGCAATTCCCCGAAATTCCTCCGGCGGAATTCCCCGCCGGGAAGCCTCGCCCCGGAGGGGCGAATCTGACGAAAAGGAGTGCCTCTCATGACCCCGAACACACGCGGCTATTTCGGCCCCTTTGGAGGCCAATTCGTTCCCGAGACGCTCATTCCGGCCCTGAACGAGCTGGAGGCGGCCTTTGCCGCCGCCAGGGAGGACGGGACCTTTCAGAAAGAGCTTCGGCTCCTCCTCACCGACTTCGGCGGGCGCCCCACCCCGCTCTCTCCGGCGGAGCGCCTGTCGGAGGCACTTGGAGGCGTGCGCGTCTTCCTGAAACGCGAGGACCTGAACCACACGGGAGCGCACAAGATCAACAACGCCCTCGGCCAGGTTCTCCTCGCGTCCCGCATGGGCAAGCGGCGGATCATCGCCGAGACCGGGGCGGGACAGCACGGCGTGGCCACCGCAACCGCGGCGGCGCGGTTCGGCCTGGAGTGCGTGGTCTATATGGGCGAGGAGGACATGCTGCGCCAGGCACCCAACGTGGCACGCATGCACCTCCTCGGCGCCAGGGTCGAACCGGTGCTCTCGGGATCGCGGACGCTCAAGGACGCCATCAACGAGGCGCTCCGGGACTGGGTGACCAACGTGGAGGACTCTTGCTACGTCCTCGGCTCCGTCATGGGCCCCCATCCCTATCCCACCATGGTCCGGGAGTTCCAGCGCGTCATCGGCGACGAAGCGCGCCGGCAGTTCCTGGAGCGGGAAGGAACGCTTCCCGACCTGGTGGTGGCCTGCGTGGGAGGCGGCAGCAATGCCATGGGCATCTTCGCCGCCTTTCTCGACGATCCCTCGGTGGCGCTCGTGGGAGTGGAGGCCGCAGGGCGAGGCGTGGACACGGGGCTGCACGCGGCGACCCTCACGGCGGGATCGCCGGGAATCCTCCACGGTGCCCACTCCTTCGTCCTCCAGGACGCGAACGGCCAGATTCTTCCCGCCCACTCCCTCTCGGCGGGACTCGATTATCCCGGCGTGGGGCCGGAGCACAGCCATCTCGCCGCCACGGGACGCGCCCGGTACGCCTCCGCCACGGACGACGAGGCGGTGGACGCCTTCGAGACGCTCTGCCGTCTCGAAGGGATCATCCCGGCCCTGGAGAGCTCCCACGCCCTCGCCTGGGTTCTCCGGGAGGCGTCGACCCTTCCCGGAGGGAGCCGCGTGCTCGTGAATCTCTCCGGGCGGGGCGACAAGGACATGGACACCATCCTGGCCTACATGAAGGAACGGAAAAAGAGCTGAGAACCTGCTTCCTGGCCCTCCTTCGCGCGCTCTCCGGAGAAAATCGCGCCTTTCGGCGAAGGTGGAACAGGCTCCCCTGATGATTTTTCCGCAGGGAAGAAGCGGCGGAGAGGCGTAACGCAATCCGGGCGTACAGAAAAAAACAGGTGACGGAGAGAACACTCCGAGGAGGTTACGGACATGAACGGACGCACGGCGATTTCTCAGGCATTTTCGGGCGGGAAGGCCCTTCTTTCCTACATCATGGCGGGGGATCCGGACCTGGAGACCACGAAAACAATTCTCCGCACGCTGGACAGGGCGGGAGCGGATCTCCTCGAGGTGGGAATTCCCTTTTCGGACCCCCTCGCGGACGGACCGGTGATCCAGGCGGCGGGCATCCGCGCCCTGAAGCAGCACGTCTCTCCGGCGTCGGTGCTGGAACTCCTCCGCTCGCTCAGGGAGGAGTTACGGGCACCTCGCATTCTCATGAGCTACGCCAATCCTCTGCTCCGCTACGGTGAAGGTTTCGCCGCGGACGCCGCCGCCGCGGGAGTGGCGGGCGTTCTCATTCCCGATCTGCCCTTCTCCGAGAGGGGACGCTTCGCCGACGCCCTTTCGCGCCAGGGGATCGCCCTTCTCGCCATGGTAGCCCCGAACTCTTCCGAGGAGCGCCTCAGGGAAATCGGCGAAAACGCCGAGGGGTTTCTCTATTGCGTCTCCATTCTCGGCACCACGGGAAACAGCGGCAAGCTCGCCGCCACGGTGACGACCAGAGCGACCGGGTCGGGGGGGCTGGAGGACTATCTCCGCAGGGTCCGCCGCTTCACGAAAATTCCCGCTGTGGTCGGCTTCGGCATCGATGGCCCGGAGCAGGCCCGCCGTATCGCTCCCCACGCGGACGGCGTCGTGGTGGGAAGCGCTCTGGTGCGCCTCGTGGAACGCTTCGGCAACGACAGACCGGCGCTCGTCGCGGCGCTCGAGGAGTTCGTCCGCTCCGTGAAGAGCGCCATGGCCGGAGCGGCGCCTCACGGAGAGGAAGCGTAGACTCCTCCTACAGGTCCTCCACACTCCGGAAGGGATAGGAACCGAGGACGCGGAAGAAGGTGCAGTGCTCCGCCATGGCGGCGAGCACCTTCTTCACCGTCTCATCCTCCTCGTGTCCCTCGAAATCGACGAAGAAGAGATACTCGAAGGGATTGCCCGCCAGCGGGCGCGACTGGATGTGGGTGAGATTCCGAAGCGTGGTGTAGAGAGGTTCGAGAGCGGCGAAAAGCGTTCCCGGACGATGGGCCACGTTGAAGAGCACGGAGGTTTTGTTCTTCGGCCCCGAACATACCGGCCCCTTTCCCACGCCCCAGAAACGGGTGGAGTTCCCCGGCTGGTCCTGGATATGCTCGGCGAGAACGGGCAGCTCGTGGTGCACTGCGGCTCCCCGGGAGCAGACAGCCGCGGCATGCCGCAGGCCCTTCACCGATGCGGCGGCACCGCTGGTGCTGTCCGCGGCGACCAGGACCGCGCCGGGAAGGTTCGTCCGGAGCCAGACGCGGCACTGGGCAAGCGCCTGGGGATGGGAGCGAACCTCCGTCACGTCCGCCAAGGACGCCGCCTCCGAGACGAGAAAGTGCCGGATGGGCAGCGAGAGTTCGCTCTGTACCCGAAGGTCCTTCGAAGCCCCCGCAAAGGCATCCAGCGTGAAGAGCACCGCCCCCTCGATGGTGTTTTCGATGGGCACCACTCCGAGATCGGCTCCGCCGTTGTCGAGGGTCCTGAAGATGTCCGGAATCGAACCCTGGTACCGCAGCGTCACCGCCGACCCCAGGGCCATCCGGGCGGCATCCTCCGAGAAGGAACCCTGGGGCCCGAGCACCGCGACCTGCAGCGGGCTCTGTACCCCCCGACACAGGGAGAGCACCTCCCGGTAGATCGCCCCCAGAGAGGCCGCAAGTGCCCTGTCCGGTTCGGCATTTCCGGAGCAGGCATGTTCCTGCACCCGTTCCAGCACCTCCGCCTCCCGGGCGGGATCGTACACCGGCCCATCCCCCTTGGCGAGGCCGATCCGTCGCGCCGCCCCGACCCGTTCCCGAAGAAGCGCCACGATCTCTCCGTCGATGCGGTTGATGTCCCGACGCAGTTCCGCGAGTTTTTCCCCGTCCACATCCGTCACCCCGTTCTTCCGTTTCCGCTCACTGCAGAAGCAGCAGGCTCAGTGCCATGACCCCCATGCCGCCGAGCAATCCGTAGAGGGAGTCGTGTCCCTTTCCGTAGGCCCGCGACGCGGGAAGCAGTTCATCGAGAGAAATATACACCATGATGCCCGCTACACCTCCGAAGAGATACCCCATAAGTTCCTGGCTGATGAAGGGAAGGAGGAGCAGATATCCCACGAGGGCGCCCACGGGCTCGGCGAGGCCGGAAAGGAGGGAGTAGAGAAAGGCCCTGCGGCGGTTTCCCGTGGCGTAGTAGATCGGCACGGAGACGCTGATGCCCTCGGGGATGTTGTGCAGCGCGATGGCGATGGCGATGGCCACGCCGAGGGTCGGGTCCTCCAGGGCAGCAAGAAAGGTGGCGAGCCCCTCGGGAAAGTTGTGGATGCCGATGGCGAGAGCACAGAAGAGTCCCATACGATGCAGGTCCGCTTCTCCCTTGGGAACGGCGGAGGGATGGGGAGCAAGAGTGCGCTCTCCCTTGGGGTCCGGAGAAGCCTTGGCCATTCCCTTGGGCATGACGTCCGGCACTTCGTGGGGGTTCTCCGGTGCGGGAACGAAGCGGTCGATGGCGAGAATGAGAAGGATCCCGCCGAAGAAGGACGCCGCAGTGAGCCAGTTTCCCACCGCCTCGCCTCGGGCCGCGGCGAGGGCTTCCGAGGCTTTGCCGAGAATTTCCGTGAAGGCCACGTAGAGCATGACCCCCGCGGAGAATCCCGTCGCCCAGGAGAGAAAGCGATAGTCCGTCCGTTTGGCGAAGAATGCGATGGCACTGCCGATTCCCGTGGAGAGACCGGCAAAGGCGGTGAGCCCGAAGGCAAACCAGAAGGCGCTGTCCATGGTCGTCGTCTCCCCTTTGCAGATGGGTGCGATGCGCAATGATTCCTGCATTGTACAACGGGGAGGGGAAAGCGGAAACGTTATTCTTTGGATTCTTCAGCCCGAAAAATCTCCTGGCGCTTCCCTGTTTCTCCGGGCTCTTCCGGGGACGTCCAGACATGGACGCCGTTCCTGCCGGAGGTCTTCGCGCCGTAGAGAACGCCGTCCGCCCTGCGATAGAAATGGCGTGCCGAATCTCCTTTGCCGAGGAAGGGTGCCACGCCGATGCTCACGGTGAGATGCAGCGTGTGCCGTTCTCTTCCGGAATCGACGGGAAAGGCATGTTGTCCCACAAGCCTGCGCAGGCGTTCCGCGGCGGCGAAGGCAAGGTCGCCCATCGTCTCGGGAAGAAGCACGCCGAACTCCTCGCCCCCGATGCGCCCCAGGAAATCCTCCTTTCTGATCCCCCGAAGAAGAAGCCGGGCCAGCTCCCGGAGGACTTCGTCTCCCGCATCGTGGCCGTAGCGGTCGTTCACTTCCTTGAATCGGTCTACGTCGAGGATCGCCAGGGAGAGGGGACTCCCGTGGCGGGCGCTCCGGGCGATCTCCCGTTCGAGTGCCCCGAAGAAAGCCCGGCGGTTGGCAAGCCCGGTGAGTCCGTCCGTCGCGGCGAGGCGCAGCAACTTTTCTTCCGCCCTCTGTCGGGAGAGAGAAGTTCCCGCCATGTTCGTCACCGTTTCGAGAATGCCCGTGACCTCGGCATTCCAAAGACGCTCCCTCGCGCCCGCAAAGACCATCGTTCCCCACCAGCGCTTCCCTTCGTGGAGAGGAAGCAGAAGCAGGGAGTCGTTCCCCGTGTTTACGGGGAAAAGTTCCCGCCGTTCCTGAAGCGCTACCGCATCCTCCTGCCAGGGGCGGCCTTCCGCGAGGGCTGCCACCCACTCCCGGGGAACCTCCCGGAGCAGCATTCTCCTGATCCGGGAGATGTGGGGAGTGGCAAGGGACAGGCCTGTTTCGGCAACGAGTTGAGCCGTATATCCTTCTGCCGTGTACCGTTGATTCCGGTACACGGCAACCCACTTCACCTCCGAGAGGTCGCACAGGCGCTCGCAGACACGGGAGAGCACCTCCTCCCCTTCCCCGGGGGTGAGAAACAGACGGGCACAGTCCGAAAGGACCTTCTCGTAGGCGAGATGCCGTGCAGTGCGCTCTCCCGCTTTGCGGAGCGCCCTCTCTTTTCTTCCGAGAAGCACCACGCCCGCCGCCAGGAGAACGAGGAAGACGGCGGAACAGAGAAAGGCAATGAGAGCCCACTGGGGAAAGAACGTGAGTTCTTCGTCGTAGAACCATTGCCGTTGCCAACGGTAGTAGGGTGAGGTGGGAGAATCGAGCAGTTCCCGAAGATACACGTCCAGCGTGCGGAGTATGGCGGCGTTCTGCCCCTTCGTCGTGCCGAAATAGATGCGGGACGGAGCGAAGACGACGGGGCTCCGCCGGAGATCGTGGCGCCTCGCAAAGGAAAGGGCTGTGAGCTGCTCCGCCGCACAGACGTCCGCCTCCCCGCGCAGGAGCAGGTTGAAAGCTTCTTCCATGCCGGACGTCTCCAGAATGGTGCAGCGCAGGCCGAGTTGCTCCGTCAGATAGCGGAGTTCGCTCACAGCGTAAAAACCGCGCTGGATGGCCACGCTGCGGCCGTTGAGGTCCGCGTAGGTCAGCATCTGTACGCCGGGTCTGGTGAAAAAGGTGTACCAGGTGGCATGATGCTGCACGGTGCTGAAGTCGAAAAGCCTTTCCAGGCGCGGCGTGGGCGCCATACTCAAAAGATCGAGCTCTCCCGCCTGCAACATCTCCACCAGGTGGTCTCCCGGCGCCTCAGTAAACTCCAGGCGCCACCCCTCCCGCTCTGCCACGTAACGAAGCAGGTCGACGAAGAACCCCTGATAGGTTCCCTGAGCATCCCGGAAAAAGAGAGGAGGGTGTTCCACCATACCGTACCGCACCACGGGCGAGGTGGAGGAAGTCACGTTCGGTAAAGGTCGCATGTCCAGGGCATTTCCCGCCGCCGCCGTGCACAGAAAGAACAAAACGGACAGACAGAGTCCGATCGGGAATCGCCGTGCGGGTGAGCGGAGAAAAGAGGGTACCCGGAGCGACGGGACAGGGAAGCGACGACGTAAAAAGCCCCCCACCGCTGACACAAAGTCTCCCGTCATGTTTTTCGATACGTTTTTCTCAAACAACGATCCCGATACCCTCCATCAAAAAAGCGACTCAATTAAAGATTTCTTCACAATCAAAAAATGCGTCAGAGCGGCGGTTTTTCGCCCTTTCTCCGCTACGTCGGGCACACGCAGTGGTCTTCAACATGGCTGTGGATGTACTTTCACTCCGTGCACACAAAGCAGTCCCGCCGGACGTTTCTTCCTGCCGCGCCCGTGCCGCTGCAAAGATCTGAGACACCACTGAAAAAGAATGCTCCTGGAAAATCTTCCTGAGATTAACTTTTAAATTTCATTCCGATCAGTTATTGCGAAAGACAAAGCAGAGAATTCTCGCCATCTCAAATTCTTTCCAAGTATAATTTCTCGTCATTTTTGGAGCAATAGTCCGGAAGACTCATCGCAAGGACAGAGCTTTTGTCGCCTGATGCGATTTCATGCTGCTGAAGGACTTTCGCGGATGTGCCGACCGATCTCTGCGTTTTTCTTCTCTGGAAACCGAGTCGCGGCATGTCGCATGCCATCGAAGGAAAGGATCCGCGCAGGCGGCCACCAAACACCATGAAAACCTTTTTGCACAGGCGTGACGCACACAACTCGGGAGAGATGCAGGAAGGCTCCGCGCTGGGGACGAGCTGGTCTGACCGAAGAATGTCGCAGTCTCGTCTGGTTCATATTCGTTTGCGACTTGGGTGGGAAATTTTTCATGTCGCCGATGAGTCAATTTCTGATATCGTCTGACAACTCCTGGATGTTTGTTCGGAAGAGACGCAGAAAGGCCCCGCACGGGCGCGGGGAGAGAAGGCGGTCAATCGAGAAAAGAGATTGGAAGTATCGTGAAAGGCTCTTCGACGAAGCGCTTTGAGGCGCCTTGAAGCGTCTTGTTTCAGTCCGGATTGCCACGCAATGTCGGAGAAACGGGGGTGCATCCTGCCCGGGAAGAGCCTGTCACAGAGGTCTTTCGAGCACGGGGAGCACCCGGTCCTCCACCCCTTCGACGAAGGCGGGGATTTCGGCGACTCTCCGGCATCCCATCCTCTTGTAGAAACCCTCCGCGTGGGGATCCGCCACGACCCGAAGCCGAGTCGCCCCGGAGGCTTTGGCGAGATCAATGGTCCGCTCGAAGAGAAGACGCCCGAGACCGGTCCGCTGCCGCTCGGGAATGATCCAGAGATGATCCAGCTCGATCATGTCCTCCTCGTCGGTGGGGACGAGAACACTGAAACCGAGAAGACACATGCCCTCCGCGACGTAGTCCGCGCAGGAAGACGGAACCACACCCGAGAGGGGTTCTTCCACGACGAGCGTGATATGGGTCTCGACGAATGCCTCCGAGACGGTAAGCTCGGGGAGCCATCTCCGCAGTGTCTCCGCGCTGTAACCCCACGAGGCCTTGGCGGCCCGGGCGATACGGGAAAGAAGAGGTGCGTCGGAACCGCGCCCCGGACGAAACGACAGGAAATCGGACACCATCGGGAACCTCCTTTGCTATGTGACGTCTCCCGCCGAGTTCGACGCCTGGGAAACCCCCGTTTTTTGCCGGACGACAAGAACGCCCGGGATTTTTCCTGAAAAACACGAAACGCAACGGAGAGCGCGTTCCTGCGGCGCGGAGAAGGTGCATCCGTCCTGCGGCGCCTATGTCGGCATGTCGCAGCGTGGAGCACGCACTTCGGCGCTCGTCCGCCGCACTCCCGAATGCTAGACCGTGCGGAAGTGCTCCCGGAAGACATCGCGCATGAGGTCCACATCCGGATGCTGGCCGAACCAGAGGAAGAACGCCTCCGCCGCCTGATGCAGGAACATGCCCTCGCCGCCGAGAGTGCGGCACCCCGCCGCAGCCGCCTCCGCAAGGAGCCGTGTCTCGGGAGGATTGTAGACCGCATCGCAGACGAACTGTCCCGGACGCAGCGACGCGGGATTGAAGGGAGATGCACCTTCGAGGGTACCCCGCATGCCCATCTTCGTGGTGTTCAGAAGAATGTCCGCCTCGCGCACCGCCGCGGCGGGCACGGGTTTGTCTTCCAAAGGATGCCAGACGCATTTCCCCGGATGGAACGCCTCCACCCTCCCCACGAGTCCCTTCGCCCTGGCTTCGTTGTTGTTGAACACCACGACCCGTTCCGCACCAGCCCGAAGCAGCGCGAAAACGAGGGATTTGGCCGCGCCTCCGGCTCCGACCACGAGAAGGCGCTTCCCCTCGGGGGACTCTCCGAAGGTCTCCGTGAAGGAACGGAGAAATCCCGTACCGTCCGTGTTGTGCCCCACCAGCCCCGAGGCGGTGACTACAATGGTGTTCACCGCGCCGCACTCGGCGGCACCGGCATCGAGCCGGTCCAGAAAGGGGATCACCGCCTCCTTGTAGGGCATGGTGACGTTGGCGCCGACGATGTGAAAAAGGGGCAGCATGGACAGGATGCGCCCAAGCGCCTCCGCGCCGTCGCTCTCCAGGGGGTAGTAGAGACAGTCCCATCCCCATGCCCGGAACACCGCGTTGTGGAGCCGGGCCGACAGAGAATGCGCCAGGGGATTGCCGAAGAGCACGACGTACTTCGTGCCCGGAGTGGGACAGAAGGTCATGCGGTCCCTCTTTCCTTTATGCCGGACCGCAGCATGCAGTCTTTCCCGCGACGACCCTGGCCATGTGGCTGTTGAACGCCTCGGGGGCGAAACGGGCGAGTTCGAGAGCCGCACGGGAGAGCGTCTCGACATCCACTCCCGTGGAAATACCCATCCGCTCCAGCATGTTCACCAGATCCTCCGTGGCGATGTTTCCCGCGGCACCGGGCGCGAAGGGACATCCTCCGAAGCCGCCGAAGGAGGCCTCGAGGGAGTGGACAGGAAAGCGGAGCGCCGCGTAGACGTTGGCGAGCCCGAGTCCTCGTGTGTCGTGGAGATGAAGGCTCAACTCCAGATCTTCCGGAAGAACCGGGAGGATGTCCTCCCAGAAGGTCTCCATCTGGAGGGGGTCCGCCACGCCGATGGTGTCCGCGAAGATGATGCGGGTGACACCCAGGCCGGCGGCGCGGTGCACCATATCCGCCACGCGGGAGACGGGCTGAGGCCCCTCGAAGGGACACCCGAAGGTGGTGGCAAGGGAGAGGAGAATCCGCGGCGCCTTTTCCACGGCGGCGTATTCTTCGGCGATCTTCGCCAGCTCCCCAAAGGATTCGTCCACGGTGCGCCGCACGTTCTCCCTGTTGTGGGTCTCGCTCACGGAGAGAACGAAATTCACCGCGTCCAGCTCCATCTCCAGGGCAGCCCGGGCACCGAAGGCGTTCGGAACCAGGGCCGTGAGCTGCAGCCCCTCCACCCGCTCCGCCTTGACCGCCGCCACGACCTCCCTGGCGTCCGCCATCTGGGGGATGGCCTTGGGACTCACGAAGGAGGTGACCTCCATCCTCCGGATTCCCGCGGCGAGAAGGGTTTTCACGAGGGCGATCTTCTTCTCCGTGGGAATGAACGTCTTGATGCTCTGAAACCCGTCACGGGGCCCCACCTCGATGAGCTGTACCGTTCTGTTGATCTCTTTCACAATTGCCCCACCTTTCCGGGAAGCGCACGGCCTTCCCCGTTTCCGCCCTTCTTCTCCACGTCCACTTTTACGTTCGCTTTTATGTTCAATGCGCGACGTCGGATATCCTCTTCATCTCTATAGAAGTTTGGATTGTCGCTTTAAACGCAACAGAGACGGAGCCGGCTCCCGAGTGACCTCCGCCGGCTTCGTTCCGCACCCTTTCCGAGAGGAGGAATTGCCGCGTCAGGCGGAATCTTCCGGGGACAGCAGCACATCGTTCACCCCGCGGAGTGCCGCCAGAGGAATCTGCCCCGGCGCGGAAGCGGCGGTCCCCACCGCAAAAGTCAGGTCGGAGCCGCAGAGCCATCCCATGACGCGGCTCGCCGCGCCGAGTTCTCCCATGGACACGGTGACGAGGGGTGTCTCGGGAAAGAGGCGTCGTGCCTCCAGGGTCGCCGCGAGAAGCGTGAGCACGTCCTCGGGGCGCTGCGGCATGACCGCCACCTTGGCCACATCCGCTCCCGCCTCCACCTGGGCGGCGACGGTGGCGAGAAGCGCCTCCCGGGAGGGCGTTCCCTCGAAATCGTGGAAGGAGACGACGAGAAAAATCCCCCGCTCCGCGGCGCGGCGCTTCAGCGCTGCAAGGCGCTCCCGACCGCAGGAGAGCTCCAGATCCACGAAGTCCACGAGCCGTTCTTCCACGGCCGCATGGAAGAGGCGAGTTCGGGCGTCCTCGCCGACGGGGCGGAAGCCTCCCTCGGCGGCACTCCTGCAGGTGAAAAGGAGCGGAAGATGTTCCACACTCTCCCGAAGACGGGCCAGAAGTGCCATCGCCTCGCCGGTCCGCTCCGCGCATTCCCAGGCATCCGCCCGCACCTCCAGAAGATCCGGCGCGGCGGCGGCAACGGTCCGTGCTTCCTCCAGAACGCCCTCCGGCGTTCTCCCCACGAGGGGCACGCACACGAGAGGACGCTCCCCTCCCAGAACCTTGCCCCTTGCCGTCAGGGATCTCGTGGGCATCACGCGCATTTCCCGTTCCTCCCTCTCTCGGACATACGATACCACAGCGTGGAAAACGGCGAAGCACCCCCGGAAGGACACTTCGCCGTCCACGCGTGCGGCAACGAAACACCTACGACGGTCCATCCGTGTCCCGGAGCCGGTCAGGAGGACGCGACGGAGTCTCTTCCTCCGGAAACGGTCTCGTAGGCCCGCCGCAACTCTTCGAGGGAACATTCCTCCAGAGTGCACGTTCCCTTTTCCCGGGGAAGCACCAGAAGAGGAACACCTCTGCGGAATTTCTTGTCCCGGGCGAGGAAGGGAAGCAGTTCCTCCCAGGAGTGGTCGGGGCGATCCGGGAGTCCGAAGAATCGGAGCAGTTTCGCCACGGTCTCCGCAAAGGCGGTACTGCAGGTCCCGCGCCGTTTTCCCATCTCCAGGGCAACCACGAGCCCCGCCGCAACGGCGTCGCCGTGACGCCAGGCATACTCGGAGGCGCCCTCCAGGGCATGTCCCACGGTGTGCCCCAGGTTCAGCCGGGCCCGAACACCCGAGGTTTCCTTTTCGTCCTCGGCCACCACGGCGGTCTTGAGCAGAGCGCACTTCCGCACAAGGCGGACGAGGGTCTCGGGATCGCGCCGGGAGATCGCCTCCCGCTTCTCCGAGAGTTCCCCGAGGAAGTCCTGGTCCTCGCCGACGCCGTACTTGACGACCTCGGCCAAACCCTGGCGGAAGTCCTCGTCGGGGAGCGTCCGCAGCGTGGCCACATCCATGACGGTCGCCACGGGAGAATAGAAGGCGCCCACAAGATTCTTGCCCTGGGGAAGGTTCACCCCCACCTTGCCTCCCAGGCTGCTGTCCACCATGGCGAGCAGCGTGGTAGGACACTGGAGAAAAGCGATTCCCCGGAGCCAGGTGGCGGCGGCGAAACCCGCCGCATCCCCCACAGTGCCGCCGCCGAGGGCGGCGATGCAGTCACCCCGGTCGATCCCGGCCTCCGCAAAGGCATCATAGAGAGACCGTACCTGATCCAGGCTCTTCGCCTCTTCCCCCCGGGGAAGGAGGTGCAGTCCCCGCAAGGGTCTCACGCGGTCTCCGAAGAGGGGGCCGACAAGGTGATCGCTCACCACGAAGGGACCCTCGGGCGGAAGGGTCGGAACCAGCTCGGAAAGCCGGGAGAGGAGCCCCTCTCCCACGAAAACCCTGGCGGGCTCTCCGTCGTGTGCTCCGGAAACAGTCTTCCGGAGCGTCTCGCGCCCCCTTCCGGAAAGAGCATTCTTTTCGAGAATTCCCTTTTCCTCGAGAAGGTGCAGAAGGACCGTCGCCACCTCCGAGGGGGTGCGCTCCTCCGTGTCCACCGTCACGTGCCCCGACGCGTAGGCCTCCGCCCGGGAGGCAAGAAGAACCTCCGCGCTTCCCGGATCGAGCAAAGGGCGCGATCCGGACGCACCCGCCCGGAAGAGCGCCGTGGACGCCGAGACGGAGAGCATGGCCAGAAAGCCTCGCTCCAGAAGCAGGGAACGCAGTTCGCGATTCGTCGGCACACCTCCGCCGAGGGCCACCACGACGTTTCGCAGCGGCAGAAGTTCCTTCACCGCCTCCGCCTCGAGAGCGCGAAATACGGCCTCGCCCCGGCGGGCGAAAAGTTCCGCCACGGAGAGTCCGGCGAGGCGCTCCACCAGATCGTCCGTATCCAGAAAGGGAACGCCGAGGTGTTCCGCCAGAAGGCGCCCCACCGTGGTCTTACCCGAGGCCATGAATCCGCCGAGAAAGACGGGGCAGGAAAGCCCAGGGCGACCCGCAGCGGCGGGAGGATCGACATGGATCGTTCTCCGCGACGTCTCCGGAGGCGTCTCCGTCCGTTCCTTCTTCACAGAAGCCACCTCGCGGCCCGCTCCCTATGGGCGGCCACCCGTTCCCGCAGCTCCTCCATCGTGTCGCCGCCGAACTGTTCCAGTATCGCCGACGCCAGAACCCAGGCGGCCATGTTCTCCGCCACCACGCAGGCCGCCGGAACGGCGCAGACGTCACTGCGCTCCGCGTGGGCCGAAGCGGGCTTTTTTGTCTCCACATCGTAGGAGCGCAGGGGCTTCACCAGGGTGGGAATGGGCTTCATGGCCGCCCGAAGGACAACCTCACACCCGTTGGTCATGCCTCCCTCGATGCCCCCCGCGCGGTTGGAGAGGCGCTCCCAGCGCCCGTCCCGGACGATTATCTCGTCGTGCACGGCACTGCCCTCCGTTCCGGCGGCGGCGAAACCGTCGCCGATCTCCACTCCCTTGATACCGGGAACGGCAAGGAGGGCCGCGCCGAAACGTCCGTCCAGGCGCCGGTCCCATTCCACGCCGCTGCCGATTCCGGCGGGAACGTTCCGGAGGGCAACCACGAAGGTTCCTCCAAGGCTGTCCCCCGCCTCCTTCGCGGCACGGATCCGTTCCTCGACGGCCTTTTCGTCCTCGGAAAAGGCACACCCCAGGGAGGAATTCCTCGCGGTACGCCATCCCTCGTCATCTTCGGGAAGCCGCACCAGGACCCCGCCGATGGCGTCCACAGCTCCGGCCACGTCCACGTCCAGCTCCGCCAAAAGGCGCCGTGCCAGCGCTCCCGCGAGGGTGCGGGGAGCGGTGGTGCGTGCGCTGGCGCGTTCGAGAACGTCCCGAAACTCCTCGTGCCCGTACTTCACAGCCCCCGCAAGGTCGGCGTGCCCGGGGCGAGGGGCGGTGATGCGCCGCGCCCAGGCCGCCTCGGGATCGTTGTACCAAGGACCGAGGGCGGCCTCCCAGAGAGCGGCCTCGGCGTTGTCCAGGGACAACCCGACGGGAGCCCCCGTGGTACGCCCGTTTCGGAGCCCTCCCCAGACCTGCACGGCGTCGCGCTCCAGCGCCATGCGCGGACCGCGTCCGTAGCCGCGGCGGCGACGGACGAGTTCGCCCTCCAGATCCTCAAGCGCGAGAGCAAGCCCCGCGGGGAGACCTTCCACGACGACGAGCAATCCCCGTCCGTGGGATTCTCCACTGGTGAGGAAACGCAGGGTCATAAGACGGCACACTCCCGACAGACAAGAGTTTCCAAGGTCTCGAAGAAGGCGGGATAGGAAATGTCCACGCAGGCGGGATCGTCGATCTCCACCGGTCCCGTCGCGGCAAGCCCCGCCACGGCGAAGGCCATGGCGATGCGGTGATCTCCGAAACTGCGCACCCGCCCTCCGGAAAGGCGCACCGGCCCGCGAAGGATCCATCCGTCCTCCAGCTCCTCCACATCCGCTCCGAGCGTCCTCAAGCCCTCCGCCATGGCGGCGATGCGATCGCACTCTTTCACGCGAAGCTCCTTCGCGCCGCGAATCTCCGTGATCCCCTTCGCCTGGGTGGCCGCCACGGCGAGCACGGGCAGTTCGTCCACGAGGGAAGGAATTTCCTCGGAAAACACCTTCGTTCCTTCGAGGGAAGCACTCCGTACCAGGAGATCCCCCACGGGCTCCCCGCCGGAGCAGTCTTCCTCCGTCACCTCGATGGCGAGCCCCATGCGCCGGAGCACCGACAGCATTCCCGTCCGGGTCGGGTTGAGTCCGCACCCGGGAAGGCGCACCTCCGAATCCGGAAGGAGAGCCGCCGCCACGAGCCAGAACGCTGCGGCGGAGACATCCCCGGGGATACGCCAAGTGCCCCCCCGCACCTCTTCGCAGGGAAAGATCGTGACGGCATCGTCCCGCCTGGTGCAGGGAACACCGAGGAAGTCGAAAAGCCGTTCCGTGTGGTCCCGCGTTCCAAGGGGCTCCACGATGGTGGTGGGTTCCGAGGCGGAGAGTCCCGAGAGCAGGAGGGCGGTCTTCACCTGAGCGCTCGCGATCTGCAGGCGATGTGTTCCTCCCGTAAGGCGCGTCCCCTTGATGCAGAGCGGCAGCGAGGCGCCTCCGGCGCGCCCGTCGATGCGGGCCCCCATGACCCGGAGAGGGTCCACCACACGCCCCATGGGGCGCCGCCGCAGGCTCTCGTCTCCCGAGAGCACCGCGTAGAGGCCCGGAACTCCCGCCAGAAGACCGCAGAGCGTTCTCGCCGTCGTTCCGGAGTTGCCCGCATCGAGCACATCCCCGGGCTCCAGGAACGCCTCGTTTCGGGCGATGTGCACCGTTCCCGGATCGCAGCGACGGACCGTCACCCCCATCTTCTCCAGACAGGCGAGTGTGGACGCGCAATCCGCACCTCCGGAGAAATTTGTCACCGTCACGCCCTCCACCGACAGAGCGCCGAGAAGAGCTGCCCGATGAGAGACGGACTTGTCCCCGGGAAGCGCTACGGTCCCCTGGACGGAGTGAGCGGGAACAACGCGCCTCATGCGGCCCTCCCCTTGTGGACCACCGTAACCAGACCATCCCGGGCATTCGCGGCCTCGGCGAGAAGGGCCTCCAGCTCCTTCTTCGGCAGGGCGAGCATCTCCTTCAGGGAGGCAATGAACCGCTCCGCCACGCGCCGGATCTGGTCTCCGTTGGCGTCCACCATGTCCGTCCCCAGCCAGGCCGGTCCGGACGCCACTCTCGTGGCGTCCCGAAACCCTCCGGCAGCGAGGGTGGCAAGGGCCGCGTGGGATTTTTCCTCCGCCTTCGCGGTAAGCACCATGGCCGCCGCCGTGAGAAGAGGGAGATGACTCACCGTGGCGACGATGGCGTCGTGCTCGTCGGGATCCACCTGAACAGCCTCGGCGCCGAGAAGGGGCGCGAGTTCCTCCGCCGCGGCCAGGGCCTCTTCGGAGGTCTCCGCAAAAGGCACCACCGCGCAGCAGGCCCCCTCGAAAAGATCCGGCGCGGCGTTGGCAATGCCGCCGTTTTCTTTTCCCGCCATGGGATGAAACCCCACGTAACGGCTCCTCCAGGTTCCGCGAAGCAGCTCTCCCGGCTCCACCTTGGCGCTGGAGAGATCCATCACGACCCGGGGTCCCTCGAGGGGTTCCATCGGAGCCAGGTCCGGCCATTCGGAGAAACCGATTCCGGCGTTCCGCCGGAGCGCTCCAAGGACCCGGCGATTCGCCTCCTCCAGGCAGCGCATGGGAACGGCAAAGATGAGAACATCCACACCGCGCAGCATGTCCTCCAGATGTTCCGGCACATGGGCGATACCCTTTCGGACCGCCTCGGCCCGCACCGTCGGATCCGCATCCCATCCGGAAACCCGCCGCACGCCTCCCGATCCCCCGAGTCGCAGCGCGAGAGATCCACCCAGAAGTCCCAACCCGAGAATACCCACATGTGCCTGTTTCATTCGCATTACCGTGCCCTCCTTACCTTCTCGTTCCCTCAGCGAACGCACCACCACCCCGGTCTCTGCGGCGAGCGTCCTCTCGTCCTCTCTCCGGCGCACTGTCCGCGCCGCTCTCTTTGCGCTTCGTCAGATCGCTCCCGAGGCCACCGGCGTTGCCAGCGGGATCTCTCCGCACCCCCGACGGGAGGTCGTTTCCAGGCCGTCCGCCCGGAGAACACTCCGCCCGAGGGCGGAGAGCATTCCCTCGATCTGCTCCATGAGCGTCGCGAACTGGGCGGGATTGAGAGACTGGGGACCGTCGGAAAGTGCCTTGTCGGGATCGGAGTGCACCTCCACGATGAGACCGTCCGCCCCCGCCGCGAGAGCCGCGAGGGACATGGGTGCCACCAGGTGTCGGTGCCCCGTGCCGTGACTGGGATCCACCACCACGGGAAGATGGCTCAGGGACTTCACCACCGGGATGGCGGAGAGATCCAGCGTGTTCCGCGTGCGGGTCTCGAAGGTGCGGATGCCCCGCTCGCAGAGGATGACCCGGAAGTTGCCCCCCGCGAGGATGTACTCCGCCGCCTGGAGCCACTCGTCGATGGAGGCGGACATGCCTCGCTTGAGAAGGACCGGTTTGTCCACCTTGCCCAGTTCCTTGAGGAGGGAGTAGTTCTGCATGTTTCTGGTCCCCACCTGAAAGATGTCCACGAAGGGAAGGAGCAGCCCCACCGATTCGGCCTCCATGACCTCCGTCACCAGGGGAAGCCCTGTCTCCTTCCGGGCCTCGCAGAGCAGGCGGATGCCCTCGTTGCCCATGCCCTGGAAGGAGTAGGGGTTAGACCGGGGCTTGAACGCCCCGCCCCGCAGAATCGCCGCGCCGGAGTTCTTTACGGCGAAGGCGGTCTCCAGGATCTGCTCCCGGCTCTCCACCGAGCAGGGACCGGCCATGACCACCGCACCGCTCCCGCCTACGGAGATCCCCGGTGCCACTTCCACGGGGCGGGTGCCGCTCCAGAGATCCCGGCTCGCCAGCGGGAAGGAACTCTTCGTCTCCACCACGCGACGCACCCTGGTATCGGCGGCGAGGCTCGCCATCTCCTCCATGCGGGCGTCCACGAGAATGAAGTACACGTCCTCGCAGGGAACGAGCCGAGCGTAGCACCCGCGCTCCTCCGCGCGCTGGATCATTCGTGCCATGTCTCCCTTGGGGCAGCTGCGGTCCACTTCCAGAATCATCATCGTTCGAGCACCTCCTCGAAAATCTCTCTCCCCCGGAGGGGAAAACGAAAAAGGCCGGATTCGGTGGGAACCCGAATCCGGCCTTGCCTTCTTTACCTCTTCCCGGTTGCTTTCGGAGGATCTTCGACGTTTCAGGCCACCCGGCCCTTCCGTCCTCCTCCCGAGAATACACTTTCCGCCCCCGGTCTGCCGAATATCGGTGTTCCCATATGCGAAGGGCCACTGGCGTAATACCGCCACTGGCCGCTGGTAAAGGAGAACACGTAATAATATCGGGAGTCAGGGAGAGAAGATACCGCACTCCGGAGGCACTGCGCGTCGTTCCCGGAAGAACTGTTCCTCTGCATGAACACTTCTCTGTTCTGAGAACGCATCGCCCTGCCTCCCTTCAGCTCGGATTTTTGTGTTGTGGAGCACTCTACACGTTTCTTCCGAACATGTCAAGCGGCTGTTGCGAAATTGTCATCCGGGGACACCTCCTCACATGCCGCCGGCGGCCCTGAAAAGACCCGTCACGGTTTCCGGATGGAGATACGGCACCTCTGAGGGTCTCCATACCTCGGACAAACGAGACGTCCCCGCGTTTCCAGTCCTTTTACGGAGCACCCTTTCGGGATTTCTCCAGAGGCAGCTCTTGCGATGACGGAGTATCCTCTGTAGCGTCACCATTCCACAAGAGGGGCTCGTCCCCCTGACCCCATAAAGCACAAGGGCAGATTCGGCACAACCGCTGCGTGCCACTTCTTCCAATCCTTCCAAGGACACGAAAAGGCCGGGGGACTCCCCCGGCCTTTTCGTGCGCGCCACCGCCCGAACGACCCCGGAAACACCCGGCCACTTCCGGAAGGCCAGGGGAGAGGGGCAATGCATGTCCCCTCTCCCGGAACATTCCTCCGTCACTCGTTTTTGATCTCCACGACTTTCCCCTCGTCGCGCCCCTTCCGGGCTAGACGAATCGTCATGACGCCGTTCTTCACGGAAGCCCTCACTTTTTCGGGATCCACCTCGGCGGGCACGGCAATGCTGTAGTTGATCTTCGTCGCCCGTTTCCGGCAGTGGTAGGTCCGTCCCTCGGGACACTCCTCCGCGACCTCCTGGCCCGACCTTACAAGAAGCCGATCAGCGAAGGCCCGGACCTCAATCTTCTCGGGATCGACTCCCGGCACATCCAGGGAAACCACCACTTCTCCGTTTTCCTCGTACATCTCCACCGGCAGGGAGGTGTTCGCCGCGTTGAAGAGATCCGAAAAACTCCGGAAGAATTCGTCCACCTCGGGCATGAGACTCATGGGCGCCGGTCTGGAATACCTCACAAGACTTCTCATTGTCGTTCCTCCTCCTTCGTTCCGGTGTTCATCACCGCAACACCGGCTTTGTTGTTTTTCTTATGGTCAAAGAATAGTCAAAAGGTTAGTATTAGTCAAATATCAGTTTTGGTCAAAAAATATTTTCGCCGCTCTTCTCCGATGAATAGGTCTCCGTATTCGGGGCTTTTTTCGAGAAATCGTCCCTTTTCTTTCCTCTGCGATGGTATTCACCGTGCGAGCCACCGAAGTCCCTCCCCGGCACGACTCCTCTGATGGAACGCGCTGGAAAAGAACGTTCCGGATCGAGAAAACCCGTTCTGTCGGAGCCTTCCGAAATGACGCTGCGGCTCCGCCGCGGCAAATGGCACCCGAGCCCCCGGCTGGCACCATCTCGTCAGGAAAGGGAAGACATGCTATACTTTTCGAATAAGACAAATTGTTCGCATTACCGAGAGATCCCGAGCAGAATAGACGCACCTTCGACCCGTCGTACCTCTCCGAGGTGCTTCGGGCAATGGGTGGAAGGAGCGATCTTTCCGCCTGCCGGATTCGCAAAGAAGGGAGGCCCTCAAGGGCCTCCCTTCTCGCGTTTCCATCCCCCGTCCAAGGCGCAAAAAACGCGAGAAAAAGAGAGGAAGAGCGCATGAACGATCTCCCCATGGACTCCGCGTCGGGAGTCCGATTTTCTCTGGAAGACAGCACCATCTTTATTCCACGGGACCGACGTCTCCGGAAGCTCTATCTCGAACTGAGCTCCCGGTGCAATCTGTCCTGCCCCATGTGCTTCCGCCTCTTCCGGAAGGACAGCGAGGGTGATCTGGACTGGAGCGTCTACGAGAATCTTCTCCAGTCCGTCGGCGACTTTCCCCACCTGGAGACCTTTCACTTCGCCGGACTCGGAGAACCACTGGTTCATCCGCGTTTTCTCGACGCGGTACGCTGTGCCAAGGCACGGGGTCTGCGAGTCTCCCTCACCACGAACGGGACGCTCGTGACCCGGGAGATGGCCCGCGAACTGGTGGCGCTCGGCGTGGACGCGGTGGACATTTCCTTCGAGGCGGAGCGGACGCTCCTCCCCGGACGGGAGACCCTGGCGGCAGCACACCTGGAAACATTCCGCATGCTCCGGGAAGAGAAAAAACGCGCCGGACGTTTTCTTCCGGAGCTCCGTGCCGCCTTCGTCCTCACCAGATCCAATGTGGACAATGCGGCGGACATCCCCGCAACACTTTCCTCCGTGGGAGTGACGGTGCTCTCCATGAGCAATCTCGTTCCCCTGACGAAAGAACTGACGGAACTCGTCCTCTATCCCCTCTCCCTGGAGGAGGAGGCGCGACTTCAGCGGAAGATTTTCGTCGCCTGTCAGCGGGCGGGCGTGACGGCCCTGCTTCCCAGATTCGCCCTCTCCTCGGAAAAGCACTGCAATTTCGTGCGCTCCGAAAGCGCCGTGATCCGTTCCGACGGCGCCGTGGTGCCCTGCTACCGGTTGGCCCACACCTACCCAGAATGGGTCCTCGGGCGGGAAAAGACCGTGGTGGCTGCCTCCTTCGGTTCCCTGAAAGAACGTTCCCTCCCGGCGATCTGGGACGACGAGCGCTACGTGAGTTTCCGGTGGCGTCTCCGGCGGGCTCTCTATGCCTCCTGTCTGGACTGCCACCTCCTTCCCGTGTGTGAATACCCCAAAACCACCGAGAGCGACTGCTGGGGTGATTCTCCGGCGTGCAGCGACTGTCTCTGGGACCGCAATCTCGTGCGGTGCCCCTGAGGAGGTGGAGCGACGAGAAGAGCCGAGAACGAGAAGAAATCGTGTCCCCACAGGCAGTGACGAGAGCGGCGGACCCCGGAACGAAGAGCTGCAAGAGACGAGAGACGCTCGAGAGACCACGGGGAAACAGTTCCGCCCCAAAAGGCGGAAGAGAGAGGCAGGGAAGGAGCGGGAACATGTCCAAAGCATTGCTGCGAGTGAACCTTTCCACGGGAACCATCGCGCGCGAGGAACTCCGCCAGGAGTGGCTGAAGGATTTTATCGGCGGCAGAGGATACGCCACGCGCCTCCTTTACGAGGAGCTGGCGCCGAAGGTCGATCCCCTTTCTCCGGAGAACAAGCTCGTCTTCGCCCTCGGCCCCCTGAGCGGCACCAACGTTCCTACGGGAGGACGCTACATGGTGGCCACCAAAAGCCCCCTCACGGGGCTCATCGCCTCGAGCAACAGCGGAGGGTTCTGGGGAGCCGAACTGGCCCGGGCTGGCTACGCCTATCTCGTCCTGGAGGGCAAAGCCGAGAAGCCCGCGTATCTCTGGATCAAGGACGACACGGTGGAGCTTCGGGACGCGTCGGAACTCTGGGGCAAGGACGTGGGTGTCACCACGGACGCACTGCTCCAGGCGGTGGGCGACGACAAGGCCAAGGTGGCCTGCATCGGTCCCGCGGGGGAACAACTCTCCCTCATCGCCTGCGTGATGAATGACAAGCACCGCGCCGCCGGACGGAGCGGCGTGGGAGCCGTCATGGGATCCAAGAATCTGAAGGCCGTGGTCGTCCGGGGCTCGGGCACCGTGGCCCCCGCCGCCCCGGAGGCGCTCAAAGAAACCCTTCGCGGCGCCATGCAGAAGATCAAGGAACACGGCGTCACCGGCCAGGGACTTCCCACCTACGGCACGGCGGTGCTTGTGAACGTGGTGAACGGCATCGGCAGCTATCCCTACAAGAACTTCCAGAGCGCCCACATGACCGAGGCGGAAAAACAGGCCGGAGAGACCCTGGCGGAGAAATACCTCACGGGAAAGCGCGGCTGTTTCGCCTGTCCCATCGCCTGCGGACGTGTCACGGAAGTGGACGGCATCGAAGGCGAAGGTCCCGAGTACGAGTCCATCTGGTGCTTCGGCGGCGACTGCGGCATCGAGGAACTTCCTGCGATCATCAAGGCAAACTTCCTCTGCAACGAACTCGGGTTGGATACGATCAGCGCGGGAACCACCATCGCCGCCGCCATGGAGCTCTACGAGAAGGGACATCTCCCCGAGGCGGAGCTCGAAGGCGGCCCGGCGCTGCGGTTCGGCTCGGAAGAGGCGCTTCTGTACTGGATCGAAAAGATGGGCCGCGTCGAAGGGCTCGGCAAGCAGCTCGCCCTGGGAAGCTACCGCCTCTGCGAGACCTTCGGCCATCCCGAGTTCTCCATCTCCGTGAAAAAACAGGAGCTTCCCGCCTATGACCCCCGGGGCGTCCAGGGAATCGGCCTCACCTATGCGGTGAGCAACCGCGGCGCCTGCCATGTCCGGGGCTACCTCATCTCGCCGGAAGTTCTCGGCGTACCCCAGAAGCTCGACCCCTGGGAGATCGAGGGCAAGGCCCAGTGGGGCAAGATCTTCCACGATCTCACCGCCGTCATCGACTCCACGGGCATGTGCCTCTTCACCTCCTTCGCCCTCGGCGCCGACGACTACGCCACGATCCTCCGGAACGTGACGGGGCTGGAGCGCACCACCGAGGAGATCATGGCCTGCGGCGACCGCATCTGGAATCTGGAGCGCCTCTTCAACCTCCGGGAGGGGCTGGACCCCGCCAAGGACGACACGCTGCCGACGCGCCTTTTGGAAGAACCTATTCCCGAAGGCCCCGCAAAGGGCAAACTGAGCCGGGTGAAAGAGATCATTCCCGAGTACTATGCGCTCCGCGGATGGGACGCCCAGGGCATTCCCACGAAGGAGAAGCTCGCCGAACTCGGGCTTTCCCTCTGAGCTGAAAAGGGCAGACGTCCCTTGGTACAGGTGACGTTCTTCAGTCTGATCCGGGACATGACGAAAGAGCGGCAGATCGAGCTTCCTGCGGCACCGTCCGTCAGGGCTCTTCTGCACGTCTTGGCAGATCGGTACGACGATGCGTTCCGTGCGAAAATCCTCGAAGATGACGACGTCTCGGGAGAGCTCATCGTCCTCGTGAACGGCCGCCACATCGCCCACACGGGAGGCGGTGACACACCTCTCAAGGAAGGCGACGAAGTCTCCATCTTCCCCGTGGTGGGCGGAGGCTGAGACAGATCGACGAGGGGGGAGACACGCTCCCCCCTTGTCGTGTTCTTTTTTGGCCGCGCACGTTTCTCTCTCACGCTGCCGCGAGCGCTCCTCTCTCGCAGAGAGGTCCGAGATCCTGCCCGCAATTCCGAACCACAAAGAATCTCCGAAAACTCCTTCGTCATTCCCTCGTTTCCATGTCGAAAAATCACTTTCCACGGCATTTTCCCACCGCAACACAACAACCCTTCACCACGCATGGGTCTTTTTTTCACAAACTGCGCAGGTGTCTCCATCACAGAGTAAATCATTTTGTGGGAAATCACCCTCACCTGGATGAGTGTAACTTTTCTTTATCTAACATATATATAAAAAATCATCAAAGTCGAGGTGGAAAAAACCGGAAAGAAGCGTATATTTGTGACGTTGGGAACACTCTTTGAGAAGGAACGGTGATCTCCCATGCCTCGCAGTTGTGACACGCTTTCCGCGCCATCCTGCCCGGACCTGGATTCCATCCTCGCCCGACATCCCGCCCACCCCCGGTATCTCCTCGCAGCGCTCCAGGACATCCAGGCGGCCTTCCGGCACATCCCCCGGGAGGCTATGGTGCGCGTCGCGGCGCACATGGGCATTCCCGAGAGCCGGGTTTACGGGGTGGCGACGTTCTACAAGGCCCTCAGCCTTGTCCCCAAAGGCAGAAAGACCGTGAAGGTCTGCATGGGAACGGCCTGTCACCTCCGGGGCGCCCCGGGGGTCCTCGAAGCGCTGGAGAACGCCCTCGGAATCGCGCCCGGAGACACCACCGAGGACGGTGCCTTTTCTCTGGAGACCGTGAACTGTCTCGGGGCCTGTGCGCTGGCACCGGTGGTGATGGTGGAGGACACGCCCTACGGAGCGATGACACCGGCCAGGGTAGCGTCCATGCTGGAGAAGGAGCGCGACCATGCGGTTTGAGAACCTGGAGGACCTGGAACATTGTCGCCGGGAGCTGGAGGCGCGCCGGGCAGAGGGCGCACGGGTCCGGATCTGCGCGGGCACGGGATGTCTCGCCGGAGGCAGCGCACACGTGAAAGCCGCTTTTGAAACCGAGGCGGCTCGTCGGGGACTCACCCTCGGCGTGGACTTCCGGGCGGAGACCACGGGATGCCACGGCTTCTGCGAGGAAGGACCGCTGGTGGTGGTGGAGCCGGGGGGCATTCTCTACCGGAGGGTGCAGCCCGGTGATGTTGCGGAAATCCTGGAGTCCACGGTGCTCGGCGGCATTCCCGTGGAGCGTCTTCTCTACCGGGACGCCTCGGGGAAGGTCTGCCTCTCGGAAAAAGAGATCCCCTTCTACGCCGGTCAGGACCGTCAGGTTCTCCATCGCTGCGGCCACATCGACCCGAAAGAGATCGACGACTACATCCGCACCGGAGGATATCGAGCCCTCGGAACGGCCCTCTCCATGGAACCCGAAGAGGTCGTCCGGACCGTCGTCGCGTCGGGACTCCGAGGGCGGGGAGGCGGAGGGTTTCCCACGGGGGCCAAGTGGGAATCCTGCCGCCGCGCCTCGGGAACGCACCGGTTCGTCATCGCCAACGGGGACGAGGGAGATCCCGGAGCCTTCATGGACCGCAGTCTCATGGAGGGAGATCCCCACAGCGTTCTCGAGGGCATGCTCATCGGCGCCCACGCCGTGGGAGCACGAAAGGGCTTTCTCTATGTCCGGGCGGAATATCCCCTGGCGGTGGAGCATCTGGGCCGGGCCATCGCCCAGGCCCGAGAGAGGGGGCTCCTGGGCCGGAACATCCTTGGCAGCGGCATGGATTTCGACCTGGAGATCTGCCGCGGCGGCGGTGCCTTCGTCTGCGGCGAATCCTCGGCGCTCATGGCCTCCATCGAGGGACGCGCCGGGGAGCCCCGGGTGAAGTACATCCGCTCCACCGAAAGAGGGCTCTGGAACTGCCCCACCGTGCTGAACAACGTGGAGACCTGGGCCAACGTACCGCTGGTGCTCCTTCGGGGAGAAAAGGCATACCGGAGCAAGGGCACCTCCGGAAGTCCCGGAACGAAGGTCTTCTCCCTCGTGGGAAAGGTGCGGCACAGCGGCCTTGTGGAGGTTCCCATGGGAACTTCCCTGCGGGAGATCGTCTTCGGCCTTGGCGGAGGTGTTCTCGGCAGGGGGCGTTTCAAAGCCGTCCAGACCGGCGGCCCTTCGGGAGGATGTCTTCCGGAGGAAAAGCTGGACCTGCCCGTGGACTTCGACCGACTCGTGGAAGAAGGCTCCATGATGGGTTCCGGGGGCATGATCGTCATGGACCAGCGTACCTGCATGGTGGACGTGGCCCGCTATTTCATCGGATTCCTCGCGGAGGAATCCTGCGGTAAGTGCGTGCCCTGCAGGGAAGGGCTACAGGCGATTCTCACCATTCTGAGAGACCTCACGGAAGGACGGGGACGCCCCGGCGACGCCCGCCGCCTTGAGGAGATGGGGCGGGCGCTGTCCGACACGGCACTCTGTGCGCTGGGACAGACCGCGGCCAATCCCGTCCTCTCCACGCTCCGCTTTTTCTCCGAAGAGTACCGCGAACACGGGGAGAACCACTTCTGCCGCGCCGGCGTCTGCAGGGGACTCTACGTCTCCCGCATCGCCCGGGAATCCTGCGTGGGCTGCGGCGCCTGCAAACGAACCTGCCCCACCGGAGCGATCTCGGGAGAGACCAAAAAAGTCCACTCCGTGGACCCCACGAGCTGTATCGGCTGCGGTGCCTGCCTGGACACCTGTGCGTTCGGCGCGCTCGCCGCGGCCCCCAGGGAGGGAACGACGCGATGAAGACTCTGTCGGTCGATGGAAAAACCGTCTCCGTAGAATCCGGAACCATGCTCTATGACGCCGCGATCCTTGCGGGCGCCTCCATTCCGACCCTGTGTCGCCACGAAGGTCTGCCTCACGAAGGGGCCTGTCGGGTCTGCATGGTGGAGCTGCACCGCCGGGGAACGGTCAGGCTGGTGGCGTCCTGCATGTTTCCCGTGAACGAAGAAGGTCTGGAGGTGCGCACCGACACGGAGCGCGTCCGGGCCGCACGGAACTTCGTCATCCGGCTCCTTCTCCGGCGCAACGGTGATTCCCCCGCCATCCGACGGCTTGCGGCGGAGGAGAACGTGCTTCCGGACGAACGACTCCCCGCCCTCGAAAAGGAACTCTGCATCCGCTGCGGTCGCTGTATCCGGGCCTGTTCCGCGAACGGAACAGACGCCCTTGGTTTTGCCCTCAGAGGATGGGATCGGAAAACCACGCCCCCCTTCGGAGAGGCCGCCGCCACCTGTGTGGGGTGCCTCGCCTGTGCGGAAGTGTGCCCCACGGGACACATCTCCTGGGAGGAGAAGGACGGCCATCGGCGCATCTGGGGGCGGAACTTCGTCCTCGTGTGCTGCGAACACTGCGGAGAGCCCTTTGCGACGGAGGAGCAGCTTGCCTTCCTGAGGGCAGGGCATCCCTCCGATGCGCTCTCCCCGGAGGAGGAGCGAGTCTGCCCACGCTGCCGAAGGATTCGGGCAGGGCAGTCCTTCACTCTGGAGGAAGTGAAGGACCGCTAGCTTTCCCGGGAGGAAAAAACGCGCGCGTCACCGCGACGACGCCATAGAGAGCACCTTCGATCCGAGCCGCCTCACCGAGGAGACCCGGGCATTGGGGGCGGGGAGCGATCCCTACCCCTGCCGCGTTCGCAAAGAAGGGAGACCGCATTGTCTGCGGTCTCCCTTTGTTTTTGGAGAGTAGAGAGCGCAGCCTACAGCGAAGGGGGGAGGCTCGTCATCGCAAGGGGGTTCCATCCGAGCCGAGCGTATTCCGCCGAGAAGCAGTCGGTCAGAAAGGGGGAACCACGCACCATGGAAAAAGTTCTTCTGGTAACGCCCGAGAGGTGCATCAGCTGCGGGAGCTGCGAGCTGGCATGCTCCTTCTGCAAGGAGGGAGAGTTCCGCCCCGCCGTGTCCCGCATCGCCGTCCACAGGTTCGACAAGGGACAGAACATTCCCATGACCTGTTTTCAATGTGAGGACGCGGCGTGCGTGAAGGTCTGCAAGACCGGGGCATTGAGCCGCAACGCCGAGGGAGTCGTGCAGGTGGACAGGGAAAAATGCATCGGCTGCCGCATGTGCGTCATGGCCTGTCCCTTCGGCAACATCGTCTACCATCGCCCGAACAGGTCCGTACTCAAGTGCGACCAGTGCGAAGGCGATCCGCAGTGTACCGCCTTCTGCCCCACCAAGGCCATCGAATATCTTCCCGCCGAAACGGTGAATCTGCAGCGCAAGCGGAACTTCGCGGCCAAGATGGCCGCTGCCCTCGGGGAGGTGACGGAGTGATGTTCGGCTGGATCGGCAACGTTCTGCGGGTGAACCTCACCGACGGAACCTTCCGTCGGGAGGACCTGAAGGAAGATGCGGCAAGGGACTATCTGGGCGCCCGGGGATTGGGCACCCGCTATTTCATCGATGAGACGGATCCGGCGATGGACCCGCTCTCGCCGGAGAACAAGCTCCTCTTCGTCACGGGCCCGCTCACGGGCACCCTGGCGACCTCCGCCGGGCGCTTCAACGTGGTGACCAAAAGCCCGCTCACGGGAGCCATAGCCGCCTCCAACTCCGGCGGCTACTGGGGACCGGAGCTGAAATTCGCCGGCTGGGACATGATCATTCTCGAAGGAAAAGCACCCAAGCCGGTGTACCTTTTCCTCTACAACGACAGAGTGGAACTCCGGAACGCCTCCGCGCTCTGGGGGAAGAACACCCACGAGACCACGGATCTGCTTCTCGCCGAGACGGACCCGGAAGCCAAGGTGGCCTGCATCGGTCCCGCCGGGGAGAACGGCGTCCTTCTGGCGAACATCATCAACGACAAACACCGCGCGCCGGGGCGGGGCGGCGTCGGGGCAGTCATGGGCTCCAAGAACCTCAAGGCCGTGGTCGTCCGGGGCACGAAGGGCGTGAAAGTCGCAGACCGGGAGGCTTTCCTGGACGCGGTGAAACGCGCCCGAGCCAAGCTCGCGGCCCATCCGGTAACATCCGGCGGACTTCCCCTCTACGGCACGAACGTGCTGGTGAACATTCTCAACCAATCCGGAGCACTTCCCACGCGGAACTTCCAGACCGGCGTCTTCGACGGTGCGGACCGGACCGGGGGCGAGACACAGCGCGACACGAGGCTCCATCGCAACAAGGGGTGCTTCGGGTGCACCATCGGCTGCGGCCGGGTCTCCTTTGCGGAGGCTCCCTACACGGGGGAGGGCGAAGGTCCCGAGTACGAATCCACCTGGTCCTTCGGAGCGGACTGCGGCGTGGACGACATCGACGCCATCGCCAAGGCGAACTACCTCTGCAACGAGCTGGGCATAGACACCATCTCCCTGGGCAGCACCATCGCCTGTGCCATGGAACTCTACGAAAAAGGCCACGTGGACCGGGAGACCGTGGGATACGATCTGCACTTCGGCAATGCCGCCGCCATGGTGGCCCTGGTGGAGGAGGCGGCATCCGGAAAGGGCTTCGGCGGCCTGCTCGGCCAGGGATCCTGGCGCCTGGCGAAACATTTCGGCCATCCGGAACTCTCCATGTCGGTGAAAAAGCAGGAGATGCCCGCCTACGATCCCAGAAGTATCCAGGGAATCGGGCTGAACTACGCCACGAGCAACCGCGGAGGATGCCATGTGCGAGGCTACCTCATCTCTCCGGAGATCCTCGGCGTGCCCGAAAAGCTCGACCCCCAGTCCGTCGCGGAGAAGCCCGCCTGGGCGAAAATCTTCCAGGATCTCACCGCTGCAGTGGACTCCGCTGGACTGTGCCTCTTCACCACCTTCGGCATCGGCGGCGAGGAGATCGCGGCCCAGCTCGCCGCCGCCACGGGAGAACCCTACACCGCCGAGAGCATTCTGATGGCGGGGGAGCGCATCTGGAACATGGAGCGGCTCTTCAATCTGAACGCGGGGCTTTCGGGAGAGGACGACACGCTTCCCCCCCGCCTCCTGGAGACACCGATGCCCGAAGGACCTCACAAGGGCAGCGTGAGCCGTGTTCCGGAGATGCTTCCCCGCTACTATCAGGCCAGGGGGTGGGACGACGAGGGGATTCCCACGCCGGAAAAACTCCGAGAGCTGGGGTTGGCCTGAGAAAGAGACTCAGGACATGGAAGTACTCTTTTTCGCCACCATCCGGAATCTCACCGGGGAAAAGGAACTCCGCGTGTCCCGGGCCGCCACGGTGCGAACCCTGCTGGAGCTTCTCGCGACACGCTACGGCGAACGATTCCGCCGCAAGGTTCTGGATGAGAACGGCGATCCTTCGCCGGAGCTGATCGTTCTCGTGAACGGGCATCACATCGCCCATCTCGACGGAGGCGACACGCCCCTTGCGGAGACGGACCGCATTTCCCTCTTTCCCGTCATCGGCGGGGGCTGAGAGACACCGGAGGCGACCCCGTTCCCCGTCGCTCCGACAGCAGAAAGAGCAACCGAAACCAGGGGCGACGGCACATGCCGCCGCCCTTTTCTGTGCACTTTTCACATCTTTGTTATACTCTTACCTATATACACACCGGACGGAGTGGGGGAGAATGACGAGAGACGAATTCCGCCGAAGAACCTACACGTTCGATACCCTTGAGGCGTTCGCTCCGCTGAGGGAGGAGCTCCTCGCGCTGCTGAACAGACTTTGCTCCGGGGAGGGCATGCTGCTCTTCGTCGCCGTGAACGAGGCCGTGAACAACGCCCTCTTTCACGGTCGAAGTGATGGCGTTCTTCATCCGGTCATGCTCGTCGTGGAATGCACGGATGCGGATGTACTGGTCGTGGTGCGCGATCAGGGACCTGGTTTTCCCCAGAACCCGGAAGAGTTTCTCCTTCACGAGGCGCTGGAGGAATCGGGACGCGGACTCCGCATCATGGCCCACTGCGCCGACGAGGTCACGTTCAGTGCCCCCGGGAACGAGGTGACATTGCGAAAGCACCGCTCCCCCAGATGACGCAGACAGAGTAGATTCCGGGGCACCGCCCCGCCAGGAACCTCCGGAGGTGACATCGGTCATGTTCATGAAAAGGATCCTGAAACGCCTGCAGTGGAAATTCTCCCTCGGTTTCCTCCTCCTTATCGCCGTCGCCGTCGCCGCCGTGGCTACTCTCGCCGTCGGCACCACGACCTCCTCCATGTACGACGAGACGGCAGACAGGGCGGAACGCAATGCTCTGCGCTTCCTCGCCTTTCTCGAGGACAAAAAGGCCCGGGCTCTCGAAACGGCCTCTCTGATGGCAGCCGATCCCGTCCTCGTGCGCGCCGCCGCGTCGGGCACCTTCGAGGAGGTGCGTGACCGAGCGGTATTCCTCCTCAAGGCGAGCGGCATGGAATATCTGGTGGTCACGGACCCCCAGGGGAAGGTTCTCGTCCGCGCCCACGAGCCGGAGAAACACCCCGCCCCGGACGACAGCATCGCCGGACAGGCGAATATCCGGGACGCGCTGCAGGGACGTTCCGGAGCGTTCCTGGAGGAGGGAAGGGTCGTGCGCCTCTCCGTGCGTGCGGGGGTTCCCCTTCGGGACGAGGCGGGAAACCTCGTGGGAGCGCTCTCCACGGGATTCGTGGCGAGCAGCAACAGCCTCGTGGAGGAGGCGAAGCGCCTTTTCGGCGTGGAGTTCGCCCTCTCCCTCGGCAGGGAGATCGTGACCTCCACCTTCGGAGGCGGAGCGATCCTCCCCTCCATGACGTTCACGGAGGGAACGCCCGAGGCGCGCACGCTTTCCGAGGGAAAAACGCTGCGAGGACACCTCGCTCTCGGGGGCACTTCTTTCCTCAGTTGTACCGCACCGCTCACCGGCCCGGACGGCAAGCCTCTCGGCGTCATTCAGGCGGCACTCACCACCACTTCCTACGAGAATACCAGGACTGCCGCCATCCTCCGGGTAGGGCTCGCATCTCTGACGATCCTGCTTGCCTCCGGGGGCATCATCTTTTTCAGCGTCGCCGGATTCGTGCGCCCCATCAGGACGCTGCAGCGCCTCATGGCCGCCGCGGGGGCGGGAGACCTCACGGTGCGGGGCATCGTGGACAAGAACGACGAGATCGGCGAACTGTACGCCTCCTTCAACCTCATGATCCATCACCAGAGCCGACTCGTTGGGATGATCAAGAAGGCTGTGGAGGAGATGGCCGCCTCATCGGAGGAAATGGCCGCGTCGCTGGAACAGGTCTCCGCCACGGCGGAACATATCAGCCGGAGCATCTCCGACGTGGCGGAGGGCGTGAACAAGGGCGAGGCCTCGGTCATCCAGGCTTCCAAGGACCTCCTGGAGCTCTCGTCGCTTCTCCAGATATCCCGGACCCAGGCGGAGCACGCCCTGGAAAAGTCCGACGTCACCATGGGCACCGCCAGACAGGGCCAGGCTACCGTGGACGAAGCGGTACATCTCATGGGCAACATCCGTGACCAAGTTCGGGAGACGCGAGAGGTCATCACCATCCTCAACGGCTATACGCAGCAGATCCAGACCATCGCAGGCACGATCACGGGCATCGCCAAACAGACCAACCTTCTCGCCCTGAACGCCGCCATCGAGGCGTCCCGGGCGGGTGAGGCGGGGCGCGGCTTCGCCGTCGTCGCCGAAGAAGTGCGCAAGCTCGCCGAGGAATCCAATCGCGGTGCCACCGATGTGACCACGAACATCGTCAAGGTGGGCAACGAGGCGACTCTTGCCGTGCACTCCATGGAGAAGAGTTCCGGCGAGGTGAACCTGGGAGCGGACCAGATCCGCCGAAGCGGCGACGCGCTGGAACAGATCCTCGACGCCGTGGCCTCCACGGTGGAGAGCGTGCGCCAAATCCTCAACGTCGCCGGCGAGGAGGTGGCCACGTCGGAGAAGATTGTGGAGATCATCGACAGCATGGCTTCCATCATGGAGAAGACCAACGATCACGCTCACCAGGTGGCCTCCGCGACGGAACAGACAACTGCGGCCATCGAGACCGTTTCCACCGCCGCAGAAGAGGTGGCCGCCCTGGCCCAGGGACTTCACGAGGGAACGGCCCGCTTCAAAGTGGAGACGGACACCTCCGCCCTCACCTCCGAACAGATTCTCCAGAGAGCCAAATCGGATCACCTTCTCTGGAAGATGCGCATCCAGTACATGCTCGAGGGGCTTGAAACGGTGCGCCCCGAGGATGTCACCTCCCATCGGCACTGCCTCCTCGGAACCTGGTATTTCGGCCCGGGGCGGGAACTCGTGGCGGACCCGCTTTTCACCGCGCTCGACGAACCCCACAAGGCCGTGCACATTGCCGCGGCGGAAGCGGCAGCAGCCTACCAGGAAGGGGATCTTTCCGGAGCGCGGAATGCCCTGCGAAACCTGGAGCAGCACTCGGAAAAGGTCATCACACTGTTGAACCGGCTCATTCGCCGACATGCCCGGAGGGCATGACCACATGGCACCACAAGGGAGGAATGCACAGATGAAGCTTGCCGTTCACAAGGAAAATTCGGGCATCCTCATTTCCGTCTCGGGACACATGTACGTGGAAGACGCCTCCCAACTGCGGGAGAAAGCCCTGGAAGCCCTGGGAAACGACGGCAGGAACGTCGTGGTGGACATGTCAGGTCTCGAATACATCGACAGCTCCGGCATGGGGGTGCTCATTTCCATCCACAAGCGCTGTGTCCAGCGCGGGGGTGGCGTGACCATCAGAGGCCTGCACGGCACCGTGCAGGAACTCTTCGAACTCACGCGACTCACCAAGGTCTTCACCATCTCCTGAACGAGGACGACGCCCCCAAAAACATCCGTCGGATCGTTCCGGTCCGATGGCGCTACCACCGGATGCGGGAGAAGACACCCCGCTTTCGGTGGTGTGTCTTGTTTTTTGCTATAATCTATGGAGAAACATCTCCAGTCGTGCATTTCGTTTTTTCCTTTCTCTCCATTCCGAGGAGGCGGTGAACATGTTTCTTCCTCTTGAAGGGGACGACCTGATCCACTTGGGTCGCGTGGTGGCCCTTGTGCGCGACGAGGGCGAGACCGCCGTTGTTCTCCGGGATGGAACCGTCATGGCCACGGGCTTCACACCCCGGACTCTGGCAAAACGGCATCGGAATTTCGTTCGGGAAGCGGCCATCGCGGCCAAGGCTTTCCATTCTTCGAGGAGGTAGCGCAGCATGAGCGCGGCAACGGAAGCGGCACAGCAGTACACGGCAAAGGATATTCAGATCCTCGAGGGACTCCAGGCGGTTCGAAAACGCCCCGGCATGTACATCGGCGACACGGGCCCGAGAGGACTTCACCATCTCGTCTACGAGGTGGTGGACAATTCCCTCGACGAAGCCCTCGCGGGCTATTGCGACCGGGTCGAGGTGACCATCCACCCGGACAACAGCGTCTCCGTCGAGGACAACGGACGGGGCATTCCCGTGGATACTCATCCCCAGACGGGAAAATCCGCGGCGGAAGTGGTGCTCACCGTACTTCACGCGGGCGGCAAGTTCGACAAGAAGTCCTACCAGGTCTCGGGGGGCTTGCACGGCGTGGGCGTGTCCGTAGTGAACGCCCTCTCGGAATGGCTCTCTCTCACAATCTGGCGAAACGGCAGGGAATGGTGCCAGCGCTACGAGCGGGGTATCGCCCAGCGCCCCCTCGGACCGGCGGGAGACACGGAGCGCACGGGGACCAAAGTACATTTCCTTCCCGATGCGGAGATTTTCGATGCCATAGACTTCTCCTGGGAAATTCTGAGCGCACGCCTCCGGGAACTGGCCTTCCTCTCGCCCGGTGTGTCCATCTGCCTTCGGGATCTCCGACAGGAAAAGGAGACCACCTACGCCTACGAAGGAGGCATCTGTTCCTTCGTGGAATATCTCAATCGAGGCAAGGAGCCGCTCTTTGCACCTCCCTTGTGCATCTCGGGAGAGCGGGACGGTGTTTATGTTGACGTGGCTCTCCAGTACAACGACACCTATCTGGAGCGCATCTTCGCCTTCGCCAACCTCATCCACACCGGCGAGGGCGGAACCCACGTCTCAGGCTTCCGCACCGCCCTCACCCGGGGCGTGAACGAAATGGCCCGCCGGGAGAAGCTCCTCAAGGAGAAGGACGTGAACCTCATGGGGGACGACCTGAAAGAGGGACTCACCGCGGTCATCTCCGTGAAGCTCCCCGAACCTCAGTTCGAGGGACAGACCAAGACCAAGCTCGGCAACGGCGACGTGAAGGGCATCGTGGATTCCTTCGTCTACGAGGGCCTGCTCGCCCTTCTGGAGGAACGGCGGGACATTCTCCGCCCCATCGTGGACAAGGCCCTCAAAGCCCGCCAGGCCCGGGAGGCCGCGAAGAAAGCACGAGAGCTGGTGCGCCGCAAGAGCGCGCTCTCCGGCATGGATCTTCCGGGAAAACTTGCGGACTGCTCGAGCCGCAACCCCGAGGAATGCGAGATCTACATCGTCGAGGGAGACAGCGCCGGAGGCAGCGCGAAACAGGGAAGGGACCGGAACTTCCAGGCCATTCTTCCTCTCCGGGGAAAAATTCTCAACGTGGAAAAGGCCCGCCTCGACAAGGCCCTGTCGAACCAGGAAATCCGCACCATCATCCAGGCCCTCGGCTGCGGTATCGGCGACGACTTCGACATCTCCCGGCTCCGGTATCATCGGGTTCTTCTCATGAGCGACGCCGATGTGGACGGCGCCCACATCCGCACGCTGCTCCTCACCCTCTTCTACCGCTTCATGCCCCAGCTCGTGGAAAAGGGACACATCTTCCTGGCACAGCCCCCCCTCTATCGCATCCAGGCCGGCAAGGACGTGCACTACTGCTACAACGACCGCCAACTGAAGGAAATCACCGGGAAGTACGAGGGGAAAAAGTACTCCGTCCAGCGCTACAAGGGACTGGGAGAAATGAACCCGGAACAGCTCTGGGAGACCACCATGGATCCCACCTCACGCATCGTGAAACGCATCGAGATCGACGACCCCGTCTCGGTGGACGAGTACTTCAGCATCCTCATGGGGGACAAGGTGGAACCCCGGAGGGAATTCATCGAAACCCACGCCAGAGAGGTCCGCAACCTGGACGTGTGAGGCCGTGCGGGACACCACACAACAAAAGATCTTTTAGCCTGCAAAAGAGGCAATCGATAAAAAGCGCCAGCGGGTGTTTTAAAAAACACCCGCTGGCGCTTTTGGCAAATAGTTTCCCCATAGAGGGAATCTTTTACTTATACCATTCTAAGATTTTATTAAGCTCGATTGCAAGCGATTCAATGATTTGCTTTGATGGTTTCACGAGCGGAAGCAATGGTTCTCCACAATCAATGCCAATCATCCTCATAGCTTCCTTGAGTGGCCCTGGATTTGATTCTGCAAAAATCAGACGGAGCAGCGGAGTTATCTTTATTACTATTTCAGAAGATTTTTTAATATCTCCAGCTTGTATAAGGCCAAAGAGATCGACCCAAATTTTGGGCAACAAATTTGACGTAGCAAGAATTCCACCCTGAGCACCGCAGGAAATTTCTTGATAGAAAAGGAACTCCTCGCCTGTGAGAACAGATGTCCGGTCCTTTACCCTTGCAAGAAGCTCCAGTACTTGTCCCATGTCAGGACAACATTCTTTTATTCCAACAATCAACCCTTTTTCATCACTATCGAGTAGTCTTTCGACTGTACTCGGAAGCATGTTTACTCCTGTACGATAAGGTATATTGTAGAGAACGAGAGGAAGATTTACATTTTCCATTACTTGTTTGTAATAACTATAGATGCCCTGTTGGCTAGAGACTACGTAGTACGGCGTCACAACCATTATGGCATCGACACCCAGCTCTTTACACTTATTTCCCATTTCGATTGTCTCAGGAAGACCTGGCCCTATTATGCCAGCAATAACTGGAAGACGGCCTTTATTGGCTGCTACCACAATCTTAACAGCGTCAACGCGCTGCTCATTTGAAAGCGCACAGTACTCGCCCGTGCCACCTAACACCACAAGCCCTGCAGTTCTGTTTTCAATAACAAAATTGACCAGCTTGTTCATCGCTTTTTCATTTATCTTACCGTCAAAAACTGGCGTACAAAGTGCCGTATAAATACCCCTCATCTTTTCCATTAGAATACCCTCCTAAATGACAAATATTTTAATTTACACAAAAACCAATTGGCTAATTTTCTTATTCTTGCACACTAGAATAAGCATTACGGGCATACCTCTCTTGAAATTCCAGTGATCGTCGATGTATTTTTATAATTCATGCTATCTATTAAGCAGAAAAAGTGAAAATGCTGGGAAATACGTAAAGAGCAATTGACAAACAATCATTGCAAGAATAAATGGAACCAACTTTAGCGATATTTTTTCCACACTCACTCTTGATATTGTTGATGATATAAACAGATTGCATCCATAGGGAGGCGTTGAAAATCCAATAGCAAGGCCAATGCTTATCACAATGCCAAACTGTATCGGATCCATACCAAGCGACGTAACAATAGGAAGAAATATAGGGGTAAGAATGATCGTCGACGAAATGTTATCGACAAAACATCCTATTACAAGAAATACAATATTAATTAATAGCAGCACGATAAGCTTGCTATTCGCGAAACCAAGAATAAAAGAACCCACCCTGACTGGAATCCTCTCCATTGTGAGATAAGAGGCAAATGATGTTGCAAGTCCAACCATAAATAACGTTGCACCAATAACCATTATTGCATCCTTAAAAGCCTTAAGCGTGATTGCATAAGTCAGTTCCTTGTAAACAAATTTCCCGACAACAAGAGCATAAACTGTTGCAACAACAGCAGCCTCGGTCGGGGTGAAAACCCCTCCGTAGATACCTCCGAGAACAATGACGGGAACCAAGAGTGCCCATATGGACTCGCCAAAGACTTTTATCACTGTTTTAAATGTCGGAAAACTGGACATGCGCGGATATTGTTCTTTTTTGCTGATAAAAAAGGCAACCACCATAAGCGCAAGTCCAATAACTACCCCAGGCACAATGCCAGCGATAAACAGATCACTGACAGATGTTCCGGTGATAACTCCGTATACGACGAAGGGAATACTCGGGGGGATGATGCATCCAATCGTGCCCGCAGACGATATAATTGCGGCGGCAAAGGCAGGGTTATACCTTCTCTCAACCATCATCGGGACCATGAAAGATCCTATCGCAGAGACTGTCGCGGCAGCAGAACCGGAAATCGCACCAAAGAACATACAGGCAACGATCGTTACCATAGCGAGACCACCCGTGATAAAACCCACCAAGCATTCTGCCATTGCAACAATGCGGCGTGAAATTCCGCCGTATGTCATCAGAGAACCTGCCAGCATGAAAAACGGAATCGCCAGAAGAGGGAAAGAATCCATTCCAGTGAAGGCATTCTGTGCGATGAGCACGAGTGGCAACGGGCTAAAAATAAAAATTGTGACTGCAGTAGCCACTCCAAGGGAAATACCAATAGGAACTGACAGCGCGAGGAGCACAAAAAGGGTTCCGAAGAGGAGTCCAATATCCACCTACAAACTCACCCCTTCCAAGGCTTCCTCTGCTAATTTTTTAGGGTCATTGCTTCCCACGCTTGGCATGACACCTGTACGAACAATCGAAAGGATGTCAAAAAATATACGCATCGCCATGAAGATCGCCCCGCAAGGAACACAAGCGTACGCCCAGCCCATATTTATCTGTAGCGCCGTCGAGAGCTGTTGCTGTGCTGCGACTATGTACACAAGCTTCAACCCTTGATACCCAAGAAAAACACAGAAACAAAACCATATCGTGAGCACAACACATTCCATTCCTATCCGAGATCTGCCGTGCATTTTGTCGGGGACCATTGTAATACGCAAGTGAGCCCTATTCGCTAAAGCATAATCCGCCCCAATCCAAATAAGCCAAAGAAACATATACCGCGCCGCCTCATCAACCCAAGAGAGAGAAGCACTAAAAATATACCGCAATACAACATTTATAAAAACAATCACCGTCGATATCAATAGATTAAGTATCAAAAAATTTTCTTCTATTTTATTAAACAAATTGAGCATGATTCACCCCTTTTTTACTCCGGGGAGAGGATCAGCTCTCCCCGGAAAAAGCTTCTGTTGAAAGCATGCTTTATGGTTAATTATTATAGGAGGTCACCAACTCTATGAGATCTGCACCCACAACGGACTCCATTGTTGCAAAAACAGGTCTTGCCGCATCCATAAATGCCTTTTTTTCTTCTGGAGTCAGATAATAAATGTCAACTCCAAATTTTTCGAGTTCCGCAATAAGCTCCCCTGAAGCTTTCTGTTGACTTTCTCTAGATGCGTCACGAAATTTTTTTGCCCCATTTTTAAGCACATCCTTCAAATCATCGGGAAGTTTTTTATAAAAACCCTCGGCCACAAACAGAGCAGAAGGTGCATAAACATGATCTGTCATTGATATATATTTTTGCACCTCATAGAGCTTCGAGCTGTAGATAAGAGTAATTGGATTTTCCTGTGCATCGACAGTTTTCTGAAGAAGAGCGGTGTAAAGTTCTCCGAAGTCGACCGGAGTCGGATTGGCCCCCAATGCTTTAAAGAGCGCAAGATGTGCGGGGATAGGCTGGACGCGAATCTTGACACCCTTCAGGTCAGCGGGGGTTTTTATCACCTTTTCGTTATTTGTGATCTCACGAAATCCGTTTTCAGCAAAGCCAAGGAGGCGCACGCCCTTAGGGGTCAACTCATTGTTTAATATATCGAGCAATTCTCCATCAAGAGCTCTGTAGGCAGTAAAGTTATCCTTAAAGAGATAAGGCAAATCAAGAACCTGAAACTTTGGACTAAGGCTTGCAGCAATACCCGGCGAAAGCATGGCCATTTCAACAACACCAAGGGTCATTCCTTCAAGCATTTGCCGCTCTCCGCCGAGTTGTGCGTTGGGATAAAGATCTACAACAATACGTCCATTTGAGGCCTCTTCTACGTATTGCTTAAAAACACTCTCAAAAACCTTAAAATTATTCTCTTTGTCTGTTGCGCTATAACCAAATTTGATGCGAAATTCTTCTTTTGCAAAAGCAATGCCACATGTCATTGTTACTAAAAAAGCAACAAAAACAACCATGCTGAAAATTTTTTTCACTTCAGACACCTCCAGAATTTTTAAATTATCTTCAGTGTTCGCGCAACAACAACCTCCTTTCGTATATTTTTAAACAATCACCGAGCATGAATCCTTTACAAAAATCAATTCTACGCTAGTATTGACTCCAACGCTGCCTCATTTTTTGTTATCCCAGCTACCTGTCTCAGCATTTCTACGATTTCTTGGCTCAACACGATACCGCCATCGATAGCTTTTTCGCGTGAATATCGCTCCTTATCTCCAGGAATGAGAACAGGAAAACGTGGATCGATCGGTGTGGTTTTTCTATATTCATTTATAATGTATTTTACATGTTCACAAACCATCTTCTTATCACCGAAAAGCGCCGGATCGATGGCCATGAAGAAGAAGCAGATACCCTCGTGTGCAAGCGGGATGAATTTACTCGGTATTCCACCAGCGAGACCGCCCGTAAGCAATTCAACGAGCAGCGCAAGGCCATACCCCTTATGTCCGCTGTGAATCTCTGTGGAACCGCCGAGAGGGAGAAGTCCGCCTGTCTCTGCCCTTGGAGAATCGCTGCGGTCATCGCCATGATGGAGAAGCTCCAGTGCTTCTTTGAAATCCGTCAGGCACTTGCCCTTGCCGTCGATGATGACCTCGTCAGGAATAATCCCTGACTCGGCGAAGATTTGACTGCGGCAGAGCTTTCCATGGGCCATGACACACGTTGCCATGTCGAGTAAAAACATCGGCTCACTCCCACAAACGGGAAATGCGACCGAGATCGGGTTGGTCCCCATATTGCGCTCGGCGCTTCTTGTCGGACAAACACAACGGACTGTATTTGTGCAGGTGATACCGATGAGCCCTTCCTGTGCCATCATTTCAGGCCAGTGTCCCGCGAAACCATAGTGATTTGCCTGGCGTACTGTCGTGATGCAGAGACCGGATTTTTTTGCTTTCTCTATGGTTTTCTTGACTGCAATATCGGCGATGACATAGCCGACACCCGAATGACCGTCGAGAACAAGGCTGATAGGTGTCTCAAATACAGGTGTCGGTTCCGGAGCGTCAAGGTGCAGATTGCCCGCTTCCAAATGGCTGACGTAGGTCATCATCGCCGCTACACCATGCGAATGAAGATGACGCGCATCGGCTTCCACGAGACAGTGTGTCACCGTCGATGCCTGATGATCTGAATACCCGAGATCCATGAACATTTTCTTCGCAACCCTGTATAAATCTTCGTATTTTGTAATATATTCCTTCATTTAAGATTCACCCCTTAATTTTCAAGAATTTTTTATCTTGTCGACACATTTCTCGTTATGATAACCTCAGTCTCCGTTCCTGCCGGATTCACAAGAATAACTTCACCCATGGCAAGAGGAGCCTTCAATCCTATCTTTTTTATTTCCGCCATGACCTCAAAGACTTTAGAGAGAGGCACCGGCTTTGTAAGGCGGACGCTCGCCTCGAGAAAGTCACCGCCAAACACGCGCACGCTCGTCGAAAATGTCCGCCTCGGGTCCTCGATCTCCTGTTGCGCCCACGTTTCACCACGCGGACAGCGAGCCCCCTCGGCCCTCACGAGCCGTGGCGGATTTCCCTCTTCATAGTCAACATGTATCGAGCAACCGTTTGGACATACGAGACAGATCAATTCCCTTTCGATCATCTCACGCAGACCTCCAGAGACTTGATTTCTTTAAGATCAACCTTTCCCAGATTCATCCAGGTCATCTCAGCTGGATGCAACCGCGTTTCTGTTTGTGTCTGTATGATCCGCCCTCCGCCCCAGACCTCGATTATTCCGCCGTGCGACGGGGCCACGACCCTGAAGGCAAGGGAAACATCCTCACCGCTGCTTATCCGCTGCGGCACCACGTATCGCACACCGCAACCCGCCTTCACTGCAATCCCCTCCCTCTCGAAAATCAACCTGCCTGCCGCGTAGAGCGCTGCGTTTTTGCCCGCTCGAGCGGCTTCGACTGATACATAGTCAACCAGATCGTGGACGTGGAGTACGTTGCCACAAGCAAAGACCCCAGGCACCTGCGTCATGAAGCAATCATCGACAAACGCTCCCTGCGTGGAACTATCGATAGCGACCTCGGCTCCCCGCGTCAGTTCGTTTTCAGGGATAAGACCCACGGAAAGCAGCAGCGTGTCGCATGGCACAAACCACTCCGTACCTTTGATGGGCTGGCGTTTCTCATTTACCCAGGCCACGGTCACACCCTCAAGTCGGCCGCTGGGACCGTGAATATCTATCACTGTCGTCGCCAGATGGAGCGGTATGTTGTAATCGTCGAGGCACTGGCGAATATTCCTTTGCAGTCCACTTGAATATGGCAGCACCTCGAAAACCGCCGCAATCTTCGCACCTTCGAGCGTGAGGCGACGTGCCATGATGAGACCGATATCTCCCGAACCAAGGATGACGACACGTTTTCCGGGCATTATGTTTTCGAGGTTGACAAGGTTTTGCACCATGCCAGCCGTGTACACTCCAGCCGGCCTGTGTCCCGGTATCGAAAGCGCTCCGCGTGTACGTTCTCGGCACCCCATCGCCAGCACGACCGCCCTTGCCTCTATCGCCTTCATCTCCCCTTCGCGGCTCACGCGAAGCACTTTTTCCTTTGAAAGATCGAGGACTATGGTCTTTTCCATGACCAAGATGTCGCGGGCCCGAACCTTCCGGATGAAGCGGTCAGCAAATTCCGGTCCCGACAGAGCCTCCTTGAAGGCATGAATGCCAAAGCCATCGTGGATGCATTGATTCAAAATGCCGCCCAGAACCCTGTCTCTCTCTATCAACAGGATGTCGTCGCATCCCGCCTCATCAGCCGCCACCGCAGCAGCAAGGCCTGCGGGGCCGCCGCCAACGATCACAAGGTCGTGCCTTTCGCTGCGCATCACTCTTCCCCCTCTCCTTCCCGAACATTTCCGGTAAAGAGATTGGATCCAGCTTCTCTGTAAACATAGTCCTCGACGGCAAAACCATATTCATCACGTAACATACGCACTATTCTTGGCGTGCAGAAACCTCCCTGACAACGCCCCATTCCGTTTCTTGCACGGTATTTGATGCTTACAAGCGTCCTTGCCCCCAGAGGATTCTCTATCGCGTCGCGGATTTCTTTCTTCGTTATCTTTTCGCAGCGGCAGATGATCTCGCCATATTCTGGATCTTTCTTTATCAGGCGCTCTTGCTCTTCTGCGGGAAGCTCGCAGAAATGCGCTGCAAAACCATGACGTTCCGCAATAAAGCCTTTTTTTTCCTCAAGTGGGATGTGTTTCGAGACGAGATCCCGCACCATCTCCGCTATCGCCGGAGCGCTTGTGAGACCAGGGCTCTCTATGCCGATAAGATTTATGAACCCCCGCATGTCCTTTGCTTCTTCAACGACAAAGTCACCGCTCCCCCCCTCGGCCGGTGAAGTGCGCTTCGGGCGATTGCCTGCGAAATTACGGATAAAGTCGCTTATCTTCAAATCAGGAAGAAGTCTCTGCCCCGCCCTTCTCAGTTCTTCAAGCACAGATGCCGTAACTTTGTAGTCTTCGGGCATGTCATCGGGGAGGTACTGTGCACTTGGGCCGATCAGAATATTGCCATCAACCGTGGGAGTAAGGTGTATTCCCAGCCCTGCATCCTTTGCACTGGAAACGGGATAAATAAGGGCTTTAAGCATTCCGCCAAGGCGCTTGTCGAGGACATAATATTCGCCGCGGCAGGGCCATATCTTGAGACTCTCGCCATTATTCCCCTCTGTCACGCCACCCATAACACTAACCTTTCCACTTGAAAGACCGGAGGAATTTATTACCAGATCGGCGACAAAACCACTTCCGTCAGTTGCCCTCACTGTAAATTTCCCCGCCTTTTTCTCGATACTGCATACGTCACAGCGAAGAAAATAAGAAACACCATTTACACAGGCATTTTCGGCGAGAGCTATTGTCAAACCATAAGGAGAAATGATAGCGCTCGTCGGACTCCATATCGCAGCTACTCCCTCAACGCCTGGCTGTATTTTTTGCATTGCTGCACTGTTAAGTATTTCGAGACCCGGCACACCGTTTGCCGTCCCCTGCCTCAGAAGTTGCTCGATTCCAGAAATTTCATTTTCATTAAGTGCCGTTGTAAGCTTTCCAATCCTTTTGATTTTTACTTTCAATTCAGAGCACAATTTATTCATCATTGCATTTCCACGCACAGCCAACGCGGCTCGGAGAGTTCCCGGCTTATAGTTAATACCAGAGTGAAGAACACCGCTATTGCGGCAACTTATCCCCAAACCCACATCAGGTTCTTTCTCTAAAACCGCTACTTTTAGCTGAAAACGCGAAAGCTCGCGGGCAATAGCATTGCCCACCACTCCGCCTCCAACAATAAGAACATTAAATAAACACTCCAAATCCAGCGCCTCCCCAAAGGCTATCTGGTCTACCATGGTAGACTATATTCCGATATCGGCATTATAATATCTTCTCCGGAAGAGATCAAGCTCTTTTTTGGAAACATGTGACGAGACATATAGTGGACCCCGCAAACTGGACCCTTTGCCAAATTAAGGAATCTCTGAAAAATGCCGCGCCGATCTCGGAAAAACGTGATGTGATCATGATCGAGAGAGGGCAATACCTACTTGATCAGAGTTTCCTTAAAGTTGAAGCCTGGCTGTATCATAGGCCCCAGAAAGAGCGGGGACATCATGGCAGCCAAACGACAACGACGCCCACCGGAGTTCAAGACAAAATGATCTTATCCACCTTTGATGGACACTCGGAGAAGCGAGTACAATACCAGCCAGAGGTGGCCTATGAAAAACGAGGCGAAGCAGGAAAAGCGAACCCGGACCAAATATCCTGAGGAGTACAAGAAAGAGGCGCTGAAGCTCGTGGAACGCGTGGGCGTCCCGACGGCAGCAAGGCGTGTCGGAAGCGCTTTTGTACTCCTGGCGCAGCAAGACGCGGCTTCATGAGGAAAAAGGCGAAGCCGAAGCCCGCCTTCTGGCGGAGAACGCCCGCCTGAAGCGCCAGCTGGCCGAAAAGGCCGAAGAGCTCGAAATCCTAAAAAAAGCCGCAGCGTATTTCGCAAAGAGCCTGAGGTGAGATACGCGTTCATCGACAAGCACTCAGGCGAATTTCGGACGCGCACCATGT